>Ga0207427_100058_pt1 | contig 192979 bp, 187 predicted proteins | sample AraplaCL_Cvi_mMS_FD_184268 | JGI IMG/M metagenome (GOLD analysis project Ga0207427, IMG submission 184268) | Arabidopsis root microbial communities from the University of North Carolina, USA - plate scrape CL_Cvi_mMS (SPAdes) (version 2) | ecosystem: Host-associated > Plants > Roots >... | reverse complement strand
ACTGACTTATTCTGAACACGTTGCAAGGCCTGAGTTTACGAGTTGGCGCTCGGGGTTTTACCCCTACAAACCAGGCCTTGCAACGCTTCCCGCCATAGCGGGCTTATTTTCCCCGGACAGCAGTGGGCGAACGCCGGAATGACGATCCGCTTTGAACAAGATCCAGATGGACATTAAGTTCAAAGCATTGCCTATAGCACCGGATCGAACAACCGCGCCACGTGCATCGCGAGCTTCCGCGGATAAGCCGCCTTGCGATATTCGTCGCGCGTGATTTCCACCGACTTGCCGAAATCCTCCAGCAGCATCCGCTCCACCTCGGCGGCGAAGCCGCGGTCCACGTTCAGCGCGCCGATCTCGAAGTTGAGCCGGAACGAGCGGTTGTCCAGGTTCATGCTGCTGACGCAAGCAGTGTCGTCGTCGATCAGCAGCACTTTCTGGTGCATGAAGCCGGGCTGGTAGCGATACATGCGGATACCGGCATCGATCGCGTCATGCGCATGCAGGATGGAGGCAAGGAACACGGTGCGGTGGTCCGGCTGCGATGGCAGCAGCACGCGCACGTCCACCCCGCGCATCACCGCCAGGCGCAATGCCGACAGCACCGCCTGGTCGGGCACGAAGTAAGGCGTGCTGAGCCACAAACGCTTGCAGGCGGCATTGATCGCGGCGGTAAAGAACAGCGAGCAGGTCTCCTGCGGATCGGCCGGCCCGGTCGCCGCGATCAGCGTGTGGGCACTGCCTTCGGCGGCGCGGGGCGGCAACAGGGGCGGCAGTTCGCCGGTCACCCAATGCCAGTCCACGGCAAAGCTGCGCTGCAGGTCGCCCACCGCCGGGCCGGCCAGTTGCAGGTGTGTATCGCGCCACGGCGCCAGCGGCGGCTTCAGTCCCAGGTACTCGTCACCCACGTTGAGGCCGCCGAGAAAACCGAGCCAGCCGTCCACCACGACGATTTTGCGATGGTTGCGGAAATTGAGCTGGAAGCGGTTGGGGCGCCGCCGCGTCGCAAACGGGTGGATCGCCACGCCGCCGCGGCGCAGCGTTTCCACATAATGCCGCGGCAGGGCGTGGCTGCCGATGCCGTCGAACAGCACGAACACGCGTACGCCGGCTGCGGCGCGTTCCAGCAGCGCCTGCTGCATGCGCCGCCCGAGCCCGTCGTCGTGGAAGATGAAGAACTGCAGCAGGATGCAGCTTTCCGCCTGCGCGATGGCTTGGAACATCGCCTCGAACGCCGCCTCGCCGTCGACCAGCAGCCGAAGCTGCTGACCGGGATGAAACGTGCCGTGCATCATGTGCACCAGCGCGCTATAGCGGCGGCACGATGGCGGTATGCCATTGCGCTCGCCACGCTGCGCGGCCTGGGACAGGCGTTGGCGATGCACGCGGTGCAAGCTGACATATCCCTGGAAATGGCTGCGGCCCAGATAGAGATACGGCAGCAAGGTGAAGTAGGGCAGCAGCGACAATCCCAGCGCCCATGCAAACGCACCTTGTGGAGTGCGGGTGTTTATCACCGCGTGCATGGCGGCGACGATGCCGATGGCGTGCAGCAGCACGGCGAGCAGCAGGATGAGTTCCGGCAGGGTCATGGGCGTGAAGTAGAGCATGAGCCGCGTGGCATCGGTACTGCGCTGGCTTTTGCGTGTTGCCTTGCACGGAAGCGGCGTAGGTTGGGGTGAGCGGAACGCGAACCCCAACGTCTCCCGATGCGGCATGCCTTGTTGGGGTTCGGCTGCGCCTCACCCTACGTCATCGCGCGCGCCATCACTCCGCCAGCCAGCGGTCCGCCAACTGCCGTGCCTGCTGCCGCACCTCGGGCATCGCCGTGGATTCCCACAAGGTGCCGCGCAGCATGCTGCCGATGGCGAACAGCCGTGGCCATGCGCTGCCGTTATGCAACAGGCGGCCGTCCGGCGTGGCCTGGATGCCCAGGCCGAACGGATCGGGGCGAATGTGGCCATTGGTGACCAGTTGCTGCAGCAAAGCGTGCTGCGTACGGCGGATGTCGTTGTCCAGGCCGGTGCTTTGCACGACCAGGTCCGCCGTGATGGTTTGCTCCCGCCTATCGTGCCGAGGCAGGTAGGTGAGTTGCGGACCGACTTCGCCCAGCGTCGCGCGATGCAGGTGGCCGCTCAGCCGTTGCAGGCGGCCTTGCTGTTCCAGCGCCGCGGTGGATTGCGCTACTTGCTGCGGCAGGCGATGGCGCGAGCGTTCCCACGCCCAGCGTGCGTGGCGCAGGAAACGCGCGCGGTCGGCCTGCGGCAGCAACTGCCACAGTTGCTGGGTATGCGGGCGCAGGCTGTCGATCACGCGGCGCCAGTCGTCGGTATGGGCGATGGCGTCGCGCAGCAGGTGCATCCAGGTGCGGATGTCCGGCGCGTCGCGCATCGTTTCGACCAGGTCTTCGCTGTCTTCGTACGGCAGCGAGGCGCTTGCCTGGTGCACTTCCGGCAGCAGGCCGTGGCGCGAGAGGGCGGTGAAACGCGCATGCGGCCACAGCGCGGCCAGCTCGATGATCACGTCCACCGCGGTCAGGCCCAGACCGATCACCGCCACGTGATGCGCCTGCGTATCCGGCTTGGCGTCGGCCAGCAAGGACCATGGCTGGGTGACGTAGCGCCCGCTGGCGAACAACGCATCGTCCACTTGCGGAAGCGGGCGCGGCGGCAGCGTGCCCAGCGCAAGCACGGCCGCTTCGACGCGCGTGGTGTTTTCGCCCTGGAACAGGGTGACGCCGTCGTTTTCGGGCACCACCGCATCCACCGCATACGGCACGATGCGTACGTCGTGGCCGTTGCTCCTGGCGCGGGCCAGTGCGTTGGCGGTTTCGGCTTCGAGGTATTCGCCGTACCAGCATCGCGGCAGGAAATCGGTGCCGGCGATGTCCGGGTTGCGCTTTTGCATGTATTCCAGGAAACCGTTGGGACGGTTGGCGAACATGCCCATGGAGGCCGCGCGCACGTTCAGCAGGTGCCGTTCCGAACGCGTGCCATAGGCAATGCCCCGACTGGGCGTACCGCCGCCGGTGTACCAGTCCAGATGCAGGGGCTGCGGCGTGGAGCGCTCCAGCAACTCGCTGAGCAGCGTAGCTCCCGCGGCGCCGCCGCCGATGATGGCGACGCGTCGAAACATGTCACTCCTTTATGGGTGATCGGTCTTGTCGTGGAGGTCAGAGGCGAAGCGGGCCGCTGATGCGAGCGCGCTGGGGCAAGCTCAGCCAGTGCGGCTCCGCCTGGATCTGCTCGTAGGTGGCGTAGTTTTCAAGGTCGCCGCCGTACACGTGCAAGGTCAGCGCCGTGTCGTGCCGCGAAAGATTGCGGCAGCGATGCATGTACGGCGGGTCCGCATCGAACCAGGTTGCGTCGCCGGGACCGAGCCAGTCGCGTCCGCGCAATTGCCACGGCTCCGCGGTCGATGCACGTGTCCATGATTCCACTTCGAGCGCGCCGTACAGGCTCAGCTCGATGCCCCACAGGCCCGCATGATCGTGCGATGGCGAGCTGTAACCGGGTGGCCACGCCATCACCAGCACGCTGACGCCAGGATGCCCGCGGCGCGCCAGCAGCCAGCGTTCCAGGCCGCGGTTGTGCGTGCGCAAATCGGCCAGGCCATCGGCCAGCGCGCGCGCCTCGCGATGCACAATCGCCCCCAGCTCGCGCGACAGCGAAGCGAGATCCGGACTCTTTTCCAGCGAATATGCGAGCGCAATATCGCGCAGGTTTTTAAGACTGTTTCGGTATGTACGCATGGGATTCGTAAGCAGACCGGAGATGCCCGGCAGTGGAGCATGCGCGCCGTTAAATGGTCGTAAGAGCCGGTTTAGATGAACTGCATGACTTCCGAGGCATGAAGAATGGCGCGCACCGGCCTATGCTGGTTGCCAGGTCCAGTCATGCGCGCAGGCGTGCAGGCGCTGCGGACAAGCCTTAAACCTTTGTCGGACGAAACGCATCGAACACGCACCGACGTCGGAGGAACGGACATGATCGAGCTGATGGTGGTCTTTCTGGTGGTAGGTGGGCTGTGGCTGGTCGGCTCGCTGGTGGGGCTTTTCTTCAAGCTCACCTTTGGTTTGATCGGCGGCTTGTTCAGTTTGCTTGCCGGGGCGCTTGGCATCGCGATCAGTGGCTTGGTGATGTTGCTGGTGCTGCCGGTAATCGCCTTGTCGCTGCTGCCGGTGATGCTGCCGGCGCTGCTGTTGTTCGGGCTGGTGTGGACGATCGTGCACCTGGCGCGCAAGCCGACGGTGGCGCGGCCGTCGACGATGTAAATCGGAAGAGCGGGCGTTCGCCAACATGCGCGAACGCCCGCTCTCCACGATTTACGATTCCCGATTTACGCCCCCCGCTACATATCCTGCAACACGAAACTGACAGGTACCTGCGCCCACGCCTTGACCGCGTGGCCATCGATCGCCGCCGGCTGGAACGTCCAGCTCGCCAGCACCTGTTCGCGCGCGCTCTTGTCCAGCAACGCATGGCCGCTGCTGTGATCGACGATCACTTCGACCGGCTTGCCGTTTTCGTCCACCAATACGCGCAGCAGCACCGTGCCTTGCATGCGTGCGCGCAAGGCTTGCGCGGGGAAGCGCACCGGCGCCGAGCGATAGGCCAGCGATACCACGCCCGGCGCCATGCTGGGGGGCGCAACTACGCTCGGTGGCGAGGCCAGCACGGCATTGTGCGACGGCTCTGTCGTGGGTGGCGCGTCGGTGGCCGGTGGGGACTGGTGTTGCTCACGCACGATCGGCACGTGCACCGGTGTGGTTATGGGCACGGTTTTCGGCAACGCCTTGAGCACGATGGGCGGCGGTGGGGGTGGCGGTGGCGGTTGGGCTATCACGCGTACGGTGGTAGGCGGTGGCGATGCGACTACCGCGGCAAACTGCGGTGCCAAGGGACGCATGGCGAAGATCAGTGCGGCAAGGTTGAGGGAGATGGCTGCGCTGAGCGCAGCCACGCGCACCATATCCGGATGATGCGCACGACGAACGACTGCCAGGCCTGCGGACGACATAAGACGACCTCCTGACGACGATGTGGTTGTAGGCATCCGGCACGCCGTGTGGGGACACGGGGGGATCGTGGGACGCGGCATCAGCGTATGCCTGTTTTTTGGGTTTATGCAATAGCCGTCCAAACGGATGGCTTTGGAATGGTGTTTGCTTGGAGGAGCGAATTCTTCCCTGGCTATGAACAAGCCTAGTCCACCTTTCTGAGCATCGATATAGAAATCTCCTATCGATCTGATCCGAACAAACGATTAGACGCACGCAGGCTCATCAGTGGAAATACGCCGGCTGTTGCGTACCTCACACACTCGAGGAGTCATCCATGAAAACCATAAAAAGCTTTACGCGTTATTCCGCGCTTGCCATGTCGCTGTGCATGGCATCGGGCCTGCAGGCACAAGATACCCATCTCACCACCGACGCTGGCGCGCCGGTGGGCGACAACCAGAATTCGCAGACGGCCGGCGCCAGCGGCCCGACCCTGCTGCAGGATTCCCACCTGATCGAAAAGCTGCAGCGCTTCGATCGCGAACGCATTCCCGAACGCGTGGTGCATGCGCGCGGCACCGGCGCCTACGGCGTCTTCCAACCCAGCGCCGACATTTCCGGGTTGAGCAAGGCGGCGGTGTTCAAACCTGGCACCAGCACGCCGGTATTCGTGCGTTTTTCCACCGTCATGAACTATCGCGGTTCGCCCGAGCAGGCCCGCGATCCGCGCGGCTTCGCCACCAAGTTCTACACCCAGCAGGGCAATTGGGATCTGGTGGGAAACAACATGCCGATCTTCTTCATCCGCGATGCGATCAAGTTTCCGGATTTCGTGCATGCCAACAAGCCAAGTGCGGTGACCGGCGTGCAGGATGCCAACCTCGCCTTCGACTTTTTCTCGCATACGCCCGAGGCCACGGCGATGCTGACGCGCCTGTATTCCTATGAAGGCATGCCGGACAACTATCGCGACATGGACGGCTTTGGCGTGCATGCCTTCAAGATGGTCAATGCCAACGGCGACGTGCATTACGTGAAGTTCCACTGGAAAAGCCAGCAGGGCGTGCACAGCCTGCGCCCGCAGGAAGTGGCCGCCTCCATGGCGAAAGACTGGAACCACTACACCAACGATCTGTATAACTCGATCAAGGCCGGCAACTATCCAAAGTGGGATCTCTACATCCAGGTGTTGCAGCCGAACGATCTGGCCAAGTTCGATTTCAACGCACTGGACGACACCAAGATCTGGACCGGTGTGCCGGAACAGAAGATCGGCACGATGACGCTCAACCGCGTGCCCGACAATTACTTCGAAAGCACCGAGGAATCCGCGTTTGCGCCCTCACGCATGGTGCCGGGCATCGAAGCCTCGGAAGACCGCATGCTGCAGGGGCGCCTGTTCGCCTATGCCGACACGCAGATCTACCGCCTTGGCGCCAACTACCAGAGTATCCCGGTCAATCGTCCGCTGGTGCAGGTGACCTCTGAAAACCAGGATGGTGCGATGAACGTCAGCGGCCGCAAGGGCGAGATCAACTTCGAGCCTTCCCGCACCAGGACCATGACGGAAGATTCGGATGCGCGGCTGGTGCAGACGGCCTTGAGCGGCACCTCCCAGCAGCGGGCGATCGACAAGAAGCGCAACTTCCTGCAAGCCGGCGAGTACTACCGTGCCTTATCGGCGCAGGACAAGGCCGACTTGATCGCGGCCTTGAGCGGCGATCTCAATCAGGTCACCAACGAGGGCGACAAGTACACGATGCTCTCGTATTTCTATAAAGCCGATGCCGACTACGGCACACGCCTGGCCAAGGCCGCGCACGCAGACGTGGCGCGCGTCAAAAACCTGGCCGATCAGCTTTCCGACGGCTGAGCCGTTGCGCCCTGTCCATGGAGGGCAGGGCGTTTTTTCCATTTTCTACGCGGGTGCTTGCATGCAACGTCGTCGTATCGTCATCGTTTCGGTCATTGCCACGGCGTTGCTTGCGGCCGCCTATGTCTGCATTCCGCAACTACGCTTGTGGACGCATGCCGGTGCGCTGAAACAAGTCAACGCGCAATGGGTGGATGCGCATCGCTATGACCCGGAGTGGTTCGATGCGGCCCGCGCGGGCAGGGTGGATATCCTGCGCCTGCTGCATGAGGCGCATTACCCGGTCGATACGCGCAACAGTGCCGGCTACACCGCGGTGGTGCTGGCCGCCTACGACGAGCAGCCGGCAGCACTGGACTATCTGCTGCGCGCCGGCGCCAACGCCTGTCTTGCCGATGACCACGGCAACACCGCATTGATGGGCGCCATCTACAAGGGCCACACCGACATCGCACGTCGCCTGTTGCGCGCCGGCTGTCCCGTCGATCAAGCCAATAACGCAGGCGAAACAGCGCTTGCTTTCGCCGTACTGTTCGGCCGAAGCGACCTGCTGGCCGACCTGGCGCACGCGGGCGCGCGGCTCGATGGCCGGGACGCGCAAGACCAGACGCCGCTGGCGATTGCCACGAAACAAGGCAACCAGGACATGGTGAAGGCACTGCGGCAACTGGGTGCGGTGGATTGACCGTATCCCATGCCCTGAGATTTGTGTCGCCCTTCCGATTTCGGATGAAAACTCGTGCAAACCGCGTGAAAGCCGGCAATTTCTTCACCCATGTTGCACATCTTCGCCGCGAGAGTGCCCCGGCCCTGCTTGCCGGGGCGACAGGGACGGTCGGGGGTACCCTTTCGGGGATCTGGTGTTTCGTGCTTCACCTCGAGCGGTGAAAAACCCTTCGTTTGCGAAGGAGCGCGTTCACTCACTTTAGAAGAGGGAGACGCGAACCATGAAACCATCGACTCAGCAACGGATATCGTGGAGGAGCGCCTGTGCGCTCATTGTCGTGACGGTGCTCGGCGCGTGTGGCATGTCATTCGCCGCGGACAGCGCCAGTCAAGCGTTTGCGCCCAAGGCGATCAGCGAGTTCGCCACGCACTTGCGTCCGCAAGGCGTGCCGACCGACTACGTGGTGACGCCGAACGGCTTCTTCCCGCCGTCGTGCGTGCAGCGCGTGGCGGACAACGAAACCCTGCACGCCGACGGCAGCATCGAATCGCCGAACGGCGTCGTGCGCAAACCGGCGGCCTGCACGCAGCCGCACTATCGTTTCGACGGCACCCGCGTGGAGCCGAACGGCAGTTTCTTCATGCCGGCGATCCAGGCCTCGCGCAAGCCGACCATCAACGGCTGGGTGGAGGATGCCAACTACGACAGCTCCGTCAACATCGGCAAGCTGGTGGCCACGTGGAAAGTACCGAGTACGCCGACCAACCAGTCCGGCCAGACGGATTATTTCTTCCCCGGGCTTGAGCAACTGCCCAACGTGGAAAGCATCCTGCAGCCGGTGCTCGGCTACGACGCCTTCAGCGGCACGGTGTGGACGCTGTCGAGCTGGAATTGCTGCGTCAGCGGCACGACCTATTACAGCGGCCCGATCAACGTGAACGTGGGCGACACCATCCTGGGCACCACCCAGTGCAAGGCTGCCAACAGCTGCGGCACCTGGACGATCACGTCCAAAGACGTCACCACCGGCAAGAGCACCACGCTCAGCACCAATCCCTACGGCAACCTGCTGTGGGTGTTCGGCGGCGTGATGGAGGTGTATGGCGTGAGCAGCTGCAACGAGCTGCCGGCCAGCTCGCCGCTCACGTACACGAGCATCGCGGTCTACAACACCGCATTCAGCAAGATTTCCAGCACGCCGTGGGGCGCGGATTATCCGGTCGGCTCCACCTCGCCGCAGTGCAACTACAACGTCTCCACCACCTCCAGCAGCGTCACCCTTCGCTACTGAGCGGCGTGCAGCGGCTCCCCCGTTCCGGCGGGGGAGCTTTTTTTCGCCCAAAAAAAACCCCGCGGGGGTGCGGGGCTGCAGGATTAACGGATATCGGGGAGGCGATATCCGCGGCAGTCATCTTCCGGATAGGTAGCTTGATGAACCGTGGAGTCCGCGTGACGATCGTCTTCACACATGCCGGGATGTGAGCTGCTACGCATTTTGTCCGGGGGCGTTTGCTCAAGGCGCGCGTCTCCCGTTCGCCAGAATGCGTCCCCTCCCCTACTGCCGCAGGGGAGGGGGTTGGTCATGATCCCTACTTCTTCTGCTTCTGCGCAGGAATGAACTGCGTCTGCACCGCCTCGGCCAACTGGTCCGGCGGCAACAGGCCCTGCCCGATGATGAAGTCGTTGAAGGCCTGGCGGTCGAACTGCTTGCCCAGCGCCAGCTGGGTCTGCAGGCGCAGCTGCTGCAGGCGCATGTAGCCGTAGAAATAGGCGGTCGCCTGGCCCGGCATGTTGAAGGTGTAGCGGTCCAGTTCCTCGCGCGTCATCGCTTCGGACAGGCCCACGTCGTTACGCAGCACGTCGTGGGCGCGTTCCTTGCTGATCAGCCCAAGGTTCAACATGGGGTCGAGGAAGGCGCGCGCCGCACGCGCCAGGCGCAGCTGCAAGGTGACGAACTGGCCGGCCGGCGGTTCGTACGGCAGCATTTCCGCTTCCGAATACAGCGCCCAGCCTTCCACGTTCACGCTGTTGAAGGCGAACAGGCTGCGCGCCAGCGATACGCCGTGCTCCACCATGGCCGCGAATTGCAGTTCATGCCCTGGCCGTCCTTCGTGCGCGGTGAGCGTCCACGCGGCGGCCTTGTAGGTGAAGTCGTCGTAGGCTTCGTCGCCGCCGGCATGGCCGGAAGGATTGCCCATGGTCAGCACGAAGGTGCCGCGCTGGCCATGATTGTTGATGAGCGGCGGCGGGTCCATGTGCGGCGCCGGCTGGTTGGCGGTTTCGGCATCGGATGCCACGCGCATCTGCATCTCGCGCTGCGGCAGGGTGACGATGTGTTCGCGGCGGATGATGTCCTGGATCTTGCCGATGATCTGGTGATACCAGGGCTCCACGTCATTCCGGCCAAGCTGCTGCTGCTTCAGCGCCTTCAGCACGTCGCGGTAGCCGGTAGCCGGAATGCCTTCGTCCTTGGCCACCACCGGCGCCATCATCTCCATTGCTTGTTGTACTTCCATGAATTCGAGCTGCGCCTGCTTGATCAGCTGTTCCGGCGGAATGTCGATGCCGGTGGACTTGAGGTTGTAGGCGTACAGCGGTTCCGGCAGGCGGAAGTCGGTGCGTTCGCGCGGCACGATGGTCTTGCGCACCCAGGCGTCGTAATCCTTCAGCTGCGCATCCATGGCATCGAGCGCGGCCTTGCCTTCGGCATTGTCGAGCTTGTACTTGGCGAACAACTGGCGGATGCCCTGCGCATAGCGCTGCGTGTTGGCCAGCTGCTGGTCCACGTTGCCCTTGTACGGGCCAAGCAACTGCGCGTCGCCCAGGTGGCGGGTGGTTCTTGCTTCGGCCAGTTGCGTCATGGGCGTGCAGCCCGGCGCCTTGCCCACGTAGCATTCCAGGCGCTTGACGGCATACGCCCTGCGCTTGGGGTCGACCTCGTCATTGAGCAGGTAGAACTCGCCGTTGAAGAACAGCTGGCCCACGTCCACGTAAGGCAGCATGTATTTGTGGTTCAGCTCGATGCCCTCGACGTTCAAGTCGGCGGCCTTGATCATGATCTGCAAGTCCTGGCGCACATTCGGATCGTGCTCGGCGGCGAGCGAGTTTTCGAGCTTGCCCTTGGCGGCGTTCAAGGCGTCGATCTGGCGCTGGTCGACACCCGGCTTCAGGTCGGCGACTTTGTCGTCGTAGCCGGACAGGCCGACCTGGGTCGCGTTTTCGGGACTGAACTGCGCCTGCACTTCCAGCAAGGTCTTGGCGTACTGATTGCTGCGCTCGACCCAGGGTGCTGTGGAGCTGCCTTGCGCACAAGCCGTTCCGGCGGTGACCGCGGCGATCGCCGTGGCCAGGACGAGACGTTTCATCATGACGAATATCCCCGTGAATGTGGAACGGCGAGCTTATGCACAATCGCCCGCGCCATGCCATGGCCCAGAAGCTGGGTAGGAGAGCATCCCTAAAGGTTCAACAGCCACACTCCCGCAGCAAGCGCCACCATCACCACCGACAGCACCAGTTTCACCAGGGTACCGAACAGCAGCCCAAGCCAGGTGCCGATGCTGACATGGGCCGAGCGCAGCACGCTTTTGCTGGAAACAAGCTCGCCCACCAGGGCGCCCACGAAGGGGCCCAGGATCAGCCCCGGGATGCCAAGGAACATGCCGACGAAGGTGCCGATCGACGCCCCCCAGATAGCCAGCGAACTGGCGCCGACGCGTCGGGCGCCGAGCGTGGCGGCGACGAAATCCACCGCCACCCCGACGGCGGCCAGCACGCCCAGGATCACCACCCAGGTGACGCCCAGATGTTGATAGTCATCCAGCGCCGCAGCCAGCCAGATGCCGCCGAAGATCATCGGGATGCCCGGCAGCGTGGGCAGCACCGTGCCGATCAGGCCGCCGACGATCAGGGCGAAGGCGAGTGCGTAGAGAGCGATGTCCATGAAAAACATGCGAAGGTCCTTGGGCGAATCATCCAGTCTAGAATGGCCTGCGCGACGTGCGCCATCCAAAACAAGGCGCCTGCGCCAGCATGACGGGCGCGCGCGCATTTGCAAGATTTCCAGATTGGTAAAGGCGTGACAGAACAACCCATCCTGCTGAAAGCCGACGAACTGGGGCGCATCGAGATCGTGCAACGTGATGGCGTGCCGTGCGTTCGTCGTGACATTCGCGCCGCCCGCTGGTGGGCGCGCGCGTTCGCCCATCGCGCCGCCGCACGCGAAGCGCGCGCATTGGCGAAGCTGGGCGACGTCGATGGCGTGCCGGCGCTGCTGGCATGGAACGGCCGCGAATTGCTGCGCGGCTACATCGCCGGCCGGCCCATGCAACAAGCGCAGCCGCGCGACCGGGCCTATTACCGCGATGCCTTGCGCCTGCTGGCGCAGCTGCATCGGCGCGGCATCGTGCACAACGATCTGGCGAAGGAGCCGAACTGGCTGGTGCGTGCGGACGGCCGCCCGGCGCTGGTGGATTTCCAGATTGCCTGGACGCGCGGCAAGCGCGGCCGCCTGTTTCGCCTATTGGCGCGCGAAGACCTGCGCCATCTGCTCAAGCACAAGCGCACCTATTGCGCGCATGCGCTCACGGCGCGCCAATGGACGATGTTGAATACGCCCGCGCCGCATTCGCGGCTGTGGCGTGCGACGGGAAAGCGGCTCTACAAGCTGATTGCGCGCAGGGTGTTCGGCTATTGGGACAACGAAGGCAAGGGCCGCGTGCGCGACTAGCTGGGATTTCATCCCAGCCTACTTTTCGACGAAGGCCCGCTCGATCACGTAATCGCCCGGCTCGCGCGTACGCGGCGAGGCCTGGAATCCGCGCGCATCCAGCAGCGAGCATAGATCGTCGAGCATCGCCGGACTGCCGCAGAGCATCACGCGGTCCGTCTCCGGATTCAGCGTGGGCAGTCCGATGCTGGCGGCCATCGCGCCATCCACGATGTTGTCGGTGATGCGGCCGCGGTTGCGGAACGGTTCGCGCGTGACGGTGGGGTAGTAGATCAGTTTTTCGCGCACCAGCTCGCCCAGGTATTCGTGCTGCGGCAGTTCGTTCTGCAGGTAATCCGAATACGCCAGGTCGCTGATGTTGCGCACGCCATGGGCCAGCACGATCTTGTCGAAGCGCTCGTAGCTTTCCGGGTCGCGGATGATGCTCATGAAGGGCGCCAGGCCCGTGCCGGTGCCGAGCAGGTACAGGTGCTTGCCCGGCTTGAGATCGGTCAGCACCAGCGTGCCGGTGGGCTTGCGGCTGACGGTGAGCCGATCCCCCGGCTTGAGGTGCTGCAGGCGCGAGGTGAGCGGTCCGTTCTCCACCTTGATCGAGAAGAACTCCAGGTGTTCTTCCCAACTGGCGCTGGCAATCGAATACGCGCGCATCAGCGGGCGGCCGTCCACTTCCAGGCCGATCATCACGAACTGCCCGCTGTCGAAGCGAAAGCCCGGATCGCGCGTGGTGCGGAAGCTGAAAAGGCTGTCGTTCCAGTGATGAACGTCAATGACTTGTTCGGTCGCCAAAGCCACCATGGTTGCTGTCTTCTCGGGTTGTGGACGGGGGAGCGCGCTGTATGGAACAGCGCAGAGCTCGCGGGGAGAGGCAGGGCCGTTGCCGTGCGAGCGCCGTGTTTGTCACGGGACAAGCATTATAGATTACGCCATTCGGCCTGTTGCCGCGCGAACCGGCGTTTTAAATTGGGGCTGGGACGGGAGCCGCAAGGGGAAGCGTTGCGGAAGCGCCCCCTTTCCTCGCCGCGTGCCGCTCTCATCGGGCAAGGCCAGCAGTGCCCTCGTTCCGCCTGCCTTTGATCTGCGATTTACTGCTAATGTTTTTGCGTTCGGCCGATGGCTGATTGACTGGGGAGAGCATGGATGTCTGCAAGGAAAAAGGGGCTGATTTGCCTGGCTCTGATTTTGGCTACTTCGCTTATTGCCTTGTACGTATGGATGTCCCGCACCGGCTTACCTCGCCCGGCGGACAATGACGGGACCCATCAGCATGGTGAATCCAATGCCCGCGTGCAGCCACACGCAACAGCGGCCAACCATCCGGTGCCGACTGAGCTGCCATCAAGCGGCATCGTGACGTATCACAACGTCCGTTTCGACTTCGCCATTGATTATCCGGACAAGTTGCTGATTCCAGGCCAGGAGGCAGACAACGGGGATGGCTTGCAGTTTGCGTCCAGCGTGGATGATGCCGATATCCGTGCCTATGGCAGCTACAACGCCCTGGAACAGTCGCCGGCGGAGATGCTGCAATACCTATTGCAAGAGGATTGTGCGAAGGAAAAAGTCAGCTACAAGGTCAGCAAGCGCGGCCTGGTGGCGTATTCCTGCCTGAGTCCGACGGGGCGCATCGTGTACGAGAAGGTCATCATCCACGCCGACACCTTGGCGACCGTGCGCTTCGACTACGCCGCGCACGAACAGGCCCGATGGGCGCCGGTGATCAAGCAGATGGCCGATTCGCTGCGCCTCGGACCGGGCCCGACGGCTGGCGATGCGCAGTGACGTCACGGTTAGTTGAGGCAAACAAGGCGGGAACAATGACGCGATTCAAATGGACGGCCATCTGTGCAATGCAAGCGGCGCTGCTTGCCGTCTCGAGTCTGGCCGCAGCCGCCAACGCCACGGAACAGGCCGATGTGTTCAAAGGCACCATCGGCCAGGCCGCCGTAGTGATGAGCCTGGATGCCAGCGATGCGCAGGGCGTGTACTTCTACGAAAAATACAAGCACGACATCAACGTGCGCGGCAGGGTAAAGGACCGTGCCTATGTGCTGAAGGAAGGCGTGTATGACGAATTGGACAATGGCAACCGGATGCTGCTGCATCGGGACGGTACTCATCTCACCGGCACCTACACCACCGCCAAGGGCAAGGCGCTGTCGGTTGCGTTGACCTTGGTGCCGCCTGGCTCCGTGCCGGAGCCACGCCCGGAACTGAAGCTGGAGGCCGATGAAGGCGACAGGTTGAATGCCGGCGGCGACTACCATCGCCTGCGCCTGACCGGCATGCAGTTGCTGCCGCAAAAGCCGCAAACGGTCGGCGGCCGCTACACCATCCAGTGGTACCTGGAGCCACATTCGGGCGAACGTTTGTTCCGGCTGGTAAAGGGTTGGCCGCAGCCGGTGATGGATACCATCAACGTGAAACTGGAGGCGTCGCAATTTCTGGCGGCGGCGGCCGACCTTGCCTGTGCCGGGGATGGCGCGACGCCGACCGACATCCGCCTGGAACTGGTGAATGACCGCTTCCTGAGTTTTCAGGGCGCTTCGTCATGGTCTTGCGAGGGAGCGGCGCATCCCGGCGCAGGTGTCGCCGGTACTACGTTCGATACACGCACCGGCAAGCAGCTGACGCTCGAAGATCTGTGGTGGCTGGGCAAGGGGCAGAAGCCAAAGCATGATTCCGATGCGTTCTATGACTATCGCCGCGAGGTATTCGGCCCGGCGGTCGTGCATCTGCTGACGCAACGGCATCCTCAGGATATGCGCGAACCTGCAAACTCCGATGATTGCGATTATGGCGATCCTGGAGTGTGGGAAATCGTTCAATACTGGCTTACTGACAAGGGACTGCAGTTGCAACCGAGCTTCGGTCATGCGCAGCAGGATTGCGAAGGCGTCGATTGGGCAGTGATTCCGTACAAGGTGCTGAAAAAGGCAACTCCGGCGCTGTTCGAAGGCACGCCTTGAGGGGGCGCAAAAGATGCCGTTTTCGCCGTGCGGGTAAACTACGCGCCATGCACAGCCTCAACCCGAACGACTGGCGCCTGTCCGTAGCGCCCATGATGGACTGGACGGACAGGCACTGCCGCTATTTCCATCGCCTGCTTTCCCCGCACGCCCGCCTGTACACCGAGATGGTCACCAGCGCGGCGCTGGTGCGTGGCCGGCAGTTGCGCTTGCTGGAGCATAGCCAGCAGGAGCATCCGGTGGCGCTGCAGCTTGGCGGCAGCGATCCGCAGGAGCTGGCGCAAGCGGCGCGTCATGGTGCGCAGGCCGGCTACGACGAGATCAATCTCAACGTGGGCTGCCCTTCCGACCGGGTGCAGTCCGGGCGCTTCGGCGCGTGCTTGATGCGCGAACCGGCGCTGGTGGGCGATTGCGTGAAGGCGATGCGCGATGCGGTGTCTGTGCCGGTGACCGTGAAATGCCGCATCGGCGTGGACGACCAGGACGACTACGCCGATCTGCAACACTTCACCGAAACCATGCTGGAGGCGGGCGTGGAAGTGCTGGTGGTGCATGCGCGCAAGGCCTGGCTGAAGGGCTTGTCGCCGAAGGAGAACCGCGAAATCCCGCCGTTGGATTACCGGCGCGTGTATCGCCTGAAGCGCGAATTTCCGCAGCTGGTGGTGGTGATCAACGGCGGCATCACCACGGCGGAGGCGGTGCGCGAGCACCTGCTGCATGTGGATGGGGTGATGCTGGGGCGCGCGGCCTATCACGATCCCTATGTACTCGCCCGGGTCGAGCACGCGCTGCATGGCGTGCCGCTGCCCTCGCGCGAAAGCGTGTTGCAGCACCTGCGGCCCTACGTGGAGGCGGAGCTGGCCCGGGGCACGGCGCTCAAGCATATCGGTCGCCACCTGCTGGGCTTGTACCAGGGCGAGCCGGGCGCGCGCGGCTTCCGGCGCATCCTGAGCGAGGGGGCGCATCGGGACGGCGCAGGATGGGCGCTGATCGAACAGGCCATGATGCCGGTACTGGCCGCCGCGTGAAGGGCGTTCAGCCGTCCGGTCATTATTCAGCCCGGGTTGAGCAGTATGTCCCGTCGACCGGACCGCTCCGGCGCGCTACCCAAGGGAATATGGCTTTGAAGCAACTCGCATGGATGGCCGCAGCCGGGCTGTTGATGGCCGGTGCGGCTGTCGCCCAGTCATCGCCTCCGCCGGCCGGCATGAGCCTGGACCAGGCCGTTACGCAAGTACAGCAACGGGTCGGCGGCAAGGTGCTGTCGGCCGAACCACGTCATATCGGGCGCAAGGTGGAGTACCGCATCAAGGTGCTCACGCCCGAAGGGCATGTGCGCGTCATCGCGGTGCCCGCTGATGCCACCCATGTGCCGGCTGCGGCACAATCCACCAAGAAGTCTCCCAACGGCGGGAGCAAGAAGGAGAAACACTGATGCGCATCCTCCTGGTCGAAGACGAAGCGCCGCTGCGCGAGACGCTGGCGGCTCGACTCAAACGCGACGGGTTTGCCGTAGATACCGCCCAGGACGGCGAAGAAGGCATGTATCTCGGCCGCGAAGTGCCGTTCGATCTGGCCATCATCGACCTTGGCCTGCCCAAGATGTCGGGCATGGACCTGGTCAAGTCGCTGCGCGAAGCCGGCCAGCGTTATCCCATCCTGATCCTCACCGCGCGCGGCAGCTGGCAGGACAAGGTGGAAGGCTTGAAGCACGGCGCCGACGATTACCTGGTCAAGCCGTTCCATGTCGAAGAGCTGCTGGCGCGCATCAATGCGCTGGTGCGCCGCGCGAGCGGCTGGTCCAAGCCGGTACTGGCCTGCGGGCCGATCAAGCTGGATACCACCGCGCAAACGGTGGGCGTGGAAGGCAAGCCGGTGGACCTCACCAGCTACGAATACAAGGTGCTGGAATACCTGATGCTCCACGCCGGCGAGCTGGTGTCCAAGGCCGACCTCACCGAGCACATCTACCAACAGGATTTCGATCGCGATTCGAATGTGCTCGAGGTTTTCATTGGGCGCCTGCGCCGGAAGCTGGATCCGGAAGGTACGCTGAAGCCGATCGAGACGGTGCGTGGACGCGGGTACCGCTTTGCCATCCCTCGCAGCGAAGACGAATGATGCAGCCGCGCGCCGCCCGTTCTCACTGGCGGCGCGCGCAGCGCTTACCACCGGCCTGGTGCTGGCAGCCTTCCTGGGCGCCATCGGCTGGACCTTGTCGCGCACCTATAGCGACAGCGAACTCAACAAGCTGCATGCGCGCCTGCACGACTACGTAATCACCTACATCGCCGGTACCGACGCGCGCCGCGACGGCACGCCGCTGATGCCCGATACACCGCCCGATCCGATGTTCTCGCGCCCCGGTTCGGGCCTGTATGCCGTGGTGCTGGGTGACGGCTTCCATTGGGAATCGTCCTCGGCGCTGGGCCGGGATTTCAGTTTCCTGCACCCGCTGCAGCCGGGGCAGTCGCAATTCATCGGTCCGGTGGATACGGAACTGGGGCGGCTTTACTACTACAGCTTCGGCGTGGCGCTGGACGTTCCGGACCGCCCGTCGGTGCGCCTCACCTTTACGGTGGCGCAGACCGAAGACGAACTGGAAAGCAACACCGCCGTCTATCGGCGCAGCCTGGTCGGCTGGCTCGCCACGCTGGGCGTGATGCTGATCGTGCTGCAGCTGTTGCTGCTGCGCTGGAGCCTTACGCCCCTGCGCAAGGTCGCCAGCGACATGAGCCGCGTTGAACGCGGCCAGAGCGATCACCTGGACAGCCAGTACCCGATTGAACTCACCGGCCTCACCGGTCGCATCAATGCCTTTATCGATAGCGAACGCGAGCAGCGCACGCGTTATCGCAATACGCTCGCCGACCTGGCGCACAGCCTGAAGACGCCGCTGGCGGTGATCCGCTCCCAGGTGGAAGCCAGCGAACTGCCGCCGGCGGTACGCGCACCGGTGCTGGACCAGGTGCGGCGCATGGATGAGCTGGTCGCTTACCAGCTTGCGCGTGCGGCGACCACCGGCCGCCAGACGTTTGCCGCCGCCGCGGTGCCGGTCGCCGGCCACGCTGAGGATCTGGTGCAAAGCCTGGAGAAGGTCTACGCGGCGAAGAACGTGCTGTGCGAATTCGATATCGAAGACGGCGCGGCGTTCTATGGCGAGCAGGGCGATCTGCTGGAGCTGATGGGCAATCTGCTGGAGAACGCGTTCAAGTGGGCCGGACACCACGTATTGCTGGTGGTGAAGTCGCAGCGTCAACCGGGCCGCCCGCGGGCGGGCCTGCTGCTCAGCGTGGAAGACGACGGCCCCGGCATCGAAGAAGACAAGGTCGAGAAAATCCTGCAGCGTGGCGTGCGTGGCGACGAGCGTGTGAAAGGCCACGGGATTGGCCTGTCGATCGTGCAGGACATCGTGCGCGCCTACCACGGCGAGTTGATCGTGGATCGTTCGCCGGAATTCGGCGGCGCGCGGTTCAGCGTGGCGCTGCCGCCTACCTGAGGTATCCGGAAGCGGTTACTGGATGGAGCCAGGCAGCAGCGATTGCCAGCTGAGCCCGGACGAACCATGGGAAGAGCCATCGGGCGACGCGTCGCCGCTGCCGAAGCGGGAGCTGTTGTCGTCCATGTTGTTGCTGCCTCCCGAATTGCCGGAATGGCCGTTGCCGGACGACTGCGATGATGACGATCCGCCGCGCGGCGCGTTCATCCCGTCACCGTTGGCGGAGGACGCATAATGGCCGTTGCCATGCTCGCCGTTGCCGCTGTGCTCCGTGCAGCCCGCGCCGGCGTTGGAGCCGCCTGCGGCCGCAGCACCGCCTGCAGCCACCGCGTTGGCGGCAGCGCCCAGACCGAGCAGGCAGACGAGCAGCAATGAAGTGGCGCGCATGGCGATCAAAGCCCCCAAGGCGTTAAGCCTAGCCGCTGGATGGTCCCAGAAACACGCTCTGGATGCCAGTGCCCTTTCCGTCGTCGCTGCTGGCTTAGAATTTGTACATGTCATATCGCCTTGTTCCTGTCTCGCGACCGCGTGCGGTCGTCTGTCTCCTGGATCGCTAACACCATGCAGCCGCAACAGCTCCTGGCCGTCCTGGCTTCCGGGGAGACGCTTTCCGGCTCCCGTCTGGCCGTCGAAGCGGGGATTACCCGCGCTGCCATCTGGAAACAGATCGAGTCATTGCGCCAGCGCGGCGTGCCGATCGAAACGGCGGGAGCCGCCGGCTATCGGTTGCCGTGGCCGATCCAGATGCTGGAGGAGTCCGCCGTTCGCGCGCGCTTGCCCGCTGCGGTGGCGCGGCGCCTGGGGACGCTTGAGGTGCATTGGGAGATCGATTCCACCTCCAGCGAATTGCAGCGGCGCGGCAGTGCCGCCGCTGACTTGAGCATCGTCATGGCGGAAACGCAGACGGCCGGCCGCGGCCGGCGCGGGCGCAGCTGGCTTTCGCCGCCCGGCTTGAACATTTACCTGTCGTGCCTGAAGCGGTTCGAGGGGGGATTTGCGGCGCTGTCCGGCTTGTCGCTGGCCACCGGGGTCATCGTGTTGCGTGCGCTGCATGCGCTCGGCGTGGAGGGCGCCCGCCTGAAATGGCCCAACGACGTGCTCGCCGCTGGTGGCAAGCTGGCCGGCATCCTGGTCGAGCTGAGCGGGGAATATCAGGGGCCGTGCGCCGCCGTGATCGGCATCGGCCTCAATGTGCGGCTGACCGACGCCTTGCGCGAGCAGGCCGGGCAACCTGCCTGCGACCTGACCAGCCTGGTCCAGGGTTCGCCGCCCGATCGCAACGCGGTGGCGGCTGCCTTGGTCACCAGCCTGGTGGACGGCCTGGCGCAATTCGAACGCGAAGGGTTCGCCGCCTTTCTCGACGACTACGCCGAACACGACGCATTGCGTGGCGTACCGCTGCGCGTAAGCGGCGCGCTCGGCGAAGTGGATGGCATCGGCGCCGGCATCGATGCACGCGGTGCGCTGCAATTGCAGACGGCGGCGGGCCTGCGCGGTATCGACAGCGCCGATGTCACGGTGCGACGCGCATGAGGCTGCTGCTCGATCTCGGTAACACGCGGCTGAAATGGGCCATGGTCAGCACCGACACCTGGTTGGCGCGTGGCGCGGTGGCATGGGAAGAAGATGTCGCCGCCGTGCTGGCAGCGGCATGGCGGCAACAAGGACAGCCGCAGCGGATATTCGGCGCATCGGTGGTCGACGCTGCGCGTGAAGCGCAGATCGAACGTATCGTGATGGAAGTTTTTGCAGGGCAGGTGGCATGGGTGCGTACGCCGGCCGAAGCGTGCGGCGTGCGTATCGCCTACGCTGAGCCGCAGCGACTGGGCGTGGATCGCTTTCTTGCCATGGTGGCGGCGCATGCGGCGGGTGCATCCCCCTGCGTGCTGGCCGGCATCGGCACGGCGCTGACGCTGGATGCGTTGACCGCGGATGGCCGGCACCTGGGCGGCCTGATCGCTCCGGGGCCGTTGCTGATGCAGCAGGCGCTGTACGGCGCGACGGCGCGGGTGAAGCCGTATCAGCCCGGCGCCATTCGCGATATCGCCGACAACACCGCCGATGCGGTCGTCTCCGGTTGCTGGCAGGCGGTCGCCGCCTTGATCGAACGCTTTGCGACCAAGCTCGCCGCGCCCTCGGGCGGCATCCAGCGCCTGCTGCTGGACGGCGGTGATGCCGCCAGTTTGCTGCCGTTGCTGGGCGTGTCGGCGGAGCTTGCCCCCGACAGCGTGCTGCGCGGCCTCGATGTGTGGGCGACAACGCCTGCATCCTCCTAGAATCGCCATATCTCAGGGGGAATGGTTCGATGGTGTTGCGCCTGCTGTTCGTACTGCTGATCGCTTTGAATATCGCCGTGGGCGCGTGGCTGCTGCTGGGCCAGAACGACACGCATGCCGGCTTTGCCACCGACCCCGGCGTGCCGAAGCTGCACCTGCTTTCCGAACTGCCGCCGCCGGCCACCACGGTGGCCCACGCCGCTTCGGTGGCGCCACCGGCTACAGTTGCCGCGCCTGCGTCGACCTCCGCGCCTGCCGGCGCGAACGCGGCGGCGGCTCCATCGCCCACCGCCAATGCGCTCAGCTATGCGTGCATGGCGCTGGGACCGTTTGCAACGCAGGAGGACCTGCGCATCGCCCGCACCGCGCTCGGCCCGCAGCTACTGCGCGCCCGCGCACGCCAGGAACAGACCACCCAGGCACGCGGCTGGTGGGTGCACCTGCCGCCCAGTCCGAACCATGCAGCCGCCCTGGCGCAAGCCCGCCAGCTAGGGGCGCGCAATATCCAGGATTATTTCGTGGTGAGCGCGGGCGACAACCAGAACACAGTCTCGCTGGGTCTGTTCAAGGACCCCGCCAATGCACGCAAGCGCCGCGACGAGATCGTCGCCGCCGGCTTTCCGGCCCAGATGAGCGAGCGTACCGAAACCGTGCCCGAATACTGGCTGGACCTGATGCCGACCGACAGCAAGCACTTCGATTGGCGTAGCCGTATCCATGATCCGGCGATCGGCTCGCACAGCACGGGCTGTTTTTGAGTAGAATCGGCGGCCCAGCGCCGGCATAGCTCAGTTGGTAGAGCAACCGCCTTGTAAGCGGTAGGTCGTCTGTTCGAGTCAGACTGTCGGCACCAGCATCACGGCCAGCGTGGTCTTCGGGTGAGATTGCCGCCTTCGCTGGAAGAGGGTAGAGCTTCGCGGGCCAGCCCTGTTTCACGAGCCAATTGCGTCATGCCGCGCGCACGAGCCACGATCCCCAGTGCGTGCGTCATGTAACTGGCATCCTCCGTCTCGAATACGCCGTCCATGTAGATGGCGATGGCTTCATTGTCCGGTAGTAGTTCGGCGCGGTCGAAGGTAGCCAGCTTCTCGGTCATGTTCATGCGCTCCATTGTTTGGCGAGTTTGATGTCGTCGTTCTGGCTACGCTTGTCGCTTCGCACAATAACCAGGGCCGTAGTCGATACCCAGTTTGCTGACTGGCTGGCAATGTCCTCGCGGCTATCCATGCGGTAAGCCCATGCCGCCTCGACCGGCTACACTTGCATCCCACTAAAAAAGCACGAGCAAAGTGGCATGAAGAAACAGGTGGTTGCCTTGGTGGGCGTGCCGACCGATATCGGCGCCGGGCATCGCGGGGCGTCGATGGGGCCTGAGGCCCTGCGCGTGGCGCAGCTGGGGGAGAAGCTGCGCCGGCGTGGCATGGAAGTGATCGATCGCGGCAATCTGCATGGGCCGATGAACCCCTGGCAGCCGCCGGAGAATGGTTATCGGCACCTGCCGGAAGTGATTGCCTGGAATTTTGCGGTGCACACGGCCATCCACCAGGAACTGCAGGCCGGCCGCCTGCCGATCATGTTGGGCGGGGACCATTGCCTGGCGATTGGTTCCATCAGTGCCGTCGCGCGCCATTGCCGTGAGCAGGGCCGCAAGCTGCGCGTGCTGTGGCTGGATGCGCATGCCGATTTCAACACATCGCAGGTGACGCCCTCGGGCAACATCCACGGCATGCCGGTGGCGTGCCTGTGCGGTAACGGGCCGCGTGAGCTGGTGGAAATCGGCGACCAGGTGCCGGCGGTGACGCCCGACGTATTTCGCCAGATCGGCATCCGCTCGGTGGACGAAGGCGAGAAGCGGCTCGTGCGCCAGGCCAAGATGGATATCTACGATATGCGCCACATCGACGAAGTGGGCATGAAGCGCACGATGGAAGAAGCGCTGGACGGCCTGGATGAGAACACCCACCTGCACGTGAGTTTCGATGTGGATTTTCTCGATCCATCCATCGCGCCCGGCGTGGGCACCACGGTGCGTGGCGGCCCGACCTATCGCGAGGCGCAGCTATGCATGGAAATGATCGCCGATGCCGGCCGCCTGGGCTCGCTGGATATCGTCGAACTGAACCCGGCCTACGACAAGCGCAACCGCACGGCGCGGCTGGCGGTGGAGCTGGTCGAGTCGCTGTTCGGCAAGTCCACCTTGATGCGCGAACCTGACTAAAGTCCTTAAACTCCCGTCTCCACTCGCGCAAGGTGCGCGGGTGTCTGATCTTTCTCGGATTGCCGCATGCAAACACGCGTCCTTACAGGCATCACCACCACCGGTACGCCGCATCTGGGCAACTACGTCGGTGCGATCCGGCCGGCGATCGCCGCCAGCCAGCGGGCCGATGTCGATGCGTTCTTCTTCATGGCCGACTATCACGCGCTGATCAAGAGCGACGATCCGGCGCGCATCGAGCGTTCGCGCCTGGAAATCGCCGCGACCTGGCTGGCGGCAGGCTTGGACCCGAACAAGGCGACGTTCTACCTGCAGTCCGATATTCCGGAAATCCCGGAGCTCACCTGGCTGCTGACCTGCGTTACCGCCAAGGGTTTGCTCAATCGTGCGCATGCCTACAAAGCTGCGGTGGACAAGAACACCGAAGCGGGCGAAGACCCGGATGCGGGCATTACCGCCGGCTTGTACATGTATCCGGTGTTGATGGCCGCGGACATTCTCGCCTTCGATGCGCAACAGGTACCGGTGGGCCGCGACCAGATCCAGCATATCGAGATGGCGCGCGATATCGCGCAGCGCTTCAATCATATTTACGGCAGCGAATTGTTCGTGTTGCCGGAGGTGGTGATCGAGGAGCAGGTCGCCACGCTGCCGGGGCTGGATGGCCGCAAGATGTCCAAGAGCTACGACAACACCATTCCCTTGTTTGCCGGGGGCGCCAAGCAGTTGCGCGACACCATCATGCGCATCGTCACCGATTCGCGCATGCCGGGCGAAGCCAAGGATCCGGAAAGCTCCTCGCTGTTCACCATCTTCCGCGCCTTTGCCAGCGAAGCCGAAAGCAACGCTTTCCGCCGCGCGCTGGAAGAGGGCATTGGCTGGGGTGAGGCCAAGCAGGTGCTGTACGAGCGCCTGGAAGCCGATATTGCGCCGATGCGCGAGCGCTATGAACAATTGATCGCGCGCCCTGCCGATATCGAAGACATCCTGCGCGAAGGTGCACGCAAGGCGCGCGCGATTGCCGCTCCCAAAATGGCCGTATTGCGCGAAGCGGTGGGCCTGCGAGCGATGTCGGCGAGCGCTGCGGTTGCCGATCACGCCAAGCCGGCGTCGAAAGCGACCAAGCCGCCGCGCTTTGCCAGTTTCCGCGACAGCGACGGCAGCTTCCGCTTCCGCCTGTTTTCTTCGGAAGGCGCAGAACTGCTGCTTTCCAAATCCTTCCAGGACCCCAAGCAAGCCGGCGCGGTCCAGAAACGGCTCAAGACCCTTGGTGGCGGCGCCATCAACGTACGCCACTCGGCGCGCTCGCTGGTGCTGGAGCTGGATGGCGAACCGGTTGCCACCGCGCCCGACTACGCGGACGAACGCCAGCGCGATGAAGCGCTGCATTATTTGCGCGCAGCGCTCGACGCGCTTGCCGCGCAAGAACAGGGCGAGTAAGCGGCATCCATCCCTTCCCGGCGACCGGGGAGGGATGGGCTAGCCGGAATTACTTGCTGCTCGACGACGGGGTCGAACCCGAATCGCCCACAGTCAGGCCCGAAGCGTCCACGCTCTTCACGCCTTTCACGCCCTTGGCGATGTGGATGGCGCGGGTCTTCTCCGCCTTCGAGGTGGCCGTGCCGGTCAGGGTGACCTTGCCATCGGTCGTGCTCACCGAAATATCCTTGGCCTGCACACCCTTTGCGGCGGCGAACTTGGATTTCACTTTGGTGGTGATCCAGCCATCGTCGACCTTGCCGGGTACGGTCTCGTTGCTGGGGGTCATCGTCGACTGATCGGTGCCGGACGTCGACTGCTGCATGCTCGACGGTTGCTGCTGCTGTGGCATGGACGACGGCGACGTGCTCTGTGCCATCAGGGAGAATGGCATGGCGGCGAAGGCCATCATCACTGCAGTGGCGATCAGGGATTTGCGCAGATGGGAATGGTTACGCATTGGCAATCTCCTTGGAGCTATGGACTGCCTGCAAAGAAGGAAAAGAAGCAAGCAGGCGCATCACTATCGATCCGCACGTACATGGCAGCAGGCCAGGCGTGAATGCGACGTGGCAAAGCGCAAAGAAATGTTGCGTTGGTTCAGCGATGTGCTGGGATCGCCAAGGCGATGTTTCCTGCTCGTTGAGTGAGCCCAGCTGTCGTGCTCAGAACAGATGCTTGAGTGCCACGAAGAGCACGCCTGCCAGCACGATCGAGGCCGGCAAGGTCAGCACCCACGCCATCAGCAAATTGCGCACGGTGGCCCACTGCAGGCCGGAACCGTTTGCCGCCATCGTGCCGGCGACGCCGGAGGTCAGTACGTGCGTGGTGCTGACCGGCAAGTGATACATGTCGGCGGCCTGGATCAAGCCCATGGCGATCAGTTCGGCCGATGCGCCTTGGGCATAAGTGAGATGTTCCTTGCCGATGCGTTCGCCGACCGTTACCACGATGCGTTTCCAGCCGACCATGGTGCCGAGGCCCAACGCCAACGCCACCGCAACTTTCACCCACGCCGGAATGAATTGCGTCGCCCTGACGGCAAGGCCACGCCAGGTCGTGAGCGTCTTGCTCTGGTCGTTGCTCAGCCCGGGTTGCGCCAGCACCAAGGGAATTGCTGCGTTGGCCAGGTAAATGTCATTGCGCACGTTGCCCATCTGGTCCTGCGGCACCGAACGCAAGGAAGAGCGATTGCCCACCTGCTGGTCGATGTTGGCCAGCAGCGCCGAAAGCGCAGGAATGGTGTCGGACTGCAGCTTGCGTTGCTGCAATGCTGCCGTGACCAGGTCGCGCGGATTGCCGCTCACGTGCGTACCTTGATCGATGCCATCCAATACTTGCCGGGCTTGCACCGTCACCTGATGAAAGGTCTGCACCTGGCCGCCGGACACCGCGCCATTCAAGGCATACGCGGTTGGTACCGTGCCGATCAGGATCAGCATGATCAGGCCCATGCCCTTCTGGCCGTCGTTGGAGCCATGGCTGAAGCTGACGCCGGTGCAAGTGAGCACCAGCAGCAGACGGATCGGCCACGGCGGCGGCTTGCGCCCTTCCGGTGCGCGATACAGCGCGGGAATCTTGACCAGCGCCTTCAGCAGCAGCATCAGCAGGCCCGCAAGCAGGAAGCCGGCGATGGGCGAGAAGACCAAGCCGCGCAACACGCCGGCGGCGGCGTTCCAATCCACGCCGCTGGTGCCGGTCTTGGCGGCGGTGAGCTGGTTGGCCAGACCCACGCCGATGATCGAGCCGATCAAAGTGTGAGAGGACGAATTGGGCAGGCCGAAATACCAGGTGCCGAGGTTCCACAAAATGGCCGCGAACAGCAACGCGAACACCATCGCAAAACCGGCCTCGCTACCCACTTGCAGGATCAGCTCCACCGGCAGCAGCGATACCACCGTGAAGGCGACCGCGCCGGAGGAGGTCAGCACACCCAGGAAGTTGAAAACGCCCGACCAGATCACCGCCAGGTTGGCGGGCAGGGAGTGCGTGTAGATCACCGTGGCGACGGCATTGGCCGTGTCATGAAAGCCGTTCACGAACTCGAAGCCGAGGGCGATCAGCAAGGCCACGCCCAGCAGGATGAACGGGGTGGTCGAATGCGCGCGCACGATGGAAAGATCATCGACCAGATGCAGGCCGGCGTACCCCGCTCCTACCAGCAGGATCAGGCCAAACAAAATGCCGAACATGCGCCCGGAACCCTGGGTGGCGGTGCCGGTACTGACGGCGGTCGCTTCGGTCTGCATGAGCTTGCCCTCGATGGTCAGCGCCATGAAAGCTAAGGCTTGTGCACGACAGTGGGATGACAGCGGCACCGTTGAGTGGAGGCTGCAAAAAAAGCGACCGCCGGTGCAGCGGCGGTCGCTCAGGGGGATCGGTTAGAACGTCCGCTAGGATCCGCTAACCGAGCTTCTTGTTGTCATGCCTTGCCGCGCCTTATTGGGCCGAGCTGGCGCCCGAAGGCAGCGGATGTTCGGCCTTGAACTGCTGCCATTGCGCCTTGCGGGCCTGGAACGAGGCCTTGTTGCTGGCGTACTGGCTCTGCTGCGCGCTGGTCAGCACCGTGTTGTAGATCTGTGCCGTGACAGCAGCCCGGGCGGTAATGCGGGCGCTGGTGAAATTGGCTTCGGCCTGGGCCAGGCTGGCTGCAGCGGACTGGTAGTTGGACGCGTTCGGCGACAGCGCCTCAAACGCTTCGCGCTGTTGGCGCACGGCCTGGGCCTGGGACTTCAGCGAGGTAAAACTTTGCTGCACGATCTGCTTGATCTGGGTCTTCTGTGCATCGGTGAGGTTCAAGCCACGGAAGGCCATTTCATCGCCACCGCGATGCCCGTGCGGGCCGGGGCCGAAGCCAGGGCCGGGGCCGCCCTGGGCGACAGCCAGCGCCGACACGCCGAGTGCGGCGGAGAGAATGAGCGACAGGGTGATCGACTTGCGCATGGTAAAGCTCCTGCTTGGGTGGAGGATTTGCGTGTGACTATTGGAAAGCAGGAGCGGGTTTAAGACCTTTGCCGCGAAGTAAAGAAGGGTAAAGTCAGTCCGGTCGCAAGCGACAGGCCGCCGGTAGCCGTTGTCATGCAATAGTAAGTAGCAAGTACTTGCCGTCGACGGTTGGCGAATGTCCCGAATACTGATTGGTGATGATGATCGCGAGCTGTGTTCGCTGCTCGCCGAATACCTGCAGCGCGAAGGCCTGCAGGTGGATGTGGTGCACGATGGCGAGGGCGTGCTGGCACGGTTGCGCGATCCGGCCCTGCGCCCGGATCTGTTGATTCTCGATGTGATGATGCCGGGCCGCAGCGGCCTGGATACCTTGCGCGATCTGCGCGCGCAGTACCGCTTGCCGGTGATCATGCTTTCCGGACGCGGCGAACCGGTGGATCGCGTCGTCGGGCTGGAACTGGGCGCCGACGACTATCTTTCCAAGCCTTGCCTGCCGCGCGAACTGTTGGCGCGCGTGCGCGCCCAATTGCGCCGTCATACGGTGGAAAGCGTGGGGGAACTGTCTGCCGGCGTATTGCGCTTGCTGCCCGGTGAACGGCGCGCCTATGCCGGCGAGCAGGAGCTCAGCCTCACCGGCGCCGAGTTCGCGTTACTGCTGTTGCTGGTGCAGCGCGCCGGCGAAGTCATCGACAAGACCTCGCTGACACGCGTGGCGCTGGGACGCGAACTGGAGCGCTTCGATCGCAGCATCGACGTGCACGTCAGCCGGCTTCGCCACAAGCTGGCCGAAGCATCGGCACAGGCGCCACGCATCGATTCGGTGCGCGGCGCGGGTTACGTGCTGATACCCCATAGCGCGGCGCCGGCATGAATTCATTCAAGAGCCCGTTTCGCAGCCCATTGTTCTGGCGTCTGCTGATTTCCGTGTGCATCGCCAACGTGCTGGTGCTGATGCTCGGCGGCTTGCTGACGCGCAGCTTCATCAACTTCTCGATGCAGCAGGATTTCGATTGGCCGGCCTTGGCGCAGGCCGCCGACCAGGCCTATGAAAAGGACGGTGGCTTCGGCCTGGACACATGGGTAAGGCAACAGCGCGAACAGGGCGTGGACGCCACGCTATACGAAAATGGTCAACCGTTGCGCGAGATACGGCTGCCGCCATCGGTCCGCGACGTGTTGCCGGCCTGGTTGTCGTCCGGCCACGACATTGCGATGAATCCATGGCCTGGTTTCTACGTTGCCGTGCAGCATGTGACCGGCACGGATGGCCAGGCGCGGCAACTGGTAGCTGTAAGCAGTTCGCGCTCGCGCATCCCGCCACGGACGCGCGGGAAGATCCTGCTTGGCGTGCAGCTGGGACTTTCCTTGTTGATGATCGCCGGCATCGGCTGGTGGGTGGCGCGTAGCGTGTCGCGGCCGGTCGAGGCGATGCGTGCGGCGACCCACAAGATGGCTACCGGGGAATTTGCCACGCGCGTGGATCGGCGCTGGAGCAACAAGCATGACGAGCTTGGCCAGCTTGCGCGCGATTTCAACGGCATGGCCGAACGCATCGAGCACCTGGTGGCGCACGATCGCGGCGTACTGCAGGATCTGTCGCACGAGTTGCGTTCGCCGCTGGCGCGTTTGCATCTGATTCTGGACCTGGCCCAGCACAGCGCCGACCCGGCTGAGGCCGCAGCGCATTTCCAGCGCGCCGAGCGCGAGATTTCCCGCATGGATCGCCTTACTGCGGAGATGCTGGCGCTATCGCGGCTGGAAGGCGGCTTGCCGGGCATGGTGCGTGAATCTGTCGACCTGGTTGCGCTGGCCAGGGACCGCGTCGCCGCGGCTCACATCGATGCCGCGGCGCGCGGCGTTGTCTTGCGCATGGCGGATGACGGACCGATGGCCGTACAAGGCAGCGGCATCCTGCTGGAGCGTGCGTTGGACAATGTGATCGCCAATGCGATCAAGTTCAGCCCGCCCGATGGCGTCGTGCAGATCGATCTGCGACACCGCGATGCATACGCCGAACTGCAGGTTCGCGACCATGGCCCCGGAGTGCCGGAAGAGGAACTGCAACTCATGTTCCGGCCGTTCTTTCGCGGCACGAATGCCGCCCAGGCCAGCGGCCACGGCCTCGGGTTGGCGATCGTGCAACGGGTCATGCAGGCGCATCAGGGCGAGGTGGCGGCGCGGAACCAGCAAGATGGCGGCCTGGAAGTCCTTATGCGCCTACCGTTGCAGGCAGTTGCGGAAACCGCGTGACGGAAGCCGCTGCGGTGCATGATGCGTACCTCGCACAGTGGTGAGTGCCAGTGTGCTGGCATTGGCGTGAAAACCCGGTCTGCTGCGTTGCCTTAAAAGATACGAATCCATGTAGGGGTGACAGCACGAGATATACAGTAATCGCTGAGGTTTTTATCGGTGTAAGTTGACTCACTAATCCGCTGCTGGGGTCGCACAATCGGGCCTTCGACGTTCTGAATGGCGCAAGACATGAGTGCAACGGGTAGCAAACTGCTTTACATCGGCGAAGGATTCGAAGGGCCTGGCGTCAACCTCGCGCACATCAACGTGCTGGTCGGCCCCCGCAACGGGCCTGCAGGGCAAGCGTTCGCCACCGCCCTGGCCACGCCTTCCGCCGGGCACGCACCTTTTGTGATCATCGCCCGGCCGGGCGTGCCGACCAAACCGCTGGCGCTCTACGTCAACAAGGCGCCGATCGCCAACGATTTCCACGGCAACGCCACCTGGGGCGCCTCGCAGGCCGGCATCGCCAGGGCGGTTGCCGAGTCATTGGAAGAAGGTGTGTTGCCGCCCGAAGCAGACAATGACTGGGTCATCGTCTCGGCCAATTGGGTGAATCCCGCCTGCGACGATCTCGACGCTGTCTACGACAACAATTATCGCGCCTGCAAAAGCGCCATCCGCGCCGCCATGCTGGGCCTGCCGAACACCAAGGACGTGTTCGCGGCGGCCGCCAACGTCAGCAATCCGTTCTATACGCCCAAGGCCTGAAGAGCGTCGGGAGCCCGCATGCAATACATACGTCTTGGCCAGTCCGGCCTGAAAGTATCGCGCTTGTGCCTCGGTACCATGAACATGGGCACGCCACAGTGGAAACCGTGGATTTTCGATGAAGCGCAGAGCGAGCCGATCGTGCGGTACGCACTGGAAGCCGGCGTCAACTTCATCGACCTGGCCGATTTCTATTCCATCGGCGTGGGTGAGGAAGTGGTTGGCCGTATCCTCCGGCGCCTGGTACGGCGCGAGGAAGTCGTGATCACCACCAAGGTGGGTTACGACATGGGGGTCTATCCCAACGCCGGCGGCCATTCGCGCAAGCACATCATGGATGGCATCGATGGATCGCTCCTGCGACTGGGCATGGACTACGTCGACATCTATATGTTGCATTTCTTCGACGTCAACACGCCGGTGGAAGAAACGATGGGTGCGCTCAACGACATCGTGCGCAGCGGCAAGGCGCGCTATATCGGCGTGTCCACCATGTACACCTGGCAGTTCGCCAAGATCATGCAGGCATGCGAGCGGCATGGCTGGGACAAGCCCATCAACATGCAATTGCAGCTCAACCTCGCGTATCGCGAGGAAGAACGCGAGATGATCCCTTACTGCGCCGACCAGGGCATCGGCGTGTCCGTGTTCAGCCCGCTGGCACGCGGCCTGCTTTCCGGTGACGTTACGTCCACACGCAACCAGACGGATTTCTTCACCGCGCAGATGTATGGCGACAAAGCTTCGCTGGCGATCGCCGCTTCGGCGGCCAGGGTGGCGCAACGGCATGGCGTATCCGCTGCACAGATTGCGCAGGCCTGGGTGCTGGCACGGTCGCATGTCGCCAGCATGCTGGTGGGGGCGGACTCCCCAGCCCAATTCGACAGCGCACTGGCTGCGCTTGATACCAGGCTGAGCGAAGAAGATCTATACGAACTGGATCGTAACTACACTCCCTGCGACCTGATCAACGACTACACCGCAGGTCGCCGTATCGCACGTGAGCCGCGTCCGGCACAGGGAGCGTTTGCACACCTCAAGGAGAAAACGGCATGAGCGATGGCGATCGGAGCATCGAAACAAGCCTCCTGCGCAATGGCCATTACATCAACGGTAGCTGGCACGGCGGAACGGATACGTACCCTGTGCACAACCCCGCTACCGGTTCGGTCATTGCCGAGGTAGCCAAAGGCGGGGGCGTGGAGGCGCAACAAGCCATCGATGCTGCCGCGGCCGCATTCCCCGCTTGGCGCGCGCTGACGGCGAAGGAGCGCAGCGTCAAGGTGCGTCGCTGGGGCGAGCTGATGCTGGTGCATCGCGAAGCGCTGGCGGAGCTGCTGTCGCGCGAGCAAGGCAAGCCGCTGGCCGAGGCGCGGGGTGAAGTTGCCTACGCGGCCAGCTTCCTCGAATGGTTTGCGGAAGAGGCCAAGCGCACCTATGGCGATGTAATTCCCAGTACGTCGCCGCATTCCAAAATCCTGGTCGTGCGTGAGCCGATCGGCGTGGTCGCTGCTATCACACCATGGAATTTTCCGCTCGCCATGATCACCCGCAAGGCGGCGCCTGCATTGGCGGCTGGTTGCACCATGGTGCTCAAGCCTTCGGAAGAAACTCCGCTGTCAGCCTTCGCACTGGCCGTGCTGGCCGAACTGGCGGGCATTCCTGCCGGCGTGTTCAACATCGTCTCCGGCGATCCGGTGGCGATCGGTGCCGTGCTTACGGGATCGAGCACGGTGCGCAAACTTTCGTTTACCGGTTCCACCCGCACCGGCAAGCTGCTCGCGCGCCAGTGCTCGGATACCTTGAAGAAGCTCTCGCTCGAACTGGGCGGCAATGCCCCGTTCATCGTGTTCGACGATGCCGACATCGGCGCGGCAGTGCGCGGTGCGATGGCATCCAAGTTCCGTAATACGGGGCAGACCTGCGTATGCGTGAATCGCTTCTATGTGCAAGGCGGCATCTACGAGGCGTTTACCCAGGCGCTGGCTGAAGCCGTAGGCAAGCTGCGCGTCGGCGACGCCTTCACCGGCGATGTCGAGCAGGGTCCGCTGATCAACCAGGCGGCGCTCGACAAGGTTCAGCAGCATGTGACGGATGCCGTAAGCAAGGGCGCACGTATCCTGACCGGCGGCAAACCGCACGAGCTGGGTGGCACCTTCTTCGAGCCCACCGTGCTGGTGAACGCCACGCACGACATGCTGATCGCGCAGGAGGAAACCTTCGGCCCGGTAGCCGCCTGTTTCCGTTTCGATACGGAAGAAGAAGCGGTCGTAGCGGCCAACGCCACGCCCTTTGGCCTGGCCGCCTATTTCTACACGCGGGACATGGCGCGCAGCTGGCGCGTCGCCGGCGCCCTGGAAAGCGGCATGGTGGGTATCAACGAGGGAATCATTTCCACCGAAGTGGCTCCGTTCGGCGGCGTCAAGGAATCCGGCCTCGGCCGCGAGGGTTCCAGGTACGGCATCGACGAGTACATGGAGTTGAAGTACCTCATGTTGGGCGGTCTGCACGGTTGACGACTACGAGGCTCGCCGGCGGCTGATACGACTCGGGGCGCGGCCCGCGTCCTACGCAATGGAAGGAGAAACCATGAGCAGCGGAGATGGACAGGTATGGGTCGGCTACACGGATGGCACCCGACAGAAAGGCGAAAAAATCCTGCTGGATGACGTGCCGCTCAACTTCTTTCATTGCAAGATCGCCGCGCTGACCTTCGGCGCGCACCTTACGGAGGGCTACGCGATCGGCACCATCGCCTATGCCCTCACGCCTTTTTTGGATCAGATGTTTGGCATGCAAGCCGAACATCGTGCGTTGTGGGAAGGCATGATCGGCAGCTCCACCTTGCTCGGCATCTTTCTCGGCAGTCTGGTGTTCGGTTGGCTGTCCGATCGCGTGGGCAGGCAAAAAATCTTCCTGCTCAGCTTCGTCATCATCACCTTCGCAGCCTTCGCCCAGTTTTACGTGCACACGCCATGGATGCTGTGCTTGTTGCGTGCGTTGCTCGGCTTGGGAATGGGCGGGGATTTTGCGGTAGGGCACGCCATTCTTGCCGAGTTCTCGCCGCGCAAGCACCGCGGCATGCTGCTTGGTTCGTTCAGTGTGATATGGACCGTCGGTTACGTCGCGGCCAACGTACTGGGCATGCATTTCGTGCAGCATTCGCCGGACCCTGATGCATGGCGCTGGTTGTTGGCGTCCAGCGGCATTCCTGCGTTGATCGTGCTTATCCTGCGCATGGGTACGCCGGAGTCGCCGCGCTGGCTGTTCAACCAGGGGCGCCGGACCGAGGCCGACGCCGTGGTGACGAAGCACTTCGGCCAGCATGTGGTGCTGGATACCAGCCCGCGTGATGACGAGCACGCACAGGGTGGATACGCACGCCTGTTCCGGCGCGACATGATTCGGCGGACGGCGTTCAACTGCATCTTCTTCGTATGCCTGGTGATTCCCTATTTCGCGATCTACACCTTCCTGCCCACCATCCTGAAGATCATTCGCCTTGCCGACGACAGCGGCGCCGAACTGCTATTGAATGGCCTGCTGGTGGCAGGCGCGATCGTAGGCATCTGGCTCACCATCAAGCTGCCGCGGCGCAGTTTCCTGATCGGCTCCTTTGCCATCACTGCGGCGTCCTTGGCCGCGCTGAGCCTGGTGCCTGGTTCGGCGTCCATGGCCCTGGTAGCGTCATTTGCCCTATTTACCGTCACCTTGTCGGCGGTATCCAACCTGGTCGGTGTCTACCCGCCTGAATGCTTTCCCACGGAAGTACGCGCTTGCGGTGTCGGCTTCGCCGTGGCGTTCAGTCGCCTTGGTTCGGCCGCCGGCGTGTTCCTGTTACCGATCGGAATGCAGGTGTTCGGCCTGCAATTGACGATGATGGCGTTGGCGGCCGTGCTGGTCGTCGGCATGGCCGTATCGATCGTCTGGGCGCCGGAGACAAGGCATTTGCGCTTGAACGATTGCGCCAAGGCTTAGTTACCAGCCCAGGGTGCAACAAAAAAGCGCCCATGCTGGGCGCTTTTTTTCTTTCAACGTTGCTTGACCGATCAGTTCGGCAGCGACAGATCATCCAGCAACGCCTTCAGGAAGCGCGCGGCTTCTCCGCCGGTCGCAGCGCGGTGGTCGAACGTAAGGCTGATCGGCATGCGGCGGTGTACTTCGATGCCGCCCATCACCGCGACGACGTCGTGGCTGAGCTTGCCGGCGCCGATGATGGCCACGCACGGCGGCACCACCACCGGCGTCGCATAACGGCCGGCGAACATGCCGAAGTTGGACAGGCTGATGGTGTAGCCGCTGAGTTCGGAGGAGGGAATCGTGCGGTCTTCCACCTGTGTACGCAGGCGTTGGATGCCGGCGCGGATGCCGGCGCTGTCCAGCACGTCGGCATTGCGCAATGCCGGCACGAACAAGCCATCTTCCGTGTCTACCGCAATGCCGATGTCCACGTGCGGATGCAGGGTGCGGGTGAGGTTCTTGCCGTCGAACCAGGCGTTGAGCGCGGGCACCGCCTTGCATGCGCTGACGATGGCACGGATCAGGCGTGCGGTGATGTCCTGCTTGCCGATCCAGGCGTGCAGGTCGGCGTCGTCCACCAGCGTGGTGGGCACCACGTTGGCATGCGCTTCGGCCATCACGCGCGCCATGTTGCGGCGGACGCCCTTGAGCTGTTCCGGTTGGCCACTGGCGTGCACGCTCGGCGGCGCGGTACGCACCGGTTTGCCGGCCAGCGATACGGCGGTGCGTGCTGGTTCCGCCTGCGGCAGTTCCGGGGCAAGGTGACGGCCGGCGGAGGCCGGCACCGCGCGAGCAGGCGCTGCACCTAGCGCAGCGGTACCGTTCGCCGCGGCGTTTTTCACGTCCTGCATGGTCACCACGCCATCGGCGCCGGTGCCGCGTACGCGCGTGATGTCGACCTTGAGCTTCTTCGCCAGCGCGCGTACGGCCGGAACCGCCTTGACGCCGCCGACGCTGGAGGCTTGTTCCACGTGCACATGGCTGCCGCTGACCATGGCGCCGACCACCGTGCCTTCGTCTTCGCGCTCGGCCGTACCGCTGCCGGCTTCGATTTCGCCACCCTCGGCCGACGCGGTAACTTTCTTCGCTTCCGCCGCCGCGGCTTTCTTGGGGCCATGATGGTGGCCGGTGGATTCGGCCTCCGCACGCTGCTTGGCGTTCGGATCGGGCTCGAATTCGGCCAGGGCGGCGCCGGTGTCGATCACGTCGCCGGCAGCGCCGTGCAGCTTGGTGACCTTGCCGGTGTACGGGGAAGGCACGTCGACGACGGCCTTGGCGGTTTCCATCGATACCAGCGGCGCGTCGAGCTTGATTTGATCGCCTTCCTTCACGTGCCACTCGACGATGGTCGCGTCGGGCAGGCCTTCGCCGAGATCCGGCAGGTAGAACGTCTTGATGTTGGCCATTGGCTTTGAATCCGCAATGTAAAGAATGAGGTTCGGTGGTCGTGAATCGTCAATCGTGAATCGAAAGAGCTAAGTGACGAAGTTGTCGATCACGGCTTTTAACTATTGACGATTCCCGATTTACGATTCCCGGCAAGCTTCAGCTCGCCGCCAGCGCGCGCTTGGCGGCTTCCACCACGCGCTCCGCGCTCGGCAGGTATTTCATCTCCAGGCGGAACAGCGGGATATGCGTATCCCAGCCGGTCACGCGTTCCACCGGCGCGAGCAGGTCATACAGGCATTCCTCGGCGATGCGCGCGGCGATCTCGGCGCCGAAGCCGGCGGTCTTGGGGGCTTCGTGCAGGATCACGCAGCGGCCGGTTTTCTGCACCGATTCGGCGATGGTGTCGAAGTCCAGCGGCGTGAGCGTGGCGACGTCGATCACTTCCGCGCTGATGCCTTCCTCGGCCAGGGCGTCGGCCGCTTCAAGCGCTTCCTTCACCTGGGCGCCCCAGGTCACGATGGTGACGTCGGTGCCGTCGCGCAACACGAAGCACACGTCGAGCGGCAGCGCTTCGCCGTCATCGGGCACTTCTTCCTTGTATTGGCGATAGATGCGCTTGGGTTCGAAGAACATCACCGGATCCGGATCGCGGATCGCGGCGAGCAGCAACCCGTATGCGCGTGCGGGCGACGAAGGCATCACCACGCGCAGGCCGGGAATATTGGTGAACAGGTGTTCGTTCGCTTCGGAGTGGTGTTCCGGCGCGCGAATGCCGCCGCCCCATGGTGCGCGCCACACGGCCGGCACGGTGAGGCGGCCGCGCGTGCGGTTGCGCATGCGCGCGGCGTGGCAGGCGATCTGCTCCATCATCGGATAGATGAAACCTTCGAACTGTGCTTCGGCGACCGGCTTCATGCCTGCGACCGCCAGGCCCACGGTAACGCCGGCGATGGTGGTTTCATCCAGCGGCGTGTCGAGCACGCGCAGTGCGCCGAATTTTTCCTGCAGGCCCTGCGTGGCGCGGAATACGCCGCCGTTGACGCCGACGTCTTCGCCCAATACGACGACGCTTTCGTCGTGGGCCATTTCATAAGCAAGTGCCTGGGTGACTGCTTCGATAAGCGTGATCTGTGCCATTGCTTAGTGCGCCTTCTTGTCGAGCGAGAGCGCGAGGTCGCGCTGTTTGGCGAGGTCTGCGGGTACTTCGGCGAAGGTGTAGTCGAACATCGCGGTGACGGGCTGGGTCTTGGTCTGCAGGTAGGCGTTGACCTCGTTGTCCATCCACTCGTCGCACTCGGCCTTCCATGCTTCTTCTTTTGCGTCGTCCCACACTTTCTTGGCGACCAGCCAGTTGCGCAGTCGCTTCATCGGCTCCTTCGCCCAGGCGTCCTTCACCTCCTGCTCGCCGCGGTAGCGGCGGGCGTCGTCGGCGGTGGTGTGGTCGCTCAGGCGATAGGTGACCAGCTCCAGTACGCTGCCGCCTTCACCGTTGCGCGCGCGTTCCAGTGCATCTTCCATCGCCTTGCGCACGGCGATGATGTCGTTGCCGTCCACCTGGATGCAGTAGAGGCCGGCGGCAATGCCCTTCTGCGCCAGCGTCGGCGCACCGGACTGGATCTTGCGCGGTACGGAAATCGCCCATTGGTTGTTCACGATCACCGCGACCAGCGGCAGGTTCTGTGCGCCGGCGATGTTGATGGCGCCGTAGAAGTCACCCTTCGACGAGCCGCCGTCGCCGATCGTGCACACGGCCACGCGCTTTTCGCCGCGGATCTTGAAGGCCAGCGCGCAGCCGGCTGCGTGCAGGCATTGCGTGGCGATCGGCACCGACCAGGCGAAGTCATGGCGCGCCGGCTCCTTCTGGTAATCGTTGCCGCGCTCGTCGCCGCCCCAGTACATGTACACCTCGCGCGGCTGCACGCCGCGGTAGAGCTGGGCGCCGTATTCGCGATAGCTCACCGAGAGCACGTCTTCGGGCTTCATCGCGCTGCCGATGCCGACGTGCGAGGCTTCGTGGCCAAGACAGCTTGCATAGGTGCCGAGCTTGCCGGTACGTTGCAGGGCCACCGACTTGGCGTCGAACACGCGGGTGGACATCATCAGCTTGTACAGCTCGACCATGTGATCGAGGTCTTTGGTGAATTCGGGCAGGTCATCCCTAACCTGCTTGCCTTCTGCGTCGAGATATTGCAGGTATTCGATTTCAAACTTGGCGGCGATGGACACGACTCGCTCCCGGGAAGGGTAGGGGAAAACGGTGCGGGGGGAGGCGCGGCCCATCCAGTGGGGCCGGACGCGCTAGGGATGCTTCGACGTATTTTACGCGGGCGTCACCACGCTGTGTGTGTAGTCAGAGCGTACCCTTCGAACCCAGACAAACGCCAATTGATAGCAGGCGCCATGCGGCGTCGCAAGCTACACTGCAGCATGCGAGTCCGTGGGCGGGGTTCGGCATAACGGTTAACATTCCTTATTTTTTGCGGGCTTGCGCGCGCCATGACGGAAAACCAGCGGGACCTCGAGGCAGGCATTGAACTCGACCTGAGCGGCCGGACGACGTATGGCGGCTATCTGCGTCTGGATCAACTGCTCAGCGCGCAGCAGCCGCTCACCCAGCCCCCGCATCACGACGAAATGCTGTTCATCGTGATGCACCAGGTGGCCGAGCTGTGGATGAAGCTGCTCATTCATGAACTGACCGCGGCCATTGCCCATCTGCGTGTCGATGACGTGAACGAGTGCCTGAAAATTCTCGCGCGCGTCAAGCACGTGCAGCGGCAATTGTTCGAGCAGTGGGCGGTGCTGGAAACGCTGACGCCCTCGGAATACCTGGAATTTCGCGATGCGCTGGGCTCGTCGTCCGGGTTTCAATCGCTGCAATATCGCATCATCGAATTCACGCTGGGCAACAAGAACGCACAGATGCTCAAGGTGTTCGAGTATGACCCGGCAGCGCAGGCGCGTTTGCGCAGCGTGCTGGAGGCGCCGGGTTTGTACGACGAATTCCTGCGTTATCTCGCGCGCCGCGGCCACGCCGTGCCGGCGGCGCGGATTGAACGCGACTGGAGCGAACCGTATCAGCGCCATGAAGGCTTGTTGCCGGTGTTCAAGCGCATTTACGAGCAGCGCGCGGCATTCTGGCCGGAGTACCACATGTGCGAGCAATTGGTGGACATCGAGGAGAGCTTCCAGCTGTGGCGGTTCCGCCATATGAAAACGGTGGAGCGCATCATCGGACATCGGCGCGGCACGGGTGGTTCCTCGGGGGTGGCGTTCTTGAAGAAGGCGCTGGATCTGGAGTTTTTCCCCGAGTTGCTGGATGTGCGAACGGTGCTTGGCACCTAGGTGAAAGGCTAAAGCTGTAGCTTTCTCGTGGTTTTGTGATGCTGGGATTGCATCTCAGCCTACTACCGCCACGCTTGCCCTGCGGCGCTTTTATGCATCGTCAGGGATCAATCTCGCACAAACCAGCGTCATCGCAGCACGCTTGACGCATGGTCTTGTCGCATGGTGATTGACTTGGGTGTGCCTCGCCCATTACATGTTCCAGGTCCAATCCCAGGGGTATGCCCGTGAACCAGCATTCCGAAGCCGGCGTCCAGCCCACGCCCGACTTTCCGCAACTGTTCGGTCATCCGCGCCCCCTGTGGATGTTGTTCATGACGGAGTTCTGGGAGCGTTTCGCGTATTACAGCCTCAGTTGGGTGCTGGCCTTGTACGCGGTGGCGCAGTTCTACCACGGCGATCCCGCCGGGCAGGGCTGGGCCAGCAGCATCTTCGGCGCTTACGTGGCGCTGGCGTTTGCCTTCGGCGTGTTCGGGGGCTATGTCGCCGACAAGATCATCGGCTATCAGCGCTCGATCCTGCTGGGCGCGGTGGTCATGTCGGCGGGCTTGTTCGTGCTGATGATTCCCAGCCGCGATGCCTTGCTGTTCGGCCTGGCGATGGTGATCGTGGGGGATGCCTTGTTCAAGCCGAACATCTCCTCGATGGTGGGGCAGCTGTATGCGCCCGGCGACGAGCGTCGTGATCGCGGCTTTACGCTGTTCTACATGGGCATCAATTGCGGCGCCTTCCTGGCGCCGCTGGTTACCGGCTGGATGGCCAGCTATTTCACCAAGACGCCGCTGCAGCAGAACTTCCGCATCGTGTTTGCGGCGGCCGGCGTGGGCATGCTGTTGAGCCTGTTGTGGTTCTGGTTCGGGCGGCGTGGCTTGCGCGGGGTGGGGCGTCCGGCGCAGGGCAGCGAAAGCCGCATGCGTGTGCTGCAAGTGGTGGTGGGCGTGGCGATTGCCGTGCCGGTGACGTACTTGCTGCTGGCCAAGCTCGGTGCGGCCGGCCTGCAATGGGTGATGGGTGCGCTGTTCGTCGGCATGGTGGTGGTGCTGATCGTCGAAGCCTTGCGCCACGACCGCGTGCAGTTGCACCGCGTGATCGCCATGCTGATCATCTTCGCCTTCAACGTGCTGTTCTGGGTGTTCTATTACCTGTTCGGAACCACCTTCAATTTCCTGGCCGAGAACCTGGTGGATCGGCAGATGTTCGGCGGCTGGGTGTTCCCCGTGGGCTGGTTCCAGGCAATGACGCCGCTGTGGGTGGTGGTGCTGGCGCCGCTGACCGCGCTGGCCTGGGGCTGGCTGGCCAAGCGCCACAAGGAGCCTTCCATACCGCGCAAGTTTGGCCTGGGGCTGGTGTTCGAGGGCGTGGGCTTCATCAGCCTGATCTATGCGCTGTCGCACCTGCTCGACAGCCGCGGCCTGATCCCCTTCTGGCCGCTGGCGATGTGCTACCTGTTCCAGTCGGTGGGCGAGCTGTGCCTGTCGCCGATCGGCCTGTCGATGGTGACCAAGCTGGCGCCGCCGCGCCTGGTCGGGCTTGGGCTGGGCGGGTGGTTCCTGTCCACCGCCTTGGGCGGCAACCTTTCCGGCATGCTGGCTTCGCACATCAGCGGCGCCACCGGCATGACCGCGGCCTCGGCGCTGAGCGGCTTCACCTTCTGCTTTTACGTGCTGGCAGGCTCAGGCGTGCTGCTGCTGCTGATTTCGCCGCTGGTGAACCGGCTTATGCATGGGGTGAAATAGCCGGCCGGGAACAGGCGGCGCCGAGGTCTTTCAGCGTTCGCCTGGTTTCATTCCCGGAACATCTTCCAGCAGCTTGTCCAGGATGCGCATCAGCCACTGGCGTTCGTTTTCGTCCAGCTTCGTCAGCAGCTCGCGCTCGTGTGCGCGGGCCATCGGCGCCACGTCGTCATGGATCAGCCACCCGGCCTCGGTCAGGCTCAGCACCGAGCGCCGCTTGTCATTGCCGTGGGTTTCCCGATGCACGCGGCCGGCTTCGACCAGGCCGGCCAGCGCGCGGCTGACGGCCACCTTGTCCATCGCCGTGCGTTCGGCCACTTCGCGTGCGGATAGCCCGTGGAAGCGCGCCAGCACCGCCATCACGCGCCACTCGGTCATGCTGAGGTCGTAGCGGCGCTGGTAGTCGTTCGCGATCGCCTGGCTCACCGTGTTCGAAAGAATCGACAGCTGGTAGGGCAGGAAACGCTCCAGTTCGAGCGGGGCGTGTTCGGCTCCGGCGGGGGCGGGCTTGCGCGGATGGGACATTTGCGGCGGTGTTCCTTGCAATTAGTTTCAACTGTAACTATAAGGGTGGTTTAATCCAGATGGTGGCACGCTGACGCTGCCGCCGTCGCGCATCGACTTTTCAGGAGAGCGCCATGAACGCCCAACCCAATCTCGGCATGCACGTCACCACCTTCGAGAACCCCATGGGCATCAACGGATTCGAATTCGTTGAGTTCGCCGCCCCGGCAGGCCGCGGCGGCGACCTGCATAGGTTATTCCAGAACATGGGCTTTACGGCGGTGCTCACGCACAAGCGTCGGCCGATCACCGTGTACCGCCAGGGCGACGTGAATTTCCTGGTCAATGAAGACCCCGCTTCCTTCGCGGCCGATTTCGCCGCCAAACACGGGCCTTGCGCCTGCGGCTTCGCGATCCGCTTCAAGAAGCCCGCCAACGACGTGCTCAAGGCGGTGCTGGCCAATGGCGGCGAGGTTCCGGCCGGCAAGGTCGACACCAAGGCGGTGAATGCGCCGGTCGTGAAGGGTATCGGCGACTGCATGCTCTATCTGGTGGACCGCTACGGTGACGCCGGCAGCATCTATGGCGACGACTACGCGCCGGTACTGGGCGCCGACCAACATCCAGCAGGGTTCGGCCTTACCTTCATCGACCATCTCACGCACAACCTGTATTTCGGCAACATGCAGCAGTGGTCCGACTACTACGAGCGGCTATTCAATTTCCGCGAGATCCGCTACTTCGACATCAAGGGCGCGAAGACCGGCCTGGTATCCAAGGCGATGACCGCGCCGGACGGCATCGTGCGCATTCCGCTCAACGAGTCGAGCGATCCGAAGAGCCAGATCAACGAGTACCTCGATGCTTACCACGGCGAAGGCATCCAGCACATCGCCTGCTTCACCGACAACATCTACGAAACGGTGGAAGCGATGCGCGCGAAAGGGGTGGCGTTCCTGGATACGCCCGATACGTATTTCGACGTGATCGACATGCGCATTCCGGACCATGGCGAGGACGTAGCGCGCCTGGCGAAAAACAAGATCCTGATCGACGCCGATCCGGAGACCAAGCAGCGCAAGCTGCTGCAGATCTTCACGCAGAACAATGTCGGCCCGATCTTCTTCGAGATCATCCAGCGCAAAGGCAACGAAGGTTTTGGCGAAGGCAACTTCCAGGCGCTGTTCGAATCCATCGAGCGCGACCAGATGCGCCGTGGCGTGCTGTAAATTCAAAGCCCCTCTCACGCCGGGAGGAGTCTGGACAAGGTCAGAGTGAGCTTGATGATGCAATCGAACGGCTACCAATCCGGCTTTGGCAACGAATTCGCCAGCGAGGCCATTCCGGGCGTCCTGCCTGCGGGGCAGAACTCGCCGCAGCGCGTTGCGCACGGTTTGTATGCGGAACAACTTTCGGGCAGCGCCTTCACCGCGCCGCGCCATGCCAATCGCCGCAGCTGGCTGTACCGCATTCGGCCGGCTGCGATGCACAAGCCGTTCGAGCCGCTTGTGCACTCAAGCTTCCATAATCGCTTCGACGAGGCGCCGGCCACGCCGAATCAATTGCGCTGGGACCCATGGCCGTTGCCCTCGCAACCGACGGATTTCGTGGATGGCCTGGTCACCCTTGCCGGCAACGGCGGCCCGGCCGAGCAGGCCGGATGCGGCATCCACGTGTACGCTGCCAATCGCTCGATGCAGGGGCGCTTCTTCTACGACGCGGATGGCGAACTGCTGATCGTGCCGCAGCAGGGCCGATTGCACATTGCCACCGAGTTGGGCGTGCTGGAGATCAAGCCGCTGGACGTTGCGGTGATTCCGCGTGGCGTGCGTTTTCGCGTGGAACTGCTGGATGCCGAAGCGCGCGGCTACGTGGCGGAAAACTTCGGCGCGCTGCTGCGCTTGCCGGACCTCGGCCCGATCGGCGCCAACGCCATGGCCTTGCCGCGCGATTTCCTGGCGCCGCATGCAGCCTATGAAGACGTCGAGGGCGATTTTGAGCTGGTCGCGAAATTCCAGGGCGGGCTATGGAAGGCGGCCATCGGGCACTCGCCGTTGGACGTGGTGGCCTGGCACGGCAATTACGCGCCCTACAAATACGATCTCACGCGTTTCAATACGGTGGGTTCGGTCAGCGTCGATCATCCCGATCCATCCATCTTTACCGTGCTGACCTCGCCTAGCGACACGCCCGGCACCGCCAACGTCGACTTCGTAATTTTCCCGCCGCGCTGGCTGGTGGCCGAGCACACCTTCCGGCCGCCGTATTTCCACCGCAACGTCGCCAGCGAATTCATGGGATTGATCGAAGGCGTGTACGACGCGAAGGCGGGCGGTTTCGCACCCGGCGGCGCCAGTCTGCACAATTGCATGAGCGGGCACGGCCCGGATGCGGCAACTTTCGAGAAGGCGAGCAAGGCCGACGTCAGCAAGCCGGATCACATCACCGGCACGATGGCTTTCATGTTCGAAACGCGCAAGGTGATTCATCCCACCAGGCAGGCGCTGGATGCGCCGCAATTGCAGCACGATTATTACCAGTGCTGGCAAGGCATCGCCAAGCATTTCGATCCGGACCGTGCGTGAAGCAGACGTGGCTCGTTATCGCAGCGGCGACCCCGCTCGCCGAATGCGGCTGGCAAAATAACCCGGTGGCGCGTCGGCGTGCCGCCGCAGATCGATTACGTGGAAGGTTGCGGCTAGCGCAACCGCTGGAGTGAATGCATGAAACTGGGCAGTCTCAAGGAAGGCGGCCGCGACGGCACGCTGGTCGTAGTCAGCCGCGATTTGCAGCGGGCGGTGAAAGCCACCGGCATCGCTGCGACCATGCAGGCGGCGCTGGACGACTGGTCGAACGTCGCGCCGCGCTTGAATGCCTTGTCGGATGAGCTCAACGCAGGCAAGGCGAATGGCGCGTTTGTGCTGGACATGTCCGCGCTCGCGGCGCCGCTGCCGCGTGCTTACGAATTCGTCGACGGCAGCGCCTATCTGCCGCACGTCGAGCGCGTACGGCGTGCGCGTGGCGCGGAAGTGCCCGAGTCCTTCTACGTTGATCCATTGATGTACCAGGCGACGAGTGCGGGCTTTCTGGGGCCGCGCGATCCGGTGGTGGTGCCGAGCGAGGATTACGGCATCGACCTGGAAGCCGAAGTGATCGTCGTCACCGACGACGTGCCCATGGCGGTGAGCGCAGAGCGGGCCGCCGGCCATATCCAGCTCGTTGGCCTGGTCAACGACGTCAGCTTGCGCAACCTGATTCCGGGCGAACTCGCCAAGGGGTTTGGCTTCCTGCAATCCAAGCCGCGTTCGGCGTTGTCGCCGGTGTTCGTGACGCCCGACGAACTCGGCGATGCCTGGCAAAGCGAGAAGCTGCACCTGCCGATGCGCACCTGGCTCAATGGCAAGTGGTTTGGCGAAGCCGAATGCGGCGTCGACATGCAGTTCAATTTTGCGCAGCTGGTCGCGCATGCCGCCAAGACCCGTCCGCTGACTGCGGGCACCATCGTGGGCTCCGGCACCATTGCCAACCAGGACACCAGCAAGGGCGCCTCCTGCCTGGCCGAACAGCGCACGGTGGAAACGCTGCGCGACGGCAAGGCGAGCACGCCGTTCCTGGCGTTCGGCGATACGCTGCGTATCGAGATCACCGACACGCACGGCGCCTCGATCTTTGGTGCGATCGAACAGGTGGTCGCGCCTTTGAAAGCGTCCTGATTGGACCGACGCAGGCAATCATCGAAAAAGGTGACGCGCCGTGACATCGGCGCTATCTTCCGGCGACCCCTTTCCCACAGACGCCAGGAGATTCGCATGTCCCAAGTCACCCTCAAGGGCAATCCGGTCCACGTCGACGGCCAGCTGCCGGCTGTCGGCAGCAAGGCGCCATCCTTCAGCCTCGTCGCCAAGGATCTTTCCGACGCCACGCTCGCCAGCTTCGACGGTAAGCGCAAGGTGCTCAATATTTTCCCCAGCATCGATACGCCCACCTGCGCCACGTCGGTGCGCAAGTTCAACGAAAAGGCCAGTCAGCTCGACAACACCGTCGTGCTATGCATCTCGGCGGATCTGCCGTTTGCGCAGGCGCGTTTCTGTGGAGCGGAGGGCTTGAGCAACGTGGTAACGCTCTCGACCATGCGCGGCCATGATTTCCTCAAGCACTACGGCGTGGCGGTCGCGTCCGGTCCGCTGGCTGGCGTCGCCGCGCGTGCGGTCGTGGTATTGGATGAGCACGACAAGGTGCTGCACACTGAACTGGTCGGCGAGATTGCCAACGAGCCCAATTACGACTCGGCGCTGAAAGCGCTCGCTTGAGCGCGCTCAGCGGTAGCCGATCACGGGAATGGCGAATGGACTGCCGCCAAGACGCTCCGGCAGTCCCATTCCCAACCGCAGGCTACGCCCGATGCGATCGGCATGTTCAAGCATGAGCCTGGCGTCGTTCTCATCCAGCACTTCGCACGTCGTGGCCTGCCATAGCGACAGCCAGCGCTCGAAGTGCTCGGCGCGAATGCCAGGCTGCATGCGGTGTACCGCCATCGGGTTGCCGCGGTAGCTGTTGGCGCGCAAAGCGACGGAACTCCAGAAGGAAGTCAGCGTGCGCTTGTGTTCGTCCCAGTCCTGCACGGCGGCGTTGAAAACGGGGCCCAGCAGGGGATCGACGCGCACCTTTTCGTAGAAGCGATCGACCAATCGGGCGATCTGCGAAACGTCGAGGTTGGAGGGTTCTTGCATGCCCTTATGGTACTACCCGCGGGAACCAGCCGGCTTGATGACGCGCTTGCGCGGCGACTTGCCGCGCAGGCGCCTGCTCAGAACTTCGCTGGGCCGGTCGGGCAGGATAAAGGGCGTCCACCCGGAAAGGTCACTACCGCAGTCGCGTCCACGACGCGTAGTATGTAGCGGTTTCTTATATAGACGGTCGGGACGTTACAGGCTTGCGCGAGCAGTATGTCGGCGGAGGCGTTGTTCGCTGGCTCCTCTCTGACTTCGTTCAGTCCGATGCCGAACAATTTCATGAAACTGCGCGAGTGAAAGCTGTTTCCTATCAGGTAGGGTGAAACCAGGACATTGAGCACTGGAAATGTTTTGGCCGCGTGAGCGGAGAGTGGTGACAAGCCTGCAGAGCCGTCCATGAGGAAGCGGGTGACGCCCTGTTTCTGCTTGAGCTCGGCCAAATCGTTGGAGAGTTGCGAGGCGATCTGCGCCTCATACTGCTTTTGTGCAGAGAGTGCATTCCCATAAATGCTGGCAAAACTGAGCATGGCTAGCGTCCATATGCTGGCCACGACGAAGCTGGGCACATCGCTCCAGCCTGGACGCCATCCGCGCAACGCCAGATGCAAGGCGACCAGGCTCGCGCATATCAATGCTCCTACGCCAGGAAAAACCCGTGGTGACAATACCGGCGATAACAGCAGCAACATGGGGCCAGCTACACAGGCCAGCGCTGCAAATGGAAGCAGAATGGCGCAGAAGGCAAAAGGCAGCCTGACCCAAATGGGTCGGCCGCGCATCACTGGCGCTGCAAGCGCGTAATGCAGGCCAATGGCGACGGGAGCGACTGCGGTGAGTGACAGCAGCGAAACGAGTACAGAGGTCCAGCGCGGCGCCAATGCATGGAGTAAGAATGCGCCCATGTCGCTGGCATTGGCTACCACCACGCGGTATTGAAGCGGACTGTGGATCATCTCGCTGTGTTCGTGGATCCAATCCTTGATAGATGGCGCTACCTTCCATTGGTAAACTAGCATCGCTAGCAGTGCTTCGCCTAGGTAGAATGCCGCCAGTCGCACGATCCGCCTCGGTTCGTCACCACGAGCTTGCGCTGCCGTCAGGTCGAGCAAGGCGAAAATCAGGAAGACGTTCAACGATGGCTGATAACTGCACAGGCAGGCGAGGAGTGCCAATGCTCCCAACGTGAAGCCTTGCAGGTTGTCGCGGCATGCACTCACTGGGAGCACCGCGAGCAACACAGAAGCACCCATGGCTACCGCATCAAAGCGAAATGAAAGATTTTCGAGAAAAAACGGCTGCGCTCCCAAAGGCAGCACCAGCAAAGTGGCCAGCCAGCGTGATCGAACTGCGTAGCGACGCGCTAGCAGCATTCCGGCGAAGGCAACCAGGGCGATGGCGAGGATTTGCGGCAGGGGCGCGATATCCACCAGGCTCGACAGGTTTCCCTCCAGGATGCGGATAAGTCTGGTGGTGAGGGGGCGTCCGTTGTCGTTCCAGCTGTACGTACCCGAGAGCATGCGTGCCATGTCGTCATTGCATGGTCGATCGGCGCGAAGTATGGGATAGAGTACGAAGAGCAGATAACCGGCGAACAGTGTGCCGAACACTCGCTTGCTGCTGGCAGCGGCGGATTCTAAAGGGGGCATAAGCCTGGTTTTCTCCCTGGCGGCGAAGGTGACGGGTCTGCTCTTCTGCAGGACCGACTTGTTAGAATGCCAATTTATATGCACGAGAGCCACGGCTGGCGCTGATCCGCCGCTAGGCGCTGTAAATACGGACGAAATAGGACTTGCATGCAAGCCGCTACAGGAACTGCCATCATCAATCCGGCCGTGCTGGCCAAGGTTGCCGATTATTCAAGGAATTTCGCCACGGCGGTGCCGTTTCCGCATGTGGTTATCGATGATTTTCTTGAGCCTGCATTCGCGCAAGCGTTGCTCGATGCCTTTCCTGCCTTCGAGCGCGGCAATTATATCGGCGACAGCGGTGAGCCGGGAGGCAAATCCACGCTCGCCAAGGTCCGCAGCCTGGGCGCCGCCTACCGGCAATTGGATGACGCCATTCAAAGCTCGGCGTTTCTTGAGGCGATCGGTCGGATCACGGGGATCGACGGCTTGCTTTACGATCCTTGGTATCTGGGTGGCGGCACGCATGAAAACCGCAATGGAATGGCGCTGGACCCGCACGTGGATTTCAACTATCACCCGAGCGAACGCTGGCATCGCCGGCTTAATCTCATCGTCTACCTCAATCATGACTGGGAGGAGGCGTGGGGTGGGTGCTTGGAACTGTTCCGTGATCCACAAATCGACGTTCGCGCGACGCACTTGGTCAGCCCGGTATTCAATCGCTGCGTGATTTTCGAAACCTCCGAGCGCTCCTGGCATGGCTTTGACCCTATCCGCCTGCCCGACGATCGCGCCGGCATGACGCGGCGTTCGGTGGCTTTGTATTTCTACAGTAAGGATCGGCCGGCGGAGGAAACTGCTGCGCGGCACACGACCTTTTACATCAACCGTCAATTGCCGGAGCGTTTTGCCGAGGGCTATACGCTTACGCGTGGCGACGTGGCGGAGATTAAGCAGTTGCTGGAGCAGCGAGATGGAAACATCCGCATGCTTCATGCGGACAACACGGCCCTACGTGGTGCACAGGACCGCGGCCTCACCGGTCATCTGCTTTATCTGGCCAAGCGGGCGTACGTGCGCTTCCGCGGCTGAGCTTGTTATGGCAAAACGGCCGCCTGAGGGCGGCCGTTTTGCGTGCCTGGATGCGACGGTTTACTTCGCCGCCATCAACGCCTTGGTCATGTCCAGCATGCGGTTGGAGAAGCCCCACTCGTTGTCGTACCAGCTGAGCACTTTCACCAGGGTGCCGCCCATCACGCGCGTCTGCGTGGAGTCGTAGATGGAGGAGTGGGCGTTGTGGTTGAAGTCGATCGACACCAGCGGCTTGGTGTTCACCGCCAGGATGTTCTTCAGCGGGCCATTGGCGGCTTCGTTGATGGCGGCGTCGATTTCTTCCTTGCTGGTGTTGCGTGCGGCGACGAAGGAAAGGTCCACCACCGACACGTTGATGGTCGGCACGCGGATCGCAAAACCGTCGAGCTTGCCGGCCAGTTCCGGCAGCACCAGGCCCACGGCGGCGGCGGCGCCGGTCTTGGTGGGGATCTGCGAATGCGTGGCCGAACGGGCGCGGCGCAGGTCGGAGTGATAGACGTCCGTCAGCACCTGGTCGTTGGTGTAGGCGTGGATGGTGGTCATCAGGCCGTGCACGATGCCGATCTTGTCGTGCAGCACCTTGGCCAGCGGCGCCAGGCAGTTGGTGGTGCAGGAGGCGTTGGAGATCACCTGGTGCGCAGCGGTGATCTTGTCGTGGTTCACGCCGTAGACGAAGGTGCCGTCCACGTCCTTGTCGCCAGGGGCGGAGATGATCACCTTCTTGGCGCCCGCGGCAAGGTGCGCGCCGGCCTTGGCCTTGGAGGTGAACAAGCCGGTGCACTCCAGCACCACGTCGATGCCCAGGTCGGCCCATGGCAGCTTGGACGGGTCGCGCTCGGCGCAAACCTTGATGCGGTCGCCATTGACGACCAGCTCGCCGCCGTCCACCGACACGTCGCCCGGGAACTTGCCGTGGGCGGTGTCGTACTGCGTGAGGTGCGCATTGGTCTCGGCATTGCCGAGGTCATTCACCGCGACGATCTGGATTTCGTTCGTGCGCTTGGCTTCGTACAGCGCGCGCAGAGTATTGCGGCCGATACGACCGTAACCATTGATGGCGACCTTGATGGCCATGAGACAGCGTCCTCCAAAGGAATGATGGGGCAGCGAAACGGCAGCCAGTGGGGCCGCCGAAACCGGCATTCTAGCCCGAACCGGTGCTGACCCTCACCCGGGCGCCGGCATTGTGCAGGGATCGCGCACGATGCTGCGCCAGTCACGCGCCCGTTTGGCCTGATTGTCATAAGTCATGTGGCATCATCACCGGCTCGATGATCAGGGGTTCCAGCATGTTTCCCGTACGCCGCCTCGCCGCTGCCTTGTTTGCGACCTTGGCGACTGCGCCTTCGGCCTACGCATGGGGTCCGCTCGGGCATGGCGTGGTGGCGGAGCTGGCGCAGCGGCATCTGAGTCCGGCGGCCGAGGCGGAAGTGGAGCACCTGCTGGCGCTGGACCACACCCGGTCGCTGGCTGATATCGCGAGCTGGCCCGACGAGATCCGCAACGATCCCAAGCAACAGGATCTGTGGAAGCAAACGCGTTCGTTGCACTACATCGACTTTCGCGATCCGTCCTGTCAATACGTGCCGCCGCGCGACTGCAAGAATGGTCAGTGTGTGGTGGAGGCCATTCCTCACTACCTCGCCATCCTGGGCGACCGTAGCCAGCCCAATGCCGCGCGGCTGCAGGCGCTGAAGTTCGTGGTGCACTTCGTGGGTGATATTCACCAGCCGCTGCACGGCGGGTATCGCGACGACGCAGGCGGCAACGATTACCAAGTGCAATTCCAGGGAAAGGGCACGAATCTGCACAAAGTGTGGGATTCCGGCCTGCTCGGTACCCGCGGCTTGAATGCGAAGGCCTATGCGAAGCGGCTGGACGCCGAAGGCATCGCCCCGCTGCCGCCGCCGATCGCGCCGTTGGACAAGCCTGCCACGCAGTGGGCGGAGGAATCCTGCCAGATCACGCGCGACATCTATCCCGCCAGCCACAAGATCGACCAGGCCTACGTCGATGCCGAATTGCCGGTGGCCGACAGCCGCCTGCGCGAAGCGGGTCGGCGGCTGGCTGAAATGTTGAACCTGGCATTGCAGAACGGCTGACCGATGCGCGCAGAAGATGGCGGTTTTGTGACGCTCGTCGGGAAGCGCTAGCGCATCGATGATCCTGCGCGCAAGCAGCCGAGCCGATGAAGGGGATAAACCCATTTACGTCTAGCCGTCCAATCGCAGGCGCCGGCTTTGCGGCGGTGCCGCACGCAATCTTGCATACGTTTGCACGCAAAAAGATATTGCAGGGTCGCCATGGTGTTCTGTTAGTCTCGTCCGACAAATTTCAAAACTCCCCGCAATGGCTACTGACACTCACTCCCGCCGCACCAAGATCGTCGCTACCCTGGGCCCGGCCACCGACGCGCCCGGCATGCTGGAAAAAATCATTGCCGAAGGCGTCAACGTGGTACGCCTCAATCTCTCCCACGGACAAGCCGACGACCATCGCGCGCGCGCGGCGGCGGTGCGCAAGGCCGCCGAAAAGGTCGGCCGCGAGGTAGGCATCCTGGCCGACCTGCAGGGGCCGAAGATTCGCGTGGAGCGCTTCGCCAACGGCCCGATCGAGTTGCGCGACGGCGATCCGTTCGTGCTCGATTGCCGCGCGGACGCACCACCCGGCGACAGCACGCGCGTGGGCGTGAGCTACCTCGGCTTGCCCAAGGACGTGAATGCGGGCGACATCCTGCTGCTGGACGACGGCCTGGTGGCGCTGACGGTGCTGGAGGTAGTCGGCACCGAAATACGTTGCCAGGTGCTGATCGGCGGACGCCTTTCCGACCGCAAGGGTTTGAATCGCCAGGGCGGCGGCTTGTCCGTCGACGCGCTGTCGGACAAGGACAAGGCCGATATCAAACTGGCTGCGGAGATCGGTGCGGATTTTCTTGCGGTGTCGTTCGTGCGCTCTGCCGCCGACATGGATCTCGCGCGCCGCTTGCTCAAGGAAGCCGGCGGCAACGCCTCGCTGGTGGCCAAGATCGAGCGCGCGGATGCGATTCCGGTGCTCGGCGAAATCATCGACGCATCCGACGTGGTGATGGTCGCGCGCGGCGACCTTGGCGTGGAAATCGGTGATGCCGAGCTGCCGGGTCTGCAGAAGAAGATCATCCGCGAAACCGTGCAGCGCAATCGCGCCGTCATTACCGCGACGCAAATGTTGCAATCGATGGTGCGCTCGCCGATCCCCACGCGCGCCGAAGTTCTGGACGTGGCCAACGCGGTGATCGACGGCACCGATGCGGTGATGCTGTCCGAAGAATCGGCCGCAGGCGCGCATCCGGACAAGGCGGTGGCGGCACTGCGCCGCATCTGCCTCGGCGCCGAACGCCAGTTCGAACCGAAGGAAGATCTCACCCGGGATCTGCATCATCTCGATCGCACCGATCAGGCCATCGCGCTGGCTGCCATGCTGCTGGCCAGCAAGATCGGCGTGCGCGCGATCGTGGCGTTGACCGAATCGGGCGCCACCGCGCAGTGGCTGTCGCGCTACCGCAGTGCGGTGCCGATCTACGCACTGTCGCCGTTCGACGACGCCCGCCGCCGCATGCTGGTGCTGCGCGACGTGCAGCCGGTGCAATTCACGCACGACACCTTGAACCCGGCCGTTTCGGCGCGCGAAGCGGTGCGCCAGCTGTTCGGTGCCGGCAAGCTGTCGGAGGGCGATCGCGTGGTGCTGACGCACGGCGATCACATCGGCAAGGGCGGCGGTACCAATACGCTCAAGCTGCTGTCGGTGGGGGCCGATGGCGTGGTGGAAAGTCTGCGCGATCTTTAAGGCAACACTTGCCTTAAACAGCGCGATGCCGACCCGCGCCGGATTGGCGCGGGTTGGCTAGACTGATGCCACGTCCCCACAGTTACATCGGAGGTTCTGCCATGCGCACGACTCGTTTCGTTCCAGCCCTGCTCGTGGCCGCACTGCTGGCAGCCGGCCTGCCGGCCATGGCACAGGAAGCACGCCGGGTAGCCCCGGAGCAGTTGTCCAACGACTGGATCCTGCTCAACCGCGACGTCTCGGTCGATGTGCCCAACAGCGGCGTGAACATCTACAAGCCCAGTTGCATCGCCGTTACCTACCTGATCGGTACCGACGGCGTGCCAATGAACGTGCGGGTGGCCAAGATGGTCCCGCCCAGCGATCTGGGCAAGGCAGCGGTGAGTGCGGTCTCCAACTTCCGCTACGGCCCTTCGCTGACCAATAAAAATCACACGCCGGTCGATACTTACTACATCGTTCCGTTCAATTCTTCCGACGACCCTGCCCAGCGCGCACAGCTGATGGCGCCCTGCAAGCTGCCCGGCTACGGCCAGGGCTGACCTGCCACGAGCCGGCCCTAAACGCCCCAATTACGGGTTGGGGCTATAATTGCGCGCTTTCCATTTGTCCGCCCGCTAGGGCGGCCTCCCTCCCTTGCGGCCCTGCGCCGCCAAAGTTTCACGGAGTCGTCCAATGAGCATTGAAGATCTCGAGAGCGTTGCCCTGGCCATGGTGGCACCCGGCAAGGGCATCATCGCCATCGACGAATCGACCAACACGATCAAGAAGCGCTTCGAGGCGGTCGGCATCGAGAACACCGAGGAGAACCGCCGCGCCTATCGCGAGCTCCTGCTCACCACGCCCAACCTCTCCGAGCACATCTCCGGCGCCATCCTGTACGACGAGACGATCCGCCAATCCACCAAGGATGGCGTGCCGTTCACCCAGATCATGAAGAAGCACGGCATCATCCCCGGCATCAAGGTGGACAAGGGCACCGTGCCGCTGGCCGGCTTCCCGGGCGACGTGATCACCGAAGGCCTGGACGGCCTGCGCGAGCGCCTGGCCGAGTACGTGAAGCTCGGCGCCCAGTTCGCCAAGTGGCGCGCGGTGATCAACATCAGCGAAGACAACCCCAGTTCCACCGCCATCGAAGCCAATACCCAGGCGCTGGCCCGCTACGCCGCGCTGTGTCAGGAAGCCGGCCTGGTGCCGATGGTGGAACCGGAAGTGATCATGGATGGCGACCATTCCATCGAAGTCAGCTACGAAGTGCACGAAGCCGTGCTGCGCAGCCTGTTCAACGCCCTGTACGAGCAGAATGTGCTGCTGGAAGGCACCATCCTGAAGGTCAGCATGGTGATTCCGGGCAAGGATGCGGACGAGCAGGCCGACGTCGAGGAAGTGGCCGAAGCCACGGTGCGCGTGCTGAAGACCACCGTGCCGGCCACCTTGCCGGGCATCGTGTTCCTCTCCGGCGGCCAGACCGACGAGCAGTCCACCGCGCATCTCAATGCCATGAACCGAATGGGGCCGCATCCGTGGCCGCTGTCGTTCTCCTACGGCCGCGCCATGCAGCAGGCTGCGCTGAAACTGTGGTCGCAGGACATGAAGAGCAACTACGGCGAAGCGCAGAAAGTGGTGCACGCCCGTGCCAAGGACAATGGCCTGGCTGCACTCGGGCAGTGGAAGGGCTGATTGCCTCGCCGCCGCCGTAAACAAAAAGAGCGCCGTAGGGCGCTCTTTTTGTTGGAACCGACATCAGGTTGGATCAGAAGCGATATTCCACCGATGCCGTATACGCGTTGGTCTGCAACTGCACGCCGTGGTTGCGGTTGGAGCCATCGTAGTAGTTGTAGTTCACGCCCACGCTCAAGTGCTGCGTGAGGTTGTAACCCACGCCCACGCCAGCGTAGTAGCGGGTGCGATCGAAGCGCTGATAGCTCGAATCGTAGCTGTCGGTCAGACCCTGGCCTTGCGCATAAAAGGCACCGGCACGCACTTCGCCGTACCACTTCGGCGTGAAGTTGTAGCGCAGGTTCGCGCCCAGCGTCGGGCCGTACAGCTTGGAGCGGAGCGAGGAATCATTCGAATAGCGCGCGTCGATGCGGCCCAGGTACTGGTAGCCGGCTTCCACGCCGACCGACACCTCCGGATTGATCGCAAAGCGGTAGCCGCCCTTGATGCCGCCGATGGCATCACCGTTGGAATCGTACGGCCCCTTGTTGATCTGGCCGTAACCGACTTCGCCGTCGATGTACCAGCCCTGCTGGGCCGTCGGGGTGGGGGCGCTCTGGGCGAAAGCGGCCGGAACGGCGGCAAGACCCATGGCGGCGAGAGCAACAGCAAACAACGTCTTCTTCATGGAGTACTCCTTGTCATGCTTTTTGATCGGGGTAGCTCGGCACTAGGGGGGGAAGCCGAGACCCCGTACGCATGCTTGTGCGTGCGCCCGCATGAAGTAAGGACGTGTCCGATAGATTCAATACCGCCAAGTTCAGTATTAAGAGTTGATTAAGACTACGGGCGAAGAGGGATGAGCGGACATGAATACCGCTCATCCCGGACGGTCAAAATCGATATTCGCCGGTAAGCGAAAGGATGCTGGTGGAGCGCTTGAGCGTGGCAATGTCCTGATCTGTCAGTCGCACCCGGCCCGCGTTGGCGTGGTAGTAGTCGTAGCTCAGGCCGACACCCCAGTGCTCATCGATATCCCACCCCGTACCCACGCCGGCGTACCAGCCGTCGCGGCCGGCCTTGGCGGTGGTGAATTCGCCCAGGTTCTGGTCGACGTTGTCGTAGATGTGGCTGTAGTTGTTGGCGTGGAAAAAGCCGCCGCGCGCCGACAGATACCACTGCGTGGCCAGGTTGATGCGGCCATTGGCGCCCAGCAGCCAGCCGTGCAGGGCCTGGGTGGTGGTGGTCTGGTCGATCTTGTCGCCGTTGAACGTGTTCTGCAGCTTGAAGTTGCCGAGGTCCGCGTAACCGGCTTCCAGGCCCAGCGCCAGGTTCGGGCCAAGCTTCCAACGGTAGCCGCCCAGCAGGCTGTAACCCGTCTTGCGGCCACGCTGGCTTTTGCCGAAGTTGAAGTCGTTGCCCAGGTTGGAGCCGAAGCCGCCGTCGGTCGCACTGCCGGTGCGGCCAACGCCGGCATCGACGAACCAGTTGCCGGCGCCGATCGTCTGCGTGGGCAGATAGCCAGAACTGTCCTGGGCAAGGGCGGGAAGGGCCGAGAGGCCCGCAGCGGCTACCGCCGCGGAGAGAAGGATCTTGCGCATGGGAAAACTCCGTTTTGTCTTTGTGTTTCCGAGTCCGAATCGCATAGGGGGAAAGGCGATCGGGGGAACGGCTGCCAGGTGCAGCACAGGTATTAGAAGGGAGCACCGCCAAGAATCACGCCCGGCCCCGGGGCGAATTAAGGCCGTGTTTAAGCCATGAAATCAGGGGGATGTCGGCATTGGACGACAGACAGCGGACGATCGGCGACAATAATTTCTTTTTTTCGCCCCGCCTTCGGAGAAACCCCTGATGACATCTCGCCGCGAACTCGCCAACGCCGTCCGCGCCCTAGCCATGGATGCCGTGGAGGCAGCCAAGTCCGGCCACCCAGGCATGCCGATGGGCATGGCTGATATCGCCGAAGTGCTGTGGAACGATTACCTGCGATTCAATCCGGTGAACCCGAAGTGGCCCAACCGCGACCGCTTCGTGCTTTCCAACGGCCACGGCTCGATGCTGCAGTACGCCTTGCTGCACCTGACCGGCTTCGATCTGCCGATGGCGGAACTCAAGCGCTTCCGCCAGTTGCATTCCAAGACCGCCGGTCACCCGGAGGCTAGCGAAACCCCAGGCGTGGAAACCACTACCGGTCCGCTCGGCCAGGGCTTCGCCAACTCGGTCGGCCTGGCGCTGGCGGAAAAGCTGCTCGCCCAGCATTTCAACCGTCCGGGCCATACCGTCGTGGATCACCACACCTTCGTCTTCATGGGCGATGGCTGCATGATGGAAGGCGTCTCGCACGAGGCAGCTTCGCTCGCCGGCACCTGGAAGCTGGGCAAGCTGATCGCGGTGTATGACGACAACAACATCTCCATCGACGGCGAGGTGGAAGGCTGGTTTACCGACGACACGCCCAAGCGCTTCGAAGCCTACGGCTGGAACGTGATCCGTGGCGTGGACGGCCACAATGCCGAAGCGATCAAGAAGGCGCTCGCCAGCGCCACCGCGCAGAGCGAAAAACCCACCTTGATCTGCTGCAAGACCATCATCGGCTTCGGCGCCCCGCACAAGCAGGGCAAGGAAGAATCGCACGGCGCCGCCCTGGGCAAGGACGAAGTCGCCGCCGCGCGCGACCAGCTTGATTGGCGCCATCTGCCATTCGAAATTCCGCAAGAAATCTACGCGGCGTGGGACAAGAAGAAGCTTGGCGCCGAACGCGAGCAGCAGTGGAACGACATCTTCGCCAAGTACGAGGCCGCGTATCCGGAACTGGCCGCGGAATTCCGCCGCCGCATGGCAGGCGAGCTGCCTGCCGATTGGGCCAGGCAATCGCAGGCGTACGTCGACAAGGTCAACACCGATGGCCCGGATGTCGCCTCGCGCAAGGCTTCGCAGATGGCGCTGGATGCGTTTGGCCCGCTGTTGCCGGAGATGATCGGCGGCTCGGCCGACCTTGCCGGTTCCAACCTCACCATGTGGAAAGGCAGCAAGAGCGTCACCGGCCTCGATGGCAACTACGTGCATTACGGCGTACGCGAATTCGGCATGAGCGCGATCGCCAATGGCTTGGCGCTACATGGCGGCTTTATTCCGTACGACGGCACCTTCCTGGTGTTCTCCGACTACGCCCGCAACGCGGTGCGCATGAGCGCGCTGATTCCCGCGCACGCCATTCACGTGTACACGCACGATTCGATCGGCCTTGGCGAAGACGGCCCCACGCATCAGCCAGTGGAACATCTGGCTTCGCTGCGCCTGATTCCGAACAACCGCGTGTGGCGCCCCTGCGACGCGGTGGAATCGGCGGTGGCGTGGAAGGAGGCGATCGAGCACAAACATGGCCCTTCATGCCTGATCTTCTCGCGCCAGACCCTCAAGCATCAGCAGCGCACCGCGCAGCAGCTGGCCGATATCAAGCGCGGCGGCTACGTGCTGCTCGATCCGGCTGATACGAAATTCAAGGCGATCCTGATCGCCACGGGTTCGGAAGTGGAGCTGGCCATGGAAGCGGCGCGCACGCTCGCCCAGCAGAACGTGCCGGTGCGCGTGGTGTCGATGCCCTGCAACGAAGTGTTCGATGCCCAGCCGCTGGAATACCGCGAAGGCGTGCTGCCCGGCTGGTGCCGTGCGCGCGTGGCGGTGGAAGCGGCCAGCGCCGATTTCTGGCGCAAGTACGTGGGCCTGGACGGCGACGTGGTGGGCATGACCAGCTTCGGTGCTTCGGCGCCGGCGCCGGCCTTGTTCGAGCATTTCGGTTTCACCGTGTCGCATGTGGTGGACGCGCTGAAACGCGTAGTCGGTTGATGCATGGCTTCACCCTCTCCCCGGCCGGGGAGAGGGTGAAGCTACTTATGCACTCGCCAGCGTGGTGACCACGCCAAACGCTATTGCCATCACCGCCGCCACCGCCACGCACGCGCTGCCGATACGAATGCGCCGTGCATCCACGCGCGGAATCAAGCGCCACAAGGCGATCACGCCGACCAGCATCGACAGCGCCAGGGACATCCGGAACGTGCCGTTTGCGATCAAGGGCGCCAAGGGCGGTCGCGTAATGCCGAGGTGTGCCGCAACGGCCGCGCTGACCAGCAGCGTAAACAGGCTCCAGACCAGGCAGGCAAGATACGTGCGGTTGAACACCACCGGTGCGCCTTCGCTCCAGCGCAGCACGATCCATGCGATCACGCTCGGCACCACCGCGCCGATGCTGCCGAATAGCACCCACCAGATGAGGCTGCTGACCAGGGCGAGAAAACCTGTCATGGTGTTTCCTTCAAGCCGATGCGGTTCAGCAGTTTATCCATCAGCCACGCCGGGCCAACCAGCAGGTAGGCCAGATCGGTAAAGAAGCTGGGCCGCCTGCCCTCGAAGACATGGCCGATGAACTGCCCGAGCCATGCTGCCACGAATACGCATACGGCCAGCCAGCGCATCGACATCGGTCCAAGCCGCTCGAATACGCCAGCGCAGATCAGCGCGAAGATCGCCAACGCCACCAGCAAGGCGGCGCCCAAACGATGCGAGCGTTTCCAATACCAGGCAAACGCCAGCACGATCGCGAACACGGCCCATGCGCCGGGGCGCAACAGCGTGGCCGGCACCGGTATCGTCCACAGCAGCGCGAGCACGCTCCACACGATCAGCGGTACGCAGATCCAATGCAGCAGTCGATTGGTGGGGTGCTGGTGATCCTGGCTGTAGCTTTCGAGCCAGTCGTGCATGCTGCGTTGACCGTGCTCGATGGCCATCAGTGCGTAGCGCTCCTGGAAAAAAGATTGAGCACCAGCACGCCCGCCACGATCAGCCCGATGCCGGCGATACCGGCAAGGTCGAGCTTCTGCTTGTACAGCACTACGCCGATCAGCGCGATCAAGGCCGTACCCGCGCCCGACCAGATCGCATACGCAACCCCGAGCGGCACGCTGCGCAGGGCAAGGCTCAGGCAGTAAAACGCGGTGCCGTAGCCGGCGATCACCACGATGCTGGGCATCAGCTGGCTGAAGCCGTTGGACGCTTTCAGCGCACTGGTGGCGATGACCTCGGCGACGATCGCCACGCCAAGATAAGCCCAGGCATGCATGCCTTTAATCCAGGGTGATGCCGGCCAGGCGCTGTAATGCCTCGGCATATTTGGCCGAGGTGCCTGCGATCACTTCGGCGGGTACGCGTGGACCCGGCGCTTGCTTGTTCCAGTCCAGCGTTTCCAGATAGTCGCGCACGAATTGCTTGTCGTAGCTGGGCGGGCTGATGCCCACGCGATACTGATCGGCCGGCCAGAAACGCGAGGAATCGGGCGTGAGCATTTCGTCCATCACGTAGAGCTTGCCGTCTTCGTCGGTGCCGAATTCGAACTTGGTGTCGGCGATGATGATGCCGCGTTCGGCTGCATAAGCCGCCGCCCACTTGTAGATGGCCAACGTCGCATCGCGCACTTGCTCGGCCAGTTCCTTGCCGACGGCGTCGATCACTGCATCGAAGCTTACGTTTTCGTCGTGGTCCCCCACGGCGGCCTTCGTCGATGGGGTGAAGATGGGCTCGGGCAGTTGCTCGGCCTGGCGCAGTCCGGCGGGCAGCGTGATGCCGCACAGCGAGCCGGTCGCCTGGTAATCCTTCCAGCCCGAGCCGATCAGGTAGCCGCGTGCAATGGCTTCCACCGGCACCGGTTTCAGGCGCCGGGTGACCACGGCGCGCTTGCGGTACAGCGCAACGTCCGTACCTGGCGGCAGTACTTCCTCCAATGGCGTGTGCAGCAGGTGGTTGGGCACGATGTGCGCGGTCTTGCCGAACCAGAAATTGGAAATCTGCGTGAGCATCTCGCCCTTGCCGGGAATCGGATCGGGCAGCACCACGTCGAAGGCGGACAGGCGGTCGGTCGCCACGATCAGCAGGCGGTTGCCCGACAGCGCGTAAACGTCGCGCACCTTGCCGCGATGGATCAGCTCCAGGCCGGGCAGGTTCGATTGCAGCAGAGTGGTGGGCACGGTGCGCTCCAAGGGTCTGACGAGCCCGCTATTGTACCGGTCACCACTGCTAGAATCGGCAGCTTTGATGCCTGTGTGCTTCCGATGCGATTCGTATTGATCGCGGCACTCGGTTTGACCTGTGCCCTGCCAGCGCTCGCCGCCGATTTGCCGCCCAAGCCGCTGCGGCTGGGTTTGTGCGCGGCTTGCCACGGTGAAACCGGCATGGCGCAGATCCCTGGCGCGCCCAATCTGGCGGGCCAGCGTCTGGATTATCTGCGCAAGGCGCTCAAGGATTACCGCGACGGCGCGCGCGACGTACCGCTGATGCGTGCCGCCATCGGCCCGCTCAGCGACGCGGAACTGGATCAGCTGGCGCGCTGGTACAGCGCGCAGACACCGCAACCACAGGCCTCCGCCCATCCATGAGTTACACCTATACCTTCTGGTTTGCCATGGTGGGCCTGCTGCTTGGCCATGGCTTCGTCGGCATGGGCGTGGGCGCCATCGTCGGCTTCGTGCTCGATAACTTGCGCTACAGCCAGCGGCGTGCGGCGACGCCGGAGGCCGGCGGCTACGTCACGCCGCTGTTTGCCTTGCTGGGCGCGATTGCCAAGGCCGACGGCCGCGTATCGGAAGCGGAAATTGCCGTCGCCGAACGTCTCATGGCGCGCATGGGCCTGGATGCGAACGAACGCCAGCAGGCGATCCACGCCTTCAACCAGGGCAAGCAGCCCGAGTTCGACGTCACCGGTCCGATCCACGCGTTACGGCAATGGGTGGGCCTGCGTCGCGATCACGCGTTTCCGCTGCTCGACGTGGTGATCGAAACAGTGCTGGCCGAAGGCAGCCCGTCGCCGGAAAAAATGGCCATCCTGCGCCAGCTCGCCTTCGCCCTGCGCATCAGCGACATGGAGCTGATGGCGCTGATGGCCATGAAGGGCTACGTGTGGCAGGGGGGCGCCGGTACACGCGGGCGCGGCTACGGCGGCAGCGGCTATGTGCCGCCGCAGCGGAACACGCAAGGGCCCGATCCCTATGCCGTGCTCGGCATCACCCGGGACGCCGACGAACGCGCCATCAAGCGCGCCTACCGCAAGCTGATTTCCGAACACCATCCCGATCGCCTGGGCGATCTGCCGGACGAGATGCGCAAGCGCGCCGAGGCGCGCGCCAGCGAGATCAATGCGGCCTACGAGCGGATCAAGGCGGAGCGGGGCTTCAAGTAAAGCAGGAACGGCGCATGCGCGCGGCCCGGTAGAATGGCTTTCGGCATTCCCCCTTCGCAGCCTTCAAGCCATGAGCAAACAACCCGCAGTCATCGCACCCTCCATCCTCTCCGCCGACTTCGCACGGTTGGGGGAAGACACCGCCAAAGTGCTGGCCGCCGGTGGCGACTGGGTGCATTTCGACGTGATGGACAACCATTACGTGCCCAACCTCACCATGGGCCCGATGGTGCTGAAGGCCTTGCGCGACTACGGCATCGCCAAGCCGATCGACGTGCACCTGATGGTGAAGCCGGTGGACCGCATCGCGCCGGATTTCGCCAAGGCGGGCGCCAGCCTGATCAGCTTCCACCCGGAGGCCTCCGAGCATGTGGACCGCACCATCGGCATGATCAAGGACGCCGGATGCCAGGTGGGCCTGGTGTTCAACCCGGCCACTCCGCTGAACTGGCTCGACCACGTGCTGGACAAGCTCGACCTGGTGCTGATCATGTCGGTCAATCCTGGCTTCGGCGGACAGAAATTCATCCCCGAGGCGCTGGAGAAACTGCGCCGCGTGCGCCGCCTGATCGACGAAAGCGGCCGCCCCATCCGGCTGGAGATCGATGGCGGCGTCACGGCAGACAACATCGCCGACATTGCCGCGGCCGGCGCCGATACCTTCGTGGCCGGTTCGGCCATCTTCGGCGCGCCTGATTACGCAGCCGTGATCGGCAAGATGCGCGCGGCCATCGCCTGAGTCGTTACGCCTGACAAAAGAAACCCGGCACAGGGGGAAGTCTGTGCCGGGCTGGAGGGGCGTCGAAATGACGCTAGAGGAGACACCATCGGCAAGCGCAGCCTGCACGCGGCTGAAGGACGGGAGGCTCGGCCGTCAGCCAGCCCACGGCGAGTTCCACGGCAATGGACTATGCGCCTGCCATGTATTCCGACCGGGGTGTTTTCCAATGGTTCCCGGCGCGCTGCAAATTCCCCAGCCAAAAAAATCCCCTCCGGGGGGTGGGAGGGGAAGACATGCCAGAGGAACGGCATTGACACGGAAAATCGCGGGTTTGCGTCTATCTGATGCCTGCCGACGGAGTGGCGCGACCGATGCCCATCCTTGCTGCACCGGTCGCGCCCATGCCTTCCACGGCAAATCGCAGCGTCGGCGCTCAGTGCAGGCTCATCAGGATCGCCAGCAGCAGGGAGCCCAGGGCCAGCACCACGCGCAGCGGTTCGAAGCTGCGCAGTTCGGCGTTCGGGTCGATGGAAGGATCTGCGCGCATGGCTAAGCTCGGGGTTGGTGTGGCGTTGGAGCTATCAAACACCCGGCCCGGGGCCGGCGCGCGACACCTCAAGGGCGTGCGGCCGATGGAATGTGGCAGAACGCGGGCAAGCTGCCTGCCAGGCTTGCGCTGGCAACACCCGGCATAGCACCCTGCGCCATCCTTAGAGGAATCCACATGGGACGCAGCATCGCCATCGTCGAAGACGAACCCCTTATTCGCGCCAATTACGTCGAGGCGCTCAACCGCTTCGGCTATGACACCCGCGGCTACGGCTCGCGGCAGGAGGCTTCCAACGCCTTCGCCATCCGCCTGCCGGAGCTTGTAATCATCGACATCGGCCTGGGTGACGAGCCGGAGGGCGGTTTCGACCTGTGCCGCGAGCTGCGGGCGAAATCGGCCACGTTGCCGATCATCTTCCTTACCGCGCGCGACTCCGACTTTGACGTGATTTCCGGCCTGCGCCTGGGCGCCGACGATTACCTCAGCAAGGACACCAGCCTGCATCAGCTGGCGGCGCGCATCGCGGCCTTGTTCCGCCGGATCGAGTCGCTGAAGGCGCCGGCCTCCAGCGAAACCGTGATCGGGCACGGGCCGCTCAAACTGGAATCCGAACGCATGCGCGTCACCTGGAGCGACGTGGAAGTGCCGCTCACCGTGACCGAGTTCTGGATGGTCCACACCCTGGTGCGTTTTCCCGGCCACGTAAAGAACCGCGACCAACTGATGCGCGAAGCGGAGCTGGTGGTGGACGACGCCACCATCACCTCGCACATCAAGCGCATCCGCAAGAAGTTCATCGCGGTGGCGCCGGAGTTCGATGCCATCGAAACCGTGCATGGCGTCGGCTACCGGTGGCGTCCGTGATGCGGCGTCTATGGCTGCTGTTGCTGCTGGGTGTGCTGGCGCCGTGGGTATCGGCCAAGGGCATCCCTGCGCAAGGCGTGGCGGTGCATGGCAACGCCGATGGCAACACGCCCGGCTGGACCATCAACACCGAGCTGCCAAACGGATGGACCCAGGATTGCTGCATGTACGCCCGAGGCATCGGCGTCAACCTGGTGCTTTACCAGGGCGAATGGACCGGCAAGCCGGAGCGCGTGATGGTGCTCAACGTCTGGCCGGCCAAGCAGCCGACGCTCGCCATGGAAATGCAGGACGATCGCCAGCGTTACCTGCAGTCGGATCCGCACGGCAAAGCCGATGGCTTTCCGGTCACGAGCCCGCGCTCGATCGCCTGCCAAGGCGTACTCTATCAAGGTTCCGATCACCTCGATGACGTGGTGGTGTTCTGCGATCCCGGCAAGGCCAGCGGCATTCGCTACAGCTGGTCGATGACGGTCAGCGCCACCGATCCGCACCGGCAGGCGCTGCTCGATACGTTCAAGCAAGTGGTGCAGCGCTCCCGCTACGCCACCTATGTCCAGGGTCCGGCAGCGGCGCATACGAACGCCACGCCGTAGGCCGTGCGTGCAAACCGGTATCGTTGAAGCATGAGCCTGCGCCAACAACTGCTGCTGGTTGCCTTGTGCACGCTGGCCTTGCCGATTGCCGGCTGGTTGTACGTGCGGCAGATGGAAACCCTGTTGCGCCAGGGGCAGGAGCAGGCCTTGACCGCGACCGCCGCGGCGGTCGCGCGCAGCCTTGCCGTCACCGACGTGCCGCTGCCGCAGCCAGGTAACGGTTGGTACGTGCAGCAAGCGGTGAATCCGATCGTCGTCGATGGCTACGGCGACGATTGGGCGCCGATGACGCCGTGGAGCCAATCGCTCGGCAAGCAGAACAAGTTGTTGCTGGCGGAGGACGACAACGGCTTCTATCTCTACATCGATGTGCGCACCGCACGCCGCACCCGCGCCGATGCGGGCGATGTCAATGCGCTTTCGGCCGACCATGTGGTGCTGGAGTTGCTGCAGGGCGAGCAGCACCGGCGCTATCTCATCGCCAGCGCCGCACCCGGCGCATTCACGGCGCTGACGCTCGATCCTCCCGCCGGCGATCTGCCGGACCGGATCATCGGCCAGTGGCAGGAAGACGGCAGCGGCTATCACGCCGAACTGCGCCTGCAACGCGGGCTCGGATTGAGCGCGCTTGGCGTTGGCGTCTATACCGCAGCCGATGGTGGTGCCCCGCTCGCGGCGGATGTTCGTCCGCTGTGGCGTTATTCGGCCGATCTCTCGCAGGAACTCGCGCAACTGGCGCCAAGCGGCACGCGCGTGCGGCTGGTTACCCCGGAGGGCTGGCTGCTTGCGCAAAGCGGCCGCCTGAAGACGTCCGGGCCGCAGCCGAGCTGGTGGTCGTCGGTGATCTATCACTGGCTGCTCGCCAATCCGCTGGAGCAAGCCGAGGCATGGACCAGCGATGCGCCGCGCCTGGATCTGCCGGAAGTTAAAACCGCCCGCGACGGCCAGCCGGCGACCGTATGGCGCCAGGGCGAAGAGCGCGACAGCGTGGTGTTGGCGACGGCGGTACCGGTGGAACGCGGCCAGACGGTGGTGGGCGTATTGCTGCTGGAGCAGGCCAGCCGCGCCGTGCCCTTGCTGGCCAATCGCGCCTTCCTGAGCCTGCTGGCGACCAGCTTCGGCGTGATGCTGCTGGCTGGCGCCATTCTGCTGTTCTTCGCCACGCGCCTCAGCCTGCGCCTGGGCCGCCTGCGCGATGCCGTGGAGCGTGCGCAAGTCAATGACGGCCGTCTGGACGGCCAAATGATCCAGGGTCATTTCCCCATGGCCGAATCGGAAGACGAGATCGGCGACCTGGCCCGCAGTTTCCAGAACCTGTTCGAAGCGGTGGGCGGTTACACCGATTACCTGCGCACGCTGGCCTCGAAGCTTTCGCATGAACTGAATACGCCGTTGGCGATCGTCAAATCCTCGCTCGATAACCTTGAACACGCCGAACTCTCCGACGAAGCGCAGCCTTATCTGGCACGCGCCCGCGATGGCGTGGCGCGCCTGGGCACCCTGGTGCGCGCGATGAGCGAAGCCAGCCGGATGGAGCGCGCCATTGCCGCCGCCGAGCCGGAAGACGTCGACCTGGTGGACGTGGTAGGCGGATGCGCCGAGGCCTACCGGCCGCTGGCCGGCTCGCGCCAACTGGAATGTGTGCTGCCCGATCAGGCCGTGCATCTGCATGGCGCTCCCGAGCTGATCGCGCAGGCGCTGGACAAACTCTTCGACAACGCGCTTTCGTTCACTCCTGCCGACGGCTGGCTGAGGCTCAGCCTGCGTCCGCTCGACGGCGGCGCGGAGATCGAGCTGGCCAACCAGGGGCCGCCGCTGCCGGCCGCCATGCAGGGACGGCTGTTCGACTCGCTGGTCAGCCTGCGCGACAAGGCCACGCCGGGCGATGCGCCACATCTCGGTCTTGGCTTGTACGTGGTGCGGCTGGTAGCGGAGCGCCACGGCGGCGTCGCTTCGGCGCGGAATCTGGAGGACGGCAGCGGCGTGGCTTTTCGCCTGCAGCTCTACGGCATGCCGAGACAGCGGCTCGCCGGTTGAATCGGCCCGGGCGAGGCGGGCGGCCTCGTCTCCAACTTCACAAGGGCCTTGCTGAAATCGCCGCACCGCGCACCGGCGCAGTGGAAGCTCGTCGCATGAATGCCCCTCGATGCAAGCCGCTCCCCCACGCAGGGAGGAGAAAAGCCACGGCCAACCTATACAATCTCCCCTTTCTGCGTTTCACGGACGTTCCACACGTGATTTCCCGCGACGAATTCAATGCGCTGGCAGCGCAAGGCCACACCCGCATCCCCTTGGTGCGCGAAGTGTTCTCCGACCTGGATACGCCGCTATCGGTGTACCTCAAGCTGGCCGACGGCCCGTACACCTTCCTGTTCGAATCGGTGGAAGGCGGCGCCACCTGGGGACGCTATTCGATCATCGGCCTGCCGGCGAAACGCATCTATCGCCTGCGCGGGCACGAACTGGAAGTGGAAGACGCGGGCGAAATCGTCGAGCGCCGCCATCTGGACGACCCGCTCGCCGAGATCGAGCAACTGCGCCAGCACTACCACGTACCGCGCCTGCCGCAGCTGCCGGCGTTCAGCGGTGGCCTGGTCGGTTATTTCGGCTTCGAGACCATCGGCTACATCGAGCCGCGACTGGCGCAATGGGATCGCCCCGACGAACTCGGTACGCCCGACGTGCTGCTGATGCTGGCCGAAGAGGTCGCCGTTTTCGACAACCTCAAGGGGCGCCTGTACCTGATCGTGCATGCCGATCCCGCGCAGCCGCAAGCCTATGCGCATGCGCAGCGCCGGCTCGATGCGCTTACCCATCGCCTGCGGCAGGGCGGCGCGGCCTATCCTCAATTGACGCAGTCGACTGCGCTCGACGAGAGCGATTTCAAATCCTCCTTCACCCGGGAAGCGTTCGAGGCGATGGTGGAGCGTGCGAAGGAATACATCCGCGCCGGCGACATCTTCCAAGTGGTGCCTTCGCAGCGTTTGAGCGTCGGCTTCAATGCGCGTCCGGTGGATGTGTACCGCGCCTTGCGCGCGATGAATCCGTCGCCTTACATGTATTTCGTCGACCTGGGCGATACGCAGATCGTCGGTTCCTCGCCGGAAATCCTGGCGCGCATGAAAGACGGCAAGGTGGTCGTGCGTCCGCTCGCCGGCACGCGCAAGCGCGGCGCCACGGAAGAGGAAGACCGCGCGCTCGAAGCAGAACTGCTGGCCGATCCCAAGGAGCGCGCCGAGCATGTGATGCTGATCGACCTGGGTCGCAACGACATCGGCCGCATCAGTGAAACGGGGACGGTCGAGGTCAACGAGTCCTTCGTGGTCGAGCATTACTCGCACGTCATGCACATCGTGTCGCAGGTGCAGGGTACGGTGAAACCCGGTCTCAGCTATATGGACGTGCTCAAGGCCACCTTCCCGGCCGGTACGCTCAGTGGCGCGCCGAAGATCCGCGCCATCGAGATCATCCAGGAACTCGAACCCTACAAGCGCAACATCTACGCTGGTGCGATCGGCTGGATCGGCTGGTGGGGCGACGCGGACACCGCCATCGCCATCCGCACCGCCGTGATCCAGGGCGGCCGCCTGCACGTGCAGGCCGGCGCGGGCATCGTGTACGACTCCGATCCCGCTTCCGAGTGGGAAGAAACGATGAACAAGGGGCGCGCGCTGTTCCGCGCCGTGGCGCAGGCAGCGAAGGGGTTGTGACATGCAAAGCATCGTTCGTGGCTGCGTTGCCGTGCTGTTGACGCTTGCCTGTGCGTCGCCGCTGGCCGCGCGCGAATCATCACCAAACTGGCCGGATACGCCGATGAGCCGCACCCAGGCGCTGGCCGAATTGCAGACCTTGAATGCGCAACTGCTCAGCCACCCAAGCGCCACGCTGACGCTGGAGCAATGGTGCGCCGCGCACCATCTGGCGCCGGAGGCCAAGGTCGTCGCTCACCGGGTACGCGGGGAAGAGAAACCGTTGCCCGAGGGCGCACGCGCCTTGCTCGACATCGGCCCTAACGAGCCGGTGCGCTATCGCCGCGTGGCATTGAGCTGCGGTGAAGTCGTGTTGTCCGACGCAGACAACTGGTACGTACCCTCGCGCCTGACCGCAGATATGAACAAGCAGCTGGACACTTCCGACGTGCCGTTCGGCAAGGTCGTGCAAGCGTTGCATTTTCGCCGCCAGACGCTCTCTGCCGACTTGTTATGGTCACCGCTGCCGCAGGGCTGGGACAGCGGCGCACCGCTACCGCCTCCCAGCGACAAGCCGCTGATGATGCCGGATCACGTGCTGCAGCATCGTGCGGTGCTGTACACCGGCGATAACCGGCCTTTCAGCCTGGTTGTCGAAAGCTATACCTCGCATGTGCTCGCTCGTCCTTGAGCTGCCGGGCTGATCCAGCAGCTCAGGCAATCGGGACCGGTCCAAGCGCGACAACGCTGGCGGCTACGGTTTGCGTCACGCGCAGGAGTGCCTCGACCAGGGCTTCGTCCACGTCAAGGTCTCCTTCGTATTCGGCCAGATTGCGCTTGCGATGCGCCTGATCCAGCACCCGCCACTGCGCCGCTTTTAACCCTAGCGTGTGAACCAGGCACTGGAATACGTGATAGCGGCTCTCCGAACGGTAGCCATGCCAACGCAAGGCAGCCAGCGACAGGGCGTGTGCGGCGTTATAGGCGAGATCGAATCGGCTCTCCAGGCTCAGGGAGAGATTACCTGCGTCGGTCAAGCGTATTTGGCCCGAGCGAACGAGCCCGTCGAATTCGGCTTGTGCGGGCGGCTCGAGCTTCAACTGGCCGATGCGCACCAAATTATCCAGCGGCGATGAAGTCATCCTTGTTTCCCATCAAGGGGATGGTCTCTCCAGCTAACAGTTTAACCAGGAAGGGGTTGCGCCGTTCGAGTCGTTTGCGGAATTCGCCACCTGTATACAGAGTGGGATTGATCGGGCGGCCCAGGCGTTTTTCGGCGGGCGTGAGCGCTTCGTAGATTTCTTCGAGCGTCAAATCGTCGGAAATCAGCAGCAGGTCGAAATCACTGCGCGCCGTGTCGCGGTGGGTCGCCGTGGACCCATACAAGAGGGCAAGTTGTACTTTGTTCGCCATGGAGCCGAGTGCATCGCGCAAAATGTCGGCCGGCCCAAGCAGCTTGCCTACGATCCCGCATAGCTCGGCGAACACGGGAGAGCTTGAATTGGCCTGGTAGTGTTTCTGGTTGCCTAGCGTGCTCTGCACGATCAGCCCGCTCTGCTGCAGGCGTTCCAGTTCACGCTGCACGGCGCCTCGCCCCCCGTCGGCTAGTTCGATCAGCTGCTGCGTAAAGAAACTGCGCTGAGGCTGGCCGAACAGCAGGGCAAGAACGCGCTGTTGGGTCGTGGTGAACAAGGCATCGGCCACGCTGATGCGCGCATGCGCCGCCGCACTTGCAGCGGGTCTGCGAACGTTGGAAATGGCGCGCTTGTTAGTCTTGTTACCCATTTTGGGTAATTAAATACCCAAAATGGGTATATAGCAAGCGGCTGTAATCACCGATTGCTGCGCTGCCGCGATTCCCCCCGCTACAATGGCTGACGCTTGCTGTGCGGCCTGGGCGTCCAGAGTCCATGCAGGAGCTCGTGAAGTGCGGAATGTCCAGCGAATCCGAGAGTTAAGCCTGCCATGCTCCTCATGATCGACAATTACGACAGCTTCACCTTCAACCTCGTGCAGTACCTGGGCGAGCTGGGACAGGAGGTGAAGGTGGTGCGCAACGATGCGCTGGACGTGGCGGGCATCCGCGCGTTGAAACCCTCGCACATCATGATTTCGCCCGGCCCGGGTACGCCGGACGACGCGGGCGTATCGCTCGCCGTGTTGCGCGAGCTGGGCGCGGAGACTCCGGTGTTCGGCGTGTGCCTGGGACACCAGGCTATCGGCCAGGCGTTCGGCGGCAAGGTGATTCGCGCCAAGCAGATCATGCATGGCAAGACGTCGCCGGTGCGCCATCTGGGCAAGGGCGTGTTTGCGGGCTTGCCCGATCCGTTCGAGGCGACGCGTTACCACTCGCTGGTGGTGGAGCAGGCGAGCTTGCCCGATTGCCTGGAAATCACCGCCTGGACGGAAAACCCGGACGGCTCCATCGACGAGATCATGGGGCTGCGCCACAAGAGCCTGCCGGTCGAAGGCGTGCAATTTCATCCCGAGTCGATCCTTACCCAGTACGGCCATGACCTGCTGCGGAACTTCCTGGGTTTGCCGCTGCAAAAGCTCGCCGCATGACGGGACGCGCCATCACCATCACGCCGCAGGAAGCCTTGCAGCGGACGATCGAGCATCGCGAGATTTTCCACGATGAAATGATCGCGCTGATGCGCCAGATCATGGGTGGCGAGGTGAGTCCGCTGATGACGGCCGCGATCATCACCGGTTTGCGTGTGAAGAAAGAAACGGTGGGCGAGATCACCGGTGCGGCGCGGGTGATGCGCGAGCTGTCGGCGAAAGTGGAGGTTCCAGCGCATCCGCATTTCCTGGATATCGTCGGCACCGGCGGCGATGGGGCATCGAGCTTCAATATCTCCACCGCCGCGATGTTCGTGGCCGCCGCCGCCGGTGCGCGCATCGCCAAGCATGGTGGCCGCAGCGTGTCGTCCAAATCGGGCAGCGCGGACGTGCTCGAGGCGCTGGGCGCGCGCATCGATCTCACGCCTGCGCAGGTCGCGCAGTGCATGATCGAGACGGACATCGGCTTCATGTTCGCGCCCAACCATCATCCGGCGATGAAGGTGGTCGCTCCCGTGCGCAAGGAAATGGGCGTGCGCACGCTGTTCAACATCCTGGGGCCGCTTACCAACCCCGCCGGGGCGCCGAACATCCTGATGGGGGTTTTTCATCCGGATCTTGTCGGCATCCAGGTACGCGCCTTGCAGGCGCTGGGCGCGCAGCATGCCTTGGTGGTGTGGGGGCGCGACGGCATGGACGAGATCTCGCTGGGCGCTTCCACCTTGGTGGGCGAACTGCGCGACGGCGAGGTGCACGAGTACGAAGTGGAGCCGGAAGACTTCGGCCTGGCCATGGCCTCCAGCCGCAACCTGCGGGTGGAAAATGCCGAGGAATCCAAGGCCATGCTGCTGGATGCCCTGGGCAACCGCCATGGCGTGCCGCACGACATCGTCTGCTTGAACGCCGGCGCCGCCTTGTACACCGCTGGCGTGGTCAAGAGCATCGCCAGTGGCATCGAATTGGCCCGGGCGACCATCGCCAGTGGCGCCGCACGTGCCAGAATGGACGCGTTCGTCGCGGCCACCCGGCGGCTGGCCGAGGGTTGACCCGGTCGCGACTTTGCCCTTTTCTTAAGTTCCCTACCGTGCCGATCAGAAGCCCATGACCGACATTCTTCAACGCATCCTTGCCCGCAAGGCGGAAGAGCTCGCCGAGCGCAGCGCCAAGTTGCCGCTGAAAGAATTGTCCGCACGCGTGGCGGACATGCCCGATACGCGCGGCTTCGCGGCCGCAATCGAGGCAAAGATCGCAGCGGGCGATTCGGCGGTGATCGCCGAAGTGAAGAAGGCCAGCCCAAGCAAGGGCGTCATCCGCGCCGATTTCGATCCGGTAACGATCGCGCGCAGCTACGAGCTGGGTGGCGCGGCGTGCTTGTCCGTGCTTACCGACAAGGATTTTTTCCAGGGCAGCGAGGATTTCCTGCGGCAGGCACGCGCTGCGTGTTCGCTGCCGGTGCTGCGCAAGGATTTCGTGATCGATCCTTACCAGGTGTATGAGGCGCGCGCGATCGGCGCCGATTGCATCTTGTTGATCGTGGCCGCGCTGGGTGATGCCGCGCTGCTGGAGCTGTCGCTGCTGGCGGCGGAGCTTGACCTGGACGTGCTGTGCGAAGTACACGACGCGGAAGAACTGGAGCGCGCGCAAGCCGTGCCGGTCCCGCTGATCGGGGTCAACAACCGCAACCTGCGCACCTTCGAAACCACGCTCGAGACGACGCTGCAGCTGCAGCAGTTGATGGAGTACGACCGTATCCTGGTCGCCGAATCGGGCATCCACACCCCTGAGGACGTGGCGCTGTTGCGCGATGCGGGCATCAACGCCTTCCTGGTCGGCGAAGCGTTCATGCGCGCGGCCGATCCGGGACAGGCACTGAAACGGTTATTCAATACGCACTGATCATGTTTACAGGGGAAATGACTCACGCGGCAGCGGATGCTGACGGTGGCGCCGAGGCGTCCCGCACGGTGTTGTTCGATTTTGATGGCGTGCTGTTCCAGGGCGATGCCTTCGAGCAATTCATCCGGCATCGCTACGCCCAATCCGCGGTCTACAAGACGCTGGCGCTCGTGACCATGCCGTGGTGGCTGCTTTGCGGTGTGTTTTCCCGCCGGCGTGCAGCGTGGGCGCTGAGTCACGTGGCCTTGTGTGGCTTGGGCGCGCAGCGTTATCAGGCCGCTGCCGAGGCTTTCGCCGATCAGCTCGTGCGCCGGCCGCGACAGTTCTATCGTGACGGCCTGGCTGCGTTGCGCCGGCACGTGGCGGAAGGCGACGAGGTGGTCGTCGTCACCGGCTGCGAGCGCATCCTGGTGACGCGCCTACTGAGCCAGTTGGGGTTGCCCGAACTGACCGTCTTCGCCACCCAGCTCAAGCCCGGTCTGTTCGGCATGCGGCTGCAGTTGCACAACGTCGGGCGCCGCAAGGTGCAGAACCTGGCAGCGAAGGGTGTGACCCGCTGGCGGCTGGCGTACAGCGATTCCTTCCAGGACATGCCGATGCTCAAGCAAGCCGGTGAGGCCGTGCTGGTGAACGGCACGCCCAAGCTGTGCAAGCGGGTGGAGAAGGCCTTGGGCCGGGCGGTCACGCGGGTGGCTTGGTACTGAATCTGCGGGGCTTGCGGGCGCGGTCTGACGGAGATACGTTAGTGCTTACGTATTTGTCCTAAAGGCATGTTTCATGTACCTGGCGTCCCTGGGCAGGCTGGCACTCGGCAGCCGCCTGAAAGCTCTTAGCGATCACTTCTACGGCGCAGTCGACGAGGTCTACCAGACCCTGGGCGCCGGCATCGAGTCGCGCTGGCTGCCGGTGTTGCGCTATCTGTGGGATGTCGGCCCCAGCTCGGTGACGGAGGTGGCCGACGCCATCGGCCAGACCCACTCGGCGGTCAGCCAGCTCACCGACAAGCTGCTGCGCGCAGGCATGGTGCGGCGTCGCAAAGATCCTGCCGATGGCCGGCGCACCATGCTGGCACTGACCGACAAGGCGCATGCCGCGCTCGCCGAGCTGGGGCCGATCTGGTGTGCGGTGCGCCGCGGCGTCGACAGCTCGTTGGAACAACATGCTCTGCAACTGCTGGAGGCCATTGCCGCATGCGAGCAGGCGCTGCAGCAACGCCCGGTGGCGAAGGCGATTCTGGCCGAGCATGCGGCGATCAAGGCGGCGCCGCTGGACATCGTGCCGTACGCGCCGGAGCTGCGCGAACACTTCTATCGGTTGAACGCGCAATGGCTGGAACGTTATTTCCGCATCGAAGAGGTCGACCGCATGGTGCTGAGCGATCCGGAGCGCTACATCCTGCAACCGGGCGGTGCGATTTTCTTCGCCCGGCTGGGCGAGGAGATCGTCGGCACCTGCGCCCTGCTGTGCGAATCCCCCGGCGTCTTTGAGCTCACCAAGATGGGCGTCGACGAAACGTTCCGCGGGCTAGGTGCGGGCAAACGCCTGCTGGATGCATGCATCGCCGAATTCCATCGGCGCGATGGCCAGACGCTGTTCCTGGAATCCAATAGCCGCCTCAAGCCAGCGCTGCGCATGTACGAGAAGGCCGGCTTTGTGCTGCAGCCTTCGGCGCGGCCAGGCTCGCATTACGAGCGTGCGGACGTGTACATGATTTACCAGCCGCGCACATGACCTGCTTCCTCTCCCCTGGCGGGGAGAGGTGTAACCGCGCACGGCTCAGCGCGTGCCGCGCACCACGATCGTCTTGCCCGATACGTCGATCATGCCTTGCTCTTCGAGCTGCTTGAGCACGCGCCCCACCATTTCGCGTGAGCAGCCCACGATGCGGCTGACTTCCTGGCGGGAAATGCGGATCTGGGTGCCATCGGGGTGGCTCATCGCATCCGGCTCCTGGCACAGGTCCAGCAGGGTGCGCGAGATGCGGTTGGTGACGTCCATGAAAGCCATGCGGCTGACCTGGCGCGAGGTGCGCAGCAGGCGGTGGGTGAGCTGGGCGCCGATGGCGAACAGGATCTTCGGGCATTCCTCGCGCAGCGGGCCTTCCATCAGCTGGAACAGGCGCTCGTAGCTGATCTCGGCCATCTCGCACGGCGTGCGTGTGCGCACCATCGATTCGCGCTGCGCCTGCTCCACGAACAGGCCCATTTCGCCGATGAACTGCCCGCGGCTGATGTACGCAAGGATCAGCTCGCGGCCCTGCTCGTCTTCCGTGCAGACGGCCAGCGAGCCCTCGATCACGTAATAAAGCGTATTGGCGGGGTCGCCAGGGCGGATGATGGCGGTTTTGCCCGGGTAGCGGCGGCGGTGGCAGAGCCCGAGGAAACGTTCCATGGAGGCCGGGTCGGGCGCAAAGCCGAGCGGCGCCTGTGAACGTTCGAAGGCCTGTTGTAACTGGTATTTCAGTTGCACCACAGAAGTTTCCCCAAGCTGGTTGGTCTTGATGGCCGCCCATCCCGCGACCCGGTGTGAATCCATGCGCATCCCCTGCGACTTTCGCATTATGGCAAAGACATGTGAAGCAGAGGGATGATCCGAGGCACATCGCATAGGCGGCGTGATCGTCGGCCGCAGCCCGCCATGCAGTCTTGCACGTAGCCGATCGCTGTGCCGGCCCGGCCTGCGATACCGGAAGCATGCTTTCCGAGGTTCTGTTTTTCGGCAAATTGCCGCATACTTGGCAGTCTTCCGGACGACTGCAGCCGCTTTGCCATCGTTCGTACACAAGGGGCGTGCAGGATAAGGGTCCAGCACGCTTTTCAATCAGCGGGGACCCTTGTAGCTAACCCGCCTCACCTGTCGGCCGTGACCCGGCCATGGAGTGTCGCCGTGGTGAAACCTCTCCCGCGCCTGCGCCTGCAGGGCTTCAACAACCTTACCAAGGCCCTGAGCTTCAATATTTACGATATCTGCTATGCGGTGTCGGAAGACCAGCGCCAGCGCTACATCGAGTACATCGACGAGCAGTACGACGCCGATCGCCTCACGCAGATCCTCACCGACGTGGCCGAGATCATCGGTGCCAACATCCTCAACGTGGCCCGCCAGGACTACGACCCTCAGGGTGCTTCCGTGACCATCCTCATCTCCGAGGAGCCGGTGGTGGAGAAGCTCGGCCGCGACACCATTTCCGATGCCGTGGTGGCCCACATGGACAAGAGCCACATCACCGTCCATACCTATCCGGAAACGCATCCGCACAACGGCATTGCCACGTTCCGCGCAGACATCGACGTGGCCACCTGCGGCGTGATCTCCCCGCTGAAAGCGTTGAACTACCTGATCGACAGCTTCGAGTCGGACATCGTGGTGTGCGACTACCGCGTGCGCGGTTTCACGCGCGACGTGAAGGGCAAGAAGCACTTCATCGACCACAAGATCAACTCGGTGCAGGACTACCTGGCGCGCCACATCCGCCAGAAGTACGAGATGTTCGACGTGAACGTGTACCAGGAAAACATCTTCCACACGAAGATGCACATCAAGGACTTCGACCTCGATACCTACCTGTTCGAGGCGCACGCGGACGATCTCTCGTTCAAGGAGCGGCAGAAGATCGAGCAACTGCTGCGCCGGGAAATCGAGGAGCTGTTCCACGGACGCAACCTGATGTAACGAAAAAGCCCGCCGAAAGGCGGGCTTTTTTTGAGAAGGTGCGGTGAGAAGCATTAGACCCTGTACGCCACCGTCTTCATCACCATTGACGTCACATGCATCATCTGCGGAACCGGAAACGGCAGCTTGATGCCACCACGCTCCCGCGCATGCTGCGCATGGCGCACCTCGTCTTCCTGCATCTGTTTGAGCACCGCGCGTGAACGCTCATCCTGCGCGGGCAATTTGTCCATGTGTTCCGCCAGGTGCGCTTCCACCTGTTTTTCCGTTTCGACCACGAACCCCAGGCTCACCTTGTCGCCAGCCAGGGCTGCAAGTGCGCCGATGAGGTAGCTGCCGGCATACCACAACGGATTGAGCAGGCTGGGTTGGCTGCCGAGCTCATGCAGGCGCTCGGCGCACCAGGCGAGGTGGTCGGTTTCCTCGCTGGCCGCTTCATGCAGGTGCGCGCGGTTTTCCTCTTTGCGCGCCAGTGCGGCCTGCCCGTCGTACAGGGCTTGGGCACACACCTCACCGGTTTGATTGACGCGCATCAGGCCGGCGACGTGGCGGCGTTCCTTGTCGTCCAGCTCGGCGTCGGCGAAGTGGTGGGCGGGGGAGGGGCGATGGGCTTCCGGCGTACCGGCCACGGTTTCCAGGGCGCGTTCGACGCCGGCAAGCAGGCGGTCGAGTGGCGTAAGCGTACGTACGTTCATGACGGTATCCATTGCTGTGCAAGCAGGGTCAGCGGGTGCAGAGTCGGCAGGGCTGCATGTTTTTCTTCCAGTCCGGCCGCCAGGTGCAATCGGCAACCGATATTGGACGACAGAAGGCCGTGCACATCCAGCGTCTCCATCTGCATCAGCACGCTTTCGCGCAGTTGCGCTGCGCGTTCCGGAAACTGCAGCACGTGGCTGCCGGCCGCGCCACAGCAATAAGGCGGTGCAGGCAGGCGCGTCAGTTCCAGCTGCGGGATGCGCCGTAGCAGTTTCAGCATGACCGTATCGCTGCGTGCCACATTGGCCTGAGTACAAGGGACGTGCAACGCGAACCGGGCAGGCAGGGGGTGAAAGGACAACTCCTCGACATGCTCGGCGAGCAGCTGATAGGGGTCATCCACGCGGACCTCCGGCAGGGCGCTGCGCAAGCTGCTCAGGCAGCCGGGGGTGACCGAGACCAGGCTATCTGCCTCCGTTTTCGCCCAGGCGTGCTGAACCCGCAAGGCTGCCGCTTCGCTCCCGTGTGTGGCGCCATCGTGCCGATCCAGCGCGCCGCAACAGAAGGCCGGCATGCGCACGACCTGGAATCCGGCGGCGGTCAGCAAGGTTTCCGCGGCGCGCTCGGCGTCTGCGTCCTGGACGCTGGCGGTGCAGCCGGGGAAGAGCGCCACGATGCCGGGTTTTCTCCCGGCCTTGCCTGGCGCGGGAGGGCTGGGGCTGGGTCTACCGTAGGTGCGTTGTCCAGGCGCCAAAGCCAGGGCTGCCCGCCAGGAAGCCGGCAGTGCCCGCCCGAGCCCACGGCTCGCTCCAGTCCAACGAGCCAGTCTTTGCAGCCATCGATTCAGCCTGGGCCGCTTCACGATTTCCAGCAAAATACGGGGCCGTTCCGGCGCGGGCCCCAGCAGGGCCCGGGTCTCGATCAGCAGCTCCTCGTACCTGACTCCCGCCGGGCAAACCCGCTCGCAACCGAGGCATCCCAGGCAGTGGTCCAGCGGCTCGCGCAGCGCGGCGCTGGCCGAGACCTGGCCACGGGCCAGGGCGGCGGCAATCGCGATACGCCCACGCGGCGACTCCGATTCATTGCCGTCCAGCGCATACGTAGGACACACGGGCAGGCAGAGGCCGCATTGCACACACTGGTCGGCCAGCACGGCGATGCGGTGTTGGGGGTTCTCAAGGGGCATGCTATCCATGCTATCATTCGCGACTCGCAGCTCCTCGTGGGCTTGCGCGACAGATGAAAGCTTCGCTATCATCTCGCGCCTTTATTCACCGATTCCGCTTACCGCCCTCCTGGCGGCAGACAGGTATTCCGAAATGAAAACGTTCAGCGCCAAGCCGGAAAGCGTCAAGCGCGACTGGTACGTGGTTGATGCCACGGACAAGACGCTCGGCCGCCTCTCGACCGAGATTGCGCGTCGCCTGCGCGGCAAGCACAAGCCCGAGTTCACCCCCCACGTGGATACCGGCGACTACATCGTCGTGATCAACGCTGAGAAGGTGGCCGTCACCGGCGCCAAGCTGGACGACAAGATGTACCACCGTTTCACCGGCTACGTCGGCAACCTCAAGACCACCAGCCTGAAAGATCTGCTGGCTACCCATCCCGAGCGCGTCATCGAGATCGCCGTGAAGGGCATGCTGCCGAAGAACCCGCTGGGTCGCGCCATGTACCGCAAGCTCAAGGTGTACGGCGGTGCCGAACATCCGCATACCGCCCAGCAGCCGCAGGCGCTGGAAATCTAAGGAAACATCATGGCGATTCAGCAGAATTACGGCACCGGCCGCCGCAAGACCTCCGCAGCTCGCGTGTTCCTGCGCAAGGGCAGCGGCCAGATCGAAGTGAACGGCAAGAGCCTGGACGATTTCTTCGGCCGCGAAACCTCGCGCATGATCGTGCGCCAGCCGCTTGAACTCACCCAGAGCAGCGACAAGTTCGACATCAAGGTCACGGTCGCCGGCGGCGGCATCACCGGCCAGGCCGGCGCCATCCGCCTCGGCATTGCCCGCGCCCTGATCGAGTACGACGAAAGCCTGAAGCCCCAGCTGCGCAAGGCCGGCTTCGTGACCCGCGACGCCCGTGAAGTCGAGCGTAAGAAGGTCGGTCTGCACAAGGCCCGTCGCGCCACCCAGTTCTCGAAGCGCTAATCCTCGCAAGAGGCAGCACTTCGACCGTCCGGTGCATCAAGTCAGAGCGCACCGCACGGCCAAGGTATTGGGAGATCGTCTAACGGTAGGACAACGGACTCTGACTCCGTTTATCTAGGTTCGAATCCTAGTCTCCCAGCCATACGCAAAAAGCCCGCCCACAAGGCGGGCTTTTTGCGTATGGCTGGGAGACTTTCCGGAGTCGAACCTTCCGTTCGACAAATTCGTCTGGAACGAATTTGGACAGCGCGTAGCGCTGGCCCCAGAGCGCAAAGCGCGGAGGGGTGAGCCCCATGGATGGGGCGAACAATCCTGGGCTGCACGCGCATAACCAGCCCGCATTGAAGCGGGCTTTTTGCGTATGGCTGGGAGACTTTCCGGAGTCGAACCTTCCGTTCGACAAATTCGTCTGGAACGAATTTGGACAGCGCGTAGCGCTGGCCCCGGAGCGCAAAGCGCGGAGGGGTGAGTCCCATGGATGGGGGCGAACAATCCTGGGCCGCAACGGTAACTAGCTCGCATTGAAGCGGGCTTTTTTCTTTTGGCTGGTAGGGGCCAAGAGAGAGGTGAACTTTGTTCGGCAATGAAGCTCAGGTTGCAAGCTCATAAGCCAAACGACTGCAGTCTTCATCGCTACGTCCCCAATGCAACCTCTCTGGAGATGGGCGGCACATACATCGATCTGTCGCGACGGCCAACAGGGGAAGTCTGTGTCGAGAGGGGAGCAGGGGCTGATGCGTGTGATATGCGAAAAAAGTGCGGCGCCCGACGCCAAGAAGAAGCTCAAATGAAGACGATTGGCGAAAATGATCGTGGCAATTGCTACGACTTGATTCGGCATTTCGCTGCGCTGCTCGTGCTGTACAGCCATCAATTTGCTCTGCATGGGGCAACGGAGCCGGTTTATCCCTTTTGGGATAGCTACGGCTTTGTCGCAGTAGCCATCTTCTTTTCAATCTCTGGCTACTTCATGCCTGACAGCTTTAAACGGTCCGGCAATTTTATTGAATTTAGCAAGCGCCGGTTGAGGCGTCTGTTGCCTGCCATGGTGGTGTGCTCGTTCTTGATGACCTATGTGTTGGGTGCGATCTACACAAGTGAGCCAAGATGGAGCTACATCACGTCCGGTGAGGCATGGGTGAACTTTCTGAAGTATTCGCTCTTTTTGGGGCAGGCCATCCCGGGTGTTTTTGCGAACTATATTTATCCCAATGCGGTGAATGGAAGCCTCTGGACACTGCCCATTGAGTGCGTCTGTTACGTCGCGATCGGTGTTGCGCTGTCCTTCTCGCAATCCTGGAAGATGATTCTTGCCCTCTTTGTGGGCTCGGTGCTTGGAACGGCATCGCTGGTTCATACCGGCACCGGCTTCGCGTTTTACGGTGTCCCTCTGAATTACCTTTGCATGTTCGGTATCTGCTTTAGCGGCGGCGCTTTGCTGTCCGTAACAAAGGACACGTGGTATCCAAACAGGTGGTTCCTGTTGATGTTCGGGATGGCCAGCATGTTCCTCATGCCAAGCAGGCTCGAATATTGTGTGCTGGGAACGTTTGGCATCACCCTCATTGTTGCTGTGGTTGGCGAATCGTTCAGTGAAAAGCTGGTCAATGGGAAATTCGACGTTTCATATGGTGTCTACATTTACGCATTTCCAATTCAGCAAATGGTGATCAACAGGATCACACACCGGTTCTGGCTGGGGATGGGGATATCTGCCGTTCTTGCATTGGCTGCCGGGTATCTTTCTTACCGCTTCGTCGAAAAGCCTTTTCTTCGTAGAAGGCCCAACACGCAGCCATCATCCGACACCCTTGTGGCTGGCTTGCCGCAGCCCGATTAGCAGGCGAGGCGTTCGCACTCGCAGGCAAGACGAGGCGCAACGGCGGCACGGCCGCGTGGTTGATCAGTCCCGGTGACACTGTTGTTCAGTGCGAGGCCGCCCCCATCTCCAGGGCGGCCGCTTGCCTGGTCTGCAACGAGGTAACCCGACATGGGCCGCCAACGAAATACCAAGCAGCTTTCCTTGGAGCTTCGCCCATGACAACACGTTTGGACGGTCGTTCTTCGCCCAACTTCAAAGTCAGTCACACCGACGACGAGTGGCGGCAGATCCTCACCCCTGAGCAGTACAGCGTGCTCCGCGGGCACGCCACGGAGCGGGCGGGCACCTGCGCGCTGCTCTATGAAAAGCGCAAGGGCACGTTTGTGTGTGCTGGATGTGATCAGCCGCTGTTCGTCGCTAAAACCAAGTTTGAAAGTGGGACAGGTTGGCCGAGCTTCAATGAGCCGGAACCGGGTGCGGTCGAGACCACCTCGGATACCACTCATGGCATGCTGCGCACGGAAGTTCATTGCAGTCAGTGCGGCGGCCACTTGGGGCACGTGTTTCCGGATGGACCGCCACCGACGGGGTTGCGCTATTGCATCAATGGCGTTGCCATGAACTTCCTGCCGGACCCGAGCCAGTAAGGCCATGCGATGTGAGCGAAGAGGGCGCCGTCGTGGCGCCCTCGACGTCCCCCGCCCTGAGTAGCGGCTCGGTCCAGGGTCCGCGATGGATGGCAACTGCCTTCTCGGTCAGTTGCCTGGCATATGAACCCTTCTGGCTCGTCAACGAGCCGCAGCTGCCCATGAGCCCCGAGCTGGTGGCGCGGCATGCCCGCGTCTTGCGAGTCGGTGGTACGTCCTTTGCGATGTATGTCATCCGAAACCTGCTGAGGCATGGCAAGCATGCCTATGCTGCGCGGCTTGCAGACGGACAGCTTCAAACCGGTCGCTGCCTGTTTACGGCCACGCAAGTGGAAGGCTTGCATGCGGCGTTGTATTTCCTTCGCCAATACAGCGATGGCTTGCTGAAGGCCGAACGGAACGAATAAGCGTTCACGTACGCATGATCCCTGTCCGTGACACGCCAACTGGAGGCTGGCGTGTCGCCCTGGGGCATACCCGCATGCGGGACCAGGCAGGCCTCGTCGGTAAGCCAGCGGCGAAAAATGCGCTAACCTAATCCCGCTTTGCTGCATGCCGGTTCGGCGCACGCGAGAGTCCCGCATTGATGATTGGCCGTCTGCGTGTTGTTGGCGTTTTGTCGCTCCTGGCGCTGTTGACGCGCCTATCCACCGTGCACGCCACCAGCAGCCTGCAACTGGAACAGCTTGTCACCGAGCATCAAACGCAGCCGCTGGCGATCGACTCCGCATCGCCGCGTTTCGGTTGGACCGTGGCGGATGCGCCGCGCGGCACCCGGCCTGAGGGTTACCGCATCGAAGTCGCCCGCAGCCCGGAGGCGCTTGCCGCGGATCGCCCGGATGTATGGGACAGCGGCCGCGTGGCCAGTCGCGCCTCATTCGATATCGACTACGCGGGTCCACCGTTGGCGCCGTCGAGCCGTTATTACTGGAAAGTGATTGCACAGACGTCGGCCGGCGAGGCCAGTGCAACATCCTGGTTCGAAACCGGGCCGTCGCCGCAGGAATGGTCGCAGGCGGCGTGGATTGGAAAACCGCCAGGCGGCAGTTTGGCCGCGCCGTTGCTGCGGCATGTTTTTGCGGTGAAGCCGGGATTGGCGTCGGCCCGTCTATATGTCGCGGCGGGAGGATATGCGGATGTATCGATCAATGGACACCCCGCCAGTGATGCGGTGCTTTCGCCCGATTTCACCGACTACGACAAGCGTGTGCTCTATCTCGCGCACGACGTTACGGCCTTGCTGCAACCGGGAATGGCGAACGCCATCGGCATCGAGCTCGGGCGTGGTTTCTACGGGCTCACCAATCCAGACGTATGGCATTGGGAGAAAGCGCCGTGGCACGGCGAGCCACGCGTGCGTGCGTTGTTGAAACTGTGTTATGCCGATGGTCATTGCCAGTTCGTAGGCACCGGTGCGGATTGGCATGTCCATGACGGGCCGACCTTGCTGGACGACGTATATGGCGGCGAAACCTACGATGCCCGCCGTGCGCTGCCAGGCTTCGACACCGCCACCTTCGACGATCATGATTGGCGCAGGGCAGCGGTGTTGCCGGCACCCAAAGGAGTGCTGGAGGCGCAACGCGAACCCCCCATACGCGTCGTGCAGACCCTGCACGCCACGGCCGTCACCAAGTTGTGTAACGGCAGCTACGTGTTCACGTTTCCGCGCGTCATGGCGGGGTGGGCGACGCTCACCGTGCAAGGGAGCGCCGGCGACACGCTGGTTTTGCACTACGGCGAAAAGCTGCTGCCCGATGGCAGCGTGGATGATCGCGACGACCACCATTATTTTCAGCACGGCTTGCAGACCGATCGCATCACGCTGGCCGGACATGGTCTGGAACGCTGGCATTCGCATTTTTCCTGGAAAGGATTCCGCTATGTGCAGGTCGATGGTTGGCGGGGTCCTGCGCCGTCGCTCGATGCAGCCACCGCCCAGATAGTGCATTCGGACATCGCCGTTATCGGCCACTTCAGTAGCAGCAACTCACTGCTCAACTGGATTCATACCGCCGCTGTCGACACCATGCTCAACAATCTCTACGGCCTGCCTACCGATACGCCGATGTACGAGAAAAACGGCTGGACCGGTGACGGCATGCTTGGCGTGGACATGATGCTTCGCAACTTGGATGCCGCCACGCTGCTGTCCAAATGGGTGCAAGACATTGCCGATGCGCGTAACGCCGACGGGGCGCCGCTGCTGATTGCACCCAACCCCGGCTGGGGCGACGTGCGCGCGCCGCCGTGGCATGCGGCGTATGTGCTGGTGCCATGGTCGCTGTATTGGCAGCGTGGCGACCGTCGTGTCCTGGCCGACCACGTTGCGGGCATGGCGCATTACGTCGACCTGGAATACGCCCGCTCGCCCGGCGGCATGGCCGATACGGCGCTGGGCGACTGGGTCAGCCCGAGCACTCCCGCCGATGGCGGCAATGCACCGGAAGACAAGCATATTGCCGCAACTGCCTATCTCTATCGCATGGCCGACACGATGGCGCAGATCGAGCGTGTGCTTGGCAACGACAGCGAAGCGCAGCACTTCGACACCATGGCGATACGTGTGCGCGGCGCCTTCAACCATCGTTTCCTTGATACCAATAAGAGCTTGTATCGCGGTGAAGGCGATGACGGCGTGCGGCAAACCCATCAATTGCTCGCCTTGGGGTTCGGTCTCGTTCCCACCATGCAGCGTCGACGTGTCGCCGATGCCCTCGTGCGGGCGGTGCACGCGCATGACGATCATCTGGATACCGGTGCGCTCGGCACCAAACTGCTGCTGCCGGTGCTTACTGCCACCGGCCACGCCGACCTGGCGTGGATCGTGGCCACACAAACGGGTTTTCCCAGTTGGGGCTACTGGCGCGCCAACGGTGCCACCAGCCTGTGGGAGCATTGGAAGCTCGACGCACGCTCGCGCGGCCATTACTTCCTCGGCACCATCGATGACTGGCTGTTCGGAGACGTTGCGGGTTTACGGCCCTTGGCGCCGGGATGGCAGCGCATAGACATCCATCCCGCACTTACCGCATGGCTGGATCATGCCGAGGCGGACACCTTGACGCCTTACGGTCGTGCAGCGGTGTCCTGGTCCCGAGCACGCAACGGGTTGGCGTTGGACGTAGAAGTACCTGTTGGCAGCATTGGCGAAGTGCGTATGCCCGCAGCTAGGCCAGAGGCGATCATCGAATCGGGTCGGCCACTGTCGGCATCGCCATGGGTGCATCGATTACGTCGGTGTGATGCGGATACCTGCTTCGATCTGGACTCTGGGCATTACCATTTTGAGCGACGCCAAGTGGCAGTCATGAGAATACATGACGGTCGCGTTCATGGGGCAAAACACAACTAAGACGGACTGCGCACGGAAATCCCTACCTCCCATTTCGCAAATTTACGGCCTGCTGGAAAAAATGATAACCATGCGTTCCTTAAGGGATATTTTTTCAGCTTTTTAGCCCTCAAGCCATTTGCGAAAGTTTTACATCTCTTGTAAACATAACTGCAGCACGAACCTGCTAGGGGAGGCCTCGGGTTCGTAGCGTCAGGCTGGAAGTTGGGACATGGGTACGTGCCAATACCTATCGGGCTCGTTTCATCTGGGAGAGAGGGCGTTTTCACTTAGGGAAAGTGGCGTCTTCTGCAAATTTGATAAAGCTAGGGGAATTCAATGTTGAAGTCGAAACTTGCGATAGCCGTTGCGGCTGCTTTGGTGTTCGGTTGCGTGAACGCTTATGCGGGTGATAGTGCTCAAGCTGGCGCGGCGCCCAGTGCGCCGCAAGATACGCAGTCCAATAACCAATCCACGTCCGGCACTTCGGTGGATGACTCGAGCAAGAAAAGCAAGAAGCTACAAACGATCAATGTCACTGGCTCGCTGATACCACAGACTGAGATCGAGACGAGCAAGCCGGTCATCACCATCACGGCCCAGCAGATGAAGGACCGCGGTTTTACCAGCGTTGCCGACGTGCTGCAGGCCGGTACCTTTGCAACCGGTAGCGTGCAAGGTCCGAATGCCTCAGGTGGGTTCACTCAGAGTGCAAAAACGATCAGCTTCTTTGGCCTTGATCCCAGTTACACCAAATACCTGATCGATGGCCTGCCGATGGGTGATTTTCCGGCCCTTTACAACGGCACCGAAGCATTCAACAGCCTGACCAGCATCCCGATCGAGATGGTCGACCACATCGATGTTCTCCCGGGCGGCAATTCCTCCATTTACGGTTCGGACGCCATCGCTGGCGTTATCAATATCGTGCTGAAGAAGCAACTGGATGCGCCCGTCGTGGATGCGCGCTTTGGCTGGCATACCGGGGGCGGTGGTGCAGACCGGCGCCTTTATGGAGCCGACAGTTTTACCTTCGGTAAATTGAACGTCATGGCGGGTGTCCAGGTCGAGAGCACCCAACCGATATGGGGTTTTGATCGCAGCTTGACTCGTCAATTCTTTACGCGCGGTACGACGCCTCCCACGGCATCGCGCGACTACCTTGTCCTGAGCGAGACAAAACTGGAAAACGCGTACTACAGTCCGAACGATTTGAATCCTGGCGTTGGTTGCTCAGCCGTCTCCGGCTTGTACGGCGGTACCGAACAGCTTCAGACGCGCGTGAATCACGGCGACTATTGCGGTTCGCAATACAGTGCCGGTTACCACACCGAGACCAACAAGGAAAATTCGGCGAATCTTTACACGCGTGCCACGTACGACGTGAATGACAATCTGCAGCTTTACGGTAATTTGCTGTACAGCTACGACCAGCAGAAGATCTCCTCGGGCTCCAACTTCCTGTTCTGGAACAGCCCCATCTTCTACGATCCCAAGCTGGATGATTACGTTCTGCTACAGCACGCATTCAGCCCGGAAGAGGTCGGCGGTTACCAGAACATCATGGATAACAACGTCGAAAACTCGTGGTTGCTGACCTTGGGTGCAAAGGGCGGCTTCGGTCATTCGGACTGGGGTTATGAGGCGTCTTTCAATCATTCCGAAGACCACCTGCAGGAGCGCACGATCCAGCGCTGGACCGATCAGATCAATGGCTACTTCGGCAACATACTTGGCCCCTACTTGGGCCTCGATCCGTATGGAAACGGTCTGCCGAGCTATAAGCCCAACTACCCGGCTTTCTTCACGCCGGTTTCGCAAGCGGACTTCCGCGGTTTTACCGGTTACACCGAGACGTACGCCAAGACCTGGGACAACATGCTGCGTGGCCAGGTCACCAATGCTTCGCTGTTCTCACTGCCGGGCGGCGACGCTGGCGTGGCGTTTGTGGTCGAGGGGGGTAACCAGGGTTGGGACTATTCCCCGGACCCGCGCATCCTCAGCGGACAGACCTATGACTTTACCGATGTGGCTGGCGAAGGACACCGTTCCCGCTACGCCACCACGGTCGAGTTCAATGCGCCGTTGTTCAAGATGCTGACCGTGGATCTCTCGGGCCGTTACGACAATTACAATGTCGCCGGCGGCTCCGTGAGCCATCCCACTTATAACCTGGGTGTCGAATTTCGTCCGTTCGGCGATTTGCTGTTGCTGCGTGGCACGTTTGGTACCGCGTTCAAGGCGCCTACGCTGCCGGATGAATTTCAAGGGCCCAGCGGCTACTACAGCAGCGTGATCGACTACTACAACTGCGCCAAGCTGGGCTACACCGGCGGCAATATCGCCAACTGCCCAGGACAGCTTACGGCCGAGCAATTCTTTGGCACGCAGTCGGGCAACCCGAAGCTGCAGCCGATCGTTGCCAAGACGTTTAGCTTGGGCTTTGTGGTATCGCCGTTCGAAGGCTTTGCCTTGAAGTCGGACTACTACCATTACAACATCCGTAACGAAATCCAGGCTCAGAGCGCCGACTACCTCGCGCAGACCGAAGCCAACTGCCGTTTGGGTCTTTTCGATATCAACTCCCCAAGTTGCCAGGACGCCTTGTCGAAGGTGATCCGGTCGGGCACACCGTTGGGGCAGGGCCTGCTGGCTCCGATCACCGACATTCTTACGCCAAAGGTCAACGTGGCGCGTGAGTACCTCAATGCGGTGATCACCGAGGTAAGCTACGACCACACCATTGGCAGCTACGGCCGCATCAGCGCGAAGACGTCGTGGAGCGACATCCTGACGCACAGACAGCAATTGCTGCCAAACGACCCCTTCATCAATTTGCTGCGCGAGCCGTATTACAGCACCGAATTCAAGAGCAGGGTCGATGGATCGGTCGGCTGGCTTTCGCCGGAGCAGACATGGGGTGTGACGGTCTACGGTATCCGCGACGGCGCTTCGCCGAACTACCTGGCTACCATTGCCAACAATTACTACAGTAAAGGTGCGGGCACGCTGGCGCCGTGGATTCGCTACAACATTACCGCCAGCTACAGCCCGATCAAAAACCTGGCGCTTACGTTCGAGATCGACAACGTCTTCAACAAGATGCCGCCCCTCGATCGCAGCTATCCGGGTACGGAAGGTCAGCCGTATAACGCCTTGAACTACGACGTCACGGGACGTGAGTTCCTTATCGAGGCAACCTACAAGTTCAGTAACGCCAATTAATCAGTTGTCTGCAAGAAGAAAAACCCCGCCAATTGGCGGGGTTTTTCTTGCAACTGGATATCACAGTAATTCAGTGCGCAGCCCAATACAGATAAGCCAGCGCCGCCCCAGTAGCCAGCAACTTCAGCGGCCACGGCAGCATGCGCATGATCTGGTAGATGCCGGCGCGCTCCACGCTGCGTGCCACATCGCGTGTTACATCGTCTTTTTTCATGGCGAACGTTCCTTCAAAACCACATCCATCACATCAATTTGTCGCCGACCAGCACCACGTCGGCCGGGCGTCGTGCGAACAGCCCAACCGTGACAATGCCAGGGATCTGATTGAGTTCGGTCTCCAGTGCGACCGGGTCGGCGATCTGCCAGCCGTGCACATCGATCACCCAATTGCCGTTGTCGGTCACCACGCCATCGCGCCATACCGGGTTGCCGCCGCGCTTGACGATCTCGCGGCCGACCAGGCTGCGTGCCATCGGGATCACTTCGATTGGCAGCGGGAATTTGCCGAGCAGGTTGACGCGCTTGCTGGAGTCGATGATGCAGACGAATTTCTGAGCGGCTTCGGCGATGATTTTTTCGCGGGTGAGCGCAGCGCCGCCGCCCTTGATCAGGCGCTTGTGCGGATCGCATTCGTCGGCGCCGTCGACATACAGCGCCAGCGGACCGGTGGCGTTGAGGTCGAACACGGGGATGCCGTGTTTTTTCAATTGCGCGGTGGATTGCTCGGAGCTGGATACGGCGCCCTGGATGCGGTCCTTGATGGCGGCCAGTGCATCGATGAAGAAGGCGACGGTGGAGCCGGTGCCGACGCCGACAATGGCGCCGTCTTCCACGTACTTGATCGCAGCTTCGCCGGCTAGGCGCTTTTCGTCGTTGCTCATGGTTTTGTCCTGGGAGGCGAAGTATTGAGAGGATGGCTTTTGCGTGAGGGTGTCCGGAGTTATTCCAGACCCAGAATGTACTTCCACTCCGTCGCATCCACCGGCATCACCGACAGGCGATTGCCTTTGCGCAGCAGGGTCATGCCTTCCAGCTTGGGGTGCTGCTTGAGTTCATCCAGCGTGACCACGCGCTTGAGCTTCTTGACGTACTTCACGTCCACCAGCATCCAGCGCGGGTTGTCGCGCGAGCTGGCCGGGTCGAAGTACTTGCTCTTGGGGTCGAACTGGGTGGGATCGGGATACGCATCGCTGGCCACTTCGGCGATGCCGGCAATGCCTGGCTCGGCGCAATTGGAATGGTAGAAGAACACGCCATCGCCCACGCGCATCTCGTCGCGCATGAAATTGCGCGCCTGATAATTGCGCACACCGTCCCAGGCTTCGTGCTTTTTGCGCTTCAGGTCGTCGATGGAGAACGTGTCCGGCTCCGATTTCATCAGCCAATACTTCATGCGCTTTGGTCTCCTGGCGTGTCCGCGCGGCAATCGATCAGTTCACGATCCGTGGCGATGAAATCCAGCGAGACGTCCCAGCGCTCGGGCGCAATTTCCGGCAACTCCTGGAAATCGTAGGCAATCCCCACCAATAGCGGCTCGGTGGGGCGCAGCTGATCCTTGAGGAAGGCAAAGCTGCGGTCGTAATAACCGCCGCCATAGCCCAGGCGGTTGCCGCGGCGATCGAAGGCAAGCAGGGGCACGAACACCAGGTCGAGCTGGAACGGGGCGAACCATTCGCGCGGTGTCACCGGTTCCGGGATGCCGAAGCGGTTGGGCTGTACCGGGTCGCCCGCTGCCCAGGGGGCGAAGCGCAGCAGGTTGTCCTGGCCGATCAACGGCAGCAGGAATTGCTGCCCGCGCGTGGCCAGGGGCGGAATCACCAGGTTGAGCGGCAGCTCGCCGTCGCAGGCCCAATAGCCGGCGACGCGCGCGTCCGTATGGTATTCGGGGAGGAGTTCCAGGCTGCGCCGCAGGCCTTGGGCGGCGGCGATGCGTTGGGGCGGGGGGAGGGCGCGGCGGCGTTCGGCCAGGCGCTGGCGTAGTTCACGACGTCGTGCGGCGGTGTCCACGTCGCGCGTCTCCTCAGGATGGGGGTGTGTCCCGGCGCCCCGTAGGCCTGGATGCCGTGTGAAGGCATCCAGGCTGGCATGGGGTGGCGTAAACCGCGATGCCGCTGCCCACCAAACGACCTTGATCCAAATGGGATCAGGTGGGAGGGAAATTAAGGCCTCGAGGCTTTCCGCACGCGGCGGACATGCACAACAGCCTTAAGTAACCGTCCCGGGTCGTATATAGGAACAAGGCAATATGTAAGAGTGTGCTGGCGCACACCGCAGAAAACGCCGAGGTCTATTTTAGTGGCGCGTCGAGTGCGGCTTCAAGCTTGCGGCGCAATGCAGCCAAACCTTCGGCGATGTCAGGTTCAGCCGCGTTGTGAGTCACATGGTTGGCACGCTTCTGCAATTGCAGGTACTCGTGCGTGATGCTGATCGCCGCCAGCACCGCCAGGCGGTCGAAGCCCGGCGTCTTGGCGTGCGTGCGCAAGTCGCGCATCTTGCGGTCGAGAAAGCTGGCCGCTTCCAGCAAGCCGTCGCGCTCTTCCGGTGGGCAGGCGATCAGGAATTCGCGATCGATCAGGCGCAGCGAAACGGGTTCGTTGGTGGACATGCTGATGACGTCAGCCATTGCTCTCGAGCGCCTTCAATCGTTGAATCATCGCTTCGACCCGGCTGCGCGCCTGCTCGTTGCGCGCCAGCAGGCTTGCGCGCTCGCTGGCCAGTTGTTCCTGGCTATGGCGCAGGCTGCGGTTTTCTTCGCTCAGGCGATGGACGTGTTCGAGCAGCCGATCAAGCTGCTGACTCAGGGCGGCAAGCTCGTACTGGGCGGCGTCGGGTGTGTTCATGGCGGAAACTATATCAGGACGTCAGCGGAAATCTGCGGCCTGGATGGCCAGGCTGGAATGGTGCATTAAACTTGCCGCTTGAACGTTAACGGAGAGCGCGATGGCCGCCCCAGAATCCATCGGTTACGACGAACTGGACGACGTCGTCGTGCACCTGCGATTGTCCATCCCCGCCAGTGAGTTACACGGTTCCCTGTGTGGTCTGCTGGCGGCCAACGGCAGGCCGGGCAGGCGGTCCGTGCTGAACGCCCTGCATCTCGAAGCCGGCAGCGACAGCGTGTCCGAGCACGACCAGGCCATGCTCGATCAGCTGGCCCGCCAAAGCGAAGCGGAACTGGCCGACCCTGAACTGGGTTTCGAACCGTTGTTGCCTGCGGACGATCGCCCTCTGCCCGAGCGCGCCGATGCCCTGGTGGACTGGTGCCGTGGTTTCCTGGGCGGTTTTGGCCTGGGTGGCACGGATGCGCACGGGCGGCTGTCCGAGGAAGGTCGCGAGATCCTGGGCGATCTCAGCGCCATTGCGTCCTCGTCGCTGGATTTCGGCAACGACGACGAAGACGAGGACGCCCTGATCGAAGTGCACGAATTCGTGCGCATGGGCGCCATGCTGCTGTTCACCGAATGCCATCTTCCCCACCAGGCTGCCAACGGCACCTTGCATTGAACATCGCTTCCGAGGAATTCGCGCGGCGCCGCCGCCAGCTGATGAAAATGGCCGGGGAAGACGCGGTGGTGCTGATCGCCACCGCGCCCGAGCGCATGCGCAATGCCGATGCCGCGTGGCCCTATCGCCAGGATTCGGATTTCCATTACCTGTCCGGCTTTCCCGAGCCGGATGCAGTGCTGGCGCTGCTGCCCGGCCGCCAGCATGGCGAGGTCGTGTTGTTCTGCCGCGAACGCGACGCGGAACGCGAACGCTGGCACGGGGAATTGGTGGGGACCGAACGCGCCGTCGCCGACTACGGCATGGATGATGCGTTCCCTATCGACGACATCGACGACATCCTGCCGGGCATGATCGAAGGCCGCGCGCGCGTCTACTGCCATTTCGGCCGTGAGCCGCAATTCGATGCGCAATTGCTGGGCTGGATGCGCCGCTTGCGGCAACTGCGTGGCGGCGGCGTGGTGCCCAAGGAATTCGTGGCGCTCGGCCACCTGCTGCACGACCTGCGGCTGTACAAGTCGCGCGCGGAGCTGAAGCTGATGCGCGCCTCGGCCGCCATAGCCGTGGAAGCGCATCTTGCCGCCATGGCCATGGCGCGCGCCGGCCGGCACGAATACGAAGTGGAAGCCGAACTCTTGCGCATGATGCGCAGCCGCGGCGCCGTGGCGGCCTTTCCGCCCATCGTGGCCGGTGGCGTCAATGCCTGCGCCATGCATTACCAGGCCAATCGCGCGGTGTTGAAGAACGGCGATTTGCTCCTGATCGACGCCGGTGCGGAGCTGGAGTGCTATGCCTCCGACATCAGCCGCAGTTTTCCCATCAATGGACGTTTCAGCCGCGAGCAGCGCGCGCTGTACGAAATCGTGCTTACCGCGCAGGAAGCGGCGATCGACGAAGTGATGCCGGGTCGCTCCTACAGCACCGCGCATGACGTGGCGGTGCATGTCATCACCGAAGGCTTGTGCGCGCTCGGCCTGATCAAGGGCGATCCGGCCGAAGCCATCATGCAGGGCAGCTACAAGCGGTTTTTTCCCGCCAAGAGCAGCCATTGGCTGGGGCTGGACGTGCATGACGTGGGGGATTATCGCGTCGACGGCGAGCCGCGCATGCTGGAGCCGGGCATGGTGCTGACAGTGGAGCCCGGCATCTACATTGCGCCCGACGATATGACGGTGCCCGAAGCATGGCGCGGCATCGGCATTCGCATCGAGGACGACGTGGCGGTGACGCGCGATGGCCACGAAGTGCTGACGGCGGACGTGCCGAAGCAGCCGGAAGAGATCGAAGCGGTGCTGGCGGCGCGTTGAGGTGGCTGTACGTTTCACGATGAGTGCGATCCACCGCCAACGTCCCCAAGCCGTCTCCTCCATGTCGCATGCTTGCAACCTTGACGCTCCACCATCGCGCCGCATCGCCCTGCACAAATTAAGGAACGCAGCATGTCCTCGATGAGCCGTCGCCGGTTCCTGCAACTGCTGGGCAGCACGTCGCTGGCCTCGATGCTTCCCATCAGCATTGCACGCGCGTTGGAAATTCCTGCCAATCGCCGCAAAGGCACCATCGAAGACGTCGAGCACATCGTGGTGCTGATGCAGGAAAACCGCTCCTTCGACCATTACTTCGGCGCGCTGAAGGGCGTGCGCGGGTTTGGCGATCCACGTCCGGTGAATCTCACCTCCGGCAAGACCGTCTGGTATCAGCCCGATGGCACCGGCTACGTGCTGCCGTTCCGTCCCACGGCGCCGGACCTGGGCTTGCAGTTCCTGGAAGACCTCGCACACGACTGGACCAGCACGCATGCGGCCTGGAACGGCGGCCAGTACGACCAATGGGTGCCCAGCAAGGGCACCACCACCATGGCGTATCTCACGCGCGAGGACATTCCGTTCCACTATGCGCTTGCCGATGCGTTCACCGTTTGCGATGCGTACCACTGCTCGATCATGGGCCCCACCGATCCGAACCGTTACTACATGTGGACAGGTTGGGTGGGCAACGACGGCAGCGGCGGCGGTCCGGTGGTCGACAACGCGGAAGCAGGCTACGGCTGGTCCACCTATCCCGAAGCGCTGCAGCAGGCAGGCATTTCCTGGAGGATCTACCAGGACACCGGCACCGGTCTGGACGCTGCCGGTTCCTGGGGCTGGACCGACGATGCCTATATCGGGAACTACGGCGACAACTCGCTGCTGTATTTCAACCAGTACCGCAACGCGCAGCCGGGCAGCCCGCTCTACCAGGGCGCGCGCACCGGCACGCACATTTCTGCCGGCGGCACGCTGTTCGACGATTTGCGCCGTGACGTCCTCGACAACAAGCTGCCGCAGGTGTCATGGATCTGTGCGCCCGAAGCGTATAGCGAACATCCCAACTGGCCGGCCAACTACGGCGCCTGGTACGTGTCGCAGGTGCTGGATGCGCTGACCAGCAACCCCGATGTCTTCAGCAAGACCGCGTTGTTCATCACCTACGATGAAAACGACGGCTTTTTCGATCACGCGGTCCCGCCGTGCGTGCCGCCCTCCGAAAACCAAGGGCAGTCCACGGTATCCGCGGCCAACGAGCTCTTTGCCGGCAATGCCTACTATCCCGCCGGCCCGTACGGCCTTGGGCCGCGCGTGCCGATGATCGTGGTGTCGCCATGGAGCAAGGGCGGCTGGGTGTGCTCGGAGGTGTTCGACCATACCTCGATCATCCGTTTTATCGAGCAGCGCTTTGGCGTGCAGGCGTCCAACATCACCCCATGGCGCCGCGTGGTGTGTGGTGATCTCACCTCGGCGTTCGACTTTGCCAAACCCAACGGTGCGCAACCGGCATTGCCGAGCACGAACGCCTACGTGCCGGCGGATGATCTGCGCCATCCCGATTACGCACCGATGCCGCCCGCCAAGCAGGCGCTGCCCACGCAGGAACCAGGGATAAAGCCGGCGCGTGCGCTGCCTTATGAACTGCAGGCGATCGGCCGCTGCGATGGCGCGCAGTTCCATATCGATTTCCACAACGCGGGGCGCTTGGGCGCCTGCTTCCACGTGCGTTCCGGCGCGGCAGCCGGCGGTCCGTGGTATTACACGGTGGAGGCTGAAAAATCGCTTTCCGCGAGCTGGCCGGTGCAAGGTGCTTATGCATGGCACGTCTATGGCCCGAACGGTTTCGTGCGCAGCTTCAAGGGCGATAGCGCATCGCGCAAGACAACCTTGCAGGTCACCAGCCGCTACCAACGCGAACAAGGCGGCTTGACGCTCGCGCTCGCCAACGAAGGGAAAGCGTTCTGCAATGTTACGGTGGAGAACCTCTACAACGGCGAATCGATGAGCTACCTGCTCAAGCCCGGCGAGCATGCCGAGAAACATTGGTTTCTGGGTGACAGCCATGGCTGGTACGACTTGATCGTGCGCGCCGATGCAGAGGCCGGTTTCGTGCAGCGTCTTGCGGGCCATGTGGACATGGGCGGCCCGAGCGTGACCGATCCGGCGATAGGCCAGGCGCGCTGGCGGGACTATGACGAGCTTTGATGGGCGTGCAATTTCAGTGCAATTGCGTTCAATCGAAGTGGGCATCTGGATCATCGCGACAAACGGTTCCCTCCCCTGCGAAGTAGGAGAGGGAGCAAATTCCCGCGCGGTTGACCTTAGTGCAGTAGCGCCTCGCCCTGTGCGTTCCGCTCACCCAGCCGCCGCGACCGATAAGCATCCACGGACAAGCGCTCCACGATGCGTCCTTCGCGCATCACGGCAACCTCGTCGACGAGCGTGGCAAGCTTTCCCAGCCGGTGCGTGATGACCAGCAGGCTGCGGCCTTTTGCGGCAGCGGCAAGACTCTCGTAGAGCTCGCTTGCGGTAAGCGCGTCGAGTCCTTCGGTGGGTTCGTCGAACACCATCACCGGTGCATTCGCCAGCAGCGCGCGGGCGATGGCGATGCGCCTGGCCTCGCCGCCGGAAACGCGGACGCCGTTTTCGCCCACCCATGTATCCAGGCCATGCGGCAGCCTGGATACATAGACGTCCAGACGGGCCTGTGCGATCACGTCATGAAGCATGTCGTCCGTTGCGTCGGGGCGTCCCAGCCGCAGGTTCTCGCGTAGGCTTGCATCGAACAGATAAGGCTGCTGCTCGACCACCGCGATGCGGGCGCGCACATCGTCGCCTTGCCAGCATTCGAGCGGTTTGCCGCCGAACGTGATGTGGCCCTGATAGGGGTACAAGCGCAACAGCGCGCAGAGCAGGCTGCTTTTGCCGGCACCGGACGGACCGACCACCGCCAGGCGGCTGCCTTGCGGAATGTCCAGATCCGCACCGTCCAACGCCCACGGTGCGTTTTCGTCATAACGAAGGCGGACCCGGCGAAACAGCAGGTCGCAGCGATCCGTCGATGGCGAAGGCTGCGCCGGTTCGACGACGGCCGGCGGCGTATCTGCCAGCGCAAAGACGCGCCACGCACTGGCCAGCGTTGCGCCCCATTGCGCCCATGCCTCGGGCAATGGCGCGATGGCTTCGAACACGGCTTGCGCCAGCAGGGCCAGCATCACCAGCAACGGCGCGGCAAGCACGCCCGCATGCAGGGAAGCCAGGCCGCATGCAAGCGCACTGACCACGGCGAGCTGGGCGCACAGCATCACGCCAGCGCCGCTTGCCGCTTGCAACGCATCCACCTTCCGTCGTGCCTGCTGTTGCTGCAGCGTCAGCTGCCTCACGCGATCGGCGTGGCGCGATTGCGCGCCGTACAGCACCAGCTCGGCGCGGCCACGCATACCATCGGCGGCGATGTCCCGCAGTGCTTCCGTATAGGCCACGGTATCGGCGCTCGCCACCTTGCCATGGCGCCACGTCCACCACGGCAGGCCCAGTCCGCCGATCAACAGCAACAGGGACAGGCACACGCCAAACCATGGCAGATACCAGAACGCGGCCAGCAAGACACTCAGGCTCACCAACACGGCCGTCACCAGCGGCACGGCGACGCTCAGATACGCATGTTCCAGCGCGTCGACATCGGCGCGCAGGCGGGAGAACAATTCGGCACTGCGCAGCACACCGAGTCGCGCCGGTGCCAGCGGTGCCAATCTTGCGAACAGGCCGGTGCGCAGGCGCGCGAGCTGCCGCAACGTTGCATCGTGCGTGATGAGCCGCTCCAGGTAACGCCCCAAGGTGCGCACGATGGCCAGCAGGCGGATCAAGGCGGCCGGCGTGTAGTAGTTGATGGCCAGGCTGCTTGCACCGGCCAGCGCCATGGCCGTGATGAAGTGGCCGGCGACCGCGATCAAGGCGATGCCGGCCAGCGTGCTCACCACGGCGATCGCGGCGCCTGCGGCCATCCATCCGCGTTCCTCGCGCAGCAGGCCGAACAGGCGGCGCGCGATCGCCTTGGCCGGCATGGCTTGATTGAAGTGGCTCATGCGGCACGGTCCGCGGCAAGCAAGCGCGCAAAGGCACCGTGCGCATGGCACAGGGTTCGCGCCGTGCCGGCTTCCACGATGCGGCCATCCGCCATCACTGCGACCTGTTCATCCGCTTTGATCGCGTCCAGCCGATGAGCGATGCGAATGACGGTGCGCCCACGGCGCAGCCTGGCGAGCGAGGCGTCGATCCGGATTGCAGTGGCCGCATCCAGATGCTGGGTGGGTTCGTCCAGCAGCAGCAAGGGCGCATCGCGCAGCCATGCGCGCGCCAGTGACAGGCGTTGCCGCTCGCCACCGGAAAGCCCGCGTCCATGTTCGCCGAGCGGTGTATCCAGCCCCTGCGGCAACCGCGCGATCACGTCGGCCAGCGCGGCAGCCTGCACGGCGCGCTCCAGTTGCAGCGCATTGGCGGTGGGGGCGGCAATTAGCAGGTTGTCGCGCAAGCTTCCATGAAACACATGCGCGCGCTGAGGCACCCACGCGATGTGCCGCCGCCAGGCGTCCTGGTCCAGATCGGCAAGGTCCTGGCCGGTGACCAGGATGCGTCCGCCGCGCGGCGCGGCGAAACCCATCAGCAGGGAAAGCAGCGTGCTTTTGCCGCTGCCGGTGGCGCCGACGAGGGTGAGGCAGGCTCCGGCTTCCACCGTAAGATCGATGCCGTGCAGCACGTCACGATCATCCTGATAGCCGAAGCGCACGTGGTCGAACGCTATGGCTACCTGCCGCGATGCAAATACCGGCCGCTTGGTTGGCGAGCTTTCGGCGGCGCGGCTTGCCTGTGTTTCCAACAACGCCGCCAGATCCTCGGCTGCCGCCGCTGCTTCCATCTTGCGATGCCGTTGCGTGCCCAGCGCGCGCAGCGGCAGAAAGAATTCCGGCGCCAGCAGCAGCACGAACAGGCCGGGTTCGAAACCAAGCTTGCCCCAAAGCAGTCGAAAGCCCACCAGCACGGCCAGCACGGCGATGCTGACGGTGGCGAAAAACTCCAGCACCAGCGCGGAAAGAAAGGCGATGCGCAGCACCGCCATGGTTTCCTTTCGATACGCTTCGCCGGTCGCGGCAAGAAAGGCCTGCTCGCGATTCACGGCACGAAACAGGCGCAGGGTGGTGAGCCCGGCCAGCGCATCCATGAAGTGCGCGCCCATGCGGCGCAATCGCTTCCAGCGGCGCTGGCTGGCCTGTTCGGCCGCGCGGCCTGCCAGCAGCATGAAAACCGGTATCAGCGGCGCGGTCGCCGCCAGCACCAAGGCCGACCAGGGATCGGCCAGGAAGGTACAGGCCAGGATGACGCCCGGCACGATGCCCGCAAAGGCAAGCTGCGGCAGATAACCCGAGTAATAGGGAATCAGCGCGTCGATGCCGTCGACGAAGCGCGTGACGACGTCGCCGCTCGACTGCTGCATCGCCCACGCCGGACCCAGCACGCGCATGCGTTCCTCCAATGCCTGCCGCAGTTGCATGCTGACCTGCGCGCCCGCTTCGAATGTCGCACGCCGCTGCCGGATCGTCAGCGCAAAGCGTGCTATCGCAACCAACGGCAGCAGTGCCAGCAGTGGCCAGAGCGTTGCCAGCGAAGCGGATGCAAACATCGCCTGCGTCAAGCCATGCGCGACCAGCCATGCGCCCAGGCACATCAATGCGGCTTGCAGCGCGCCGGCAACGATGCCGCCGGCCAGCAGGCGGCGCACGGGGCGCGCCTGTTGTCGCAACCATTGGCTGGCGCCGGGCGTCATCGCGGTTTTTCCTGATGCGGCTGCGCGTATCCCATGCAGCCGCTTTTCATGCGCTCGGGGCTTTCGATGCTCGCGCGCGGTGTTCGTCCTGCGCGTCAAGCATGACGCCGCCGGCTGCGGCGATCATCACGATCATCACCGTGCCGACCAGCCAGGCGAAATACCAGGCACCGGTATCGCCAAGGATGACGGCGATGACGATGACCAGTACCGCAATGAGCATGAAGAGCGTAAACAGCAGAAAGGTTCTCATGGCAGCTCCTCAGTAGGCATGCTCGTCGTTGACGATGTGGTCGGCCTTGACCTTGCCGCGCATCACATAGAACGCCCAACTGGTGTACCAGACGATCAAGGGCACGAACACCAGGGCGAAGCCAAGCATCCAGGCCAGCGTGAGTCGGCTGGAACTGGCGTTCCAGATGGTGAGACTTTGATCCGGCGTGCTGCTGGACGGCAGCAGGAACGGAAACAGCGCCGCGCCGGCGGTGCCGATCACGCCAAGCCAGGCCAGCGCACCCAGCCACCAGGCCAGATGCGAGCGGCGCGCGCCCGCGGCAAGCACGCCCAGCAACATGCCTGCAAAACCAAGCAACGGCACCGCCCATAGCAGCGGATGCGCACTGAAGTTGGCAAACCATGCACCGTCGATACGCGTCACGCTCTGTTGCAGCGGCGTTTGCGGCACGCCCGCGCCTGGACCGTGGGCGATGGCGTAACCGCTCATGCCGTGCACCCACACGCCGCCGATCGCGAACAACACGATCGCCGCGATGGCCGACAGGCGCGCCAGATGGCGTGCCCGCTCATACATCGCAGCCTCCGCGCCGTTCATGACGGTGACCGAACCCATGTAGACCGAGAGCGACAGCGAAAGCAGGCCGCACAGGATCGCGAACGGATTGAGCAGCGCCAGGAACGAACCGGTGTAGTGCGAGGTGAGGTTCCATTCGAACTGGAACGGCACGCCGCGGAACAGATTGCCGAAGGCCGCGCCGAATACCACCATCGGCACGAAGCCGCTGATGAACAAGGCCCAGTCCCACAGGTTGCGCCAGCCCGCCGAAGGCAACTTGCTGCGGTATTCGAATCCCAGCGGACGCATGATCATGCTCCACAGCAGCAGGAGCATCACCACGTAGAAGCCCGAGAACGCGGTGGCGTAGATCAGCGGAAACGCCGCAAACACCGCGCCGCCACCGAGAATGAACCATACCTGGTTGCCATCCCAATGCGGGCCGACCACGTTCAGTGCTACGCGGCGTTCCACGTCGCTGCGGCCCACGTAGCGAAGAATGGTGCCCACGCCCATGTCCATGCCGACCATTGTGGCCAGGCCGATCAACAACACGCCCAGCAGCAGCCACCAGATGTCTTGAAGTACTGCATACGTTTCCATCGATCAGCCCTCCGCGTAGCCGGCGACGCGCGCGGCCTGCGACGTGTGACGTGAATGCGCGTCGGGTGCGTCGCCGGGTCCGAGCCGGATGGCGCGCACCATCAGGTACATCTCCACGATGATGAAAAGGGTGTACAGCGCGACGAAACCGACGATCGAAAAGATCATGTAGCCCACGCCATGGGTGGAAGCGGACATCCAGGTCGGCAGCACGCCGAACACCGTCCACGGCTGGCGCCCGAGTTCGGCCACCAGCCAGCCCATTTCGCAGGCGAGGAAAGGCACCGGGATCATCCACACCGCGACCCGCAGGAACCGGCGCTTGTGCTCGACCACGTTGCGCATGGTGTAGATCACGGCGAGCACGAAGTAGGCCAGCATTGCCAGGCCCATCGCGACCATCAGGCGGAACGACCAGAACACCGGCGCAACCTGCGGTATCGAGTCGCGCGCGGCGGTGGCGATCTGCTGGTCGGTCGCCGTGCTGACGTCCGGCGCATAGCGCTGCACCAGAAAACCGTAGCCGAGATCTTTTTCGTGTGCGTGGAACTGGGCCAGCGCAGCCGTATCGTTGGGTTCGGCGGAGAGCGTCTTGAGTGCGGATACGGCAGGAATGCCGTCGCGGATGCGCGCTTTGGCATCCTGCTCCAGTTCCGCCATGCCCGGCACGCTGCCGGTCAGCGAATGCGTCACCAGCAGCGATAGTGCGTAAGGAATCTGGATGGCGCCATAGTTGGTGCGGTACGTCTGCGAAGGGAAGGCGACCAGGTTGAACGGCATCGGCGCCGCTTCGGTTTTCCACAAGCCTTCCATCGCAGCCAGCTTGGTCGGCTGGGCCTGTGCGCCGACGAAACCCAGCGCGTCACCCAGGGTGATCACGCCGGCCGTGGACAACACGCCGAACAGCACCGCCATGCGAAACGAACGGCGTGCCAGGTCGACATGGCGCTTCTTCAGCAGATACCAGGCGCTGACGCCGGCCACGAACACGGCCGCCGTGACATAGCCGGCGATGCTGGTATGCACGAATTTCGCCTGCGCATCGTGACTGAAAATTAGCTCCGAGAAGCTGGAAAGCTCCATGCGCATGGTGGCCGGGTTGAAGTGTGCGCCTTCGGGCATCTGCATGAAGCTGTTGGCGATCAGGATCCACAGCGCAGACAGATTCGACCCCAGTGCCACCAGGTAGGTCACCGCCAGATGCTGGCCCGGACGCAGCCGATCCCAGCCGAACGCCATCAAGCCGACGAAGGTGGATTCGAGGAAGAACGCCATCAGGCCTTCGATCGCCAGCGGTGCGCCGAAGATGTCGCCGACAAAACCCGAGTAGAACGACCAATTGGTGCCGAACTCGAATTCCATGGTGAGGCCGGTGGCCACGCCCAGGGCAAAATTGATCAGGAACAGCTTGCCCCAGAACTGGGTGATGCGTTTGTAGATTTCCCTGCCAGTGGTGACGTAGACCGTTTCCATGGCGGCCAGCAGGAACGACAGGCCCAGTGTCAGCGGAACGAACAGGAAGTGATAGAGCGCGGTGAGCGCAAACTGCAGGCGCGACAAGTCGACCACATTCATGTCGTGCATGGCACAAGCTCCTTGACGCAGGCGTCGGCTAACTCGGTGGGGCGGCGCTGCCTATGCCGGAGAGCAAGCTGTCGCCCGGCCAGCCCGGCGGCCGGTTCGTTTTGAGCAAGGGGAATCCGTCCCGCACGCGCGGGTATCGGGGGAAAATGCATCGCCATGTTTTGTCATCCCGCTGTCAAGCTGTCCGCACGCATTCAACGCCATGGGCGGCGCGGACGTGTTGACGAGGATCAATTCACCTGGAAACACGAACCGCAACACCAGCCTGCGGGCTGCCATGTTGCGGTCCGGCTACATCTCATTGGCAGCCATGGCGGCTGCGCCAGGCGGCTCAAGCCTTTGTCGCTTCGGCAAACGCGTTGCGCGTAAGATTTTCGGGTTCGCCGCTGGTGCACACCACATCGTCTTCGATGCGGATGCCGCCATAGGGGCGGAACGCCGCGACCTTGTTCCAGTCGATGTCGTTCGAAACCGGCTTGTCGCGCAGTTCTTCCAGCAGCATGTCGATGAAGTAGAGGCCCGGCTCGATGGTGACCACCATGTCCGGTTCCAGTACGCGCGTCATGCGCAGGTAAGGGTGGCCGTCCGGGCGCGGAATGAAACCGCCGCGCTCGTCGCGCTGGAAGCCGGCCACGTCATGCACTTGCAGGCCGATCGGGTGTCCCAGCCCATGCGGGAAAAAGGCCGAGGTAACCCCGGATTGCACGGCGCTTTCCGCACTCATGCGGATCAAGCCATGTTCGCGCAGCACGTCGGCAAGCACGTGGTGGGCATGGATGTGCAGGTCCGCATAGTTCTGTCCTGCCTTGACCTTGGCGGCAAAGCCTTGCTGTGCGCGATCCATGCCGTCGATCAGCGCCTGGAATGCGTCGTGGCCGCTGCCGGCATAGGTGCGGGTGATGTCGCTGGCATAGCCGGACTTGCTGGCGCCGGCATCGATCAGGAACGAGCGGCCTTCCGGTGGCGGCGTGCGGTCGAAATGCGTGTAGTGCAACACGGCACTGTGTTCGTTGAGGCACACGATGTTGGCATAGGGCAGTTCGTTCTCGGTCTGCCTGGCGGCGGCAAGATAGGCGAGCTGGATGCCGAACTCGCTTTCGCCGGCGCGGAAGGCTTGCTCTGCGGCGCGATGCGCATGCGCGCCGATGCGGCTGGCTTCGCGCATCAAGACCAGCTCGTAAGGCGTCTTGTAGCTGCGATGCCAGTGCAGATAGTTCACCACCGTTTCCGGGTTGTTGGCCTCCACGCCCTCGAGGCTGGGGCATTCCGGCGCAATCACGGCCCGATGGCCCTTCGGTAGCAGCGCCACGGCTTCGGCAGGCGTGCGCACGGTAGTGATGTCGAATTGATCCACCCAGTAACCGCTGGGCGCGGCGGGCACCACGTGCCAGTAATCGCGTGGCTGCACGAAAATCAGTTTCGGTTTATGGCCCGGCGTGTACGCCACCCAGCTGCCGGGCGTGTCGGTCAGCGGCAGCCAATGACGGAAATGCGGGTTGGCGACAAAGGCGTAATCCTGGTCGTCGAGGAATTTGCGCAGCGGCGTGCTGGCGGCAATCAGCAGATGATCGAAGCCGCCCAGCGCCAGCGCCCGGTCTGCGCGCTGGCGCAAGGTGGCGACGTGTTGGGCGTACAGCGAGGCAAGATCGTGGCTCATGCATCAGTTCCGGCGTGGGTCTCAAGCCAGTTTAGCGCGGACGTGCATGAGCGCCGCGATAGGCGCTTGTTTGGAAAAAATTCGTCACGTCACCGGCAAAAGTCGGCACAACGCCGACCGGTTTGCGCCCCGGCGATCAGGCTTGCTGCAGCCACCGCTCCAATTGCGCGGCATCGTTGCTGCCGATGGCGATGATGCGAAACCCTGACCAGATCTGCCCGGGCGTGGCGGCCGGTTCGTGCCATTGCTCCTGGATGCCCACCTCGATGGTCGGCATGCTGGCGTCCTGCGTGGGCAAGGGCAGGCTCACCTGATAGACCGCTTCGCTACGCGGCGTGTGCTGGCTGATCAGCAGCATGCCGTTGCTGGAGAGGTTGCCCAGTTGGCCGAGTGTCTGGCCGGTGATCGTGTCGGTCACGTTGACGATGTATTGAGGCCGCTTGCGCGGCGCACGGCGCTGTTCGTTCATGAGCGTGCTTCCGGCAGCAGCGGCGCGGGGCGCAGCAAGTTGTTGGTGAGCGCGTGCCAGGCGCGGTCGAGCAGGCTGTCGTCCTTGGGCGGCAATTCGCGCACGCGGCCTTCCGCGATGGCACGCGCCAGTTCCTGCAGGTTCATGACGTCGCTGCGCTGGCCACGGCGATTCACGAACAGGCTGTTGCCCGATACGGGTGAAAACCAGGCCAGCTTCTGCTGCACGGCATGGCCGGTAGCCGGATCGCTGAACTCGAACCAGGTACCGAACGGCAGCTGCCGGAGATGGTTGTGGATGCGCGCCTCGCGCAGGCCGAGCGGCGGCACCACGGCCGCGTGCGTGGAAGAGGGCGGGGAGGGCGTTTCCTGGTTGCGCTGCTCGCCAAGCCGCTGGCGCTGTTTGAGCCGGATGGCCAGATCCGTTGCACTAGCTACCTCGGCAACGCGGCGCGGTGGCGGTGGTGTCGCTTCCGCCACTTCCGCCACCACCGGCGCGGCGGGAACGGGTGGAGTTTGCTCGGTTTTCTTGTCGGCCACCGGCTCGGCTTCGACGGCTTTCGGTGTTTCCGCCGCTGTGGCCAGCGGCGAAACCGTGGCCGGCATTTGCGCACTGATCAGGCGCTGCGCGACCTGCTCGGCTTCGTCCTGATGCATGCCGATTTGCTGCAGGCCGGTTTCCACGTCCCGGCGCAGCTCCAGCGGATCGCTGATGGGGAATTGGCCGAGCAGCTCATCGGTAATGCGCAACTGATGCAGGAAGGCTTCGCTGTGTTCGTCATGGCGCAGCAGTGTCAGCGCCAGTACGTCCGTCCAGGCGCGTTCGAGCAAGGTGCGCAGCAAGCCGCGCGGTGCAGCGACGGCGAAGCGTTCGGCCATCAGTTCGTCCGCGCGCCGCCGCGCCTGTTCCAGCCGCTCGCGGCCTTGCATGGCTTCCACGTGGCGGCGCTCCGACGCCTGCGCCTTGCGCACCAGTTGCATCAGGTGATGTTCGATATCCGCCAGCAGGCTGGTGTAGAGGCCGGCGCTCGGCGGTTCTTCCTGGGCGCGATCCACCAGTTGGCTCAGCTTGGCGAGCAACTGCTGGTCGGTTTCGCCATTGGGTCCATCCAGCCAGGAGTCGAGGGTATCGGCGAGTTTGCCAAGCAGCTGGCGTGCGGGATGCTCGCGTTGGTTGAAGAAATCGCGATCGGCGACAGCCATCCGCAGTAGCGGCAACTGCAGATTGCCGAGCAGGGCGCGCGCATCCGGACCGTGATGCAATTGTTGCGCGAGCTGTTCGAACAGCATCGCCACCAGTTCCACCGTATCGCCTTGTTCGGCGGTCAGCTGCAAACGTGCGGCGCCGGGCGGCAGGTTGAGGTTGAGCTGGTACAGCAGTTCTTCCTGCAGGCGTTGGGCGCTGCGCAGTTCGCGGCTGGTGCGATCGGTGACTTGCACCATGTGTTGCTGCAGCGCGTTGAGCGCGGTCTGCAGTTCGTCTTGCGAGGCGGTACGCCCTCCGGCGGACGTTGCCGGTCGGCCCGCGCGTTGTTGCGCGAGCATGTCGCGCAAGGTTTCCAATACCGCAATCGGTTCGTTGCTGTGTTCGGCAGCATTCACAGGCGCCGCGGCCGGCGCAGGGCCGGGTGCTTGCGCAGGCCCGTGCGTGGCGCGCGCGGCGGTGAATGCGCGCAGTTGCGGCAGGATGCCGTCGGCCAGCAATTTGGCGTTGATGCCTTCGTACAGCGACACCAGCGTACGCCCGACGCTGCTCTCGAACACTTGCAGCAACAGCAGGCGATGTTCGATCGGCAGATTCAGCGGCTCGCTGGCGGCGCGCAGCACCTGTGCCATGTTCTGCGGACCAACGGGCAACTGCTTGCCTTCCAGGGGCGGTGCAGCGACCAGCGCGGCCAGGCGATAAGCCAGTTCGGAGAGGATCGCCCCGTTGTGGGCTTCGCTGCGCGCAGCGAGTTTGTCGAGCGCGGCGGTCAGTTCATGCTCGGTGCGGTCAAGCAGCGTCAGCGAATCGAGGCTGAGCGGCTGCGACGTTTGATCGCCAGGCGCCTCGCCCATGCTTTCAAAGCTCTCGCGCAGCTTCGCCGCGAACGACTGGATGAATGCCGCGCGACCGTGTTGCAGCAGATGGCGGCTGTCGAAGCAGCGTTGCTGTTCCAGATGATTGCGGGATTGCTCGGCCTGCTCGTAGAGACGTTTGTCGAAGCGGTCCAGGCACAACCGCAGCGTGGGTTCCGCCCAATGGTCACACAGCGTGCACGCCGCCTCGATCAGTTTGCGCGTGCGCAAGGGCAGCCGGGCGAGGTCGGCACGGCGACCTCCGGCAGCAGACGATGGATAGACCCTCGGCTCGACGTCCATGACCAGGATTCCCCATGAGTTCCCCTGGACCAAGTGTATGCTGGATACAGGAGTCCGTCATGGCTTTTGTGATGTGCATCACATTTTGTCTAAGCGAGGAAGCCGCCGATGACGTCGTTGAGGAAACGCTGCCCCAGCGGCGTGGTGCGCAGGCAAGCCGGGTCGCCTTCCAGCCAGCCCTTCCGGCGGCTGGCCTCGAGTTGACTGGCAATCCGCGCCAGCGGCATGCCGGTACGGGCGGCGAAGTCGTCCGTGGGAACCCCATGGATAAGGCGCAGGGCATTGAGCATGTACTCGAACGGCAGCTCGTCGGCCGGCACGGCCGCGTGGCCGCCGATGCGGGCCAAGTGGCCGGCCGCTTCCAGGTAGGCGTTGGGGTGGCGGGTTTTCCAACGGCGCCACACCTGGCCCGAGGTGGCATCGCTGAGCTTGCCGTGCGCGCCGGCGCCGATCCCTAGGTAATCGCCGAAGCGCCAGTAGTTGAGGTTGTGTTCGCAACGCCGGCCGGGTTGGGCATAGGCGGAGACTTCGTATTGCGTGTAGCCGGCCTGGGCCAGGCGCGTTTCGCAGGCCTCCTGCATGGCCCAGGCTGCGTCGTCGTCGGGTAGCGGCGGCGGATGCGCGGCGAACGCGGTGTTGGGTTCCAGCGTGAGCTGGTAATGGGAGATATGGCTTGGCCGCAAAGCCACGGCGCAGTCCACGTCGTTCAATGCGCCGGGCAGGGCTTGTTCCGGCAGGGCGTACATCAGGTCGAGATTGATGTTGCCGATGCCTGCATCCTGCGCGGATTTTACCGCGGCTTCCGCTTCGCTCGACGAATGGATGCGCCCCAGGCGCTTGAGCTTGCCGTCGTCGAAGCTCTGGATGCCGAAGGAAATGCGGTTTACCCCCGCGGCGAGGTAGCCGTCGAAACGCCCATGCTCGACCGTGCCGGGATTGGTTTCCAGGGTGATTTCGCATGCCTCCACAAAAGGCAGGCGCGCGCGTGCGCCGTCGAGAAAACGGGCGATGAGTTCCGGCGCGAACAGGCTGGGTGTGCCGCCGCCGAAGAACACGCTGATGATGGGCCGCTTCGCCAGCGTGCTGCCGAAATCCTGCAGGTCGGCGTCCAGGTCGGCCAGCAGCGCTTCCACGTAGCGCGCATACGGCGGCTCGCCGCGCAGGCCATGCGAATTGAAATCGCAGTAGGGGCATTTCTTCACGCACCACGGCATGTGGACGTAGAGCGATAGCGGTGGTGCGATCAGTGGCATCTCAGGCGTGCAGTTCGGCGATGCGCGTGTGCAACTTCGCCAGCGCCTGGCCGCGATGGCTGAGGCGGTTCTTGACCTCGGGCTCCAGTTCGGCGGCGCTCAGCATCTGGCCGTGCGGCAGGAACAAGGGGTCGTAGCCGAAACCGCGCGCGCCGCGCGGCGCGTCCAGCACGCGGCCATGCCAGCGGCCCTCGGCAATCAGCGGCGCGGGGTCTTCGGCGTGCCACAGCAACGCGAGCACGCAGATGAAGAAGGCATGGCGCTGTGCTTGCGGAACGCCGTCGAGTTCGCGCAGCAGGCGCGCGTTGTTGGCTTGTGCGTCGCCATGGCCGCCGCTGTATCGCGCGGAGTAAAGGCCGGGCGCACCGCGCAGATGCATCACGCACAAGCCCGAATCATCCGCCAGCGCCGGCAAGCCCGTGACCTGGGATGCGTGGCGCGCCTTGAGCAATGCGTTTTCCACGAAGCTGAGGCCGGTTTCTTCGGCATCTTCCACGCCGAGTTCCGCCTGCGGAATCACTTCGAATTGGCTGTCGGCGAGCAGGGTGTTGAATTCGGCGAGCTTGCCGCGGTTGCTGCTGGCCAGGACGATGCGTTGCATGGAGTATTTAGCCCAGTTCCAGCGCCGCGCGCTGCAGGGCGACCAGTTCGGCGATGCCTTTTTCGGCCAGGTTGAGCATGGCGTCCATTTCGCTGCGGCGGAATGCGTGGCCTTCGGCGGTGCCTTGCACTTCGATGATGCCGCCGCCGTCGTTCATCACGACGTTCATGTCGGTGTCGCAGTTGGCGTCTTCGTCGTAGTCGAGGTCGAGCACGGGCATGCCCTGGTACACGCCCACCGACACCGCCGCCACCGCGCCGATGATGGGATTGCGCCGCAGGTTTTCGCGTTTCATCAACACGTTTACCGCATCGACCAGGGCCACGTAGGCGCCGGTGATGGCGGCGGTGCGCGTGCCGCCGTCGGCCTGGATCACGTCGCAATCGAGGGTGATCACGCGTTCGCCGAGCGACTGGCGATCCACGCAGGCGCGCAGGCTGCGGCCGATCAGGCGCTGGATTTCCATGGTGCGCCCGCCTTGGCTGCCCCGCGTGGCCTCGCGCTGGGTGCGGCTGGAGGTGGCGCGCGGCAGCATGCCGTATTCGGCCGTGACCCAGCCCTCGCCCTTGCCCCGTAGCCAAGGCGGCAGGCGGTCTTCGATACTGGCCGTGCACAGCACGCGGGTGTCGCCGAACGCGACCAGCACGGAGCCTTCGGCGTGACGGGTGTAGTGGCGCTCGATGGTGACTTTGCGCAACTGATCACTGGTGCGACCGCTCGGACGGGACACAGGCATAAGGCTCTTCGGGCAACGGGAGGCAGGACAGTTTACCATTGCCCCCTTTCTTCACCTTTCAGCCCCAAGGTTCTCCATGATCCGCAGCATGACGGCCTATGCCTCCGCCGAAGCCCTTACCCCCGCGGGAGCGCTGACGTGCGAACTGCGCGCGGTCAATCATCGCTACCTGGAGCTTGCGCCCCGGCTGCCGGACGACATGCGCGTGTTCGAATCCGCGCTGCGTGAGCGGATGATGAGCCGTTTGTCGCGCGGCAAGGTGGATGTGATCGTGCGGCGTGGCGAATCGCGCGGCGATTCGCTGCAGATCGATGGCGTGTTGGTCAGCCGCTTGTCCGAACTGGCGCTGGACATGGAGGCGCGGTTCCCGCACATGCGCGTGGAATTCACCGAACTGCTGCGTTTTCCAGGCGTGCTGCAGCACGCCGAAGCGGATCAGGATACGCAGCAGGCAGCTTTGCTGGATGTGCTTGACCGCGCCCTGGACGTGCTCACCGCCACGCGCGAGCGCGAGGGCGCCAAGCTGGCGGACATCCTGCGCGAGCGGCTGGATGCGATCGAACGTATCGTCACGGAAGTGCGTGGCTGGATGCCGGAAATCCGCACCGCCCTGCGTGCGCGGCTTGAATCGCGTCTTGCCGATCTCAAGCAGCCGGCCGATCCGGGCCGGTTGGAGCAGGAGCTGGTGCTGCAGGTCACGCGTTCCGACGTGGATGAAGAACTCGATCGCCTGAGTACGCATATTTCGGAAACGCGCCGTGTGCTCGGCTTGAAGGAGCCGGTGGGTAGGCGCCTGGATTTCCTGATGCAGGAATTCAACCGCGAGGCCAATACGCTCGGTTCCAAGTCGGTCGATGCGCGCACCACCAATGCCGCCGTGGAACTGAAGGTGCTGATCGAGCAGATGCGCGAACAGGTGCAGAACATCGAATGAGCACGCAGACCTCCAGCACGGGGCGCACCGAGGGCACGCTGTTCATCGTCGCCGCGCCTTCCGGCGCCGGCAAATCGACCCTGGTGAACGCGCTGCTCGAGCGCGAGCCGGGCATCTCGCTGTCGATCTCGCACACGACGCGTCCGCCGCGTCCGGGCGAGCAATATGGGCGCCACTATTACTTCGTCGAGCGGGCCGAATTCGAGCGCGAGGTGGCCGAGGGCATCTTCCTTGAACACGCCGAGGTGCACGGCAATTTCTATGGGACATCGCGCAAGACCGTGCAGGATCTGCTCCAGCAAGGGCGTGATGTTCTGCTGGAGATCGATTGGCAGGGCGCCGCGCAGATACGCAAGGCCAAGCCGGACGTGGTGAGCGTATTCATCCTGCCGCCATCGCGTGCGGAACTGGAGCGGCGGCTGCGCGGGCGCGGCTCGGACAGCGCGGAAGTGATCGAGCGGCGGCTGCGCAATTCGCGCGGGGAGATCGCCCACGCCCACGAGTTCGACTACATCATCGTCAATGACCGGTTCGAAGATGCCCTGGACAACCTCCAGGCCATCGTGCGGGCCGTGCGCCAGCGCAGCGAGCTGCAATGCCTGCGGCATGAGCGCCTGATCCACGAGCTTTTGACCGAAAGCTGAACGTTCGCTCAGGATTACTGTACTGGTCCGCATAGCATTAGGACCCCAGTTCAGTTAACTTCTCCACTTTCCCGCCGTCCCCCTGGCCATGATCGATACCGTCCAAGCTCAACCTGACGATCGCGCCCTGGTGCGCATCCGTGGCCTGACCACGGTGCTCAACGGCAAGGTCGTGTTCGACAAGCTGGACCTGGACATCCCGCGTGGCAAGGTCACCGCCATCATGGGGCCCAGCGGCACCGGCAAGACCACCCTGCTCAAGCACATTACCGGCCAGATGCGCGGCGATGCCGGCCAGGTGCTGGTGGATGGCAGGAACGTGGCAGAGTTGCGGCGCGACGCGCTGTTCGAACTGCGCGAGCGCATCGGCTACCTGTTCCAGAATTCCGCCTTGCTCACCGACTTCGACGTGTTCGAAAACGTGGCGTTTCCGCTGCGCCAGCACACCCGCTTGCCCGAGGTGCTGATTCGCAACATCGTGCTCACCAAGCTGCAGGCAGTCGGCCTGCGCGGTGCCGCCTCGCTGATGCCCAGCGAGCTGTCGGGCGGCATGGCGCGCCGTGTCGCCCTGGCGCGCGCGATCGTGTTCGATCCCATGCTGATTCTTTATGACGAACCGTTCGTCGGCCTGGACCCGATCGCCTTGAACCAGGTGCTGAAGCTCATCCGCACGCTCAACCAAACCTTGGGCATCACCAGCGTATTGGTGGCGCACGAACTGGAGGCGATCAAGCAGGTGGCCGACGTGGTCTACCTGATCGCCAACGGCAAGGTGGTGGCGCAAGGCGATCCCAAGACCATCGCCGGCAACGGTTCGCCCTGGACGCGCCAATTCTTCGGTGGCGAGGCGGACGGCCCGGTGCCGTTCCAGTATCCGGCCGACGACTACGCCGCGGCCCTCGGTTTCCAGCAAGGTGCTGCATGAGCGCGCGAATGGGGCACGAAAACGTGGTGATCGCATCGCTGGCCCAGATCGGCCGTTGCGGTCTGTTCCTGTTGCGCATTCTTTCCGCCATTCCGCGCAGCATGCGGCATGCGTCGGAAACGGTGCGCCAGTTGTGGTTCGTCGGCGGCATGAGCCTCACCATCATCATGACCTGCGGCCTGTTCGTAGGCATGGTGCTGGGCCTGCAGCTGTACCACGTGCTGGCCATTTTCGGCGGCACGTCCGCCACCGGTTCGGTGGTGGCGCTGTCGGTGTACCGCGAACTGGGGCCGGTGGTGACCGCGCTGCTGTTCGCGGGCCGCGCCGGCACGTCGATCACGGCGGAAATCGGCCTGATGCGCGCAACCGACCAGATTGCGGCGATGGAAATGATGGCAGTGGACCCGATCGCTTACGTGGCGGTGCCGCGCTTTCTGGCCGGCCTGATCGCCATGCCGCTGCTGTGCTGCGTGTTCTGCGGGATGAGCATCTTTGGCGGCCACCTTGTCGCGGTGGACTGGCTGGGTGTCGACAACGGCACGTTCTGGTCGAACATGACCGCCACCGTGAATGTGTGGGACGACGTGGTCAACGGCCTGATCTGGAAGAGCCTGGTGTTCGGTGGCGTGATATCGCTGATTGCCGTGTTCCAGGGCTATACCACGTCGCCGACCAGCGAAGGCGTGGCGTATGCCACCACGCGTACCGTCGTGGCCTCGGCGATCGCCATTCTCGCGCTGGACTTCGTGCTCACCGCCTTCCTGATGTGACCATCATGACTAATTGCTTCTTTTTGAGGACTTTGCCGTGAGCCAGAGAAAATCCTATGCCGTCGGTACCGGCCTGTTCATCGTGCTCGGTTTCGCTGCACTGGCTTACCTCGCCACGCAGACGACCTCGGTGGTCAACAGCCACCAGGGCGCGAGCTACACCGTCGATGCGCAATTTGCGAACGTCGGCCAGTTGAAGGACCGCGCGCCGGTGAAAGTGGCGGGCGTACGAGTGGGCCAGGTGCAGTCGATCAGCCTGGAGCCGGGCAAGGACATCGCCGACGTCAAGCTCTCGATCGACAAGAAATTCAACCAGATTCCCTCCGACTCGACCGCGGCGATCTATACCAGCGGGCTGCTGGGCGACCAGTACGTGGGTTTGCAGTTCGGCAGCGCCAAGCAGTATCTCGCCGACGGCGGGCATCTGGTGCTGACCCGGTCGACCCAGCCGCTGGAGGAAATGCTCGGCAAGTTCCTCGGTGCGGGCGGCACGGCCGATGCCTTCGGCGGCAGCTACAAGGTGACCGCGCACTTCAGCAACGTCGGCACGCTTTCGGTGGGGGCGCCGGTAAAAATGGCGGGCGTGTCCATCGGCAGTGTGGTCAGCGTGAAGGCGGATCCGGTAAAGCTGGACGCCACCGTCACGATGGCCATCGACAACAAATACAACCAGATTCCGGATGATTCGTCCGCGGCGGTATTCACCAGTGGTTTGATCGGCAGCCAGTATGTTGCGGTCCAACCCGGCGGCTCGCCGAATTCGCTCAAGGATGGCGACCAGTTCGTGCTGACGCAGTCGGCGATGCAACTGGAAGATCTGATCGGCAAGTTCCTGGTCAATGGTTCGTCCAGCGGCAGCAACAATGCCGGTGGCAACGGTTCGTCCAATCAGCCCGCCGGCAAACATTGAGCCGGCTTTTCAAGGAGTCATGCATGTTGCGTCATCTGGCCATTGCCACCGCTCTCGCCCTGGGCAGCGTCGTGATCGCCGCGCCGGCTTTTGCGCAGAGTGCATCCAGCGCACAATCGTCCAGCGCGTCCTCGCCGCAGGCCGTCGTGGAGGACATCACCCATCAGCTCGATACGCAGATCGCCGATCACAAGGCGCAGCTGCAAAACAACAAGCCCAAGCTGGTCGCCCTGATCAACCAGATTTTCCTGCCGCACTTCGATACGGACTGGGCATCGATTCTGGTGCTTGGCATGCACGCGCGCGAAGCCACGCCGGAGCAGCGTGCGCGTTTCGCCAAGGCTTTCTATAACTCGCTGACCAACCGCTACGCCGAAGGTCTGCTGAGCTATACGAAAGGCACGGTGAAAATCCTGCCGTTCACGGGTGAGGTCAATCCCAAGTACACGGTGGTGAAGACGCAGATGAACACGAGCGACAACAAGCCCGTGTCGGTGAACTTCGTGTTCCATCAAGCCGCCGATGGCCAGTGGAAGGCGTATGACATCATCATCGAAGGCATCTCCTATATCACCAATTACCGCAATCAGGTCGATGCCGAGATCAAGAAGGAAGGCCTCGACAAGCTGATCGCCGACCTGGAAACGCAGGGTGACAAGGCGCTGCAGCAGATGGAACAGCAAAACAAGGGCAACAAGGCCCATGGCGCCGACTAAGTCCGGCGAGTTTCGGGTCACCACCGACAGGCCGGACACGGTTGCCGTGTCCGGCACGCTGAATTTCGCCACGGCAGCGAATGCGTTGGCGGCGTTGCGCGCGGCACTCGCCAAGAGCGACCGGCATGTGCTCGATCTGGGCGGCGTGGATGGTTGCGACAGCGCCGGCCTGGCCTGCGTGCTGGCCGCGCTATCGGAAGCGGATCAGGGTGGTCGTCACGTAACTGTCAGCCGTGTGCCTGCAGGCATGCAGGCACTTGCGCAGGTTTGCGGCGTGGATCTGTTATTGCACTGATGCAACCCCAAAAAACAGGCACATAAAAAAACGAGGCCTTGATAAGCCTCGTTTTTTTATGTGCCTGTTTGATCGAGGCCCGTATCAGATCGGACCTCGCCTTGTCGGCTCAGCCCCCGGTCGGCTTGCCTGAGTTGTTCTGCTGCTTCTGCTTCTGTTCCCATTGCTGCTGTTCTTTCAACAACTCGGCGGGGTCGAAGTTCTGGTTCTGGTTGTTGGAACCTTGGCCCTGCTGCAGCTTGAGCATCACGTCTGCCGGCGGGTTGCCGTCGTAGATCTTGTTCAGGCGGTTCTGGCGCCAGGCATCGCGCACGAAGGCGTAGGGGTCGTAGGCCGTCTGCAAGAAGCTGTCGGCATCGAGCAACTGCGCACGCATCTGGATGAAGTACACCACTTGCGGGATGTAGTACTGGCCCCAGTGGAACTTGTGGTTGCTCGAGAAATAACTCATCGGATCAAACAGATAGCCATCCACCGGGTATTGCCAGACGTCTCGGAAGGTCGATGGCCCAAGCAGCGGCACCATCACGAAGTCCCCTTCGGGCACGCCCCAGCGGGCCAGGGTGATGCCGAAATCGGTTTCCTTGAGCGGAATCTGCATCTTGGTGGCCGGATCGAAGAAGCCGGCCAGGCCCACCGTCATATTGATCAGGAAGCGGCCGGTATCGGCCATCGCGTCACTGGGGCGGGCCTGCAGCAGATTGTTGGCAATGCTGATCGGCAGGCGGATATTGGTGAAAAAGTCGCTGATCGAGGTCTGCACCGGCTTGGGCGTGACCTTGGTATATCCCACGGCCACCGGACGCAGTACATGCTTGTCCAGCGCCATGTTGAAGGCGTAGCTCTTGCGGTTGAACTTCTCCAGCGGGTCGTCGGTACGAGGCGGAGCGATGGCGCAGCCGGCCAGCAGGGTAAGCATGGCCAGGGCGGGCACAAGACGGCGTAGTGCGGCAGGGCAGGGCAGGGAAGGCATCGAGGGGGAGTCCGCTGCAGAGGTTGGGGGAAGATAAATTTGTACTTTCTAGTTCTATATTGTGCACATGTTGCAGCATTGTTTCGAGCTGGTGTGCGACGGCCGCGCATGATAGAGGTTGTCCATCATGGCTGCGACCCTGTCGCGTTGCCAGCCGGGTAGCCGGCCGATAAACTGTAAGGCCGCATAAGTTTTTATAGTTCAAGGATTTCCGATGGCTCGCATTACCGTGGAAGACTGCCTCGAGGTGGTCAACAACCGTTTTGAACTGGTCCTGATGGCCACCAAGCGCGCCCGCCAGCTCGCCAACGGTGCCGAACCGGCGGTCAATCCGGATAACGATAAGCCCACCGTGTTGGCGCTGCGTGAAATCGCCGATCGCCGCATCGACCAGGTCACCATCGACGAGATCGACCGCGCCGAACGCGAGCGCGCCGAGCGCGAGGCGCTGGAATGGGCGGCCCAGGAAGTGGACGATGATCTCTCCAAAGGCGGAGATGACTGATGGATAGCGGCGGCGGTCGATGGTGCCTGGAAAGTCGAGCCGGTTGTACCGGACCGGCTGACTGCACGTCACGCCTCTGCTTTTCCCTTGCTCGGCTTTGTGACGAGGCGACGGCCTGAACGGGCGTCGTGACTCCATGACGACCGCGGCCACGCATCCGGATTCCCAGGATACGTCCGCATTGCCTCCCTACGTGCTGGCGCTGAAAGAGCGTCTTGCCTACCTGCCCGAGCCGCAGGTGGCCAGGGTGCTGCGCGCTTATCAGGTAGGCGCGGTGGCGCATGAAGGGCAGACGCGCAAGAGCGGTGAACCCTACATCACCCATCCCATCGCCGTGGCCGGCATCCTGGCCGAATTCGGCATGGATGCGGAAACCATCATCGCGGCGATCCTGCACGACACACTGGAAGACACCGCACTGACGCGGCCGGAACTGGCCGGCGAATTCGGCGAGCCGGTCGCTGAGCTGGTCGACGGCGTCACCAAGCTGGACAAGATGCGCTTTTCCAGCCGCCAGGAAGCCGATGCGGAGAGCTTCCGCAAGATGCTGCTGGCGATGGCGCGCGATCTGCGCGTCATCCTGATCAAGCTGGCCGATCGCCTGCACAACATGCGCACGCTTGGCGCGAAGGATGCCGAATCGCGCCGCCGCATTGCACGCGAGACGCTGGAAATCTACGCCCCGATCGCACAGCGCCTGGGCATGAACAAGATCAAGGCGGAGCTGCAGGACCTGGGCTTTCGCGCGCTGCATCCGGACCGCTACCGCGTGATCAGCGAGCGCATCCGCGCTGCGCTGGGCAATCGCCGCGAGGCGATGAGCCGCATCGAAGGGGCGCTTACCTCGCGCCTGGTCGAAGAGCGCATTCCGGTGCGCGTGGTCGGCCGCATCAAGTCGCCGTGGAGCATCTACTCGAAGATGCGCAACGAGCACAAAAGCTTTGCGCAACTGATGGATGTCTACGGTTTTCGCGTGGTGACCGACAGCGCGATGAGCTGCTACATGGCGCTCGGCGTGGTGCATGCGCTGTACAAGCCGGTCGATCGCCGCTTCAAGGATTTCATCGCCATTCCCAAGGCCAACGGCTATCAGTCGCTGCACACCGTGCTGCTTGGGCCGTTCGGCGCACCGATCGAAGTGCAGATCCGCACCGAGGAAATGGATTCGGTAGCCGAACGCGGCGTGGCCGCGCATTGGGCCTACAAGACCGAAAGCGGTCCTGCGAACAGCGCACAAGCGCGCGCGCGCGAATGGCTCTCGGCGTTGGCCGACAGCCAGGCGAACACGCCATCGGCGGCGGAATTCATCGAGAACGTCAAGATCGACCTGTTCCCGGATGAAACCTATTTGTTCACCCCGCGCGGGGACATTCTCTCGCTGCCGCGCAATGCCACGGCGCTGGATTTTGCCTACGCCGTCCACACCGACGTGGGCGATCATGCCGTTGCGGCGCGCGTGGACCGAAAACTGCTGCCGCTGCGCGCGCGGCTAGAATCGGGGCAACTGGTCGAGATCATTACGGCGCCTTCGGCGGTGCCCAATCCGGCCTGGCTGGAATTCGTGGTCACCGGCAAGGCGCGCACCGCGATTCGCCAGTACTTGAAACATCTGCAGCACGAAGATGCGGTCGACTTTGGTCACCGCATGCTCGATCGCGCGCTCGACGCGCTGGGCACCAGCCTGGACGCCATCCAGCCGGAAGCGCTGGAAAAATTCCTGCACAAATCCAAGCTCAAGCGCCTGGAAGAGCTGCTGGCCGACATCGCACTCGGCAACCGCATGCCCGATCAGGTCGCCAGCCAGTTGGTGACCGCGCGCGGTACGTCCACGCGCGGGGCCGCGCCGCTGAGCCATCCCACGGAGAAGATCCACATCACCGGTGCGGAGCGTGGCGTGCTGAGCTTCGCCAATTGCTGCCATCCGCTGCCTGGCGACGAGATCATCGGTTATTTGTCGCCGGGCAAGGGCATCGTCGTGCATCGCACCGAGTGCCCGAACATGCTCGAACTGCGCAAATCGTCGCCGGAGCGGTGCGTGGATATCGAATGGGATCGCGATGTACAGGGCGATTACCGTGCCGAACTGCGTATCGAAGTAATCAATCGGCCTGGCGTGCTCGCCACGGTGGCGGCCGCGATCGCAGCGGCGGATTCCAACATCGAAAACGTCGAATACGTCGAGCGCGATACCTCCGCGGCGACGCTGCTGTTCACCATCGAGGTGAAAAACCGCAAGCATCTGGCCGAAGTCATCCGGCGCGTGCGGCGAACCGGGGTGGTGAGCGGGGCGTATCGGTATCCGTTGTAGCGGGCCGTTCTCTCGCTACACTTCCGTTTCTGCATCAGAACGGATGATCCCCATGCCCCGCACCATCATTGCCACCGACCAAGCCCCCGCCGCCATCGGCCCCTACTCGCAGGCCGTGCGTGCGGGCAACACCGTGTACTTCTCCGGCCAGATTCCGCTCGATCCGTCCAGCGGCATGCTGGTGGAGGGCGACATCAGCACGCAGACCCGTCGCGTGTTCGACAACCTGAAGGCCGTCGCCGAAGCCGCCGGCGGCTCGTTCGAGCAGATCGTGCGCGTGGGCATCTACGTGACGGACCTGGCGAACTTTGCGGCCGTCAATGCGGTGATGAACGAGTATTTCCAGCCGCCATATCCGGCACGTTCCACCATCGAGGTGGCGGGCCTGCCCAAGAGCGCGCAGGTGGAAGTGGACGCCATCATGGTGTTGGACTGATCGTAATCCGCGCAAACTGCTGACAGCATTCGTCGGCAGCCCCAATGCGCGCGATCGGTGCGCTCGGTTAGTCTTGCAGGAATGGCTGCCCCGAAACCGCAAACTCCCATGGCGACCACCGACGATCCGGGCAAGCTGCCGGCGACCGCGCTTGGCGGCGTTGGCCCCGCGCTGCTCGAGTCACTGACGCGGCTAGGCCTGCATAGCGTGCAGGATCTGTGGTTTCACTTGCCCTTGCGCTACGAGGATCGCACGCACATCACGGCTTTGGCGGACCTGCATCCGGGCATGCGCGCGCAGGTGGTGGCGACGGTGGAAGCCGTCGAGAAAGGATTCCGCTATCGCCCGCAATTGAAAGTAGCAGTGGGCGACGGCGTCATGCACACGCTGTTGCTGCGCTTCTTCCACTTCAATCGCGCGCAGGCCGAGCAGTTTCGCGTCGGCACGCGCCTGCTTTGCTACGGCGAAGTACGCCAAGGCAACGGCGGCCTGGAAATGGTGCATCCGCAGTACCGGCGCCTGATGGACGATGCGCCGGTTGCGCTCGACGAACGTCTCTCGCCGGTCTACCCCACCACCGAAGGGCTTGGGCAGAAGCGCTTGGGGAGCGTGATCGACAAGGCGCTGCAGCGCTTGCCCGCCGACGCGGAACTGGAGCTGATTCCACCCAAGCTATGCGCAAAATTCGGGCTTACCTCTTTGTGCGAGGCATTGTTGTACGTACATCGGCCGCCCCCCGATGCGCGCATGGACCAACTGATCCAGGGGCGCCATCCCGCGCAGCAGCGGCTGGCGTTTGAAGAGCTGCTGACCCAGCACATGAGCTTGAAGCGTTTGCGCGCGGCAGTACGCGAACGACGTGCGCCGGTGCTGGGCGGCGACGGCGTATTGCGGCAGCGCTGGCTGACGGCGCTGCCGTTTCAGTTGACCCGCGCCCAGCAGCGCGTCATCCACGAGATCACTGCGGATATCTCGCAACCACGTCCCATGCTGCGCCTGGTGCAGGGCGACGTCGGTTCCGGCAAGACGGCAGTGGCCTGCGCAGCGGCCTTGGCTGCGGTCGAAGCCGGCTGCCAGGTTGCACTGATGGCGCCGACGGAATTGTTGGCGGAGCAGCATCTGCGCAATTTTCGCCACTGGCTGGAGCCCTTGGGTATCCACGTGGAATGGCTGGCCGGCAAGCAGCAAGGCAAGGCGCGCCAGCAGGCGATGCGGCGCGTGGCCGAGGGCGCGCCGATCGTGATCGGCACGCATGCCCTGATGCAGGAGGGCGTGGCGTTTGCGCAGCTGGGCTTGGTCATCGTCGACGAACAGCACCGCTTCGGTGTGCAGCAACGCCTGGCGTTGCGCGACAAGGGGCTGGAAGGCGACGGCGTGCCGCACCAACTCGTGCTGACCGCCACCCCCATTCCGCGCACGCTGGCGATGAGCGCCTATGCCGACCTGGATATCTCCGCCATCGACGAGCTGCCGCCGGGCCGCACGCCGGTGCAAACCATTGCGATTTCCAATGCGCGCCGCGCCGAGGTCATCGAGCGCATTCGTGCCGCCTGCCTGGAAGGACGCCAGGCCTACTGGGTGTGCACGCTGATCGAGGAATCCGAGCAATTGCGCGCGCAAGCCGCCCAGGCAGCGCACACCGAACTTTCACACGCGCTGGACGAGCTGCAAGTGGGCCTGATTCACGGCCGCATGAAGCCGAAAGAAAAGCAGGCGGTCATGGATGCCTTCAAGGCTGGCGAATTGTCCGTGCTGGTCGCCACCACGGTGATCGAAGTGGGCGTGGATGTGCCCAATGCCAGCCTGATGGTGATCGAGAACAGCGAGCGCCTTGGCCTGGCGCAATTGCATCAGTTGCGCGGGCGGGTCGGACGCGGCGCGATCGCTTCCAACTGCGTCCTGCTGTATCAGCCGCCCTTGGGTCAGCTTGCGCGCGAACGCCTGCAGGTGATGCGTGAAACCAACGACGGTTTCCGCATCGCCGAAAAGGATCTGGCATTGCGCGGCCCCGGCGAAGTGCTGGGCACGCGCCAGACCGGGCAGCTCAGTTTCCGCATGGCGGACTTGGCGCGCGATGCGCATCTGCTGCCGGCGGTGCAGCAGGTGGGCGAATACATGCTGGCGCATCAACCCGAGCGTGCGGCGCGCCTGATCGAGCGCTGGATCGGCGGCGCGGCTCGCTATGCAGGCGCCTGAGAAATCGGTAGCTTGAGAGCGATGGTCACCCCTTGATGGTCCGACATGACGAAACCGCTGTTGCTGATTGATACCGATCCAGGCGTCGACGACGCGCTTGCCATCCTGATGGCGCACGCCCATGCCGACGTACTTGGCCTCAGCGTCGCCGCCGGCAACGTCGGCCTTGCGCACACCACGCGCAATGCACGCACGCTGATCGACCTGGTAGGGGCTTCAACCCCGGTATTTGCCGGCTGCCCCACGCCATTGGTGCGTTTGCCCGAAGAGGATGCGGCGTTCGTGCATGGCCGGGATGGCCTGGGCGACGTCGGCTTTCCCGAACCCCGCGCAGTGGTAGCGGATGAGCACGCCGCGCTCGCGATATTGCGCATCACGCGTGAACGTCCCGGCGAGATCACCCTGGTCGCACTGGCGCCGTTGACCAATCTCGCGCTGGCGCTTCGACTGGATCCTTCCCTGCCGCAACGCGTGAAACGTCTGGTGGTGATGGGCGGGGCGGTGACCGGACTCGGCAACACCGGCCGCGTGCCCGCCGAATTCAACGTTGGCTTCGATCCCGAAGCCGCACACGTGGTGTTCGAGGGCTTCCCCCACTTCGAGCTGGTCGACTGGGAGCTGACCCTGCGGCATGCCTTCGACGAAGACGAATTCGACCAGTGGCTGGCGGCCGGCGATCATCGGGCCGAATTCTTCGGGCGCGTATTCCAGGTCGCCCGCGCGACCAATCGCAAGCGCGAGCGGCGCGGCATCATTGCCGCCGATGCGCTGGCCATGGCGGTTGCCATCGATCCTTCCGTCGTCACGCGCAGCGAGCACCGCTGGGTGGGGGTAGAGCTGGATGGCCATCTGACCCGCGGCGCCACCGTGGTCGACTGGGGCGACCGGCTGGGGCGGCAAGCCCAGGCCAAGGTGGTGCTGGAACTGGATCAGCCCAAATTCGCCGCCATGGTGCGGCGAGCGCTGGGAGCGCTTGAGCCGGCATGACCGGGAAGCTTGACCAGCCCTTTATGGGGTCGATACAATACCGCTCTTTTCACGCACGCTTTGAGTCCGTCATGAAGCCCGATATCCATCCGAATTACCGTCAGGTGGTGTTCCAGGATCTCTCGTCCGATTTTGCGTTTCTGACGCGCTCGACGATTGCCGCCAAGGACACCGTCAAGTGGGAAGACGGCAACGAGTACCCGCTGGTCAAGGTGGATATCTCCAGCCACTCGCACCCGTTCTATACCGGCAAGCAGAAGACTGTTGACGCCGGTGGCCGCGTGGACAAGTTCCGCCGTCGTTACTCGCAGAAGTAATTTTCTGCGGACTGCCTCGCGAGGCAGCTTCAAGTATTTTGCACAAGGCAGGCCGCGCGCCTGCCTTGTGCTTTTTCATGCCTGTCAATCGACCATGCAGCGTCGGATTGTTTGTAATTTGATGTGCGATAATAGATGGGATGCATCGCCGCCTTTCCCCCACGTCGATGCGACTTTCCCTCGCCGGCTGGTTGCCGCTATGCGGTTGCCCCGGTGGCGACCCATGCGTAGGAGGTTTCCGTGTCCGATTCCAAATCCGTCAAGCTGGTTGATGAGTCCAACGGCCGCAGCAGCGAGCTCCCGCTGCTCGCCGGCACGCTTGGCCCTGCCTGCATCGACATCGCCCCGTTGTACAAGGACACCGGGCATTTCACCTTCGACCAGGGTTACGGCAGCACCGCCAGCACCAAGAGCGCGATCACCTATATCGACGGCGACGAAGGCGTGCTGATGTACCGCGGTTATCCGATCGAGCAGTTGGCCGAGAAGTCCAGCTTCCTCGAAGTGTCTTATCTGTTGCTGCACGGCGAGCTGCCGAACAAGAGCCAGTTCGCTTCCTTCGAAAACGACATCACGCATCACACGATGATGCACGAGTCGCACAAGAATTTTTTCCAGGGCTTCCATCACGACGCGCACCCGATGGCCATGCTGGCCGCATCGGTGGCCTCGTTGTCGGCCTTCTATCACGACGATCTGAATGTCGAGAATCCGGAAGACCGCAAGCTCGCCGCGATCCGCCTGATCGCCAAGATGCCGACGATCGCCGCAGCCTGCTATCGCTATTCCATCGGCTGGCCGTTCCGCTATCCGCGCAACAACCTCGAGTACGTCACTCGCTTCCTGCACATGATGTTCGAAGTGCCGAGCGAACCGCTGGAGCTCAGCCCGGTGTGCGCGAAGGCGCTGGATTTGTTGTTCATCCTGCACGCCGATCACGAGCAGAACGCTTCTACCTCCACGGTGCGCCTGGTTGGCTCCACCGGTGCGAATCCGTATGCGTCGATTGCCGCCGGCATTACGGCCTTGTGGGGGCCGGCACATGGCGGCGCCAACGAAGCCGTGTTGAAGATGCTTGAGGAGATCGGTTCGCCGGACAAGGTGGAATCCGCCGTCAGGCGCGCCAAGGACAAGAACGACAACTTCCGCCTGATGGGCTTCGGCCATCGCGTGTACAAGAACTTCGATCCACGCGCGAAGATCATCCGCGAAATGTGCCACAAGGTGTTGGCGGAGCTGGGCGTCAACGATCCGCTGCTCGACGTGGCGATGAAGCTGGAAGAAGCCGCGCTGAAGGACGATTACTTCGTCGAGCGCAAGCTGTACCCGAACGTGGACTTCTACTCCGGCATCATCTACAAGGCGCTGGGCATTCCGACCGAGATGTTCACCGTGATGTTCGCCATCGCGCGTACCGCCGGCTGGATCGCCCACTGGATCGAGCAGCATGAAACGCCAGGCTCGCGCATTGGCCGTCCGCGTCAGTTGTACGTCGGCGCAGGCAAACGCGACTACGTGGGTGTGGACAAGCGCTGACTGGCGCTTGCACCCTCCTATGAAAACGCCCGGCGATGCCGGGCGTTTTTACATGTGTCGATTACTTGAGCGCGGCAGCCAGTTTGCGCTCGAATTCGTCTTGCTGCGTATCCTCCTCCGCCAGCATGATCTCTACCGACGCCAGGGATGCCCGCCGCATCGGTTTTTCATCCACGCGATCAAGGGGTGCCTGGCGCAATGCCTTGCGTGGCAGCACGGTAATGTCGAATGGAAGATGGTCGGCAGCGAACAGCAGCACCGGATATTCGACCTGTTCGTCGCGGGTGACGCGCAGGCGGCGTGTCTGCATTTCGAACGGCACGCCGTGTTCGCGCAGGTAGATGCCGACGGCTTCGGGATCGTCGCTGAAAACATGCAGGCTTACCGCCGAATGCGCATCGGCCGTGCCTTCCAGTACGGCACCGACCAGGCGCGGTTCGAAGCTTTGCAGGAAACGCATCGCCTCGACCGCGGCTTCGCGCCGTTCTCTGAGCAACTTGGGTTGGCTTTCCGACTGGAACAGGCGCTGATGCTCGCGCAGGGCCTGTTCGATCTCGTGGTTGCGGGGAAGCGCTTGCTCGTCCAGCACGCCGAGCCGTTCAGCGGCCTTGCGCTTGGCGCGGTGGAAGTCGCGGATGCCGTGTTCGCTCATCAGGCGCGCCGCCTCTTGGGCGACGCGTAGCCGATTGCGCTGCACACGGTCTTGCGCGTGGATACGATGATGCTCGCCTCGTGCCATGCTGCGACCCTCTTGTAGTGTGCGGGGGCAGGGCAAGCCTACAGCAAAAAGTTAGAAGATATCGTTAGTCTGCTGTTGATCCTGGTTTTGTTGCTGCTGCTGTGTGGCCAGGTTGTGCAGGCGGTCGATGTCTTCCACCTTGAAGATTTCCTGCATCGCATCGGGGTCGCCAGGTGCCGTCGGCAGACCGTTTTCGCGGTTGATCAGCATGGTGGTAATGCCCGGTGGCATGGGCAGCGTCTTTTCGGGCAGGCCCTTGAGCACATCGCCCATGTAGTCGATCCAGATCGGCAAGGCCGCCTTGGCGCCGAACTCGCCTTTGCCCAATGAGCTGAAATCGTCATAGCCCACCCACACGGCGGTCGACAGGTCGCCGTTGAAGCCGACGAACCAGGCATCGCGGTGGTCGTTGGTCGAGCCGGTCTTGCCGGCCAGATCCTGGCGGTTGAGCGCCTTCGCTGCGTAGCCCGTGCCCATGGGCGACTGGATGACGTCCTTCATCAGCGAGGTCACCAGGTAATCGTTGCGAATGTCGATGACGTGCGGGGCCAGCGCCGGTGGCGCCGCGCCGTTGTTGTGCACGTCGGCCGGCAATACCGTCTGGCCAGCCATGGCTACGCTGGTGGCGGGCGCGGGCGCATTCGATGAGCTTGCCGATACGCCATTGGTCAGCATATTGGCAGGCGGCGGCGCCGGAGGGCTGTTCTGCAGCAGCCGCTCCGCGCAATCCGCACAGGCGCGGGCCGGATTGGCGACATACACCGGCTTGCCGTCACGGTCGTCGATTTCGTTGATGAAGTATGGAGTGATCAGGTAACCGCCGTTGGCGAAGACGGCAAATCCGCGCGCCATGCTCAGCGGCGATACCGAGGCGGTGCCAAGCGCCATCGACAGGTTGTTCGGCAGCGCATCGGGCGGAAAACCGAAGCGCGTGACGTAATCGCGCGTGTAGCGCACGCCGATGGCGTCGAGCAGCCGCACGGAGACCAGGTTTTTCGATTCGATCAGTGCCTCGCGCAGGCGCATGGGGCCGGCGAACTTGTTGTCGTCGTTGCTCGGCGTCCACAGGCCGTTCGGCTGCGAGGGATCGGGCAGCGCGATCGGCGAATCGTTGATGATCGAGGCCGGCGTATAGCCGCGCTCGAATGCCGCGGAGTAAATGAAGGGCTTGAAGCTCGAACCCGGCTGGCGGGCGGCCATCACCGCACGGTTGAACTTGCTGCGCTGGAAGTTGAAGCCGCCGACCAGCGACTGGATCGCGCCATTTTCCGGGTCGAGCGATACCAGCGCCGCCTGCGCCTTCGGAATCTGCGTCAGCTGCCACGCGCCTTTGTCGTCGTGTATTACGCGGATGATGTCGCCTGGCTTGAGCACGGCGTCGACGCGGGTGGGGGCGGCGCCCACGCGGTTTTCAGTGATATAGGGGCGAGCCCAGTCCATGGCCTTCAGGTCCAGTTTGATCACCTGCTTGTCGGGCAGGAAGACCGAGGCTTCGGTGCCGGAGGAGGCGATCACCAGGCCGGGTGTCAGCCCGGCCACATCCATATAGCTGGAGAGCAGGTTGCCGTAGTCGTTGTCACTGGCGTTCGGCGGCAGCTCCTCATGGGCTTCCGGGCCGCGCCAGCCGTGGCGATGGTCGTAGATGGCCAGGCCGTCGCGAACGGCAGCAACTGCCGCTTGTTGTCGGGTACTGACAAGAGTGGTCTTCACCACGTACCCCTCGGTCAGCGCGTCGTTGCCGAGGCGGTCCAGCGCCTGCAGTCGCGCCATTTCGGCCAGGTAGGGGGCATCGACCTGGATCGGCTGCTCATGCGGGGTGGCGTCGTCCGGCGCGTGGATCGCCTGTTCGTATTGCGCCTGGTTGATGTAACGGTGTTCCAGCATCTGGCCCAGCACCCAGTTGCGGCGGGCGATCAGGCGGTTGGTGTTGGTGAGGGGGTTGACCGCCGAGGGCAACTGGAAGGTGGAGGCGATGGCGGCGCACTGGGCAATCGTGAGCTGGTCGAGCCGCTTGCCGTAGTAGTACTCCGCCGCCGCCGCGATGCCGTAGGAGCGGTGCCCCAGGAACATCTTGTTGAGGTACAGCTCCAGGATCTGGTCTTTGGTGAGCGCGCTCTCCATGCGCAAGGCGATGAACATCTCGATCAGCTTGCGCGAATAGAGCTTTTCAGGGCTCAGGAAGAAGTTGCGCGCCACCTGCTGGGTAATGGTGGAGCCGCCCTGGGTCTTGTTGCCGCCGGAGGCCACCACATGGAAGCCGGCGCGCATCACGCCGCGCCAGTCCACGCCAGGATGGGTATAGAAATCAGCATCTTCCGCCGACAGCACCGCATGCTTGAGCATGTCCGGCACCTGCTCGATGGAGACCGGGATGCGGCGCGTTTCGCCGAAGGTGGCGATCAGCTTGCCGTCCGCGGTGACCACCCGGAGCGGAACTTGCATGTGATAGTCCTTGAGCACATCCACTGACGGAATGCGCGGGGAGACCAGCCAATAGGCCACTCCGATGGCCGCAGCGACCAAAAGGAGTCCGCTGAAGCCCAGGATCAGCAGCCAGCGCAGCAGGGCTTTAAAAAATCGCGTCATGTGGTTGTTGTAGCGAGACTTGAGTCAAAACAGACCAAAGTATAGATGTAGCAGTATGGGAGCCATCAGCAGCCGGTAAGCAAAACCTTAATCGCGGCCAGGGCGGATTGGTCCAAATGTGCAGGACATCACGCCAAAAGTCTCGAAGAAGATCGCGTAGGCCGTTGCTATTGCGTTAATTTTTGGATTTAATGGCCCGGCAATCCTGCCAGTATCTGGCGGAAGCGCCAGGGGTCAAGGGGGAAACGTCGTGGGGCTCTTTACACCCAAGAAGCCGCCGCTGGTCGGCGTCGACATCAGCTCGACTGCCGTAAAGCTGCTGCAGCTCAGCCAGGCAGGAGGTCGCTATCGCGTGGAACACTACGCGATCGAGCCGCTGCCCCCTAATGCCGTGGTCGAGAAAAACATCGTCGAGGTCGAGGCGGTAGGCGAGGCGGTACGCCGCGCCCTGTCGCGGTCCGGCGCCAAGATCAAGCACGCTGCTGCAGCCGTCGCCGGCTCGGCCGTGATCACGCGCATCGTGCCGATGCCCGCCGAGTTGTCGGAGGAAGATCTGGAAGGCCAGATCCAGGTCGAAGCCAACCAGTACATCCCGTACCCGATCGAGGAAGTGAGCCTCGACTTCGAGGTGCTCGGGCCGGTGCGCGACAACCCCGAAATGAACAACATCCTGCTGGCTGCCTCGCGCACCGAGAATGTGGACATGCGCGTGGCCGCGCTGGACCTGGGCGGCCTCGCCGCGCAGGTGATCGACGTGGAGGCCTTCGCGATGGAGAACGCCTTCACCCTGATCGCCGACCAGTTGAACGTCGGGCGCGATGCGCTGGTGGCGGTGATCGATATCGGCGCCACCATGACCACGCTGTCGGTGCTGAAGAACCAGCGCACGATCTACTCGCGCGAGCAGGTGTTCGGCGGCAAGCAGCTCACCGATGAAATCATGCGCCGCTACGGCCTTTCCTACGAGGAAGCCGGCCGCGCCAAGCGCAAGGGCGGCCTGCCGGAATCCTACGAAACCGAGGCGCTGCAGCCGTTCAAGGAATCGCTGGTGCAGCAGATCAGCCGCTTGCTGCAGTTCTTCTATGCCGGCAGCGAGTTCAGCAAGGTGGATCAGGTGGTGCTGGCCGGCGGTTGCGCGTCGATCGAAGGCATCAGCGCGATGCTCGAAGAGCAGCTCGGCCTGCCCTGCGTGGTGGCCAACCCGCTGGCGCGCATGTCGCTCTCCAGCCGGGTGCAGGCGCAATCGCTGACCCAGGATGCGCCGGCACTGATGATCGCGGTCGGACTCGCCATGAGGAGTTTCGACTGATGGCACATATCAACCTACTTCCCTGGCGTGCCGAACGCCGCAAGATCCGGCAGCGCGAGTTCTTCATGCAGCTGGCCGCCGCGGGCCTGGCCGCCATCGGCGTGCTGTTCCTGTGGTGGTTCTGGATGGACATGCGCATCGACAACCAGAATGACCGCAACGCCTACCTGCAGGACCAGATCAAGCAGGTCGACGCGCGGCTGGAGAAGATCAAGGACCTGGAAAAAGTCCGCGCGCAATTGCTGGCGCGCAAGCAGATCATCGAACAGCTGCAGGCCAACCGTGCGCAGATGGTGCACCTGTTCGACGAGCTGGTGAAAACCATTCCCGGCAGCGTGCGCCTGACCTCGATCAAGCAGGCGGGCGACCAGATGGTGCTGGGCGGCGTGGCGCAATCCAACGCCAGCGTGGCCGAGTACATGCGCAACATCGAAGCATCGCCGTGGATGGGGCAGGCCGACCTCAGCAAGACCGAGAACAGCCACGACGCCACGCGCATGCCGTACAGCTTCGGCCTGACCGTGGCGCTGTCCAAGCCCAAGGATGACAACGCCGCCCAGGGCGCGTCCGGCCCGGCCGCATCGAGCACGAGCGCCGCCGCCCCGATGGCCAAGCTTTCTGGTGCCAAGCCCCCTGCAACGACGCCCATGCCGGCCCAGCCGGCTGCCGCGCCAGCGAAGGGAGGGGCCAAATAATGAAACTCCTCGACGATCTGCGCAGTCTCGACCGCAACAACATCGGCGGCTGGCCGAAATCGGTCAAGACGTTCTTCACGGTGCTGCTGTTCCTGGTGATAGGGCTGGTCGGCTGGTACACGGTCATCAGCGACCAGCAGGACCAGCTACAGACGCTGGCCAACAAGGAAGAACAGCTCAAGAAAGAGTTTTCCGAGAAGCAGGCCAAATCGGTCAACCTCGAAGCCCTGCAGCAGCAGTTGGACGAAATGAAGGACATGCTGCGCCAATTGCTGCGCCAGCTGCCCAGCAAGACCGAAATGCCCGAACTGCTGGTGGACGTATCGCAGACGGCCTTGTCGGCCGGCCTGCAACAGGAACTGTTCCAGCCGGGCACGGAAATTCCGAAGGACTTCTACGCGGAAAAACCGATCCAGCTGAAAATGATCGGCACCTATCACCAGTTCGGCGCCTTCATCAGCGGCGTGGCCTCGCTGCCGCGCGTGGTGATCCTGACCATGCACGACGTCTCGCTGACGCCGCTCAATCCGCCGGGCAAGGGTGCGGAGCCCGCATCCAACCAGTTGCTGGTCCTGCAGGGCACGGTGAAGACCTATCGCTACCTCGAAGACTCCGAAACGAGTGAGGGGAACAGCAAAGCGAAGAAGGCCGGGGGGCAGAAATGAGAGTCATGACTGCCATGAAGCCGGTTCGCCTGGCGAAGTTGTCCTTGCTGGTCGCTACCGCACTGTCATTGGGTGGCTGCACCAGCGGCATGTCCGACCTGCGCGACTGGGTGGCGCAGGAAAAAGCCAAGCGCGGCGCGCCCATCCCGCCGTTGCCAGTGATCAAGACCTTCGAAAGCTTCACCTACAACGACCAGGACAAGCGCGACCCGTTCAGCCCCAGCCAGGACGAGTTGAGCCAGGGCAGCGGCCCGCGTCCGGATGCAGGCCGGCCGCGCCAACCGCTTGAAGCCTACTCGCTGGATAGCCTGAGGATGGTTGGCACGATTGGTGCCGGTTCCACCATGGAAGCACTCATCAAAGATCCAGGCGGAGTGATCCATCGCGTGCATATCAACGAATACATGGGCCAGAACTACGGCCGCGTCACCGCCATCAGCGGTGACCACGTCGAACTGGTCGAATTGGTTTCCAACGGCAATGGCGGCTGGATGGAACGTCCGGCCAGCATCGCGCTCGAGGCGAAATAGGAATACAGGGGCTGTGCAATGACTAATTCAAATCAACCAGTCCGGAGTCGTGCCATGCACCTGGCCAGCCGTTGCCTGATCACCATCGTGGCGTTGGGTTCGGCCGTGTGGGCAACGGCCGCTGCCGCCAGCACGCTGCAGAACATCACCTACAAGACGCTGCCGGGTGGCCGCGTCGAGTTGCGCATGAATTTCGACAGCAACCAGGTGCCGCAGCCGAACATCTTCACCACCGAGACGCCGCCGCGCATCGCGGTCGATTTCCCGGATACCACCAATGACGCCGCACGCCATCAGGATATCGGCGTGGGCACCACCTCCGGCGTTTCGGCGGTGTCGGCCGGCGGGCGCACCCGCGTGGTGGTCGAGCTGATGCAGGCGTCGAGCTACAAGTCCCGCGTGGAAGGCAACAGCCTGGTGCTGGTGGTCAACAACGGCACCCAGTCGCAGCCGGTGACGACTGCGGCCACCATCGATCCGTCGAAGGCGCTGCCGTCGGCGCTCAATGGGCCGGCCGTAAGCAACATCGACTTCCAGCGCGGTCCGAACGGTTCCGGCCGCGTGCTGATCAATTTCAACGGCACCGGCGCCACGGCCAACATGCGCCGCGAAAACGGCGATATCGCCGTGGACGTGACCAACGCGCAACTGCCGGCCAGCCAGGCGCAGCGCCTGAACGTGCTCGATTTCGCCACGCCGGTGCAGTCGATCTCGCCCAAATCCACGCCGAACGGTGCGCATATCGACATCGCCTACAGCGGCGACGTGGATGTGTCCTCTTATCAGACCGGCAACCAGTACGTCGTCGAAGTGACGCCGAAGAAGCAGGACGCGAAGAACACCAATCCTGCCTCCATGGCGCAGCCGGTCTATAGCGGCAGTCGCGTGACCTTCAACTTCCAGGACATCCCGGTGCGTTCCGCCTTGCAGCTGCTGGCTGACGTTTCCGGCCTGAACCTGGTGGCGTCCGATACCGTGGGCGGCAGCGTCACGCTGCGCCTGGTGAACGTGCCCTGGGACCAGGCGCTGGACGTGATCCTGCGCGCCAAGGACCTGGACAAGCGCCGTGACGGCAACGTGATCTGGATTGCGCCGCAGAAGGAGCTGGCCAGTTACGAGCAAAGCCTGGCCGATGCGCGCTTCAAGGCGCAGGACACGGCCCCGCTGGTCACCACCTATATCCCGATCAGCTACGGCAAGGCGCAGGACATTGCCAAGCTGCTCACCACCGGCGCGCAGCAGAACAGCCTGGGCGGCGGCGCGGCGGCGGGCGGTGCGGCGGCCGGGCACATGGGCTTCCTTTCCGCGCGTGGCAGCGTCACCTTCGACCAGCGCACCAACACCCTGCTGCTCAACGACACGGCGGAAAAAACCACCGAGATCCGCGCGATCGTCGCCGAGCTGGATCGCCCCGTGCAGCAGGTGCTGATCGAATCGCGCATCGTGATCGCGACCGACGACTTCGAGCGTGACCTGGGCGTGCAGTGGGGCATCAACGGCAGGCAGGTCAATCCCAGCGGCCAGATGCTGTCGGTGGGCAGCGGCCTGCTGCCGGCGACCTCCAGCGGCACGACCACCACCACGTTCAATGGCCTGCAGAATTACCAGCAGGTCAACCTGCCGGCCACGCCGACGACCGGCACTGCCTCGACCATTGCGGCGGCCATCCTCGGCAAGAACTACGCACTGGATTTGGAACTGTCCGCATCGCAGGCCGAAGGACGCAGCCAATTGGTGTCCAGCCCGCGTGTGATCACCGCCAACCAGCAGGAAGCGGACATTCGCCAGGGCCAGGAAATCGGCTACGTCACCTATCAGAACAGCACGGGTGGCGGCGGTGCCAGCGGTACGGCCACGGTGGCGTTCAAGGACGCGGTGCTGGAACTCAAGGTGACGCCGACCATCACTGCCGACAACCGCGTGTTCCTGGCGATCAACGTCAACAAGGACTCGCTGCACAACTACATCACCGTGCCGGGCAGCGGCCAGGTGCCGGTGATCGATACCCGCTCGCTCAACACCTCGGTGCTGGTGGACAACGGCCAGACGGTGGTGCTCGGCGGTATCTATGAAATCACCAAGAGCGACAACCTCAGCAAGGTGCCGTGGCTGGGTGACATCCCGGGCGTGGGCTTCCTGTTCCGCAGTACGCAGCGCATCAACGACAAGGATGAACTGTTGATCTTCGTGACGCCACGCATCCTTAGCGACAGCCTGCAATAACCGAGGCTTCGCACGGTAGACGCAAAGGGGCGGCCATGTGCCGCCCCTTTGCGTTGCCGCAGGCAAGCGACCAAACTTTCCTACAACAGCGTGGTCTCAACCCCCACCAAGCAGTACAGGATTTTCGGATGGACATGCCCCAAATCCCCACACTCGGGCATCTGCAAGACGCGTTTTCCCGGCTCCGCGACGACCTGAGGCAACAGATCATCGGCCAGCCACGGCTTATCGACTGCCTGCTGATCGCCTTGCTGGCGGATGGTCACCTTTTGGTGGAAGGCGCGCCTGGCCTGGCCAAGACCACGGCGGTGAAGGTCCTGGCCAGCCGCATCGACGCCGACTTCCATCGCGTGCAATTCACGCCGGATCTGCTGCCCGCCGACCTTACCGGCACCGACGTGTTCCGCCCGCAGTCCGGCACGTTCGAGTTCGAACGCGGCCCGCTGTTCCACAACATCGTGCTGGCCGATGAAATCAATCGTGCGCCGGCCAAGGTGCAATCCGCCCTGCTGGAAGCGATGGCCGAGCGGCAAATTACGGTGGGCCGCCATACCTGGCAGCTGCCCAACCTGTTCATGGTGATGGCGACGCAGAACCCGATCGAGCAGGAAGGCACGTTCGCGCTGCCCGAAGCACAGCTCGACCGCTTCGTCATGCACGTCACCATCGGCTATCCGGACGCGGCAGCCGAATTGGCCATCCTGCGGCTTGCCCGGGAGCAGGCGGCCAGGCCGGCCACTTCCGTCGTTCCGGCCGCGCCGCTGGTATCGCAGGAAGAAGTCTTCGCGGCGCGCGCAGCCGTGCTGGGCGTGCATGTGGCGCCCGCGTTGGAGCAATACCTTGCCCAGCTGGTGCTCGCAACACGCGATGCGGGCCAATACGGTCCGGAGCTGAAGCGCTGGATCGCCTGGGGCGCCAGCCCGCGCGCCACCATTGCACTGGATCGTTGCGCCCGTGCGCAAGCATGGCTGAGCGGGCGCGATTTCGCGCTGCCGGAAGACGTGCACGCCATCGCACATGAAGTGCTGCGCCATCGCGTGCTGCTCAGCTATGAGGCGGAAGCCGAAGGCATCCGCAGCGACAAAGTCATCCATCGGTTGCTCGATCTCGTTCCATTGCCGTGAACGCCGTTGTATCCAATCCATCGGATGGCGACGGGCGCGTCCGCGTTTCGCTGGCCGAACTGCTTGCCCTGCGCGGTCGCGTGGCGCGCTTGCGCATGCCGCCGCAGGATAGCCGGGCGACGCGGATGGGTACGCAAACCAGCCGTCTATACGGCCGCGGCATGGACTACGCCGAATCGCGCGCCTATCAGCCCGGTGACGACGTGCGCCGCCTGGACTGGCGCCTGACCGCACGCAGCGGCCGCCTGCATACCAAGCTGTTTCAGGAAGAGCGCGAAGGACAGCTGCTGATCCTGCTCGATCAGCATCCAAGCATGCGCTTCGGTACCCGCGTGCGCTTCAAATCCGTACAGGCCGCCCGTGCTGCCGCGCTGGCGGCATGGCATGCGGTCAAGGCCGGTGAGCGCGTGGGCTTGATGGTATTTGGCGAAAGCAATCACCTGCAGCGTCCGCGTGGCGGCCTGCGTGGCGCCTTGGATGTCTGCGGGGCGCTGGCAAACTGCGATGCGTTCGCCTCCGGCCAAAGCCAGCCGCTGTCGCAGGCGCTACAGCACATCATCAAACTTCGCCACGGCGCCAATCGGATACTCCTGATCAGCGACGGGCAAAGCAGCGATCAAACCGCGCGCGACCGATTGCTCGAAACAATGCGCCACACGGCCATACGTACGCTCATCGTCGCCGATGCGCTGGAGCTGCAACCGGCTCCGGCCGGTAGCTACCCTATCGAACATCACGGCGAGCGCCGGCGCCTGATCCTGCAAACGGCGCATCAGCGCGAACGCTTCCGGCAAAGCCTGGGTGAAGGACAGGCGCGGCTCGCCGGCATGCTCACCTCGCTCGGCATTCCCTATCGCACCATCGATACCGCCGCCGATCCGCTGGATGCGGTTTGCGCGCTGCTGCGCCATGCTGGAGAACGGCGATGAGCGCGACCTTGCCGCAAACCCCGTTGCCGTTGCGTGACATCCATCTCCCGCCCGATCCGTCGTGGTGGCCGCCCGCACCGGGATGGTGGGTATTGCTGGCAGTGGCCTGCGTGCTGCTGTTGGCTGGTTTCTGGCTTTATCGCAGGGCGCGCAGTGCGCGCATCTGGCGAGAACGCGTCCGCGCCGAGATCCGGCGTTTAGGTGACCGCTACGCGCGCGACGAAATGGCTTACGCCGCCGCATTGCACCAACTGCTGCGGCGAGCTGCATGGCGCTATGCGGCCGACGCGCACCACCTGCAGGGCGAACCGTGGCGACGCGTGCTGGCCCAGGTGCCGGTCGACAACGCAACGCTCGATACGCTGATGACGCTCGAAGCGCGCATGTACCAGCCGCATGCCGAGTTCGATCGCATTGCCGTCGAAGCAGCTGTCCATCGTTGGCTGCATGCGGCATGGCGACGCGTGAAACCGCTGGAGCGGGATCATGCCTGAGTTCGCATGGCCCTGGGTGTTTGCGCTGTTGCCGTTGCCGTGGGTGGTCTGGCGCATCCTGCGGCCTGCATCGCCAGGACAGGCCTTGCGTTTGCCGCACGCCTCGCTGTCGTGGAGCATGGGCGAACATCCATCGACACGCAGCGCGGCGTCCTGGTTGTTGGTGTTGGGCTGGCTTGCGCTGCTCGCCGCTGCCGCGCGGCCGCAGCTCATCGGGCCGCCGCAAGCGCAAACGCATAGCGGTCGCGCCATGATGCTCGCGGTCGATCTTTCCGGCAGCATGGAAACGCCCGACATGGTGCTGGGCGGTCAAGAGCTGAGCCGCTTCGGCGCGGTGGAAGCGATCGCAGGCGATTTCATTGCACGCCGCAGCGGCGACGAACTTGGCCTGGTCCTGTTTGGCACGCACGCTTATCTGGTAACGCCGCTCACCTACGATCTCGACGCCGTGCGCGCGCAATTGCGCAGCGCCGCGGTAGGATTGCCCGGCACCGAAACGGCCATCGGCGACGCCATTGCCGTCGCCGTGAAGCGGCTGGCCGCGCTGCCGGTCCAGGCACGCGTACTGATCTTGCTGACCGATGGCGTCAACAATTCCGGCAGCATCTCGCCCCAGGATGCCGCGCGCGCCGCCAAGGCTGCCGGCGTGCGCATCTACACCATCGGCATTGGTGCCACGCGTATGGTGGTGCCGGGCTTTTTCGGCGACAGCGTGGTCAATCCATCCGCCGACCTGGACGCGGACATGCTCACCTATATCGCGCATGAAACCGGTGGCCAGTTCTATCGCGCGACCGATGGCAACCAGCTCGCCGATGCCTATCGCGCCATCGACGCCTTGGAGCCGATGCCGCAGCAAGGACGCGAATTTCGCCTGCACTATGAACTGTTCCGCATACCGCTTGCGGTGGCCGGCATCTGCCTGCTGCTGGGCTTGTGGTGGCCGCGCCTGAAAGGAGCGGGCGCATGAGCGAAGCCCTGCATCAGTTTCATTTCCTGCAACCGCTATGGTTGCTCGGCTTGCTCGCGCTGCCGCTGTTGATAGGGTTCGGTATGCGCGGCGACGCAGCGCAACGTGCGCTTAGCCGGCTGGCCGATCCGGCGCTGCTGCCGTATCTGATCGGCGGCGAAAAGCGTCGTACCCGCGCGCCTTCCGGCTTGCTTGCACTCGGGTGGACCTTGGGCATCCTGGCCCTGGCCGGTCCCACGTGGAGCCGTGTGACGGAACCGATGTTCAACGATCGCGCCGCGCAGGTGGTGGCGCTGTCGCTGTCGAAACACATGCTGGCCCGCGACGTGCAACCCAGCCGCATCGAACGCGCGCGCTACAAAGTGCGCGATCTGCTGATGGCCAACCGCGATGGCTTGAACGCGCTGATCGGCTATGCCGGTCAATCTTTCGTAGTAGCGCCGCTGTCCAGCGATGCGCACAGCCTGGATTCGCTGCTGGAAGCGATGTCGCCGAGCGTGATGCCGGTCGACGGCGATAACGCCGCCCAGGCCATCGAACAAGGCGTAAAGCTGATTCACGACGCCAAGCTTGCCGGCGGCTCGATCGTGCTGGTGACCGACGATGCCGACGCCTCGGCGCAAGCGGCGGCGCGCGCGGCGCTGGCTTCCGGCGTGCACGTTTCCGTGCTCGGCATCGGCACCACCCAGGGCGCGCCGATAGCCAGCGGCGACGGCGGGTTCCTTCACGACGACCAGGGCAACATCGCCCTGGCTCGCCGCAACGACGGCGCGCTGCAGGCGCTGGCTGCCGCCGGCGGCGGCCGCTATGTGCCGATGAGCGACAATGCCGACGATATTGCCGCCTTGCACGCGCAATTGCGTCCTGCACAGCATGCATCGGTGGCCGAAGGCGAGGAAGCCGATGTATGGCAGGACCGCGGTCCCTGGTTGCTGTTGCCGCTGCTGCTGGTGGCTGCCATGGCGTTCCGCCGCGGCTGGGTCTTGCTGGTGGTGCTGATCGTGTTGCCGCTGCTGCCGCCGCCCGCCAAGGCATCCGGCTGGCGCGACTGGTGGCAGCGTCCGGACCAGCAGGCAGCGAGCGCACTGCACGAAGGCAATGCCGCCAAAGCACAGCAATTGGCGAAGGACCCGGCCTGGCGCGGCGCGGCCGCTTATCGTGCCGGTGACTACGATGCAGCCGTACAGGCGCTGCAGCAAGCCAAAGCCGCGGATGCGCCCTATAACCTCGGCAATGCGCTCGCCCGGCTTGGGCGTTATCGCGATGCGATCAAGGCGTACGATCGTGCGCTGCAGATCAATCCGCATAACGAGGATGCACAAGCCAACCGCAAGCTGGTCGAAGAAGCGCTGCGCAAGCAGCAGCAAACCTCGTCTTCGGCGCCGCAACAGCAACACGCGGGAGGGCAGAATGGTCAAAACAAACAGAACGGCCAGGGCGGGTCGTCATCCGGCCAGCCACAGCATGATCAAAGCCAGCAGGGCAGCCAGTCCGGCCAGCAGCAACAAGGCGGCCAGCCTCAAAACGGGCAGGGACAGAACGGCCAGCAACAACAGGCCGATGCACAACAGGGCAACGGGAAACAGAACTCGCCGTCGCAGCAACCACGCGATGCGCAACACGACATGAGCCATTCAACAGCGCGGGAGGCATCCAGACCCCCAGCACCGGCTTCCAGCAGCGAGCAGGCGCAAGCCAGCAAGGCGCAGCAGGGTTTGCAGGCGCAGATGGACCAGGCGCTGGCTGGCGAGCAGAAGAAAACGTCCACCGCGGCCACGCATGAATTGGGTGCGGTGGACAGCGATGATCCACTGTCGAAACTGCCCAACGACGTGCGCCGCGATCTGCAGCGCGTGCCGGACGATCCCGGTGCGCTGCTGCGCAGAAAATTCCAGCTGGAATACCGCGAGCGCATGGGTGCGCAACCGGTGGAAGGAGATCAGCCGTGAAATACCGTTGGTTGCTGTGGCTTTGCCTGCTGTTGCCGTGGACGGCGATGGCTGCCCAGGTGCAGGCCACGCTGGATCGCAATGACGTGCATCTGGGCGACACCGTCATGCTCAAACTGCGCATCGCCGATGCCATGACGGCAAGCACGCCGGATCTCAGTGCCCTCGATCGCGACTTCGATGTGCTGGACACCGAAGTGCTGGGCACCTCGAGCGGCAGCTTGCTCAACATCATCAACGGCAAGCAGAGCGCCCAGCTGACCATCGGCATCGTGCTGCGGCCCAAGCACCAAGGCGACCTGCAGATTCCATCGTTGACGGTCGCCGGCAGCCAGACGAATCCATTGACCTTGCACGTCGGTCCACCCGATAGCTCGGCAGGCGGCGATGCCGGTCAGGACGTGTTTGTCGAAGCGCAAGCCAGCACGCGACATGCTTATGTCGGGCAGCAGGTGCTCTACACCGTGCGGCTGTTTTATGCCGGCGACCTCAGCGGCGGCAGCCTGCCCAATCCGGATGTCGCCGACGCCGACCTGCGCCAGCTTGGCAACGACATCAATTACGAAGCGGAACGCAACAGCCGCCGTTACCACGTCGTCGAGCGCCGCTATGCGCTGACGCCGCGCCATGCGGGATCGCTGCTCATTCCGTCCATTGAGTTCCAGGGCGAGATGCTCGATCGCAGCAATCCCAATGATCCGGGCGGCTTTTTCAATCCAGGCGGTTTGTTCGGCAACACCACGCCGGTTACCGCCGATTCGCCCGAGTTGAAGATCGACGTCCAGGCGCCGCCGGCGGATTGGGGCCAGACCACTTGGCTGCCTGCGCGCTCGCTGACGCTCAGCCTGCAAGGTCTGCCCAGCGACGACAAACTTACCGCGGGGCAGCCGCTCAATCTGCGCCTCGTCGTGGCTGCGCAAGGTTTGTCGGGCGATGCGCTTCCGCAACTGAGCCTGCCAACCATCGACGACGCCACCGTCTACCCCGATCAACCGACCACCAGCACGCACGACGACGGCGAATGGCTGACCGGACACAGCGAACGCGGCTTCGCGATCATTCCGCAGCATGCCGGCACGCTGACCCTTCCTGCGATCACGCTCACCTGGTTCGACGTGCAGAGCGGGCAGAAGAAAGTCGCCACCATCCCTGCGCACACCTTCACCGTGCTGCCGGGCAGTGGTGCACCGGTGCCAGCGGCTTCGGCAAACCCATCCGCAGCGGCTTCGCCGTCCCCAGCCGCAACTAGCGCAGCGTTGCCGGCGAACAACGGCGCTGCGCCCGCGGCTGTTTCATCCGTTCCTTGGCGTTGGATCGCACTCGGCAGCCTTGCACTGTGGCTGTTGGGTGCGGCCGTCGTCATATGGCTCTACGTCCGGCGCAAGCCTTCGCCCGTGCCCGCAACGCCAAAGCCGAACGCCGGACCGGCCGATTCGGCACAGACGTTGCGCCAGGCCTTCCTGGAATCCGCACGTGGCGATGATCGCACCGTGCAGGCGCGGCGTTTGCTCGCCTGGGCGCGCGCGGAGCGTCCGGGTTTGCGCAATCTGGGACAGCTTGCCGGAGCGCTGGCTTCTGCCGACCAGCGTGCAGCGATAGAGCTGTTGCAGCGCGAACAATATGCCGGCGTGTCGGCGGACACGCGTATCGATCTGGCGACGATCTTCGCCAAGGGATTCGTATGGCAGCAAGCCGACAACGCCGAAGCCCGTCCGCCGCTGCCGCCGCTTTACCCGTTCAAGCTCGACTGAACCGCGGCACCGGCTACAACGCCGCCCGCCAGATCGCCGCCATGCGCTCGTCGAAGCAGCAAAGCTGCACCTCCATGGCGGGATGGATGGCCAGCACCTCGCGCAAGCTGGCGATCGCTACCCGCGCCGCTTGTTCCGGCGGATAGCCGTAGACCCCGCAGCTGATGGCAGGAAAGGCGATGCTGCGCACCTCGTGCCTGGCGGCCAAGGCGATGGACGAGCGATAGCATTGCGCCAGCAGTTCGGCTTCTCCGTGATGGCCGCCTTTCCACACCGGCCCCACCGTGTGGATCACATAGCGTGCCGGCAGCAGGAAGCCCGAGGTGATGCGTGCCTCGCCGGTCGGGCAGCGCACCCCGGGGGCCACCTGCGGCAAGGCTTTGCAAGCTTCCAGCAAGCCTGGACCGGCGGCGCGGTGAATGGCGCCATCGACGCCGCCGCCGCCCAGCAGCGCCGGGTTGGCGGCGTTCACGATGGCGTCCAGAGCCAAGCGGGTCAGGTCGGAAATGACAACGCGAAGGGCCATATTTGGGCTTATGCTTGGGCAACGTGCTGCTTTGCTAGGCGTTTGCATCATGCCAAAGACGGAAGATATCTCGTTCGGTTACTTGCTGAACGACATCACCCTGCTGTTTCGCAAACATTTTGACCGCCGCGCGGTGAAATTCGGTTTGACGCGCGCCCAGTGGCGCGCCACCAAGATGCTGTACCACCGCGAGGGCCTGCGCCAGACCGAGCTGGCCGAATTCCTGGAAATGGAGCCGATCGCCGTGGGCCGCGTCATCGACCGCCTGCAAGCGGCGGGTTTCGTGGAACGCCGGCCCGACCCCAAGGATCGCCGCGCCTGGCGCCTGTATACCACCGCGCAGGCCAGCGAAGTGATCGACGACATGGAGCTGATCGCCCGCGAGTTGCGGCGCGAATGCACGGCGGGTATCACCTACGAGGAAATGACCCAGGCGATGGACGTGCTGACACGGCTGAAGGAAAACCTGCAAGCGCTCGATACGGTCGAAACACCAGCCGAGCGCGAGGGCGACGCCGTCATGGCGTCGCCCTTGAACGAAGAGGGTTAGGGACGCGCCGATTTAATCCACCGCAGGCCGCCGCGGCCCACGCTGAATTAATCAGAGCATCCCCAGCTCAGTCTTCCGCCCCATCGTGCGCAAACGCTCCCGGCGCCGAACCGAAATCGCCGTTCGCCTGCGCCGCCATGTACGAGAACACGGCATACACCGCCACGTTCTGCGCCAGTTGCTTGGGATCGATCTTGTCCAGCGTGTCGTTGGCGGTGTGGTGCCAATCGAAGTAGTAGGTGCCGTCCTGCGTGAGGGTCAGGGCGGCCATGCCCTTGGCGTGCATCTGCGAGAGATCCGAACCGCCGCCGCCGGGCCGCTTGACGTCATAGCTCACGCCGATCGGTGCCAGCACCTTGGCGATCTGCGCGATGGCGCCGCGCGCTTCAGGCTTCACGCTGGCGCTCATACGCCATACCGGGCCGGCACCGAAATCCGATTCGGTACCAAGCTGGAACTTGCCGACTTCCGCTGCATGCTTGTCCGCATACGCGCGCCCGCCCCACAGGCCCATTTCCTCGTTGGCGAAGGCAATCACGCGGATGGTGCGGTCCGGGCGTTGCGGCAGATCGTGGATCAGCTTGGCCGCCCCCACGGCAATCGCCACGCCAGCGCCGTCGTCGATGGCGCCAGTGCCCGGATCCCAGGAATCCAGGTGGCCGCCGATGGCAATCACCTGATCCGGATACTTGCTGCCGGTGATCTCGCCGATCACGTTCGCGCCGGTGTACTGACCTTCGATGCCGCAATCCAGATCGAGCTTGACCGTGACCGGCTTGCCATAAGCGAGCACGCGCTCAAGTTGATCGGCGTCCGGATTGGACAGCGCCGCAGCAGGAATCGCCTTGGCCGGATCGGTAAAACCGGTGACGCCGGTGTGCGGCGTGCGACTGTTGGCATCGGTGCCCGCCGAGCGCAGCAGAAAGCCCGCGGCGCCTTTTTGCTGCGCGATCACCGGGCCTTGCACACGGATCGGCGAGCCGATGCGGCCGTAATCCAGCCCGTCCTTGTGCCGCTGCATGCGCTCGCCGATGTAGACAATCTTGCCTTTCACGCTGGCCGGATCGGCGGCCTTCAAGGCATCCAGCGTGGCGAACTGCACCACCTCGGCGGTGAGCCCGCCCTTGGGCGTGGCGGGCGAATAGCCCAGTGCGATAAGCGTCAGCGGCTGCGGAAATGGCGCCACGATCGCGGCATGCTCGCTGCGGCGTACCCACAGCGGAAAGCTCATCGGCTCGACATAGACCTTGTCGAAGCCCAGCGCCTTGAATTTCGCCACCATCCAATCCCGCGCACGCTGATCGTTCACGCCGCCGGCCAGGCGCGCGCCGACTTCCGTGGTCAGGCCTTCCACCACCTTGTAGGCGGTGTCGTCGTGCATGGCCTTGTCACGCAACTGCTCGGCCGTCTGCACTGCGGCAGCGGGAATCGTGGTCGGCGCATCCTTGGCGCAAACAAGTCCGGTAGCCAGCAGCAAGCTGGCGGCGAGCAAGGTAAGGGAGGGGCGCATCGTTAACTCCTGGTGGCGAATCCCGGATTATGGGACTCGCATCGGACCATGCTTAGGCCGAAAGTCATGCTTGTGAAGAAAATACGATGAAGAAGCCGAGCATGGCGAGGGTGAGCGTGTCGATGCTTAAGGAGTCCAACAACGCAAAGGCAATTCCTGCGGCACCGGTTGGTCGTCGCAATCATTTTCTTACCCGCGAGGGAATTGCCTCGCTGGCATTTCCGTCTTAACTGGCGCGTTGGACTGAGCTCGCCCGTCAAACGCCTGCATAGGCGAGAAGTACGATCAAAAGAACGCGGTAGAGAAATCCGCTATTGATCGGTATGTGCCATGTAGCGACGCACCTGCTTCGGGTAGGCACGTCACTGCTAAGGACGCAAAGGGACGAACGCATGAGTGCTGGATGGAAAGCAGGCATGTCGGCAATGCTGCTGGTGCTGGCATTGGTGGGCGGCGAATATCTCGCCGGTTGGCTGGTGATTTTGCTGCTGCACGTGCCTATACAGGTTGCGGTCGGTACTTACTGGGAGTATTTCCAGGCCATCAATCTGCCGCAAGTCGTTCCTTATGTCGGAAAGATCAAGTTGGCCGGCTATGTTGGATTTGGCATACCGCTGCTGTTATGGCTGATGCTGCTTGTGCTGATGTTCAAGCCACGCGCGAGCGCATTCCATGGTGATGCCAGCTTCGCCGGCCGCCGCGGCCTGAAAAAAGCGGGGCTTCTGGAAGACAGTCCCGAGGGCATCATTATCGGCATGTTCGGTCGTGGGCAAACTGCTGAACATCTTCTTCTCCACCGTGGTTGGGCAGAACCTGCGCAGCACGCCGGAGAATGATCCCACCATCACAAATCAAGTGCTTCTTCTGATGGACGAATTCACGGCCATGGGCCGCGTGGATGCCCTGTCCGATCGCATCTCGCTCGCTGCCGGCTACTGGGTTCGCGTCATGACCATCATCCAGAGCCTCTCGCAGCTGGATGCCGTCTACGGCGAGCACGATGCCCGCACCTACAGCATCAACCACGGCGCCAGCGTCGTTTTCACGCCGCGGGAGCAGCGCGACGCGGAGGAATATTCCCGCCAACTTGGCGACACCACAGTGCGTCGGCGCAACAAGACGATAGGGCCCGACGGAAAGGTTTCCTACACCTATACCGAAGAACGCCGTCCACTGATGTTGCCGCAGGAACTGAAGCTGATGAAGAGCAATCAAGAGCTGATCTTCGTCGAGGGATGTGCGCCGATCAAATGCAAAAAGATCCGCTACTTTCTGATGCGCTTCTTTAAAAAGCGGATATTGCCGAAGGTGGAGATTGAGCCAAGGGTTGCCAGCGCCAAGGCAATCGCTTCGAGCATTACGCTGATTATCGATGACGCAGGGCGGAGATTGTTGAGTGGAGGCCGATGATGATGAGTGAGGCGGGCGTGTTCATGCGGAGACGTAAGCCGCATGTAGTCGCATTTGTGTTGGGTTTGATAGCGATAACGGCTATGGCAGCAGGGCGAGAGGCAACTGCGGAAGTCGCCGATGCAGGTGTTGAAACATGGCCTATGCATACCCCTCCGTCCGATGATTCGGCAGTTGCTGCTTATGGTCGTGCCATTAAATTGAGGCCCTCTTACGGCGAATGTCTCAAAAAGGCCGCTGGCGAAACCCCAGGTATTAGAGACTGCATGAACGATGAGTATACCTACCAAGATAAAAGGCTGGGCGATATTTACAACGTGTTGATTGCTTCCATGGGTGAGAAAGATCGCCTGGCCCTTCGCAGAGAAGAAAGGGAGTGGATTGCCTTCCGTGACAGATATTGCGCAATAGATCCAGATCCAAATGGCGGGCAAGGAATCGAACTCGATCACGGTGAGTGCTTGCTTGATCAAACTGCAGATAGAGCTACTGAATTGGAGTCGCGCACGATGAATAAGTCGAATCGATAATTTGTGGTTAAAATTTATTGATGAGTATTGGATATGAAAGAAGAAGATAACAAATGGCGGCTAGGGCAGACATCTTCCTGGTATGAGACTCAGGGTAGAGGCGCTGGAGCTGTTTCAAGTGGGGTCGGCGACTATGGTGGCGTGTCGTATGGAGAGTTTCAACTTTCAACCAATACGGGTACGACCGAAGAATACGTCAAGCAATCTAAATATAGAGAGGATTTTGAAGGCCTAAATCCAGGAACTATCGAATTCAGCGAGAAATGGAAAGAGTTGGCTCAACAAGATGGGTTTGCACAAGATCAGTATGAATTCATCAAGAGGACTCATTATGATGTTGAGCTAGAGGCTCTCAGAAAGAAAGGTCTCGATCTCGCTGGAAGAGGACCTGCGGTCCAGGATGCCTTGTGGAGTACGTCTGTTCAGACGCGCGGCTTGACAGTGAAGATATTTGAAGAAGGGCTTAAAGAAAGATTTGGTGATGAATACCAGCTGGAAAAACTAACAGATAAGGACATTGTGGAAGCTGTCCAGGATTATAAGTACAGCCACACCAACACGATTTTCCGCCATTCTTACCTGCAATGGGAGGGCTTGAGGAGTCGCGCGCTCCAGGAAAAGGCTGATTTAATTCAGCTTGCCGAGACCGGCGTTCCAGTCGATACCATCGCGCGCGCCCGTTCGACTAGTAGGGCAAGTCATGAGCGTGCGCTCCATCATGTTTCGTACGGCAACGATGTTAAACATATCCAGGAACGGCTCATTCAGCTCGGCTACACCGATGCCAAAGGGCAAGCCATCCATGCCGATGGCAGCTTCGGTCCTGCAACCCGATATGCAGTGGAGAGCTTCCAGCGCGACCGAGGGCTGGATGTCGATGGCATCGCGGGTCCGGCGACGCAAGGCGTTATCGATGTCGCCATGAAAGAGAGTCATCGCGCTACGGCTGCGCTATCGCCGTCCTCTCCCACTTTTGCAGACCCCGATCATCCTCAGCACGCGGTCTACGCGAAACTTAAGGAAGTGCTGCCGGTGGGCACCTCGGAAGCCCGCCTGGTGCAATTCACGTCAGCCTGCCACTTGGCCGGCATGGACAGGCCCGACGATATTTCTGCCATCCATATCGGCAAATCCGAAGTGGTCTTCATGCCGCGATCATTGATTGGCGTACCGGCCAGTATCGACCTTCTCGAACCTGCGCCGGCCGTGCAAGCCTCCATGCAGCAAGCACAGGCTTACGATCAGCAGTGCGTGCAATCGCTGGCGCAATTCCAGGTCCAGCAACAGCAGATCAACGCACAAGTCCAGCAGGGTCCTGTGCTGGGTGGGCCGTCAATGCAGTGATTGGCCAACGAGACGCGGCAGTACAACGCCCATAGAGGTAAACGGAGTATTCGGCCCATGAGCCATGCAAAATACCAAGCAGCCAGGCGAGACGTTCATTCAATCGACTTGAACGGTTTGCGCGAACAAATCCCCGCACTGCAAAGTTGCCAGGAGACGTTGGCAAAGGGCGTGGCCCAATTGCAGCAAGGTACGGAATCGGCGACGAGTATTTATGTTCTGCATAGCCTGGATCTGCTGACAGAGCTCCATGCGAGCGCGACGCAGGCTTTGGCCAAGCGCCAAGAATCAAGTGCAATGGTGCTGGCGCAGACGGCGATAAGCATAGTGGTGAACTGTGTATACGTCGGCGGAGATCCTGAGGGAGATCGCCTGACGAGTGCGCTACGCCATCACCTGGATGCTCGGCGCGACTGGCTTGCAGCATGGCGCAAGGCAGCACCGGATGATGTCATGGCCCAAGAGCAGGATACGCATCTGGCTGCCTACTGCCGTATGCAGCCTTGGTATGCGGACGCACCCGCGTGGCTTGGCTTGAGTGCGCGGGCGGAGGCCGCGGGGTGGAAGGACTGGGTATATCCGGTACTCAGCGCGGCCATCGACGCCCAGCAACTGCAGGCGCAGACCCTGTTGAATTTGCTGGAAAGCGAGAAGCAAGGGAGACCAGAGGAATGCATGGCAGCCCATCGCTACCGTCTGGCTAAACGCGGCTCGGATGCCATTTATCTGGAAGGTATAGCGATGTCGCTATTTGCGGATGCTGTCGAGAGAGTGGCCGTGGCGAGGCAAGACAAGCTTGTCGCGACGATAGCCGAATCAGTGAGCGAGCGGCTTGAGGGCTTGCTGGACCGCCACCGCCAATTGGCGGTGGCGCACAAGAAAGACATGAATATTTATATCCGGGTCGGCGGGTGACTGATCCGGGTGATCGGAGCCCTGGGGCTGCGATCACCCGGATATTTCAGGCGTAAAACCTGTCCTGTCACTTATTCTTCAGCAAGTCGCGAATTTCCGTCAGCAACACCACTTCCGGCGGCGTTGCGGCGGCGGCCTTGGTGTAGAACTTGTTGACGAGCTTGATCAGCAGAAAAATCGCAAAGGCCACGATCAGGAAGGCCAGGATGCTGTTGATGAAGCTGCCATAGGCAATGGCGATTTCGGGAATCTTGTGCGCAGGATTGCTGTTGTCGGCCGGGCGGATCACCACTTTCATCGCCGAGAAGTCGATACCGCCGGTGACCCAGCCCAGCGGCGGCATGATCACGTCGTTCACCAGCGAGGTGACGATCTTGCCGAACGCGGCACCGATGACCACGCCGACCGCCATGTCGACCACGTTGCCGCGCATGGCAAATTCTTTGAATTCTTTCAGCATGCTCATCGTCGTCTCCCTAGGTTTGCGCCGGATGGCGTTGTGGACTGTCGTGCACTGGGATGTTGCGTGTCAGGCAAGCATCGAGAGTTGGCTCATACCACCTTGCCTTCCAGCGTGGCGATGTCCTGCAGTTCTGCGCGGAAGCGATCGCCGCGCTGCAAGGCCGCTACGCCTGCGGGCGTGCCGGTGAAAATCAGGTCGCCGGGTTTCAGTTCGAACAATTTGGACAGTGCGACGATGATGTCCGCCACGCCGTGCACCATCTCGTCGAGGTGGCCTTCCTGGCGCAGCTTGCCGTTCACTTCCAGGCTGATGCGCGTGTGCGCATGCAAGGCGGCTTCGCTGGCCACGCGCAATGCCGAGACCGGCGCGGAGTGATCGAAGGCCTTGGCCACGTCCCACGGATGGCTCTTGGCCTTGGCTACCGCCTGCAGATCGCGGCGCGTGAGGTCGAGCCCTACGCCATAGCCAAAGATTGCCTGTACTGCCTGCGCGGCACCCAGGCTCTGCCCGCCCGCCTGCAAGGCCACCACCATTTCCACTTCGTGGTGCAGGTCGGCGGTCGCCGAAGGGTAGGGCACATCCGCGCCATCCGTGACCACGGCATCGGCCGGTTTGCAGAAGAACATCGGCGCCGCCGCGTCGACCGTCGCGCCCATTTCGCGCGCATGCTCGGCGTAGTTGCGGCCGATGCAGAACACGCGGCGGACGGGGAAGCGTTCCTCGCGGCCGATGACCGGGAGGCTGGGGATGGCAGGAGGATCGATGACGTAGCGCATGGCAAAAAGGGTAGCAGCTTCATGCACCTGGCAAGAAGATGGCCATGGCAGGTATTGCCGTTTCGTCAGCAGACCATGCCGGATGGCACGCGACGCCAACGAGGCGCAAGCAACAATGCCGATCTTGGCCCGGCCTGTCGAATCGGCGCCGCCCCGCACGTCATTAGACATGACAGCTGTCATTGGCAAGGGTTGATGAGCGCACGTGGAAGAGGGGCTGCTCGGGCCACTATCGTTTACACCTCGGGGACAACAGGACAACAGCGTGAGCAATAGCGATCTACTGAAGGAATTGAAGATCGAACGCCATCAGCGTGATGATCATCGCAGCGGTGGTGGAGCAGGGCCCTGGCCGTGGATCGTCGGCGGCATCGTGCTGGTGCTGCTGGCGTTGGGCGCTGGCGGCTGGTGGTGGTTCGGCCATCGCCCGATACCCGTGCACGTTGCGCAGGCGGTGGCGGCAGGCAGCGATCCGGCGGCGGGTGCCGTGCTGCAGGCGACCGGTTATGTAACGGCGCGCCGGCAGGCCACGGTGTCCGCACAGATCACCGGCACCCTCACCGCCGTGCTGATCGAGGAAGGCGACCACGTCAAGCAAGGCCAGATCCTGGCCAAGCTCGATGACAGCCAATACAAGGCCGCGCTCGATTCCGCCGTCGCGCAAGCCAGGGCTGCGCATGCCTTGGTAAACCAATACCAGGCGCAACTGGCGCAGAACCTGCGCGATGCCGATCGTGACGAGGCACTGGCCAAGCAGGGCCTGGTATCCAAGCAGGCCGCCGAGCAGGCGCGCACGCTGGCCCATAGCACGAGCGCGCAATTGACCTCGCAGCAGCGCAATGCGGCCGCCGCGGACGCGCAAGTGGTCGAAGCGCAGGTCAACTACGGCTACTGCCTTATCCGTGCACCGTTCAATGGCGTGATTACCACCAAGGATGCCCAGGTCGGCGAAGTGGTGTCGCCGTTCTCCGCCGGCGGCGGCTTCACGCGCACGGGCATCGGCACCATCGTCGACATGGATTCGCTGGAAGTGGACGTCGACGTCAACGAGGCGTACATCGGCCGCGTCACGCCGAACATGCCGGCCGAAGCGGTGTTGGATGCGTATCCGGATTGGCGCATTCCCGCACACGTCATCGCCATCGTGCCGGCTGCCGATCGCGGCAAGGCCACGGTGAAGGTGCGTGTCGCGATGGAAAAGAAAGACGCGCGCATCGTGCCCGACATGGGCGTACGCGTGTCCTTCCTGGAAGCCAAACCCGTCGCCGCCGCGCAGGCGCCCAAAGGCGTGCTGGTGCCGGCCAAGGCGATCGTGCAGCGCGACGGCAGCCAGAGCGTGTTCGTGGTATCGGACGGCAAGGTCCATCGCCGTGCCGTGCAGCCTGCCGCGCAAGCGTTTGGCGATATGCGCTTGATTCCCGCCTCCGTGAATGCCGGTGACAGCGTGGTCATCGCACCGCCGGATGATCTGCATGATGGCTCGGATGTAAGCGTGCAAACCCAATGAAGTCAGGTTCTCTTCCCGCAAGCGGCAGCGATCCAATGCTCGTCATTCCGGCGAATGCCGGAATCCAGTCAAACATGATGTGCGCAGCACACGAGATAAAGGTTTTGTGTGCTTCGCACGACGTATCTACACTGGATTCCGGCGTTCGCCGGAATGACGGACCTTAAGATCGGAGCATTGCCGCAAGCGGGGAGTAAAGAAAACAAATCCACTCGGGAGGATGTAGCCATGGGTAAGTTGATCGAAATTCGCGATCTTTCCAAAGTCTACGAACGCGGCAGGCAGAAAGTCGAAGTGTTGCATCACATCAACCTCGACATTGCCGAGGGTGATTTCCTTGCCTTGATGGGGCCGTCCGGTTCGGGCAAGACCACGCTGCTGAATCTGGTCGGCGGCCTGGATACGCCCACCGGCGGCAGCCTCAGCGTGGCCGGGCAGCGCATCGACCAGCTCGCGGCGGGCGCACTCGCGCGCTGGCGTGCATCGAACGTCGGCTTCGTGTTCCAGTTCTACAACCTGATGCCGATGCTGAGCGCGCAGCGGAACGTCGAGCTGCCGCTGCTGCTCACCAAGCTCTCTGCAGCGCAGCGGCGCAAGAACGCAGCCATCGCCTTGCAACTGGTGGGTCTGGCCGATCGCGCGTCGCACAAGCCGGCCGAACTCTCCGGCGGTCAACAGCAGCGCGTGGCGATTGCGCGCGCCATCGTGTCCGACCCCTCGCTGCTGGTATGCGATGAGCCCACCGGCGACCTGGATCGCCAATCGGCGGAAGAGATCCTGGGACTGCTGCGCCAGCTCAATCGCGAACACGGCAAAACCATCGTGATGGTGACGCACGATCCGAAGGCGGCCGAGTACGCCGATCACACCCTGCATCTCGACAAGGGTACGCTGGTCGAGCAGGTCACGGCGTGAGGAGCTGGCGATGAAATACTTTCATCTGATCTGGGCGGCGCTGTTCCGGCGCAAGACCCGCACCATCCTTACCCTGGTATCGATCGCCGCGGCGTTCCTGCTGTTCGGCATGCTGGATGCGGTGCGCATCTCGTTCGACCAGGCGGGCAAGAGCGCCAACGGCGCGCAGCGCCTGCAAACCGGCTCGAAGCTGTCGTTTATCGAGACGCTGCCGCAGGGCCTGGGCGAGAAGATCGCCACCGTGCCTGGCGTGAAATCGGTGGCGTACGCCAACTGGTTCGGCGGCGCGTACCAGGATCCGCACAATCAAGTGTTCACCTTCGCCGTCAGCGACAACTACATCGACCAGTATCCGGAGGTGCAGGTTACCGACGATGCGCGCAAGACGTTCGCCAACACCCGCATCGGCATTCTGGTCGGCGACAAGCTGCTGGAAAAATATCACTGGAAAATAGGCGATCAGATCCCGCTGCAATCGAACATCTTCCCGCAGCAGGACGGCAGCAAGAACTGGACCTTCCAGATCGTCGGCGCCTTGCATCCCACCGACCAGAGCGTGGCCTTCTACGGACAGATCATCCTGATGCATTGGAAGTATTTCGACGATGCCGTGATGAAGGGCTACAACAACGGCCGAGTGGGCTGGTTCGTCACGCGCGTCAAGGACGTGAACCAGGCCGACCAGGTCGCGAAAGCCATCGATGCCTTGTCCGCCAATTCCGATCACGAAACACGTACGCAGACCGAAGCGGCCGCCACGGCGTCATGGATGAAGCAGCTGGCCGATATCGGCCTGATCGTCGGTTCGATCATGGGCGCGGTGTTCTTCACCCTGTTGCTGTTGACGGGCAACACCATGATGCAGGCGGTGCGCGAGCGTACCTCGGAGTTGGCGGTGCTCAAGACGCTGGGCTTTTCCGATCGCAGCGTGCTGGCCATGGTGCTGGCCGAATCGGTGCTGCTGGTGGTGCTTGGCGGCGTGATCGGCATTGCGCTGGCAGCGATCTTGATCCCTGGCGTCAGCGCCGGTAGCGGTGGCTTCTTGAACCTGCCTACGGTGGGTGCGAACAGCTGGTTGCTGGGTATCGGCTTGATGCTGGCGATCGGCTTGGTGGTGGGGACCATCCCCGCATGGCGGGCGATGCGCCTGAATATTGTCGATGCCCTTGCTGGCCGCTGACAGGAATCCCAATCATGACGTTCTTATTCAATTCCGTCGTAGTGTTGCTGTTGATTGTGGTATTGGCGGCGTGGGTGCAATTGCCCTGGTATGGCGTGCTCGCATTGGCCGTGGTGTTCGCCGCGTGGATGGCATTGAGCCGCCGCGGGCGGCAGGCGGCTTCGGTCACCGGCGTAGGCATCAGTACGCTGCGGCAGCGTTCGGGTTCGTCGTCGGTGGTGGTGATCGGCATTGCCGGCGTGGTCGGCGTGCTGGTGGCCTTGCTCGCGATGGGCGAAGGCTACAGCGAAACCCTGCGCAAGACCGGCAGCGAAGACACGGCCATCGTGCTGCGCGGCGGTTCGGCCAGTGAAGTCAGCTCCGTGTTGTCCAACGACAACATTGAGGTGATCGAGCAGGCGGCCGGTGTCGCGCACGACAAGCAAGGCAAGCCCATTGCATCCGGTGAAATCGTGGTGGCGGCGAACCTGCCGGTCAAAGGCGGCGCCGCCGGCGAGGAAGGCAGCGTGCAGGTGCGCGGCGTGGGCGAGCAGGCGTTGGTCTTGCGCCCGAACCTCAAGATCGTTGCCGGGCGCATGTTCCGGCCGGGCATGCGCGAGCTGGTGGTGGGACAGGGCGCACAGCGGCAGTTTGCGGGGCTGCAACCCGGGCACGAGGTGAAGCTCGGCACGCAAACCTGGAGCGTGGTGGGCGTGTTTGCATCCGGGGATGCCTACGATTCGGAAATCTGGGCGGACGCGAACGTGATTGCCGACACCTATCGCCGCGGCAGCAGCCGCACGTCGGTGTTCGTAAAGCTGGCCGACGCCAAGGCGCTGGATACTTTCAAGGCTGCGCTGGCCAGCGATCCGCGCTTGCAAGTGGACGTCGATACCACGATCAACTACTTCAGCAAGCAATCGGAAGGCATGAGCAAGGTGATGCGCATCATGGGCATTACCGTGGGCTCGATCATGGCGATCGGCGCGATCTTCGGCGCGCTCAACACCATGTTCGCCGCGGTCGCCGCGCGTGCGCGCGAAATCGCCACGCTGCGTGCGATCGGGTTTCGCGGGGTGCCGGTGGTGGTGGCGGTGATGCTGGAAACGATGATGCTGGCCTTGCTGGGCGGCATCGTCGGCGGCCTGCTTGCCTGGCTGATTTTCAACGGCTGGACGGCATCCACCCTGGCCACCGGCACCACCGGACAACTGGCCTTTACGTTCAAGGTTACGCCGGCGCTGTTGTGGGAGGGCCTGAAATGGGCGTTGGCGATCGGTTTCGTCGGCGGCCTGTTCCCGGCCTTGCGTGCGGCGCGCCTGCCCGTTACCACGGCTTTGCGCGAACTTTGAGCGGGCGACGTAGGCTGGGATTTTTCACCCCAGCCTACGTCAATCCATCACCGCAGTAACCGCGGATGCAGCGCCGGGCTTCACGCGGTCCATACCCGTCGCCAGCAAAGCCACCAGCACCAGCGTACCGACGTTGCAGCCCAGCCCCGTTGCAAAGGCATGCGCGTAGGCTTTCGCACCGGATTGCCCATGCAGCACGCTGTAGAACACGCCACCGATGATCGCCACACCCAGCGCCGCGCTGATTTGCAATGCCGTGATCACCATGCCCGAGGCCAGGCCGGCATGCCTGGTTTCCACCCCGCTGATCACCGCACGAATCAAGGCCGGCATCGCCACGCCAAAGCCGAAGCCCGCCACCGCAAGCCCAGGCACGAGCGCGGTATGCGGCAATGCGTGCAACACCGCGCCAATCAGGACGCCAAATCCGAACGCCTGGCATGCGCAAGCCAACGGCAACGCGCGATGGCCCAGCGCATCGATCAAGCGCGAAGCCAGCATGGAACCGCAGAAAAAGCCGATGGTGAACGGCACCGTCGCCAAGCCCGCCTGCAGCGCACTGTGTTGCAGGCCGCTTTGCAGATAAACCGCATACGTGAGGAAAAAGGACGAGGTGAGATAAATGCCCAAGGCCGCCGCGATGCCCAAGGAGAAGTCGCCTTCGGCAAACAGCCGCACGTCGATCAGCGGGGAGCCGCCGCGCCTGGCCACATGCACTTCAAACCGCACGAACGCCGCGAACATCATGAGCGAGCCGATCAACATGGCGTAGGTCCATGCCGGCCAGCCTTGCTCGCGGCCTTCCACCAGGGGATACACCAGCAAGGCCAAGGCGATCGACAGCAACGCCACGCCACCCAGGTCCAGGCGCAATGCGTGCTCCGCGCGCGATTCGCGCAGCAACACGAACCCGGCGATCAATGCCGCCGCGCCAATCGGCAAATTCACCAGAAAAATCAGCTGCCAACCCATGCCCCACAAATGGCTGGATACCAGCGCACCGCCGAGCAGCGCCCCCAGCGTTGCCGCCACGCCGAACGTGGCCGAATACAGGCCCAGAGCACGCGGTTGTTCGGCGTGCGGAAACATCACGCGGATCGAAGCCAGCACCTGCGGCGCCAGGGCCGCTGCCATCATGCCTTGCAGTATGCGTCCGGCCAGCAGCGCTTCGGACGACCACGCCAGTCCGCACAGCAGCGAGGCCAGGGTGAAACCCGCGATGCCAAGCAAGAACATCCGCCGCCGGCCATACAGATCGCCCAGCCTGCCGCCGGTGATCAGGAACACTGCATAAGTCGCGGCGTAGGCCGAAATCACGAACTGCAATTGCGCAGCACTCGTATGCAGCGCGGTGCGGATCGAGGGTAGCGCCACGTTCACGATGAAAAAATCCAGCGGCGGCAAAAACGCACCCGCCAACAACACGGGTAAAGCCAGCCATCGCCGCGGGTCGCCCGCGGCGTCGTGTGTGTTCATGTCCAGCTCCTATGGCAAACCAGCTTGGCGTGCATGCTAGTTCCACCCTAAGATAAGTAACACTCATGATTGAGCGATTTAGTCATGACAAATGAAAATGCCTATCTGCGCCGCCCGCTGGACCTGGATGCCGTGCAGGCCTTCGTGCTGGTGGCCGACCTCAACAGCTTCACCCGCGCCGCAGAAGCGATCGGCACCACCCAATCGGCCATCAGCCTGAAACTGAAGCGCCTGGAAGACCGGCTGGGACACCGCCTGCTGGAGCGCACGCCGCGCCGCGTACGCCTGCTGTCCGAAGGCGAGGCCTTCCTCGGCGCCGCGCGTGAACTGCTGGATGCGCACGAGCGCGCGCTGCATCGTCGTGTTGCTGCGCGGCTCAACTTGCGCATCGGCATCAGCGACCAGGCTGCCGGCACGGATCTGCCGGCTTTGCTGGCCAAGCTTGGCGCTTACGACCGTTCGCTCTGCATGGAGGTACGCGTCGGCGCATCGCACGGCCTGCTTGCAGCGTACGACCGCGGCGACGTCGATGTGGCGATCGTCTGCCGCGATGGTGTGCGCGGCGATGGCGAACGCTTGTTCGTGGAACCCTACGCCTGGTACGCGCTGCCGGGTTTCGAATGGCCGCGCGAAGAACCGCTGCGCATCGCCTCGCTGGCCGCGCCCTGCACCATCCGTGCGCGTGCGCTGAAAACCCTGGACGACGCCAATGTGTCGTGGACGGAAGTGTTCGTAGGCGGCGGCTTGCCCGCCGTAGTGGCCGCTGCCGCGGCCGGACTCGCCGTGGCGCCCTTGCCGCAACGGGTCTGCGCGCCAACCCTGGTTGACGTTGGCGAGCGCCTTGGGCTGCCGCGCCTGCCGCTGACCGAAGTTATGCTGCATCACCGCGTGACCGATCCAAGAATGCGCGGAGCCGTACGTATCCTGGCCGCTGCGTTGCGCGCAAGTGCTGGGTGAAGGGAGTGACGCTGCTGGGATGAATCGCAGCATGGGGAAGAAGTGACTAAACACATCGCGGAGAAAAGAATGCATCGGGGATTGAAGGTCTTTTCGCTGGCGCTGCTGGTAGCAACGCTAGCTTTCGTGCAACAGCGGGCGACGGCTGCGGCGACTGTTCCACCAACGGGTACGACGACGGTTTTGTTGTGGCCGTCGGGCGCTCCTGGAGCGCAGGGCAACGACGATGTCGACAAGCCGACGCTGACGGTCTTCTTGCCGAAGGTGGCCAACGCAACGAAGACGGGCGTGGTGGTTTTCCCGGGAGGCGGCTACCAGAATCTGGCGATGGAGAAGGAGGGCTATGCGATTGCGCGCTGGTTGAACGAGCGCGGGGTGGCGGCGTTCGTGCTGAAGTACCGGCTGGGACCGAAGTATCACTATCCCGTCGAGTTTGAAGATGCCTCGCGCGCGATTCGTCTGGTGCGTGCACATGCGGCGGAATACGGCATTGCCGAGGACCACGTGGGTGTGTGGGGATTTTCTGCCGGAGGACATCTTGCCGCCACCGTGGGAACGCAATTCGACCTGGGCAATGCGGCGTCGAGCGATGCGTTGGAGCGCGAGAGCAGCCGTCCGGATTTCCTGATACTGGCGTATCCGGTGATTACGCTGATGGATCCGCTTGCGCATGTAGGGTCGCGGACGAATCTATTGGGGGAGCATCCCGATCCTGCACTGGTGCGCTCGCTTTCCGCACAGACGCGAGTGACCAAGCACACGCCGCCGACGTTTTTGTTTGCGACGACCGATGACGGTACGGTTCCCGTGATGAACAGCGTCATGTTCTACCAGGCGCTGGTGAAGGCGGGCGTGCCGGCTGAGATGCATCTGTTTCAGCATGGCGGGCATGGCGCTGGGTTGGCGGCGGCCGATCCGGCATTGCGCGTGTGGCCGGAGCTGTTGGCGAAGTGGATGCGTGAGCGCGGATATGCGGCTTCCATACCGTAGGAAGATCGGATGCCGCCACGCTGCGTCCCCTCCCCTACTAACGCAGGGGAGGGAGCACATCACGGCGGACCACACTTCTAAGCCCAGTTTGATTGAGCTTAAGGCTGCACCGGCGGCACATACGGCAAGCTGAGCCCAAGCAGCCACAACAGGCCCAGCACCAGCGGCACGTGCACCACCAGTTGCATGAAGGTAAAGCCCACCACGTCACGCGCCTTCAATCCCAGCACGCCGAGCAGCGGCAGCATCCAGAACGGATTGATCAAGTTGGGCAACGCTTCGGCGGCGTTGTAGACCTGCACCGCCCAACCCAGGTGCACGTGCAGATCGTTCGCTGCCTGCATCACGTATGGCGCCTCGATCAGCCACTTGCCGCCACCCGAAGGCACGAAGAAACCAAGCACGGCCGAGTACACGCCCATCACCAGCGGAAATGTCTCGGTGGAAGCGACGTGCACGAACAAACCGGAGAGACGATGCGAGAGCGCTTGGCCATCCGCGCCAGGCGCATGCGTCAGCAAGGCGGCTATGCCGCCATACAGCGGGAACTGGATCAGCACGCCGGCCGTGCTCGGTACGGCGCGCGTCACCGCATTGAGAAAGCTGCGCGGCCGCCAGTGCAGCAACAGGCCGAGCGTAAGGAACAGGAAGTTGTAGGTATTGAGGTTGGCGATGGCGGTGACGGCGGGCTTGCTGGCGAATTCGTAACCGAGCCAGCCAAGGCCGAGCGCACCGATCAGGATGGAAAGCAGCGGGCTGTATTCCAGCCACTCGCCAGGTCGGCTGCGCGGCGGCAAGGCGGGCGTGGCGGTGTCGGTGCTGCCGAAATCCTGCGCGGTACGCGCCTGCGCATCGGAAGGGGCGGTGAGCCAGCAAATCAGCAGCGACACGGCAATCAGCACCAGGGTGAGCAGCATCGACTGCCATAGGAAAATCGTCTGGCTGAAAGGCAGTACGCCGGTGATGGCGAGCAATCCTGCCGGCATGCTCTTGGGATTGGCCTGCAATTGCGCTGCCGACGAAGAAAGCCCCATCGCCCACACCGCGCCCAGCCCGAGATAGGCCGCCGCCCCGGCTGCGCGATAGTCCATGCGCAAACCTTCGCGCCGTGCCAGTGCGCGCACCAGCAAGCCGCCGAACACCAGCGAAAACCCCCACGAGAGCAGCGAGGCCAGCATGCTGATCAAGCCCACGAAGCAGATCGCGCCACGCCCCGTGCGCGGCACGCGCGCCAGCACATCGATGAAGCGTGCCACGCCCGGCGCACTGGCCAGTACGTAGCCGCCGATCACCACGAACGCCATCTGCATGGTGAAGGGAATCAGGCTCCAGAAGCCGTCACCAAACGCGTTGACGGTCGCCGCCGGCGTAGCGCCGAACGCCAGCACCGCGGCAGCCACCACGATCACGCCCAGCGCCGCGAACACCCAGGCATCGGGAAACCAGCGTTCCGCCCATGCAGCGCTGCGCAAGGCAGCACGTGCCATCCAGCCATCGGTTGCCTTGCCCATGTGCGCATGCCTCCACCAGCGATATGGCTATGGTGATGGCGCCTTGAGGGCGGCGACAAGAGGTGCGTGGCTGTGACAGCTAATGCGCCTGGCGCAGCTTGGCCAGCGTGATGATGCCGACGCCGAACAGGATCACCGCCATGCCGGCCAGATCGTAAGGGCCGACTTTCTCGCCCAGCAGCAACACACCGAACAGCACTGCAACGGGCGGATTGACGTAGGCGTAGCTGGTCGCGAAGGCCGGGCGCGCGTGCTTCAGCACGTAGAGATAGGCACTGAAGGCCACCAGCGATCCGAACACCACCAGATAGGCCGCCGCCAGCGTGGCGTGCAGCGTGGGGTGGGCGGGCAGTTTCTCGCCGCCGAGGCATCCCACCGCAAGCAGGGCCACGCTTCCGCACAGCATTTGCGCCGCGGTGTTCATCATGCCTTGCGGCATGTCCTGGTGCTTGCTCCAGACCGAGCCAAACGCCCATGCCGCGGCGGCGATGAGCAAGGCCATCGCGCCAATGTGCGAACCGGACAAGGCGCTGCCCAGATTCAGCACGATGACGCCGAGAAAGCCGATGAGCAGTCCGATCGTTTCGCTGCGCGTCGGCCAGTTCCTGTACAAACCGGCAAAGATCGCCGCAAACAACGGCATGCTGGCCACCGCTACCGCCGAAACGCCTGAACTCACGCTCTCCTCGGCATAGCACACCAGGCCGTTGCCGAAACCCAGCAGCAGTACGCCGGTGAAGGCGGCATTTCGCCACTGGCGTGCCGTCGGCAGGCAGGCGCCGCGCAGGCGCAGATAGCCCAATAGCAGCGAACCTGCGAGGGCAAAGCGCACGCCGGCCAGCAGGAACGGCGGATAGCTTTGCAACGCAATGCGGATGCCCAAATAGGTGGAGCCCCAGACGATGTACAGCACCAGCATCGCCAGCGGCACCCATTTGCCGGCACGGCTCTGGTCGCCTGCCATGGCAAGCGTGTTGTCGGCGGAATCGGTCATCGGTGTGGGCGGGGGAGGGGGTGCGTAACGATACCTGCATGGCGGGCGCTGCAGTAGCGAAAGCCGTGCAAGGTGGCGTTGACGAGGAATCAAAGCGAGGTGCGACGGCCCCTGATTTCGGAGCGTTTCGTCGCCCCGGCGAATGCCGTGGCGACGGATGTTGGCAGCGCGCCTTATGCGTCTTGATGTGCGGCCGAATACTGCCGCTCTTCCTGTTCCAGCAACACGCGCTTGCGCTCCACGCCCCAGCGCCAGCCGCCGGGCGAGCCATCTTCGCGCACGATGCGATGGCAAGGCACGATCAAGGCGAGGCGGTTGTTGCCGCAAGCCTGACCGATGGCGCGCGCGGCACCCGGCTTGCCAAGTTCGGCGGCCAGTTCGCCGTAACTCTTGGTGGTGCCGGCGGGGATGCGGGTGAGCGCATCCCACACGCGCCACTGGAAGGCGGTGGCGGCGATGTCCAGCGGCGGCAGCGCCGGCGCTTCGCGGTCGCTCCAGCCCAGTTCGCTGGCAATGCGGGCGATCACGGCGTCCAGCCATTCCTCGCGTCCGTTGTCGACGCGCTCGCGGCTGGCGTTGGGAAATTCATCCGCCAGGCGTTGCTCCAGTTCTTTATCGCTGGCGCCCAAGGTGACCGAACAGATGCCCTTGGCCGTCGCCGCGACCAGCAGTTGCCCCAGCGGCGTGCTGGTAGTGGTGTATCGGATGTGCGCGCCAGCGCCGCCAGCGCGGTAGCTGGCCGGTGTCATGCCGAGCAGGCGATTGGTGTGTTCGTACACGCGGCTGCCGGAACCGAAGCCGGCGTCGTACACCGCGTCAGTCACTGCGGCACCTTTGCGCAAGGCGGTCTTGAACTGGCCGAAGCGGCGTGCGCGGTGGTATTCGGCCGGGCTCATGCCGTAGCGACGGCGAAAGGCCCGCTGCAGGTGGCTGGGGCTGAGCTTGGCTGCATCGGCCAGCGCGTTGAGCGAGGGTGCTTCCGTCGCATGTTCGATCAGCGCGCGGACGTGTTCCAGCGGGGCTTCAAGGGTAGCGAGAGAGTTGCGCATGACAGTATCCGGAAAGGAACGTTGCCGTCAGCTTAGGCGCGCTACTTGGTGCTCGCTATCCGGATTTTGCTCAGTGATGCGCAACCGGCCGCGAGCGGTTGATGACGACGTACTCGCCTTCGAGCACTTCCGGCTGGCGGGCCGTGCGGGCGGCGCCCGGCATCGTCATGCGGCTGCGCTTCCACTGCCGCCATACCAGCCACAGTGCGCCGCCAACGGCCAGCACGCCGGCCACGACCAGCCCGAACACCATCAACACGCCGACCACGATCAAGCCCAGCACCACGGACAGGGCCTGGACGAGCGGATGACGACGGCGATGCAGGAGCGGGAAAACGACGCGCATGTTAAAAATCCGTATGGTAAAATCAAGGACTTACGCGCGTAACGATGAGGCCATAGGGCCTATAAGGCAAGTGCCGATGGAAACCGTAACCCCACCCCGCCGCCTCTGTCGGCTGCACGACATGCCGGACGGCGAGGCGATGGCCGTGGACGTGATGCTGGCGGACGGCGAGGAAAGCGTGATCCTGCTGCGCCGCGGCGAGCAGGTGGGCGCCTGGTTGAACATCTGCCCGCACGCCGGCCGCCGGCTGGACTGGGCGCCGGGCAAGTTCCTGCTCTCGAAAGGCATGCTGGTGTGCGCCGCGCACGGAGCATGCTTCGGGGTAGATACCGGCGAGTGCCTGAGCGGCCCGTGCAAGGGGGAAAGCCTGCGCGAGGTGCCCGTGCGGGTGGAGCAGGGCGACGTGATGCTGGATCTGTAGGCGGGGCAATAATCCCTGCTCCATCGGACCCTACAACCGCGCGTCGACCAGCTCTTTCGGCAATACGCCCTTGATGTCGTAGACCACGCCGTTGGGCATCGCCAGGGCGCGCACGTCGTAGGCGCCGCCTGCCTTGAATGGCTGGTGCGCGACGGCGAGCACTACGGCGGCATACGTTCCCTCGGCTTTCACCTCGGGTAGCAAGCGCAGGCCGTAATGCCTGTGCGCTTCCTCGGCATCCGCGCACGGATCATGCACGTCGACGGCGGCGCCGAAGCTTTCAAGTTCGCGTACCAGGTCCACCACGCGCGTATTGCGCAGGTCCGGGCAGTTTTCCTTGAAGGTAAGGCCGAGCACCAACACGCGACTGCCGCGAATCGCATGGCCTTGGCCCACCATCAGCTTGATCACTTCGGCCGCCACGTGCTGGCCCATCGCATCGTTGATGCGGCGGCAGGCAAGCAGGATATCGGGGTAATAGCCGGTGGATTGCGCTTTCTGGATCAGGTAGTACGGATCGACCCCGATGCAATGGCCGCCGACCAGTCCCGGTTGAAACGGCAGGAAATTCCATTTGGTGCGTGCCGCGTCGAGCACGTCCTGCGTATCGATGCCCAGGCGATGGAAGATCAGCGCAAATTCGTTGATCAGGGCGATGTTGGCATCGCGCTGCGTGTTCTCGATCACCTTGGCCGCTTCGGCCACCTTCAGGCTTGGCGCCTTGTGCGTGCCGGCGGTGATGATGCGCGCGTAAAGCGCGTCGATGAAGTCCGCCGCTTCCGGCGTGGAGCCGGAAGTGATTTTCGGAATCGTGGTGAGGCGTCGCTGCTTGTCGCCGGGGTTGATGCGCTCGGGACTGTAGCCTGCGGTAAAACCGACGTTGAAACGCAAGCCGGACGCGCGCTCGAGCTCAGGTACGCAGATTTCTTCGGTGGCGCCGGGGTAAACCGTGGATTCGTAGATCACCACGTCGCCTTGCTTCAATACGCTGCCGACCATCTGGCTGGCGCGAATCAGCGGCGTGAAATCGGGACGCTTGTGCTCATCGACCGGCGTCGGCACGGTAATGATGTACACGTTGCATTCGCGTAATGCAGCGACATCCGTGCTGAAGCGCAACTTGGTGGCGGCGGCCAGTTCCTCAGTGGAAGTTTCCTGGTTGGCGTCTGCGCCGCGCCGTAGCGCGTCCACGCGTGCGGCATCGATGTCGTAACCGAGCGTATCGAATAGCCGTCCAAATGCCACAGCAAGCGGCAGGCCGACATAACCGAGCCCGACCACGGCAAGGTTGGGGTTGCTTGGGAGTGCAGTCACGGGAATTTTCAGCCGGTTTGCGCGTGGGAATGGTGGAGAAAAAACATCTCCCCAGAATACCGGCAAGGCTGTTCTACCGGTACATGAGATTGATCGCCACCAGCGTGATCACCAGCACGATAAACGTCAATGGCACGCCTGCGCGCAGGAAATCCCGGCCGCTGTAATCGCCCGGGCCGGTGACCATCATCAGTGCAGGATGGCCCGAGCTGAGCAGGAAGGTGTTGGAGGAAGACACCGCGACCACCAGCGCATACGCAGAAGGATTGCCGCCGGTAGCCACCGCCACGCTGATCGCCACCGGCACCATCATCACCGTGGCGCCCACGTTCGACATCACCTGCGAGAACAGCAAGGTGAGAATGGCCAGCGAGGTTTGCAGCACCCACGGCGATGCATGCCCCAGGTGCACCAGCACCTCCTGCGCCACCCATGCGGCGGTGCCGGTGGAATCCATCGACCAGCCCAGGGGAATCAGGCAGGCGGTCACGAAGATGGTCTTCCAGTTCACCGCCTTGTACGCCTCGTCCATGTTCAGCACGCCGGAGAGCAGCATGCCGATGGCGCCGGTCATCATCGCGATGGACAGGTCGAGGTTGGTGAACAGCGCCAGGCCCTTGGCCAGCAGGAAGAATCCGACGGCCTGCCAGATCTTGTTGGGCCGCTGCTCTTCGCGCGGGATGTCGGTGACGACCACCAGGTCCTTGTCTTCGGAAGCGTCCTGTAGCGCTTTCCAGCTCGAATGCAGCACCAGCGTGTCGCCGGTGCGCAGGCTGACCGCACGCAGGTCGTCGCGGTAGACCTGGTCGCCGCGCGTCACCGCCAGCACGGAAATGCCATAACGCTTGCGCAGGCGCAGCTCGCCGACGGATTGCTTGAGGAAGCGCGAGCTGGGCGGAATCACCGCCTCGGAAATACCGGCGCGGGTAGGGTTGAACAGCTCACCCAACTGGCGCATGCGCGGCGACAGGCGGCATAGCTGGTTATTGGCGAAGCGGTTCAGTTCCTCGCGCGGCCCGAGCACGCCCAGCACGGAACCCACCCAGATCACCTGGTCGGCCGGCGGCGCCATGCGCGCGTCGTTGCCGCTCTTGATCGCCAGGATCAGTGGCGCGCCGTGCAGCTGTTCCACTTCGCCGATGCTCATGCCGACCAGCGGGCTTTCCGCGGTGACCGTCAGCTCCGCGGTTTCGCCGACGATACCGTAGGTCTCGGCAAAGTAGCTTTCGGTACGGCCAGGCGTCACCTTCTGGCGCTCGTCTTCCCGGTTCGGCAGCAGCTTGTTGGTGTAGAGGTAGAAGAACAGCACGCCGGCCAGTGCCAGCGCCAGGCCGACGGGGGTCACGCTGAACAGACCGAACTTCGGCACCGTCTGCGCGCCGGGCGGCAGGTTGGCGTTGGCGCTGGCGATCAGGTCGTTGAGCACGATCAGCGGCGAGTTCGCGATCAGCGTGGTGTTGGTGGCGGTAAGGATGCAGAACGCCATCGGCAACAGCAGGCGCGAGATCGGCACGCCGGTGCGCGCGGAGAGGCGGCTGGTCACCGGAATCATCAGCGCGGCCAGCGCCTGGCTGGGGATCACTGCGCTGAACAGGCTGGTGACGGCGTTGATCACCAGGCCAAGCCGCGATTCCTTGCCGCGCGCCATGCGCATCACGAACTGCGCGGTAAGGGCCAGCACGCCGGCGCGATCCAGCCCGGCGCCCATGATCATGATCGCGATGATGGCGATCACGGCGTTGCCGGCGAAGCCGTTGAAGACACGGTCGGACGGGATCAGCCCGGTCAGCCCGATGACCACCACCACCAGCAGCGCCACCATGTCGGCACGGATCCATTCCAGCACCAGCATCAGCATGGTGAAGCACACCAGCCCCAGCACCAGGATCATTTCGGGAGTGAGGGTCAGCGCCACTGACGGCCATCCCTATCGGGCGCGGTGGGCTGGATGCGATTGGGCAGCTGTTGCTTCACGCGGGTGGCTCGTCCCTGTTTAACGCGGGAGTATAAGCGCGTGCGCACGATGGCTGGTGAATCGTTGCCGCATCCTGGATGCTCGACGAGCATCGCGTTGCGTGGGGCGGGCGTATGCAGCGGTATCAGCGCCTGCGGTAGAGCAGGTCCCACACGCCGTGCCCCAGCTTCAACCCGCGCCGCTCGAAGTGCGTTTCGATGCGCCACGCCGGCTTTTCGGCAAACTGGCCCGGTGCCACGTCGTTGCGCCAGTCGGGGGAAGCCTCCATCACTTCCAGCATGTGTTGCTCATACGGCTCCCAGTCGGTAGCCAGGTGCAGCAGGCCGCCCGGCGCCGTGCGCGAGGCAAGCAGGGCAACGAAATCGGGTTGCACGATGCGGCGCTTGTTATGGCGCTTCTTGTGCCAGGGATCAGGAAACCACAGGCGTGCCTCGGCCAGCGTGCCGGGGGCGATTTCCTGTGCCAGCACCTCCACCGCGTCATGCTTGTAGATGCGCACGTTGCTCGCATCGCGCGCCGCCAGGGCATTCATCAGCCGGCCGACGCCGGGTCCATGCACTTCCACGCCGAGGTAGTCGCGCGCCAGGTCGTGTTCGCTGGCCCAGGCCAGGGCCTCGCCGTTGCCGAAGCCGATCTCCAGCACGCGTGGCGCATGGCGGCCGAAGTGCGCGTCGAAATCCTGCGCCTTGCCGGTGTAGTCGATGCCGAAGCGCGCCCAATGGGTTTCGAAGGCGCGCTGCTGGGCCGGCGTCATGCGGCCTTCACGCAGCACGAAGCTGCGAATGCGGCGCAGGTGATGGTTGTCGTCGTGGGCGTCGATCATGCGGACGTGTTGAGGATCAACCAATCGTTCCGTCGATCGGGCTGGATGCCGAGGCAAAGCGCTTGCGCGGAATCCGGCCCGCGCGGAACGCCGCGCGTCCGGCTTCGATCGCCAGCTTCATCGCATGCGCCATCAGCACCGGATCCTTCGCGCCGGCGATGGCGGTATTCATCAGCACCCCGTCGCACCCCAGTTCCATCGCGATGGCCGCATCGGAAGCCGTGCCGACGCCGGCGTCGACGATGATCGGCACCTTCGCGTTCTCGATGATTTCCAGCAGGTTGTACTTGTTCTGGATCCCCAAGCCCGAGCCGATCGGCGCGGCCAGCGGCATCACCGCCACGCAGCCGATCTGTTCCAGCTTCTTGGCCAGGATCGGGTCGTCGCTGGTGTAGACCATCACGTCGAAACCGTCGGTCACCAATTGCTCGGCGGCCTTGAGGGTTTCCACCACGTCGGGGAACAGCGTGCGCTCGTCGCCCAGCACTTCCAGCTTGACCAGCGTGTGGCCGTCCAGCAGCTCGCGCGCCAGGCGGCAGGTGCGCACCGCATCCACCGCGTTGTAGCAACCGGCGGTGTTGGGCAGCAGGGTGAATTCGCCGGGCGGCAGCGCATCGAGCAAGTTCGGGGCGTTGGGGTCCTGGCCCAGGTTCACGCGGCGGATCGCGGCGGTGACGATCTCGGCGCCGGCCGCCAGCGTGGCGCGGCGGGTTTCGTCCAGGTCCTTGTATTTGCCGGTGCCGGTGAGCAGGCGCGAGCGGTAGCTCTTGCCGGCTATGACCAGGGTGTCAGCGGTGTCGTGGGTCTTGATGTTCATGCAGGGTCTGCCGGGGGCTCAGCCGCCGCCGATGGCGTGGACGATTTCCACCTTGTCGCCGTTGCGCAACGCGTAACCGTCGTGCTGGCTGCGCGGCACGATCTCGTGGTTCACCTCCACCGCCACGCGCCGGCCGGCATAGCCCGCTTCGTGCAGCAGTTGAGTGACGGTGAGATGGTCGCCGCAGTCGTGCGGGTGGCCGTTGAGGGTGATGTGCATCCGCCCATTGTAGCGCCGGGGCTGTGCTTTATCCCGTTCGGGTCGCTTGAAGGAGGCGTATATCCAGTGCTCGCCACCATCCGTTCCCTGCGAAACATGGCTCCCTCCCCTGCTGTTGCAGGGGAGGGAGCAGATCGCTAAGAACAACAGGCTTCTCGGCCCGAGCTGGTGCCATTGCCTTTAAGGCAACACTGATCAAGTATCGCCGTCGTCATGATGTCTGGAAGGCCCGCAGGATGTATCGCGTGGCGCCGGGAAGACTGGCCGTCTTGCCAAGCCGCGCGGCGCAGCCTGCGGGCCTTCCAGACACCACCCCATCACTTTGAATTCAATATGTTGGGCCAGCCCTGTCTGTCCGCATGCCTTCGGTCCGCCGTCTCGACAGACGGCCAGTCTGCCTTCGCCGACGGCCCTGTGGCCTGCGAACAGACAGGGCTGGTGACGACGGCGATACTTGATCAGTGTTGCCTTAATGCTGCTGGTTGTCGTTGCGACCCGCTGGCGGCGCCCGCTGCGGATGCGGAGCGCTTTGCGGATGCGGTTGCTCCGCCGGACGCGCCATTTCCGGGCGTGCGTATTGCGGCGGCGGTTGATAGTGGTACGTCTGCGGCACGTAGGAGGGATTGGGTTGCACTTCACGCGGCGCCTGCTGCTGCGGCACGTATTGGTGCGCACGCTGCGCGGCGTCGAAGCGTTGCTGCTCGATCGCCTGCCGCTCGCGTTCCTGCTGTTGCTGTATCGACGGCTGCTGCGGCGCATAGCGCGGTGCTTGTTGCACTTCGGGCCGCTGTGGTTCATAGCGCGGCGCTTGCTGCACTTCGGGCCGCTGTGGTTGGTAGTGCGGCGCTTGCTGCACTACGGGTTGCTGCGGTTCGTAGCGTGGGGCTCGCCGCTCCTGCGGTTGCTCGGGCAGGCGCGGCGCCTGTTGCACCCGCTCCACCTGCTGGGCCGGGGCGAAGTGGGGCACTTGCGGTAGCGTCGGCCCGGCCGGACGCGGCGCGGCTTGCGGCACTGTAGGCGTTCCGTAGCGCGGGAAAGCCTGTCCGGATACGACACGGTGCATGTCCTGCGGCTGCACGTTCAAGACGCGCACGTTGGAGCGCGGAAGCACGTGGGGCTCTGCGGCCGCCGCCACGTTGGCAGCCGGGGCACGCACGGCGACCACCTGCCGGTTGAAACCCGCGGCAGGCAGCGGCCGGGCATTGCCCACGCGCGGCTGGCCGAAGCTGCTCGGCGCCGGACGCGACACCGGGGCGGCTGCCATCACGGAGGCATGGGCGAATTCATGCGGATCGATGCGTACCTGGTTGGCCCGCACATTGCGTGCGCTGGCAAACGCTTGCGCCGGGACTGCCGTGAAGGCATGCGGCGCGTCGCGGTTGACGTAGTTCACGCCATTGATCGGGCGGCCCTCGCGATAGAAACCGTATTGGTTGTGGATGTTGTTGATCACCGTTTCCCGGTTGATGGTGCGCGAGATCCGGATGTTGGTGAGATTGACGTTGGTGTAGTAATTGCGCGACGCGCGGTACCACGGGTTGTAGACCTCGTGCGGACCCAGCGGGAACCAGCCCACCGGACCGCCCCGGCCGACGCCGACGAAGGCCACCAGCGCAGGCGCGTACACCGGCCGCATGCGTGGCGGGCAGGGAACCCATCCCCAGCGCTCATGCCGATAGATCCAGCGGCCATAGTGATAGGGCGCGAAACCCCAGGGCATGGAATCTACCCAGGTCCAGCCCCACGGGCCGATCCACACCCAATGGCCAAGCCGATACGGCGCCCAGTCGGCCGCCACGGTGGTGGGGTACCACACGGTGCCGTAGTCGGTATCTTCTTCCCAGTTGCCGTATTGGTTCAGATCCTGCGCGCCGACCACATCCGGCGACACGTACTGCGTACGGTTGCTGTCGGCGTATTGCGCGTCGCGATCGTTGCTCCAGGCGTCGAATTCGTCGCGGCCCTGGATGTCGCTGACCGTCATGTCGTTCAAGCTGGAATCGCCGAACTGGTAGCTGCGGCCGCTGAACACTTCGCGCTGGGCGTTGTTCTCGCCGTAGACCACACCGCCGCCGTCGAACACGGTCACCGTCGTGCCGTTGCCATTGGCGCCGACATCGACCCGGAACGTACCGGGCTGGCTGATCACCAGGGCCACGGTCGGCGTGTCGATTTCGTAGCTTGCCCCTTGGTCGACGTTGCGCACCGTGATGCCGAGCGTGCCTTGCGTCAGCTCGAACTGGCCGATCTGGTCGTTGAGGTTCAATACGCCGATATCGGTCTGGTCGCTGATGCGCAGCGCCGCGCCGCCCAGTTCCAGCTCGGCGCGGGCGCCGGGGCCGCTGGACAGCTTGTCGCCGTTAGTGAGCGGTCGATTCACGTCGGCGGCGGCCCATTCGGTACTGCCCGCCGGCATCAGGCCCAGGTCGCCGGAGGCATAGGAAAGCCGCGCCACACGCGCCGGCGGGTCGGCGCTGTCGGCTGGGCTGTCGTCGGTCTGGGCAAGCGCCAGGCCGGTGCATAGCAGCAGCGCCACGGCCAGCAAGGAGCGCCATCCGCGCGCCCGTGACTGGATGCCATGAAGTCCACGCATAAAGCACTCCTTTGTAGGTGCACGCGAAAAACGGTCGCGCCCCGCCGTCCATATTGCTGTATGTGCGGATCATCTTGCGCAAGGATCATGAGCGGCAGCTTAGGGCGGCAGTGGCCGTTGCCGGCGGTTTAGCTACGCAGCATCTTTACCGCTTCGCAGCAACTTCACCCCGCCAGAAAAGACCGACACTCCCCCAGGATTCCCAAAGCCGCATCCGCCGGTTACCATCGCCCGGCGTTGCGGGTGTAGCTCAATGGTAGAGCTGTAGCTTCCCAAGCTACTGACGAGGGTTCGATTCCCTTCACCCGCTCCAGTCTTTTGGCGTATTCCTGCAAACCTGCATGGTTGAGCCATTCTTGAGCTTCAAACGTGACCTAGACGAGCCACTCCTTGGTATCGCCTTTGGTATCACGCATGCCCAAACCTCTCTTGTTGAACCGTCCCTCAGGACTGTACGTTCGCTTCTATGTCCCAGCCGATCTGCGTCCCCAAATCGGGTCCAGATTTGTGGTTCGCCCGTTGCACCTGCCCATGGGCAACCATGCTCGAGTGGCAGCAGCCTATATGGGTGTGGCAATCTCTGAGGTGTTCCAACGCCTACGGAAGGGGGAAGCGGTGGATCTAAAAAGTGCCTTGGAGGCAGCCAAAGGCCGGAGCGACCTTTTTTTGGGAGCGGTGACGCTTCCAAGTGGCACTGTCCCCAAAGATGTTCAGATCCAAGCTCTTGAAAATGAACGTCAATTTCCGACTGTCGTGGTCATCGCCCCTTCTATGCAAAGCGCGTCTGGGGTGCCCCATGCCAGGACCAATAGAAACGAGCGACTTGCTCAGCTAACGGAAGTGCATTTGTCTGACCTTCAAAGGGCTGGTCGGGATGGGAAGACACTCCTAGAAAGCCGGCACACCCTGAATTTGTTCCTTGGGATCGTGGGTGACAAATCAGTACCTGATATTGATGGGGATGACTGTCGACTGTTTTTTGATGAGGTCCACTACTGGCCCAGGCATGCAACCAAGCGACCTGAATTTGCTGGGATGAGCATTCAGGCCGTTCTGGACAGGGCAAAGAGGCTGGGTGAGCGCGAACCTGCCCAGGCAACCCTTAACAAGCATAGGCAGCGCCTATCCGTTTTCTTCAATTGGCTCATTAAAAACAAGCACATGCAGGCTAATCCGCTTGCGGGTGTGCTCAATCACAAGAAGGGTGACGCAGAGGACGAGACAGGTCGGTCGTTCACTCAGCAAGAACTAGACGCCATTTTTGACCCAGATGCCTTCAAGGCATGGGCAGACCGCCCGCATCGTTGGTGGGTGCCACAACTGGGCTTGTACTCAGGTGCCCGCGTCAACGAACTCAGTCAACTTTATGTGGCAGACGTTGAAACCATCAACGGCGTGCCTGGCTATCACATCAATAAAAGGTTTGAGGGGCAGAAATTGAAAAACAAAGCTTCCAAACGCTTTGTTCCCCTAGCCCAATCATTGCTTGATGCTGGGTTCCTCAACTTTGTTGCAGATGTTCAAAGGGCAGGGCACGACCGTCTCTTTCCCCATTTGCCGAACAACGACGGCCTGGGATTTGGAAAACAAATGAGTAAGCAATTTTCCGCTTACATCAAAAGCTGTGGTGTCAAAGAAGAAGGAATGGGGATGCACGCTTTCAGGCATCTCCTAGCCACCCGTCTGGATCGGGCTGGGGTAACGGAGAGTGCCATCGGCAAAATAACCGGGCACAAGAACCCCAATGCCACGCTACCAAAGTTCTACATCGATACGCCCACCCTGCACGAGCGTGCCGATGTACTGAAAAAATTTCAGTCTGGCGTGGAATTACCAGTCTATAGAGCAGGGCAGTTTGACGCATCGTTAAAAGAAGCGCATGCCTTGCCAGCAAGATGGGAAGAAGCCAAGAAAGCATCAGGAAAAAGCAAGAGAAAGGTGTAGTGGGTACTCGCCAATGCGACAACTTTCGGTTTTTGCTCAGTGAAATTTCGCCCGATTTTATGGCCCTGAAAAAAAGATCAAAAACATTGAAGACGACAGCTAGGAAGAAGAAAGAACTTACATTTGCGGACGTCTTCGCAGGTTGCGGGGGGCTGTCCCTTGGCCTTGTGAATGCTGGGTGGAAGGGAACCTTCGCCGTTGAGAAGCATGCGGATGCATTTGGAACTTTGGCGAGCAATCTTGTAGACGGTAGGCCATCAAAAAAGAAATTTGATTGGCCTGAGTGGTTGCCCCGTGCTGAAATCACGACCACGCATTTTCTTGAAAAATACAGTGGTCATCTGAAAAAAATGAAAGGGGAGCTGACCCTCTTGGCGGGCGGTCCACCATGTCAAGGATTCTCGCTAGCAGGACGTCGAACACAGTCCGACCCTCGCAATGCACTGACCAACGATTACATCGAGATGGTCAGCCATTTGAAGCCACGCTTTCTCCTGATTGAAAACGTAAAGGGGTTCACCCTCCCTTTTCGGAAGAATGCCAATGAGGACGATGATTCGGTGCCTTATTCTGCGAAGGTCAAGGAGCGTCTGGAAGAAATTGGATACCACGTCTACTCAGATCTCATTGATTTGAGCGAATTTGGGGTGCCCCAGTTTCGCAAGCGCTTCATCTTGATTGCCATCAAGAAGGGCGACAAGGCGATGAGGAAGCTCAAGGGTAAGTCACCGATTGATTTGCTTTACAAGCAACGCGCTCGTTTCTTGTCCAGCAAGAAGATTCCCCATGACCGCCCAGTGTCGGTCAAGGAAGCTATTGGTGACCTTGAGGTGAAGAGTGACAACTTGTTGCCTTGCTCTGACTCACCTTTTAAAAATTTCAAAAAGGTCGACTATCAAAAGGGCCGCTACCGTTCCCCGTTCATTACCCTCATGCGCAAGGGAACAGATCTAGAGCCCAACAGCCTTCGTCTTCCTAATCATAATGAATCAACGAGAAGTCAGTTCGAATCCATCATGGATACCTGCGCCAGGGGGCGCACACTGACTGATTCGGACAGGAAGCGCCTTAACCTGAAGAAGCATGCCATTACTCCTTTGAAGAGTACGCTGCCGTCCGCAACCGTGACGACACTACCAGATGACATCATTCACTATGCTGAGCCAAGGATTTTGACAGCACGAGAGAATGCGCGTCTCCAGACCTTTCCTGATTCGTTCCAGTTCACGGGTAAGTACACGACGGGCGGTCCGAATCGCAAGCATGAGTGCCCTCGGTATACCCAGATAGGAAACGCGGTGCCACCGTTATTTGCTGAGGCGGTCGGGCGCATGTTGAAGCAGCTTGCATCTTGAGGATGCCATGGCAACGACCTACAACTTTAAAACCAATACGCTTCTTAAGAACCTTGTCGGTAAGGACCTCATCAATGATGACAACATTGCCATCGTTGAATTGGCGAAGAATTCTTATGACGCTGGGTCCAACGTGGTCAAGATCACGTTTGAAAAGCTGTCTTCAAATGGCAGGACAAATCATGAGAGCCGAATAGTCATCGAAGACCACGGTTCAGGCATGGGTCTGCATGACATCAGGGATAAATGGCTCAATATCGCGTATTCAGAGAAAAAGCAGCTTCATCAGGAAAATGGCGCTTACTATGCAGGCAACAAAGGTGTGGGACGTTTTTCTTGTGATCGCCTAGGCTCACAACTTGACTTGCTAACAAGGGTCGATGGTGAGCGTGTGTTGCACATGCCCATCAATTGGAAGGATTTTGAAGTTGAGGGAAAGAAAGACCTCCTCATCCAAGATATCAGCATATCCATCAATCGTATTGATGACACCAAGGCGGCATCCATAGCGGGGATAAAAAAGTTCCCAAAGAAAGGCACCGTTCTCGTCATATCGGACTTGCGTAGTGTTTGGAATAGAGAGCGTTTGGTTGAATTGAAGCGATCTCTTGAGAAGTTCCTCAATCCAAATCAGCTCTTTCAGCGCAATGCCTTCAAGATTACCTTGAGTGTTCCAGACTTGTTGGCGAAGGATGCCGGACAGCTCTACTACAATACCGTCAATGGCGAAGTAAGGAACCAGGTTTTTGAGAACCTTAAGTTCAATACAACCTACATTCGATCTCATGTGTCAGCGGAAGATGGGGCTGTTGAGACTGAGTTGTATCACGAGGGCGAGCTGGTATTCAGGACAAGAGAGAAAAGTGAGCTGTATCCAGGGTTGGATGATGTATCAGTCATCATCTACTACCTGAATCCCTACAAGAAGGCTTATTTCACCAGGCAGACGGGTATTCGCTCTGTCGATTTCGGATCGATATTTCTGTTCTTGAACGGATTTCGAGTGGCGCCGTATGGCGACCGTGGGGATGATTGGCTGGGATTGGATGTGAGAAAGACCCAGGGCACGACAAGGTATTTGTCGAGCCGTGACATTATTGGTCGCATCGAGGTTTCGGACGGCAAAGATGCCTTTCAACCAGTCTCCAGTCGAGAGGGCTTAAAGAACACATCATCTTTTTTAGAGCTCAAGAACGCGTTCTTTATCGATACTTTAAGGAAGCTTGAGCGCTTCGTTGTTGATGGGCTCGATTGGGATAGTGTTCCATCATCCTTGCGAGAAGAACTTCGAAGAAGTGATGGTTTGGATTGGGACGATACGCCTGAAGTTTACATTGAGTCTCGTGATCGGAAGCAGCAACGCATTGCGCTATCCATCATGTCACTCATAGGGAGTGACCCATCAAGAACTATCAGTTATTGGTTTAATCCCGCTCTCCTTGAGGCAGTGTACGAAACAAGAAGCGAGGAAGTGCGCCAGCTTCTTTCTCAGATTGAAGGCTCGCCTGCGGAGCAGTTGGATGGTGACCTTAAGAGAGGCCTTGCTCGAATTAAGAAGCTTTTGCAGAAGAAGGAAGAAGAGGCAAAGGCTGCAAAGGCAGAGGTGGCAGAGCTCAAGGTCACTACCGCTAGGCAACAACGAGTCGTTGAGAAGCTTCGCGGAGAAACAGAGACTTATCGCGCCCAGACGCTCTTCTTACAGTCGGTGGCGCAGGCAAATGTAGATGACCTGGTGAACTTTCATCACCAGATCAATCATGACTCGACAATTGTTGCCAACCACTTGGCAAAGGCTGTCAAGGCGCTTAGAGAAGTGCCAAATTCAAGGCCCATCATTGAGAACATTGAAAAGGCCCTGATGGCAAATCGACGGATATCTGTCGTTGCGCAGTACGCAAGTAAAGCCAATTTTAGGTCTGGCTTGAAGAAAGAAATGACGGATATTCCGGCTTTTATCCAACAGTATTTGCTGAACATTGCAAAGGATTTCACGGCGACCGACCTAAACGTTCATGTGCACAATTCCGTGAACGAAGCATTCGAGGTCAAGGCGAGCAAACTCGAATTGTCGATACTTATCGACAATTTGGTCAGCAATTCAGTCAAGGCAATGGCAAGGCGCTTTGATGTCGAAATGAAGCTTGAGGGTAGGAATCACCTACGAGTTAGCTTCAAGGATGACGGTAAGGGTCTTTCTCCAGAAGTTGCTGATGTCGAATCAATCTTTGAAATGGGAGTGACAACTTCGACTGGGTCTGGCTTGGGCCTGTTTCACGCCAGGCGTATTGTCGAGTCAATGGACGGGCGGCTTACTGCGATACCTCAGAAGCCGAAGGGGATGGAGATGTTGCTGGAGCTCACACGATGAAGCTTGAATACAGAATTCTCTGGTTTGATGACAACGAAGAGATGTTTCAGTCCATTGATTTTGACCCACTCACGACGGGGATCGATGGATGGGGGTTCATTCCTGAAATAGAATTTGTCAGCAATCCAGATGATTTTTTAAACAAAAGTCCGTTCTCAGACTATGACCTTCTTGTTGTTGACTATAACCTGGAAGAGCATGGTCAAGGCCAGGACTTCATTGCGAAGATCCGAGAGCAGGAAGTTTACACAGAGGTCATTTTTTACTCGGCAGGTAAGTCTTCGGCGCTCTGGGAGGCTGTTGGAAAGCACCAGCTTGAAGGCATCTACATTGCGAACAAAAATGTAATTATTGAGAAGATTCTCAAGGTTGGTCAGCAGACACTACGTAAAGTTTTGGATGTTGAAAACATGCGTGGAATCGTGATGGCTGAGGTTGGCGATCTCGATCATTTGTTGGAAAGTATCGTCAGTGCGGCAATCGATGGCCTTGAGCAATCTAAACGGGACGAAGTGTTTGCTCGTTTCCATGAGCACTCCGAAGAATCCCATGGCAAGCATAAAGAGAAGTTGGATGCCTTCAAGGCTGCCCCAACCGTGGAAGTTCTGTTGAGCTTGTGTGATAGCAACAAGCGTTGGCAGAATTTCAATAGGGCTAAAGGTCATCATCCTAAATTGAAGGGTATTAGGCTAGGAAATTATGTGGATGACGTTCTAACTCCACGAAATATGCTGGCCCACGGTGTCCCAGAAAAGAAGGCTGATGGAACGGAGGTCTTTAGCTATCAAAGTAAAATTTTTGAGTTTAGTGAGGCCAAAGGCGTTGCGCTGAGAAAAAAGATTATTGAATACAAGAAGGCGTTCATCGCGATTAGTGGTCAGCTTACTGAGAAGGAAGTTCAAGCTGTCTTGGAGCAGGCAAAGGCTGCTGAATCTGGTGGAGAGGCTACAGCCTAAGTTTTCGCGATGACGGATTTCCTCTCTAAGGCTGAACGTTCTTTGCGGATGTCTCGCATTAGGGGAAAGAACACCAAGCCAGAAATGCTTCTACGAAAGAAGCTACATGGCATGGGATTTCGTTACCGCCTCCATGGGCGTTTGTTACCAGGAAAACCGGACGTTGTTTTGCCGAAGTTCCGTGCCGTTGTCTTTGTCCATGGTTGCTTTTGGCATCATCATCAAGACTGCAAGGTCGCCAACGATCCCAAGAGTAATAGTGATTTTTGGCAGAAAAAGTTCGAGGCAAACGTGTCGCGCGATAGGCTAAATGAGACGCGTCTTGAGAATCTTGGGTGGCGCGTTTTCATTGTTTGGGAGTGTGAGTTGGTACCGAATCGCATCTCAGCAACGTTAGAGTCTCTTGCCAATCAGCTTCGAAAAAGCGTTTGAAGCAGGGCGAGAGCGCGTCTTAGCAATCTTCGATTGCGACGCTCACAGCCAAGCTTGAGAGCCAAAAACTAAAGCAATGCTGCAAAAAGGCCATCTCTCGCGAGATGGCTTTTTCATTTGCGCGAATCCCATTGACAGACATCCATATTCTGCTTTGATGTGATGGTGATGCTGAAGCCAGACGCTAAAGCATCGCGCTCTGGATCAAGGATTGATCCATTGCTATTAGCCATGTCATGGAGGACAAATGGAAGTACATGCCCACGCAAGACCTCACATTGAAACCCACGTACGCTCGAAAGGCCACAATAGCATTGCTGGCGCCGCATACCGCCTCGGACTCAAGCTCGTTGATACGCGCACTGGCATTTGGCACGACTACCATCGTCGGTCTCTCCGAGGGGAAATCGTCTTAGCGTCGACCATTGCCCCTGAGGGTTCTCCTGATTGGGCGGTCAATCCCCAAGAAATGTGGGGCAGGGTTGAAGCTAGTGAGAATCGTCGTAACAGCCAAGTTGCCCGCGATTTCCGCGTGCCTTTGCCCTTGGGCCTCTCGTCTGACCAGGCCAGTGCCATGGCCCAGGAGATGGCGAGGTATCTCTCCGACAACCTTAAGACACCGGTCTCCATCGGTGTCCACCGCGATTCCGAGGTGGACGTTCGTAAGCGTCACCCCATCTCATCTCGCGACGATCGCATGCATCTTGTTTGATATCGCCATCGACTTTCAACCGGAGCGATTGGATGGCTAACAAGCAAACGTATTGGCAAACGCATCTGGACGCCTGGCGTCAAAGCGGCCTGAGCCAGGCGGGCTACTGCAAGCAGCACGGTTTATCACTATCGAGCTTTGGCTACTGGCTGCATCGACGCACCGAGTCCACGCCGCCCCCAGCGGCCTTACCCATCGTCGTTGCCAAGCCTTCGCTCGAGACGCAGGTGGAAGTGCGGCTCCCCAATGGATGGTCGGTCCGACTTGCAGCCAGTGCTGAGCGCCTTCACATCTTGCCACTGCTGCGCGAGTTGGCCGCATGCTGAGCCCGACAGGCTGGTGGCTGGTCACCGCGCCGATGGATCTACGCAGCGGCATGGACCGCCTGCTGGTCTACGTGCGCCAGACTTTAGGTCACGATCCTTTCGCGGGGGCTGCGTATGTGTTTCGCAATCGCAGCGCCTCGCGGATCAAGCTGCTGCATGCCGATGCGCAAGGCGTGTGGCTGGCAGTGCGTCGTTTACAACAAGGCCATTTTGTGTGGCCTCGTTCGGACGAGACGATGTGGTCGGTGAGCGAGGCGCAATTCGCCTGGCTATGCGCTGGCGTGGATTGGCAACGATTAAGCGCGTCGCCCACTCTTGCACAGCAGCTTTGATCGGTTACGCTGCACGCTATGGATCAGGCCGCCATCGCCAACCTGGACGACGTGCAACAGCTGCGTGCCTTGCTGCTGGAACAGATGCACATCAACGCCAGGCAACACCAGGCGATGACATCGAAAGATGCCATCATCGCGACACTGAAGGCAGAGAACGCACGCTTGCGCCGCCTGCAATTTGCGGCCCGCTCGGAACGATTGCCCACGGATCAGCGCGACTTGTTCGAGGAGACGCTGGCCGAGGAGATCGCGGCGGTCGAGGCCGCGTTGGCGAAGCTGGATGCCGATACATCCGCCAAGCGCACCCCCGATCGTGTCAAAAAGGCGAGCCCGCGCCGCCCGCTGCCGGATCATTTGCCGCGCGTGGAGACGCGGCATGAGCCGGCGAGCTGCTGCTGCGCCGATTGCGGGCACGACCTGGTGCACGTGCAGGATCACATCAACGAAAAACTCGCCTGCAAGCCGCTTGAGTTTTACGTCCAGCGGGACGTCTATCCCCAATACGCCTGCCGCCGGTGCGAGACCATCGTCAGCGAACCGGTGGCGCCGGCGGTCATCGATCGTGGGATGGCCGCGCCCAGCTTGCTGGCCCAGGTGGTGATCGCCAAATACGTCGATCACCTGCCGCTGTATCGTCAGGAAGCCATCTACCTGCGCAGCGGCATCGAGCTGCCACGGGCGACGCTGGCCGAATGGATCGGCGCGTGCGGCGTGGCCTTGCAGCCCTTGGCCGATCGCCTGCGTGAGCAGATGAAAGCCGTCGCCATCCTGCATGCGGACGAGACGCCGGTGGGCATGCTCGATCCGGGAAGCGGCCAGACCAAGCGGGCGTACCTGTTTGCCTATCGCACCGCGACCGGACCACCGATCGTGCTGTTCGACTTTTGCACCAGCCGCAGCGGCGCGCATGCCCGGCGCTTCCTGGGCGATTGGCGCGGCACGCTGATGGTCGACGACTACGGCGGTTACAAGGCGCTGTTCCGTGAGGGCATCACCGAGCTGGGATGCTGGGTGCATGCGCGCCGAAAATTCTTCGAGCAATACCAAGCCAGTGGCAGCGCCTTGGCCAAGGAAGCCTTGGCGCGCATCGCCGAGCTGTATCGCATCGAAGAGGAAGCGGCAGGGATGGATGCTTCGGCACGACTCGCCCATCGCCAGCAACACGCGATGCCGGTGCTGCACGCCTTCAAGGCGTGGCTCATCGAGCAACGCAAGACGACCGTGGGTCAGAGCAACACGGCCAAAGCGATGGACTACACCCTCAAGCGCTGGGATGCATTGGCTCGCTACGTCGAGGATGGTCGTTACCCGATCGACAATAATCCGGTCGAGAATGCGATCCGGCCGATCGCACTCGGGCGAAAGAACTGGCTGTTTGTCGGCGCCGAACGCGCCGGACGGCGCGCCGCCGACATCATGGGTCTGTTGGCCACGGCCAAGGCGAATGGCTTGGACCCGCATGCGTGGCTGACCGATGTACTCACTCGCCTACCTACGACGCGCGATCGCGATATCAACACCCTCTTGCCACTTGTAGGCCAATGGCAGCCGACGCCTGAGGGCTGATCATGGCCGCGACCTCGTGTCCAGGTGAGGTTGGGTGACGCTTACGGACGTTCTCGGTGAAAAGAAGATGGCGGAGAAGGTCGGTTACCACGCTCATCTCTACTTTCCGACCCGACGATTGGCGTGCTTTGAAGATCAGGGTCACGGAAAGGAAGCCGGCGCATCTGGTGATGCTGACCGCTCAGCAGAGCCCACGGGATTTGGTGGAAAACTCACCATCCTTTCCAACAAACGCACATCCGCCGAGTTTGTCGAACGCCTCAATGCCAAATGGGCTGAGCTTTGCAACGAGTTCGCAAGTGAAGCAGGACTTCGGACTGACTATGACCATCGCAGTTACGCCCGCCAGGGTGTGGACATCACGCCACAGCCCACAGTTGGACAGGCGGCAACCGCTATGGAGAGAAAAGGGGTGAAGACCCGAAAGGGCACCCAGCTTCGGGAGGCATTGAAAGCACCCGAAGGCAGAAATGATGGAGGTGAAGAGGTAAAGACAGGAACGCAAACAATCGAGGCATCGAATCCTATAGAAGCAGTAACTCCGCCTGTAACTTCGGTCTTACCAGAGCAACGCCTCCTCAATGTAACCGCATTGCCCGAGCCAGACTTCTCAGCTTTCGACCCAGCCAGCCTAGCTAGCAACGTGGTCTTTCTAGATCGACTGAGGGAACGTCGGCAACAACTGGGTATTTCAGACGACCGTTCTTCTGGAGGTAGGAAGGGGCCTATTGTTGTAACCAACGCGAATCCTGTCATTCCGTTTAAGCCCAAGCCTCGACGAGACCCTCTCATTGCCATCCCTATCGATTCGTCGCCCCCTGTGCAGTCCTCCGCCAATGACGGCTCGAAGAGTTGGTTGCGCCAAGTGGAGAATAAGCCGTCGTTGGAGACGCTGGCACGAAGGCATCACTTGGTCGTGGTGAAGACAGGCTCCTTTGCCTCAAGGGCAGAAAGGACCCTTCCTCAATCCATGTCCGCTTCTGAGAAAGAACGCGTCAAGCAGAGCTTGGTGTTGGTCGAATGCTTGGAAAAAGTGCTGGCAACCCTGGAGGCGGCTCAGGATGACGAGGACAAGAAAGCCAAAGCCTATGAGCGAGGAAAGGCAGCAGCATTGGATGCAGATTACCAACTCGACCGAGCCATAAGAGCCCAGAAAGTCGCACAAAACCGCCTGGACCTTTGGGTACGCAATCGTCCCAAGCCCTATGGGCTCTTAGGTATCCTCGACCCAGGAAAGAAGCGTCAGGAGGAGTTGCAAGAAGACGTCCAGTGGAAGGATGGCCTGGTTCAAGCAGCCAAACGAGCCTCAGAAAAATTGCATGCTTTTTCTCAGGAAGCATCGCGAGCCTTGCTTCGCGTCCAAGCCCTGCTTATCGAGCTCAAAAGGGAACTGGCCGTAACGGCGGTGGAACTTCGATCCCGAGATATCCGCATCTTCGAGGAATTCTCAAAATGGCTCTGTTTTCGCCAAAAGAAGATGTTGGAAGAGGCTCTTCCTGGACCAACAGGGCCCGTGGATGATATCGATGCAGACCTGGGTGTCATCGAAACTGGATCGGGAACAGGTGGAGGTGGAGCCCCGAAAGGCATGCCAGCACCCCAAAAGCCTGTTCCGAAAATACTGCCCGAGTTGGGGAAGAAGATGAAGCGTTAACGCATGATAGGTATACGACTTATAGAAGAGCTCCGTGTTTATTGAAGAAGATACTTGGCAGCGGCTTCTCTTATAAGATTATTGTTTCCTAAGGCAGGGACCTTATCTTCGGTGCCAAGCCACAACTCCACTAGTCCAGGTTTTGGGAGGGGATTCCAATCATACTTGGCCTGAATTCGAAGATCATGTCCAAGAATTCTAGTCATGATCGTCTGCAATTGCTCAGCAATCTCCGTATCACTCTGGCGGTAAATGCGGATGAATCCGCTAGTTCCGACGTATGCTACTTCTACCTTATCTCCGACCATCATGCGGCTTCCAAAAAGATACCTTAACTTATCAACAAGCGTCTGAGTATTTTGTAATTCGTCTTTGCTAGATACTTGTATATACACTCGTGGCGTAACCCTATTGTCGCCTTTTACTTTAACAATGGGTTTGGTGCCAGCTGATGTAAGAGTAAGGGCTCCTGGATCTCCTGTGCTATATCTCAAATACTCAGAAGCTCCGCGTACAGGTTCGGATGCCTTTACAAATCTTTGAACTTCATCGCCATCGATGTTCATAGCTTTATTAGCAATGTCTTCGATAGCTGCAATAGCCTCGATTGTTACCGCATCACTTACAGGTCTGACGGTAATGCTGGTTGTCTTTGCGTCTGACTGAGTGTTTGATGGATTGTTGTTCTGTTTGTTTGATGCAGGAGCGTTATCGCTTCCCGTATCAGGATCTTGATTTGAGCCAGTGTTTTTGGGATCAGAGTTACTGGATGAAAGATTTTTCAGAGCCGTGAGCTTTGTTTGCGAAGTTGAGAGAGCATCCATCGCACTTTTTGCTGCTAAAGCATCCTTTTCGCACTTGGACTCAGCTTTTTTGTCGGTTATGTCTTTGCATGTCGGGTCGTTGCCGTTGCTCGCTGTCACGCCGTTGAGATCATTTTTTGCTTGCTTAGCTAAGTCATCAGCGGTTTTTTGTCTGCTATCTACCTCAGAGGAGGCTTGTTCTATCTGCCCCTGTGTTGGCGGCTTTGGTGCCGTAGTGCTTAGATCCGAGGGAACCTTGGCCGGTTCGACCATGCCGGATATATTCTCTATTGCACTTATGGCAGCAACCAATCTTAAATCAATGACTGATAGAGCCATATATTGCGATTGATCAATTGAGCCACCCTGCCAAAGAGCACAATGGTCTTCTTGAATGCTGTTGAGCAAAGCATTTGCTTGAGATCGTTGTATTTGTCGACCGGATTCTTGAATGGCGTTGGCCACGTTGGCAGAAACGTTAGGATCTGGTTTGCCGCTAGCGCTCAAACCGCCTTGGAAGCTGGCACCCATGAGGGTAAATACATCTGGCGGAATGTCTCGACATTCACGGATTTCCCATGCATAAGTCTGACTCTCATTGTTATAGGCGTGAACTTTCACGACGGTTCGACCACGAGAACGTGCATCGGAAGCTATAAACACGGCCTCAGGCGCATACGGCTCCACCATGTTTTTGTCGTTGTCGAAGACCGTTGTATGTCGATAGATACTTTGCTGATTGGCCGTGGTGCATCCAGCCAAGATGATTGCGCAAACTATCCCCAAACCAGGCATCCTGGAATTCATGTCTACATCCCCCAATGCGACATTACTGGCTAGAAAACTAGCACTACAGACAGTGCGCGTCTGTCAGGAAACCCCTACATCTGATGAAAAAATATAGGGGGATGATGACAAAAAGTGTGACAGGCGACCTTGGCCGAGGGCCTATAGTTAAGAAGACGTCAAACCGTTTGAGGCGTTTGTTCGCTATCGGAAATAAGCCGTTTTTTATCGGATTCCAACTGCCATCACCGGCCGATGCTTCTCCCAACGCCTGCGAATTTCATGCAGTCGACCGATTTGGTTGGACGTCAAGTTGAAGTGTTCCTGCCACCCATTTTGGAATGTGACGGTCAGCTTTTGACCATCGCCACGAAGCTGGCTGAAGGTGATGGCATGCATGTCATGGCTTCCCCACGATTTGAAGAACCCTTCACCATTCTTGCCTAATACCAGGTAGCGGATGTTCGGGGCAGGAGTGTAGTCAAACAATTCCAATGGGTTCTTGAGTGGCTTGACCAGCATGTCTTGACGACATTCTTTCAGAAGTCGCTTGCAGGAATTTTCCCATTGTTGGCGGATGAGCTTCTCGTTGGGAGTCAACACATGGCGATGCGCATGGACCCAGCGCTTAAAGGCATTGGCGCCACGGTCGGTCATTTGAAGGGTGGTGACCATACGTTCGGTTTTTGCCTGCTGAAGACTGTGGTTGGTCGCCCACTGTTGGTGGTAGTGCAGGAGAGGGTCGACTTCCTGGACGGAAACCGACGTTCCCAGTGAGCGCTCCTTAATCACCGTTCGCCAATACCCCTCCGAACCAGGCGTTTGCTCCCCCGTGTAAAGCCCACCACCTGTGGGGTAGAGCGTCACACGACCAGGTGTGCCAGGGCGCCATTTTTGCTGGGTCTCAGTGATGGTATGACGATGAAAAGAGAACAGGCCGCACCCGAGCTTGACGGTGTGGCTGGCAACATCATCATGAGACGCCAAGTGAACCAGGCCGTTGGCCTTGTCCAGATGGATGTCACATCCATCCGCCTTGAAAGCATTCTTCCTTGGGCGAATCACCCATTCGTAGACCATCCAGAGTACGAGCAGAGTCGGAACGATGCCGATAACCACCTTCAAAAGCAGATCATTCATATCCATGTGCAGGGTCCTTGCGTGAAGTTGCGGTGTCGAGAGAGGGGGAAAGACAAGCGGTTTTGATCAGTTGTGAGTGCTCTGTTCCCAATATTTGAGGTAGTGACCCCTCGTATCGAAAATCAAACCCAGGGTTTCGGTCTGGGTGTGAGGACCATGGCCGATGAAGGCGCCGGCGATAGGGATGAAGGACTTGGCGTCCATTTGTTCTGCGGAGTAGCCATACGAGAGCATGGTTGTGCCATCGGTGTTGTGCGTCGTGCTCTGAGGTTCACCGAACAAACGCTCCGCGTCAGCAATGGTGGAGACACCGGGTTTGAGTTCATCCAATTTGCTTTGGTCAACCTTTGTCCCACTGGTAGCGCAGGCGGTCAGAAGGAGTGAGAGGGTAAGCAGTGCGAAAATCTTTTTCATGGACGCGTCCTGAGTAAAGCCCTTGGTGGCCCAAAGGCTTGGATGGAAAAGAAGAGGGGTCAATCCACGTCGATGGAGGCGACGGTTTTGCTGTCTTGCTGAAGGTCCTGAAAATCGATATGCAGGTGAGTGGCCGTGGCGTTGATTTGATTTTTGGATGGATCAATGCCATCGACGAAGAAGTAGTACGTGAACATCAACTTCAAATGAAAGTTGGCGCGAAGCGACTCGATGGTGTGAGCGACATTGGTGTCTGCAACCTTGATGTTGCACATGTTCTCGGTCGGCTTGATCTTTACGTAGATATTCTGGTTTCCGTGGAACGCGTAGCGACCACAATCAATGATGGAAAAACTCTGACTGGCGAAGTCGTACGGTTTGACCAACGCAAACATGCCAAACGGAGAGTCGGTTTGCAGGACGAAGTAGTCGAGCTTCCGATACTTCTCCAAAGTGGCATTCACGGTCGGAAGGTCCGAGACCATGATGTCGTGTTGTTTAAACGCATCTGACTCGTTGAAGTATTGAGGTGAGAAGAGCTTCATCTTCTCGTCGTCACTCGGTGGAGTAGCGAGCCTCGAGACATAGACATACGTCAGCCAAGACGGGTCGTCAGGCTTGGTGTAATCCGAAAGAGGTGTGTTTGGGTCGGCCTTAGAAGTTTGGCCAGACGGAGGTATAGAGGCTTGGGACTGTCCCGTTGCCTGAGAGGCCGAGGAGGCGGTTCCACTGGCCCCCGAGCCTTGGGAGGAGTGCCCGCACCCCGCCAGTCCCAGGGTGATCGCCAACCCTAAGAAAAATCCCTTCATTGCTGTGCCCCTGTCTTGATGTCGGTAGGGCGGATCGTAATGGAAAGCGGAGTTAAAACATGAAGAAGGGTTAAATGAGACTGGAGTAAAAAATCCCTGGGCCTTTAGAGGACCCAGGCCATGAAAAAGACATCTGTCCACCGCCCCGAACATGTGGTTTTGGTCGGGGTGCTAAGGGAACTTCGAATCCAGGCGGGCCTAACCCAGGCCTCAGTGGCTGAGCAGTTGGGGGTGGCGCAGACCACCATTTCCGACATTGAAATCAACGAGCGGGGTCCTGACCTCTTTGTGATCAGAGACCTATGCAAGGTTTACGGTGTCACCCTGGAAGAGGTGTTGACCGAGGTGGACAAGCGCTTGCTCGATGGCCAGGTCAAAGCTCCCGCACGCATCAAACGGAAGGATAGGAAGAGGCTGTAGGTACGCCTCCCGAACCCTCACCCGCCCATCACCGCCATTTCGTCACGATTTGATGACAACCAATCGTGCAGGCGGACATGCAACAAAGGGAGAGTCATATGATGCGTCAAATGCTGTTCGGAGTTGGGGTCTTTCTGGTCAGCAGTTCAATGGTGTGGGCGGGGGATTCAACGGACATAGGTCAAGGCATGGGGACAGTTCAGCCCAATGCCCACGACTTGTCGTTGAGCCCCAACTGGCATGTCTACACTTTTAAAAAGCAGGGCATTCATTACTTGCAGGTCAACGACAACGCAGGCCAAGTACACCTTGGGTTAGGCGTGGCCAATGGTGTGTATCTAGTCCTGCCGATGGGCAGTGATGCGGGCAATGTATCAACACCGGATGCACCCCTGACGACCACGTTGTCCAACGTGGAAGTGGTCTATCGGGATAGCGAAACCGTATTGAGTGTGGGCACCAATTCATTGGGGCAGTTGGTGTGGTCGGCAGTCCCTGCGTCTACCTCGACAACTGCGGTCACGGCAGAAGAGTGTGACGCCAATTCTTGTCCGATCAACCGCATCCAATCTGCCTTGCCCACCACTCAGACTTCATCGGCCACACAATCCACATCCCTGGCTTGCGATCCGAATTCGTGTCCCATCAATCGGGGACCTTAAGTCACAGTCGACTTGAGTTCTTGCTGGAGCAGGATCTGCAAGCGACCGTCTGAGCTGGAAACATTGCCGTGGAACAGTTGCGCACGGATGCGCAACTCTTCTAATCCCAAGTCAAAACTCCCCAACCCCTTCATCACCTCTTGCTTGTTCGGGGCAGGAATGGGATTGCCATTGCTCTTGACGGTTAGGCGAACCGTCAATACATCACGGTTGTTTTCAGTGTGGGTGGAAAGCTCAACACGGTCCGTTGGGGATTGACCAAGAAGGTGGCCGACTGCCTCGCATGCAAGGCGGTAGAGCATCGACAACGCATTTTTGGACAATAAGCTCAATTGTCCTTGGATGTGGGATTGATATCCAATGCCGAGCTTTCCAAGAAGGTTTGCAATCGGTCCTTCTTCATCCAAGGCATGTGGATGACTGGCCCCCATGGGAGGGGCGAGAGCGTTGGCAAGCTCACTTATTTTAAAAGTGGTTTGACTCAACGCCTGCTTGTGTTGTTCCACATCACTTCGATTGTACGAAGAATCGAGCCGAATCATAAGATGCCGATGCAATCGCGTCAGTTCGTTGTTGGTCAACGACAACTCAAGCGAACTGCGTTGTAATTTCGCCTCGGCCAACTGATGTTCCAGGCGTGCCTTTTTCAAATGATTTTGCGTATCTTCCAACGCTTGTTTGAGCTTGGTCGTTTGCAGACCCAACACAATGAAGGTGGTGAGGAACAACGCCATCATGGTCTGCGCCATGAGGGTCGGGATATCGAACATCCCAGGCATCAGAGACACAATGCCAAAGCTGGTGATGGCACCCATCACACTCGCCCCCTTCCAACCCCATTTGACCGCAAAGTAGCCAGCGGGAATGAACAACACCGCCTGTCCGATAAAACGGACCATGGCATTGGGGGACAGTAGAAGAAGGGCAACTTCCACCACCACCGCCAGGATGGTTACCAAGCTCGCTTGGAGCAGGGGCCAGTTGGCTCTCCAGATGGCTTTCAGGGAATGATGCTCAGACCACTCCAACGCACCCGTCAGCACCAATGGCGTGATGGCAAGCATGCCCGTGAAGACGCCCAAAAAGTAATCAGGCAGGAGTTCCAGAAGGGGCTTCTGGCCGAAGGTTTGGGGGTGGGGAATGAGGCTTGCCGAGACCAGGCCGTTGGCGACCAAGACCGCGCTGGAGGCCAGGATGCAGATGAGGAGACTGCTGAGACGAAAGTTCGGAAGAGTGAGGCCCTGGAGCTGAGAACGGCAGATCCCCACCACGGCCATTAGGAAACCGATGGGGGGAAGGATGGAGAAGAGATAGAAGGTTAGGCCGAACTGCGCGATGCAGTCCCACAGGCCATAGGCCAAGAGGCCCGTTTCCGAGACCAGCAGGGCGCCCCAGTAACGCGGTGGGGTCAGCAGAAGGACGCTGAGCTTGAACCCAGCCAGGGGAACAAAGTGGGCGAATCCAACGTTCCGAAGCAAGGAATAGACAGTGCCGTAAATTATTGCGACTGCAACTTGTCGTCCCCAAAAACCCATCCGTAGCCCCATCTGGTCTACCCCTTAGACGTTCTGGACCGAACCCTAACCTCAACCCCAAACTTTCACACTAAGGTGAGGGACGTGAAAGCCCCGAGAAGAGGTGGGGCGATGATGCTTGCTGAGTTTGGCCTATAGTCGGCAAACTTGACGAACCGTTTAAGGGATAAGGGGAACGGATATGACCAGTCGCGGAGTTCGTGGTCTCTCGGGGTTTCTTTGCATTTTTATGTTGCTTGTGTGCAGTGCATTGCATGCACAGCAACAAGGGACCGTCACTTACGTCTATACCGATCCGCAAGGGACGCCACTTGCGGAAGCGGATGCCAATGGCAACATCACCAAGACGTTTGATTACACGCCTTATGGCACTACAGCGTTAGGCACACCACCCAATGGTCCTGGTTATACAGGTCACGTCAATGATCCAGAAACAAACCTGGTCTACATGCAAGGTCGATACTACGACCATGCAACAGGTCATTTTCTAAGTATTGATCCAGTCTCGCCCACGCCAGGCAATGCATTCAATTTCAATCGCTACGCCTACGCCAACAACAATCCAATCGTCAACATCGACCCCAACGGGCGAGAAACGGGGCAGGCCTATGCCGCCATTTATCGAATGGATGGTGGGGTTCCTCAGACTTACATCTCACCCGATGACAAGGTTGGTCCTGCCATTGAAGCGGGTTTCAATCTCCTTCCCGTTGTAGGCGATGGCGTCAATATCGGGGAGGCGATTACCAACCCATCCGCAGTGAACATTTCTGCAGCCATCGTTGGTGTTGTTCCTGAAGTCGGGGGAGCACTGGCTGACACTGTAAAAGGAGCAGCAGGAGGTGCACGAGCTGGAAAAGCCTTTACACGGACAGACAAGGCAATAGTTAAAGCTGAAAACGCTGCAAAGAACGAAGGGAAAGTAATATGCGAGGGTTGCGGAAGGGAGACAGTACCCTCTCAGCAAAGCAAGAAGGGAGTCACACCCCCTGGAAACGAAGCGCAAGTCGACCATGTTATTCCAAAAGCAAAAGGCGGGGATGGATCGCGTGAAAACGCGCAGGTACTTTGCCGTGATTGCAACAATGCGAAATCGGATAAAACGCAATGACCGAGCGGGTAAAGATATTCTTTCAAATGCAACAAGACGAAGACGGCTACCCACCCATCACTGTGGAATCCGTTTGGGCAAAACCTGCCCCAACATCGGGAGAGTATGTCCTCGAAAACATCCCATTTTTTTTTCGAGAAGCCACATTTGAAGATACAGTCAAAGTGCGCGAAGAAAATGGACAACTATGGTTTGACGGTTTAGCAAATCACTCTTCAAATTCACTTGTACGCATCGTTTTCCACGACCGTGAATGCGAGCCGAGAATCGAACAGGAACTCGCAAAGCTTGGGTGTGAAGTGGAATATTTCGAACAATACAACCTTCTGGCCGTGAGTATTCCAGGCGATATCAAGTTGTCAGATGTGCAAGCGTATCTTGCCAGTGAGGCTGACGCAGGAACCATTGGTTATGAAGAACCTATCCTACGGCAGTAAAAAGCGCTTCAGTTTGGAGGCTGGGATGCAACTATAAGCTTGGTTTTGGCAACGCATCTTGATACTTGAAACAAGGAATGAGCCAGATGGACCCTCTGACCCTCGCTACTTCGTTTGCAACGATAGTAAGTCTATTGGGGAGCTATTCATCCGAACGCAGTAGTGAGCGATCCTCATCCTTTGACGATTTTATGAAGTGGTTGGCGGAGAGGCATCATCAAGAGCTTGTAGAGCTGATTCAGCAAAGCGATACGACTTTGCTTAGCGTCAAAGTTCTTTTGAACCAAAAGCACGAAGTCTTAGATGAGAGATTGAAGAGCTTGGATGAAGCGATGGCGCAGATCGCCTATGGATTTTCTGAATTTCGAGGAGTGGCTTTGCTGGCGCATCCTCAGATAGAACTCTCAGACCAAGCAATTACGCTACTCAAAGAATTTTGCGACTCAGATGCCAGCACAATGTTTGAGATACGCGCTCTGAATGGGGCGCTGTATCAGTTTTCTGATGGCAAAAGAGGTTCATTTGTTCCATCTGATCCTCGATTTTTCGACGACGATCTACGTTCGTTGGTTTCTTTAGGGCTTCTACACGAAAAGAACGCGTCAGACAAAAGGCGTGAATTCCAAATTACAAGAAGTGCGGCTAAGTACGTTGAAGCGATAAGGGGATCAAAGTAAATCGATCCCCTCATGCTGTTTAACGAAAGCCATAGTTCATTGCTTCATCCATTGAATTGCCTTCCCTGAGTGCCATCAATGGATGCTTCAATTTTACGCGGCTTTCGACGCTTTCTTGTTTCGACGTTGTCGTTTCCCATCTTCAACGCGTCGTTGCGCACGGGCTTGTTTCGCAAGCTCTTTTCTTAGGTACGTCTCAAAGCGACCGACCTTGTACGGTATGAATTGGATGGGAGGAAAATTGATTTTTTCTATGCCATCTTTGCATTCAGGTACATCGGCGGGGTCTACATAGTAGCGGTCTAGTGTGTCTTCTCTGTCGTTGTCACCGTCACTGTGCCCAAAAACCTTTTTTGTAATTCGCTTATAGACGCCCGATTTCGCAGAAAGGGTGCCGAACGTGTGCCTAAAAACATGTAGGGACTTTTTGCGGTCGGTGATGCCACAGCGTTTTCGAAGATGATATCGATTGAACCAGATGCTCACGTTTCCTGCGGGACCATTGGCTCCCCACGTCAAGCCAGGAAACAAGTGGACGTGTCCCATCATCCTCAGTTCTTCGACATACTCAAGAAGCCCAAGTTCGATGAGCTTGGAATGGACGGGAACATAACGTATTGAGTTTTGTGTTTTTACGTTCTGTCCGTCGCGGTCGGATGAGATGCAAAAACACCAAATTCCAGCAATATCTACCACATCTGCGATATACAGTTGCATCAGTTCGTTGATTCGCAGAGCCGAGTGCAGGCAGACCAGAGGCCCCCAATATTTGTGGGGTTCATCAAGAGAAGGGTCATGCTTGGAGTCAAAGATGTTGATGAGGTCTTCAGGAGAGAACGATGTCTTGGTCTTGCCGACTTTGAAGTCTTTTTTTCTGACTAAGGCCGTCGGGTCACTGGTGATGACTTTTCCACTCAAGAGTTGATTGAAAAAGGTTTTGAGGTCAGAAAAGTATCGACCTTGCGTTCCCTTGCTAATGCTTTGAGTCTTCTCGCGTTCAGCACGTGCGACGATGGACCTGTACGTCATCCCTGGATTTTCTTTACCGACCCGTGTTCGCGGGGGAAGATGGGCCAAACCATGGATGAAAATGTCCACGTCCTTTTCGTTGATGTCCAGAATGGGCTTGTCACCAACGAGGTCTTCGAAAAACGTCAGCACGAATTCTTTGTAGCCATACGTCGCATCAATCACATCGCTTCGATAAATGCCAGAGAGATACAGCTCTTTGTAATAACTGAAGAGTTTTGACGGGTTGACGGAGGTCGGTAATAAAGACGTTGAAGTCTGGATGGGCAATGGGGGAGGGCCACTCTTTTGTGTTTCAAAGGGTCCAGGAAGGGCAGGGAAGTGGAAGTTGATGCCTACTTCTAACAGCACTTCGATGGCTTGCCTGAGACTTTCTTTGTCTGAAGCGTGGATACGTTGGCCAGCGGGTAGTTCAATGATGCAGGGATGGGTAATTGCTGGGTGGGAATAACCCTCGTTTAATATTTGAGTTGACATGAATTTCTCCGAATTACAGATAAATCAGGTGTAAGGCCTCCTGTGGTTCGCCGTAATTAAAAGTTTAAAGTTTATGCAATTCAAATGCTTTGTCCGAAATCACACTGTGGCTTGTCATCAAAAATAATTCGGAAAATAAAATGATAGGCTTGGGACGAGTTTATCCAATGCCAACTGATTGACATTATTCCAGATTATGACAAGATGATTAGAGTTAATTGGGATTATGATTTGAATGGCCCCTTCCAAAATTACTTTCGGCAAAAATTTTGTTTTGGGAGGGGTCTGCGGTCCTCTTTATTCTGAGTAATATACAAAACCATTGTATGTAAATATTTGATTTTGGCAAATTTACTAAAATCGATATGAGGATCAATAATAAATAAATGGAGTTTCTGTCGGTCAAGGATGACCACTTATATTTCCAGCGATTCTGCATGAACGCCTTTATCGGAAGAACTTTTTCTTCATAAGATCCATCATTTGTTCATTCGCATTTATGTGACGATCGTCACTAACTAATTTTGTCTAATGGTCTTGACAGTTTATTTTGATTCGGTAAAAAGGCACTCGCTTTTTTATCGGATAAGTTCTATGTGGATGAGTACATTTAGAGAATACAGTGAATATTATGAGTCGAAGGGATGGGGGCTTCGTTATAGGCCTCATGGAGGAGCGGCTAAATATGTGATTGAGAGATGGGAGAATGATAGTGAGCGCATGCCATCCGACTCCTTGGATGGCCTTTGGGGTGAATGGTCCGAGCTTGTCGCCGCTTGTGCTGCTTATGAGGTCAAGCTTGATGTGTTGAAGGAATGGGCTTTTTCGGAAGTGCTAGAGAGGAAGTCAGCGTTTCAAAGCTTCATCCAAGGCGAAGAGCCAGAGGAAGAACTTTTGAGTGCTATGGAAGATGCGCACTGTAACGAAGTGCTCGACAGAGACTTTGATCACCATGAGTATCGAGCAAAGGAAATCTCCTTTCGCTATTTTGACGCAGGGTGTTACGACGATAGAAATGTGAATCGGCTGCTACGTGATGACATCAAAAGCCACATTGCTTCGGAGGAGCGTTCATGGCTCAACAAGCAATTGCCACCAAGTGCTTCCATAGATGTGGAGCAAAGGACGCGGCTTTGATATTGGGTTCACGTAGTGCTGCGAAGATAACTTTTTAGGCCTAAGAATTTGGATTTATTGCGGGTCAAGGATGACCACTTACAACAAAGCATTCCTATCGAGGCCAGCTCTATGAGCTGGCTTCTTTTTTGATAAGAGCGGTCTTCCATTCGGCTTCTACGGTAAAGGGGCGTTCGGAACCCGAGTCAGTCGCTAACGCTCCATCCCGCGCCAGTTCCTCTCTTCCTCCCTTGACCGCGCCTCTCTCCAGACGGGTTGGCTGCCATCGGCAGCGTGTTCCCACCCGCTGCCCTTCGGGCCAGCAATGACGAGAGAGGAAAGCCATGAGCAACGACCGTCTGTTCTCCGATACCGATGTGATTTTCAGCTATACCCGTGCCGATGCCTTGAGGGATGGGGTGTTGATTGAATTGCCATCTGCCAAGAACTGGGGTTTCAAGGTTCCGGTTGCCATCACGGCAGGAGCCTATGGGCGATGCATCGCCTGGAATGAACCTGACCCAAAACGTGACGAGATCCTTCGCCTTCGGGAAGACATGGTGCTGACCTGTGCGATGCGGGAAGCTCGGGCGCATCAACGCAGGATGCAAGCGGGTAAGAAAGAACGCCCCGACCGCATTGATTTTCAGGTGGAGACGGTTGTGCAGACAGGGGAGGGTGTGGAAGTGCGCAAGGTGGACCTGTACATGCTCATCGGTCCAGGGGACCAAGGTGAACCCGTGGGAACCATCATGCTCATCGGGGAGGATTGAGCCACCTCTGGCGGACGGGACTATCATGGTCCCGCCTTCCTGATGTCATTCGAGGTGACCACCATGGCAACCTTCGAACTGCGTGATCTTCATCTAGTGAAGAAAGCACTCGCCATTTCTGTCTTGGTGATGGAGCAACAAAGCGGGCCTTTTCAATCATCGAGCGACATCCTTGATATGAAGTCGTTGTTGGAGCGCTTGACCGATACGGCGGAGCTTGAGCATTACATGCGTTCTGCTCAGATTGCAGTCACTGGGAAACCACCTGCGGAGGGTAGATAAGTGACGATCCCTTCCATCGGCCTCAAAGAAAAAGCCCCAGATTATGTCCAGGGCTTCTTTGTGTTCTTAGAGCTTGATTCCTAGCGCCGAACTTTCTTCCGCGTCGCCTTTTTCGCAACCTTCTTCGATGCTTTCTTGGTCACTTTGGCAGGAGCCTTGGATGCCCCCCCACCAATCAACAGGTTTTCTTCGGTCACACCGCGCTTTTTAAGCGCTGCCGTAAACCAGAGAGGAGACCGCCCCCGACCAGTCCAGGTCTCAGAAGGGTTTTCGGGATTCCGATACTTGGGCGCTACAGAACCCTTGCCACCCCTAGGTCCTTTCCTACCAACCTTGGCTTGAGTGCCATAGATGTCAGCAAGCGTCAGCCCACTGTTATGAAGGATGGCGTCGATCTTCTCCTTGACCGCATGAACTTGGTTGGCCCGTGCTTCCTGCATATGGGATTCGGCGTTTGCGATAAGCGCCTTGAGTTCCTTTGGGGAGAGCGATTTCAGATCGACTGCCATGCATGGTCCTTGGTGGTAGGTTCTAGTGGCGCATTGTTACATGGGTTTGGGCGATGATGTTCCAGGGATACGCAAAGGGCAGGAGATGGCCTATATGAGCACAGTTGGAGCGAATAGTACGAAGGCTTCTTTAAATCAATGCATGTACTGTGGGAATGTCGACCTCCCACTGACCGATGAACACATCCTACCTCGTGGCCTCAATGGTAGGTTGATATTACGGAAATCCTGCTGCGCGACATGCCAGCAGATGATAGGTGCCGTGGAAACATCTGTGCTCAAGTCAGGTTGGTTATCCGACCCCCGTTTGGTCATGGGACTTCGGTCCTATAAACCTAAGAAGCAGTCCACTAATGTCAAGATGACATTTGTTGGGCTAGACGGGATGCATTTTGACAAGAAGGTGCCCAAAGAAGACGCAGTGGCACTAATGACCACCTGATTCCCCATCTGTCGCATCCTCTGATACGTCGCGAGTAGATGCTGCAACCTCCTGATGAGAAGGAGGAAAAGCCATGGCGAAGAATCCCGTGCAGTTCCAGCCCGGCATGAGTTTGACGACAT
>Ga0207427_100053_pt1 | contig 217191 bp, 178 predicted proteins | sample AraplaCL_Cvi_mMS_FD_184268 | JGI IMG/M metagenome (GOLD analysis project Ga0207427, IMG submission 184268) | Arabidopsis root microbial communities from the University of North Carolina, USA - plate scrape CL_Cvi_mMS (SPAdes) (version 2) | ecosystem: Host-associated > Plants > Roots >... | reverse complement strand
ATGTCGTCAAACTCATGCCGGGCTGGAACTGCACGGGATTCTTCGCCATGGCTTTTCCTCCTTCTCATCAGGAGGTTGCAGCATCTACTCGCGACGTATCAGAGGATGCGACAGATGGGGAATCAGGTAAAAAAAAGGCTGAAACTAGCTTGAAAGGATTCATGTGTCCTCACTAGATGACGCAAAACGCAATCTCTGTTCGACATCGTGCTTAGTGCATGGAATTCGCGTCCTAACGGCGAGGTAGTCCACATCACGATCATCCATATTCATACCTTGCCGTTTTCATCTCGCATGGCATTGCTGTTGGAACCGCGTGGCGATCACAATGATCTTGCCGGTGACTGTGCCTTGGTGACATAAAGGCGAGTAAGGCCCACCAGCAGTAACCGATAAGGTCTGCGAGAATCATCGTTGCGATCAAGACTTTTGGCGTCATTTTTCGGGGGGAAGTAGTTTGGATGCTGGTCAAGCCCGTGCCAAATTAGTCCGCATGCGGGCGCGATTTAGAAAACGGGGTCAAAACGGGGGCAGGTTCACTTCCTAGGCGACAGGATGGTAAACACAGACGTCCATCATTCCTACTTGATGACTCCGCCTCGAATGCACATGGCGCCACACTCTAAAGATGGCGCACCAACCTAGACTCGATCTTCCTTACATTCCGCAGCATGTCGTGCAGCGGGGCAACAATCGTCTTCTCTGCTTTCTCGATGAGAACGATCGCCTTCGCTATCTACAACTACTACGCGAAGCACTATTGCATACGAGCTGCCAACTCCATGCATATGTCTTGATGGACAATCACGTCCACCTTCTTGTCACGCCACCAGCAACAGGTGCCATCACTCGCCTGATGCAAAAGCTTGGACGTCATTACGTCGGCCAGTTCAACGCACGACATCACCGCACCGGCACTTTATGGGAGGGACGTTACGAGTCCTGCCTCGTCGACAACGAAAGCTAAGTTCTGCACTGCCACCGTTATATGGACCTTAACCCCGTTCGCGCACGCGTGATCGACAACCCCGCGAAATTCCCATGGTCTAGCGCTGCCGCTCACAGCGGACTTCGCTCTGACGCGATACTGACTCCCCATCCAGCATATACGGCCCTAGGCACCATAGAAGCCGAACGTGGCATCGCTCATCAGGCGTTGCTACGCAAAGCTATTGCCGGACGACGAACTCCATGCCATCCGCACCTACCTGCAGCAGCAGCGCGCGCTTGGTCACGACGCCTTCAAGGCCATGGTAGAGGCAAAGACCCAACGCTTCGCGGGTACACGTCCAGCCCATCGCCCGCCTCGGAAGTGACCCCGTTTTGAAGTGCCAGCCGTCAGATTAAGAGTTTTGGGGGCGACAACTATTCTGACGCGGCGGGACTTCGAGCTGTACCACCTTTCACCTGCTAACCATGGCAACCCAAAACGAAAAGGGCCTGCCGCAAGGCAGGCCCTTCTCTGAATTTGGCGCCCGAAGTTGGACTCGAACCAACGACCCCCTGATTAACAGTCAAGTGCTCTAACCGGCTGAGCTATTCGGGCGGGGAGCTGCGTAGTTTGGGGAAATGGCCCGGGGCTGTCAAGCCGGGCGGGCGGTATTCCTCAACGTATTCAGTTGGTAAGCACGCGGTAGCACGGTACGTAGGCGCTGCCGCCGGGGAGTTTCATGCGGTGTTGCTGGACGAAGGCCTGCAGCAGGCGGTCCAGGGCGCGCATGATTTCCGGTTCGCCGTCGATCTCGAACGGGCCGTGCTGCTCGATGGCACGGACGCCTTCGTCTTTCACGTTGCCGGCGACGATGCCGGAGAAGGCGCGGCGCAGGTCGGCGGCCAGTTCGTGGCGGGGGCGGTTGCGGTGGATGGCGAGCGCACGCATGGCCGTGTGCGTGGGCACGAAGGGCTGCTGGAAGGTCACGGGGATGCTCAAGGACCAGTTGAAGAAGAAGGCGTCCTTGTTGTCCAGGCGGTGGTTGCGCACTTTGTCGACGCCGCGTACGGCGGCATGCGCCACGGCGATGGGGTCGTCAACGATGATCTTGTAGTGCTGCGCCACGTCGTCGCCCAGCGCCAGGCGCAGGAAGGTGTCGATCTGCTCGAAGTAGGCGGCCGATTGTTTGGGGCCGGTGAAGATCAGCGGAAACGGAATGCCGGCGTTGTCCGGGTGCAGCAGGATGCCGAGCAGGTAGAGGATTTCTTCCGCGGTGCCGACGCCACCGGGGAACACGATGATGGTGTGGCCCATGCGCACGAAGGCTTCCAGGCGCTTTTCGATATCCGGCATGATCACCAGCTGGTTCACGATCGGATTGGGCGATTCGGCGGCGATGATGCCGGGCTCGGTCACGCCGATGTAGCGGTTGTTGCGGCGGCGCTGTTTGGCGTGCGCGATGGTGGCGCCTTTCATCGGGCCTTTCATGGCGCCGGGGCCGCAGCCGGTGCAGATGTCCATGCCGCGCAGGCCGAGCTGGTAGCCGACGGACTTGGTGTATTCGTATTCGTCGCGCGAGATCGAGTGCCCACCCCAGCACACCGCGAGGTTGGGATCGATCTGCGGTTTGAGGATGCGCGCGTTGCGCAGGATTTCGAACACCGCGTGGGTGATGCCGACGGTGTCGTCGAGATCGAAGGCGCCCTGCTCCAACTGCGTGGAGACGTAGACGATGTCGCGCACCACCGCAACGAGCAGCTCGTTGATGCCGCGGATGATGTGGCCGTCGACGAAGGCCTTGGCCGGCGCGTGGGAGAGTTCGATCTTGATGCCGCGATCCTGTTGCAGCACCTGGATGTCGAAGTTCGGATATTGCTCGAACATGCCGCGCGGGTCGTCGCCGACTTCGCCGGACGTTAGCACCGCGAGCGCGCAGCGGCGCAGCAGGCCGTGCAGGCCGGAGCCGCTGGCATCGCGCAGGCGCACGACTTCGTTGCGGGAAAGAATGTCCAGGCCGCCGGCGGGTGATATGCGTGCGCTTACGGTTGCGGGCTTGCCGGTTTTGTCGAGCGGGGTGTCGTTCATGGGTCCAACGTCTCCTGGCATTGCTTTGCGCCGTGCATGGCTGTGATTCGCGTGGGCGGCCGCCTAGCATCTCGCTTATGGTGCGGGGCGGTCAACGTTGCGGGAGTTTCCATAAAAAAACGCCCTGCGGGTAGCAAGGCGTTTTGATGTTTGGGAATGAAGGTTCGACGCGAGGTCGGCCCCTCTCCCCAGCCCTCTCCCCGGAAGGGAGAGGGAGTCAGGGCATGGGTGATGATCAGAAGAACGACGCGCCGATCGTCACCATGTACGTACGCGGCTGTTGCAGACCGTACGTCGGGCTGCTGCTGTACAGGCTGCCCAACTTGGTGGCCAGGAACTGCGGCGAACCCACGTACGAGAAGGCACGCTTGTCGGTGAGGTTGCTCACGTTCAACTTGATGTACGGCTTCTTCAACCAATCGAAATCGACGAAGCGATAGCCGGCACTGAAGTCGAAGGTGGTGAAGCCGCCGACGTGTTCGGTGTTCATGTAGTCGCCGTACAGCGAGCTGGCAACGTGACCATCGAGTTCCGCCCACAGGTGCGTGTCGTCGTAGCTGAGGACGACGTTGCCGATGTGCTTGGCCGTGTCCGGCATCATCTTGCCATCGGTCGGATAGATGCCATCGCCGCCGCCGTCGATGCTGCCCACGATCTCGGCCTTGGTGTAGGTGTAGGAGGTGTACACCGTCCAGTCCGGCGCAAACTTGTAGCTCACCTCGCCGTTGAAGCCGCGCATGTGCATGCGATGGATGGCGGTGTAGTAGGTTTGGCCGGTGGCGTTGTCGTACGCGCTTTCCTGCTTGTTGTTGTAGTTGCTGCTGTAGAGGTCGGCGTTGGCCGAGATCGCATCACCGTAGTAGCGCCAGCCGAGGTCGGTGTTCCACGAGGTTTCCGGCTTCTGCAGATCGTTGCCGGCGAACGCGTTGAGCAGTACCACCGTGTTGGTCGGCACGCGGAAGGTCTTGCCGCTGCCGAGGTAGAACTGGTTCTTGTCGTCGAGCTGGAACTTGATGCCAGCGGTCGGCAGCAGCTTGTTCCAGGTCTTGTCGATCGAGGTGTAGGTCTGCTGCTTGCTCACCGAACCGGAGGTCGAACCCGGATAGTCGTAGCCCCAGCCGCTGCGGTTGGCGCGCAGGAAGGCCGCACCGGCGGTGAAGGTCCACTGGTCGGTCGGCGTCCAGTTGTCGGTGACGAAGCCCTTCTCGATCTCGGTGTTGGTGTACTCGTGGTAGTAGGTCATCGGCACACCGCTGGGGTACACGATGTAGTTGCCATTGCCCCACAGGTTCACCGGCTGGCCCGCGGCGTTGACCTGGAAGTAGCTGTTGTTCTGCGTCTTGCGCGAGTCTTCGTACCAGAAGCCGTATTCCAGGCTGTTATCCAGGCCGAAATCCTGGTTGAACTTCACCAGCACGCCCGGGCGATAGGTCAGCGCGGCGGAGTACGAATACACCACGCCCTGCGAGTTATTGACCACACTACCGCTGTTGTTGACGTCCATGTCGGCGTAGCCGAAACGATTGGCGGCCGAGGTGCTTTCGGTCACCGTGGCGCCCGAGCCGCCACCGCCGTTGCCGTACCAGAAGTACGGAATCACCGACAGGTGCAGGCTGTCGGCCAGCTTGAACTCGCCGTCCATGCTGAACAGGTAGCTGCGGAACGGATTGGTGCGCAGGCCGTAGTAATACGTGTCGTTGCTGATCGCGTTCTTCAGCGCCGTGCCCGTGAGGCCAGCAGTCGGAATCCAGGTGGTGTTGTAGTCGGTGAAGTAGCCGCTCTTCGCCACCTGCTGCTTGGTGACGTTTTCGTAGTTGATGTTGTTTTCGCGGTTGTACTGCAGCGAGGCGCTGATCGAGTTGTTGTCGTCGATCGTCCACACCGACTTGCCGTCGACCTTGGTGACGTCCAGCTTGCCCTGGCCGCGCCACTTGTCGGCGGTATTGTTGGAGTACGACAACCAGGAACGCACCGGACCGAGGTCGCCGGTGTTCAAGCGGAAAAAGCTGCGGCGATAATCGTTGCCGCCGATGGTCTGGGTGAAGTCGACGCCGCCCTGATGCGGCGGATCGATGGTGGCCCAGCCGATGTGGCCGCCGCTGGCGCCGGAATCGGGCATGTCCACGTCCGGAATGCCCTGCAGCACGGTGATGTCGCCCATGTTTTCCGAGTCGCCGTATTCGGTGGCGTACACGGAGTAGCTGCCGGTGTCGGTGATAGGCGCGCCGTTGACGGTCATGCCGATGTCGGAAGAGTCGTAGCCGCGCAGGCTGTAGTGGCCGTTGGCCAGGCCGGTAACGTCGTCAGTGGCCGCGTTGACACCCGGGATGGTGCGGATCATCTGGGTGAAGTTGCTGCCGGGGCTGGCCTTTTCGATCGCATCGCGCGTGATCGTCGACACCGCCTTCGGCGCGATCTGCACCGACATCAGGCCGCCGCCGAGCGACAGCGACTGACCTTGCACCGTCACCTGGTTGAGCTGTTTCACGTCACGCGCGGTGGCGTTGGACGTGGTGGTGTTGGAGGTGCTGGATGCATTGACGCGCTGCTGGGTCGTGGCGTTGCTCTGGTTCTGGCTCTGAGCCTGGTCGTTGCTGGCCGTCTGGGCCGCGGCGACGCCTGCCGACAGGTAAAAAGCCAGCGCAATCGCTGCGGAAAGATGCGTACGTTTCATGTAGAGCCCCGTAGTCCGATTATTGATTTGATATGTCTTTGGCACCGCTTGTTGACCTTCGAACATCGCTTGCAAAAACACGGGTCGGCCGGCCTGCTGGCCTCGTCACACACAAAAAGGCTCTGGCTCATTTGCTACATGAGCCGGGCGGCTTGTTTGGAAACCTTAGTTTTTTGGCTTTCCCAAGGGACGCGGCGCGGTGGCCTCGGCCCGGTGACTCAACCCTGGGCGACACACGTGTAAGCTAATTCGTACTTCATTCCTGCTATTCGCCTAGGCAAAAGCGGGGTGAAGTCGGTCACGTATCCTTAGCGATACCTTAGCATAATCGCATGTTTCCTTTACATGATCTTTACAGTTACATCTCAACCGTGAAGATCTTGCGATTGGATCTGGGCTAGGCGCACATCAAGGGCTAAAGGTCGCCAGGCCCCGGCTTTCGCCGGGGCGACGGGTTCTGGAAGGGGGCCGTGCTTAAGGCCGGAGCACTGCTCGCTCAGTCGCCCTTGCCAAGATAACGGGCGCGCTTGGCCGGCTTCAGGCGGGCGAGGTCGAGCATGACCAGGCCGTCGACGCAGCCGGAGAAGCCCGGGTCTTCGCCAAAATCGAGGAACTGCACGCCATCGGGTTCGACCAGGTCCACGTATTGGCGATACAGCACGGGCAGGCTGACGCCCAGCGCATCCAGGTGATGCCGCAGCTTGCCCAGGCCGCTGGCCGGGTCCAGGCCTTCCAGCTCGCGGCGTACGCCTTCGAGCACGTCGGCGGAAACCTTGAACGGCTGGCGGGCCGAGGCCAGGCCCTGCACGCCGAAGTAATGCTGGTGCGCGGCGGCGATCCACTCGCGCGCCTGGCGCGGCAGGCTTACCGACATGCTGACCGGACCGAACAGGTAGCGCAGTTCCGGGTGGCGCTGCAGGTACAGGCCAATGCCCTGCCACAGATGGTCCAGCGCGCGCGAACGCCAGTATGCCGGGGCGATGAAGCTGCGCCCCAATTCCAGCCCTTGCGCCAGGCGCGACTCCAATGCCGGCGAGTAATTGAACAGGCTGGCGGTGTACAGGCCATTCATGCCGCGCTCGGTGATCAGGCGACCGCCATGACCAAGACGATAGGAACCGACGATGCGCAGCGCTTTCGGGTCCCACAGCACCAGGTGCTCGTAGTGCGGGTCGTAGGCATCCAGGTCACGCCGGGTGTTGGTGCCCTCGCCGACCTTGCGGAAGGTGAGTTCGCGCAGGCGGCCGATTTCGCGCAAGGCAGCGCCATCGGTGGAGCCGCGCAGCACGATCAGTTGTTTGCCGTCGGCGAGATCGGCAAGCTTTTCGCTCTGCGCCAGTTCCTGCGCCACGCGATCGACCGATTCGGGATGCGCCAGCGCCACCTGTCCACCGAAGATCAAGCCGCGGCGGCGGCCAATGCGATACACATGCCGGCGCATCAGATCCGCTGCGCGTTGCGCATCATCGCCGCTGCGCTTGCTCAATTCTTCCGGGCTGATCAGGGCGCCCACACTGAAACCGATGCGGCTGACATGCGTGGCCACCGCTTCGCGCGGCAGCATCGCCGTGCTGAGCGGCTTGGCCAGCATGGAAAGCCCATAGAACATGGCCGAATTGCGTGCCGCCACGTGGATCGGCAGCACCGGTGTCTTGCTGCGCATGGCCAGCCGCGCAAAACCATCGGACCAGCGTGCATCGCGCACACCGGCCGGCCCCATGCGGGAAACTTCGCCCGCCGGAAAAAGAATCAGCGCCTCGCCGCGCTCCAATGCGCGATAGATGTTGCGCATGCGCGAGGCCGCGCCGCTACCGAATACATCCACCGGCAACAGCAAGGAACCCAGTTGCGGCACCGCGGCCAACCAATCGTTGCCGAGAATGCGGACGTCCTTGCGGACCGAACCGACCAGATCCAGCAAGGCCATTGCATCCAACATGCCCAACGGATGGTTGGCGACGATCAGCACGCCGCCTTCCACGGGAATGTGTTCCCGCTCGCGCTGTACCACGTGATAGCTGCAGCCCAGCAGGTCCAGGACCTGTTCGGCGAAATCGAACCCCTTGGTATTGGCAAGCCGATCGAGTACTCGATTGAACCCTGCCTCGTCAGCCAACCGCCCGAGCATGCCGGCCACGGGTTTGCGGATCATCGGGTGCTGCGCTAGCCATGGCAGACGTTCGGTGAGGGTCTGTTCAACGTGAAGCATGACCGCCTCCCTTGGTTTTAATCCATGTTGCCGATCAAGTGTGACAACTGCGAGAAATCGCGGGGTCAATCTGTTCCGCGCCGCAAGAATACACGAGCGCCTGCAGGGCAATGCTTAAGAGCTTGTTCAATGGCGGCCATGACCTCTTCCATCGGCGCATACACTCAAACCGCCAGGTGCAGATAGGCCGCGATGCCCCCCAGGAACATCTGCACCGACAAGGCAATCAACAACATGCCCATCACGCGCTCCAGCGCGGTAAGCACGCTTTCGCCCAGCCAACGGAACAGATACGTGGAACTCAACAGGATCACTGCGGTGGCCAGCCATGCACAGAGCAAGGCAATTGCCCAATCGGCAGTGCGACCCGGTTGCGTATTGGTAAGCAGCAGCAAGGCCGCCATGGCCGAAGGGCCGGCCACGCCGGGAATCGCCATCGGCACGATGAACGGCTCGCCCTCGCCGGCTTGGCCAAACACACCACCTTCGGCCGGCGGAAACACCATGCGAATGCCGATCAGGAACAGCACGATGCCGCCGGCGATGCTGATCGATTCCTCGCGCAACTGCAGCAACCGCAGAATCAGCTGGCCGCCCATCAGGAAGATCAGCAACACCGCCAGGGCGATCAGCAACTCGCGCACCATCACCGCGCGGCGGCGCTTGGGAGGTACGTCTTTCAACAGGCTCAGAAAGAGCGGAATGTTGCCGAGCGGGTCCATGATGAGGAACAGCAGGATCGCCGCCGACAAGGTGGTCATCTGCGTTTGCATGCGTTCCCCTTGGTGGTTCTTTGGTGTTTAAGCTCTGCGCGCAATGCGCGGCCGATGATCAGGCCGCGCGCAGATCCAGCACGCCACCGCGTGCATCGGCAGCCTTGGCGCTCAGGAGATATACCACGGCATCGGCGGTGGCATCGGGCAGCGGATGCTGCAGCGTGTCTTCGCCGAAGTAAGCCGTGCGGCGCAAGGTGGTGCGCATCGGCGCCGGCAGCAAGGCGTGCACGCGGAAGCTGTCTTCGTCGTGCTCTTCGTGCAGGATCGCCACATAGCGCTCCAGCGCCGCCTTCGATACGCCGTAGGCGCCCCAGTGCGCGCGACGTACCAGATCGGGGTTGTCCAGCACGAAGACGGCCGCGCTGTCTGCTGCCGCCGTGAGCAAGGGCAGGCAGGCCTGGGTCAGCGCAAACGGGGCGGAAACGTTGACGTGCAGGCTGCGCAACCAGGCATCGGGCTTGTGCATCGACATCGGCATCAGGCCGGCGAAGCTCGTCGCGCAGTGAACCATGCCATCGAGCCGGCCGAGATCGCGCTGCAGGCCTTCGGCAAGTGCGTCGTAATCGCGCGGGGTGGCGGTTTCCATATCGAGCGGATGGATGACGGGCTCGGGCAAGCCGTCGCGCATCATCGCATCATAAAGTTGCTCAAGCTGCCGTTTGCGCTTGCCGGTGATCACCACCGTGGCGCCCGCGCATGCAGCAGCGCGCGCCACGGCGCTGCCCAATCCACCGTAGGCGCCGGTGACCAGCACCACGCGGCCATCCAGTTCGTGCGCGGCCGGCGCCCAGCTTGCGGGCAAGCGATGCAGCGGCAGGCTCAAGCTCATGCCTGGTGTTCCCCGGCCACGTCGCAGGCCATGCGTGCCAGTTCACCGGAGGCTTTGAGGTCTTCCATGACGTCGCAGCCGCCGATCAGTTCGCCCTGGATGAAAAGCTGCGGGAAAGTCGGCCAGTTGGCGTAATGCGGCAGCGCGGCGCGGATTTCCGGTTCGGCCAGCACGTTCACCGCATGGAACGTCGCACCCGCTTCGGCCAGCGCCTGTGCCGCGCGGGCAGAGAAGCCGCACATCGGAAATTGCGGCGTGCCTTTCATGAAAAGCACGATGGGGTGCTCAGCCAAGACCGCCTTGATTCGCTCGTTGACGTCCATAACTTCGGTTTCATCACTACAATGCAGCCAGCTTAGTAGTGTACCAGCCGTCCCGGCGTCCGATCGGGCGGCATCCCATTACCCCTTAGCCAACGCCCAGGAGTTACCCATGGCGATCGAACTTCCCCCGTTGCCTTACGAAAAGAACGCGCTGGAGCCGAATGTCTCGGCCGAGACGCTGGAGTTTCACTACGGCAAGCACCACCAGGCCTACGTGACCAACCTCAACAACCTGATCAAGGGCACCGAGTTCGAGAACGCCTCGCTGGAAGACATCGTCAAGAAGTCCTCCGGTGGCGTGTTCAACAACGCAGCGCAGACCTGGAACCACACCTTCTACTGGAACTCCATGCGCTCGCCGAAGAGCGACAACAAGCCCACCGGCAAGCTGTCCGACGCGATCGACAAGGCGTTCGGCTCGTTCGACAAGTTCAAGGAAGAATTCAAGAAGTCCGCCGTGGGCAACTTCGGTTCGGGCTGGACCTGGCTGGTGCAGCGTCCGGATGGTTCGCTGGGCATCGTCAATACGTCCAATGCCGCCACGCCGATCACCGGCAGCGACAAGCCGCTGTTCACCATCGACGTGTGGGAACACGCTTACTACATCGATTACCGCAATGCGCGCCCGAACTACGTGGACAAGTTCTGGGACTTGGTGAACTGGGATTTTGCGGCCAAGAATCTTGGCTGATCGCCTTGCCCTCTCTTGACTGAGAGAGGGCGTAGGTTGGGGTGAGCGCATGCGAACCCCAACATGGCGCGCCACATCGCATGGCGACGTTGGGGTTCGCGTACGCCCACCCCAACCTACAAAGACTATGAAGACAGGGCATGCAAGGCCGACGCGGCCTGCGCTTCCCTCTTCAGCGCACTGGCAATGCCACCCACGCGCGCAGCCAGCGCCTGGGCATCCTGCGCGCATACCGTGGCATGCCCCACCTTGCGCCCCGGGCGCGATTGCTTGCCGTAGTCGTGCCAGTGCCCATCGACGGTGGCGAGCACGGGCGTTGCATCCGGCAATTCGCCGATCCAGTTGAACATGGCGGAGAAGCCGCTGGCCGAGGTATCGCCGAGCGGCAGGCCAAGCACTGCACGCACGTGGTTTTCGAACTGGCTGGTGACGGCGCCTTCGATGGTCCAATGACCGGAGTTATGCACGCGCGGCGCCATTTCGTTGCCAAGCAGCTCGCCGTCCTTGACGAACAGCTCCAGTGCAAACACGCCGACGTAATCCAGTTTTTCCGCCAGCGTGCGCGCCATGGCTTCGGCGCGCGACTGCAGCGCGCCTACGTGCGGCGCCGGCGCAAGGCTCATGCTCAGCACGCCGTCGGTATGCCAGTTCTGGGTAAGCGGCCACACGCGGAAATCGCCGTCGCGCGTACGCACGGCCAGTACGGAAAGCTCGCGCTCGAACGGCACGAAGGCTTCGAGGATCAAGCCATGCGCATTGGCACCGAGCGCTTCCCACGCCGCATCGGCGTCGGCGAGCTGCTTGATGCGGAACTGCCCCTTGCCGTCGTAGCCAAGGCGACGCGTCTTGAGGATGGAAGGCGCGCCGATCCTGGCCAGCGCGCGATCCAGGCCTTCGCGCGTATCGACCGCTTCGAACGCCGGCGTCTGCAAACCGCATTCGCGGAACAGGGTTTTCTCCGCCAGGCGATCTTGCGCAACCGCCAGGGCGCGCGGATTCGGAAATACCGCTACGCGCTCGGCCAGCCAATGCGCGGTGTCGGCCGGCACGTTTTCGAAATCGAAGGTCACCACGTCGACCTCGGCCGCGAATTGCTCCAGCGCGGCGAAGTCGCTCCAATCGGCCACGCGCAGCGGCGCCACTTGCCCGGCACAGGCGTCGGGCGCGCTATCCACCACCAGGGTGTTGACGCCCAGCGGCGCCGCGGCAATTGCCAGCATGCGGGCGAGCTGGCCGCCGCCGAGGATGCCCAGCACGGCTTGTTTCTGGCGAGCGCCTGTTCTCATGTTCACGAACGGGGGTCCGGGTTATCCAGGACGGTCTGGGTCTGGCGCGCGCGATAGGCTTCCAGCGCCTGGGCGATGGCCGGATCGTGCAGGGCCAGCACCGAAGCGGCGAGCAGCGCGGCATTGCAGGCGCCGGCGCGGCCGATGGCCAGCGTGCCGACCGGAATGCCGGCCGGCATCTGCGCGATGGAAAGCAGGGAATCCATGCCATTGAGCGCCTTGGACTGCACCGGCACGCCGAACACGGGGAGACGGGTCTTGGCCGCCAGCATGCCCGGCAAATGGGCCGCGCCGCCAGCGCCGGCGACGATCACCTGGATGCCGCGCGAAACGGCCTGCTCGGCGTACTGGAACAACAGATCCGGCGTGCGGTGCGCAGAGACCACCCGCACTTCGTGCGGCACGCCAAGCTCCGTGAGCACCTCGGCTGCGTGCGTCATGGTTTCCCAATCCGAACGCGATCCCATCACCACACCCACTCGCGGCGCTGAAGCTGTTTCCGTCATGGTCCGGTCGTCCAAAAGGGGTTATTGTACGGACTTCGCCGCATTGCACGATACCTGCCGTTTCCTATGGATAAACGCCTGCTCGACATCCTTTGTTGCCCCGTAAGCAAGACGCCGGTACGGCCTTTGACTGCCAACGAAATCACCGCCCTGAATCGCGCGATCGATGGCGGCCAGGTGTTGAACGTGGCCGGGGGACCCGTGCAGAACCGGCTCACCGAAGGCCTGATCACGGTCGACCGCAAGGTGATCTACCGGGTCGAGGACGGCATTCCGGTGATGCTCCCGGAGGAAGGCATCGGCACCACCCAATTCACCGACTTCCCGGCGGCAGCCTGAGCGCCTGCGCACCGGGGAGGCTTTCACGCCAACTGCACGGACAATCCACAAAAGCATGACTTGGGACATGGCAGTGAAACGGGTTTTCGCTTATGTTCCAGGCATCGGCAGCTTCCCTCCTGTCGCGACCGTAGCCGGTTGCCAGAGGCGGGTGGGTGCTTTTTACAGGCCTAGCCGGCCAACCACAGGGGTGTGGCGATGAAAGAAGCCAACGATTCCTCCAACGTCGTCAATCTCAGCCAGCGGCTGGACCCCTCCAGCGGACGCGGAGGCGACCTGTTGAACGCTGTCCGGAACATCGCCTCCCGCCGCCTGCAGCAGTACATCGGCAACATGTTCGAGCACGTGGACGACGCGCTGTTCGACCTGGCCGAAAAAGCCGAGAACAATGCCGCGCAGATGCACTACTTCGACGGCATGCGCGAAGTGCGCAAGCGCCGCCCGGTGGTCGAACGCGCCTTCCTGGCGCTGGTATCGCGCGAACTGAACGACTTCGCCAGCGGCAACCGCGCCCCTCCCGCCAATTCGCCCCCCGCCAGCCATACGCCGACGCCGCCTGTGCCGGGCTCCTCGGTCGAGCTGTCCCTGGTGGCCGACAACGAGCTGGAAGAATCGCTGGCCATCACCAGCATGATCGGCAAGAACGAATCGCGCCTGGGGCGCGACCTGTTTGCGGTCAACCAGCGCCTGTCGGTGATCTGCGGCGGCACGCGCATCGAAGACGCCACCAATCCGATCGGCCCGGCCCTGCTTGCCCAGTCGTTCCGCCAGGCGATGCGTGAGCTCAACGCCGACATGCGCGTGAAGCTCATCATCTACAAGCTGTTCGACCGCTACGTGATGTCGGCGCTGGAAGAGCTGTACCAGGAGGTCAACGCCGAACTGATGCGGGCCGGCGTGCTGCCCCAGCTGCGGCACGAAGTGCTGCGCAGCGGCGGTGCCGGCACGGGCGCCGGCGCGGGTGGAGCGGCGGGCGGTGCTGCCGCTTCCGGGGAGATTCCCCAACCGCTGCCGGTCGACGACGGCGAGGCTTCGGCCGAACTGCTGCAAACCCTGCGCACCTTGTTCAGCGCGCGCCGGGCGCATCCGAACGTGCCGATGGCGGCGATGACCGCCGGCCCGTTGCCCACCGCCAACGAATTGATCGGCGCCCTGAGCGTGCTGCAAAGCCAGGCCGCCATGGTGTCGATGCCGCAGCCGGCCGCCCCCCACATGAGCAACGTGGACATCGCCGAGCAGGTGCTGCATCTGAAAGAGCAGCTGATGAGCCAACTTGGCTCGCTGCGCGGCCAGCGTCCGGGGCAGATCGCCACCATCGACGAAGACACCATCGACCTGGTCGGCATGCTGTTCGAGTTCATCCTCGAAGACCGCAACCTGCCACCGCAGATGCAGGTGATGCTGGCGCGCCTGCAGATTCCCTACCTCAAGGCCGCGATTCTCGACCGCAAGCTGTTCGCGCATCGCCAGCATCCGGCGCGCCGCCTGCTGGACGGCCTGGCCGACGCGGCCAAGAGCTGGTCCGAAGAATCCGACCGCGACGGCCGCCTGCACGACACCATCAAGGCGATCGTCGAGCGCCTGCTGCAGGAATTCGACGACGACATGACGATCTTCGATCGCCTGTCCGCCGAGCTGCAGCAATTCCAGGAATCGAACCGCCGCCGCGCGGAACTGGCCGAACAGCGCGTGGCCGAATCCACCCGCGGCCGCGAGAAGCTGGAGCAGGCGCGCCGGCGCGCCGCGCGCGAAATCCTCAATCGCATCGGTGGCAACGTGCTGCCGCCGCTGATCCATGGCGTGCTGTCGCGCGCGTGGGCGAACTACCTGGTGCTCACCATCCTGCGCAAGGGCGAGGAATCGAACGACTTCCGCGAAGCGCTGCGCTTCGTCGACGCCTTCATTGCCAGCACCCGGCCGGTGCGCACCCCGGAAGCCAAGCGCGAACTGCTGCAACTGCTGCCCGGTATCGAGCGAGCGCTGCGCAAGGGGTTGGCGAACGTCGCTTTCCAGGAAGCCGACATCGAGAAACTGCTCGCCCAGCTCCACAGCTACTATCGCCAGCAACTGGGCGAGGCCGCACCCGCACCGGCACAACCGCAGGCCGCCGAAGCCGCACCCGCACCGCTGCCGATTCCGGAAAGCATCCAGCCCATCGCCGAAAGCGTGGACGAGCTGGACGACGTCGCCACCGAGCCTGCCGAAGACGCGATTGCGCCGGACGTGCGCGAGGAGCTCGAAAAGGTGAAGCTGCTCAAGCCCGGCACCTGGCTGGAATTCGTCGGCCAGGACGAGCATTTCGAACGTGCCAAGTTGTCGTGGATCAGCCCGATGAGCGGGCGCTACCTGTTCGTCAATCGCCGCGGCCTGAAGGTGGGCGATTTCTCGCCGTACGAGCTGGCCCTGGTGATGGCCGAAGGCCGTGCACGCATCCTCGCTTCCAATGCGCTGTTCGACCGTGCGATGGATGCGATCGTGGATCGCCTGAGCCATGAAGAAACGCGTCCGGGCGAATCGTCGTAATCCCAAGGCCGTCATTCCCGCGAAAGCGGGAATCCATTTTTGCTTTTTGCATCAGAGCAAAGGGATTCCCGCGGGAATGACGCCCATAGCTAGGCTGGGATTTCATCCCGGCCTACGCGCTTCGAGCCTATCCGAGTAGCATGCGCGCATTCCCGCCACGCGCAGCCTCCTCGCATGCCTCAGACCTTCCGCTTCGCCCCGCCCGACCAGCGTCTGATCGACGCCGACGTGGAACGCGCCTTCGCCGAAGACATCGGCCACGGCGATGCCACGGCCAGCCTGCTGCCGGCCGACGCGCAAGCCTTCGCCGCACTCACTTGCCGCGAAGACGCGGTCATTGCCGGCATTCCCTGGTTCGACACCTGCGTACGCAAACTCGACCCGCAGGCACGCATCCATTGGCGCCTCAGCGACGGCGATCGCGCCAGCCCTGGCGCGATCGTGTGCGAGATGCACGGCAATGCGCGCGCGCTGGTGACGGCCGAGCGCTCCGCCTTGAATTTCCTGCAGATGCTGTCGGGCACCGCCACCCTTACGGCCAGCTATGTCGCCGCCGTGGCCGGCACCAAGACGCGCGTGCTCGACACGCGCAAGACCGTGCCGGGCCTGCGCCTGGCGCAGAAATATGCGGTGCGCTGCGGCGGTGGCCATAACCATCGCATCGGCCTCTACGACGCGATCCTGGTGAAGGAAAACCACATCATCGCCGCCGGCAGTATCGCCGCCGCAGTGCAGGCCGCGCGCCGGCTTCATCCCAGCTTGCTGCTGGAAGTGGAAGTGGAAAACCTGGACGAATTGCAGCAGGCGCTGGATGCCGGCGTGGACCGCGTGATGCTGGACAATTTCACCCTGCCCTTGATGCGCGAAGCCGTGACGCGCACCGATGGCCGCGTGCCGCTGGAGATTTCCGGCAACGTCGATCTGCAGACCATCGGCGACTACGCGCGCACCGGCGTGGATTACATTTCGGTGGGCGCGTTCACCAAGAACGTGCGGGCGATCGATCTTTCGCTGCGATTGAAAATCAGCTGACTTGCGGGGAGCACCGGCCGCCCACACACTGCAAGCATGGGCGACCTCGCTACCCTTCTGCTGCTGCTTGTATTGATGGCCATCGCCGGTATCTGGCTGGTGTTGAGCCGCGCGCGCGATCGCGCCATCCAGGAGGCGCGCTGGCGCTGCCAGCAGCATGGCCTGCAACTGCTGGACGAAACCGTAGGCTTGAGCGGCGTACGCCTGCGCCGCTATCGCGGTCAACGCGTGCTGGAACGCCGCTACAGCTTCGAGGTAAGCATCGACGGCGACGACCGCGAAGCCGGGCATCTGTGGATGATCGGCTCCCTGCTCACCGCGCTGATTCTTCCCACCATCGAGCTGTACACGCCGGAGTATCCGGCGGCCGAGACGTCCACCGCCGAGGGCGCCAACGTGGTGCCGTTCCGCCGGCAGTATCGCGACCGGGATATCCGGCACTGAGGTGCCGCTGGCGCTTACACCTCTTCGCCCTGGGCGGATGCGGGAACGCTTGCGCGCCGCCCCTTCCACCAGTACGCCACCGCCAGGATCAGGAACCAGACCGGGCTGGCCAGCAAGGCCTCGCGCGTGTCCGCCTGCAAGGTCAGCAGCCACAGCACGAACACGAAGAACGCCAGGCACACCCAGCACATCAACACGCCACCCGGCATCTTGTAGGTGGACGCCGCATGCAACTGCGGCCGCTTGCGCCGGTACGCCATGTAGGCCACCAGGATCAGCGACCACACGAACATGAAGAGCACGGCCGACAGCGTGGTGACCAGGGTGAAGGCCGTCACCAGGTTGGGGATGACGTACACCAGCATGGCGCCGCCCAGCAGGCAGAGGCAGGAAAACAGCAAGCCGCGTGCCGGCACGGCTGCGCGCGACAGCCGCGCAAACAGGCCCGGCGCGTGATTTTCCTCGGCCAGGCCGTAAAGCATGCGGCTGGTGGAAAAGATGCCGCTATTGGCCGACGAGGTCGCCGAGGTGAGCACCACGAAGTTGATCAAGCTGGCCGCCGCAGGAATGCCCGCCAGCATGAACAACTCCACGAACGGACTCCTGCCCGGCTGCACCAGGCGCCATGGCGTCACCGTCATGATCACCACCAGCGCCAGCACGTAGAACAGGATGATGCGCACTGGAATCGAGTTGATCGCCTTGGGCAGATTGCGCATGGGATCGGCGGTTTCAGCGGCGGTGGTGCCCACCAGTTCGATACCGACGAAGGCGAACACCGCAATCTGGAAACCGGCAAAGAAGCCACCCACGCCGGTGGGGAACAGGCCGCCATCGCGCCACAGGTTCGCCAGCGACGCGTGATGGCCGGACGGCGAGGTGAACCCGAACACCACCATGCCGAAGCCGGTGATGATCAGCGCGATGATCGCCACGATCTTGATCAGCGCAAACCAGAACTCCAGCTCGCCGAACACGCGCACCGCCGTCAGGTTCAGCGCCAGCAGCAACAATACGCACAGCACCGCCGGTATCCACGGCATCAAGCCGGGAAACCAGAACTGCGCGTAGGAGGCGATGGCGATCACATCCGCAATGGCGGTGACGATCCAGCAGAACCAATAGGTCCACCCGCAAAAGAAGCCGGCCCAGGGGCCGAGCAGGTCGGTGGAGAAATCGATGAACGACTTGTACTGCAGGTTCGACAGCAGCAACTCGCCCATCGCGCGCATCACGAAGAACAACATGATGCCGATGATCAGGTACACCAGCAGGATCGACGGGCCCGCGAGGCTGATCGTCTTGCCCGAACCCATGAACAAGCCGGTGCCGATCGCACCACCAATGGCGATCAATTGCAGATGGCGATTGGACAGGCTGCGGCGTAGGTGGTCCGGGTGTGGATGTGCGTCGGACATGCGGGCGGCTTGTAGGGAGAAGCCGATACCTTAGAGGAAACGATGGGGGGCGGCTATCTTCAGTGCCATTTCGGACACCGGATATCCAACGCTCGTCATTCCGGCGTTCGCCGAAATGACGTCAGGCGGGAGGAAGCCTTGCCACGAGCGTTAAGTTCGCAGCATTGCTTCCAGGAGAGAGGCCGTAAAACCAGGCAATTACTTCACCACCCGCAAATGCGACCCACCACCCCGCTTCGGCTTGTCGCCATCCGTCGGCGGCTCCGGCTCGGGCGGCGACGGCGGCGTATCGCTCGGCGGCTCGCCGCCATGCTCGTCTTCCTCCGCCGGAAACATCATGCCCTGCCCGTTTTCCTGCGCGTACAAAGCCAACACGGCCGGCACCGGAATCTGGATGCTGTGGCTGACGCCGGAGAAGCGCGCCTGGAAGCTGATCCACTCGTTGCCCAGGTCGAGGTTGGCCACGGCGCGCATGGCCAGGTTGAGCACCACCTGCCCGTTCTTGATCACGTGCGGCGGCACGCGCACGCCCTGGCGCGACGCATCGACCAGCATGTAGGGGGTGAGATTGTTGTCGCTGATCCAATCGTAGATCGCCCGCAGCAGGTACGGGCGGTTGGAGCTCATCTGGGGTTGCTGCTGTGTCACCAGGGGGGTGCTCTAGCCGATTTGCGTGGACGTCACCGGCTTTGTCTGTTCGCAGACCACAGGGCCATCGGCGAAGACAGACTGGCTGTCTGTCGAGACGATGGACCGAAGGTATGCGGACAGACAGAGCCGGCCCCCGCGTATTGAATGGGAAAGATGGGGGTGATGTCCAGAAGGTTCGCAGACTGCGCCGCGCACTACCACCCGACGGCTACGCAACGGCAACGCGAGCTACGCCAATAGGGTAAACAGGCCCTAGAGCACCCTCAGGGCCTTTTCTTCTGCCGTCAGACTGCGAGCATAACCCTGACTGTGGAACAGCCGCTCACCGTAATCCATGATCGGCTTGCCTTCCCGCCCCAGGTCCACGCCCAGCGACGGCAGGCGCCATACCAGCGGCGTCACCAGGCAGTCGGCCAGGCTCATTTCAGGGTTGAGGAAGAACTTGGAGGCCTTGAACAGCGGCAAGGCGGCGAGCAGATGCTCGCGCAGGCGCTTGCGTGCCGCATCCGCCGTTCGGCCGCCAGCCTTGATGTGCTCGACTTCCGGCAGCCAGTCACGTTCGATGCGCACCGCCGCCAGGCGCAGCCGGGCGCGGGATAGCGGATCGATCGGCATCAGCGGCGGGTGCGGATAGCGCTCGTCCAGGTATTCGCACACCACCGCGGTGTCGTACAGCGTGAGCTCGCGATCCACCAACGTGGGCAGGGTGTGGTAGGGGTTGAGGTAGAGCAGGTCCTGGGAGGGCTTGGCCGGGTCGACCAGGATCAGATCGTAGGTGACGCCTTTCGCGGCCAGCACCAGCCGTACACGATGGCATTGGATGTCATCGGCAGCGGAGTACAGGGCGAGTACTGTCCGGGAACGAGCGTTCTGGACCATGCACTTTTCTCCCCTTGCGTTTGGGCGCAAGGATGGCGTGTGCCACCCCGCGGCCACAAGTCCTTTCTTGTCAGGGGGACGTCAGTGGACGTCCTTCCAATATTCTTTCTTGAGCAAGTATGCCAGGAAGGTGAAGCCCAGCAGGAACAGCACCACCCAGATGCCGTAGTGGCGGCGCTGCAGGGCGACCGGCTCGGAGGCGTACTCCAGGAAGTTGGTGACGTCGCGGGCGGCCTGCTGGTATTGCTCGGGGCTGAGCTTGCCCGGGTGGAGCAGCTTGAGGTTTTCGATCACCGGATCGTCACCCGCCTTGCCCGGCTTGAACACCGGCACCTGTTCGCCCTGCAGCTCCCATAGCGGGAACGGCATGGCGGCATTGGGCAGCACGGTGTTGTTCCAGCCGATCGGGCTCTTGGGATCGAGGTAGAACGAGTTGAGGTAGGCGAACACCCAATTGGCGCCCTTGGCCGCCACTTCCAGCGAGAGATCGGGCGGCGCCTTGCCGAAGAACTTCTGCGCGTCGTCCTCGGGCATGTGCGAGATCACCGGATCGCCGAACTTGCCGCCGGTGAAGTTGAGGTTCTTCATCACGTCGTCCTCGGTCAGGCCGAGGTCGTCCGCGATGCGCTCGTAGCGCAGGTACTTCAGCGAGTGGCAGCCCACGCAGTAATTGAAGAAGATGTGTGCGCCGCGCTGCAGCGATGCCGTGTCGCGAAGGTTGGTGCCGGCATCCGGCAGTTCCGGGCCTTCGGCCATCGCCGCCGTGGTGCCGAGCAGCAGGCCGAACGCCAGCGCGAAGATGGAGATGTGCCGCTTAGTCATGCGTCGTCACCCGTTCCGGAACCGGCTTGGTCTTTTCCCAGCCAAGATGCGTGTACAGCCACAGGAATACGAAGTACCCGAAGTAGATCAGCACCATCGTGCGGCCGAAGAAGTTCTCGATGCCGGTGACGTCGGAATCCGCGCCGAAGATCATCGGAATCAGCTCGGCGGTGGAATCCGTGCCGATCAGCACCAGCCCGAAGAACGCCAGCACGAACAAGGCCAGCGCCGCCTTGTAGCCGGCACCGCGATAGCGGATGGACTTCACCTTGCCCGCATCGATCCACGGCAGCAGGAACAGCAGCACGATCGCGCCGAACATGCCCAGCACGCCCCACACCGCGGTGCCGAAGGCCGACGGAATCATGCGCACGATCGCGTAGAACGCAGTGAAGTACCAAACCGGCTTGATCTGCGCTGGCGTGACCAGGTTGTTGGCCGCCACGTTGTTGTCGTGCTCCAGGAACCAGCCGCCGAAGGTGGGCTGGAAGAAGATGATGAAGGCGGCGATGGCCAGGAACAGGCCCACGCCGACCAGGTCCTTCACCGTGTAGTACGGATGGAACGGAATGCCATCGGCCGGCTTGGTCGGGTCCCAGCGGTTGCCCTTGGGTCCATGTTTCACGTCCACGCCATCGGGGTTGTTCGAGCCCACTTCGTGCAAGGCGGCCAGGTGCAGCACCACCAGCAACAGCAGCACCAGCGGCAGCGCGATCACATGCAGGGCGAAGAAGCGATTGAGGGTAGCGTCGGCGGGCAGGTAATCGCCCATGATCCACTCGACCAGGTCCTTGCCGATCACCGGCAGGGTGCCGAACAGGGACACGATTACCTTGGCGCCCCAGAACGACATGTTGCCCCACGGCAACACATAGCCCATGAAGGCTTCGGCCATCAGCACCAGGAAGATCAGCATGCCCAGCAGCCACACCAGTTCGCGCGGCTTGTGGTACGAGCCGTACAAGAGGCCGCGGAACATGTGCAGGTACACCACCACGAAGAACAGCGACGCACCGGTGGAGTGCATGTAGCGGATCAGCCAGCCCCACTCCACGTCACGCATGATGTACTGCACCGAGTCGAACGCGCCGCTCGCGCTCGGGTCGTAGTTCATGGTGAGGAAGATGCCGGTGACGATCTGGTTGACCAGCACCAGCAGCGCGAGCGAACCGAAGTAGTACCAGATGTTGAAGTTCTTCGGCGCGTAATACTCGGTCATGTGCTTGCGGTACACCGGCATCAGGCCGGGCGCGCGGTCAGTGACCCATTCGCCGATGTTCGACAGGAAGTTCGCCATCACGCATTCCCCTCCGCGTCCACACCGATCTGCACGGTGCTCTCGTCGACAAAGTGATAAGGCGGGATCTGCATGTTCTTGGGCGCGGGCACGCCCTGGTACACGCGGCCAGCCATGTCGTAGCGCGAATGGTGGCAGGGGCAGTAGTAGCCGCCCTGCCAGTTCGGGTCGAACGGCTCGGGCTTCATTTCGCCCACGTAGTCGGGCACGCAGCCCAGGTGCGTGCAGATGCCCACCATCACCAGCCATTCCGGCTTGATGGAGCGCGTTTCGTTCTGCGCGTACTTGGGTTGCTGGTCGGCGGAAACGCCGTCGGATTTCGGATCGACCAGACGGGGATCTTGCTTGGGCAGCGCCGCCAGCTGCGCCGGCGTGCGGTTGACGATGAACACCGGAAGGCTGCGCCAGCCCACGATCAGCTGTTGGCCGGGCTCGATCTTCTTCAGTGACTGGGTAACGGGGGCGCCGGCGGCCTTGGCTCTTGCACTGGGTTCCCACGACTTGATGAAAGGCACAGCTGCCGCCACTACGCCTACTCCTCCCACCACGGCTGTCGTCGTGGTGAGAAAACGGCGGCGGCCTAGATCGACGACTTCGTTCGCCATCAGGCTCTCCGGTACTTGCATGCCATTGACACTGCAGAAACCAGATTCTGCCGCTGCGGACGAGCTAAGGTTCCGCTTCGCCGACCGCCCCAGGATCGTGCCCCTGCAAAATCGCGCTACCTACAAAAATCGCGTTAGTCTAGCCTCAGGTCAATAACCCTACAATAAAACTGCACGGGCGGTCACGTCGCTCTGCCACACTTACGCGCTTACTTTCCTGCAGACTGATTACGACATGAAGCATGCCGCCGGCATCGTCGCCTTTGTTGCCCGATTCGTGATACTCGGGCTGGCGATCGCATTCGTGATCAGCCTGATCTCGCCAACTGTCGGCGATCGCCTGCGCACACGTTTCGGCTTGCAGCATGAGCATGCTCCGGTTTCCGCAACAAGTGCGCCTGCACCCGTACAACCTGCTCCCTTTTCCTATGCCGATGCCGTTGCCAGGGCAGCGCCTTCGGTGGTCAACATCTACGCCAACAAGGTCGTGACCGAGCAGGCCGTGCGCATGTTCACCGATCCGCTGATGCAGCAACTGTTCGGCGGCACCCCGGCTGGTCCGCCGCAGACAAGGCGCGAACAAAACCTCGGCTCCGGCGTGATCGTCACTGCGGACGGTTACGTGCTCACCAACAATCACGTGATCGCCGATGCCAGCGACATCCAAGTACTGCTCTACGACGGACGCGTCGCCAAGGCCAAGCTGGTGGGTGCGGACGAGGAAACGGATCTGGCCGTGCTGAAAATCCAGGATGCCAGCAACCTGCCGGTGATCCAGATGGCCGATCCGAAAAAATTGCGCGTGGGCGACGTGGTGCTCGCCATCGGCAATCCGCTCAACCTCAACCAAACCGTGACCATGGGCATCATCAGTGCGATCGGCCGCCAGTTGAGCAACAGCAGTCCGGAAGACTTCATCCAGACCGACGCCGCGATCAACCTCGGCAACTCCGGTGGCGCACTGGTCAACAGCAATGGTGACCTGGTCGGTATCAACACCCTCCTCATCGGCAAGGCAGCTAATGCGGAGGGTATCGGTTTTGCCATTCCGGTCGATACGGCTACCAACGTGCTGCGACAATTAATCGCAACCCACCACGTGATCCGCGGCTGGCTCGGCGCGAACTACGGTTTCGTGCCGGTATCGGCGGATAGCGGCCTGCCCGCGGCAGCGGCGCGCGGCGCGCAGGTAACCGAGGTCTACCCCGGCAGCCCGGCGGCTGCCGCCGGCATCCAGCCGCACGACATCCTGCTGCGCCTGGGCAACGACGACATCCGCGATCCCGCCGACTTGAGCCGCCACGAGGCGATGCTCAAGCCCGGCAGCAAGGTGGAAGTCTCCGGCCTGCGCAACGGCGTACCGTTCCACGTGATGGTGAACGTGATCCAGCGGCCGCCACGGATGCCGGCGGGGAATACGCAGGGGAATACGGGGAGCTATATCGAGGGGTGACGGGGCGGGAATCGTAAATCGTTAAAGACGGTTATCGCCGGCTTGCCGGTTACGCTCTTGCGATTGACGATTCCCGATTGACGGCCCCTCACAGACTCGCCAGCGGCGGATGCAACGCCTTGCTATACCGCTGCACCAGCTCCCCCACGCGCTGCACATACACCTGCGTTTCGGCATATGGCGGCACACCGTTGTAATGCTGCACGGCGCCGGGGCCGGCGTTGTAGGCGGCCGCCGCGAGCCGCACGTCGCCGTTGAAGTTCTTCATCAACAAGCCGAGATAGCGCACGCCGCCACGAATGTTCTGCGCCGGGTCGAAGGCATCCAGCACCCCCATGTCGTTCGCCGTGCCTGGCGTCAACTGCATCAGGCCCTGCGCGCCCTTGAGCGACATTGCGCGCGGATTGAACGCGCTTTCGGCGTGGATGATGGCGCGGATAAAGGCTTCATCCACGCCCGATTCCAGGCTGGCCTGGTGGATCACGTCCTTGTACGCATCCAGGTTGAGCGCCACCGTGCCCCAGTTGATGCTCGAATGCAGATTGCAGGCCATGCAGGTGGCGATGTAGCTGAAAAGCTTGGTGACATTGCTTGCCTGCGCGCCACCCGGCGGGATGTTGGTGTATTCCACGCTGCCGTCGCGATGCACTACCCGGTATACCGCGCCGCGCAGCACGCGGTTGTCCGCGGAATCCTGCAGGGCGCTGTCGGCGAGCGCCGTGGACACGCCGCTGTGCGAGTCGTCATAGGTCCACTGACCTGGTTTGCCGGTGAGCGGCGGCGCCATGCGAGCGGTGCTTTCCACCGCGGCCGTGACGCGCTCCAGCGACACCACGATCGGCGCGATCGGCTTGGCCGTGGTCTCCACCCAGCCGGTGACCCAGGCCAGCGAGTGAGCCTGGCTCGACACTTCCCGCCTGGGCCCCGCACGGGAAGGCGCAGCCGCCTGGAACGAGGCGATCTGCTGGCACTCCCGGTAGCCCGCCTTGCTGCTGGTGAACACCACCTCGCCCTGCGACCCGGCGCAGCGATAGAGCACCCCGGCCTGCGCTGGCCGCGCGCCCAGCAGCAAGGCACAGCCGATCAGCGCCAGCGCGACGGTCATCAGGAACACAGGGAGGCGACCTGCCCTCGGACCGCAGCCTCCCCTTTGGCGTTGGTGTACGGCAGCAAACATGGCCGGCAGTTTGCGCCCACTGCCGCCCGCAGCCAAGCACGAGTTGGCGAAATCGTGTGCCAGAACATGGATATACAGGTTTTGGCTCCCTCTCCCCTCCCCTGATTGGCGTCCAGTCGCAGTTGCCGAGTTTTTTGCTCGTCATCCCGGCGAGGCGCTTCACAACAGCGAAGCTGGTCAAGCCGGGGACCCAGTGACTTTGAGGCGCCTGAAAGGCACTGGGCCCCGGCGTTCGCCGGGGTGACGATGAGGTGTTACGGAGACTCGACGCTAATCAGGCTCCCTCAGGGGAGAGGGCCGGGGTGAGGGGCCGCGCATCCACCCAAACCTGCGGGTACAATATGCGGTTCGACGCATTCCGCGCCGCCTTCCGAATCCACCGGTACCGACGCCATGAGCGGCAAGCTTTTCATCAAGACCCACGGCTGCCAGATGAACGAGTACGACTCGGCCAAGATGGCCGACGTGCTGAAGGCGTCGCACGGCCTGGAATTGACCCAGGACGAGTCGGAAGCGGACGTGATCCTGGTGAACACCTGCTCGATCCGCGAGAAGGCGCAGGAGAAAGTCTTCAGCCAGCTCGGCCGCTGGCGCGAATACAAGCAGGGCGGCAAGCCCGTGCTGATCGGCGTGGGCGGCTGCGTGGCCTCGCAGGAAGGCGAGGCGATCCTCAAGCGCGCCCCGTACGTGGACCTGGTGTTCGGCCCGCAAACCCTGCACCGCCTGCCCGAGCTGATCGAGGCCAAGCGCGCCACCGGCAAGCCGCAGGTGGACATCAGCTTCCCCGAGATCGAGAAGTTCGACCGCCTCCCCGAACCGCGCGCCGAAGGCCCCACCGCCTTCGTGTCGATCATGGAAGGCTGCTCCAAATACTGCAGCTACTGCGTGGTGCCCTACACCCGCGGCGAAGAGATCAGCCGCCCGTTCGACGACGTGATCGTGGAAGTGGCGCAGCTGGCCGAGCAAGGCGTGCGCGAAGTGATCCTGCTGGGCCAGAACGTCAACGCCTATCGCGGCCCCACGCACGACGGCGGCATCGCCGACCTGGCCGTGCTGATCCATGCCATCGCGCAGATCGAAAGCGTCGGCCGCATCCGCTTCACCACCTCGCATCCGCTGGAATTTTCCGATTCGCTGATCGAGGCCTATGCGAACGTGCCCAAGCTGGCGAATTTCCTGCACCTGCCCGTGCAAGCCGGCTCCGATCGCATTCTCACCGCGATGAAGCGCGGCTACACGGCGCTGGAGTTCAAGCAGAAGATCCGCAAGCTGCGCGCGGTGCGTCCGGACATCTGCATCTCGTCGGATTTCATCGTCGGCTTCCCCGGCGAAACGGATGCGGATTTCGAAAAGACCATGAAGCTGATCGACGACGTCGGTTTCGACCAGAGTTTCTCCTTCATCTTCTCCGCACGCCCCGGCACGCCCGCTGCCAACCTCGCCGACGACACGCCGGCGGCGGCGAAAAGCGAGCGCCTGGCGCGCCTGCAGGCGGTGCTCAACGAAAACGCCCGCACCATCAACGAGGCGATGGTCGGCACCGTGCAGCGTGTGCTGGTGGAAAAACCCAGCCGCAAGAATGCGAACGAGCTCACCGGCCGCACGGAAAACATGCGCTATGTGAACTTCCCCGGCCCCGCGCGGTTGATCGGCCAGTTCGTGGACGTGACGATCACCGAAGCGATGACCAACTCGCTGCGTGGACGCATTGCCAGCGTGGACAGCGAAGCGGCCTGACTCGCCGGCATGAGCGCTGACGCCGCACGCATCGGCTTGCTGCCTTTTCAGGCACAGCATGCTGCGCAGGTGGGCGAGCTGATCGTGTCGATCCAGCGCGAGGAATTCGGCTTCGACATCGACCTGGAACGCCAGCCGGACCTGTCGGCGATTCCCGCCTATTACCAGCAAGGCGCGGGCAATTTCTGGGTGGCGCTGGATCAGGAAAAGGTTGTCGGCACGATCGCGCTGAAGGACATCGACCATCACGGCGTAGCATTGCGCAAAATGTTCGTCGCTGAGGCGTATCGCGGCGCGGCATGGGGTGTTGCGGCCAAGCTACTGCATGGCGCACTGGATTGGGCCAGGCAACACGCCGTGCGGAGCCTATTTCTTGGCACCACGGATAAATTTCGCGCCGCACATCGCTTCTACGAAAAGCACGGTTTTGCGCTGATCGACAAAACACTGCTGCCGGCAAGCTTTCCGTTCATGCCTGTCGACACGCGCTTTTATCAATTGGACCTGGCCCGCGATCCATCAACTTGACGCATGAACACTCCGAGCACTTCGGTTGATCTGCAGATCCGCGAAATCGGCGCGGAAGAATTTGCACGTGTATGGCCGATCTTTCACGCGGTGATTGCGGCCGGCGACACCTACAGCTATCCGCCCGACCTCAGCATGGAGCAGGCACGCGAGTGGTGGACAACGCCACCCTGCCGTTGCTTCGTCGCAGAACGCGACGGCGAAGCACTTGGTTGTTACATGCTGCGCCCCAATCAACCCGGTTTGGGGGATCACGTAGCGAACGCCGGCTACATGGTTGCCGCCGCAGCGCGCGGACAAGGCATTGCCGGCCTGATGTGCGAGCATTCCATGCAACAGGCACGTGCGGCCGGTTTTGCCGCCATGCAGTTCAACTTCGTGGTATCCACCAATACTTCCGCGGTGCGCCTTTGGCAGCGCCACGGCTTTCAGATTGTCGGGCAAGTGCCAGGCGCATTCCGCCACGCCGTGCATGGCCAGACCGACATTTACGTGATGCATCGCTATCTATGAACAACGGTTTGAACCAACGCGATTTCGCCCTCGATCCGGAAGACAACGCCCGGCTCGCCAACCTGTGCGGCCCGTTCGACGAACACCTGCGCCAAGTGGAACTGCGCCTGGGCGTGGAGATCGACCATCGCGGCAATCTGTTCCAAGTGATCGGCGAAGAAGCCGCCACGCGCGCCGGCGAAAAAGTGCTGCGCGCGCTTTACACCGCCACTGAAAACGAATCGCTCACCGGCGCGAAGATCAACCTGCACCTGGCCGAATCCGGCATCGACGCGATCGTGGAAGAAGTCGCCGAAGGCGCGCAGGACGTCACCATCAAGGTGAAGCGCGGCGTGATCAAGGGCCGCGGCCCCAACCAGTCCCGCTACCTGCACGCGATCACCACGCACGACATCAACTTCGGCGTGGGCCCGGCCGGCACCGGCAAGACCTATCTCGCCGTGGCCAGCGCGGTGGAAGCGCTGGAAGCCAACCGCGTGCAGCGCATCCTGCTGGTGCGCCCGGCGGTGGAAGCGGGCGAAAAACTCGGCTTCCTGCCGGGGGATCTGTCGCAGAAGGTGGACCCGTACCTGCGTCCGCTGTACGACGCGCTGTACGAAATGCTCGGCTTCGAGAAAGTCGCCAAGCTGATCGAGCGCAACGTGATCGAGATTGCGCCGCTGGCCTATATGCGCGGCCGCACGCTCAACGATTCCTACGTGATCCTCGACGAAGCGCAGAACACCACGGTCGAGCAGATGAAGATGTTCCTCACCCGCATCGGCTTCGGCTCGGTGGCGGTGATCACCGGCGACGTCAGCCAGATCGACCTGCCCCGCCACGTGCGCTCCGGCCTGCGCCACGCCGTGGAAGTGCTGCGCGGCGTGGACGGCATCAGCTTTACCTTCTTCACCTCGCGCGACGTGGTGCGCCATCCGCTGGTGGCGAAAATCGTGCGGGCGTACGAAGCGTTTGAGGAAGCGGGGAACGAGGAACAGGGAACCGGGAACGCGGGCGGCAAGCCAGGGCGCGGGAGCTGATCCGCATGAGCGAAACGCCGGCCACCGTGCATCTCAGTTATGGGCTTCCGCGTGCAGGCATCCCCTCGCCAGTCAGCTTCCGCCGTTGGGTGGAAGCTGCCCTGGCCGGCGCGCGCCGGCGGCGGGCGGCGGAGCTGTCGATCCGCATCGTGGGCACGCGGGAGGGCCGCACGCTCAACCGCACCTACCGCGACAAGGATTACGCCACCAACGTGCTGTCCTTCCCGGTCGACCTGCCGCCCGGCGTGCGCCTGCCGTTGCTCGGCGACATCGCCATCTGCGCCCCGGTGGTACGCCGCGAGGCGGCCGAACAAGGCAAGCCGGTGGCGCACCATTGGGCCCACCTCACCGTGCACGGCGTGCTGCATCTGCTGGGCTACGACCATATCGTCGAGGCCGAGGCAGTGCGCATGGAGGCGCTGGAAACACGCATCCTCAAGGGCCTGGGCATCTCCGACCCTTACCAGCTTTGAATACCCGTCGCCCTGGCGAACGCCGGGGCCCAGGTGACGTTCGCGCTGCAGTCCACGTTCCCTAGGCTCTGAATTGTCACGGATTTTCCGATAGACTGATTTCTCCGCCCAACTTGGGCCGTTTTCTCAAGAGTAATGAACGAGGACCCTGGCAGTACCAGCGGCCCGGCCCACCGAACATGGTGGGATCGACTGGGCCATCTGTTTTCCGGCGAACCGCGCAACCGCGAAGAACTGATCGACGAGTTGCGGACCGCCCAGGCCAACGGCCTGCTCGGCGCCGACACCCTCCCCATGCTGGAAGGCGCGCTGCGAGTCACCGAGCTCAACGTCGACGACGTGATGGTGCCCCGCGTCCAGATCGTGATGATCGACGTGGACTCGCCGCTTCCCGACATCCTTGCCGCCGTGGTGGAATCGGGCCATTCGCGCTTTCCCGTGCACGGCGAAGACAAGGACGACATCCTCGGCATCCTGCTGGCCAAGGATCTGCTCAAGTATTTCGGCAACGGCCACGATTTCGACCTGCGCACCATCCTGCGCCCGGCCGTGCTGATTCCCGAATCCATGCGCCTGAACGTGCTGCTGGCCGAATTCCGCCGCAGCCGCAACCATATGGCCCTGGTGGTGGATGAATACGGCGGCGTCGCCGGCCTGGTCACCATCGAAGACGTGCTGGAAGAAATCGTCGGCGAAATCGACGACGAGCACGACGACGAGGAAGAACCCATCCTGGTTCGCCCGCAAGCCGAAGGCGAATGGATCGTCGACGCCCTCACCCCCATCGCCGACTTCAACGAGGAAGTGAGCGCTGCCTTCTCCGACGAGGAATTCGACACCGTCGGCGGCATGGTCACCGCCGAGTTCGGCCACCTGCCGGAAGTGGGGGAGCAGATCGATATCGGCAACTTCGAATTCCGCGTGACGCAGGCGGATGATCGGCGCGTGCAGCAGTTTCGCGTGATCCGCCGCTAGCCGCCGCTTTTTTTACTCCCTCTCCCCTCTGGGGAGAGGGCTGGGGTGAGGCCCCCGCGAAACACTCCATAACATCGCAAAGATTTCCGTCATTCCCGCGAAAGCGGGAATCCACTTTCGCTTGTGCCCCAAGAGCAAGATGGATTGACCAGCTTCGCTGTTGTAAAGCGCATCCCCTTCGCGGGAACGACGGCCATGAAGTTGCCGTGTTTGCCACACACATCCGCTACCCTAACGCGTCCCCGCAAAAGACCGCCCACCCCATGACCAAGGCCGGCCGCCTCGTTCTCATAACCCTCGCGCTCCTGTGCTGCGCAATCCTTCCCGCCCACGCCGGCGTCGCCGACGCCCCCGGCGAAAAGCTGGAAATCTCCCTCATCACCTACGGCCCCGGCGACATCTACTGGGAACGCTTCGGCCACGACGCCATCGAACTGCGCGACACCGCCAGCGGCGAAGAAGTCGACTTCAATTACGGCGTGTTCAACTTCGACGAGAAAAACTTCTTCTTCAACTTCGCGCGCGGCCAGATGCACTACCTGATCGACGCAGAAACCACCGCCGACGAAGAAAACTTCTACGCCCAGGCCGGCCGCTCCGTCACCAAGCAAAAGCTGGCCCTCACCCCACCACAAGCCGCCGCCCTGCGCGACTTCCTGTTCTGGAACCTGCGCCCCGAAAACGCCACCTACAACTACGACTACTACGTCGACAACTGCACCACCCGCGTTCGCGATGCACTCGACCGCGCACTCGGCGGCGTCATCAAGGCACGCCTCACCAAGCTGCCCGGCGGCATGACCTACCGCCAGCAAACCGTGCGCCTGATGAGCGCGCAACCATGGCTGATGCTGATCCTCGACCTCGGCCTTGGACCCTATGCCGATCAGCCGCTCAATGCATGGCAGGAAAGCTTTCTGCCCGAAGAACTACAGAAGAACATTCGCAACGTTACGGTCGCCAGCGGAAACACCACCACTCAGCCGCTCGTACAAAGCGAAACCCTGCTCTCCCCCAACCGTCTCGCTGCGCCGCCGGCCACGCCACCCGATTTGCGCATCCCCCTCGGCATCGCCGGACTGCTGCTCGCCGCGCTGATCGTCGTCAGCTGGCTTCGCGCGCGACCGGTCTATATCGCACTCACCAACCTCTTCCTGCTTTTCGCCGGTATCGCCGGGCTGCTGATGCTGGTCCTCTGGACCCTCACCGCCCACCACTCCGCCTGGGCCAATGCCAACCTGCTGCTGTTCAATCCACTGGCTTTTCTGCTGCTACGCGCGGCCCGGCAGGCACGCCGCAACATCGCGCCTTCACGCCTCGCCAACGGCGCGCTCATGCTGCAACTGATCGCGCTGCTGCTCGCCCTGCTCATGCACCTGCTGCCCGGCGTCGTGCAGCAGAACCAGCCGTGGATACTTTTCGCCCTGCCTTGCTGGCTGGCGCTGGCCTGGACGCTTAGACACATCAGAAGCGCCTGATCTGTCCATATCGTCCGATTGCCTGCGCGTGTATCGCATAGGATCATCGCCCCATGTCCGTACTCGACCTCTCATCCGCCAACAGCCCATCCGATAGCCGCATGGTGGTGAACTGCGTGGCCTATCGAAACAATGGCACGCGCCTGCGCGACATCGTCGTCGACGACATCAGCGAGATTCTGAAAGAACCCGATACTTTCGTCTGGGTCGGCCTGCACGAACCCGACGACACCCTGCTGCTGAAACTGCAGGAAGAATTCGACCTGCACGACCTGGCCGTGGAAGACGCGCAACAAGCCCACCAGCGCACCAAGATCGAAACCTACGGCGACTCGCTCTTCATCGTCGTGCAGACCGCCCAGCTGATCAGCGGCCACATCGCCTTCGGCGAAACGCATATCTTCCTGGGCAAACGCTATCTCATCACCGTCCGCCACGGCGCCTCGCTCTCCTACACGCCGGCCCGCCGCTCCTGCGAAAAAACCCCCGAGATGCTCGCCCTCGGCCCCAGCTACGGCCTCTACGGCGTACTCGACTACATCGTCGACAACCTGCTGCCCATCGTGCGCGACTTCCGCGAAGAACTGCAGGAACTGGAAAAAGACATCTTCGCCGACACCCTCAACCGCGACACCGTCCGCCGCCTCTACGACATGCAGCGCGACCTGATGACCCTGCGCCTCGCCGCCGCCCCCATGCAAGACGTCATCAACCAACTCGTCCGCTTGCACCCCAACCTCATCCCCGACGACCTGCGCGCCTACTTCCGCGACATCTACGACCACGTCTTCCGCGTCAACGAATCCATCAGCGCCATGCGCGAGATGCTCACCGCGGCCATCAACGTCAACTTGTCACTGGTTACGTTCGGCCAGAACGAAGTGATGAAGAAGCTGGCCGGATGGGCGGCTATGCTTGCTGCGCCGACTTTGATCACCAGCTGGTACGGCATGAACTTCACGCATATGCCGGAGCTTAGTCAGCCGTGGGCGTATCCGGCCATCATGGGCGTAGTGGCGTGCCTGGTGGCCGGCATCTACTTGAGCTTGAAGCGGGCGAAGTGGTTTTAGGCTTACCATTCAAGCACGGATAGGCGGGCAACAAACTTTTTCGAACGCGTCACCATACATCACGTTGAATCGCCTCGATTTTCCAACGCAGGTGTAGGCGATTGTCCAGTCGCATTCGGCAGAACATCCCACGTGGATTCACACAAGTGCCGTACCGTCAGACGGCTCGCCAGCGTTCACGTCAATGCCGCACATGAGGCGAATATCCAGACACCGTACGATTGAAACCGATAGCCGGATTTCGGTCACTACGCATCGTTGAAAACACATACGCCATTGACGTACGATACAACATGATCTTTGTGGAGACCCATCTATTCACGCGGCGCGTTAAAGAATTGCTGGACGACGACGCTTTTGCGGCCTTTCAAATGTACCTGGTCGAGCATCCTGAAGAAGGCGACATCATCGAAGGCACGGGTGGCCTACGCAAGATTCGGGTGGCAGCCAAAGGGCACGGCAAACGCGGTGGCGCAAGGGTGATTTATTATTATTTCATCTCCAACGCCAGGATCGCTTTACTGACGATCTTCCCCAAGAACGAACAGCGCGACCTGACCGCCGACGAGCGCAAGGCCCTTAAACGCATGATCGAGCACTGGAAGTAACACAATGCGCAAAAACCGCTTCTTTGAAGAACTGTTAGAAAGCGTAACGCAGATGGACGAAATCGTCCGTGGTGAGCGCGCACCTTCGCGTGAGTTCTATGTGGATGCGCTGGGTGTCAAAGCCATCCGAGAAATCACCGGTCTCTCACAACCCAAATTTGCCAAAGTGCTGGATGTGGATGTCGGTACGCTGCGCAACTGGGAGCAGGGCCGGCGTGAGCCTACCGGCCCTGCACGCGCACTGCTGCGAGCGATCAAGAACGATCCCAAGCATGTATTGAAGGCCTTGGCCGAACCCGTATCGTCAACCCTATCGCCTATCAAGCGCGCGACGGCGAAATCGAAGACAGCTCGGACCATCCGCTCACGTGGCCGCGCTGCGTAATGTAGTACCGCTCAAATGCTCCGAGCGCAGGGGCCACCACCACCGAAAACCTTGCATCCGTCATTCCGGCGAACGCCGGAATCCAGTCCACAATGACGTGCGCAGCACACCATATAAAGTTTTTGCGTGCTTCGCACGACATATTTAAGCAGATGGCGAATAGGGATTACTTTGTGCTGGAAGATACGTCTTCCGAGGTCCACTTCTTCAGCCACGCATTGACCGTTTCGTGCCATTGCACACTGTTCTGCGGCTTCAACACCCAGTGATTTTCATCGGGAAAAGTGAGGAATTCGCTTGGAATACCTTGCCGCTGTAACGCCGTGAAAGCACCCAGACCTTGCGTGATCGGAATGCGGAAATCGTTGCCGGAGTGGACCACCAACATCGGCACACGCCAGTCCTTGACGTGATTGAGCGGATTGAACTTCTCGTAGTTCGCCGGCACGTCGAACTGGGCACCACCATTTTCATGCTCTTCGAACCACAGCTCGTCGGTGGCGTAGTACATCATGCGCGTATCGAATACGCCGTCGTGATCGACCAGGCACTTCCATGGCTTGCTCCACACACCGGCAATCCAGTAGGTCATGTAACCGCCATAACTGGCGCCCAGCGCGCACGCGCGATCGCCATCCAGGAAGTGGTATTTGTCCAATGCCGCCTGCCAGCCGAGCTTGAGATCCTCCAGCGGCTTGCCACCCCAGTCACCTGAAATGGAATCCGTAAACGCCTGGCCATACCCAGTAGACCCGTGGAAGTTGATGGTCACCACCGCAAACCCCTGGCCCGCGTACGTCTGCGGATTCCAGCGGTAGCTCCAATCGTTAGTCATCGCGCCTTGCGGGCCACCATGGATGATGAAGGCGACGGGATACTTGCCGCCGGCCTTGTAATCCACCGGCTTCACCACGTATCCCTGTACCGTTTCGTTGTTCCAGCCTTTGAAGGTGAAGAACTCCGCATCGCCCATCCTGGCGTTCTTGAGGCGTCCCGCATTGAAATGCGTGACCTGCTTCAAGTCCTTGCCTTCAATATTGACAGTGTAGAGATCGGACGGATGTTTAAGATCATCCCTCGCCAGCAAAATGCGCTTGCCGGCAACGGAATAGGCGCTTACAGCACCATCACCCACCAGCTTCTTCACCTTGCCGCTCGCGACATCCACGGCAAACAGCGGATGCTGGCCTTCGTCATCCGCAGTGACGAACAACGTCTTGCCATCGGCGCTGATCTGCATACCACCCGGTGAACGATCCCAGGAAGGGTCGACCTCATGCAAGGTGCCGGTCGCAAGGTCCAGCGCCATGATCGCAAAGCGGTCGGCTTCGAACCCCGGCGTTTTCATGGCGGGGTAGTAGAGCGTTTTGCCGTCGGGCGAAGGCACCGGATAGGCATCCCAGGCCTTGTTGGCTTCGGTGAGGTTCTGCGGCAAGGAGCTGCCGTCCGCCGATACCTTATAGATATCGAAGTTAGTCGACCAAGGCTCGCTGTTCCCCGCGATGCGCACATCGAAATACACCGTATTCCCATCGGGCGAGAATGCGAACTCGCTTTCGTCACCGAACGGCTTGCTGGGTATGTCGCCGTCGATGCCTCGGCTCAGCAAGGTGGGTTCTGCCGGCAGGGTGCCATCTGCACCGAAACGGGCAATGTAGAGCTGGCTGCGGCGACCATCCGCCCGCGTATCCCAGTGGCGCACGAACAACTTTTGATAGACCGTACCGGTGGACTTGTCCTTGACCCGGCCGTCCAGGCGCTCCTTGGTGCAGGCCAGGTCGTTGCAATCCGTAAACACTGCATAGGAGAGCAGCACGCTCTTGCCGTCCGGCGAGAGCTTATAGGCATCGATATCCAGTGAGCCGTGGCTTACTTGTACCGGCGCGGAAGCAGCGGAGAGATCGAGGCCATGTTTGTCCATGGGGAAATCCAGTCGCCACAACTGAGCTGCGCCATCTGCCTGGGCGATGTAATAGAGACTATGGCCATCCGCCGACCAGCGCGGAGAGGATGCCTTGGCGGCCACCTTGACCGGTTTGCCGCGGGATTCAGCGACATCCTGTACATAGATGGCATTGATGCCCTTGTTCGCCGCGTAATCGGTGCTGCGCATGCTGAAAGCGGCATAACGGCCATCTGCTGAGATCTGCGGATCGCTGACCCGATCCATCATGACGAGGTCATTGACGCCGAAGGCATGCGGCGAACGATCTTCCACAGCGGTGCCCAAAGAGGCATTTGCTGCCATGGACGCAAGCGGTAACACCAACCACAACACCGCGTACTTAAGCTTCATACCACCTCCTTCTATTTCTGTACTTGCCGCACATCAGTTGGATGGCCCAGCCACGCTGCGACATTGGATGACTGTCTTCTGCAGGCACTTGTCCCGGGCAAGTGCGCAATAGTGTCCAACGCAGCTTTATGCGGCAAGTGGATTTAGACGCCGCATCCAGTCCAGACACGTGACACTACATGCCTGCTCGCGTCCGCCGCAAAAGTGACAAAAAATGTCACAGATGGACACAAAAGATTCAGTCACCGGCCGTCCGGAGAGAACATGACGCGCTGGGAGCGGCCTCTTCTGCGGAGGACAAAATGGCCTTTCGTGATGCCTAACACACTACGAGCAGCGGTCATGCCAGGCACTTTAGTTGCGCTATCTCGTGGCATGTATAGTGCTTCGACTCTGTCAGCTTCCTGGTCGTTCCTGACCATGATGAATGGGGCCGATCCCGCCTAGGGGGTTTCGGGGCAAGGGCTCAGGGGGCATCTACGGTTAGCTAACCAAGTAAAAGGAACCATCCATGAAGACCATGCAAAAAGGTTTTACCCTGATCGAACTGATGATCGTGGTCGCGATCATCGCGATCCTGGCGGCCATCGCCGTTCCGGCCTACCAGAACTACATCATCCGCTCCAAGGTTTCCGAGGCCATTTCCGCTATCGACATGGCGCGCACCGCGGTTTCGGAGACCTTCCAGACCACGGGCGTCATTCCCAGCAAAAACGCGTCCGCGGGTCTGCCGAGCACGGTCGCGAGTGTCCAATCGAAATATGTCGCCGATCTGGAAGTCAGTTCAGGCGGTTTCATCACAGCGAAGGTTCAAGGTACCAATGCCACCGACGCGGATGGCAAGGTGATCGTCTACAAGCCATATGAGGGCGACGCCGCGACCCCACTTGCATCACCTTATAGCGGTCCGATCGTATGGAAGTGCGACAGCACCGATAGCACCGTGGCGCCCAAGTACCTCCCGGCCATCTGCCGTAATCCGTAATAGTTGCCACACCGCAACAGCTCAAAGGGCCGCATATCCTGCGGCCCTCCTTTTTTGTGCGCGAAGCGTAGTCCCGGAGGTGAAAGCCCCCCATGCCGAGTCAGTTGTTTCGTTAACATATCGCTTCACGCCCGCCGGATCATCCCGATGCACTTGAATGAACGCGCTCACCCATGGCTACCCTGGCTGCTGCTGGCACTTGCCTTCGCGGCCACAGCCGCCGCGTACTGGCCGGGACTCTCTGGCAGCTGGCTGTTTGACGATTATCCGAACATTGTGGACAACCAAGGCGTACAGCCGGCGCATGCGAGTCTTGCCTCGCTGGTGAATGCGGCGTTGTCGTCGCCCGCCAGTGACTTCAAACGCCCGCTTTCGTCGCTGAGCTTCGCACTCAATTACCTGGCAGGCGGACTCCATCCCTTCGACTGGAAATTGACCAATCTGGTCATCCATCTGTTGAACGGGTTGCTGGCATTTGTGCTGGCGCGGTCACTGGTCACCGTAGCAAACCCGGGGGTTCGTGCCGGTGTGACCGCCGCGCTGATCGCCGCAGGCTGGATGCTGCTGCCGATCAACCTCACAGGCGTGCTGTACGTGGTGCAGCGCGAAGAAAGCATGGCCAACCTGTTCGTGCTGACCGGGCTGATCGGCTATGTCGCAGCACGCCGCCGCATGCTGGCCGAGGCGATATCACCCTCAACGACACCTATCGAAGGAAAGCGATGGCGCGCGTTCTGGCTGTGCGCACTAAGCATCATATTTCCGGCCGCTATTGGCGTGCTGGCCAAGGAAACGGCGGTGATGCTGCCCCTGTATGCACTGCTCGTCGAGTGGGCATTGTTCCGCTTCAATACGGCCAACCAAACCACGATCGACCGCCGCATCGTCGCCCTGTTCGTGCTCGTATTGGTCCTCCCGATGGTAGTCGGGCTTGCATGGCTGCTACCCCATGTGCTGAACCCGGCGGCCTGGGCCACGCGCGATTTCACGCTGGGCACACGACTGCTCAGCGAAGCACGCATCGTGGTTGGCTATATTGCCGCCACCTTGCTCCCCACGCCGCAAGCGCTATCGTTCTATCACGACAATTTCCGCATCTCGACCGGCTTGCTGGCACCATGGACCACGCTTGCCAGCATCGTCACGTTGATTGCGCTGGCGGCACTGGCTGCGGGGATGCGCCCACGGCAGCCATTGGTGTCGCTCGGCATTGCGCTTTTTCTTGGCTGCCACTTGCTCACCGGCACCATCCTGCCGCTGGAATTGATCTACGAGCACCGCAATTACTTCGCGAGCTTCGGACTGATGTTGGCTGTCGTGCCGCTGCTAGTTGCAGGCACCGGGCAGCCTATGCTGCTGCCACGTCGCGTGCTGTTGGGTGGCCTCCTGCTGCTATGGGCCGGCGAAACGGCGATGACTGCTGCTGCATGGGGCAATCCACTGCTGCTTGCCGAAAGCCTGGCTACTCGCGCCCCGGATTCACCACGCGCCCAGTACGAACTGGGCCGCACATGCATCATCTACTCGCAATATGACCCAGCCTCTCCTTTCACCAAGCTTGCTTATGCCCCGCTGGAGCGCGCTGCCGCCCTTCCCAATGCGTCGATACTTCCGGAGCAGGCGCTGATCTTCATGAATTCGCGCATGCACCTGCCGATCAAGGATGCCTGGTGGGACAGCCTGATCGGCAAGCTCAAGGCCCACAAGCCGGGCGTCCAGGATGAAAGCTCACTGGCGGCACTGACCCAGTGCACGCGGGACAAGCTCTGCGACCTGCCCGCCAACCGCATGGTGGAGGCTTTCCTGGCGGCACTGTCGCACCCAAATCCCAGCGCCCGTCTGCTGGCAAATTATGGCGACTATGCCTGGAACATGCTCGGCGACAGAGCGCTTGGCTTGCGCATGGCCGAAGCGGCCGTAAAGGCTGATCCAGGCGAGTCGGCCTACCGCATCACATTGGTACGAATGCTGATAGTGCTTGGAGACAATGACGCCATCCCGACGCAGATGCAGGCGTTGCGCAGCATGAATATCGGCAACAGGCTGGGCGACAGCATCCGCAGCCTGCAACAACGGATCGATGCATCAAAGCCCCCGCCGTCGGAAGCATCCGATGGTGACGAGGACGTACACTAGCGAGTGCCGGAACTTCATCCTTAGATGCCCGAGTCGATATCTTACGTTGGATCAGCTTATATCGAGCACTCATGAAAGCAGTCATCCCCTACCTCCTTGGGCCGATATGAAACGCGCACTGATTACCGGAGTTACTGGGCAAGATGGTGCCTATCTCGCCGAATTCCTGCTTTCCAAGGGCTATGAAGTCCATGGCATAAAGCGTAGATCATCTTCCTTCAATACAGATCGTATTGACCATCTCTACCAGGACCCCCATGAAGCCGATCGCCGGCTTTATTTGCATTACGGCGACCTGACTGATGCAACCAACCTCATTCGCATCGTCCAGCAAGTGCAACCCGACGAAATCTACAACCTCGGAGCGCAAAGTCATGTACAGGTGTCGTTCGAGACGCCCGAGTACACCGCCAATGCCGATGCCATAGGCGCGCTGCGGTTACTCGAGGCCATACGTATCCTTGGGCTGGAACATAGAACACGGTTCTATCAAGCATCCACGTCAGAAATGTACGGCCTGGTACAAGAAACTCCCCAGCGGGAGTCCACACCGTTTCACCCTCGGTCACCCTACGGCGTTGCCAAACTGTATGGATATTGGATTACGGTCAATTATCGTGAGTCCTATGGCATGTTTGCCTGCAACGGCATTCTCTTTAACCATGAGTCTCCACTACGTGGTGAGACATTTGTCACCCGGAAGATCACGCGCGCGCTATCCCGTATACATCTAGGCTTGCAGGACTGCTTATATCTCGGGAATTTGGACGCACGCCGAGATTGGGGGCACGCCCGTGACTTTGTTGAAGCGCAGTGGCTAATGCTCCAGCAGGAGAGCCCGTCAGACTACGTCATCGCCACAGGGGTCCAGCACTCCGTCCGCAACTTCGTGAACAAGGCAGCCATGACGCTGGGCATCCGCCTTGAATGGCGAGGACATGGCGCTGAAGAACATGGCATCGTGGACATTGCCCCTGCTGACTCAGCGGTCCAGATCGGGCAACGTATCGTCGCCATAGATCCTCGATATTTTCGCCCCGCCGAAGTAGATACGTTGCTTGGCGATGCCAGCAAAGCTCGAGAAGAACTTGGTTGGCGCCCTTCCATCAGCTTTGATCAACTAGTAGTAGAAATGATGACGGCTGATCTCAACCTAGCTCGCCGCGACGTCATGGTAAACAATGCAGGCTACCGCTCCTCCAAGCATCACGAATAAGAAACCATGGACATTCACTCGCGTATCTACGTTGCCGGCCATCGCGGCCTCGTCGGATCGGCTGTCGCCAGGCGTTTGCGTGCCGAAGGCGCGGACAACCTGTTGACGCGCACCCATGAAGAACTGGACCTGACCGAAGAATCGCAGGTTCAACGGCTCTTCGAGGCGGAACGACCTGAATATGTCATCCTGGCGGCAGCGAAAGTCGGTGGCATCCACGCCAATGATACTTATCCCGCCGAGTTCATACGGAACAACCTGGCCATTCAGACCAATGTTATCCACCATGCATGGAAGACGGGAGTACGTAAGCTGCTATTTCTCGGTTCTTCCTGCATCTATCCTCGTGATTGCCCCCAACCCATTCGCGAGGAATATTTTTTGACGGGACCGCTTGAGCGTACTAATGAAGCTTACGCCATTGCCAAGATCGCTGGCATCGAAATGTGCCAGGCTTACCGCAGGCAATACGGATTCAACGCCATTAGCGCAATGCCAACGAATCTGTACGGACCCGGGGACAATTATCACCCCACGAACTCACATGTCGTTCCCGCATTGATACGCCGCTTTCATCAGGCCAAACAAGCCAACGACTCCGCAGTGACCATTTGGGGAAGCGGCCGTCCTCTACGCGAATTCCTTCATGTTGACGACCTGGCCGGCGCGCTTCTTTTTCTCATGCGCAATTACGATGATCCAAGCATCATCAATATCGGCTCAGGGCACGAGGTCAGCATCGCCCAGCTTGGGCAAATGATCTCGGAAGTTGTCGGCTTTGAAGGCGATCTGGTTTTCGATACCAGCAAACCGGACGGCACCCCAAGAAAGCTACTAGAAACCACAAAACTCAATCGCCTGGGCTGGCGCCCTCAAATTTCGCTGATTGATGGCTTGCGTGATGCCTACGGCGAGTTTTCCCTTAACTGGGCAAAACTCGAGGGTTAAGCGAACGAAGCTCATGTTCAGGCATTTTCTAAATCCAATGTGGGCCATGCTTGAATACAGCTGGTATCCGATGTTGCTGTTCATCAGCACACCTTGGTTTCTTCATCAACTTGGCACCCAGCAATACGGACATTGGATGTTGCTTAGTGCAACAGTCAACGTGGGCGGCATTCTCAATTCAGGCACTGGCGCGGCGACGATCAAAACAGTTTCCGCGAATATTGGCCGCCTGGCGGATTCTCTCGTTGAGAAAACGGTAAAAAGATCGCTAGCGATTGCAATTTTAGGCGGCGGCACGCTGAGTCTCCTCGTGTTCCTGATTTTCTGGTTTGCCGGCTCGCTATTTCTAGATCGCATGGGTTCCCTGTCATTGGTGCGTACAACCGGCGTTGCCGCCGCCCTTCTGCTTTGGATAGAACAACTCGACAACGTGTTTGCATCTTCCCTTAAGGGAGCAGAACATTTCGGGCTGGCCGCCCGCATAGAAATCGCTAGCAAAACAGCACAAATTCTTGTGGCGGCCATTGCTCTTATTTCGTATCCAAACCTCGACGGGCTGTACTCAGCGTTATTCCTAGTAGCTTTGCTCAGGCTGACCACGAAGGCAATACTTGTAAAAAAACAGCTGAACCTGGTCAGTTTGAAACCAACTCTTTCAGGCTCATCGGAATTGCTTCACTTTGCAAAATGGGGATGGCTACAAGGAATTGGCGGCACTTTGTTCAGTGTCGCCGATCGGATGCTCGTGGGCTCTTTGCTAGGCGCATCCAGCCTCACCTACTACTCAATCGCCTCCCAGCTAACCATGCAAATTCACGCAGCGTCGGCTGCCGGGCTCAGCGTCATATTCCCCAAGGTGAGCCGAAAGCTCGAAGGCCAGGGCAACTTTTCGCTCAGCCGGATTGCCTTGCTGGCCATATCGGCCAATTTGGCCATCAGCACCGTTCTCGCCGCGGGGTTAACGATTGCGGGTCCACTCATACTACGAATGTGGCTTGGAGAAAATTCAGCTGTGCACATCGCCATCATTCTTCCATGGCTTACCATCGCGTATTGGCTACTGGCGATAAGCGTCGTTCCATACTATTTACTTTTAGGCATGGGACGCATGCGCTATGTCGGTGTAACAGCTCTGCTTGCCGGTCTTTTCGCCGTCGTCTGCATGTATTACTCAACATTGCACTTTGGACTGACTGGCACGCCCGCTGGACGGGGCATTTACGCTGTAGTGTCACTGGCGCTGCTTTGGCCATTGGTGCAACTTAGGAGACGACAACCTCACCATGTCGTCGAAGTCACTTCCAAACGCGACGACGCCCGTCCGTGAGCACATCAACCTCTCCAAGTTGTCCTTACTGCAGCCGAGAAGATTTGCGCTATCTCGGCCATTTGCCGCACAGCCACTGGTTTGCAGGGAGGCTTTTGCCCGAACCGTTAATCGGCGGGACACTTTACCTGTGTAACACCTGTAAATTGAAATTCAGATTTCCAATACATTCTCAATCAATTTACCGCAATCTCTATGACAACTCAATCTCCAATACCTGGTCGGCCGATTTACCTAGGCGTGACTGGGGGTTGATTGTTAATCACATCACAGCAAACCTTCCTGCTGGTACACGCGTGCTGGATTTTGGCTGTTATACGGGCGGACTCTTAGCACGGCTCGAAGAAAGATACGAATGCCATGGAGTGGAAATTAACACATCTGCGGCAACCATCGCCAAGCAGCGTGAGAAATCCAATATATGGGCAACGCTTGACGACATTCCAACCGACATGCAATTTGATGCCATCATCGCCTGCGATGTCGTTGAGCACATGCCAGACCCGGGAAGTTTCATCAATACACTGTCCAGCAGGCTCGCCAAACGAGGAAGACTCATTATTACAACCGGCGATGCCAAAAACTCCCTTTGGGAAAAATTTGGCGCAAATTGGTGGTATTGCTTCTACCCAGAGCACATCAGTTTCATATCTGAAGCATGGATTGACTTCTTCTCACAGCATTCAAGATTTTCAAAGATAATATATCATACCTTTCGCTATCACCGATTGGCGGCTCATCGATACGTGATAGATTTTCTGCTAGCCACTGTTTATGGACTTTTTCCCAACTTTTATCTCCAAATGATTAAGCCTCTGCAAAAGGCAAAACATATCCTGAAAGCGTTCCTGGAAATGGTCTCTCTGCCGACCATTTGTTTGTCGTCCTAACCAAGAGCTGAGCACCTATGCCATTGGCTGATTTCGAGCGCGTTATTCGCCAGACAATGAACCGTTTTGGCATTGACCTCCATCGTTACCGTCCCGAGCAGTCCGGCATGGGGAGGCTTGCTCGCATGCTATCCATCCATGGCATCGACATTGTTCTTGACGTAGGAGCAAACGTAGGCCAATTTGCCATGGCGCTAAGGAGTGCGGGCTATGCGCAGCAGATTATTTCCTTTGAGCCTCTCTCGGCCGCACATGCGCAACTGGTGCGCAACAGTAAAAGGGACAGAAATTGGAAGGTAGGCCCTCAAGTCGCGCTTGGGGATAGCGAAGGCGAGCTCACTATCCATGTCTCGAAGAACCTGGTCAGCAGCTCTGCCCTGAGGATGCTCGACACCCATATTTCTGCAGCGCCTGATTCGGCGTATATTGAAAACGAGCGTGTGCGTGTTTGCACACTGGATTCAATAGCTCCTCCCTACTTATCGACGAGCATGGCTGCTTTTCTTAAGATCGACACGCAAGGTTATGAACAACATGTCCTCAATGGGGCGGCGGAGTCGCTAGAGCGAATCAAGGGTATTCAACTAGAGCTGTCGTTAGTCCCCCTATATGACGGACAGCTCCTGTTTGATGCGCTCGTTTCGCGCCTGACTGCATCCGGCTTCTCCATCTGGTCGATAGAGCCAGGCTTCTGTGATGAGAGGAACGGTCGCATGCTTCAGGTAGACGCCACTTTTTTCCGCAGTTAATCTCATGTCTACCGATCTCAGGTTGGCCCCAGGCACCAGCCAAGAAAAACCCAGGCCACGTCTTTCGATCATAGTAGCGACGTGGAATGCATCGCGAACCTTTGAACGCTGCATGCTTTCTGTTCTTGGACAGAGCTTCAAGGGCTGGGAGTTGCTTATTTCGGATGGAGGTTCGACCGACGGCACCCTTGAGTTAATACGACAATACGAGCCTCATATCGCTTGGTGGCGTAGCGGAGTTGATGAGGGCATCTATGATGCCTGGAACCAAGCGTTGACTCACGCGAGTGGCGACTATGTCTGCTTTCTTGGGGCTGACGACGCATGGGCTGACAATGACTCACTGGAGCGATTATTTTCGAAAATAGGCACCCAACAGTATGATTTGGTAACGTCTCGAGGCGTTTTTTTTTCGGCAACCACCGGAAAGGACCGTGCATTAGGCGGCCCATGGGACTATCGACGCCTGGGGCGCCGCATGGTGGTATGTCATCCGGGAATGTTGCACAGGCAAGGTATCTTCGAGACTTACGGCATGTTCAACACGCAGTACCGTATAGCGGGAGACTTGGAATTTTTGATGCGCCTACCACCCGACCTGATGACGCTTGATGCCCCATACATAACCGTAAGGATTGGGGTCGGCGGAATCAGTCGCAGGAATTTCTATGCCCGCTTGCTTGAACAGCGGGATATTTTGGCGCACTCCAGCCGATTCGGGATTTTTCGTGCCTACCTTGTTTGGCTGGACCGCCTTTGGCGATATCCCGTTGCCCGGATATTGAATATACCTTATTGACTCGCCTTAATCCGAAAATCTGCAAGGCTTAGCTCATTGCGCCTCCTTATTGTCTCTAAGCGTCGACCGCAGCAGCGTGACCTAATAGAACGACCTTACGGTCGCTTTTATCATTTGCCTGTGGAACTCGCGGCATTAGGCCATGAAGTTATGGCACTTCTATGCAGCCATCACAGGCTACCCTCATCGCACACTCGCTCTGGTGATGTCGATTGGGTTTGCAGCGACTTGTTAGCCATGGGGCCGCGAAGACTCTATCGGGTTCTGGTAGATCAAGCACGCGCCTTTCAGCCGGACTGGGTCATTGGCATGTCTGACGCGCAATATGGCTGGCTCGCTTGGCGCATATCACTTGAGGTTGGCGCCAAGCTTGCCATCGATGCTTATGACAATTTTGAGTCATACATGCCTTGGAATTCCCTATTGCACCTGCTGTGGCGGCGCTCCATCTGTGCAGCGGATCTGGTAACGGCCGCCGGCCCTCAATTGGCATTGCTTTTACAGTCGCATCGTAAGAAAGGGCACGGGGCCGAGACAATACCGATGGTGGCAGACCCTGATTTTGTTCCTTTAGATAAATCAGAGTGCCGGCAAAACCTTAAGCTGCCAGCAGACGCTACCTTAATTGGCTATGTTGGTAGCTGGGCAAAAACTCGAGGCACTTCAATGCTCATACAAGCGTTTCGGCATGCGCGTCATTTACGCCCTGATCTCACGCTTCTGGTTAGCGGACGCCCGCCAAAAGAAATATTGGATGAGCCGGGCGTTGTAGGTACCGGATATATCCCTGACGCAGCACTGCCCTTGTTGATCAACTCTCTCGATCTTGCATGTGTCATCACCGCCGAAACCAGCTTCGGTCGCTATAGTTATCCGGCAAAGCTCTGCGAAGCGATGGCTTGCAATGTGCCGATCCTTGCTACCGCCACCGCTCCCGTTCGGTGGATGCTTGGCGGAGACGAAGGGCATTTAGCCCCTCCGGGTGACGCTGAAGCTTTTGCTCGAAAAATGCTGGATATCCTGTCGAACCCATATACAAGCTATCGCCCGCAAGAAACGTGGGGAACACAGGCAAAAAAATTCTCTTATTTGCTTTCTACTGTCAAATGCGAAAACTAATAGACCGCAAGTGTCATCTGGCGACACCTCGACATCATGCGGCAAGCAAGACTAGGCGTCATTTTCTTCAAAACCGTGAACTAACCTTCGAAGCAAATCAGGCGTACGCTTGTGTTAATGAGATTCTTCGAGCCCTGCTTCGGCTATGAGAAACGCCGCAATGCGATCAGAAGGACGATCCGATCGATGAATTACCGAAGGTCTTCTTAGCTTTTCAAAACGCCGATTCAAAATAAATTGCTCAACTCCTTCCTTTACCTCGGCTTCCATAATGGCATTATTGCCAAGACCATCCTGCCTCTCCGTCAGTTCTCGCATTACCAAAGTAGGAACTCCAAGCGCAGCAAGCTCCTCCTGATTCGAACCTCCGTCAGTGAGTACGCAAGCGGCCCCTGCCGCCAGCCTCAAAAAATTCCGATATCCCATCCGCGGAAGAAGCTTCACCCCCTGACTCTGAGAAAGCTTTTCGAGCAACCCCTCGGATTCCAGTCGTTTGCGGGTCGCCGGGTGCAAAACAAAATTGACCGTGTAGACCTCCGCAAGCTTGCTCATCAGATCCACCAAGTACCGCAATCTGCTTGCGCTGTAGATGTTTTGGAACCGGTGCAGCGATGCGACAAGATACGGAATTCTTGCATCGTCAAAAATCCCTTCAACATCAGCCAAGGCTACGGCATCGACAATAGTGTTGCCTTGCGTATCGACCACACGTGCCTTGTAGTGCTTGCGCATATATTCCGCGGCACGAGCACTCGGACACATGGCGATGTCCGTCATCCGGAATACTAGCCTTCGGCATAGTTCTTCCGGAAAAGGATCAAAAAGCCGCCCAGAGGTCAAGCCGCTCTCCAGGTGTACGACGCAACCATTGCATCTACGTGCAGCGAACGCTCCCAGCAAGGTGGACAGCGTGTCGCCATGAACTAGAACATATTGTTTGGCGCCCGCCTTAGCTAAGTTCTTTAGCTGCCTTTCCAAGCCCTTGTACGCTTTAGGGAGCCACCGCAGCAATGATCTGATGGTCAGGCGCTCTGCCGCCGGCAAAGCCTCGACTTGCTTGGATCTAATCGAAAATTCTTCTATCAGATCTTGCATAGTCTCTTGATGCTGCCCTGTCATTAACAACGTGACTGGTAACCCACGCTTTTCGCAGGCGACAATGACGGGGGCAACCTTGATCAACTGGGCACGCGTGCCGATGACGAACACGTAGGGGTAAGACATTGACTCACGCTTCCCGGCGATAAGTCAGGGCGGTGATCTGTTCCGAGATCAATCCGATCAAAAACACGATAACCGCGGCACTCCACATCAAGGTGCTCATATTTGTCAGGCGTCCGCTATGCACAAAGGTCCATGCATAGTTGAGGCATCCCAATATGAAGAACACCGCACTTGTTGGTACAAATAACTTCAGCGGTGAATAAAGCGTCGCAATCTTGAAAATTATCAACAAAAAGCGCAAACCATCACGAAGCGGCTTGATGTGACTCTTGCCAACGCGTTGAGCAGCCCTAATAGGTATGTATGCAACGGGGTATGCGCTCCGAAAGAATGCCATGGTGCTGGTTGTTGGATAAGAAAAGCCATTTGGCAAGAGGTACAAAAATTCGCAAAAACGATCCGTCCGTACAGCACGAAGCCCTGATGTAAGATCGGCCACCTCGTGACCGGTCACGCGGGAAGCAAGCCAGTTGTACAGCGTATTGGCGAGCCCGCGACCTACTCCCGCCTGACTTTCCCAATTTCTCGCCCCGACCACCATGTCGTAACCCTGGTCGAGCTTCTCAAGCAGACGAGCAACATCCGCTGGATCATGCTGCCCATCGGCGTCCATGAAGACCAGCACGTCTCCTTTTGCGACCCGAGCACCTCGCTTTATGGCAGCGCCGTTACCCATGGAGTAAGGCGAGCTAAAGCATTGAACACCATGCTGGCCGCAGATCGCACGCGTGTCGTCCGTCGATCCGTCGTCCACCACAATGATTTCCGCAGAGGGCTGCGCAGTACGGAGGCGCGGTAGCAATTCTTTCAGCGCAGGCGCTTCGTTTTTCGCAGGAAGAATGATGCTGAGCGTATTCAAAATTGTTGGCTTCCCCAAGAACTCATCGATGATAGCGTGGCGTGGTAAATAGCTTTGCCAAGTTCTTCCCATACCAAGCATTTCCATCCGTCAGCATAGCCGGGCACAGGCCAGCCAACTATGGCCCCCGCCTGCCAGGCGCAGGGGCTGGAGCCCGGTACCAAAGTCGGCCACCGTCGATAGCCTACCGCCCCAATGTGCGCTAAATTCGTGCCCTATCAGGGGATTTAGGTAGGTTTCTCATGTCATCGCAACCACAGCCCACCGCGCTTGGCCTCTCCGGACTGGCCCGCCGGCTTGTTTCCGAAGGCCTGCTACCTGAAGCCGACGTCCGCAAGGCCGTTACCGAGTCGGGCCAGCAGAAGAAAACCCTGACTGCCTGGTTGCTGGACCAGGGCCTGGTTGACAACACCCGTCTGACGCAGGTCTCTTCGGCGGAGTTCGGGATGCCGATTTTCGACGTTTCGGCGCTTGCGCCGGCCGGCATGCCTACGAGCCTGATCAGCCAGGAGCTGATGACCAAGCATCAGGCCCTCCCCCTGATGAAGCGTGGCAAGCGCCTTTTCGTGGGTATCGCAGATCCCATGCAATTGCATGCACTGGATGAGATCAAGTTTCATTCCAACTGCATGGTAGAGCCCGTACTGGTCGAGCGGGCGCAACTCAGTCGCGCCATCGATACCGCTGTCAGCACGCTTAACAACGTAACGCCTGATATGGGCAGCAGCGATCTCGACGATCTGGCACTGGAGTCAGTGAACGAAGACGGGGAATCCGCCAGCGGTGGTATAGATGCCACCGGCGGAGACGACGCGCCCGTGGTGAAATTCGTCAACAAGATCCTGGTGGACGCCATCCGTCGCGGCGCCTCGGACATTCATTTCGAGCCCTATGAAAACCAATACCGCGTACGTCTGCGTATGGACGGCATGCTGCGCGCCGTGGCCAGCCCGCCTCAGAAATTGGCCAACCGCATCTCCTCACGCCTGAAGGTGATGGCCGGCCTGGACATTGCCGAGCGCCGCGTGCCGCAGGACGGCCGTATCAAGCTCAACCTGTCCAAGAGCCACGCGATGGACTTCCGCGTCAGCAGTTTGCCGACCCTGTTCGGCGAGAAGATCGTGCTGCGTATCCTGGACAGCTCCTCGGCCAAGCTGGGTATCGACAAGCTTGGGTACGAGGAGGAGCAGAAGAAGCTCTACCTGGACGCCATCCACAAGCCGTACGGGATGGTGCTGGTCACCGGCCCTACCGGTTCGGGTAAGACGGTCTCGCTGTATACCGCGCTGAATATCCTCAACACGGCGGAACGCAACATCTCCACTGTGGAAGACCCGGTGGAAATCCGCGTAGAAGGCATCAATCAAGTGCAGCAGAACGTGAAGCGCGGCATGACTTTTGCCGCGGCGCTGCGCTCCTTCCTGCGCCAGGACCCGGATGTGATCATGGTCGGCGAAATCCGAGACCTGGAAACGGCCGAGATCGCCATCAAGGCGGCCCAGACCGGCCACATGGTGCTCTCCACCCTGCACACCAACGACGCGCCGCAGACCATCTCGCGCCTGATGAATATGGGTATTCCGCCCTACAGCATTACCTCATCCGTGACGCTGGTGATTGCCCAACGCCTGGCACGGCGCCTGCATAGCTGCAAGAAGCCGATAACCCTGCCGCCGCAGGCCCTGCTCGCCGCGGGGTTTACCCAGCAGGAGATCGACGAGGGCATGACGATCTATGAAGCCGTGGGTTGTCCGGACTGCAACGAGGGTTACAAGGGGCGCGTGGGTATCTACCAAGTGATGCCGATGGTGGAGGAGATCCAGAAAATCGTACTGGAAGGCGGCAACGCCCTGCAGATTGCCGAGGTGGCCCGCAAGATTGGCATCAACGACCTGCGTGCCTCGGCGCTTTTGAAGGTCAAGTCGGGGATGACCAGCCTTGCGGAAATCGATCGCGTAACCAAGGATTGATGAAGGAACGCGACCGATTTCATACCAGACTTGCGCGAGAGGCCACGAAATGGGCCATAAAAGTACCGTAAGCTGGTGATTGTCTTGCCCGTCACGCCGACATCCGGCGCCGGGTCCGATTGATTGGGGGATTAGACAGCATGGCCACGGTTACCGCCGCCACCAAGAACACCCGGCAACAAGGCGCCCAACGCGCCCAGGTCTCGCAGATGCCCACATACGAGTGGGTGGCGCTGGACAAGCGCGGCAAGCGCATGAAAGGTTCGATGCCGGCGAAGAATGCTTCGCTGGTGAAAGCCGAGCTGCGCCGGCAGGGCATGAACCCGCAGACGGTAAAGGAGCGCTCCAAGCCCCTGTTTGGGAGCTCAGGTAGTGCGGTAAAGCCTCGGGATGTCGCGATCTTCAGCCGTCAGATCGCCACCATGATGGCTGCAGGTGTACCGATGGTGCAGGCCTTCGACATTATCGCCGACGGCCAGAAAAACCCCCGCTTCAAGGCCATGCTCATCGATGTGAAACAGAACATCGAAGGCGGCTCGACCCTGCACGAGGCACTTGGGCGGCACCCGATCCAGTTTGATGAGTTGTATCGCAACCTAGTGCGCGCCGGCGAATCGGCGGGTGTGCTCGACACCATTCTCGATACGGTTGCGACGTACAAGGAAAAGACCGAAAGCATCAAGGGCAAGATCAAGAAAGCGTTGTTCTATCCCATCATGGTGATGGTGGTCGCAGTGGCCGTGATCATGATCATGCTGTTGTTCGTGGTGCCGGTTTTTGCCAAGACCTTCAAAGACGCAGGTGCACAGCTACCTGCGCCCACACAGTTTTTGGTAGACCTATCGCAGTTCATGCAGCAATCCTGGTATGTCGTCATTGGCCTTATTGTTGGCAGCGTCGTGGGAGTGATCGTTGCCAAGAAACGCTCAGTAAAATTTGCGCATTTCCTGGACCGGCTGACGCTCAAGTTACCTGTGATGGGCAATATTCTCCGGCAGTCTGCCATTGCACGATTTGCACGCACGCTTGGCGTAACATTCCGCGCCGGCGTGCCGCTGGTCGAGGCAATGGACGCCGTGGCGGGAGCCACCGGCAGCGTTGTCTACTCCGAAGCCGTCCATCAAATGCGCGACGATATCGCCGTGGGTCATCAGCTGCAGTTGGCCATGCGGCAGACTGGGCTATTCCCTAACATGGTTGTGCAGATGGTCGCGATTGGCGAAGAGTCCGGCGCATTGGACTCCATGCTTTTCAAAGCTGCCGAATTCTATGAAGAAGAAGTCAGCAATGCGGTCGACGCGCTAGCCTCCCTGCTCGAACCACTGATGATGGTGATCCTGGGCTCGGTGGTGGGCGGTATCGTCATTGCGCTCTACCTGCCCATCTTCAAACTCGCCGGCACCTTCTAACCTCACACCTCATCACGCGCCACATGATTGCCGCCAAGCGGCGATAATGTGGCGCGTTTTCATACCTACGGTTCACGCATGCCCGATTTGCCGCTGACACTCTGGATCGTTATCGCAGGCGTGCTGGGCCTGATCGTGGGCAGTTTTCTCAATGTGGTGATTCTGCGGCTGCCGGTTCGACTGGATGCGTTCTGGCGGCGCGAAGCGCATGAGGTGCTCGGGCTGGAATGGCCAGAAGAGCCCCTTCCGCCGGGCATCGTGCGCGAGGGGTCGCACTGTCCGCACTGCAAGCATCCGTTGGCGGCGCGTGACAACATCCCGCTGTTCGGTTGGCTGCTGTTGCGCGGGCGCTGCCGCTACTGCCAGGCGCCGATCTCCATCCAATACCCCCTGATCGAGCTGTTGACCGGCCTCCTCAGCGCCGTCGTCGTCTGGAAGTTCGGCCCCACCTGGGCGGGTCTGGCGGGGTTGTGTCTCACGTGGGCGCTGGTGGCGCTGTCGGGCATCGATTTCCGCACGCAGCTGCTGCCGGACCAGATCACCCTGCCCTTGCTCTGGGCCGGATTGCTGCTGAGCCTGATCCATCTGTTCGTCGCACCCGCCGCCGCCATCCTTGGCGCCGCCATCGGCTACCTCAGCCTGTGGAGCGTGTACTGGCTGTTCAAGCTGCTTACCGGCAAGGAAGGCATGGGGTTTGGGGATTTCAAATTGCTGGCCGCGCTGGGCGCCTGGATGGGGCCGATGTCGTTGCTGCCGGTGGTCCTGCTTTCCTCGTTCATCGGTGCGCTGGTGGGCGGCGCGCTGATCGCGCTGCGCAAGCACGGGCGGGAGATGCCGATGCCGTTCGGGCCGTTCATCGCCATGGCCGGCTGGGTGTGGTTCGTCGCGGGCGAGCAGTTGTGGCACACCTATATGAGTTTCACCGGGATGCGATGAGCAAGGGCAAGCCGTTTACGGTGGCCCTGACCGGCGGTATCGCCGCCGGCAAGAGCGCGGTGGAGCAGCGCTTCAAGGCGCTAGGCGTGCATGTGTATGACGCCGACCAGGCCTCGCGCGTGGTGGTCGAGCCGGGCAGCGATGGGCTGGCGGCGATCGTGGATGCGTTCGGCAGCGAGTCGCTGGATTCGCATGGGCGGCTGGATCGCCCGCGGATGCGCAAGCGCGTGTTTGCCGATCCGATGGCGCGCAAGACGCTGGAAGCCATCGTGCATCCGCGCGTGCGGCAATGGATGCTCGATCAAGTACAGGCGGACGAAGGCCCCTATGTGATGCTGGCCATCCCGCTGCTGGCCGAGAACATCGGGCATTACCACTGGGTGGATCGCATCCTGGTGGTGGATGTGCCGGAAGCCGTGCAACTGCAACGCCTGATGCTGCGCGACGGCATGGACGAAGACCTGGCCGTGAGCATCCTCGCCAGCCAGACCTCCCGTACGGCCCGCCTGGCGCTGGCGGATGACGTCATCGACAACAGTGGGCAGGAATCGGCGCTTGAGGCGCAGGTTGCCGCGCTGCATCAGCGTTATCTGGCGCTGGCGGCGGCGCGCCGCTGAGCGGGCGCGCTTACGTAATTCCTTCAAGCGGTTAAACTTGGTGGTTCCCGCTCCTGCGAAGTTTTGACCCGATGTCCACCTCGTCCGCTGCCGCTACGCCCGCCATCACCCCTGAGACCGACGCGCCGCGCGATTTCATCCGTCAAATCATTCGCGAAGACCTGGGCAGCGGCAAGCACACCGCCATCCGCACGCGCTTTCCGCCCGAGCCCAACGGCTACCTGCACATTGGCCACGCCAAGGCCATCTGCCTGGATTTCGGCATTGCCCGCGAGTTCGCCGGCTGGTGCAACCTGCGCCTGGACGACACCAATCCCGGCAAGGAAGACCCGGAGTTCGTCGAAGGCATCAAGGATGACGTGCGCTGGCTCGGCTACGACTGGCACGATCTGCGCCACGCTTCCGATTACTTCGAGGTGCTCTACCGCGCCGCCCTCAAGCTGATCCAGGATGGCCACGCCTACGTGGATGACCTCACCGCCGATCAGATGCGCGACTACCGCGGCACCCTCACCGAGCCGGGCCGCAACTCGCCGTACCGCGAGCGCAGCGTGGAAGAAAACCTGGACCTGTTCCGCCGCATGCGCGCCGGCGAATTCGCCGATGGCAGCAAGACGCTGCGCGCCAAGATCGACATGGCCGCCGGCAACATGAACCTGCGCGACCCAGCCATCTACCGCATCCGCAAGGTCACCCACCAGAACACCGGCGACGCCTGGCCGATCTACCCGATGTACGACTACGCGCATTGTCTTTCCGACGCGCTGGAAGGCATCACCCATTCGCTGTGCACGCTGGAGTTCGAGGATCACCGCCCGCTCTACGACTGGTTCGTGGACAAGGTGGACCTGCCCAACCATCCGGAACTGTGGCAGCACATGCGCGACGCCGGCTTCCAGACCCAGCCGGCCAAGCCGCGCCAGATCGAGTTCTCGCGCCTCAACCTCACCTACATGATCACCAGCAAGCGCAAGCTGGCCCAGCTGGTGAACGAAGGGCTGGTCGACGGCTGGGACGATCCGCGCATGAACACCCTGCGCGGCCTGCGCCGGCGCGGCTTTACCGCCGGCGGCATTCGCCTGTTGATCGAACGCCTGGGCGTGAGCAAGCAGAACAGCGTTATCGATTACGCCATTCTTGAGAACTGCGTGCGCGAGGATCTCGATGCCTCCGCCCCGCGCCGCATGGCGGTGATCGACCCGCTCAAGCTGGTCATCACCAATCTGCCGGACGATCACGAAGAGTCACTTACCTTCTCCAATCATCCCAAGGACGAAAGCTTCGGCACGCGCAAGGTGCCGTTCTCGCGCGAGCTGTGGATCGAGCGCGAGGATTTCGCCGAAGTGCCACCGAAGGGTTTCCATCGCCTCAAGCCCGAGGGCGAAGTGCGCCTGCGCGGCGTGGGCATCGTCAAGTGCGTCGAGGCGGTCAAGGCCGCCGACGGCAGCATCAGCGAAGTGCGTTGCACGCTCGATCCCGAATCACGCTCCGGCATGCCCGGCGCCGAGCGCAAGGTGAAAGGCACCATCCATTGGGTCAGCGCCAAACACGGCGTCGCCACCGAAATCCGCCTGTACGACCGCCTGTTCAACGTGCCCACACCGGACGACGAAAGCGACGGCAAAACCTGGATCGAGCACATCAACCCGGAGGCCAAGCGCATCGTGCGCGGCTGGCTGGAACCCGCCGCGGCGCAGGCTGCGCCGGAGCAGCACTACCAGTTCGAGCGCCTGGGCTATTTTGTGGCCGATCGCCTGGATCACACGTCGGAAGCTCCCGTGTTCAACCGTGCTGTTACCCTGCGCGACACCTGGGCCAAACAGGCGGGCTGAAGAGCATGATGCTGCCGTTGCAGATCCACCTCACGCTGCCGCCGTGGATCGAGGAAATCGCCGACGCCGGTCGGCGCTATCTCACGGACGAGGAGCGTGTAGGGCTCGCGATCGAGCTGTCGCGGCGCAATATCGAGCACGGCCAGGGCGGCCCCTTTGGCGCCGCCGTGTTCGATGAGCACGGGCGCCTGATCGCCGCCGCCGCCAACCGGGTCATTCCGCAAAGCTGCTCGGTCGCCCATGCCGAAATGCTCGCCTACATGGCCGCGCAGCAACGCCTGGCCAGTTATCGCCTCAACGAACAAGGCGGCCACTACACCCTGGCCACCAGCGCGCAGCCTTGCTGCCAGTGCTACGGCGCCACTTTCTGGGCCGGTGTCGACACGCTGCTGGTCGGCGCCCGCGGTGAAGACGTGGAGTCGCTGACCACGTTCGACGAAGGCCCGCTGCCCGCTGATTGGATCGGCGAGCTGGAACGCCGCGGCATCGCCGTGCGCCGCGACATCCTGCGCGAGCAGGCACGCGGCGTGCTGGCCGCCTATGGCGCACGCGGAGAACGCTATTGAACCGCCTGCGCGCCGCGCTGCCGCTGCTGCTGCTGATCGCAGCGGGCATCGTGCTGCTGGCCTCGGGCGTGTTCGACCGCATTCACCCCGAGGAACTGGTCAAACACCAGCATGAGTTGCACGCGCACCTCGCCGAACATCCATGGATGAGCCGCCTGGCCTACATCGGCCTGCTGGTGCTGGCTACCTGCACGGGCGTTCCTGTCACCATCCTGCTGATCCTCGCGGCCGGCTTTGCCTTCGGCGTCGTCGAGGGCACCACGTATTCGTCCATCGGGCTCACTCTCGGCTCGCTCATCCTGTTCCTCGCCAGCCGCTACGCCTTCGGCGCAGGCAGCAAGCATCCCCCTGCCCTCGTGGACAAACTGCACCACGGCTTCGAACGTCATCCGGTGGTCTACACGCTGTTCCTGCGCCTGGTGCCGGTGGCGCCGTTCGGGCTGGTCACCATGGCACTCGCGTGGCTGCGCTGTTCGCTATGGCTGTTTCTTGGCGCCACCTGGTTCGGCGGTACCTTGATGCTGGTGTTCGAGACATCCATCGGCGCAGGCCTGGGACATGCGCTCGCCCATGGGCGCCACGTGGGTTTGGGTTTGATCTTTGACCCCGACGTGATTGCGCCGCTTGGGGTACTGGCGCTGTTGTCGCTGGTGCCACTGGTGATGGAGCGGTTCAAGTCGCGCTGGCATCCGTCGACGCCGCGGGCGGATGATTCTGTAGATCGGCCTTGATCTGGTCGGCCCATGGACTCGCACGATGCGTGCGTAGGTTGGCGGTGAGGCGCAGCCGAACCCCAACATTGCCATGCAGAGTGTGATGTTGGGGTTCGGCTGCGCCTCACCGCCAACCTACGTTCCGAATCTGTCCTGCTCGAAACATTGTGGCTTTCACTGCAGAGCTCTAAGCAGCATGCTGCAATATCTCTGCATAAAAAACCCGCAAGGCGCACGCCTTGCGGGTTTCTTTGAACTGGTGGGCCGTGACAGATTCGAACTGTCGACCAACGGATTAAAAGTCCGCTGCTCTACCGGCTGAGCTAACGGCCCGGAAGAAAGTGAGTCGGCAATTTTAGGGTCTGGACGCCTGCCGCACAAGCTGACGCTTAGGCGTAATGGGTGGGGTCCGTCAGGCCGGCCTCGCGAAAGCCCTGCGCGCGCAGGCGGCACGCATCGCAGCGGCCGCAGGCGCGGCCCTGGGCATCGGCCTGGTAGCAGCTGACGGTGGCGGAGAAATCCACGCCCAGACGGTGGCCTTCGCGGGCGATGTCGGCCTTGCTCATCGCCATCAGCGGCGCGTGGATGCGAATGCCCGCGCCTTCCACGCCGGCCTTGGTCGCCACGTTGGCGAGGCGTTCGAAGGCTTCGATGAAGGCCGGGCGGCAGTCGGGATAGCCGGAGTAATCCACCGCGTTGACGCCACACCAGATGTCGGTGGAACCGAGCACTTCGGCCCAGCCTAGCGCTACCGACAGCATGATGGTGTTGCGCGCCGGCACATAGGTGACCGGAATGCCATCGCTGCCCTGCTCCGGCACGTCGATGTCGGCGGTGAGCGCCGAGCCGCCGATGCTGCGCAGATCCACCTGCACGGTCTTGTGCTCGACGGCGCCGAGCATGTGCGCCACGCGTGCTGCAGCATCCAGTTCGGAGCTGTGGCGCTGGCCGTAGGCCACGCTCAATGCGTGCACCTGATAGCCCTGCTCACGGGCGATGGCGATGGTGACGGCCGAGTCCATGCCGCCGGAAACGAGGATGACGGCTTTGCGGGGTGTAGAGGCTGACATGGTGCATCCCAAGTGCAGAAGAACGGCCGGTCACCGGCCGGGAAACGCTGCCGGCAACACAGGCCGGGGCGTGTGGCTTTATCTCCACGTACGGAGATGTCCACCGTCATTCCGGCGTTCGCCGGAATGACGGCGAGGCGATTGAGCATCAATGCCCCGGCGCATCGTTCCACAGCAGCTTGTGCAACTGCAGTTGAAAACGCACCGGCAATTTGTCTTCGATGATCCATTCCGCCAGCGCACGCGGCTCCACCGCGCCGTGCACGGGCGAGAACAGCACCATGCAACGTCGATCGATGCGATGCTCGGCCACCACGCCGCGCGCCCACTCGTAGTCGGCGCGGCTGGCGATGACGATCTTCACTTGATCGTGCGGCAACAGATGATCGAGATTGGACCAAAGGTTGCGTTGCGCTTCGCCGGAATCGGGCGCCTTCAGGTCCATCACCTTGCGCACGCGTGCGTCGACCGGCGATACATCCAGCGCGCCGGAGGTTTCCAGCGACACGTCATAACCGGCGTCGCACAGCTTGCGCAGCAGGATCAGGCAGCGCTTTTGCGCCAGCGGTTCGCCGCCGGTCACGCAGACGTGCTTGGCATCATGCTTGGCCACCTCGGCAAGGATGTCGTCGATGTCGCGCCAGTTGCCGCCGTAGAACGAATACTCCGTATCGCACCACACGCAACGCAGCGGACAGCCCGTAAGGCGCACGAACACGGTGCGCCAGCCGATGGCGTCGGCCTCACCCTGGATCGAATGGAATATCTCGGTGATGCGCAGTCGCTCGGCCGTCGCCTCGGCCGGCGCGGCGGCTTCCACGTTTACCGGACTGCCGTTCACCGCCTAAACCTTCATCGCGCCGACTGCTGCGAGATACGCCGCAGGCGTTCCTGGGCCAGCTTGGCCGCATTGGAATTGGGGTATTTGCTCACCACCGACTTGAGCGTGGCAATGCCCGCATCGGTCTGCTTCATTTCCAGCTGGCTGTAGCCAAGCTTGAGCGTGGCATCCGGCGCTTTTTCGCTTTGCGGATACTGGCTCAACAGGTGGTTGAAGGCTTCCACGGCCACCTGGTAATTGGTGGTGGCGTAATACGATTCGCCCAGCCAATAGAACGCGTTCGGCGTCAGCGCATCGCTGGGGTATTTCTGGATGAACTCGCGAAAACCGCGCGACGACGATACGTAATCGCCCGCGCGCAAGGATTTGAATGCCGCGTTGTAGGCAGTGAGCGCGGCGGCTTTCTGCGCTGCCGATTCGGCCGGCGCAGCGGGTGTACCGGCGGCTGGCGACGCGGTGGACGCTGCATTGCCCGGCGCCGATGCGGCAGCGGGCGCGGCGGCACTGGCCGAGGGCGCGGGAGCTGCGCTGCCTTGTTTTTCAAGGCGGCCAACGCGGCTGTCCAGGTCGGTGTACTGTGCCTTGCTCTGATCCTGCAGCTGCTGCAGCTGGTGCTGCAGCTCTTCGATCTGGCCCTGCATCTGCTGCATGGTCTGCTGCATTTGCTGCAGCTGATTGAGCTGGTTGAGCTTGTTCTGGTCCTGGTTCTGCTGTTGCTGCTCGAGCCGCGCCACGCGATCGGCCAGGCTCATGGGAGAACTCTGCGCATGCGCAGGCGCCATAAACAGCATGGCGGACGCCAGGGCGCCCGCCATGCTGAGATTGGCCGTGAAGCGATTAGCCAACCGAAACACCATTATGTCGCCGTGTAGACGATCTCAACGCGACGGTTCTTGCTCCAGCAATCCTCGTTGTGCTCACGGCACACCGGCTTCTCTTTGCCGTAGCTGATCACGCTGATCTGGCTGGAGGAACCGCCGTTGGCCTGCAGCGCGCTGGACACGGCGTTGCCGCGGCGCTCGCCGAGGCCCAGGTTGTATTCACGCGTACCGCGCTCGTCGGCGTTGCCTTCCAGGCGCATGCGAGCGGTCGGCACGTCCTGCAGGAACTTGGCGTGGCACTGCATGTACTGCTGGAACTCCGGCTTCACTTCGTCCTTGTCGAAATCGAAGTAAATGGTGCGGACCTTGAGGCACGCATCGGTGTCGAGATCGGCAGCGGTGTACTTGTGCTCGCCAGTCTGGGCCGGGGCGGCTTGCTGGGTCTCCGGCGGCGGAGTCTGGGGCTTCACTTCCTGCTTCTTCGAGCAGGCGGCCGCACCGACGCAGAGCAGGGCGACCAGGGCGATACGAACGGTCTTATTCATGGGTGACGTTCCTTCAAACGGGTTTGGTTTCCGACAGTCAATGACGATTGCGGTTACGGGACAGTCATCGCCGGTGGCCCGGCTGTAGTTTTTATTTTTTTCTTTCACTTTAAACATGGCCACGCATTGTACTGCAGAGGCCGGTAAAACAGACATGGCAAACCGCCACGTCCGGCCGGAGCATTCGCATGCTCCAGCCCCATCCTTGAGCCATCCAGCCGCAGGCCTGACAGGCGCGGCCGGATCGCATCATTGTTTACGATAGGGTCCCCAGGCCGGCGAGCGTACATCGCCGTCGGCAAGCGCCAGGCGCTGACGCACCATGCCGTCGTTCGATACGGCGTAGAGCACGTCTCGGGTTCCATCGGTGGCGGCGTAGATCAACATGCTGGCATTCGGCGCGAAGCTTGGCGATTCGTCAATCGGACCGGGCGAGATGAAACGCACCTGCCCACCGAGGCTCTGGTCCATGATGGCGATACGATACACGTTCCCGTTGGCCTGCACCATGGCAATCTGCTTGCCGTCGTAGCTGACGGCCGCATTGAGGTTCTGCTGGCCCTGGAAGCTGACGCGCTCGGGCGTGCCGCCGCTGGCCGAAACGCGATAGATCTGCGGCCGGCCGGAGCGGTCGGACGTGAAGTAGATGCTCTGGCCATCCGGCGACCAGACCGGCTCGGTATTGATGGCCAGGCTGCGGGTGAGGCGCGTTTCCGCACGGGAAGCCAGGTCCATCACGTAGATTTCGGGGTTGCCCGTATAGGAGAGCGCCATCGCCAGCTTGGTGCCGTCCGGCGACCAGGCCGGCGCGCCGTTGATGCCCTTGCGTGCGGAGAGCAGCTGGCGGGCGCCGGTGGTGATGTTCTGGATGTAGATGGCCGAATCGCCGCTTTCGAACGAGACGTAGGCAATGCGCGTGCCATCCGGCGACCACTTGGGCGACAGCAGCGCTTCGTGCGAACGCGCCACCACTTGCGGGTTGTAGCCATCCGAATCGGCCACGATCAGCGAATAGGTGGCGTTGTTGCCGGTGCCGACCATGGTCACATAGGCGATGCGCGTCCAGAACGCACCGGGAATGCCGGTGATCTGCTGGAAGATCTTGTCGGCAATCTGGTGCGCGACGCTGCGCAGGTCGCTGGTAGGCGCCGGCGACATGGCCTCGCCCAGCAGGCGCTGCTGGCGATTGACGTCCCACAGCTCGTATTCCACCGTCACCATGCCATTGCCGGCGTCCTTGATGCGGCCGATCACGATGTAGTCCTGCTTGAGCAGGCGCCAGGTGGCGAACTTGATGTCCGAGCCCTGGCTGGGCTGCTCGACGATTTCACTGACCGCCAGCGAGCGGAATTTGCCGCAGCGGTTGAGGTCGTTGCGGATCACGTCGGCGACGTCGGTGGGCAGCGGCGCGCCTTGCTGGGCGAAAGGCACCACGGCGATCGGCGTGGCCGACTTGATGCCGCCGACGATCTGCACGTTCAACGCCTGGCCAAAGGCAGGGGCCGCGACGAGTGCCGTGATCAGCAGCAGGACGAGGGTGAATAATGATCGGGATGATCTGCGCATGGGGCTTGCTCACTGCGGAATGAAGGTGAAATCGATCTCGCGCCGGAACACGCTTTCGAAGCCTTGGTAAGGCAGCGGCTGTGCGCGGAGCACGGCGTCCTCGACGGATTTCTTGCCGGCTGCATCATACGGACAGTTGGGCGATGCCTTGGCGCTCAGCACCTGGCCACCGACGATCTGCACGATGTGAACCACGCATGGCGCGTTCGGCATGTTATCCGGCCTGATCCAATTCTGCGTGACGGCGTTCTGAATTGCGGCCATGTATTGCGACAGCAGCGTGCTGTTGGAATTGTTGCCGGTCTGCCGCTGCGCCGCGTTGGGCAGGTTTTCCTGCCCGTTGAGCTGCGCGTTTTTCAGGTCCGCCAGCTGCTGCTTGGCCTGCTTGGCCTTTTGGTCGGCCTTCTGCGTCTGAGTCGAGGCGGCGTCGAGCTGCTTGAACAGTTCGTCCACTTTCTGCTGCTCGGCTTTCTTTTTGGCCGCCTGGGCGTCCAACTCGGCCTGGCGCTGGCGCTGTTTTTCTTCCTGCTCTTTCTTGGCGTTCTCGGCCTTCTCCAGGGCATCCTGTACCACGCGCTCCTGGTCCACCACGTCCGGATGTTCCGGCGGTGGCGGCAGCTGGCTCGGTTTGGGTTGTTGCAGCGGCGGTGGAGGGGGCGGCGGTACGGAGGGCGGCGGCGGCACCGTATTCGGCACCGGCTTCACCTTCTCCGACTTCGGCGGCGGCGCGGCGGTATTGCCGATCAGCGTGGCTTCGATCACCGGGCCGCTCAGCTGCAGCGGCGGCGGCGTGCAGCTGATCGGGTTGGGCAGGTGCAGCGCGGTGAGGAATTTCTCGTACGACGTGCAGGGCAGCATCGCCAGGAACAGGAAGGCGACGATACCCAGGTGGAGAACGGCCGATAGCGCGACCGCGAGCGGAGTGCCCTTGGCGTTACGGTCTTCCATTCGGCTTGCCCGACTCCGGCGCACTCATCAAACCGACCTTGGCCACGCCGGCCTGCTGCAACAAGGCCAGTACCTGATACACACCGTCGTACTTGCCGTCGCGATCGCCGGCGACCAGTACGCTCACGTCCGGATTCTGCTTGACGAACGCGCCGACCTTCACCTTCAGCGCATCGGCGTCGATGGGTTCCTTCTTGCTGGTGCCCAGGGTGAGGTACATCTGGCCCTGGGTATCGACCGAGACGATCACCGGCTCCTTCTTGTCGTGCAGCGACTTGGCGTTGGCTTGCGGCAGGTTGACATCGACGTTGGCGTTGAGCATCGGCGCGGTGACCATGAAGATGATCAGCAGCACCAACATCACGTCGATGTAGGGCACGACGTTGATTTCGGATTTGAGCTTCAGACGCTTGTGGCGCGCGGAGCTGAGCATGGTCGCCACCTCTTCTCAGTGAGCTTCGTCGGTCTGGATCTGGCGCTGCAGTACGGAGGAGAACTCTTCCTGGAACATCTCGTAGCGCGAGGCGACCCGCTCGACCTTGTTGGCGTAGCGGTTGTAGGCCCACACGGCCGGGATCGCGGCGAACAGGCCCATGGCGGTGGCGATCAGCGCTTCGGAAATGTGCGGCGCCACCACCGCGATGGTGACGTCCTTCATTTCGCCCAGCCCCTGGAAGGCGCCCATGATGCCCCACACCGTGCCGAACAGGCCCACGTACGGGCTGATGGAACCGACGTTGGCGAGGAATTCCAGGTTGCGCTCCAGCAGGCCGATCTCCTTCGTGCCGGCCACGCGCATGGCACGCTCGGAACCTTCGATCACGGTGCGTACGTCCGCGGCGCGGCGCTGGCGCTGGCGCACGAATTCACGGAAGCCCGACTCGAAGATGTTCTCCATGCCGCCGGAGTTGTCGCCGCTGTTGCTTACTTCGCGGAACAGCTGCGCCAGGTCCGCGCCGGACCAGAAGCGCTCCTCGAACGACTCGGCGTTCTCCATCGCGGCCTTGAGCTGCGAATACTTGCGGATGATGATCACCCAGGAGAAGAACGACCCTATCACCAGCACCAGCATCACCAGCTTCACTGGCAGGCTGGCATCCGCAAGGATCTCGAAAACGTTCAATCCACCGTTCATGGCTTGGGGGCTCTCCACCGCAGGGGCATGTCGTAAATACTTGGGATCAGGCCGGGACGCGCGCGATCCGGCCAATGATGTCATCCGGGATTCGCGCAGGCTGCATCCGTTGCAGGTCCACGCAGGCTGCGCGGACTTGCGCCTGGATAAGCACGGCGCCATCCGCCCGGGTGATCGTTTGCGCGAAAAGAATACTGGCTGAACGGCGTTCTTTGACTTCCACCGTCACCAGCAATTCATCGTCCAGCAGGGCGGCCTTGAGGAAGTCGATCTCCATCCGGTGCACCATGAAGGCCAATCCGGTCGCCTGCTTGAGCGCCATCTGGTCCACGCCCAGTCGGCGCAGCCACTCGGTACGGGCGCGTTCCAGGAAGCGCAGGTAGCTGGCGTGGTACACCACGCCGCCGGCGTCGGTGTCTTCCCAGTAGATGCGGATGGGCCATGCAAAGGCTTTGTCAGACATCGGGGTCGCCACTGAAAAGATCACCCGGCTGCGGTTGTCGCGGCGGCGGCGTGAGCCCGAGGTGACGCCAGGCTTTCGCGCTGGCCATACGACCGCGGGCGGTGCGGATGAGAAAGCCCTGCTGGATCAGGTAAGGCTCGACCACGTCTTCGAGCGTGCCGCGGTCTTCGCTGAGCGCGGCCGCCAGCGATTCCACCCCGACCGGGCCACCATCGAAGTTCTCGATGATGATGGCGAGCAAGCGGCGATCCAGTTCGTCGAAGCCCTCGGCATCGACCTTGAGCATGCTCATCGCCGCCTGCGCGGCCGCCAGCGTGATGTGGCCACCGGCGCGCACTTCCGCGTAATCGCGCACGCGGCGCAGCAGGCGATTGGCGATACGCGGCGTGCCACGCGCACGGCGCGCGATTTCCTGGGCGCCATCCACCTCGCAGGCAATGCCAAGAATGCGTGCCGAGCGGCGCACGATGGCGGTGAGTTCGTCGGGCGAGTAGAACTCCAGCCGCTGCACGATGCCGAAGCGATCGCGCAGCGGAGCGGTCAGCAAGCCGGCGCGCGTGGTGGCGCCGATCAGGGTGAACGGCGGCAGGTCCAGCTTGATCGAACGCGCGGCCGGGCCTTCGCCGATCATGATGTCGATCTGGAAATCTTCCATCGCCGGATAGAGCACTTCCTCCACCACCGGCGAAAGGCGGTGGATCTCGTCGACGAACAGTACGTCGTGCTTTTCGAGATTGGTCAGCAGCGCCGCCAGATCGCCTGCGCGCTCCAATACCGGGCCGGAGGTGGAGCGGATATTGACGCCCAGTTCGTTGGCGATCACGTGGCTCAGCGTGGTCTTGCCCAGGCCCGGCGGCCCGAAGATCAGCACGTGGTCGAGCGCACCGCCGCGCTTCTTCGCCGCCTCGATATAGATCGACAGCTGCTCGCGCACCGCCGCCTGGCCGAGGTATTCGTTGAGCCGCTTGGGACGGATCGACGCCTCGAGCGCTTCGTCGTCGAGCTGGGCGGCAGCGGTGATGATGCGGTGATCGGACATAAGGCGATTATGGCTGAGAGAAAGGTCTTGAGGGCGCGTAGGCTGGGATGAAATCCCAGCTTGATGGAGGCTCCTGATGCTGGGATTTCATCCCAGCCTACAAAACCGTCACGCTCCCCGTTCCGATCAAATTTCCAGCTGCGTCCCCAGCTCGATCAAGCGATTGCCCGGAATCTGGAAAAACGCCGTGGCCGGCAGCGCATTGCGCGACATGAAGGCGAACAGCCGATCGCGCCATAGCGCCATGCCCGGGCGGCGTTTGTCGGCGACGATGTTCTCGCGCGACAGGAAGAAGGTGGTATCCATCAGGTCGAACGGCAGGCCGCTCTTGGCGCACTTGGACAGCGCCAGCGGAATATTCGGGTCCTCGGCGAAGCCAAAGCGCAGCTCCAGGCCGTAGAAGTCGCTGCCCAGCGGGGTGAGATGAATGCGCTCCTCCGCTTCGGCGACCGGGCTTTCGAGAATTTCCACCGTCAGCATCACGTTGCGCTCGTGCAGCACCTTGTTGTGCTTGAGGTTGTGCAGCAAAGCGTGCGGTACGGAATTCTGGTTGGCGGTAAGGAAGACCGCCGTACCCGGCACACGCAGCGGCGGATGCTCGCTGATGTTGTCGATAAAGGGCGACAGCGCCAGGCCGCCCTGCTTGATTTCGCGCACCACCAGCTCGCGCCCCCGGCGCCAAGTGGTCATCACCACGAAGACGCACAGGCCCAGCACCAACGGGAACCAGCCGCCGTATTCCACCTTGATCAGGTTGGCGGAGAAGAAGGCGATGTCGATGGTCAGCAGGACCGCGCCCACCACCAGCAGGCTAGGCACCCGCCAGCCCCATTGATGGCGCGCCACGAACAGCGCCAGCACCGTGGTGATGGACATGGTGCCGGTCACCGCAATGCCGTAGGCCGCGCTCAGGTTCTCCGAACTGCGGAAGCCGAACACCGCCAGCAATACCATCACCAACAGGAAGGCATTGATCCACGGCACGAAGATCTGGCCGGACATCTCGCGCGACGTATGCACCACCGGCATGCGCATCGAATAGCCCAGCGACATCGCCTCGCGCGTCATCGAGAACGCGCCGGAGATCACCGCCTGCGAAGCAATCACCGTCGCCGCCGTGGCCAGCGCGATCATCGGGTACAGCAACATCGACGGTACCGTTTTGTAGAACGGATTGTCGATCGCCTCCGGATGATGCAGCAGCAAGGCGCCCTGTCCGAAGTAATTGAGCACCAGCGCGGGCAGCACGAAATTGAACCAGGCCATGCGAATCGGCCGCTTGCCGAAATGCCCCATGTCCGCATACAGCGCTTCGGTACCGGTCACCGCCAGCACCACGCTGCCCAGCGCGATATACGCCTGCAGGCCGTGCGTGATGAAGAAACGCACGCCGTGATAGGGATTGAGCGCGTACAACACCTGCGGCTCGGTGAGGATCATGCGCGCGCCAAGCACGGCGATCACAATGAACCAGATCACCATCACCGGGCCGAACAGCTTGCCCACTCGCTCCGTGCCGTGCCGTTGCAGCGCGAACAGGAAAAACAGGATCAGCGCCGTAATCGGCACCACCCAATGCGCGAGGCCAGGTGCGGCCACCTTCACGCCTTCCACCGCCGACAGCACGGAAATGGCTGGCGTGATCACGCCGTCGCCGTAGAACAGCGCCGCGCCGAAAATGCCGATGATCGCCAGCAGCCAGCGCAGCTTCGGCTGGCCGCCCACACCGCGCAAGGTCAGCGCCATCAGCGCCATGATGCCGCCCTCGCCCTTGTTGTCGGCGCGCATGATGAACAGCACGTACTTCAGCGACACCACGATGATCAGCGCCCAGAAGATCAGCGACAGCACGCCGTAGATGCTTTCCGGCGTGGGGTGCATGCCGTCGTGACTGAGCGCGGTCTGCAGGGTGTACAGCGGACTGGTGCCGATGTCGCCGTAGACCACCCCAACGGCGCCCAGCGCCAGTGCGGCCAGGCGTTTCTTGGTATCGGCCTCGCTCATTCCTTGATGACTATCCACGGTTCAACTCCCAAGTGCGGCGCGCAGCGCCTTGCGAATGATGGTTTCGGCGCTGTCGCCCTGCTCGGCCACTTTCTGCACCAACCGGCTCACTTCGGCCGGCTTGTAGCCAAGCTGCTGGAGCGCCACGGTGGCTTCGGCAGCCGGATCAGCCGGGGCGCCTGAAGCTGCGGCCAGACCCGGCACGCTTGCGCCAAGGCCATCCACGCGATCGCGCAATTCCACCACGATGCGTTCGGCGGTCTTCTTGCCGATGCCGGGGATCTTGGTCAGCGCGACCACATCGCCAGCCTGCACCAGCCGGGCGAAATCCTGCGTGGACACGCCGGACAGCACGGACAGCGCGGTTTTCGCGCCGATGCCGCTGACCTTCAACAGATTGCGAAACGATGCGCGTTCGGATTCGTGCAGAAAACCGTACAGCGCCACGCTGTCTTCCTTCACCGCGTAATGGGTGAGCAGCGTCACTTCCTTGCCGGTTTGCGGCAGGTCGTAGATGGTAGACATGGGCGCTTCCAGCTCGTAGCCCACGCCGCCCACTTCCACCAGCAGCCACGGCGGCTGCTTCGAAACGAGCGTACCCCTGAGTCGACCGATCATCGGCGCCGTCTCCATGCCGTGCGTGGAATACCCACGCGTTCGAGACTGGAACGGGTATGCGCGTGCGCGACGGCAATCGCCAGCGCATCGGCCGCATCCGCCTGGATCGGCCCCTTAAGGCCAAGCAGTACACCGATCATGTGCTGTACCTGGGTTTTGTCGCTGCGGCCACCGCCGACCACCGCTTTCTTCACTTCGGTGGCGGCGTATTCGTGCACCGGAATGCCGCGGTTGACCACCGCACAGATGGCGGCGCCGCGCGCCTGGCCCAGCTTGAGGGCCGAGTCGGGATTGCGCGCCATGAACACGCGCTCGATGCTGCACTCCACGGGATGATGCACGGCGATGATTTCGTTCACGCCTTCGAAGATGCGCTTGAGCCGCTGCGTGAAATCCTCTTCGCCCGCCACCATCAAAGCGGCATGGAAAACATGCGACAGCTTGCCGGCGGCATCGACGTCCACGATGCCGATGCCGGTGCGCTGGCTGCCTGGGTCGATGCCGAGGATGCGGATCATGGAGTGGCTCGAAAGCCTGTCACTCGGCCGGCAGCAACGCGTTGTGATACACCTCGCTGACATCGTCGAGGGCGTCGAGCTTTTCCAGCAGGTCGTTGAGCGTTTCCAGCGTTTCGCCGGACACCGCGGTGCGGTTGTTGGGGCGCATCACCACGCCGGCATGCTGGGCGTCCAGGCCGGCTTCGAGCAGCTTCTGCTGGACCGCTTCGAAGTTTTCCGGCGCGCACAGCACGGTGCTTTCGCCATGCTCGTTGACCACGTCGTCGGCGCCGGCATCCAGCGCGGCTTCCAGGATCTTTTCTTCCTTGGCTTCATCGCCGCCGGTGGCGAACACCAGCTCGCCGCAGCGCGTGAACTGGAACGCCACCGAACCGCTGGTGCCCAGGTTGCCGCCGTGCTTGGTCAGCGCATGGCGCACGTCGGCGACGGTGCGGGTGGCGTTGTCGGTGAAGCATTCGATGATCAGCGCAATGCCGCCCGGCCCGTAGCCCTCGTAGCGCAACTCTTCCATCTTCGCGCCGCCATCCGCGCCGGAGCCGCGCTTGATCGCGCGCTCGATGGTGTCCTTGGACATGTTGGCGGTCAGCGCCTTGTCCACGGCGGTACGCAGGCGCGGATTGAGCGCGGGGTCGGGCACGCCGGCTCGCGTGGCAACGGTGATTTCGCGGATCAGCTTGGTGAACACCTTGGCGCGCTTGGCGTCTTCGGCATTCTTGCGACCTTCGATGGACGGGCCTCTACCCATGGGGATACCTGGCTTGGGTGTGAAAGTGGAAAGCGGGGGATTTTACTGCATTGCGCAAATTGGGGCGGGAATCGTCAATCGAGTACGCGGGGAGGCGCCACGGATGGCGCCGGCTCTGAGGAGCGAGGAATCGTCAATCGTTAAAAGCGGTCCCCTGCCAGCTTGCCGGTGCTCTTACGACTCCCGATTTACGATTGACGATTCCCGCCTTCCGGATTGACGATTCCCGCCCCTTCAAACCGCCCCTCACGCAGAAACGAAGCCGTCAACCGCGCCACCTCCGCCGAAAACAGCAGCCCCGTATGGCTGGTCTCGACCACGCAGTGGGCGGCCAGGCCAGGCACGCGGGTTTCCTCCACTGCCACGGTGCCGTCATGCTCGCCGGCGATCGGACTCAGCATGGCGCCCAGGCCGATCGGCATGCTGCCGGCGATCACGCCGACCTCGCGCACGCCCTTCCAGGTTTCCAGCCCCAGCTCCAGCAGCTCGCGGTTGTGGCCCAGCAAGACTTCGCCGCCGCGCCCCAGGCGGGAAAAAGCGCGTGCCGCGGCGCTGCCTTTCAGCGGCGAACCGAGACACACGATACGCCCCGGCGGCAGATCGTCCGCCGTCAGGCAGGCGCGCAGGGCGAGCAGGCCGCCCAGGCTGTGGCCGACCAGATGTACCGGTCCAGGCGCGTAATCGAGCATGTTCGCCTGCAGCCGGGCCAGGATGTGCGCCTGCGTCGCCGCCACGCTCATGTAGTCGAAGCGATGGACGCGAAAGCCCTCTTCCATCAGGCGGCGATGCAGCAGGCCCAGCGCGAAACCGCGCATCCACAGGCCGTGCAGCAGGATGACGTGTTGGGTCATTCAGGTTCGGGAATCGTCAATCGTAAATAGTCAAAGGCGAACTTCTGCATGCTTGTCGGACCTCGCTCTTACGATTTCCGATTCCCGATTCACGATTCCCGCACCAAAACATGCAACTCCTTCAGCTGCGCCTCGCTCACCAGCGAGGGCGCGTCGGTCATCAGGTCCTGCGCGCTGGTGGTCTTCGGGAACGCAATCACGTCGCGGATCGATTCCGTGCCCGCCATCAACGCGGCGACACGATCAATGCCGAACGCGATGCCGCCGTGCGGCGGCGCGCCGAACTTCAGCGCCTTGAGCAGGAAGCCGAACTTCATCTCGGCTTCTTCGGCGCCGATGCCGAGCAGCTCGAACACGGTGCTCTGCATGTCCGGGCGATGGATACGGATCGAACCGCCGCCGATCTCGTTGCCGTTGAGCACCATGTCGTAGCCGCGGCTCACCGCATGGGCGGCGTTCGCACGCAGCTCGGCAATGTCGTCCACCTTGGGCGCGGTGAAGGGGTGATGCAGGGCGACGAAGCGTTTTTCCTCTTCGTCGTACTCGAACATCGGGAAGTCAGTGACCCACAATGGCTTCCACACGTTTTCCACCAGGCCGCGATCCTTCGCTGCCTTCAGGCGCAACGCGCCCATGAAGTCGGTAACGGTTTTCCACTTGCCCGCGCCGAGGAACACCATGTCGCCCGACTGCGCGCCGGCAGCCTTGAGCACGGCATCGAGCGTCGCATCGTCGAGGAATTTCGCCACCGGCGAATTCACGCCTTCGCGACCCTTGGCGAGGTCTTCCACCTTGATCCAGGCCAGGCCCTTCGCACCGTACTTGGCGACGTATTCGGCGAGCTGGTCGATCTCCTTGCGGCTGAGCGTGGCGCCGCCCGGCAGGCACAGCGCGGCGACGCGGCCGGTCGGATCGTTCGCCGGTTCGGCGAACACCTTGAATTCCACGTGCTTGAGCAGGTCGGCCACGTCGACCAGCTCCAGCGCGATACGCAGGTCGGGCTTGTCGGAACCGTAGCGTCGCATCGCCTCAGCCCAAGTCATGCGCGGGAACGGTTCAGCCAGTTCCACGCCGACCACTTCCTTGAAGATGTGGCGGATCATCGCCTCGACGAAATCCTGCACGTCCTTCTCTTCAACGAAGGCGAATTCCATGTCGAGCTGGGTGAATTCCGGCTGGCGGTCGGCGCGCAGGTCTTCGTCGCGGAAGCAGCGGGCGATCTGATAGTAGCGGTCGAAGCCGGCCATCATCAGGATCTGCTTGAACAGCTGCGGCGACTGCGGCAGCGCGTAGAACTGGCCCGCGTGCACGCGGCTGGGCACCAGGTAATCGCGCGCGCCTTCCGGCGTGGCCTTGGTGAGGATGGGCGTTTCGACGTCCTGGAAGCCACGCGCATCCAGGTAACGGCGCAGCGCCTGCACCAACTTGATGCGCGTGCGCATCATGTGCTGCATCTCGGGGCGGCGCAGGTCGAGGTAGCGGTAGGTCATCCGCATGTCCTCGTTGGGATTCTCGTGCAGCGCGAACGGCAGGTCCTTCGCGGCGTTGAGAATCTCCACCTGCTCGGCCAGCAGCTCCACCGTGCCGGTCTTGAGCTTGTCGTTGGCCGACAGGCGCTTGCGGATGCTGCCGGTGACGCGCACGCAGTATTCGTAGCCCAGCTCGCCGGCCACGGCAAAGGCTTCGGCATTCTCGCGCTCGATCACCACCTGGGCGATGCCCTCATGGTCGCGCAGGTCGACGAAGGCAACGTGGCTCTGCAGGCGTAGGGTGTTCACCCAGCCGCACAGGGTGACGGTCTGGCCGACCAGCGACTCGTTGATGAGGCCGCAGTAATGCGTGCGCATGCGCTTGATGCTCCGGGCCGCCGCAGCGGCGAATCTGGCGTGGAAAAGGCCCGGAATCTTAGCACTACCGCCGTGCGGGCTCCCTCTCTTCACTGCCAAGCGTGGGCATCTTCACGGCAAAGGGCTCGTGTTCGCCATGATGCGTCCCCTCCCCTGCTGTCGCAGGGGAGGGGACGCGTCCTGGCGAAGATGGATTGCGCTTAAAAATTCAGTCTCTTGGCGTTGGGGTTACATCACGTCGTCGAGGTAGGCGTCGGTGCGGCAGCCGGTGCCGGCGCAGGCGACGGACTGGCGCTCTTTTCCGACGGCGTGCTGGTGCTGGCGGCATCCCCGGCCAGGTTGCGCTTCTTGTCGCCGTCCTTCTTGAAGTCGGTTTCGTACCAGCCACCGCCCGCGAGACGAAACTGCGGCGCGCTGAGCTGGCGCTGCACTTGTTCGGCGCCGCAAGTCGGGCAGGTGGACGGATCGGGGTCGGACAGTTTTTGCAGACGGTCGAAACGATGCCCGCAGGCGTTGCATTGGAATTCGTAGATAGGCATAGGAAAGGCTCCGCAAGACTCCATCGGGGCCGATGGCCGCGGGTGATTATCGGGACGGAAGGACCCATTTCAACGGTCCTGCATCAGCGTACGGCCAAACCCACCAGCACCGCCACCTCCATCATCTCGGCCAGCGCGCCGGCCGTATCGCCCGTGCAGCCGCCCAGCCGATGGAGGCACGCCTGCCGCCACAGGCCAAATACCGCCGCAGCTAGCAAAAGCGCCAGCAGGCCGCGTCCGCCAAACAATACGCAGCCCAAGCCGGTGAGCGCCAAGGCCAGTCCGCAGGCCCGCCGGGGGGCATCGCCCAGGGCCGTGCCCAGGCCGCCGCTACGTACATAAGGCGTGGTGAGGAACAGCGCGGCAAGGCCAGCACGCGCCAGCACCGGCGCCAGCAACAACGCCGCCCAGGGCGCTGGCGCCAGGCTCGACAGCGCAGCGAATTTCAATAGCAGCGCCAGCACCAGGGCGACCACGCCGGCAGGACCCGAGCGAGGATCTTTCATGATCGCGAGCGTCTTTTCGCGATCGCCCATGCCGCCGATCCATGCATCGGCGCTATCGGCCAGACCATCCAGGTGCAAGGCACCGGTCAGCGCCACCCAGCCAGCCACCAGCAGCGCGGATGAAAGCAGACCCGGCGTATCGCGCAGCAGCCACGCCAGCACGCCGAGGATAAGACCGATCAGTACGCCCACCAGCGGATACCAGGCCAGCGATGACGCCTTGGCCTGCGGATCGTCGTACGCATGCGCCGGCACCGGCAGCCGCGTCAGGAATCCGATGGCCAGCAGCAAGGCGCGCATTACGCCGATACCGCGGCAGGCCAAGGCAAGGGATGCAGCGATGCATGCGGCACCTCGATGCCGGCCATGTCGCCATACGGGCGCTGCTCCACCCGGCAACGCAGCAAGCGAATCGCCCCGCCGTGCGTGATGACCAGCATGCGACACCCACGCGAGGCCAACGCGATCTCATCCAGGGCGGCACACAGGCGGTCATGAAACGCCGCAAAGGTTTCGGCGCCCGGTGGCGGATGCTTTACCGGATCGGCCCAGAACCGTGCCAGCGCATCGCCCTGCTCTTGCGCGATGCGTTCGATCGGCACGCCCTGCCACGCGCCGAAGTGATATTCGGCGAGCCGTGCATCGATACGCAGCGGCAAGCCGCGCGCCTGCGCCAGCTCGCGCGCAAACGCCGCGCAACGCTGCAAGGATGAGGCAACGATGCCATCCCACGTGCGTCCTTCGACCGCCGTGCGCAATTGTGACCAGCCCAGCTGGCTCAGGGGGTCGTCCAGTTGGCCGCGATAGCTGCGCTGCCCGGTATCGCCATGGCGCAAGAGCTCAATCGACATTGGATACACCGGCTTGTTCGAACGTCGCCATGCCGTTGTGCAATGCGCAGGCAAGCCGCAGCAGCGGCACGGCTATCGCCGCGCCGCTCGCCTCGCCCAGGCGCAAGCCCAGGTCGATCAGCGGCTCGGCTTGCAGCGCCATCAGCAGCCGCGCGTGGCCGTGTTCCTTCGAACGATGGGAGAACAGCAGCCATGGATGCACCTCCGGCTGGATCGTCACCGCCGCCAGTGCGGCGGTGGTACTGATGAAGCCATCCACCAGTACTGGCGTGCCGGCCTGGGCGGCAGCCACATAGGCGCCGACCAGCGCCGCGATTTCGAAACCGCCCAGGCAGCGCAATTGCTCCAGCGCCGTATTGGCCGTGGCGTGCAGCGCCAAGGCGCGTTCGAGCACGCTCACCTTGTGCTGGATACCCGCCGGATTCAAGCCGGTGCCGGCGCCCGCGAGGCTGGAGGGTGGCTCATCGAGCAAGGCGCTCGCCAGCGCCGCGGCGGAGGTGGTGTTGGCGATGCCCATTTCGCCGCCGATGAACAATTGCGCACCGGCCTTTTGCGCCTCCCGCACGCTGTCCGCACCGGCCTCGAGCGCAGCATCCAGTTGCGCCTCGCTCATCGCGGGCCCATGGCAGAAATTCGCCGTGGAAGGCGCGATGATCACGCGACGCACGCCGGGAATCTCGCCCGGATCGTTCACCGTGCCCAGGTTCACCACGTCCAGCTTTGCATCCAGGTTGCGCGCCAGCACACTGATCGCCGCGCCGCCGGTGGCGAAGTTGCGCACCATCTCGCCAGTCACGACCTGCGGGAAAGCCGAAACGCCTTCCGCCGCCACGCCGTGATCGGCCGCGAACACGCTGATCCATACACGGTCCATCGCCGGCTGCAGCGTACGTTGCAACGAAGCCAGCTGGATCGCTGCGGCTTCCAGTATGCCGAGCGATCCCGGTGGCTTGGTCAGCTGCAGTTGATGCGCACGCGCCGCGTCGGCCGACTCGGCATCGGGTTGGGCGCAGGGGGCGGAAAGCCAATCGAGGCTCATGACAAGGTTCCTTTGAGAGCAAGAGGTAAACCGGCGGCGACGAACAGCACGCGTTCGCTGAGCGCCGCCATGGCTTGATGCAGGCGTCCGGCTTCGTCGACGAAACGGCGCGTCAATTCGCCCAGCGGCACGATGCCAAGGCCGACTTCGTTGCTGACCATCAGCACCTCGCCCGGCAACGTCGGCATGGCATCCAGCAGACGTGCGCGCTCGCGTTCGAAGGCATGCTCGTCGGCATCGCCGAGCAGGTTGCTGAGCCACAGCGTAAGGCAATCGACCAGGATGCAGCGATGCGCATGCGCGTGCTCGCGCAGCACCTCGGCAAGATGGATGGGTTCCTCCACGCACAACCATTGCTGCGGCCTGCGTGCGCGATGATGGGCAATGCGCGCCGCCATTTCCGCATCACCGGCCTGCGCGGTGGCGACGTAGACCACCTCGCGTCCAGCTTCCATGGCCAGCCGCTCGGCTAGCGCGCTTTTGCCGGAACGGGCGCCGCCGAGGATCAAGGTACGCATGCGGAGATTCCCAACCATTGTTCCAGCAGTTGTGTCTGCAGATGCGCCTGGACCATATCGGCGAGGCGTTCGATACTCGCTTCGCGCAAAGCGCGTACGTCCACCGTGGTGGCATGACGCAAGCCCGCCCATTGCAGCACGGCCGATAGCGCCTGCGGATCGTCGAACAAACCGTGCAAGTAGGTGCCCATCACCTGGCCATCCGTCGACAGCGCGCCATCGCAACGGCCATCATCAAGGCGCGCGAAAGGATTTGCCAGGGCCGCACCCTGGCTGATGCCGCAATGGATTTCGTAGCCCTGCACGCTGGCCTCGGCAAAGGCCACCCTGCCGCGTACGCGATGCAGTTGCTTCATCGGCGCCAGCGTGGTTTCCATGTCGAGCCAACCCAGCCCGGCACTGGAGCCGGGCTCGCTCTCGATGCCTTGCGGATCATGCACGGCACGACCCAGCATCTGCAGGCCTCCACAGATGCCGAGCAGCTTGCCGCCATAACGCAGATGCCGCGCGATCGCGACATCCCACGCCTGCGCACGCAACCACGCCAGGTCGGCCCGCGTGGATTTGGACCCTGGCAGGATGACGAGATCGCACGCCGGCATCGCCTCGCCCGGCCCTAAAAATTGCAGGTCGACATCCGGATGCGCATGCAGCGCATCGAAGTCCGTGTGATTGCTGATGCGCGGCAAGGCTGGCACCACCACGCGCAAGCTTGCCGCGGGTTTATCCAGATACTCGCGTGGCAAGGCGTCCTCGGCTTCAAGCTGCAGGCCGTGCAGATACGGCAATACGCCGAGCACCGGCTTGCCGGTTTCCCGCTCCAGCCAGTCGAGTCCAGGCTGCAGCAGCGCCAGATCGCCGCGAAACCGGTTGATCACAAACCCCACCACACGCGAGCGTTCGCTGGGCGACAGCAAGGCCAGCGTGCCGACCAGGTGCGCGAACACACCGCCGCGATCGATGTCCGCAATCAGCAGCACCGGGCAATCCACCGCCTCGGCGTAGCCCATGTTGGCGATATCGCGGTCGCGCAGATTGATCTCGGCCGGGCTGCCCGCGCCTTCGACGATCACGGCATCGCAGGTATCGACCAGGCGCCGATGCGATGCCAGCACGGCGTCAAAGGCACGCCGCTTGTACTCGTGGTAATCGCGCGCATCCATGTTGGCGACCGGGTGACCATGCACAATCACCTGCGCGCCCACGTCACTGTTCGGCTTCAGCAAGACGGGATTGAAATCGATGCTCGGTTCCAGCCCGCATGCCTGCGCCTGCACCGCCTGCGCGCGACCGATCTCGCCGCCCTCCACCGTCACCGCCGAATTCAAGGCCATGTTCTGCGGCTTGAACGGCGCGACACGCAAGCCGCGCCGATAAGCCCATCGGCACAATGCGGTCACCAAGGTGCTCTTGCCGGCATCGGACGTGCAGCCTTGCACCATCAGCACGCGCGCCGTCATCGCATCACCTCCGCCAGCGCCTGATCGAGGCGCACAAAGGCGAGCTCATCGGGTGGCAGCCCGAAACGCAGGCTGGGTGGCGTGTCGAACAAGCGCGTGAGAATGCCTTGCTCCGCCAGTGCCTGATGCATGCGCGCCGCCTCATCGCTGCGGCACCACTGGAACAGACCGCAACCCGCAGCAGGTGCCACGCCGTGTCGCGCCAGCAATGCAGCCAGGCGCTCGCTCGTCTCGCCCAGACGAATACGCGCCTGTGCATGCCAGGCGGGATCGGCCAAGGCTTGCCGCAATACATGGCGGGTCGGTCCACTCAGCGTCCACGGCCCAAGCTGCTCCTGCATGGCATCGAGCAAGGCCGGCGCGGCGCACACGAAACCTGCACGGACACCAGCCAGGCCGAAGAACTTGCCGACCGAGCGCAAGACCACCAGCCCTTCGCGCGCCGTATGACGGCACAGGCTCTGCTGCGGCGTGACATCCGTGAAAGCCTCGTCGATCACCAGCCAGCCCCCACGCGCGACAAGTTCGGCATGCACGCCCAGCAACGTGGCAGGATCGAAACGCTCGCCGCCAGGATTGTTGGGATGGATCAGCACCAGCACGTCCCATTCGGCAGCATGGGCCAGCAGCACGTCGGCCGCCTGCGTCGTCACCTGATGACCGGCGCGCCGCCATGCATGGGCATGCTCCGCATAGCCCGGCGCGATGATGCCTATCCGCGATGCCGGCCGCAGCAAGGGCAAGGCTTGAATCGCCGCTTGCGAGCCGGCGACCGGCAACAGATGCGGGGCTTCGTAATACGCACGAGCCGCTTCGATCAAGCCGTCGTCATCCTCGGGCAGGCGCCGCCAGGCGGCAGGTGGAATATCTGGAACTGGCCATCCAAAAGGGCTGATGCCGGTCGACAGGTCCAGCCAGCGTTCCAGCGGAATACCGTATTCCTGCGCCGCGCGCCGCAGGCGTCCGCCATGCTCAAGCATGCGCGCCTCCCGCCAGCCCTAGGCGCCTGTCGGGCGTGAATTGGCCGGGCTGCAAATGCGCCTGCGCGGTCCAGATGTCCGTCGCTGCTTGACCCATAGAACCACTATGGGTCGGCGCATCGCCGAACATCTGTCCTCGCACAGTCGCATTTTCGCCTCGACCATTCAAATCCGACAGGCTCCTAGCAGCAAGGCCACCACCAGCCAGAGCACAACCCCACGCTGCAGCAGTTGCAACGCACGATGGATGGCATGGGCATCGGGTGTTGCGCCTTCGCCCAATGCCGGACGTGCTTCCCACACGCCGTGGTAAGGCGCCGCACCGCCCAGCTTCACTTGCAACGCGCCGGCGCCTGCTGCCATGACCGGCCCGGCATTGGGGCTATCCCATTGCGGCGCCTGCGTATGCCAGCAGCGCAACGCGGCCTCGAAATGTCCGCACAAGGCATACGTGAAAGCCGTCAGCCGCGCCGGCATGAAATTCAGCACATCGTCGATACGTGCGGCGGCCCAGCCGAACCGTTCATAGCGTGGCGTACGGTAGCCCCACATGGCATCGAGCGTATTGGCCAAGCGGTAAAGCAACGCACCCGGCGCCCCCAGCACGGCGAACCAGAACAGCGCGCCGAACACCGCGTCGTTGCCGTTTTCCAGCACGGACTCGGTGGCCGCCGCCGCAACCTGCCCGGCATCCAGCGGCGACGTATCGCGGCTGACCATGCGCCCCACCGCATGGCGCGCCTGATCCAGTTCGCCTGCCGCAAGCGCACGCGCCACCGGTTGCGCATGCTCGGCAAGACTGCGCAAGCCCAGCGCGGCATACAGCACGAACACGCCCGCGCACCAGGCAAGCCAGGCTGGCAGACAGCGCTGCAGCAACGCCAACAGCGCCACGCATGGCAACACCGTCAGTGACCAGGCAAGCAAGCCACTTACTCGTTGGTCCGCATGCATGCGCTGCTCGATCCATCCGGCCATGCGGCCGAACGCTACCAGTGGATGGCCGTTGCGCGGCTCGCCCAGCAGGCGATCCAGCAGCACGGCGGCAAGCATGGCCAGCGCCGTGCTCATGGCAGGAACAACCGCAGTGCGGCGCGCGCATGGGAAGGGAAATACAGATGCACGAAGCTGGCGGTTAACCGCTTGTCGCGATAGACCGCCTCCTTGCAGGGCCCGTGGTTCGGGTTGAAGGCATGCGCGAGCGGCTGCGCATCGATGGATGCTTGCGCATAGTGGAAAGTGTGCCCGCGCAACTCGCCTTCCGGCAGCGCAACGCCTTGCAGGCCCAACGCCGCCAACCTGGACTGCATCGCGGCATGCCCTGGCAGCAGGCCGGCCATACCGGCGGAGTGGCCCTCCCGATCGGCCAGCGAATCGAGTGCAAACAGCAAGCCGCCGCATTCGGCCAGCATCGGCTTGCCCTCGTCGCGATGCGCGCGCAGGGCAGCATGCAGATCATGCCGCTGCGACAAGGCCTGCAGGTGCAATTCCGGATAACCGCCCGGGAGCCACACGGCGTCGCACGCCGGCAGCGCATCGCCAGCCACGGGTGAGAAGAAGCACAGCTCGGCCCCGGCTTCGCGCAGCAGGTCCAGATTCGCCGGATAGAGAAAGCAGAACGCATCGTCGCGCGCCACGGCGATGCGCTTGCCTTGCAGCAAGGGTGGAACGGCCTCGATGGCGGGTGCTTCGAATGCCACCGGCGGCGGCAACTCGGTCGCCGCATGCTTTGCCCAGGCCGCAGCCAAACCATCGAGGCGTGCATCGATATCGGCAAGCTCGCCGGCGGAAACCAGGCCAAGATGCCGTTCCGGCAGAGCGAGCCCATCTTCGCGCGGGAGTGCGCCCAGCCAATGCAGCGACGACGGCAGGCTTTCCCGCAGCAGTTGCGCGTGATACGCGCTGCCGATGCGATTGGCCGCCACGCCATACATCGACAGTCCTTCACGATAGGTCGCCAGGCCGCCCGCAAGCGCACCGAAGGTTTGCGCCATCGCCGAGCCGTCGATCACCGCCAGCACCGGCAAACCTAATTGCATCGCCAGATCGGCGCTGGAAGGTGCGCCATCGAACAAGCCCATCACGCCTTCCACCAGGATCAGGTCCGCCTCGACGGCCGCGTCGAACAGGCGCCTGCGCACCTCCGCCTCGCCGCACATCCACAGGTCGAGCTGATAGGCCGGCGTGCCCGCTGCGCGTGCAAGCACCATCGGATCGAGAAAATCCGGCCCGGTCTTGAACACGCGCACGCCCCGGCCCTGTTGCGTATGCCAACGCGCCAGCGCAGACGTGACAGACGTCTTGCCCTGCCCCGACGCAGGCGCGGACACCAGCAAGGCCGGGCAGCGGCGAACGCTCACAGTTCGATGCCCTTCTGCGCCTTGATGCCTGCATCGAAGGCGTGCTTCACCACGCGCATCTCGGTCACCGTATCGGCAACCGCAATCAGTCCATCGGGCGCGCCGCGTCCGGTGATCACCACGTGCTGGCGCGGCGGACGCGCGGCCACGGCTTCCAATACCTGCTCGAGCTGCACGTATTGCTTCACCAAGGCGATATTGAGCTCATCCAGCAGCACGAAGTCGTACTTCGGATCGGCCAGCATGCCGGCCGCCACGCTCCATGCCGCCTGCGCCGCCGCGATGTCGCGCGCCTTGTCCTGCGTTTCCCAGGTAAAGCCCTCGCCCATCACGTGGTAGTCGAGCTGGTCGCCGGCGAAACCACGAAAGAACGCTTCCTCGCCGGTGGAAAAAGTGCCCTTGATGAATTGCACCACGCCGCATTGGAAGCCATGCCCCAGCGAGCGCGCCAGCATGCCGAAACCGGACGAACTCTTGCCCTTGCCGTTGCCGGTGTTCACCACCAGCACGCCGCGATCGATGGTGGCGCGCGCGATCTTGCGATCGACCAGTTCCTTCTTGCGCTGCATGCGTTCGCGGTGGCGTTCTTCCGGCGTCATCGTGTCGCGTGAGGGGTGATCGCTCATCGTTTCCTCCATCGCCCGGCATGCCGCCAGGCATCAGCAGGGATGCGCTGAATTAATCAGAGCATCCCCAGATCAGGAGGAAGACGACCGGTACCGGTACTGACGCAGCGGCCCGACACGGCCCTCCGCCTGTACGGTTTCAACCTGGGCCGGTCTCCGGGCTTGCGAGCGAAGGGGTGAACCTTCCGATCCGCGCCTTCCCGTGCAAGCACAGTGGCCATGTGCGAATCGCGTTGCTCGCCTACCGTTGCGGGGGCAGCTCCGGCATGGCCGCGCAAGCGACGCACCGGATTCCCGTTTCAACTTACGGCCAGGCCGTCAGTCACCTCAGGCCGCAGCATCTTAGAGCGTGCCCTGCGATGTGCCTAGGGAAATATGCAACGACGCTCCCCGCTGCGTTGCTACACGGTTCCTACACCGCGGCATAACGATGCTGGCGGTTTGAACGACCGCGTCGGAATTCGAATAAGCACATGTCGGACATGGATATTTCCATTCGGACTTTTAGCCGCCCAATGATCTATTGCGACCAGGCGGCGCTCTCACTAACCTGAATTTGCTGCCGCGCAGCAACAACAAAAAGCTAGGGGAAACATCCGCAATGACCAACGACCACCTCCGGCCCAATCAGGGCAGGCCTCGGCAGAACAACGCCACCCGCAACGCAACCGCCCTGCTCACCGCCTCCCTCCTGCTTGCACTCGCATCCAGCGCCGCAGCGCAAGATGCAGCAACGCAAGGCAGCGCGAAAAACCTGCAGGCAGTGATCGTCACCGGCACCCGCACGCAGAACCGCACCGACAGCAGTTCGCTTTCGCCGATCGACGTGGTGCCGGCTTCGGCGCTGCAAAACACGGGCACGACCGAACTTTCCACCGCGCTGGCGCGGCTGATTCCATCGCTGAACTTCCCCCGCCCTGCCGCCACCGACGCCACCGACTCGCAACGCCCCGCCACCTTGCGCGGTTTGGCGCCGGACGAAGTGCTGGTGCTGGTGGACGGCAAGCGCTGGCACAGCGGCGCGATGGTGAATGTGGATGGCACCATCGGGCGCGGCTCGGCGCCGGTGGATCTCAACACCATTCCGATGTCCGCGATCGACCATATCGAAGTGCTGCGCGATGGCGCGTCCGCGCAGTACGGCTCGGACGCCATCGCCGGCGTGATCAACATCATTCTCAAGCACGGCGCCCAAGGCGGTTCGGTGGAACTGGACGGCGGCCGTTACCAGCGCGGCGGCGGCAAGCAATGGCAAGGCTCGGCCAACTTCGGCATTCCGTTGAACGGCGACAAGGGCTGGCTGCGCTTCACCCTGGATGACGGGCACCAGGACCCGACCAATCATGGCGGCGTCGATGTCCGCTATCCGCAGCTGGGCGAAAAGCAGGTGTTCGGCGATCCCACGGTGAGCGAGCACAACCTGTTCCTGAATTCGCAATACGACATCACCCCCAACATCCAGTTCTACGCCTTCGGCAGCTATCACTTCCGCAACGGCATTTCGGATGAGCTGTACCGCAATCCGTTCGGTTATCCGTCGTCGATCAAGTCCTCGCTCAATGCGCTTTATCCGGACGGCTACCAGCCCTTGCTGCAATCGCGCAGCACCGACCAGCAGCTGGTCGCCGGCGTGCGCGGCACCACCAGCGGCGGCTGGCGTTGGGACGTGAGCGCCAACTACGGCGGCAACCGCGTCTCGCTCGACACCCTGCACACCGCCAACTACGCCTACCTGCACGATTTCGGCCAAACGCCGACCAGCTTCTTCGACGGCATCGTCTCCACCGCGCAGCAATTGGTCGACGTGGACATTGCCAAGGATTTCAATCTCGGTTGGCTGCCCAATCCGGTGACGGTGGCGTTCGGCGGGGAATACCAGCGCAACACCTACCAGATCAAGGCGGGCGATCCGTCTTCGTATTACGTGGGCACCTCGGGCCTGACCGGCAACGCGCAAGGTTTCGGCGGCTACAGCCCGGTCAACGTCGGCTCGTGGAGCCGCAGCGACGTTGCGCAGTACGTAAGCCTGGAAACCAACCTCACTGACAAGCTCGGCACCTCGTTCGCGGTGCGGCACGAGGATTACAACGACTTCGGCAATACGGTGTCCGGCGCCCTCGCCGGCCGCTACGACTTCACCGACCGCTTTGCCTTGCGCGCCAGCGTGTCGAGCGGCTTCCGCGCCCCTTCGCTGGCCCAGGAAGACTATTCGCAGATCGGTTCGGCCTATCTCACGCCAAGCAGCGCGGGGCCGGGCATTGCACCGGGCATCTATCAGACCGGCCTCTTGCCGGTGAGCAACCCGGTGGCGCAATTGCTGGGAGCGCAGGCATTGCGGCCGGAGCGTTCGCACAACTACACCGTGGGCGCGGTGTTCAACCCGATCGATCCGCTGACGCTGACGTTCGATCTCTATCAGATCAACATCTACAACCGCATCGTGCTTTCCAGCACGCTGAGCGGGCTCAACCGGCCGATCGTGGTGGATTACCTTGCCGCCAATGGCATCACCAACGTGGCCTACAGCTCGGCGCAGTACTTCACCAATGCGGTGAACACGCGCACGCAGGGCGGCGACCTGGTCGGCAGCTTCCGCGCCAACCTTGGCGGCGGCGTGCTGGACAGCACCCTCAGCTACAACTACAACCGCACGCAAGTCACGCACGTGGCGGCCAATCCGGCGCAACTGGATGCGCTGGGATTGCAACTGCAGCGCGTAACCTATCGCGACATCAAGGGTTTGCTGGCCAACTCCACGCCGCGCAGCAAGCTGATCCTCAACGAGAACTACGCGCTGGGCCACTGGGCGTTCAACGGCAACCTCACCCGCTACGGCAGTTTCACGGCGTACAGCAACAGCTCCTACCTGCTCAACCAGACGTACAGCCCGCAATGGGTGCTGGACGTGGCCGGCAGCTACAACCTGGAGAACTGGACCTTCATGCTGGGCGTGAACAACGCCACCAACAGTTATCCGGACAAGACGATTGCCGCCAACAACAACAACGGCACCATCCCCTATTCAAATTTTTCCCCCGCGGGCTTCAATGGGCGTTACTATTACACCAAAGTGATCTATCACTGGTGATCCAACAAGCCCACTGCCAAGTCTTACATGCGTTGCATGCATGAAAAATCCCGGCCAACGAGCCGGGATTTTTTTATGCGCGCGGGATGCGCACAAGACAGCAACGGATCGCGCCGCTTGTACGTGCATGGAACGCAGATTGCCGTGCGACCTCGCCCACGCTTGGCCCGAACGCATGCGCTGCACGCAAACACACCGTCATGCACTTGTATTCAAAGCCAGATTGTCATACGTTTATGACAAAAAAAGTATCAGGCACAACCATGAATCCCGCCTCCATCCGCATCAACGCCCGTCTCACCGGTGAAGACGCGCGGCGCTTCATTGAACTGACGCAAGGCGAAGGTGGACTCAGCGCCTCCGACCTGCTGCGCGACGCGCTGCGTGAGTACTACGCGCGGCACGCCAGGTCACGACCGAACGCGTTCGAGCTTATGCAGAGTTCCGGCTATATCGGCGGCTTCGATGGGCCGGCCGACTTGTCTACCGACTACAAGAGCCATCTCGCCGCGGTGCTCGAAGAAAAATTCCCCTCCACCATCAATGAAACGAAGGCAGCTTACGCGGCGAAGAAAACACCGGATCGAAGCGGGCGGCGCAAAGGCAGCAAGCGATGATCCTTGCCGATTCAGGCTTCTGGATCGCGCTGGGCAACCGGCGCGACCGTCATCACCAGCGCGCCGTGCAAGCGGCGAAGAAATACTCGGCAGAAGGTTTCATCACCACCTGGCCCGTGTTGACTGAAGTCGTCCATCTCATCGCACACCGCGTTCATCCCGCCCAGGCGATTGTATTCGTCCGCGATATCGCACGCGGCGCCGCCACCGTCGCGGATCTGCCCGAGGCGGCCCTGCACCGCATCGAAACGCTGATGCAGCGGTATGCGAACCTGCCGATGGACCTTGCCGATGCCTCGCTGGTGGTGCTCGCGGAGGAACTCGGCGAAGGCCGTATCCTTTCCACCGATGCGCGCGACTTCGACGGTTACCGCTGGAAAAACCGCAAGCCGTTTCTCAACTTGCTGCTCAGCGATTGACGTGCTCGTAGACTGGGATGCAATCCCAGCATCGCCATGCAGCGAATGCTGGGATCTCGCTTGCCTGGCAGCTATTCGATCACGGCTTGCGGAACACCAGATGCCCACCTTCCGCAGCCACTGCGACCGTGTCGCCCGACAAGAAACGCCCTTCCAGGATTTCCTTCGCCAGCGGGTTCTCCAGCTGCTGCTGGATCGCACGCTTGAGCGGGCGGGCGCCGTACACCGGATCGAAACCCACGTTGCCGAGCAGGTCCAACGCCTTGTCGTCGATCTCCAGCTTGAGCTGGCGTTCGGCCAGGCGCTTTTCCAGATGGGTCAGCTGGATCAGCGCAATCTTGCGGATCTGCGATTTCTCCAGCGGGCGGAACACCACCAGCTCGTCCAGCCGGTTGATGAACTCCGGGCGGAAATGCGCCTGTACCACGCCGAGCACGGCGGCTTTCATCTGCAGGTAATCGGCCTCGCTATCGCCCGCATTTTCCTGGATGAGCTGCGAACCGAGGTTGGAGGTCATCACGATGACCGTGTTGCGGAAGTCCACGGTGCGGCCCTGGCCATCGGTGAGGCGGCCATCGTCCAGCACCTGCAGCAGCACGTTGAACACGTCCGGATGCGCCTTTTCCACTTCGTCCAGCAGGATCACGCTGTACGGGCGGCGACGCACCGCCTCGGTGAGGTAACCGCCTTCTTCATAACCGACGTAGCCGGGAGGTGCGCCGATCAAACGCGCCACGGAATGTTTTTCCATGAACTCGCTCATGTCGATGCGCACCATCGCTTCCTGCGTGTCGAACAGGAATTCGGCCAATGCCTTGCAGAGTTCCGTCTTGCCTACGCCGGTGGGGCCAAGGAACAGGAAGGAACCGTACGGGCGATTCGGATCAGAGAGGCCCGCGCGGGCGCGGCGGATGGCGTCGGAGACCGCACGCACCGCTTCATCCTGGCCGACCACGCGCTTGTGCAGCGAGTTTTCCATGTGCAGCAGTTTTTCGCGTTCACCTTCCAGCATCTTGCTGACCGGAATGCCCGTCCAGCGCGACACCACTTCGGCCACCTCCTCTTCGGTGACGCGATCCTGCACCAACTTGAATTCCTGCTTTTCGGCGGCCTGCGCGGCGGCGAGCTGCTTTTCCAGTTCCGGCAGGCGGCCGTACTGGATCTCGCTCATCTTGGCGTAATCCTGCCGGCGCTGCGCGGCTTCCAGCTCCACGCGGGCCTGCTCGATCTGTTCCTTTACCTTGGTCGCCCCTTGCAGCGCCGCCTTTTCCGACTTCCATACTTCATCGAGGTCAGAGAACTCCCGCTCCAGCTTGGCGATGTCGTTGTCCAGATCCGCCAGGCGCTTCTTGGATGCTTCGTCGCTTTCCTTCTTCAGCATCTCGCGCTGGATTTTCAGCTGGATCAGCCGGCGCTCCAGGCGATCGAGCTCTTCCGGCTTGGAGTCGATTTCCATGCGGATGCGCGACGCGGCTTCGTCGATCAGGTCGATGGCCTTGTCGGGCAGTTGCCGATCGGTGATGTAGCGGTTGGACAGCGTGGCCGCGGCGACGATCGCCGGGTCGGTGATTTCCACGCCATGATGCATGGCGTAGCGTTCCTTCAGCCCGCGCAGGATCGCGATGGTGTCTTCCACGCTCGGCTCGCCGACGAACACTTTCTGGAAGCGGCGTTCCAGGGCGGCGTCTTTCTCGATGTATTTGCGGTATTCGTCCAGCGTAGTGGCGCCGATGCAGTGCAATTCGCCGCGCGCCAGCGCGGGCTTGAGCATGTTGCCGGCATCCATCGCGCCTTCGGCCTTGCCGGCGCCGACCATCGTATGCAGCTCGTCGATGAACAGGATGATCTGGCCTTCGTTCTTGGACAGATCGTTGAGCACTGCCTTCAGGCGCTCTTCGAATTCGCCGCGGAATTTCGCACCGGCGATCAAGGCGCCCATATCAAGGGAAAGCACGCGCTTGTCGCGCAGGCCCTCCGGCACTTCGTTCTTGATGATGCGCTGGGCCAGGCCTTCGACGATGGCCGTCTTGCCCACGCCCGGTTCGCCGATCAGCACCGGGTTGTTCTTGGTGCGACGCTGCAGCACCTGGATCACGCGGCGGATTTCCTCGTCGCGGCCGATCACCGGATCGAGCTTGCCGCTCTCTGCCCGCGCGGTGAGATCGATGCAGTATTTCTCCAGCGCCTGGCGCTGGTCTTCGGCGTTCTCGCTCTGCACCTTCTCGCCGCCGCGCAGCTTCTCGATCGCCGCTTCCAGGTTGGCCCTGGTGGCGCCGGCCGCTTTCAATGCAGCACCCAGTTCGCCCTTGTCCTCCAGCGCCGCCAGCACGAACAGTTCGCTCGCGATGAACTGGTCGCCACGCTGCTGCGCGAGCTTGTCGGTGAGGTTGAGCAGGCGCGTCAGCTCGTTGCTGGCGTGGATGTTGCCTTCCTGCCCGCTGACTTTCGGCAGGCGATCGACCAGCTCGAACACGCGCTGGCGGAAGGTCGGCACGTTGACGTGCGCCTGCGTGAGCAGCGGCGCGGTCGAGCCGCCTTGCTGATCGAGCAAGGCGGCCATGATGTGCACCGGCTCGAGCATGTTGTGATCGCGCCCAACGGCCAGCGACTGCGCATCGGCAAGCGCCTGCTGGAAACGCGAGGTGAGTTTGTCCATTCGCATCGGAGTAGCCCCAAAAAAAGGTTTTGGCGGGCGTGCCGCCACTGCTTCGGGAAATGCGGACGGGGTGAGGGGATTCAATAGGGTGGTTCGCGCCGGGAATCGCAGGTAAAGCCGGGAATCGGGAATCGTAAAGGGCATGCGGCTAGCCGCAAGCCCTTTACGATTCCCGCTCTAAGACGCCAGCCAGATCAAGCTGGCAAACCGCCCGCTGCGCGACCCGTCGCGCCGGTAGGAGTAGAAGCGTTGATCAGTGCGGGTATCGAAACCGCCGCCGTAAATCCGCGTGACGCCCGCCGCCGCAAGACGCTGCCGCGCCAGCGCCGCCAGATCGCACAGCCAGTGGCCAGGGCGCGTCGCCACGAAGGCGGATGCCGCGGCAGGGGCGTGCTGAAGAAATGCCTTGCGCACCTCTTCGCCTACTTCATACGAAGGCGCGCCGATGCACGGGCCCAACCAGGCCAGCAGGCTCGTTGCCGGCCGCTGCATCTGCGCAACGGTTTCTTCCAGCACGCCGGCAACAAGTCCGCGCCAACCGGCATGCGCTGCGCCGATGGTGGCGCCGTCATCGGCGCAGAACAGCACCGGCAGGCAGTCGGCGGTGAGAATGGCCAGCACCGTGCCAGGCAAATGCGACACCGCCGCATCCGCCTCCGGCTCGTCGGGACTCGGCAATGGTCCCAGCTCCGCCACCGTGGTGCCGTGCACCTGCCGCAACCAGCGCGGCTCCGCCGGCAGCGCCAGCGACTGGCGCAAGGCGCTGCGATTGCTGCGCACCACCTGCTCGTCTTCGCCACTGCGCAAGCCAAGGTTGAAACGCCCGAACGGCGGCTGCGAAACACCCGGACCATCGCAGGTGCTCACGGCCGAATGCACGCCACGCGGGGCGGGCCAATCGGGAAACAACCAGGCATCGGTCATCGAAGGCACGCGGGTTACTCGCTGGGTCCGTTGACCGCAAGATCACCGCGCAATGCGGCGATCAGTACATCCACATCATCAGGACGCACCGCTTCGAATGACAGCGCTTCGCCTGTGGCGGGATGTTCGAACGACAAGCGCTCCGCGTGCAGCGCCTGCCGCCGAAACCCGCGCAAGGTGGCGACCAGTTCCGGCGTGGCGCGCTTGGGCAATTTCAAACCTCCGCCATACAGCGGATCGCCGACCAGCGGATGGCCGATATGCGCCATGTGCACACGAATCTGGTGCGTGCGCCCGGTTTCCAGGTTGCACTGGATCAAGGTATGGGCGCGAAAGCGCTCGCGCAGGCGGTAGTGGGTGATGGCGTGCTTGCCGTCTTCTTCGTCGCGCACGGCCTGGCGCAGGCGGTCGCCGTGATGGCGGCCGATCGGCGCGTCGACGGTGCCGCCGGCAATCAGCGGGCCCAATACGATCGCTTCGTACTGGCGCTCGACATCATGGCGGGACAGCATGTCCACCAGGGCGGTGTGGGCGGCCAGCGTCCTGGCGACGACCATCAGGCCGGAGGTGTCCTTGTCCAGGCGGTGCACGATGCCTGCGCGCGGCAGCATGGCCAGCGCCGGGTCGTGATGAAGCAGCGCGTTGAGCACCGTGCCGGCCGGGTTGCCGGCGCCGGGATGCACCACCAGGCCGGCCGGCTTGTTCAGCACCAGCAGGTGTTCGTCCTCGTGGACGATGTCCAGGTCGATCGCTTCGGGTGCGCTGGAAACTTCGGTTTCCAGTTCCGCCTCCAGCCGCACCTGCTCGCCGCCTTTGAGCAGTTGGCGCGGCACGGCCGGCGCACCGTCCAGCGTCACCGCGCCGGCCTTGATCCAGGCGGTCAGGCGCGAGCGGGAGTAGTCCGGGAACATCTCGGCCAAAGCCTGGTCGAACCTGCGGCCAGCGGCGGACAGCGGCACGACCGCCTCGTGGCGAATGATCATCCTTGACCCCCCGACCGGGTGCCGGTTTCGGCTATGATCCCTTTTCGCTCAAACATCTGAACCCCTACCTCATGCGCGTAACCAAGCTGCCGGCCACCCCGACAACTATCCTCAAAGCATTGATCGTGCTGGTCCTGGCCGTGGCGCTGAGCGCCTGCTCGTGGTTCCACCGTGGTGGCGACCCGCTCGATACCCTGCCGTTGCCGCAGCTTTACGCCAAGGCACATACCGACCTGCAACATGCCGATTACTCGGCGGCCGAGAAAGCGTACCAGCGTCTGATCGCCCGTTTCCCGTCCGGCCCGTTCAATGAGCAAGCCCAGCTCGAGCTGGCTTATGCGCAGTACAAGAACAACAAGCCGGACGATGCCTATTCCACGATCAACCGCTTCATCAAGTCGAACCCGCTCAATCCACACGTGGATTATGCCTACTATCTGCGCGGCCTGATCAACTTCGACCGCACCGCGGGGTTCATCGAGCGCACCTTCAGCAGCCAGGAGCTCGGCAAGCAGACGCGCCGCGACCAGGGCTACAACCTGAAGGCCTTCGACGATTTTGCCGAACTCAGCCGCCGCTTCCCCGATAGCGCCTACGCCGCCGATGCGCGCCAGCGCATGATCTACCTGCGCAACGTACTGGCCCAGTACGAAATCAACGTGGCCAAGTATTACCTGCGCAACAAGGCCTATATCGCCTCCGCCGATCGTGCGCAGTACGTGATCGAGCACTATCAGGAATCCCCGGAAGCCGGCGACGCCCTGGCCATCATGTGCCGCAGCTACCTGGCGCTGGGCCAGAAGCAGCAGGCCGAGCAGGTACGCCAGGTGCTCACGCTGAACTATCCGGACCATCCGTATCTGAAAGACCCGAAGTGGCCGCACTCGCCCTCGCTGATCCGCAAGATGATTCCATTCTCGGGCCACTATTGATCCAGCTGGGTTCCCCGCATAAAAAAGCCGGTGCGCGTCGAGCCACCGGCTTTTTCTTTTGGTGATCGGGATAGCCGGCTACTTCCAGCCCGAGGTAATCGGATAGCGCCGCTCGCGGCCGAACGCACGCGTCGTTACGCGTGGGCCGGGCGCCGACTGGCGCCGCTTGAATTCATTGACCAGCACCAAGCGCACGACGCGATGCACGGTGGCCTCGTCATAACCGGCCGCGATGATTTCCGCCTGCGACTGCTCTTCCTCGATGAAGCGAGCGAGAATGGCATCCAGCTCGTCGTAGGGCGGCAGGGAATCCTGGTCGGTCTGGTTTTCGCGCAATTCGGCCGAAGGCGGGCGTTCGATGACCGTCCATGGAATCACCCAGGCATCTTCGCCGTGCTCGCGCCGCTCGGCCAGGTTGCGCCAGCGCGAGAGCCGGTACACCTCGGTCTTGTAGACATCCTTCAGCGGCGCATAGGCGCCGCACATGTCGCCGTACAGCGTGGCGTAGCCCACGGCCATCTCGCTCTTGTTGCCGGTCGCCAGCAGCAGGCGACTGTGCTTGTTGGACAGCGCCATCAACATCACGCCGCGCGTGCGCGACTGCAGGTTTTCTTCGGTGACATCCGCCGGCTTGCCCTCGAATACGGGCGTTAGCGCCGTGATGAAGCTGTCGTACACCGGCTCGATGCCGATCACGTGATATTGCACGCCCAGCCGTTCGGCCTGCCCGCGCGCGCCGTCGAGCGAGAGCTGCGAGGTGTAGCGCATCGGCATCATCACCGCGGTGACGCGGTCCGGGCCGAGCGCATCCACCGCCAGCGCCAAGGTCAGCGCGGAATCGATGCCGCCGGAAAGCCCCAGCAACACGCCGCCGAAGCCGTTCTTGTCGATGTAATCGCGGATGCCGCGCACCAGGGCGGCATACAGCGTGGCTTCGCGCGAGGTATCCGGCACGCTCGGCCAGTCGCGTGCGTACAGCGTGCGTGTGGCGGGATCGAAATCCGCCCATAGCAGCGCATCAACAAAAGCGGGCGCCCGTGCGGCGATGCTGCCATCAGCATTCACCAGCAAGGAGCCACCGTCATACACGACTTCATCCTGGCCACCGATCAGATTGAGGTAGACGAAGGCGCAACCGGTTTCCTTGGCACGTGCGACCAGCACGTCCTCGCGTGTGGCCTGCTTGCCGTCATCCCAGGGCGAGGCATTGATCACCACGATCAATTCCGCGCCCGCTGCCGCTGCAGCGGCGGCAGGTTCGGCCTGCCAGACGTCCTCGCAGACCAGATAACCCACGCGCACGCCTTCGACGACCGCCACGGCACTCGTCCGGCCGGGGCGGAAATAGCGTTTGTCGTCGAACACGCCGTAGTTCGGCAGGGCTTGCTTGTGGGTGATCTGCACGATCTCGCCACCACGCAGGAAAGCCGCCGCGTTGTAGACCTCGCCCAGGCTGTGCGGAAAGCCGACGATGGCGGCCAGGCCGTTGGTATCGGTGGCCAGTTCCTGCATCGCTTCCTGGCAGGCGGCGAGGAAGCTGGGCCGCAGCAGCAAATCCTCCGGCGGATAGCCGCTGAGCGCCAGTTCCGGGAACACCGCCAAGGCGGCGCCGCCGGCCCGTGCGCGCGCCATCAGCTCGCGAATCTTGGCGGTATTGGCGGCCACTGCGCCGACAGGAAAATCGTATTGGGCCAAAGCCAGGCGAAGGGCTGCCATGGGTTGTACTTGTCCGGAATCGCGTTGGAAGCTTATGGCGGCGCGCTGCCGGCCATTCAAGCTGCCCATGGTAATTGAATGCTCACGTTCCGCCGACGATTGCATAACGTGGGCTCGAGCCCGGATTCAGATGAGGCCGGTTCGGGTCGGTCCCGGGGATCTGATCAGGCCATCGCGAGCGCATACAGATAGCGGCCGCTCGACGGTCACAAGACTGGCGGGTGCGATGAAGCCATTTCCCATTTGGTAGAGGCGCACAAACAAAAACTCCACCTTTGTGTTGAGAGGATGCACGGTGCGTCAAGGCTAAGGGAACTCACTCATGCGGTCCCGCCACGGTCTTTTCACAAACGGATGTGCGACGCAAGTCGAGCCGGACTGGTACGGAGCGTTTTCCTGTTCCCGTCCACGCCTTACTCCACCCGCACCACGGCCGGCTTTCTTCCACCCACGCGGCCTCCCCTGCCTGCTTGGTCTGTGCATCGCGCAAGCGCTGCCTTGCAGCTATGCCCAGGAAGTCGTGGTCACCAACGGCGGAACCATCGATCTGCTGCAGCAGAACTACTCCACCACCGCGCCTGGGCCAGCGGGGGTCGTACTTTATGCCGAAGGCACCCACCCTACGACCGGCCGGCCCAGCACCATCAATGCCACCTCCGTAACCATTTTTTCCTTGGGTGACAACGCATATGGCGTGGACGCGGAAAACGGTGCCCACGTCAATCTCACCGGCAGCGGTCTTACGGGAGAGGTCGTCATACGAACCAGCGGCAACAACGCATCCGGCATCGTCGCCAGGGGCGCGGGCACGCAAGTGATCGCCGACGATGTTTCATTTGCCACATCCAGTCTCAATTCCCGCGGGTTCGACGTCTTCACCGGCGCCAGGGTGGACGTCACCGATTCCAGTATCACGGTAAACGCCGGATCGGGCATCGATTCGGAAGATCCCGGCACGATTGCCTTCATCAACGCAGTATCCATCCATGCCAATGGGGCGAGAGGCGAAGCGATGGCCCTGCGCAATGGCGGAACCATTGTAGGCAGCGGCGTTGTTGCGGAAGGCACGGGTGCGAACGCAAGGGCATTGTCGTCATATTCGCAGGGCCTGGGTGTCATCAATACCGCAACGCTCACTCATAGCGAATTGACGTCGACGCAGAACGGCAATGCCATCGACGTTTTCGGCGGCACCACCGATATCACGTTGCAAGGCACCACCGTCACGGGCGCCGCGGGAACAGCCATGGACGTGGAGGATGTAGCGGGTTCCCCGGGAAACGCCGTACTCGATGCCACGCGCAGCCTCATCCTCGGCAATATCAACGTGCAGAACAATCTGTACCCCGCCGGTGGCGACAGCTTCGTTACTGTCCGCTTGAAGCTGGCCTCAACGCTGGCCGGATGGGTGCGGGACGTCAACGAGATGGAGATCGACGGTCTCAGCCAATGGCTGATCCCTGCCAACTCGCGTATCAATGGCAGGTTGCAGAACGCGGGCAACATCATCTTCCAGCCAAGCGGCTCGAATATCCTCACCCTGGACATTACTGGTCCGCTGATCAGCAACCGCGGCAGCTTCACGGTGAATGCCGATTTGAGCCGCGGCATCGAGCGCTCATCGGATGTGATTGTGTTCGACGGTCCCAATGCCCGTGCGAGCAGCGGCACGAGTTACCTGAAGGTCAATGCGTCGGGGACGGCGGACGTGTTGCCCGGCAATGGCATTCTGATCGTCGAAGCAATCAACGGGGCAAGCACCACGCCAACGGCGTTTGCGCTTGCCAATCCGGTGGTACGCGGACCGTTCGAATACGACTTGCTTCGAGGCGATCTGGCGGGCGCCGCGCCGCATAACTGGTATTTGCGCGATACCGTGCGGATACCGACGCCGAGCCCTACTCCGACGCCTGCTCCGGCACCTACCCCGACACCTACTCCGGCACCTACTCCAACACCTACGCCGACTCCCGCGCCAACACCCACCCCCACTCCCACTCCAACCCCGGCGCCAACCCCAACTCCCACTCCAGCACCGACGCCAACTCCTACACCAGCACCGACTCCCTTACCATCCATAGAGCCGATCTACAACCGCGAAGTGTCGCTCAACACGGCATTGCCTTCCGCCATGCTGCTGTCAGGGCGCGAAACGATTGGATCACTCTTCGATCGCGTCGGCGATAGCGATGGCATGCCCTCGCAGACGACCGACCCGGATGTGTGGGCGCGCGCACTGGGCCAGCATGGTACACAGCCCGGCAGTGGCATCACGGGTAGCGGCCCGGCTTTTGACTACAACTTCATCGCCATGCAGGTCGGCACGCACCTGTACAGTGATGGCCCTGCCCAGAGCCCGCACGACGACGCGGGCGTCTATGCTTCGTTCGGTCACCTGCATGCCTCGGTGATGCATCGTGAACCGGCAACTGGCAGCCTTTATGCCGGCGCGGACCAGGTCGACAGCGGCGCCATTGCCGCCTATTGGACTCGTTACTTCAACGCAGGCGCCTATCTCGATGCAGTGCTGCAAGGAACCTGGTACAGCTCCGCCAGAGCGTCATCGAGCGAGAACGTCGAAGCCCTCTCTACCCATGCCGCCGGCGTAGCGGCTTCGGTGGAGGGCGGTTGGCGAAAATTTGCCATGTCTTCGAATCTCACCGTGCAGCCACAGGCTCAGCTGGTCTATCAACACATCGGCGTGGCCGGCGCCCGCAACAGTACCGAAACGGTGCAGTTCGCCGCCGACAACTCGCTCGCCGCGCGCGTGGGCGTTCGTGTTGCCAACGTGCCCGACGCGCAGGCGGACAGCGCCTGGAGACGGCTTGGCCTTTGGCTCACCGTGAATGGCTGGCGCGAATGTCGTGCCCGACCGCGCGTGACGTATCCCACCAATGATGGCCCGGTTTCGTTTCGCTCCGACATCCGGGGCAACTGGGCTGAGTTCGAAGCGGGAGCGCAAGAGCTCATGTGGCGCCACGTCACGCTGTATGGAACCTTGGGCTACGCCACCGGCAGTAGCCGTGCCCAGCATGGCTATGGCTTTAATGGAGGCGTGATGGTGCGGTGGTAAGGCCAAGCGAGTAGCCGATACCAGGGCCATGCCCGGCCCTGTAGCGCTTCGCAATAAAAAAGCGTGGCGCCTTCGCGCCACGCTCCAGGTCAAACATCGCCGTGCTTACAGCCTGTCCCAGGCCGAGGTCCAGGCATGGCCCACTCCAGGCTCAAAGCCATTGGTGTCCGGCGTCCACTGCCGGCAGTAGCCGTCGTACGGCCAAGCCTTGCACTGGTAGATGCCGCCGTCCTTGCCCAGCACCTTGGTGCCAGCCTTGTACTCGCCGAGACCTTCCGGGAAGACGTAGTCGTAATCGCCGCCCACAGGCTGCTCCACCAGCTTGATGCGCTGCGTCGCCTGCACCACTTCCTGCTCTTCGTCGTTGGACGTACCGCGTACCACCACGTCGTATTCACCAGGTAGTGCGTTCTCCACAGTGATGCTGAAGTGCTGCTGGTTATTGCCCGTCTCGCCCTGATCGAACGCAACGGTCTCCCCTGCGCTGTCGATCACATTGGTGAAAATGGTGAATTTGCGGCTACCGGTGGCAATCGCGCTGTAATGCAAGCTCGTGCGACCGTCGATGATCGAATGGCTGTCGGCCAGACCGGTGATCCTGATCTCGCTGGGCAAGGCAGCGTGCTGCTTGTCAAGCATCACCTGTGTCACATCGCTGTCTGCAGCCACGTAGATGTGGTTGCCATCTGGACTTGGCACCACCTCGTCCTGGTTATTGACCACGCCGATGCGATAGCCATCGCTGGCGGGAATGATGGTGGCCAGGGTCATCGGCCAAATATTGGGCTGACCCATCGCATCGCTTTCGATGTCGAGCGTGCGGCTACGCTGGGGCTGTTCGCCATGCTTGGTGAACACGCGCGTCACCACCTTGCTGCCAGTCTTCAGCGGTTCGGCAGCAACCGTACCGATGTCCTTCCACTGCGACGGAACGCCGCTATCGTTCTGCACATCCACGTCGATCACCTGGTAGAACGTGGCGCTCGTATCGCTGGTTTTCCACGTTGCCAGAATCACGTGATAGCCCAGGCGGTCGTGAGGAATGTTGATGGGATAGGTTTCATTGCCCGTCGGCATCGCACCGTTCATCTCGTAGCGCGCGATCGGCGTCAACTCGAATGCATCACGGGAAAGCGGCGCATTCGGATTCCAGCCGTTCCTGGTGATGTAGAACTCTTTGTAGGCGACAGGATGCCCGGCTGAGTAGGCCCATTTGAGCGTATACGCACCTGGCCTGACGGGATTCTTGGCCCAGCGCGTCGCAGTCTGTTCATTGACACGCGCATAGTCGTGGGGTTCGGCCAACATGCCGGCCGATGCAATCCAGCCATCGGCCGGGCCGCAATGCGCGAACGTCCCAGCGCATTTCGCGCCGGCACTTGGATAATCCATGCGCGGATAATCCAGCCTGTATTCCGCGCTGTACGGCTCGTACTGGAATTGTCCGCAGTTGGTGTTCTGGCCCAACTGACACATGTACAAACGCGATTTCAGATCGCCGGTAACGTAACCATGCGCCTCGGCCTTTTCGGTCGGCGCCAGCGCCAATCCCACCACCGAAGCGGCGAGCAATCCCAGGGTGTATCGAATCTTTCCGGAGCCTCTCGCTTGCAACGTGGGCGTGTTCATGGGTGATTCCTCTGAAGGTAAAGGTGTTGAAACCGGCGACAGTCCACTGGCGACAGGACTGGTCTGAGGCGAATTTCAACAGGGCGCGACGCCCTGCCCACCGATTCAAAAAGGAATCTGAAGAACGACGCCGGCCGCTCTCTCGAGCAACCGGCCAACAAAAAAGGCCGCGAAAATCGCGGCCTTTTCCGTTACCGACGCATGCGGTCGATACTTACTTCATCAACTTCGCCAGGGTCTTGCCCAGATCGGCAGGCGACTTCACCGTGGTGACGCCGGCCTTTTCCAGCGCGGCGAACTTCGCCGCCGCCGTGCCCTTGCCACCGGAGATGATCGCGCCGGCATGGCCCATGCGCTTGCCAGCCGGAGCCGAGGCGCCTGCGATGAACGAGACCACCGGCTTCTTGACGTATTCGCCGATGAACTCCGCGGCTTCCTCTTCGGCGCTGCCGCCGATTTCGCCGACCATGATGATGCCTTCGGTCTGCGGATCGTCCTGGAACAGCTTCAGGCAGTCGATGAAGTTGAGGCCGTTGATCGGGTCGCCGCCGATGCCGATGCAGGTGGACTGGCCCAGGCCTTCGTTGGTGGTCTGGAACACGGCTTCATACGTGAGCGTGCCGGAGCGCGACACGATGCCGACCTTGCCCGGCTTGTGGATGTGGCCCGGCATGATGCCGATCTTGCATTCGCCCGGGGTGATGATGCCGGGGCAGTTCGGGCCGATCAGCACGGTTTCCGGATGCTGCGCCAGCACGTTCTTCACGCGCAGCATGTCCAGCACCGGGATGCCTTCGGTGATCGTCACGATCACGCGCACACCGGCGTCGATGGCTTCGAGAATGGAATCGGCCGCGAACGGCGGCGGCACGAAGATCACCGACGCATCGGCGCCGGTTTCGTCGACCGCTTCCTGCACGCTGTTGAAGACCGGCAGGCCGATGTGCTCGCTGCCGCCCTTGCCGGGGGTGACGCCGCCGACCACCTTGGTGCCGTAGTCGATCGCCTGTTCGGCGTGGAAGGTGCCCTGCTGGCCGGTGAAGCCCTGCACGATCACCTTGGTGTTCTTGTTGACGAGAACGCTCATGCTTGGATGCTCCTCACTTCGCGGCAGCCACGGCTTTCTTCGCCGCGTCGTTGAGATCGTCGGCCGGCGTGATCGCCAGGCCGGAATTGGCCAGCAATTCGCGGCCCTTCTCCACATTGGTGCCCTGCAGGCGCACCACCACCGGAATGGTCAGGCCCACTTCCTTCACCGCGGCGATGATGCCCTCGGCGATCAGGTCGCAGCGCACGATGCCGCCGAAGATGTTGACCAGGATGGCCTTCACCTTGTCGGAGGAGAGGATCAGCTTGAATGCTTCGGTGACGCGCTCTTTCGTAGCGCCGCCGCCGACGTCGAGGAAGTTGGCCGGCTCGCCGCCCGCCAGCTTGATCACGTCCATGGTGGCCATGGCCAGCCCCGCGCCGTTGACCATGCAGCCGATGTTGCCGTCCATGGTCACGTAGTTGAGGTTGTGCTGCACGGCGGCCGCTTCGGCGGCGTCTTCCTGCGTGAGGTCGCGCATCTTGGCCAGGTCCGCGTGGCGGAACTCGGCGTTGTCGTCGGAGTTGACCTTGCCGTCGAGCGCGGCGAGGTTGCCGTCCTCGAGGATGGCGAGCGGGTTGAGCTCGACCAGCGAGAGGTCCTTCTCATTAAAGAGCTTGTACAGGCCCAGCATGATCTTGGTGAGCTGGTTGACCTGCTTGGGGTTCAGGTCCATCGCGAAGCCGAGCTGGCGGCACTGGTACGGCTGCAGCCCTTCGACGAAATCCACCACGATGGTGTGGATGTCGTCCGGCGTTTCCTTGGCCACCTGCTCGATGTCCACGCCGCCGTGCTTGGAGGCGATGAAGGTGACGGCCTTGCTGTCGCGGTCGACCAGGATCGACAGGTACAGCTCCTTGGCGATGTTCGTGGCATCGGTGACCAGCACCAGGTTCACCGGCAGCGCGCGGCCGGCGGACTGGTAGGTTTCCATGTTCTTGCCCAGCATGCCCTTGGCGGCGGCGTGGACGTCATCCAGGCTCTTGCAGAACTTGACGCCGCCGGCCTTGCCGCGACCACCTGCGTGGATCTGGGCCTTGACCATCCATTGCGTGCCGCCCAGGTGCTTGGCGGCATCGACGGCGGCGTCGGGGGAGTTGGCGATTTTGCCCGGCGGCACGGCGATGCCGTACTGCGCGAACAGCTCTTTGGCCTGGTACTCGTGGAAATTCATTCGATACCTCGAGTGAATGGGGAAGGATCGAGCCTGTGCGGTAGCCACAGCACAGGCTAGGAGAACGGACGGCGGTGATAACGCACTACCGGCTTGCAGTGCGCCGCGGCCATGCTTCGACATGGCGAAAACCGCGCAATACGGCCCGGTATTTTCGCGGAAGCGGCCGGCAATGGAAAGGGGCGGCCTGGTCCAGGGAACCGACGTTTGCCTCGGCCGCCCTTTGGGGAGAGGATTGAGCCGCGGGGGACAACCTTGCGGGGATCCGGCGTACCCTTATGGCCGTCATTCCCGCGAAAGCGGGAATCCATGTTGCTTTGAGGCTAAAGGCAAAGATGGATTCCCGCTTTCGCGGGAATGACGGTCTTGGGATGGCAGGTTTCTCGCAAGAATTTTTTTGGTGCCCCCATCCGCCCTTTCCACTCCTGAGCATCCAAATCCGTGTCCAGCCGCGCGATAGTCGATTCGCCCAACAGCACGACCACCCGCCACGAGCTGTTGTTTCTGAATTATTTCCGGCTGGCGCAGGCGCTGGTCTACGTCGGGCTCGCCTTCACCCCTTCCGGCATGGGTTGGCCTCATCTGGACAACGGCGACCTGGCGCGGCTGGTGGCGGCGGGCTATCTGCTGTTCGCCCTGGCGATGATATCGATCACCCACCTGACCAAGACGCTGGGCTGGCTGGGCATCCTGGGCACCCTGCTGGTGGACATCGTCGCAGCGGTGCTGGCGATCGCGGCGATGAACGATGCGCGCATCGGCATCGCGATGATGCTGGCCGTCAACCTGGCTGCTGGCGCTTTGCTTCTTCCGCTGCGATTGGCCTTGTTCCTGGCCGCGCTCGCCACCCTGGGCGTACTCGGCCGCACCATGTTCGCCTTGCCGCATGCCCCCTCGGTCGACGACCGCGATTTCCTCGAATCGGGCCTGTTCGGCATGGCCTATTTCGCGATCGTCGTGCTTTGCAACGTGCTCGGCCGCCAGCTGCGCGCCAGCGAGGCGCTGGCCGAACAGCGCAGCATCGACCTGGTCAACCTGGCGCAGGTGAACGAGCTGATCATCCGCCGCATGAAAACCGGCGTGATGCTGGTGGACGATGCCAACCGCATCCACCAGATCAACGAATCGGCCTGGATGCTGCTGGGCAACCCGTCTTCCGACCAGCGCGACCTGGGCCGCGTGGCGCCGGAGCTGTCGCGCCGCCTGTATCACTGGATCACCTCCGGCAAGCTGGACGAAACCGCCACCCAGCTCGCCGACGGCATGCCGGAAGTGGTGCCGCGCTTCAGCCGCCTCGCGCCGAACGACGATTCGCTGGTGCTGATCTTCCTGGACGACACCTCGCTGGTCTCGCGCCGCGCGGAAGAACTCACGCTCGGTTCGCTGGGCCGCCTGTCCGCCTCGATCGCGCACGAGATCCGCAATCCGCTGGCAGCCATCCGCTACTCCGCGCAGCTGTTGGCCGAATCGAACGAAATCAGCCCCACCGACCTGCGCATGGTGGAGATCATCAACAATCACTGCAGCCGCCTCAACGACATCATCGAAAACATCCTGCAGCTGTCGCGGCGCGAGCGCTCGCGTCCGGAAACGCTGAACCTCGGCGACTGGGCGCACGATTTCGTCGATGAATATAAACAGGGCAACGACATCGGCAACGATTCCCTGCGCGTGATCGACAACAGCGCACAGCCCGTCGTCGCCGTGGCCGATCCGCAGCAACTCCATCAGGTGATCTGGAACCTGGTGCAGAACGCGCTGCGCTACGGCCGCATGCCGGGCGAACCGGCCCGCGTGTTGGTTGTGGTTCGCCACGGCGAACACGGCGTGCCGATCCTGGAAGTGATCGATCGCGGCCCCGGCATTGCGCCGAAAGTGGCGGCGCAGATCTTCGAACCGTTCTACACCACGCATGAGTACGGCACGGGACTGGGGCTTTATCTCGCGCGGCAGATGGCGGAGGCGAATCAGGCGGTGCTCGAATATGTGCGTGTTGCGGGCGGGGGGAGTTGTTTCCGACTGGTGCTGACGCCGCCGGTGCGGATTGAGCCTGCGGTTTAATGCTTGCCCCAGATACTGCTCAGCTCGACGCGTCTGGGCGGAAAAGAATGGAAATCTGCGCTCAGGCCCTCAGGCCGCCAAATCTACGTAGCCCTCACCACCAACGTCGTCGCCATCATCTGCGACTGCACCGACTGGCCGTGGATCATCGCCAGCACCTTGCGCGCCAGCAGCACGCCGCCTTCCTGCCAGTTCTGCCGCATGCTGCTCAAGGGCGGCAGGAAGGTCGCGCCCAGGGGCGTGTCGTCGTAACCGATCACGGAAACATCGGTCGGCACGGATTGCCCCAGTTCGACCAGGGCACGGATGGCGCCCATCGCCAGCAAGTCGCTGCAGGCGAAGATGGCATCAAAACGCACCTTGCGCGCCGCCAGCGAGCGCACCGCGTCCACGCCTGATTCCAGGGTGAAATCCGCCCTGCGCAACAGCAGCGGCTTGATGCCGTGGCGAGCCAGCTCATCGACGAAGCCGAACAGGCGTTGCGCCATTTCGGGGTGGTCCGGGTTGCCGATGAAGACCGGATGCCGCCGCCCGATGGAAAGAAAACGCTCGGCCGCGATGATACCGCCCTGGCGATTGTCGCTGCCGACGACGACATGATTGTCCCCACCCTCGCTGGCCGCGCCCCACACCACCATCGGCAGGCCGAGTTTGTCGTAGAGACGCACGGCATCCTGGTGCACGCCCTGGCCCAGCAGGATCAGCCCGTCCGCCGCCTGCACCGCGGCGTGGGAGGCGCCCTGCCGGGTGGTCAGCAGCACGCTGTAGCCGGCCGAGGTGAGTTCTTGCGAGATACCGCCGAGCAATGACAGCGGGTAAGGGTCCCACATGGTGCGCTCGGAAGAGGGTTTCATCTCCACGATCACCGCCACCGTGTGGCTGCGGCGCAGCCGCAGGTTGCGGGCGCTGACGTTCAATTTGTAGCCGTGCTTGCGCGCGAGCGCCTGCACCCGCTCGCGCGTCTCGGGCGTCACCAGCGGGCTTTCGCTCAAGGCCCGCGACACGGTGATCTTCGATACCCCCGCCAAGGTGGCCAGGTCCGCCATGGTGGGGCTGGGGCGTTGCGCAAGCGGCTGTTTTTTCTTGGCCTTCGTCAAGCGGCGTTTCCCCTTCCTTCTTCGAAGCAGCAGGCAGGCGTTTCGATGCCGTGCCTGGCAAGTGTGCCGGAGCGGCCCGCATTCCTCCAATGCAACGACGTTTTCACCACGCCTACCGTCGCATCATGCTGCGTCGCAGCGATGATATCGATATCTTGATATCGATATCATTCGGTCTGTATGCTCACCCGCCACGGCCGAGCTCGGTCGCTGACAACACCAATCAAAAGAAGATGCCAAGGGGAGAATGCGTGCATAGCACCGATGCGCAAGCGATAGCCATGGAGCCGGCGCACCAGGCATCCCCCGATCCCTGGCGGGTCGTGCACGCGCGGCGCCCCCTGGCCTACGAGCTGGCCAAGCTGGAAAGCCTGTTCGCGCTCGCCAATGGCACGCTCGGCGTGCGCGGCGGCCTGGAAGAAGACCGCAGCCCGACCCAGGGCAGCTTTCTCACCGGCGTGTGGGAACGCACCCCCATCGAATACCACGAGCGCTTCCCCGGCTTTGCCCGCAGCACCGATACCCGCATTCCCGTGCCCGACGGCATCCGCATCGGCCTGCGCCTGGGCGACGCGCCGGTGCATCTGCGCGAAGGCGAGTGGCTGGCGTTCGAACAGGCATTGGACCTGCGCGGAGGCTGCCTGGAACGGAGCTTGCGCTGGCGCTCGCCCAATGGCGCCACCATCGAGATCCAGGCCGAACGCGTCGTGCCGCTGCAAACCCCGAACCTGCTGTGCATCCGCTATCGCGTCACGTCCGTCGACTACAGCGGCCCGCTCACGCTGGAATCGGCCATCGTCACCAGCGTCAGCGCCGCCGAACAGGGTGACGACCCGCGCATCGGCACGCGCATCCAGGGCGGGCTGAGCGTCACGGCCTGCGATGCGGACCGCACGCTGGCGTCGGTATGCCAGCGCACGCAGAACAGCCACATCCGGCTGGCCTGCGGCCAGCGCCATCGCATCAGCCAAAGCAACCTCACCTTCGTCCGCGCCATCGTCGATGACAACGAAGGCGTGCAGCAGCATTACCTGGCGGACCTGCGCCCCGGCGACAGCGTGGTGCTGGAGAAATTCGTGGCCTATGCCTGCAGCCGCCCGGAAGGCGGCGATACCGAGGCCGCCCTGCTCGACCATGTCGCCACCATGCTGGAACGCGCGCTGACGGTGGATTTCGCCGCCCATCGCGCCGAGCAGGCGCGCGCCTTCGCGGCGTTCTGGCAGGACGCCGATCTGGAGGTCCACGGCGACAGCGCCGTCGAGCAGGCGCTGCGCTTCAACCTGTTTCACCTGATGCAATCCACGCCGCGCGATGGCAGCGGCAGCGCGGCGGCCAAGGGCCTCACCGGCGAAGGCTACGAAGGCCATTATTTCTGGGATGCGGAAGCCTTCATCCTGCCGGTGCTGGCGTTCACCTCGCCCGAACGCGCGCGCAGCATGCTGGAATACCGCGTCAATACGCTCGATCGCGCCCGCAACCATGCGCGCGAGATGAACCATCCCACCGGCGCGCTGTACGCGTGGCGCACGATCAGCGGCGACGAGTGCTCGGCCTACTTCCCTTCCGGCTCGGCGCAGTACCACATCAATGCCGCGATCGCGTTCGCCATCCGGCTCTATGTCGAGTCCACCGGCGACATCGACTTCCTGGTGCGCGGCGGCGCCGAGGTGCTGTTCGAAACGGCGCGCCTGTGGCACCACGTGGGCAACTTCGATCCGCGCCGCGGCCATGCGTTCTGCATCTGCCAGGTGACCGGTCCCGACGAATACACCGCGCTGGTCGACAACAACTACTACACCAATCACATGGCGCAGCAGCATTTGCGCTATGCCGGGTCGGTCGCCTCCCAGCTTGGGCGCGAACGGCCGCAGGATTACGCGCGCATCGCCGCCCAGCTTGAACTGTCGGACCGGGAAATCGCCGCCTGGCTCGCCGCCGCCGATGCGATGTATCTGCCGGTGGATGCGCAGCTGAACATCTTTCCGCAGGACGACGGCTTCCTCAACAAGCCGCGCCTGCCGATCGCACACCCGGGCGAGCACGGTCACCGTCCGCTGCTGCTGCAGCTGCATCCGCTGACGATCTATCGCCACCAGGTGTGCAAGCAGGCCGACGTGCTGCAAGCCTTCGTGCTGGCCGGCAACGCCATCGACAAGGACATGAAGCGGCGCAACTTCGATTATTACGAAGGCGTCACCGTGCACGACTCCACGCTGTCGGCCTCCACCTTCAGCGTGGTCGCCGCGGAAGTGGGCTATGTCCACAAGGCCTACGGCTATTTCCTCGACACGTTGCGCGTGGACCTGGACAACCTGCACGGCAACACCTCGCACGGCGTGCACATGGCGGCGATGGCCGGCAGCTGGCTGGGGCTGGCCTGGGGCTTCGGCGGCATGCGCGTGATGGATGGCAAGCCCAGCTTCGCCCCCACGCTTCCCGCAGCCTGGGGCAGCTATCGCTTCGGCGTGCGCTGGCGCGACCACCACATTCGCGTCACCGTCAAGAAAGATCGCGTGGAATACAGCCTTACCGAAGGCGCGCAGCTCGACATCATCCACCGCGGCAAGACGGTGATGCTGCACGCCGGCCATACCGTCAATCTTCCCCTGCATGCATCGGCGCGACCTTACGTGAAGGGCGTCATCTTCGATCTCGACGGCGTGATCGCCGATACCGCGATCGTTCACCACGCCGCATGGAAACGGCTTGCGCTGGAAATGGACCTTGCGTTCGACGATGCCATCGGCGAACGCATCAAGGGCGTCGATCGCCGCGGTTCGCTGGACATCCTGCTGGAGGGCGCGCCGCGCGCCTATTCGGAAGACGAAAAAGAAGCGCTCGCCTCGCGCAAAAACGAATACTACCGGCAGCAGATCGAAACCTTCGGCCCGCAAAACCTGTTGCCCGGCGCGCGCCATGCCGTCGAGTCGGTGCGCCGTGCTGGCCTGAAGACTGCGCTGGCGTCGGCCAGCCGCAACGCACCGCTTTTGCTGGAAAGGCTCGGCGTCGCGGATTTGTTCGACTACGTGGTGGATGCCAACCACATCAGTCGCGCCAAACCCGATCCCGAGATTTTCCTGGCCGCCGCGCGCGGCCTCGGCTTGGAGCCGAGCGAATGTATCGGCGTGGAAGACGCCGCGGCAGGGATCGCCAGCATTCACGCTGCGGGAATGAAAGCGATAGGAGTAGGCCAGGCACAGGCGCTGGCCGAGGCGGATCTGCTGTTGCCGAACGTTGCCGCGTTCGACATCAGCCTGTTTACGACATAAGCGGCTAACAGACGCGGTGACGCCGCGCCATCACAAACAAAATCGTTGGGGAGAACGTTCGATGAAGACCAAGCCACTCACACGCGTTGCGTTATCGGCGGCGATCGCCACCACGCTCGTGTCCGGTGCTGCGTATGCGCAGGACAACGGCCAGACGCAGGCCACCTCGACCACCCCGTCCACAGCCCCTGCCCAGAACAACGCCACGCAGAAGTCCAGCAACGACAAGAACGTGTCGACGCTGCAGCAGGTCGTGGTCACCGGCACCGCGACGTTCGGCGGCATCAAGAAGATCGACGCCAGCTACTCGATCACCTCGATGAGCGCCGAGCAGATCAAGGAATCCAATCCCAAGAGCGTGGCCGACTTGCTCAAAGCATCGCCCGGCGTCTACCCGGAATCCTCCGGCGGCCAGACCGGCGCCAATATCGAAGTGGCCGGCTTTCCGGGCGGCGGCGATGCGCCGTTCTACACCGCGCAGATCAATGGCGTGCCGCTTTACCCGATGTCGAACCTGTCGTTCATGGACCAGTCGTCCATGTTCCGTCTCGACGACACCATCGACCGCGTCGAAATCGTGCAGGGCGGCCCGTCGGTGCTGTACGGCAATGGCCAGCCGGGCGTCACCTCGAACTTCGTGCTGCGCGAAGGCACCGATGTGCCCTCAGGCGATATCGGCGTCACCTATGGTTCGGAAGGGCTGTATCGCCTCGACGGCTTCCTCGGTTTCAAGGTCGCCAACAACTGGTACGGCAGCGTGGGCGGCTTCTGGCGGCGTTCCGATGGCGTGCGCAATCCGCAGTTCCCCTCCGATAACGGCGGCCAGTTCACCGCCACGCTGACGCGCGATTGGGACAACGGCTCGCTGATGTTCTACGCGCGCACGCTCAAGGACCACAATCAGTTCGTTACCGACACGCCGATACTCAACCCCGGCAAGGGCAATTTCTCCGCCTATCCGGGCTTCGATCCGCTTACCGGCACCTTCGGCAGCAAGGCCGACCAGCGCGAATTCATCGCCACCACGCCCTGCTACACCGCCGGCTGCACGCCGGGCGGGGTGGATGCGAATCTCGCCAAGGGGCGCGGTGCCGACCTGCGCATGTACGGCGCCAACTTCGATTGGGATTTCGGCAACGGCTGGTCGCTGTCCGACAAGCTGGGCTTCACCAGCGGCGAGATGAACACCATCTCGTTCTTCAGCACCGGCGCCAACCCGACCACGCTGGGCCAGTACATCGACAGCCAGGTGAGCCAGTACCAGGCCGCCGGCCTGTTGCCGGCCGGCACGCTCACGCCGACCGCCGTGTATGCCAACAACGGCGCGGCTGCGAACATGAACGAGAACGTCAATACGCAAGGCCTGTGGTGGGTGCACAAGGACCTGCAATCGATCAGCAACGAGTTCCACGTCAGCAAGGAGCTGTTCGAAGGCAACACGCTGACCCTGGGCAACTACACCGCCGTGTACAACGCCCACGACACCTGGTACCTCGGCAACGACATGCTGCTGCAGGCGCAGAACAACCCCAACCCCATCGCCGTCACGCTCACCAACGGCACCAATACCTGGGACCTGACGGACCCGCAGGGTTTCGTCGGCGGCCCCACCTTTGCCATGCATGAACGCTGGAACGGCTTCAACACGGCCATGTTCCTCACCGACGTGTGGAAGGTGAACGAGTGGACCATCGACGGCGGCGTGCGTTACGAGCACCAGAAGGCCAACGGCGTCATTCAAAACGCCGGGTCGAATGGCCTCAACCCGACCGACCCGTATGACCTGGCCGGCAACTACACCGGCAGCTTCAGCACCAACGCGCAAGGGCAGACGGTGGCGCAGGGGGCCGAATATCTCATCAACAGCTTCACGCCGATCCACTACTCGAAGTCGAAGCTGTCGTGGACGGTAGGCGCCAACTACGAATTCAATCCGAACATGAGCGCCTATGTGCGCGCCAACGTCGGCGTGCACTTCCCCGACTTCGACGACCTGCGCGGCCTGCCCACCACGCCGGTGGAGAAGATCAGAAACTACGAAATCGGCTTCAAATACCAGGCCGACTGGATCTACGCCGATACTAGCGCCTACCGGCGTACGTTCTACAACGTTCCCTACACCATCACGTACGGCAACGGACAGCAACAGACCTTCGTGTACGGCTCGCAGACCTGGGGCGTGAATTTCATCACCAACGTCAAGCCGTTCGAACATGCCGAAATCAGCTTTTCCGGCGATTACATGAAGGGGCATTACAACCGTTACGTCGGCTGCGTGAGCTACACCGCCCAGGATGGCAGTAGCCAGTGCAGCAGCATCAATGGCATGCAATTGCAGCGCCAGCCGAAATTCCAGTTCCGCCTGACGCCGTCGTACACCATCCCGACCTCCTGGGGCAGCGTGAAAGCCTGGCTCACCTACGAATACGTCGGCGACCGCTACGGCGATCTGATCCAGCAGCAGCCTCTGGGCAGCTACTACGACCTTGCCTTCGGCGTACTGGCCAACGTGGGCCAGCATTGGGTGCTGAGCGTGCAGGGCACCAACATGACCAACCAGATCGGCATCACGGAAGGCAACTCCCGCTTGTTCGGCTTTGCCAGCGGCGGCGGCGTGATCCTGGCGCGCTCCATCGAGGGGCGCGAGGTGAATGGGCAGGTCAAGTACAACTTCTGACGGGTTTTGCTCCTTTCCCCCGTTCTTGATCCGGAACGATGGATCGAGGACGGGGGAGAACGAGCTCGATTAGCCGCTTCCCCTCCCTTGGGCAACCATGGCCGAGTCCGGTATCCGGCCATGGACTTTCCCGCCACGAGTCGTTGTAGAGTTCGTCCGCCTGGCGCCGTTTTGCGACACGGTTTCGGCGCCTGCGGCCGGTGAGAGGTTTTGTTTCGCCATGCAATTCGTCACCAGGCAGGTCGCCATGAACCGATTCCGCATGATCGCCGCGCTCGCCCTGATCTACATGGTCTTCGCGATTCTCCTCAACAGCGTCGGCACGGTCATCCTGCAATCGATCTACACCTTCGGCGTGGACAAGCCGCAGGCCAGCCTGCTGGAGTTGTTCAAGGATTTGCCGATCGCGGTCACGTCCTTCCTGGTTGCTTCGTTTCTTCCCCTGCTTGGCTATCGGCGCGCGATGATGATCGCGCTGGGCATCGTCGCCTGCGCCTGCGTGCTGATGCCGTTGTATCCCGGCTTCCATACGGCGGAGCTGTTATTCACTTGTGTAGGCGTGTCATTCGCACTGACCAAGGTGGCGGTGTATTCCTCGATCGGCTTGCTTACCAACGATCGCAGCGAACACGGCCGGCTCACCAACACGGTCGAAGGCTTGTTCATGATCGGCGTGCTGATCGCCGGCTGGCTGTTCAGCGCCTTCGTCGATCATGCCTCGCCGGCGAGCCCATCCTGGCTCAACGTGTATTGGGTGCTGGCCGTGAGCTGCGTGCTGGTGATCGCGCTGCTGGCGACCTCGCGCATGGACGAATCGGCAGCGCACAGCGAGGACACCAAATCCATGCATGGCTCGCTGCTGGAGATGCTGCACCTGTTCCTGCGCCCGCTGGTCTATGTGTTCCTCGCCTCGGCGTTCCTGTATGTGCTGATCGAACAGAGCTTCAGCACCTGGCTGCCCACCTTCAACAACGAAATCCTCATGCTGCCCAATGCCATGAGCATCCAGATGGCGACCATCCTCGCCGGCGCCTCGGCCGTGGGCCGCCTCGTCGCGGGCCAGGTGTTGCGACGCATGCCGTGGTACGGGCTGCTCAACATCTGCGTGGTCGGCATGGGCCTGCTGGTGATGGCGACCTTGCCGCTGGCCCACGGCGTGGTTGCGCGCGCTGACGTCGGCTGGCTGAATGCGCCGGCGGCCGCGTACCTGATTCCGCTGATCGGCGTGCTGATGGCGCCGATCTATCCGGTGATCAACTCGGTGGCGCTCAGTTCGCTGCCCAAGCCGGCGCACGCGGCGATGACCGGCTTGATCGTCATTTTCTCGGCACTCGGCGGCACGCTGGGGTCGCGCATTACCGCCATCGTGTTTTCACGTTTCGACGGCATCCATGCGTTCTACTTTTCGCTGGTGCCGATGCTGCTGATCCTGGTCACGCTGTTCTTCTTCAAGCGCGAAACCGATCGCACCGGCGCGGCCACGGCCACCATCACGCTGGCTTCCAAATAGCGCCTTCCGGATCGGGGCGCATCACGCACTACCGCTGGAGTTTTCATGAGCCTTCGTCACCTCGGCCTGTCCGGTCTGCTGTTCGCGGTGCTTGCTGCCGCCCCCGTCGCCCAGGCGGCGACCGATCCGAGCTTCGTGCTCACCGGCACCGCCGACAATTTCGGCAGCTATTTCCCCAGCTATCTGGCCAACGGCTATTTCTCCACCATGACCACCCCGCGCGGCACCGAGCCGGCGCGCGCGTACATGGTTGCGTTCATGGATTACGACCAGCGCGACGTATCCCGCCCCGCCGCCATTCCCGGCTGGAGCGAGATCGACTACAACCCCGGCGGCGGCTGGATCAACTCCACGCGCCTGGACAAGAAGATCTTCGCCGACTTCGCGCAAACGCTCGACATGTACGACGGCACGCTCACCACGCGCTACCGCTTCGACTACGCCAACAAGTCGACCGACGTGAAGGTCACCACTTTCGTGAGCCAGGCCGATACGCATCTTGCCGCCACGCAGTTCACCATCACGCCGCATTTCGACGGCAGCGTGGAACTCAGCTTTCCGATCCGCCTGTGGTCCGAATACCAACCACGCTTTCCGATCGGCAGCATGACGGGTGACCAGATGATCGCGGCGGCGATCGCCAGCGGCCAGAACCTGGAGAACAAGCCGGTGCCGACGCCCGATCGCGCACCGGTGTGGTATCCCGGCTACACCGAAGTGCTCAACAGCGATGGCGATACCAAGACCCTGACGCTGTGGCTCAACGGCCGCGCCAAGCAAGGCTTGAGCATGGCCGAAGCGGCAGCCATTGAATTGCCGGCCTCGCTGGCGATCCAGAGCGTAAAGCTCGACAAGACCTCCGACCTGCTATCGCTGCACATCACCGCCAAGGTGACCCAGGGCAGCACCTACACCTTTACCAAATACCTGGCCGCCTCCCGCCAGGATTGGGGCGGCGGCGCCAAGGCGGACGCAGCACTGGCCGAACAGGCACGCAGCACCGGCTTCGCCACCCTGCTGGCCCGGCACCAGGCAGCATGGCATGCGCTGTGGAAATCCGACATCGTGGTGGACGGCGATCCGGCCGTGCAGAAAGCGGTGCATTCCGACCTGTATTACCTGCTCTCCAACAGCACCGTAGGTACGGCATGGCCGATGGGCGCTTGTGCGCTGACGCCCAACTACGCCGGCCACGCGTTCTGGGACAGCGATTCGTGGGTGTTCCCCGCCCTGCTGCTGTTGCATCCGGAACGTGCCAAGCCGATCGTGATGTTCCGCCACCGCACCATGCAGCCCGCGCGCGAGCGCGCCATCCGGTACGGCGCGAAGGGCACCATGTATCCGTGGGAAGCCGACCCGCAGACCGGCGTGGACAACACGCCGCATTTTGCCTACGACGTCTATCGCGAGATCCACGTCAACGCGGATATCGCGATTGCACAGTGGCAGTACTACTTGGCCAGCGGCAACAAGAACTGGCTCAAGCAGGACGGCTGGCCGGTGATCCGCGAGATCGCGCAGTTCTGGGCCAGCCGCGTTACCTACAACAAGGCGGACGATCGCTACGAAATCATGCACGTCACCTCGCCGGACGAGGCCTACGATGACGTGCCGAACGACTCCTTCACCAATGCCGCCGCACGCAAGGCCTTGCAGATCGCCGTGGAAGCGGCCAACACGGTGGGAGAGCGCGCCGATCCGCAGTGGTCGCAGATGGCCGCCAAGATGTATATCCCGTTCCTGGAGAAGGAACAGCGGCACCTGGATTTCGATCAATCCGTTCCGCACGACAAGATCACCTGGATGGGTTCGTCGCTGGTCTGGCTGATGTATCCCAACCTCGACCTGCCGATGTCGCCGACCGTGCGCCGCAACGATTTCGACTTCCAGCTGCATGAGCTGAAGGTGCACGGCGACGATCCCAACGAGATGATGATGGTGATGCTCGCCGTAGGCGCATCCGAACTGGGCGACGCCAAAACCGCGGGCGAATGGATCGAGCGCAACCTGGTCGGCTTTCTGAAACCGCCCTTCAACGTGCGCACCGAAACGGTGGCGAACAACGCGGGGTATATTCTCGCCACCTCCTCCGGCTTTTTGCAGAGCATGATCTACGGGCTGACCGGCTTGCGCATCGACGACAAGGGCCTGGATGCGGCCTATGCGCCGGTGCTGCCGCCGAACTGGACCTCGCTGAAGCTGCAGCGCATCCATTTCCGCGGCAAGCAGTACGACATCACCATCACGCGCAATGCGCAGGGCAAGGCGGAACTGACCCGCACGGCGCTGTGATGTCCACGCTATCGCCCCCGCTTCGCGAAACCATGCAGCAGATCGGCAAGCTGCTGCAGGCGGGCGATTTGCGGGGTGCGCACGATCGGCTTCAATCGGTGGTCGGGCAGCATCCTGATTATGCGGAAGCCTTGCGCCTGCTTGGCGGCCTGCGGCAGGCGCTGGGCGATGTCGAAAGCGCCGAAGCGCTGTTGCGCAAGGCCATGGCCGCCGATCCCGGCTGGGCGCCCACCTGGGCTTCGCTGGGCGAGCTGCTGTTGAACAGCGGACGGGCGGAGGAAGCTATCCCGCTGTTGCAACGCGTCGCCTCACGCCTGCCGCACGCCGCGCTGCTGCTTGCGCGCTACTACAACGACCAGCAGCGGCCTGCCGATGCCCTGGCCGTGGCGGCCCCCCTATGCAGCTCCGCGCAGGCGCCGGCCGAGCTGATCGCCCAACACATCGCGGCACTTGCAGCGCTCGGGCGCCAGGATGAGGCCGTCCGTTTTTATCGCCAGCGTGCGGAAGCCTTGCCGAACGATCCTGCCGCAGCCCACGCCATGGCGATGGCCTTGGCGGCAGCCTCCGAACACGCCGATGCCGAACGCATCGCCCGCCATGCGCTGGCCCGCGGGCATGCAACGGCGGCCGTCCATTTCACCCATGCAAGCAGCCTGATCGCGCTCGGCGACATGGAAGGGGCGGAGACAGCCTTGCGCGACTGCCTGCAGCAGGAACCACGCCATATCGAGGCGCACGATCATCTGGCGCGGCTGGTATGGATGCGTACGGGCGACAACGCACAGACCACTGCGCTGCTCGACCAGGCCCTGCAGCAATTTCCGCGCGACGAAGCGCTGCTCGCCACCAAGGCCGCGATCCTGCACGGCGCCGGCGATGCACACGGCGCCTACCAATGCCTGGCGACGGCGGCAGCGCACGCACAGGCCGCACCATCCCTGCTGGTACGCGCCGGGCTCGCCGCCTTGGAATTCGATCCAGCCGTTGCGCTGGACCTGGCGGAACGCGCACTGCAACGATCGCCTTCCGCGAGCGCCGCGCGAAACCTGCTGGCCGCCGCCTTGCTGGGCATCGGCGATGCGCAACAGGCGCTGCAGCATTGCGAAGCGCTGCTCGCCACTACGCCGGACGATCAATACCTGATCGCCCTGCAGACCACCGCGTGGCGGCTGCTGGGCGACCCGCGCCACCACGCGTTCTGCGACTACGCCAACCTTGTCCGCACGCAGACCTTGCAGGCGCCACCGCAGTGGGCGGACCTGCCGAGCTTTCTCGCCGACGTGAAGCGCAGCCTGCAACGCCTGCACAACCCGCATGGCCATCCGCTGCTGTTCCAATCGCTGCGGCACGGCACGGAAACCACCGGCGATCTGACGCGCCACCCCGATCCCGTCATCCAGGCGCTGTTCCAGGCCTTCGATGCACCGATACGCGCCTACCTCGCGCACATCGGCAGCGGGTCCGATCCGCTACGCCGCCGCAATCATGGAACGTATCGCTACAACGGCGGCTGGTCGGTGCAACTGCGCGGCGCGGGCTTTCACACCAACCACGTGCATCCACGCGGCTGGATTTCCTCGGCCTTTTACGTGGATCTGCCCGACGGCATGGCGAGCGCGTCCACGCCGGATGGCTGCCTCGCCTTCGGGCAGCCCAGCATCCTCACCACGCCGCCCTTGCATGCGCAGCATCTGGTGCGCCCCGAGGCAGGCAGGCTGGTGTTGTTTCCTTCGTACGTCTGGCACGGCACGGTGCCGTTCCACAGCGAGCAGACCCGGCTTACGGTGGCTTTCGACGTGGTGCCCGGAGACGCGGCATGACACGGCAAGGCATTGCACAAGTTCGAAGGGCCACCGAACGCTCACACCGCTTAGGCTTTCATAAATGCACGCGATCGGCGGCTCGTGCGCCGATGGCACCGGATGGGAAATACGTATGAAAAGCACACGTCGCCGCGCCACCCAATCACGCTGTCTCACGCTCTTGCTGTCGGCAGCGCTGGTCGCCACCGCCTCCGCCGCCCAGCCCGATCCGGCCAAGACCCGCGCCTATATCGACAAGGCCTGGACCACGCTGACGCGTTCGCAGGACGAATGCAAGTCGCTGCTCGATCCCAAGATCAAGACGCGTCCGGTGCTGTATGTGCCGGCGCAGTTCACCGTGCCCAAGGATTTGTTGCAGGTAGAGAAGCGCTGCAATATCGACGTGCACACCTTGCCCAAGCCGGTCGAACAGTTGGGCGACATCGATGCGACCAAGTTGCCGGTGCAGGGCTTGCTCTATCTGCCGCATCCGTACGTGGTGCCCGGCGGCTTTTTCAATGAAATGTATGGCTGGGACAGTTATTTCATCATGCTGGGCCTGGTGGCCGATCACCGCACCGAACTGGCGCGCGACATGGTCGACAACGCGCTGTTCGAAGTGCAGTACTACGGCGGTGTGCTGAATGCGAACCGCACCTACTATCTCAGCCGGTCCCAGCCGCCGTTTCTCACGCAGATGATGGTGTCTCTGCTCAGCGATCCGGCCAGTTTCCGCAACGCGGGCGAGAAGCGTGCCTGGCTGGAGAAAGCCTATCCGCTGGCCGTGCGCAATCACGATATCTGGACGCGGCCGGAGCATCTGGCAGGCAACACGGGCCTGGCGCGCTATTACGATTTCGGCAGCGGACCGGTGCTGGAAGCGCAGGACAGCACGTTCTATCGCGGCGTGATCAAGTGGCTGATCGCCCATCCCGACGATAATCCGGGATATCTGCTGAAAGCCGCGCAGCAACCCGACGCTGCCGAAACCGCGCGCCTGCAGTCCGAAAGCTGCGACGTCAGCGCATCCAAGGTTTGTGCCGGCAACTGGTACGGCGGCTATCGCCTGACGGCCGATTACTACCATGGCGATCGCGCCATGCGCGAATCGGGGTTCGACACCAATTTCCATTACGGCCCGTTCGGCGGCTCCACGCACCACTATGCCGACGTGAGCTTGAACAGCCTGCTCTATCGCTACGAAGTGGATCTGCACGATTTCGCGCAACAGCTCGGCAAGACCGATGACGCGCAGCATTGGGCGCAAGCCGCCGCAGCACGCAAGCAAGCCATGGACAAGTATCTGTGGCGCCCGGAGTTCGGCATGTACCGCGACTACGACTTCGTCGCCGGCAAACCATCCGATTCGCCGTATCTCACCACGTTCTATCCGCTATGGGCCGGCGCCGCCTCGCCGGAACAAGCGGCCTCGGTACGCGGCAAGCTTGCCATCTTCGAATTGCCCGGCGGCCTGGCGATGGACAACCGGCCCAGCGGCGCGCAATGGGATGCGCCGTTCGGCTGGGCGCCGACCAACTGGCTGGCCGTGGCCGGTCTGGATGCGTACGGCTTCCATGACGATGCGCGGCGCATCGCCGGCAAGTTCAACGCAACCATCGATCGCAGTTTTGCGGCCGACGGCACCATCCGCGAGAAATACAACATGGCCAGCGGCAACGCGAACGTGAAGGTCAGCGCCGGCTATACCACCAATGTGATCGGTTTTGGCTGGACCAATGGGGTGTATTTGAAGATGGAGCACATCTTGAGCGGCGCGAAGGAGAAGCTGGCGCAGTAGGGAGACGAGCCAAAGTCAGCATCGCGCTTGCAGACAACGGAGGGACCATGCATACATCGCGTTTCTTATGCCTCGCAGCATCCGTATTGCTTGGCGCAGCCGCCGCCGCGCAAGACAGCGCGCCCGGCATCAAGCCCGATGGCACGATCACCTCACCGGCACTAAGCATTCCCTATTCCAGCTTCGCCTCGCCGCAGGCGCGCGCGTTCTTTCCCAAGCTGCTGGCCGAAGGCAGCAAGGCGCCCCCGATCGATGCGCCGATCGAACAGAGCCGCGCGTTCTACGATCGCCTCAACAGCGATCGCGCCGCACGCATGCAGAAGATGTACGCGGTCAAGATCCACCGCGAAACGATTGCCGGCGTGGAGGCCGACGCGGTGCTGCCCGCACAAGGCATCTCGGCCGAGAACCGGCACCGCGTGCTGATCAATCTGCATGGCGGCGCGTTCCTGTGGGGTGCGCACAGCGGCGGCCTGGTGGAAGCGATACCGGTCGCCAGCGTCGGCCGCATCAAGGTGATCACCCTCGATTACCGGCAAGGGCCGGAGCACACCTTCCCTGCGGCGAGCGACGACGTCGAGACGGTCTACCGCGCCCTGCTCAAGCAGTACAAGCCGCAGCAGATCGGCATCTATGGCTGTTCGGCCGGCGGCATCCTTACCGGCGAATCCGTCGCGCGCCTGATCACCGACAAGCTGCCGGTGCCGGGCGCCATCGGCACCTTCTGCGGGTCGTTGCTGGATATCGACGGCGATTCGGCCTATGTCGCGCCGGTCTTGAACGGCCAGGGCGTGCCGGCGCATCGCCTCACACTGGCCGACCTGCCTTATTTTCACGGCGCGAATCCGCGCGATCCGTTGGTGCAGCCCGGTTTGTCGCCGGCCTTGCTGGCCAGGTTCCCGCCTACCCTGCTGATTACCGGCTCGCGTGACATGACCATGAGCTCGGTTCTGGCCAGCCAGCAATTGCTCGACCAAGCGGGGGTGCAGACCGAGCTTCACGTCTGGGACGGCATGTGGCATTCGTTTTTCTCGGATCCGGAACTGCCCGAATCACAGGACGCCTATCGTGTGATGGCGAGGTTCTTCCTCACGCACCTCGACCGTTGACCTACATAAATGCTCCGCGCTTTGCCACTTGCGAGTGCGGCGAGTATCCTGAACAGAACCCATCATCGCCTACGGATCATGAGCCAACAGACCGTCCTCGTCATCGATGACGAACGCGATATCCGCGAGCTTTTGACGATCACGCTCGGACGCATGGACCTGAAGGTCGATGCCGTCGGCACGGTCGCCGAAGCGCGCCAGGCGCTTTCCGAACGCAACTACGATCTCTGTTTCACCGACATGCGGCTGCCGGACGGCAGCGGCCAGGAGATCATCGAGCTGATCGCCGCCCAGTACGACGAAACGCCGGTGGCGATGATCACCGCCTACGGCAACGTCGACGCGGCCGTGACGGCGCTGAAGGCCGGCGCCTTTGATTTCGTCTCCAAGCCGGTGGACATCCAGATGCTGCGCCGGCTGGTGCGCACGGCGCTGAAGCTGGCCGAAGAAAAGCGCAGCGGTGGCGGCGCCAGCCCGGCTGCGGCCAGCTCCAGCGAGCGCCTGATCGGCGACTCGGCGGCCATGCAGCAAGTACGCAGCACCATCACCAAGCTGGCGCGCAACCAGGCGCCGGTGTACATCGCCGGCGAATCGGGCGTGGGCAAGGAACTGGTGGCGCGCCTGATCCACGAGCAGGGGCCACGCGCCAGCGGGCCGTTCGTGCCGGTGAACTGCGGCGCGATTCCCTCCGAACTGATGGAAAGCGAATTCTTCGGTCATCGCAAGGGCAGCTTTACCGGTGCGGTCGCCGACAAGGAGGGGCTGTTCCAGGCCGCGCATGGCGGCACGCTGTTTCTCGACGAAGTGGCCGAGCTGCCGCTGCACATGCAGGTGAAGCTGCTGCGCGCGATCCAGGAAAAGGCCGTGCGCCCGATCGGCGCGCGCGAGGAAGTCGCGGTGGACGTGCGCATTCTTTCCGCAACGCACAAGAACCTGGCCGCACTGGTTGAGCAAGGCCAGTTCCGCCAGGACCTGTTCTACCGCATCAACGTGATCGAGCTGCGCGTGCCACCTCTGCGCGAGCGCCGTGGCGACGTGCCGCTGCTGGCCGATTTCGTACTGCGCCAACTGGCCTCCAAGAGTGGCGGCGGCACGCCTGTGCGCCTGCTGCCGGAAGCACGCCAGGCGCTGGAGGATTACGACTTTCCCGGCAACGTGCGCGAGCTGGAAAACATCCTGGAACGCGCGGTGGCGATGTGCGACGGCGACCGTGTCGACGTCAGCGACCTCATGCTTCCACAACGCCCCCCGCGACATGGCGGCGAAACCGGCGCGCCCGCACATGGTGGCCATCACGCACAGCCCGCCTACCCGCCCACGCATGCGCCGGCTGCGGCGGCGGCGCAAACCCCGTCCAGCGAATTGCCACTGGACGACTACATCAGCAACCTCGAACGCACCGCGATCATGAAGGCGTTGGAAGAATCGCGCTACAACAAGACGGCTGCGGCGCGAAAGCTCGGCATTACGTTCCGTGCGTTGCGCTACAAGCTGAAGAAGCTCGGCATCGATTGATGCTCCATCAACGCTTCGTTTTTTCCTTGCCGTCGCGCAAGGCTTCGCGCACCGCGTGCAGCAGGGCACGCGTTCCCACCGGCTTGTTCAGACGCCGCACGCGGTTGCCGTCCGGCATGTGCAGTTTCGCCGGATCGGAGCTGCCGTCCGCGCGGCACAGTACCAGCACGCCGCGGCGATAGCCGTACTGGCTGAGCGCCGCCAGCGTGCGCTCGCTGGTGAACAGGCTCATCTCGCCATCCATCACCACCAGGTCGGGCAGGCCGCAGGCTTCGATCCATTGCAGCGCGGCGGTGCCGCTCTGGCTGCCGTGCACTTCATAACCCCAGGCGTCGAGCGTGTCGCTCAGCAGCGTCAGCTGGCCGGCCTCTTCCACCACCAGCAACACATGTTCGGCATTGCCATGCAGGCTGGCGTCGATGTCGGCCAGTTCGAGATCCGCCGCGTCGGTGGTCGCCCGCACCAGCGGTATGTACAAATCGAAGCAACTGCCTTCGCCGACGATGCTGTCCATGCGCATGACGCCGCCGTGGCTGTAGACGATGCGGCGGCATGACAGCAAGCCCAGGCCGGTGCCGCCTTCCTTGGTGGTGAAGAAGGGTTCGAACAGGCGCTTGCGCACCTCTTCCGTGATGCCGATGCCGGTATCGCTGACCGACAGGCAGACGAAGTCGCCGGGCTGGGCTTCTTCGTGTTCCTGGAAAAAGCGCTGATCCAGCTTTGCCTTGCGCGTGGTGACGCGCAGGACGCCGCCGTCCGGCATCGCCTGGATCGCGTTGAGGCACAGGTTGAGCAGGCATTGCTGCAGCTCGGTGTGATTGCCCTCGAAGGTGAGTTGCGGATCGGCCACGTCGATGTCGAGAGTAACCGTGCGCGGCACGCTGCCTTGCAGCAGCAGCGACAGTGCATCGGCCAGCGCCTGCACCTTCACCTGCTCGGCGCGGCGCGCACCGCGCGCAAAGGACAGCATGGATTGCACCATTTCCAGCCCACGGCGTCCGCAGTCGCGTACCAGCTCACCCAGGCGAGCCAGGCGTGGATCGTCCTGGTAGTCGTGCAGGCTGTCGCCGGCCAGCAACAAGGGCTGCAGCAGGTTGCGCAAGTCGTGGCTCAGGCCGCCGGCCAGCATGGCCAGGCTCTCGAAACGCTGGATGCGGATCAGCTCCGCTTCGGCGCGTGCGCGCGCCCGCTGTTCTTCCGCTTCGCGCAATGCGCGGCGTACGGCGCTGGCCAGCCGCGCAGGGTTCTGCTTGAGGATGTAATCGGTGGCCCCTTCGCGCAATGCGGCGATCGCCGCTTCCTCGCCGAGCGTGGCCGACACGTAGATAAAGGGAATCTCCTCGCTGTGGTCGCGCAACAGCTCCAGTGCGCGCTGGCCGGAGAAGCCGGGCATGCTGAGGTCGGACAGCACGATGTGCGGCTTGAACTCCTGCAAGGTGCGCACGTAGGCGGCTTCGTCGTCGACCAGGCGTACGTCGTACTCGATCCCGTCGGCCTGCAGCTCGGTGAGCACCAGCTCGGCATCGAGCGTGCTGTCTTCGACCTGCAGCACCCTTATCCGGGGCAACGAACGCGGCTGGCTGGACTTGTCCGGCATTCCCTGTGGTTCCGAGTGGATTTGAGCATCATATTTCAATTGGAGAGCCGCCGGCCGCGCATCGTCGACCGCAGCAGCCGCACGGCGCGAGTCGGCCGGACGGCTGCTTTTTTCACGATTGACGCTCGACGATTCCCGTCCCCAGCCTAACGAATCCCATCCTGCGGCGCCTGGTTCAGCAGCGCCCAGAACTGGCCCAGCGTACGCACCGCCTGGAAAAACTGCGCCACGTCCACCGGTTTGATGACGTAAGCGTTTACCCCCAGGTTCCAGCTACAGGCCAGATCGCTTTCCTCGCGCGACGAAGACAGGATCACCACCGGCGTGCAGCGGAACCGCTCGTCCGCGCGCATTTGCGTGAGCACCTCCAGCCCGTTCAAGCGCGGCATCTTGATATCCAGCAGCACCACCACCGGATCGTCTTCCTGGCGGCCGGCGAAGGCGCCGCGCGCGTACAGCCAGTCCAGGCAATCGACACCGTCCTCGAGGTGGATGACCGGATTGGCCAGGTGCGCCTGGCGCAGCGCGTCCATGGTCATTTCCGCATCGACGGGACTGTCTTCGACCAACAGGATGGGGCGTAGCGGCGTGTGCTTCATGTCGACGGCGGGGGCGGCTCGATGGCCGCCAGGGTGAAGTGGAAACGGGCACCGCGCTCCGGTTCTCCTTCGGCCCAGGCACGGCCTCCGTGGCGCATCACGATGCGCCGCACGTTGGCCAGGCCAATGCCGTTGCCGGGAAATTCGCTGGCCTTGTGCAGCCGCTGGAATACACCAAAAAGCTTGTCGACGTAGCGCATATCGAAACCGGCGCCGTCGTCGGCGATGATGAATTCGTATTCGCCGCCTTCCTGCCGCAGCACCGAAATGTCGATGTGCGCGATCTCGCGCTGGCCGGTGTATTTCACCGCGTTGCCGATCAGGTTCTGCCATACGGTGCGCAGCATGTTCTCGTCGCCCACCACCGTCGGCAGCGCATCGATGCGCCAGACGATACGCCGCTCCGGCGCCTCGGCTTCGGCCAGCGCGCAGGTCTCGCTGACGAGCGCCTGCATGTCTACCGCCTGCAGGCGCAGCGCGCCGCGGCCCAGGCGCGAGAACACCAGCAGGTCTTCGATCAGCTGCGCCATGCGGTGCGAGGCATCGCGCACCACGCCCAGGTAGTGATGGGCGGTGTGGTCGGCCTGGTCGCCCAGGTGATCCTCCAGCTTCTGGACGAAGGCGGTGATGTGCCGCAGCGGCGCGCGCAGATCGTGCGAAACGGAATAGCTGAAGGCTTCCAGCTCGCGGTTGACGTCGGAAATCTGCGCCACCTTGTTTTCGAGCTGGTGATTGAGCTCTTTCACTTGCTGCTCGACCAGCGCCCGCGCGGTGACGTCGCTGACGGTCAACAGCAGGACGGGGCTGTCGCTATCCTCTTGCTGCAGGCGCCGCGCATTGATCACCACGTGCCGTTCGACACCGTCGACGGTGCGCTGGGTCAGCTCGAAATCCCACAGCTCGCGATCGCGCAGCAGCACGTCGCGCAAGCGTTGCAACAGCACGCCGTCGGCCCAGGCGCCCTGGCCGATGTCTTCCAGGTAATCGGCGCGGCTTTCCTCGGAAACGCCATACAGCTCGCTGAAAGCGGCATTTACCAGCAGGCTGCGCAGGTTGTGATCGAGCAGTGCGATCGGTTCGCGCACGGCTTGCAGGATCATCTGCGAACGTTGCACCGCCTGCCGCTCACGCACCTCGGCCTGCAGGCGTCGGCCGATCTGCCGCTCGGACACGATGACCATGATGACCAGCATCAACAGCTGCGCCAGGGCGGTCAGCGCCAACACCAGGCTGCTGTCGTCCGATTGCTGGCGCGCCGCGTCGGAGCGTTGCTGCAGGGCCTGCTCTGCGTTGGCGACGATCTTGTCGGCTACCGCATCGATATAAAACAGCGCATCGGCGTCGCGCAGGGCCTGTTCCGCACCGGCCCGGTCGTTTTGCTTCAAACGCTGCACCGCTTGGTGCAACAGCGCCAGGCGGCCGCTTTCCACCGCGCCGAGCTGTTCGGCGAGTTGTTCCTGCGCGGCGTTGTCGGCCGTGATGTGGCGCAGTTCGTCCAGCAGGCCAGGAATGTCGCTTTGGGCACTCTGCGCGATCGCATCGGCGTGGCTGGACGGATCGCCCGCCAGCAGGTGCTGCAGCGCCGATTCGGCGTCATGGGTCTGGCCGGTGATGCGATACACCAGCGCCTGCACTTGGGCCGAGCGCGTGACCCGTTCGCCGGCGCGCAAGGACTCCCTGGCGCTGCCGCGCATGATCAGGTACGGCAGGGCGACGATGACCAGCACGGCCAGCAACAGGCCGCCAGTGCGCCAAGGCATCATTACTTGTCGCACGCCCCCACGGATCATCGACGGTCCTTGGTCCTTCGTATCGGCAGAATGCATGCATTCTGCGCATGTTTTGCGCCCACTGACTAGTACAAAGTAATTCGCTCACATGAAGGCGCGCGATGCGCGCCTTGACTTTTGATGAAGGAAATATCCATCGAAAGAATCAGACGGAAAAACATCCGCCTCCCCCACCTCTCTCCCCGTTATGGATTGCCTGCCGGCTATCGGTACGGGCTCATCGAGGCCGGGCGCGCCGACTTGGCCTTGCCCCAGTCCTTGTTCGGCTGCGCCTGCATGGTGAAATGCAGTTCGCCGCCGGCCAGGATGTCCGCATGTTTGAGGTACACGCGATCCAGCGGCTTGCCGTTGAGCGTGACCTGGCCGACGTACGGATGCGCGTCGTCGAACGGCGCGGTGGTGATGGTGAAGGTGCGGCCGTTGCCCAGGTGAATCGCCGCGCGCGGCACGAAGGGCCGGCCGATGGCGTATTCGTCGCTGGCCGGCGTGACCGGATAGAAGCCCAGCGCGGTGAAGATGTACCAGGCGGACATCTGGCCCAGGTCGTCGTTGCCGATCAGGCCGGCCGGACCCGGGCCGTATTCGTTGTCCATGATCTGCTTCAACCTGGCCTGCGTCTTCCACGGCTCGCCGGCGTAGTCGTACAGGTAGGCGATGTGGTGGCTGGGCTCGTTGCCGTGTGCATACCAGCCGATCAAGCCGGTGATGTCTTCGACGTTCTTGAAGATGGACGGATCGACCTTGGCGTCGAACAGTTCGTCCAGCTTGTGCGTGAACGCCTGATCGCCACCCATCGCAGTAATCAACCCTGCCACGTCCTGCGGCACGTACCAGGAGTATTGCCAGGCATTGGCTTCGGTGTAGTCGTCGCCGTAGCCGGCGCTGGTCGGGTCGAACGGTTCGCGGAACTTGCCGCTGGCTAGGCGCGCGCGCATGAAGCCGGTTTTCGGATCCCACACGTTGCGCCAGTAGGCCGCGCGCTTCTCGAAGCGGCCGTAGACGTCGTGCTTGCCCATCGCCTTGGCCATCTGCGCGATGGCCCAATCGTCATAAGCATATTCCTGCGTCTTGGAACCACCCTCCACTTCCTTGTCGATGGGCACGTAGCCGAGCGTCATGTAGTCGGCCAGATCGCCATAGTCGCCATAGGTGGCGGTGGACACCATCGCCTTCATGGCTGCGTCGGCGTCGTAGCCGCGAATACCCTTGATGTACGCATCGGCGATGATCGCGACCGCGTGATAGCCGGTCATGCACCAGGTTTCCAGCCCCTGGTAGGCCCACACCGGCAGCATGTGGAACGGACTGGCCTGCTGCGCCGCCAGCAACGAGCGCACGAAATCCACTGTGCGATCCGGGTGCAGCAGGATCAACAGCGGTTGCTGTGCGCGGTACACATCCCACACCGACCAGCTCGAATAGAAATCGAAACCGTCGGCGTGATGCACCTGATAATCGGGGCCGCGGTATTCGCCATTCACGTCCATGCTCAGGTTGGGCGCGATCATCGCGTGGTACAGCGCGGTGTAGAACTGCGTGCGCAGGGTTTTCGGACCGTCCACGTCGATCGGCGCAAGCGCCTTGTTCCAGGCTTCCAGCGCAGCCTGGCGCTGCGCATCGAAATCCCAGCCTGCGCCGTCCTGGTCGAGATTGGCGATGGCGTTCGCTTCGCTTACCGACGACACCGCCACCTTCACCAGCAGCGGTTGCTTGAGGTCACCGAAATCGAACACGCCCTCGAGCGCGCGGCCGTTCTGCGCCTGCTGGTCTTGCGCTTGATAGCCAGGACCCTTGAAGCCTTTGTAGATCAGGTCCGTTTCGCGGTTGTAGAGCTCGCGCGAGCGCATCGGCTGATTGAACCGCATGGCGAAACACAGCTCGCGTCCCGGCGCCCAGCCGCGCGTGGTGCGGCAGCCGGTAACGGTGCCATCCGCGCGCGCATGCAGGTTCGACCACAGCACCTTGCCCGGGTAGTCGTAGATGCTGGGGCGAAGATCGAGCAGCAGGTGCGCCGGCTTGCCGGCGGGGAAGGTGTAGCGATGCCAGCCCACGCGGCGGCTGGCGGTGAGTTCGGCGCGCACGCCGTAGTCGGCCAGGGTCACGGCGTAATAGCCGGGCTGCTCCACTTCGGTGGCGTGGTCGAAGCGCGAACGGTAGCCGCTGCCAGGCACTTTCTCGTCGCCCGGATCGAGCTTGACGTCGCCGCTGATCGGCATCACCAGCACGTCGCCGAGGTCCGAATGGCCGGAGCCGGAGAAATGCGTGTGCGAAAAGCCCATGATGGTGGGGTCGCCGTACTGGTAACCGGCCGCCCATTTATAGGCATGCTTGAAGTCCGGCATGGCGGTGTCCGGCGACAGCTGGATCATGCCGAACGGCAGCGTGGCACCCGGAAACAGATGGCCGTCGCCACCGGTGCCGATGCGGGGATCGACCTCGCTCGCATGCGGCTCGGCCGATCCTGCGGGCACCGCCGCGAGTGCGCTGAAAGAGGTGAGAATCAACAGGGAAAGACCGCAACGAAGCAGGCGATGGTTCATTGAAGGGGGGCCTGTTAATGTGTCCGGTTGAAGCAGGTCGGGGAGTCTTGAGAAACCCATCCTGCGGGCCTTGTCCCTCCTGGGACAGGGCCAAAAGTGGGATTGACGCTTTGGATCGTTCCAAGGCGCAGGACGCTAGCACTGGGGCGGAGGCTTGGCATGCTGCACTGCAGGATCACAACTTCGTGGGTTCGGGTACATTTGGATCGTTATAAAGGCGAGGTTCTGGCATAAATGGGGAACACACCGCCGGTCGGCCGCAAGGTCACCCTGAGCGATATTGCCGCGGGCTGCGACGTCTCCCGCGCTACCGTTTCATTGGTCCTGCGGGGCAGCCCGCTGGTCAACAAGCACACGCGCGCCCGCGTCGAGGAAGAACTGCGCCGCCAGGGCTACGTGTACAACCGCGCCGCGGCGAATTTGCGACGGCGCACCTCATCGAGCATCGCGCTGGTCCTCAATGACCTGGCCAACCCGTTCTTCGCGGAATTCGCCGCGGGCGTGGACGAGGTGCTGGGCGACACCGGCTACGTGACCTTGCTGGGCAGCAGCAGCGAGTCCACCGAGCGCGAACTGGCGGTGCTCGGCTCGCTGATGGAGCATGGGCCGGCCGGCATCATTCTTTCGCCCGCCGAAGGCAGCGACGCGCAGCAAGTGCTGTCCGCGGTCGGCGCGGTGACGCCGCTGTTGCTGTTCAACCGCGAAGTGAGCGGCGACGTGGCCGCCTGCGACCATTGGGACCGCCTCTTCCTGGACAACCAGCGCGGCGCGCGCCTGGCCACGGAACACCTGATCGGCCAGGGGCACACGCTGATCGCGTTCTACGGCGGGCACCTGGGCTCCAGCTCTTGCCGCCAACGCCGCGCGGGCTACATGGAAGCGATGAAGAACGCCGGCCTCGCGGTGGAACCGAGCTGGATGGTGGAATGCATCCCCAACCGCCTGGATGCCGTGGCGCAGAGCGAACAATTGTTCAGGGGCAAGCAGGCGCCCACCGCCGCCGTTTGCTACAACGATGCGGTGGCGCTGGGCCTGATGCTGGGCCTGCACCAGCGCGGCCTGCAGCCGGGCCGCGACTTCGCCCTTACCGGCTTCGACGACATCGCCGAAGCCGCAGTCAGCGCACCGCCGCTGACCACGCTGGCGGTGACGCCACGCGACCGCGGCCGGCAAGCCGCGGAACTGATCCTGCAGCGCGTCAAGGATCCTGCACCTCCCCCTCGTCAAACCATTGCTCCCGTGCAACTGCTGGTACGCGCAAGCAGCTGCCCGCCCGCCTGATCACACGGACTCCATCATGGCTTTTACTGCAGTAACACCGCCGTCTTCTGGATCGTCGACGACTTCCACCGACACCCGCTACACGTATTTCCCGCTTGCGCTCACCGTCATCACGACAGTGTTCTTCATGTGGGGCTTTCTCACCTGCCTCAACGACATTCTGATTCCGCACCTCAAGGCGGTGTTCGAATTGAACTACGCGCAGGCGATGCTGGTGCAGTTCACCTTCTTCGGCGCGTACTTTCTCATGTCGCTGCCTGCGGGCCGCGTGGTAGCCCACCTGGGCTACAAGAAAAGCATCGTCGCCGGCCTGGTGATTGCCGGTATCGGCGCGCTGGGTTTCTGGCCGGCAGCAGGGCTGCGCTTGTATCCGGCGTTCCTGGGCGCACTGTTCGTGCTCGCCACCGGCATCACGGTGCTGCAAGTGGCCGCCAATCCGTACGTGGCGCTGCTGGGGCCTGAGAAAACCAGTTCCAGCCGGCTTACCCTGGCGCAGGCGCTCAATTCGTTCGGCACCACCATCGCGCCGGTGTTCGGCAGCCTGCTGATCCTTTCCACCCAGGTGAAGAGCGCCGCGGAGATCGCGCAGCTTTCGGCCACACAGCAGATTCTCTACCGCGCACAGGAGGCCCAGTCCGTACAGACGCCCTACATCGGCCTGGCCGTGGTGCTGGTGCTGCTGGCGCTGTTCGTATGGCTGTTCCGCCTGCCTCCGCTGGAGGAAGCCACCGAGAAGGCCGACACCGGCCATCACACACTGCTCGATGCGCTGCGTTATCCGCACGTGCTGTTCGGCGTGCTGGGTATTTTCTTCTACGTGGGCGCGGAAGTGTCGATCGGCAGCTTCCTGGTCAACTACATTTCTGAGCCGAACATCGGCCATATGAGCGAACAAGACGCCGCCCACTACGTGTCGCTCTACTGGGGCGGCGCGATGGTCGGCCGCTTCATCGGCTCGGTGCTGCTGGCCAAGCTGTCGCCGCGCAAGCTGCTGGCCGTGTTCGCCGCCATCAACGTGCTGCTGCTGATCGTCACCATGAGCACCAGCGGCAGCACCGCGATGTACAGCATCGTGGCGATCGGCCTCTTCAACTCGATCATGTTCCCGACCATTTTCTCGCTCGGCATCGAACGCATGGGGCCGCTCACCGGCAAGGCGTCGAGCCTGTTGATCATGGCGATCGTCGGCGGCGCGCTGGTGCCGTTCCTGCAAGGCGCGCTGGCGGACACCATCGGCATCCAGCATGCCTTCGTGCTGCCGACGCTGTGCTACGCGTATATCGTGTTCTACGGGATGAAAGGCTCGTACATCCGCAGCGCACCCGTGTCGTCGACATAAAGCCCATGCCCCTCCCCCGCCGGGGGGGAGGGGTTGCGCGGGGCGAAGCTTGCCGGAACGCCCGCTCAAGACACGCACGGCCACCGATACACCGCACTATCTCCCGTGAGGGAGAACATTAAAAAACTTCATCCGTATTCTCTTGGGGTCCTTTGATGAAACGTTCCATCCTCTGCTTCGGCGAGGCTTTGATCGACATGCACGGCGAAGGCAGCGATGGCCACGGCTTTGCACGTCACTTCATTCCCTTTGCCGGCGGCGCACCCGCCAACGTCGCGGTGGCCGTGGCCAAGCTCGGCAGTCATGCGCGTTTTGCCGGCATGCTGGGCCTCGACCGCTTTGGTGATTTCCTGCTGCACGCCTTGCAGCAGGCCGGCGTGGATACCGCCGACATCGTGCGCACCGGCGAGGCCAACACCGCGCTGGCCTTCGTCACCCTGGACGCGCGCGGCGAGCGCAGCTTCGCGTTCTATCGCCCGCCTTCGGCGGACCTGCTGTTTCGCATCCAACACTTTCGCGCGCAGGCGTTCGACGATACGGCCGTATTCCACGTCTGCTCCAACAGCATGACCGACCCCGACCTGGCCGAGGTCACGCTGGCCGGCATGCGGCGTGCGCGGCAGGCTGGCGCGCTGGTGAGCTTCGACCTCAACCTACGGCCCGCGCTGTGGCCGCTCGGCGTCGAACCGCGCCCGCACGTATGGCCGGCGCTGCTGCTGGCCGACGTGGTGAAGCTGAGCGCGGAGGAGTTCGACTGGCTCGCCACCGACGGCGAGGAGGCCATGCTCGAACGCCTGTGGACCGGCCACGCACGCCTGCTGATCGTGACCGATGGCTCCCAGCCGCTGCGCTGGTTCCATCCGGATGCGCAAGGCGAGCTGCCCTGCTATGACGTGCCGATGGTCGACAGCACCGGCGCCGGCGATGCCTTCGTCGGCGGCCTGCTGTACCAGTTCGCCGCCATGGAGATCACGGCCGCCAATCTCGATGCCTGGGTGGCCACGCTGCCGCGCCTGCACGCCGCGCTGCGCTTCGCCAGCGCCTGCGGTGCGGTGGCGGTGACGCGGCACGGTTCCTTTACCGCCATGCCGCACGCCACCGAGGTCGAACACTTCATGGAGACTTACGCATGACTACCCCGGCCCATCCCGACTTCCGTTCCGAAACGTTCCTGCGCGAACACATCGCGCAGACCATGGCGTTCTACCATCCGCGCGCGATCGATCCGAACGGCGGCTTCTTCCACTATTTCCGCGACGACGGCACGGTGTACGACGCCAGCCACCGGCACCTGGTGAGCAGCACACGCTTCGTCTTCAACTACGCAATGGCGGCGATCGAATTCGGCAAGCCGGAATATCTCGACGCGGTGCGTCACGGCCTGCGCTACCTGCGCGAGGTGCATCGCGACGCCAGCACCGGCGGCTACGCCTGGACACTGCGCGATGGCAAGCCGGAAGACCGCACCAACCACTGCTATGGCGTGGCCTTCGTCCTGCTCGCCTACTCCACCGCGCTGAAAGCCGGCATCACCGACGCATCCGCCTGGATGGACGAAACCTGGCAGCTGCTGGAAACGCATTTCTGGGATGCGCAGGCCAAGCTCTACCGCGATGAAGCCGATCCGCAATGGCAGTTCAGCACCTACCGCGGCCAGAACGCCAACATGCACATGTGCGAGGCGATGCTGGCTGCGTACCAGGCCAGCAAGGAGCCGCGCTATCTCGATCGCGCGCGCACGCTCGCGCACAGCATGACGCAACGCCAGGCCAAGCTCGCCGACGGCCTGGTCTGGGAGCACTACCACCAGGATTGGAGCATCGACTGGGATTACCACCGCGACGATCCCAAGCACCTGTTCCGCCCGTGGGGTTTCCAGCCCGGCCACCAGACCGAGTGGGCGAAGCTGCTGATGATCATGGAGCCGCTGCTGCAGGAACGCGGCGAAAACGAGGCCTGGATCGTGCCCACCGCGCAGCACCTGTTCGACGTCGCGCTGGCGCATGCATGGGATCCGGTGCACGGTGGCATTTGCTACGGCTTTGCGCCCGACGGCAGCGTCTGCGACGGCGACAAATACTTCTGGGTGCAGGCCGAATCGCTGGCTGCCGCAGCGCTGCTGCGTGCACGTACCGGCGACGCGAAGTACGACGAGTGGTACATGAAACTGTGGGCTTATTCATGGGACCACTTCATCGATCACCGCTACGGCGCGTGGTATCGCATCCTCATGCAGGACAACAGGAAGTACAGCGACGAGAAAAGCCCTGCCGGCAAGGTGGACTACCACACCATGGGCGCCTGCTATGAGGTGATGGCCCTGATCCGCCACGGCGGCAAGCCTTGATGGCCTAGATGCCTGTCACGTTCGCTTTCTGGCATTCCAAAAAGCCCGCATGACGCGGGCTTTTTTATTGTCCCCAAAATGCTGCGCCGCAACTTGTGGACTGCGATTCGATCTTATTATCCTAAAATACGACAAATGAAATCGGTCTGGAACACGGCCTGGTTTTTTCGGGGAAAGTTTGCACCAAGCCTTGTTTTGCGCCGTGACTGGCGAACGCTGAAGAACGGCTTTCGAGCCTAAGGATGCTTTGATCAATTCAACGTAGGTCGCAGCGGTCCTGTGTGTTCGCAGAGCACAGGGCCGTCGACGAAGGCAGACTGGCGCATCGTCGAGACGATGGACCGAAGCCATGCGGACTCACAGGGTCGCTGCGGCCTGCGGTGGATTAAATCAGAGCATCCCTAAGCTGTTTCCAGTGGGGATGAGTGCGACGTCGACATGAAACATGCCGACGCAAGCGAGCACTGTGTCACGCGACATCGCATTCGTTATTCGTGGTTGGCAACGTAGTTCCAACGGGAGGGGTAATCGATGCAACGCAATCCAATGGCGCTTTCAGTGCGCTTGGCGCTATCGGCGATGGGTATCGCCAGCCTGATCGGCTATAACGTACAAGCACACGCGCAAACCAGCGCACCCGCAGCCGCCACCAGCACGGCCGCTGCCACGTCGTCAGGCACCGGCAGCAGTGGCGACGGCAACGGCACGAACAAGACCGACAACAAGAAAAAAGCCACCAACCTCACCGCGATCACGGTCACCGGCCAGCTCGCCGCGATCCAGCGTGCCGAGTCGATCAAGCAGAACGCCGTCAACGTCGTCGATTCGATTTCCGCGGAAGAGAACGGCAAATTTCCCGATCCGAACGTCGCCGACGCCTTGCAGCGCGTGCCCGGCGTATCGGTGAACCGAAGCGGCGGCGAATCCAGCCAGATCGCCATCCGCGGCTTCGGCCCCGACTTCGTCGCCGTGACGATCAACGGACGCCAGATGGCGACGGCCTCGCAGAGCTCCAATACCTCTACGCGTGCGTTCGACTTCAACGTGCTTCCGGCCGACATCATCAGCCTCGCCCAGGTCAACAAGACCTCGTCGGCCGATATTTCCGAAGTCGACATCGGCGGCGTGGTGGACATTCAGACCGCGCGCCCGCTGGACTTCAACGGCTTTCACGCGAGCGGTTCCGCCGCCGGCGTCAACAGCAACCTCACCGGCAGCTGGGCCGGCAAGACCACGCCCAAGGTATCGGGCATGGCCGGCTGGACCAACGCGGACCATACCTTCGGCGTCCTCGCTTCCGTGCAGTACTACAAGCGCGACGACACGCAGATCAACACGCAGGCCAATTCCTGGTACGCGAACCAGAACATTTCCCAGCTTTCCGGCTTGAGCAATCCCAACTACACCCACGTCGCCATACCTGAAACGCTGGCCAACAACGTGGTGGTCGAGGAGCGCACCCGCAAGAGCTTCACCGGCGCCGTCGACTGGCGTCCGATCGACCAGCTGACAGTCAAGTTCGACACCTTGTACGCGGGCTATCGCATCGATCCGCTGGAACACGAATTCGGCGAATACGGCAATGCCAGCGACATTCAATCGCTCACCACGGATGCCAACAACACCGTACTGAACTACGTGCGAAAGAATACCGGCGTGATGGCGAACGACTATGTGGTCGCCTACAACCCGAGCAACGAAAAGATGGTGCAGAACGGGTTGAATGTTGCGTTCAACATCGACCCGTCCAGCACCATCAGCCTGGACGTATCCAACTCCAAGGCCTGGAACAAAGAAAGCCCCAACGGTTACTTCGCGGTGATCGGCGCGCGCAACATCGGCGTCAACCCGACCTGGACCAACAACGGCAGCAGCAAGCCACCGAGCTACACCAACATCATCTCCACCACCAATCTCGACGACTTGTATGCCCACTGCTGCAACGAGGGCGGCCAGTCTGACAACATCACCTCAGGCGTCACGCAGTATCAGCTCAACTTCGCCAAGAATTTCGAAAGCGGCGTGCTGTCCACGCTTGAATTCGGCGTGCAGGAAAACCGCGATTACAACAAATCGGTGAACGTGGCCACGCCCAACGGCATCCTGTGCAACGCGTACTGCGGTTATGCCGTATCCGTACCGGCCAGCGCCGTCGGCGCATACGTCTACACACCGCCCTCGCCGATCGATGGCGTTTCACAACCGGGCTTGCCCACGCAGTGGATTCAGTACGACGTACGCCAGTTCATGAACTGGCTGACCACGCCGGCGGCCTACAATCAATTGACACCGGAAAAGCGCACCGCCCTGCTCGCTGCGCTCGCGCAGTACGGCAGCTTCGGTGCCAAGGTCAATCCCGGCAGCTTCAATGAAGTGCGGGAAGTGGAGAAGGCTGCGTTCGCCAAAACGGTGTTCGAAGGCACGATGTGGGAAAAACCCTGGGCGCTGGACGTTGGTGCGCGCTATGTGCACGTGACATCTTCATCCCAGGCGATTTTCCAGGAGCCCATCAGCTATCGCGTGGACCCCAACGACAGCAGTGCGAGCCAGGTCGCATACGGCCCGCTGCAACCGCAATCCGCCACCGGCGGTTATCACAAGTGGCTGCCATCGCTGAACTTCAAGCTCAATCTTCTGGACAACCTGGTCTACCGCTTCTCCGCTTCCAAGACGCTGACGCCTCCGCAGCTGAGCAATCTGTATTACAACCAGAGCTTCGGCACGCGTCCGGAATCGCTGACTATCACCCAGGGCAACCCCAACCTGCAGCCGTATACGTCGACCAACTTCGACACCGGCATGGAGTGGTACATCGACGATGCCAGCTATCTGGCCCTGGAGACCTTCTACAAGCACGTCAGCAACTTCAGCACGATCGTGAGCACGCCGGTATCGTTCCTCGGCCAGACCTGGTCGTTGAGCGAACCGATCAACCTCAATTCGGCGAAGATCTACGGCGAAGAACTGACCTTCAACTATCAGTTCACGCATGTGCTGCCGGCGCCGTTCGATGGCCTGGGCATGGCCTTCAACTACACGCACGTGCAAAGCAGCGCCAATCTCAGTCCGGGCACCATCAGCACCTCCGGCAAGTTCGCGGTGCCGGGCATCGGCGACTCGGCCAACCTGAGCGGCTACTACGAGAAGGGACGCTGGCAGGTACGCCTGGCGTACAACTGGCGCGGCAAATATCTGGAGAGCATCTCCTACGGCTCAGGCGCACAGCCCGCCACGCGTACGGATTACGGCGAACTGGACCTGAGCGCCAGCTACAAGCTCAACAACCACGTCTCGCTGTTCGTGTCCGGCACCAACCTCACGCAATCGCATCTCTACGATTACTCCGCCTACCCCAATCGCTTCCTCTACGCGGAGGCGGATGGCACGGTGTATACGGTGGGCGTGCGCGGCACGTTCTGACGCGAATGCGATGTGCAGAAAAGCCGCGTAGGTTGGGGTGAGCTTGCGAGCCCCAACCTGCGTACTCGCGCCAAGCGCAGTTCCTCGATGGAATGTTTCGATGAATAAACTGAAAAACATGGGGGCCGGTCTGGCACTCGGCGTATTGCTGGCCGGCCATGCGCTGGCGGCCCCGGCGAGCGCGCCGCACGGACTTGCCGTGGAACACGGCCAGCTGCTGCTGGACGGCAAGCCGTTCCGCATCATTGCCGGCGACATGCACTACACGCGCGTGCCTCGCGAATACTGGCGCGCGCGCTTGAAGATGGCCAAGGCGATGGGCTTGAACACCATCACCACCTACGTGTTCTGGAATGCGCACGAGCAGACGCCAGGCCACTACGATTTCACCGGCCAGAACGACATCGCCGAATTCATCCGCGAAGCGCAGCAGGAAGGCCTGTACGTGATCCTCCGGCCCGGCCCTTATGTCTGTTCGGAATGGGATCTTGGCGGCCTGCCGGCATGGCTGCTGAAAGACCAAAATGCCCACATCCGCAGCACCGATCCGTCCTTCATGCAGCCGGCACAACGCTGGCTGCAGCGGCTGGGCCAGGAACTGGCGCCGCTGCAATACAACCGCGGCGGCAACATCATCGCCGTGCAGGTGGAAAACGAATACGGCAGCTTCGGCAAGGACAACGACCCTTATCTGCAGCAGATCCGCAAGGACATCGTCGACAGCGGCTTCGATGCATCGCTGCTGTACACCTCCGATAGCGCGCCCGAGCCGGCCTCGCTGCCGGGCCTGCTCAAGGTGATCAATTTCGGCGTCGGCCATGCGCCGGAAAAACTCCCTAAGCTGCATCAATGGCAACCGGGCGGCCCCTACATGGTCGGCGAATACTGGGTCGGCTGGTTCGATCACTGGGGCGGTCCGCACTACGTGATCGACGCCGCCAAGGTGGCGAACGAATTGAGCGGCATGCTCAAGCAGGGTTACTCCGTAAGCCTGTACATGTTCCACGGCGGCACCTCGTTCGGCTGGATGAGCGGCGCTAACTGGGACGACAACAGCTACCAGCCGGACGTGACCAGCTACGACTACGACAGCCCGCTGGATGAAAGCGGCCGCCCCACGCCGAAGTACTACGCGCTGCGCAAGGTGATCGCCGAGGCCACCGGCACCACCCCGCCCGCGGTGCCGGCAACGCCCGCGACGCAGGCCATCGACAACATCAAGCTGGACCAATCCCAATCACTGTGGGATGCCTTGCCCGCCCCCACTGCCTCGCATGAGCTCAGGACCATGGAAGCGCTTGGGGAGTCGTACGGCGATATCCTCTATCGCAAACATGTCGATGCCGATGCTGCAGGCACCTTGCATATCGACGGCCTGCACGATTACGCGCTGGTGTACGTCAATGGCAAGCGCGTCGGCACGCTCGATCGCCGCCTGAAGCAGGATGCGCTCGACGTGAAGCTCGCCAAGGGCGACACGCTCGATCTGCTGGTGCAGAACGATGGCCGCATCAACTTCGGCGAGAAGCTGGTGCACGAACGCAAAGGCATTCTTGGCGCCGTTACGCTGCAGGGGAAAACGCTGCTCGACTGGCAAATCTATCCCCTGCCCTTCGCCGGCAACGAGAACGTCAAGGTCACGCCGGGCGCGTGCCGGCATGCGCCGTGCATCTATCGCGCAAGCTTCAATGCGCCGGTATCCGGCGACGCCAACGCCGATACCTTCCTGGATACCAAGGGCCTGGGCAAAGGCGTGGTGTGGCTCAACGGCCATCCGCTGGGCCGCTTCTGGAACATCGGGCCGCAGCGCACGCTGTACGTGCCGGGTGCGTGGCTGAAGCCCAGCGGCAATCAACTGGTGGTGCTGGATCTGCTGACCGAAGGCCAGCCCACGCTGCACACGTTGAAGCAGCCGATGCTGGGCACGCCCAAGCAGGCACAATAAGGCCTTGCTGCATGCCCGAATCTTTTTTTCAAAGTGGTGGAGAAAATCAATGATGGCTTCCCCTGCATCCCTGCGGCGCGCTGCCGCTTCCCTCGCGTTCGTTGTCGCCGTTGCAGCAAGCGCCAACCCTGCATCGGCGGCACAAGCGACACTGCCGCAGATGGGTTTCAACAACTGGAATTCCACGCACTGTCGCGACGAGTTCAATGAAACGATGATCCGCGGCATCGCCGACAAGTTCATCAGCCTGGGCCTGCGCGACGCCGGCTATCGCTACGTCAACATCGACGATTGCTGGGCCAACTGGCAGCGTGACAAGAACGGCAAGCTGGAACCCAACCCCAAGCGCTTCCCCGGCGGCATCAAGGCGCTGGCCGAGTACATCCACCAGCACGGCCTGAAGTTCGGCCTTTACTCCAGTGCCGGCACCTCCACCTGCGAACCGTTGCAGGAAAACCGCGGCTTTCCCGGCGGCCTGGGCCATGAAAAGCAGGACGCGGCAACCTTCGCATCCTGGGACGTGGACTACCTGAAATACGACAACTGCAACAACCAGAAGGTCCCTGCGCTCAAGCGCTACACCGCGATGGCCGAAGCGCTGCGCGCCACCGGCCGGCCGATCTTCTACAGCGTGTGCGAATGGGGCGAGAACAAGCCCTGGCTGTGGGCCGGCAAGCCGCCGGTCGATGCCGGTTCGTGGCGCACCACCGGCGACATCAGCGACAGCTACGCCTCCATGCTGAAGAACTTCAAGCAGAACGTGGTGCTGGATCGCTATGCCACGCCCGGTCACTACAACGATCCGGACATGCTCGAAGTGGGCAACGGCGGCATGACCGACGTCGAATACAAGAGCCATTTCAGCCTGTGGTCGATCATGGCCGCACCGCTGCTGATCGGCACCGACCTGCGCACGATCAAGCCGGATGCCTTGCAGATCCTGCTCAACAAGGACGTGATTGCGGTGGACCAGGATCCGCTCGGCATTCAGGGCAAGCAGGTACGCGACGCCGATGGCATCCATGTGATCGTCAAGCCGCTCAAGGACGGCAGCCGCGCGGTGGCGGTGTTCAATGAAACCGATACGCCGCGTGACGTCTCGGTTGCCGCCACCGAAATCGGCCTGAAGACGGGCGGCAGCTACAACGTGCGCGATCTATGGACGCATACGCAGGAAAAAGGCGATGGCGCGCTGAAGCTGTCGTTGCAGCCCCATGCAACGGCGATGTATCGCATCAGTACGCTTTGAGGTGACGTCGGGTGCCTGCGGCCCGCTGCGCTCGCACCCACCCTGGCCCCAATGCTCCGAGCTTGAAGGCGTTGCGTGATCCTTCGTAGGTTGACGGTGAGCGCAGCGAACCCCAACATCGCCATGCAGAATGCATCGCGCTCTACCCCTCCCCTACGTGTAGTAGGGGAGGATTGGGGCGGGGTGAAGCAATCTCGCGACGCGTTCAAATCATGCGGCAAGCTCGAACAATCCCTCCCCGGCCCCCACCCTACTTCGCAAGGGAGGTCACATATCCGGAACCTCTAGAGGGTTATGCCCGCCGCGGCGCCGTAGACCCACGCACCACCAGATCCGCCGACAGCACACGCTTGCGCGGCGGCACGGCCGGGTCGTTGAGCAGCTCGATCAGCATGGTGGTCGCTTCCCGTCCCAATGCGTTCTTCGGCTGTGCGATGGTGGTCAAGGCCGGCGTGGTGTAGCGCGCGAAACGGATATCGTCGAAGCCGACCACCGAGACATCTCCCGGCACACGCAAACCGTGCGAACTCAGGGCGCGCATGGCGCCGATGGCCATTTCATCGTTGGAGCAGAACACCGCGCTGAACGACTGCCCGCGCGAAAGCAGCAACTCGATGGCGCGCTCGCCTGCCTCAATCGAAAAGTCGCCGATCGCAGTCAGTGCGGGATTGACGACAACACCCGCACGCTGCAGCGCGCGCTGATAACCCAGCTCACGATCCACGCAGATCGGGCTGGTCGGTGGGCCGGCGATGAAGGCGATATCGCGGTGACCCAGGGTTACCAGATAGTCGACGGCTGTCGCCGCCGCCGCGGCGTTGTCGACGTAGACGCTGCAGATCTGGCTGTCCTTGACGTACTCGCATGCATTGACCACCGGCAAGCGGCCCTGGATCGGAATGGCCGGCACGCGCGGTGACATGGTGATGATGCCGTCGGCCTGGCGCGCCGCGACCATGTCGGCGTACGCCTGCTCGCGCACCAGGCTGCTCTGCGTTTCGCCCAGCAGCACCGAATAGCCGCTTTCGTGGGCAACCTGTTCGATGCCACGGATCACTTCGGAGAAAAAGGGATTGGCGATGTCCGGCAGCAAGGCGACGATCAAGCGCGTGCGCGCGGTGCGCAAATTGCGCGCGAGCGCATTGGGCGTGTAACCCAATCGCTTGACCACCTCGTGGATGTGCTGGCGCGTTGTCTCGCTGACGATCTCCGGCCGCTGCAGGGCGCGCGATACGGTCGCCACGGAAACGTTCGCCGCCGCGGCGATCTCTTTCACCGTCTTGCCGCGGGCAGGAGTGGTTGCAGCCGCACCTGCTTTGCCGCGCTGCCGCTTACGCCCGGAACCGTCCGCATTCACTCGCTCATCCCCTCTCATCGCCTTTGCATTCAGGACGATACCACCCGTCTTTCGGGCAGCATCCGAATGATCAGTGTAGCCGATCTTTGTGCAGTGCAATGTAATGGATTACATAAAACCGTTGCATCAGCGTACACGCTTCTGTTACATGTTTCGCCAGCTTTTTGGCGTTTCTTTCGAATTGAATCGCGCAGCCTTCGCCATGACGGGGACGCTCGCAGCCGCATAAATGTAATCGAATACATTTTTTACTGGACTCACGGCACGGGAGGGGAAATGGCAGCACCTGGATCAACCGGCAATCCGTGGGGCTCGCGCTTAGCGCCTGCGCAGCCCTTCCGCCTGGAGGCTAGCCGGTGAAAAAACTCGGCATGGGCCTGGTCGGCCCCGGTTTCATCGCTGCGCATCACATCGACGCCGTGCGTCGGTTAGGGGACGTGGAGATCGTCGGCCTTGCCGGCTCCAGCGCCGAGTCGGCGAACAAGCGGGCACGCGAACTGGGCGTCGCGCGCGCCTATGCTCATTACCAGGAACTGCTCGCCGATCCGGCGGTGCATGTGGTGCACAACACCACCCCCAATCACCTGCACCGGGAGATTTCCCTGGCGGCGCTGCGTGCCGGCAAGCACGTGATTTCGGACAAGCCGCTGGCCAGCAGCGTCGAGGAAAGCCGCGAGCTGTTCGAGGCCGCGCGCGACGCCGACCTGGCGAACGTGGTTACCTTCAACTATCGCGGCCACGCGCTGGTGCAGCAGGCGCGCGCGATGATCGCCAAGGGCAAGCTCGGCGCCCCCGTACTCATTCATGGCTGTTATCTGCAGGATTGGCTGACCGACGAACGCACCTATAGCTGGCGCCTCGATCCCAAGCTGGGTGGCGCCAGTTCCGCTCTGGGCGACATCGGCTCGCACTGGTGCGATCTTGCCGAGCACGTCACCGGCGCGCGAATCACCGCAGTACTGGCCGATCTGCACACCGCCGTGGCGACACGCCAGGCGCCGGTCGCGTCGGCCAAAGCCTTCGCCAAGCAAACCCGGTCGACGCCGCGGCGCAAGATCGCGATCACCAGCGAGGATCTCGCCAGCGTGCTGCTGCGGTTCGACAACGGCGCTCGCGGCAGCCTGCTCGTTGGCCAGGTGCTGCCCGGCCACAAGAACGATCTTCGCCTGGAAGTGAATGGCCGTCTCGCCTCGCTGGCGTGGCAACAGGAAAAGCCCAATGAGCTGTGGATCGGCCATCACGCGCAGGCCAACACCATGTTGGCGCGAGACCCCGCACTGCTTGACGCCTCCGCTCGCGGCTACGCGCATTTGCCCGCCGGCCACCCCGAAGCATGGGCTGACGCCTTCCGCAACCTGATCGCCGACGCCTATGCGTGGATTCGCAAGGGCGGCAAGCCGGCGAGCAAGCCAGACGCCTTGCCGAGCTTCGCCGATGGTTACCGCAACAGCCTGGTGATCGACGCCATGCTGCGCAGCCATGCCGCGGGCGGCGTCTGGCAAACCGTCGAGCCGCAGCGCGAACCAGCACGAACAAAGGGGAAACGTGGATGAAATGGCGCCTTCGCTTGATGATGCTGTTCGAGTATGCGATCTGGGGCGCGTGGTATGTCACGGTCGGCACCTGGCTCGGCAAGACCCTGCATTTCAGCGGGCAGGAAATCGGCGCAGTGGCCGGCACCACGGCCATCGGCGCGATGATCTCGCCGCTGTTCGTAGGCCTGCTCGCCGACCGCCTGTTCGATACGCGCCGCGTGCTGGCGGTGTTGCATGTCATCGGCGCCGTCTTGCTTGCCGTCGCGGCGCAGCAACGGTCGTTTCCGGTGCTGTATGCCGTGCTGCTCGTCTACAGCCTCTGCTACATGCCGACACTGGCGTTGACCACCTCGCTGGCGATGCGCCACATCGACGATCCGGGCGAGGAGTTTGGCGCCATCCGCGTATTCGGCACCATCGGCTGGATCGTGGTGGGCTTGATCGTCGGCGCCTGGGGCGTGGAAGCCACCGCATTGCCCTTGCACCTGGCTGCCGCGCTCTCGCTGGCGATGGCCTGCTATGTTTTCACGCTACCGTCTACGCCACCGCTGGCGCGCGGCCAGCGTTTCCAGTGGCGCCATGCGGTTCCGCTCGAATCGCTGCAACTGTTGCGTCATCGCTCCATGGCGGTGTTCGCGCTGGCTTCGTTCCTGATCTGCATTCCGCTGCAGTTCTACTACGCGTTCACCAACCTGTTCCTCAACGAAATCGGCGTGGTGAACGCGGCGGGCAAGATGACCGGCGGACAGATGTCGGAACTGTTCTGCATGCTGCTCATTCCCTGGTTCTTCCGGCATCTCGGCGTGAAATACATGCTTGCCGTCGGCATGCTGGCATGGGTGGCGCGCTACGTGATGTTCGCCTTCGGCGCGCCAGGCGACCTGATGTGGATGTTGTGGATCGGCATCGTGCTGCACGGCATCTGCTTCGACTTCTTCTTCGTGGTCGGCCAGATCTACATCGACCGCGAAGCGCCGCCCGCCTTGCGAGCTGCCACGCAGGGCCTGATCACCTTCCTCACCTATGGCCTGGGCATGTTCGTCGGTTCCTGGGTGTCGGGGCTGGTGGTCGATGCGCATGCCACTGCAAACGCCCATGACTGGCGCCCGATCTGGCTGATGGCCGGCACCTGCGCGGCCTTCGTGCTGGTGTTGTTCGTGCTGATGTTCAAGGACCGCAAGAGCAGCGTCGGCAGTGCGGCCACGGTCGCCCGCTGACGCTGCATCCCCACCGCCTCGAGAGAAACCCCCATGACGATGACGCGCAGGCAGTTCCTATCCCGCTCCCTACTCGGCGGCACCGCCGCGTGGCTGGCCGGCAGCATGCCCGGAAAGCTGCTGGCCACGGCGGCGCCAGGCAAACCGTTGGGCATCCAGCTTTACATGGTGCTGCAGGCCTACCAGAGCGATCCGCTGGGCACGCTCAAGACGCTCAAGTCGATCGGCTACAGCGAGATCGAAGCGATCGTCACCGGCACCGCGCAGTCACTGCGCGATCAGCTGAAGGAAGCCGGCCTGGGCTGCCCCAGCCTGCACTTCGACAGCCTCGGCGTCGAACCCGGCATCGAAGCGGCGCATGTGCTCGGCACGCAATACATCGTCAGCAGCATGCTGCCCGCCTTCATGGAGAAGCACGGCGGCAAGCACGCAACACCGGCCACCTATTCCCGCGATGACGCCAAGCGCACCGCCGCATTCGCCAACCAGATCGGCGAGCAGGCCAGCAAGGCGGGACTGCAATACGCCTATCACAATCACTACCGCGAATTTACCGACGTCGGCCAGGGCGAAACCTTCTACGACGTGCTGCTCAAGGAAACCGACCCGAAGCTGGTGAAGTTCGAACTCGATTGCGGCTGGGTGCACGTAGGCGGCAAGGATCCGGTCGCGATCTTCAAGGCCAACCCCGGCCGCATCCCGCTCATGCATGCCAAGGATTTCCTGCCCAACCACGCTGCCGGCGACCATCCGGGGGCTGAACTCGGGCACGGCACGCTCGACTACAAGCCCATCCTGGCCGCGGCGAACCAGGCCGGCCTCAAGCACTGCTTCGTCGAGCAGGAAGGCCCATACACCCGCATGAGCCAGCTCGACGCCGCACGCGTCGATTATGCCTACCTGCGTCCGCTGCGCTGAGCGGCGCGGCCACGATCGAGAAGAGGACCCGCATGGATAACAATACATACGACGCTATCGTCGTCGGCACCGGCATCAGCGGTGGCTGGGCCGCCAAGGAATTGACCGAAAAAGGCTTGAAAACGCTGGTGCTGGAACGTGGACCGATGGTGGAGCATGGCGACTACCCCACCGCCATGAAAGCGCCGTGGGAGCTGCCCTACGCCGACCAGCCCACGCGCGAGGATGTCGCGCGCCATCCGGTCCACACGCGTCCGTCGTTCTACGGCATCAAGCAATCCACCAAGCACTGGTTCGTCGACGACCTCGACAATCCTTACGAGGAAACCCGGCCGTTCGACTGGTTCCGCGGTTATCACGTCGGCGGCCGTTCGTTGATGTGGGGGCGGCAAAGCTACCGCTTCAGCCCGATGGATTTCGAGGCGAACGCAAAGGAAGGCGTCGGCGTCGATTGGCCGATCCGTTACGAAGACCTGGCGCCATGGTACGACTACGTCGAGGAATTCATCGGCGTCAGCGGTTCGATCGAACATCTGCCGCAACTGCCCGATGGACAGTTCCTGCCGCCGATGGAACTCACCTGTGTCGAAAAGGATTTCCGCGACAAGCTGTCCGACAAGTTTGGCCGCAAACTCATCATTGGCCGTACCGCCAACCTTTCCGCACCGCTCAAGCACGACAAGAGCCCGCAGCGCGCACCCTGCCAATACCGCAACCTGTGCATGCGCGGCTGTCCGTTCGGTGCGTACTTCAGCAGCAATTCCTCCACCCTGCCTGCGGCGGCGAAGACCGGCAACATGACGATCATGCCGAACGCCGTCGTGCATGAGCTGATCTACGACAACATCAAAGGCAGGGCGACCGGCGTGCGCGTGCAGGATGCCCAAACCGGGCACCAGACGGACTACTTTGCGCGCGTGATCTTCGTGTGCGCGTCCACCTTCGGCACCACGCAGATCCTGCTCAATTCCACCTCCAGCCGCTTCCCCAACGGCTTCGGCAACGACAGCGGCGAAGTGGGCCACAACATCATGGACCACATCTTCGGCAGCGGCGCGCGCGCCCTGGTCGACGGCCATGAGGATCGCTATTACAGCGGCCGTCGCCCCAATGGTTTCTACATTCCGCGCTACCGCAATATCGGCAAGGACAAGCGCAATTACCTGCGCGGCTTCGGCTACCAGGGCGGCGCCAGCCGCCGCGACTGGACGCGGCTGGCGGACACGCCGGCGATCGGCGATGAACTCAAGCATGCCGCCGAAACACCCGGCCCGTGGTCGGTATCGATGATGGGTTTCGGCGAGATGCTGCCCTCGCATCGCAACCGCGTGACGCTGGACCGCCATCGCAAGGATAAGTACGGCTTGCCGCTGCTCAACTTCGACGCCGCGCACGAAGAAAACGAGATCCTGATGACCAAGGACATCATCAACGATGCGATGGAAATGCTCAGCGCCGCCGGCTATCGCGAGGTGTATTCGTTCCAGTTGAAAGCCAATGTCGGCGCCGGCATCCACGAAATGGGCACCGCGCGCATGGGCCGCGATCCGAAAACCTCGGTGCTCAACGCCTGGAACCAGATGCACGCCTGCAAGAACGTGTTCATCACCGACGGCTCCTGCATGGCTTCATCCGCCTGCCAGAATCCATCGCTCACCTACATGGCGCTGACGGCACGCGCGGCCAGCCACGCCGTGGACGAACTCAAGCGCGGCAACATCTGAGGAGACCGGCCATGAACCGTCGCGAATGGTTGAAATGCATGTCCATGCTGGCGGCCGGCGCCGTCACCGCACCGTCGTTGCTGGCCGTGTTCGACGCGCACGCTGCCGCGCAAAGCGGCCATGCATCCGCTACGTTCTTCAGCCCTGGGCAAACCGACATCGTATCCGCCGTGGTCGACATCATCCTTCCGCGCTCCGACACGCCGGGCGCGCTCGATGCCGGCGTACCACGCTTCATCGACCAGATGTTCAAGGACGTCTACACCCAGCAAGAGCAGCAGCGCTACGTGCGCTCGCTGGCGGCGTTCGAGGAAAAGAGCGGCAAGCCGTTTCTGCAGCTTGACGCCACGCAACGAAAAACCCTGGTGACCCAGCTCCATGCCGAAGCACTCGCCAAGCACGAAGACCTCGATCCGAACTCGGCCCCTGCCTTCGTGCTGACGACCAAGAAACTGGCCATGCTGGGCTTCTTCATGTCCAAGCCCGGATGCACCGAAGTGCTGCAATACGTCGCCGTTCCCGGCGCGTATCACGCCGATATTCCGCTATCGCAGGCAGGCAATGGCAGGGCCTGGGCGGTTGAAACGGAATTGACGATCTGATCCTTCAAGCGAGAGGCAGCACCCGGAAACAGATTGCGGCAGCATTGAACCAAGCATCACTATGAAACCAGCGCACACACCAGGCGATCACGTATGAAGACACTCAAGGGCCCAGGTATTTTCCTCGCCCAGTACGCCGGCGACGCGGCGCCGTTCAACACCCTGCCGGATATCGCCCGCTGGGCCGCATCGCTTGGCTTCGTCGGCGTGCAGATTCCATCGAACGATCGGCGCCTGTTCGATCTTGAGCAGGCGGCAGCGAGCAAGACGTATTGCGACGACATCGCCGGCATGCTGGCGGAGCACGGGCTTGCCGTTACCGAATTGTCCACGCATCTGCAGGGGCAACTGCTGGCATCGCATCCCGCCTACGACCGGTTGTTCGATGGTTTCGCGCCGCCTGCGCTGCGTGGGGACACGGCGGCCCGTCAAGCCTGGGCAGCGGAACAGCTCAAGCTGGCGGCCAAGGCGAGCCGGCATTTCGGGTTGTCGGCGCACGCAACCTTCTCCGGCGCGCTGGCCTGGCATCTGTTCTACCCCTGGCCGCAACGTCCGGCCGGGTTGATCGACGAAGCCTTTGCCGAACTCGGCAAGCGCTGGCGCCCGATCCTGGATGCATTCGACGAAGCCGGCGTCGACGTCTGCTACGAACTGCATCCCGGTGAAGACCTGCACGACGGCGTGACGTTCGAGCGTTTCCTCGATGCCGTCGATCATCATCCGCGCGCCAACATCCTGTATGACCCCAGCCATATGGTGTTGCAGCAGATGGACTATCTTGAGTTCATCGATATCTACCACCAGCGCATTCGCGCCTTCCACGTGAAGGATGCCGAATTCCGGCCGAACGGCCGCGCCGGTGTCTACGGTGGCTACCAGAACTGGATCGATCGCCCCGGGCGTTTTCGTTCGCTGGGCGACGGGCAGATCGATTTCCGCGCCGTCTTCAGCAAGTTCGCGCAATACGACTATCCCGGCTGGGCCGTGCTGGAATGGGAGTGCTGCCTGAAAGATCCCGAGCAAGGGGCGAAGGAAGGCGCCGCGTTTATCCGCGATCACATCATCAAGGTTACCGATCGCGCCTTCGACGACTTCGCGGCCACTGGCGCCGACCGCAACTTCAATCGCCACGTGCTGGGGCTCAATTAATTATGACCACCGACGATTCGCAAGGCATGACCCGCCGCGAAGCGCTTGGCCGCATCGCAGCCGCCACGGCGCTCGGCGTTAGCGCGGTGCTTGCGCCCACTGCAACCGTGTTGGGCGAACCCTCTCCCGCACCGGCATCTGCCGGCCGGCTCAAACAATCGCTGTGCCGCTGGACCTCCAAGGCGCCGCTGCCGGAACTGTGCAAGCGCCTGAAGGCCATCGGCTTCGTCGCCATCGATCTGCTGTATGCGGATGAATGGGCGGTGGCCAACGACAGCGGCCTGAAGGTTTCCATGGGCTATCCCGCCCGCCGCGACAACTTCATCGCGATGGGCTTCAACGATCCGGCCAATCACGCCACTTTGTTGAAGGAACTGGAAACCACCATCCCGCTCGCCAGGCAAGCGGGCGTAACGAACGTGATCACCATGTTCGGCAACCGCAAGCCCGGCATCGACGACAGCCAGGCGATCGACAACTGCGTCGCGGGCCTTTCGAAGATCGCACCGCTTGCGGCCGAACATGGCATCACCGTGTGCGTGGAGCTGCTGAACAGCAAGGTCGACCATCACGGCTACCAGGGCGACCACACCGCCTTCGGCGTGGCCGTGATGAAAGGGATCAACTCGCCCCACGTCAAGCTGCTCTACGACATCTATCACATGCAGATCATGGAAGGCGACGTGATCCGCACGATCCGCGACAACATCGCGTGGATCGGCCATTTCCATACCGGCGGCGTGCCGGGCCGCCACGAGATCGACGGCACGCAGGAACTCAACTACCACGCGATCGCCAGGGCGATCGCGGATCTCAATTTCCAGGGCTACGTGGCGCACGAATTCATGCCTGCGCAAGCCGATCCCTTCGCGTCGTTTGCCGAGGCGTTCAAGCTATGCACGGTCTGATTCCTTCCATGAGGCTGCCCATGAAACGGCGATTCGCACTTGTCCCTGCCTTGCTCATGCTTGCACTCACCTGCTCGGCCTCGGCGCAGACCGCCCCCGAGGCCACCGAACAATGGGAACCGGTGCCGAAGATCGTGACGCCCGGCAAACAGGACAGCGCACCGCCGTCCGATGCCATCGTGCTGTTCGATGGCCACGACCTCAAACAATGGGAAACGTCGAAAGATCACTCCACCGCCCGCTGGAACGTGCACGACGGCGTCGTCACGGTCGACAAAGCCAGCGGCAACATTCAAACCAGGCAGAAGTTCAAGAACTACCAGTTGCATCTGGAATGGCAGGTTCCCACCAACGTCACGGGCGAAGGCCAGAAGCGCGGCAACAGCGGCGTGTTCCTGGCCTCCACCGGCCCCGGTGACGAAGGCTACGAAATCCAGATCCTGGATTCGTTCCACAACAAAACCTACGTCAACGGCCAAGCCGCCAGCGTCTACAAACAGACCCCGCCGCTGGTCAACGCCATGCGCCCACCCGGCGAGTGGCAGACCTACGATATCGTCTGGACGGCGCCGGTATTCGCAGCCGACGGCTCGCTCAAGTCACCGGCCTTCGTCACCGTGTTCCACAACGGTGTACTTGTGCAGAACCATACCCGGCTTGCCGGCGAAACGTTCTACATCGGCAAACCGAAATACAAACCCTACGACACGGCGCCGATCAAGCTGCAGGCGCACGGCGATCCGTCGCCGCCGATCAGCTTTCGCAATATCTGGGTGCGGCCGTTGGACTGAACGACCGCAGAAGATGTTGGCGTGGAGCTTGTTTACTGAAACAAGCTCCACGCCAGCGTCAGAGAGAACGCTGCAAGCACCACCGACGCGCCGCGCTGCATGCCTTCAGCACTGATCCACGCCAGGCGGCCGCGGCCAAGCGCGGCGCCAAACGCGATCCACAGGAACCCAATCGGCAGCAGCGTGGCGACAAAGATGCACATGGCCGCCACATAGTCGGAGGCATGCGCAAATACAGCAGGTGGAAAGATCGTGCCGGCGAACAGGACGGCCTTGGGATTGAGCAGCGTGGCGACGAACAAGGTCCGCGGCCCGACATCCTGTCGCGACGACGCCTCAATGGCGAGCGTGGTGCGCCACATGCGCACGGCCAGATACGCCACGTAGACACAACTGGCCATCCGCACCAGCGATGGCAGCCAGGTCCATGCGTGCATGGCATGCGCCAGAAAGCCTCCCCATGCCGAAATCGCCACCACATAACCGGCGGCTTCGGCACCGGCAAGGCGCGCCGCGCGACACCAGCCTTGCTGCAGCCCAGCCGCGGCGAGCAGTGTGTTGGTAGGACCGGGCGTGATCAGCACGATGCCGACACCCAGCACGAACAACATCATTTCCGATGTGGCGAACACGGCGGATGAAAGGGCCTTGGAGCCGGTTGCGATCACCGCATTTAAGCATGCTTTCGCACGACGCGCTGTTGTCGGGGCGATTAAAAAAGCCCGCATTGTGCGGGCTTTTTTGCTTAGAACGGAATGTCGTCATCATCGAACTGGTTGCCGCCGCCCATATCCGGCGGCGGTGCCGACTGGCGCTGCGGGGCGCTGGCATAGTCCTCGCGGGCTTGCTGGCGCTGGCCACCACCGCCACCCTGCGAGCGTTCGCGGAAACCACCGCCGCCGCCACCGCCCTCACCGCCGCCCATGCCGCCAAGCATCTGCAGCTCGCTGGCGATGATGTCGGTGGAGTAGCGTTCGACGCCTTGCTTGTCGGTGTACTTGTCGGTGCGCAGCGAACCTTCGACGTAGACCTGGCGACCCTTCTTGAGGTATTCGCCGGCGATTTCGGCCAGGCGGCCGAACAGCTTCACGCGGTGCCATTCGGTGCGCTCCTGCTTCTGGCCGCTCTGCTTGTCGGTCCATTGCTCGGAGGTGGCCACGCTGAGGCTGGCGATGGCCGTGCCGCCGGCGGTGTAGCGCACTTCGGGGTCCGCACCGAGATTGCCGACCAGGATGACTTTGTTGATACCGCGTGCCATGTATGACCTCGAAAAACTGAATCGGGATAAGGGCTTTGCAACGATGCCCCATGAGCTTAGGGCGTCCTCTGAGCGCCTGGCCAGAGCCCTCGGGCGCCATGAAGCATAGGCTTATGGCCCGCCATGATACACGCCCTGCCCCGCAACCCATGTCCGCGCGTCAGAACTTGGCCACCACCCGCAGGCCCCACACGGTGGCGTCGTGGTTGGCGCTGGTGCCGCCGGGGTGGCGGATGTACTGCACGTTGGGCATCAGCGCCAGGCCATGCCAGAGCTGGAACTGGTAGTTCAGCTCGGTGATGTATTCGTAGCCTTGTACCGGCACCGGGCCCAATCCGGCGCTGTTGATTGCGCGCTCCACGCTGGCCACGCGGCCGCTGACGCGATCGCGGCCGATGGCGAAGCCCAGGCGATCATCCGGGCGCGCAGCAAAAGGCCCGTCGTACAGCAGGCCGACCGAGATCATCTGGTCGATCAGGTCGGTGCGGGGATCGGCCTGCACGATGTTGCCGAACACGCTCAGGCCGCCGCCGCCGGCGTTGTGGGTGAGTTGCTGCTGGCCCATGAAATAGCTACCGGACACGCTGCTCTGCAATGCGTTGGCATCGCTGCCCAATAGCTGCTGCGCGCCGTCCACGCTCAGGGTCACGTCCTGGTAGCGCGCCGTGTTGCGCCAGCCGCCGACCCGCCAGATACCTGGCAAGCCGTTCTGCTCACCGCCCAGATGCGTACGCCAATCCAGCTCACCCAGCATCAGGGTGCCGATATCCGGCCCCGAGGGCGACAGTTTCAGCCCTTGCGAGGTGGCGGCGTTGTTCGGGTTCACCTTGAAGCCGCCGAACTTGATCGTCCAGGCGGGCGACGGGTTGATCGCGATGACGCCACCGGTCTGCGCCAGCGGCCATGCATCCACGCCTTTGGAGATCCAGCCCGGCAAGGCGCCGCAGAAATTGAGGTTCTGGAAGTCGCACGCAAACGGGAAGAAATCGACGCCGACATCCATGCGGCCGTATTTCAGGTCGACCAGGCCGTTCCACAGCGACTGTTCCAGATAGAAGCGCGTGATGCGCGTGATGTTGCCGCCGCCGTAGATTTCCTGCGATTCCAGCAAGGTGCCCAGGCGGGCTTTCGCATCGATCTGGCTGCCATTGCGGTCGTTGACGTCGATATGCAGCGAGCCACCGGTCCATCCCCACAGCTTCTGGAAATCGAACGCCGCGTGGACGTGAATCTGGTCGGCATAGGCATCCGTCCGCCGGATGCCGCCGCTGCTGTTGTGCGCGAATTCGCCAAGGTAGTCGACGCCGAAGTCGATGCCTTGATCGTATAGCCGCTGGCGCGCGCCATTCCAGTCGCCGGTGAGGGTGGTATTGGCGTAGTCCTGGTCGGCAGCGATGGCGTTTCCGCTGGTGGCAATGACGCATCCTGCCATCGCCATCAAGGCCAAGATTTTCTGTTGCATGCGGATTCTCCTGAAACGTCGGAACAACGAACTACAAGCGCTGACGCCGGACATGGAGGGACCCTGCGGGCACATGCGTGCCCGCCCGTGTGCGTGATCGGGTCAGCGTGAAATCGGTTGGGGCTTCCGCTTTGGCGCTCGTCTTTCGGTGACGTCAGCGTTACTGAAAGTCGCTGGGTCCCGGCCTGCGCCCGGACGACGTCAAAAGAGCGGCAAGTCCTTGGTCAATCGAACAAACTCAGATCTTGAAAGCCATAGTCGCCTCCACGGCCTGTTTCCAGCCCGCGTAGAGCGCTTCGCGCCGGGCTTCCGGCATGTCCGGTTCGAAGCGGCGATCGATCGCCCAGTGCCGCGCGATATCCTCGCGGCTGGGCCAGAAGCCGGTGGCGAGACCGGCGAGATAAGCCGCACCCAGCGCCGTCGTTTCGGCCACCTTGGGGCGCAGCACCGGTACGTTGAGAATGTCGCTCTGGAATTGGCCGAGGAATCCGTTCGCAATCGCGCCGCCGTCCGCGCGCAGCTCCTTCAGCTTGATGCCGGCGTCGTTTTCCATCGCGGCGAGCACGTCGCGCGTTTGATAGGCCATCGATTCCACCGCGGCGCGAATGAAATGCTCCTTGGTGGTACCGCGCGACAGGCCGAACACCGCGCCACGCACGTCGCTGCGCCAGTACGGTGCGCCCAGGCCGACGAAGGCCGGCACCATGTACACGCCTTCGTTGGTCTTGGCGCGCTCGGCATATTCTTCCGAATCGCTGGCGCGGCCGAGCATGCGCAAGCCATCGCGCAGCCACTGGATCACCGAGCCGGCGACGAAGATGGCGCCTTCCAGCGCGTATTCCACCTTGCCGTCCACGCCCCAGGCGATGGTGGTGAGCAGGCCGTTGCTGGAGGCGACGGCTTTCTCGCCGGTGTTCATCAGCATGAAGCAGCCGGTGCCGTAGGTGTTCTTGGCCATGCCTGGTTCGAAACAGGCCTGGCCAAACAGCGCGGCCTGCTGGTCGCCCGCCACGCCGGCAATCGGCACTTCCTGGCCGAGGAAATGCTGGCCCAGCGTCTTGCCGTAGATTTCGCTGCAGGAGCGCACTTCCGGCAGCATCGCGCGCGGCACGTCGAGCATTGCCAGCAGGTCGTCGTCCCAGCGCCGCTCGTGGATGTTGTACATCAGCGTGCGCGAGGCGTTGGTGTAATCGGTGACGTGCGCCTTGCCGCCGGTGAGATTCCAGATCAACCAGGTATCGATGGTGCCGAACAGCAGCTCGCCGCGCTTGGCGCGCTCGCGTGCGCCATCGACGCGGTCGAGTATCCACTTCACCTTGGTGCCCGAGAAATATGCATCGATCAGCAAGCCGGTCTTGGCGCGCACCATGTCGTTATGGCCGGCGGCGATCAGTTGATCGCAGATCTCGCGTGTCTGGCGCGATTGCCACACGATGGCGTTGTAGATCGGCTGGCCGGTGGCCTTGTCCCACACCACCGCGGTTTCGCGTTGGTTGGTAATGCCGATGCCGACCACCGCGCGCGGATCGATCTGCGCATTGTTCATCACCTCGGTGATGGTGGAGAGCACGCTGGTCATGATCTCGCGCGGGTTGTGTTCCACCCAGCCCGGTTGCGGAAAAATCTGTCCGAATTCGCGCTGCGCCATGCCGACGATGCTGCCGGCGCGATCGAACACGATCGCCCGTGAACTGGTGGTGCCCTGGTCGATCGCCAGGATGTATGACTTATCCATGCTAGAACTCCCGTTCAACGAGTAGAGTCGGCCACGACGCGATCCGCACCGCTGGCCGCTTGCGGCGATTGCAACGCACGCATGCGCGCCGGCAGGAACGGATACACCAGCCACTGGTAGGCAGCGCCGCCCACCACGCCGCCGATCAACGGGCCGACGATGGGAATCCACCAGTAGTTATCCGGTGACGGCAACGCGGAGGAACCCCAGCCGGCGAAATACGCGAACAACCGCGGACCGAAATCGCGCGCCGGATTGATCGCCCAGGCTTCCAGATAACCCATCGACGCACCGATGGTGGCCACCAGCAAGCCGATGATCAGCGCACCCGAATTCGCGCCCGGCGCCATCTCGTTGTACTGCTCGGTGATGGCGAAGATGCCCAGCAGCAGGAAGGCGGTAAGAATCACTTGGTCGAGCAACGCATGCATCGGCGTGACGGCCAAGCCAGGATGCGTGAAGAACACGCCCGCGGCGCCGCCTGCCTCACGCGTCAATTGATGGACCTGGTTGTAGTGGTCGATCACCGGCGAAAACAGCACGTACACGACCGCTGCGCCGAGAAACCCGCCGATCACTTGCGCGATGCTGTAGGGAATCACTTTTTTCCACGGAAAGCCGCGGAACAGCGCCAGCGTCAAGGTCACCGCCGGATTGGCATGCGTGCCCGATACCGAGCCGGTAACGTAGATCGCCAGCGTCACCGCCAGGCCCCAGGCGATGCACACGCCCCAATAGGCGTTCGCATAAGGGCTGGGGTCGTACAGCACGTACATGCACGCGACCGAATCGCCAAGGGCGATGATGATGAATACGGCCATGGCCTCGGAAATCAGTTCGCCGATGCTTTGCCGGGTCATGGCGTTGCCTCCGGCGTTCGTGCAGCGGACAAACGGGCGCAATGGTTGGACATGGGCTTCTCCCTTGAAGGTTTCTTCCCGCCAGTCATTCCCGCGAAAGCGGCAATGACAGTGAGAAGAGATGATGGCTGGTGACAAAACATGGATACCTTCGAATCGCAGACGTCATTCAAGCAAACGAAGCACGCCGTGGCGGCGCGTCGGCGAGATAGGCCGTAAGACGTGCGACCTGTTCCGGGTTGAGGCGCAAGCCGAGCTTGCTGCGGCGCCAAAGCACGTCGTTCGCATCGACGACCCACTCCAATGCACGCAGGTAATCCACTTCGGCTTGATAGAGGTCGGCACCGAAATGCTCGCCCAGGTCGGCCAGCGAACGCGCCTGGCCAAGGATGCGCGCGGTGCGTGTGCCGTAGCTGTGCACGAGGCGCCACGCCATGGCTGGCGGCAGCCAGGGATGAGCGGCCTGCAATTCACTGAGTAACACGTTGACGTCCCGCCGCTCGCCGCCGGGAAGCGGATGGCCTTGCGAGGTCCAGGCGGCGGATGCATGCGCAAACAAGGGCGCGAGGCGATCCATCGCCTCCTCCGCCAGCTTGCGATAGGTGGTCAGCTTGCCGCCGAAGACATTCAGCAGCGGCGCGCCGTGCTGATCGAGTTCCAGCAAATAATCGCGCGTCACTTCCGACGCATTGCCCGATTCGTCATCCAGCAACGGACGCACGCCGCTGTAGCTCCACACCACATCGGCCGGCGTGATGCTGCGCTTGAAGTAGCGGTTCACCGCCTCGCACAGGTAACGCGTTTCCTCGTCGCTGATGCGTGGCGCGGAAGGATCGTCGCGATAATCCAGGTCCGTGGTGCCGATCAAGGTGAAGTCGTGCTCGTAGGGAATGGCGAACACGATACGGCGATCGGGTTGCTGGAAGATGTACGCGTAAGGGTGCTCGAACAGGCGCGGCACGACGATGTGGCTGCCCTTGACCAGGCGCAGGGCGTGATCGTGCCCCACCTTGGCCACCTGATCGAGGAACTGCACCGCCCACGGACCGGTGGCGTTGACCAGCGCCTTGGCGCGCACGCTGAAAGATTCGCCCTGCGCGGACTGCAATTGCGCGGTCCAGCCCTGCTGGTCGCGTTCGGCACGCACGCACTGCGTGCGCGTAAACAAGGTGGCGCCGCGTTCCATCGCATCCATCGCATTGAGCACCACCAGCCGGGCGTCCTGCACCCAGGCATCGGAATAGACGAAGCCGATGTGGAATTCGTCGCGCAACGGCAGTCCCGATTTATGGCGCTGCAAGGACACGCGCCGCGACTTCGGCAGCGTGCGCCGGCCGCGGCCCAGGTTGTCGTAGAGGAGCAGCCCCAGCCGGATCATCCAGGCCGGCCGCAGATGCGACTGGTGCGGCAGCACGAAGCGCAGCGGCCAGATGATGTGCGGCGCAGCGCCCAGCAGCACTTCGCGTTCGGCCAGGGCTTTGCCGACCAGGGCGAACTCGTATTGCTCCAGGTAGCGCAGGCCGCCGTGGATCAGCTTGGTGCTGGCGCTGGAAGTATGCGCGGCGAAATCGTCGCGCTCGCACAGGCATACCGAGAGCCCGCGGCCGGCCGCATCCCGCGCGATGCCGACGCCATTGATGCCACCGCCTACTACCAGGAGATCGAACTGCTCGGTCATGAAGGGTTCCGTGCTTTATTGAAACCAGGCATGTTCGTTTTTGATCGCACGAACATCAAATGTACGTGAACGAACATTCACTGCTGACTATATGAGCGTATTCGAACATTTCCGAAGATTGCACGCTGCGCTGCAGCGACCCCTCATGCACTGGCGACATGCACCTGGGTGCCGGCCTCCGCCAGCACGGCCGTCAGCTCCGCCGGCGGCGCGCTATCGGTAAACCAGGCGTGGACGAGCGATATCGGCCCCAGGCGAACCAGGGCATTGCGCCCCACCTTGCTGTGGTCGGCCGCCAGGAACACTTGCCGGGAATGCTCGACGATGGCCTGCGACACCCGCACCTCGTTGAGATCGAAGTCGAGCAAGGTGCCGTCGAGATCGATGCCGGAAATGCCGATCACCCCGAAATCCACCTTGAACTGGCGGACCAGCTCGATGGCCGGCTGGCCGGTCACGCCGTGGTCGCGCCCGCGCACCACCCCGCCGGCCACGATCACTTCGAAGCTGGGGTTTTCGCTGAGCATGATCGCTACGTTGAGGTTGTTGGTGATCACGCGCAGGCCTTGGTGGTTCATCAGCGCGCGCGCGACGTCCTCGTTGGTGGTGCCCAGGTTGATGAACAGCGAAGCGTCGTCGGGAATGTGCTGGGCCAGCAGGGCGGCAATGCGGGTCTTTTCCTCATGCAGCAGGTGCTGGCGCTTGGCATAGGCGAGGTTCTCGACGCTGGATGGCAGGCTTACGCCGCCGTGGTAGCGGCGCAGAAGGCCCGCATCGCACAGTGCCGCCAGGTCGCGGCGGATGGTTTGCTGGGTCACGTCGAAGTGCCCGGCCAGATCCTCCACGGTGGCAAAGCCTTGCTCGCGCACGCGCGCCATGAGCTGCTCTTGCCTGCGGTTGAGTGCCAGGTCGCCCATCTATCGCTTCCGTTGACGCAATGGCTGCCATGGTAGCGTGGCCGGGCGCCAAGCTCGTCATGCACGGGCTGTGCGCCACGCCCGAGGGTCAGCCTCATGGCGGAACTTTCCGGCCGGGTCACACGTAGTGCGGCCTCCGCCTCTATAATCGAAGTTCTATGTCCAGCCCCAGCCGCATGAACACCTCCGTTCTCCAGACCATCGACCCCGCTCGTGATTTTGCCGGGGTGCGCGCCCTTGCCGAAGGAGACATGCAGCGCATCGATGCCCTGGTGCGGCAACGGCTGGCCTCCGACGTGGTGCTGATCAACCAGATCGCCGACCACATCATCGCCGGCGGCGGCAAGCGCCTGCGCCCCATGCTGCACGCTCTGGCCGCGCGTACGGCCGGCTACAACGGCGACAAGCACATCAAGCTGGCGGCGGTGATCGAGTTCATCCACACCTCCACCCTGCTGCACGACGACGTGGTGGACGAGTCGGACCTGCGCCGCGGCCGCAAGACCGCCAATGCCCTGTGGGGCAATGCGGCCAGCGTGCTGGTCGGCGACTTCCTGTATTCGCGCTCGTTCCAGCTGATGGTGGAGCTGGACGACATGCGCATCATGCGCATCCTGGCCGACACCACCAACACCATCGCCGAGGGCGAGGTGTTGCAGCTGCTCAACATCGGCAATGCCGACGTGGACGAGGCCGCCTACCTGGCGGTGATCGAGCGCAAGACCGCGGTGCTGTTTGCCGCCGCCACGCAACTGGGCGGCCTGCTCGGCGGCCTGCCGGAAGCACAGGTAACGGCCTTGCGCCGCTATGGCATGCAGCTTGGCTATGCCTTCCAGATCGCCGACGACCTGCTCGACTACATCAGCGACGCGCGCGTCCTGGGCAAGAACATCGGCGACGACCTGGCCGAAGGCAAGCCGACGCTGCCGTTGATCTACGCCTTGCAGCGCGTGAGCGTGGAGCAGGCCAAGGAGATGCGCCACGCCATCGAGCATGGCGGATTGGGCTCGCTGGATCACATCATCGGGGCCATTCGCGAATCGGGTGCGCTCGAACGCACGCGCGAATGTGCGCTCCGGCATGCGCGGGCGGCACGCGAGGCCTTGGCCTCGCTGCCGTCCTCATCCTATCGGGATGCGCTGGCGACGCTGGCGGATTACTCGGTGCAGCGCACCTTCTAATCCACAGGCTGGATATCGTTCCAGCCTGCGCACCCTACCGGCGAACCATCATGGCGTGCCGCTGAAAGCCGCATGCAACCAATCGTGCATCAGGCGGTAGCTGCGTGCCGCTGCGCGCGGATCATACTTGCAGCCCGGCGAATGCTCTTCGGTTTCGGTGAAGCAGTGCACGGCATTCCCCATCACGACGAACTGCCAGTCGGCTGAACTGGCGCGCATTTCGTCCATGAACTTGTCGGCATCGGGCATGGTGCCCTTGTCGTCGGCGCCGTTCATCACCAATACGCGCGCCTTGATGTTCTTGGCGAGCGTGGGATTGTCGGTAGCAAGGCCGCCATGGAACGACACGACCGCCGCGATATCGGCACCGCTGCGCGCCAGATCCAGCACGGCAGTACCGCCGAAGCAGAAGCCGATCGCCGCCAGCTTGCCGGTATCGATCGGCGCCTTCGCCGCCTGCGCTTTCAACTGCGCCAGGGCTTCGCCGATGCGTTTGCGCATCAACGGGCGATTCGCATACAGGGGCGCTATGGCGGCCTTGGCCTGATCGGCATGACCCGGCTCTGGCCGCACGTTTTCGCCATACATGTCGGTGAGCAGGATCACGTAATCCTTGCCGGCGATCATTTCCGCTTTCTTGATGGCGGTGTCGTTGATGCCGAACCAGTTCGGCACCATCACCAGGCCAGGACGCTTGGCGTCACTGGCGTCGTCATACACCAGCACGCTTTTGAAATGCGTACCGTCCAGGGTCCACTCGACCGGACGCTGCACCATCCTGGCCTGCGCGGCGAAACTCAGGCTGGCCAGTAACGCGAGACAGACTGCGGGAACGAAGCGCATACGTGGTTCCTTGGGTTTGTGGAGAGAATTCGTAGCCTAGGGCGCACGCCTTTATCGTGCCGACAGGGGCATGCAACTACAAACCTGCCGCATGCGCCGCCAGGCGCCGCTTCAATGGCCGCAGGCGATCGACCAGGCGCACGCCCAATCCGCGCGCCGCCACCCACGGCGTGTTTTGCCAGCCATACATGCGCGCCAGCGCATCGAAGCCGTAGGCGTCGAGCGTGTCCGCACTGCGCCGGCGACGCGCATAACGGCCCAGCGTCTGCGATGAGGCGAAGTCACGCCCTGCATCGCGTGCAGCAGCCAGCACGTCGCGCAACTCAGCCACGTCGCGCAAGCCCAGGTTCACCCCCTGCCCGGCCAGCGGATGCACGACGTGCGCCGCGTCGCCCAGCAGCACGAAGCGTTCCGCCTGGTAGCTATCGGCAAGCTGCAGCTTCAGCGGAAACGCCGCCCGCCGGGTGCTGGCCGTGATGCGGCCCAAGCGGAAATCGCTGGCGACGCCAAGCTCCTTGATAAACGCTTCATCGTCCAGGGCCAGCACACGCCGCGCTTCGCCTTCCGGCAGCGACCACACGATGGAACTGCGCCCATCGGCAAGCGGCAGCAGGGCCAGCGGACCCGTTGGCAGAAAGCGCTGCCAGCAGGTGTGCGCATGCGGGCGTTCGGTGGTGACATGCGCCACCACCGCGCGTTGCGAATAATCGCGGCCATGCGTGGCGATGCCGGCCCGTTCGCGCAAAGGCGAGCTGCCCCCATCGGCGGCGACCAGCAGACGCACCGCCACGCTTTCGCCATCGGCCAACTCAAGCACCACGCGATCGGTGCGCGTTTCGAAGTCCTTGACCATGGCCGGACATAGCCGCTGCACGCCGGCCGCATCCAGGGCCTGCCACAGTTTCCACTGGACCAGGTTGTTCTCCACGATATAGCCCAGCTGGTCGCGCCCTTCGTCGGCGGCATCGAAGTCGATCGCCGCGCCGTTCTGCGCATCCCATACGTGCATGTGGGCGTAGGGGCAGGCACGCGCATCGCGGATGGACGTCCAGACGCCCAGTTCGTCCAACAGCCGGATCGACGACGGCGCAAGGCCGACGACGCGCAGATCCACGTCGTCCTGGGGCTGCCACTCGGCCGGCTCGCGCGCCTCCAGCAAGGCGGTGCCGAAGCCGGCGCGACTCAAGGCCAGCGCCGCGGCGGCGCCGACCATACCACCGCCGACCACCGCGATATCGAGCGCAGGCGCGCGGCGCTGCGTTGCGGGCACGGTTCTCATGGCAGGCGTTCCAGCACCGCGCGCGGCGGCTGGCCGCGGAAGCCCATGCCGCGCCGCGCCAGCGCGTGTTGCAGCGGCGGTATGCGGTCGTAGGCGAGCAAGGCCAATGAGCGGAGCGGCGCCAGCCAGGGCTCGGGCATACAGGCGAAGCGCACCAGGTCGTGGCTCATCGCCATGGTGCCCTCGCGGTCCGGGGCGCGGCGGGCAACGTAGCGTTCCAGCAGTTCCTGCGATCCCGGATCGGCGGCATCGGCCACCAGTTCGGCCAGCGTCAGCGCATCGCGCAGGCCCAGGTTGAAACCTTGCGCACCGATGGGGTGCACGGTCTGCGCCGCATTACCCACCAGCACGGCGCGCGGTGCGACCAGTTGGCGGGCCGCCACGCGCTTGATCGCGTAAGGATGGCGCTTGCCGGGACGGCTGAGCCGACCCAGCTGCCAGCCGAACCGGCGCTGGGCGAAGGCGATGAAATCCGCGTCGTTCAAGCCCGCCACCTCGGCGGCGACGTCCGTCGCAACGGTAAGCACCAGGCCGCAGCGGCGCTCGGCGAGCGGCAGCATGGCGATCGGGCCCTCGTCGGAAAAGCGTTCCCAGGCGCGATGTACCGGATCGCGCTCCGGCGTGACGGTGCAGACGAACAAGGTCTGCTGGTAGTCGTGCAGGTCGGCCTGGATGCCAAGCTGTGCGCGCACAAAGGACTCGGTGCCATCCGCGCCGACCAGCAGGGCGGCGTCAACCTGCTGCACGCCGTCCGGTGTCTTGATCTCGGCGCGCCAGCCATCGTCCAAGCGCGTAAGACCGGTAAGGCTGGCCGGGGCGAGGCGCACCAGTCGCTGGCAGGTATCCAGCCGACGCAGCAGAGCGGCGCCCAGTTCGCGAGCTGGCAGCGTCCAGCCCAAGGCATCGACGCCGTGCCTGGCGGCGTCCAGCCGCGCGCTGCCGAATTCGCCCGCGCGGCTGACGTGGATATGGCGAATCGGCGTCGCCTGCGCGGCCGCAAGCGGCCAGACACCGATCGCAGCCAAGCCGTTCACGGTGGCGCGCGCCAGCGCGAGGTTGCGTTCGTCGTAACTGGGTTGCGCATCCGCGCGCGGCGCGGCCGCTTCGACCAGGGTGACGCGGCATCCGGCTGCATCCAGGGCGATCGCCAGGCTGGCGCCGACCAGGCCGCCGCCAACCACCACCACGTTGCCATCAGGGGAAGAGATAGTCATGCGCGGGATGATACGCGGTGCATGAGCGCCTTCGCATTGGGCTAAACTCCACCGTCTTCACGCCATCATCCATACGCCGTCTGCTTTCCCAGGGAGTTCCTCATGGCTACGACATCCACCCAGCGTCTTGGCATCTTCGCTGCGCTCGCCTTGGTCATGGCGGCGACGCGCGTGCATCTGTCGCTGTTCCATCACGACATCTGGGACGCATCGTGGGGCGTGTTCTTTCTGGCCGGCTTCTGGCTGCGCGGCAACGCCCGCTGGGCGTTCCCGCTGCTGATGGCCGAAGCGGTGCTGGTCGACTACGTGGTCATCACGCACATGGGCATCAATTTCTGGGATCACTACTGCGTGTCGGCCGGTTACTGGTTCCTGATTCCCGCCTACGGCTCGCTGTGGATCGGTGGTAGCTGGCTGGCCAGGCATCAGCGCGGCCTCAGCCTTGCCACGCTGGGCATGGCCGTGGCCGCACTGCTGGTAAGCGAAAGCGCTTGCTATGTGATTTCCAACGGCAGCTTCTACTGGCTGAGCGCCCACGTGCCGGCGCCGAAGAGCTTCGCGGCCTGGTTCGACAACCTGGGCGATTGGTACCTGCCGTTCCTGCAGACCACCGCGGTCTACGTGGCGCTTGGCGCCGTGCTGCACGTGCTTGCGGTGCAACTGGCACGCGTAACGCAGCACAGCGGCCAGGCGCAACACTAAGCACTCCCCGTGGGCAACCGGCTTTCGAAAATCTATACGCGCACCGGTGACGACGGCAGCACCGGCCTGGGTGACGGCACGCGCGTGCCCAAGGATTCCGCACGCGTCAATGCGTACGGAACGGTGGACGAGCTCAACAGCAGCATCGGCATGGTGCTGGCCTGCGAAGACATCGATGCCGAGGTGCGCGAAACGCTGACCCAGGTGCAGCACGAGCTGTTCGACCTTGGCGGCGAGCTGTGCATTCCCGGCATGGCGATGATCGACGACGCCGACATCGACCGGCTGGAGCAGGTGCTGGACCGCTTCAACGAGCCACTGCCGCCGCTGAAGGATTTCATCCTGCCGGGCGGCGGCATGGCTGCGTCCTGCTGCCATCTGGCGCGCACCGTGTGCCGCCGCGCCGAGCGCGAAGTGATCGCGCTGGGGCGGGTGGAGACGGTGCGGCCGCAGGCACAGCGCTATCTCAACCGGCTGTCGGATCTGCTGTTCGTGCTGTGCCGCGTGCTGGCGCGCGCCAGCGGGCATGGCGAGGTGCTGTGGCAGCACGAACGCCGCCGCAAGCCGGCCGGCTGAGCCAAGGAGTACCAGAGGTTCCTATGCTGCAGCTGTTCACGCATTCGGTCTGCCTGCGGCACGATCCCGGCCCGGGCCATCCGGAATCCCCAGCCCGCCTGCGCGCGGTGCTGGAAGCGCTGGACCAGGATCGCTTCGCCACCGTGGACCGCATCGAAGCGCCGCGCGTCACCCGCGAACAGCTGCTGCGCGTGCATACCCCGGCCCACGTGGACCGGATCCTGGCCATCACGCCTGACGCAGATACGGTACGCCTGGACGAGGACACCCTGATGTCGCCGGCCTCTGCCGAAGCCGGTTTGCGCGCCGCGGGCGCGCTGGTCGCCGCCGTGGATGCGGTGATGAAGGGAACCGCCACGCGCGCCTTCTGCGCCGTGCGGCCGCCCGGCCACCACGCCACGCCGGACACCGCGATGGGCTTCTGCCTGTTCAACAATGTCGCCGTAGGCGCGGCGCATGCGCTGGCGGCGCACGGCCTGAAGCGGGTGGCGATCGCCGATTTCGATGTGCACCACGGCAACGGTACGCAGGATATTTTCCAGCGCGAGCCGCGTGTGCTGTTTATTTCCTCGCATCAGCAACCGCTCTATCCGGGCACTGGCAGCCAGGACGAACAAGGCGTCGGCAACATCGTCAATGCGCCCCTGTCTTCCGGCGAAGGCTCTTACGAATTCCGCGCACTGTGGAACGACGTGCTGCTACCCAGGCTGCATGCCTTCAAGCCCCAGCTCGTGCTGATCTCCGCCGGCTTCGATGCACATCAGCGCGACCCGCTGGCAAACCTGCAATTGCAGACCGAGGACTACGCCTGGATCACCCAGCAACTGGTGGAACTGGCCCGCGCGCACGCCGGCGGCCGGCTGGTGTCGACGCTGGAAGGCGGCTACGACCTCAAGGCGCTGGCGGCCAGCGCCAGTGCGCACGTCAGTGCATTGATGGATTAGGAAAGGCCTCTCCCTGCCCGCTAGCGGGACAGGGAATGCGTGTCAGGCTCGAAATCCAGCGCCACGGAATTGATGCAATAACGCAGGCCGGTCGGCCTGGGGCCATCCGGGAAGACATGCCCTAGATGCGAATCGCAGGCCGCGCAACGTACTTCCGTGCGATGCATGCCGTGGGTTTCATCCGGCACCAGGCTGACTGCGGTGCGCTGGACCGGCTGGAAGAAGCTTGGCCAGCCGGAGCCCGAATCGTACTTGGCTTCGGAGGCGAACAGCGGCGCATGGCATGCCACGCACACATAGGTACCCGCCTCCTTGTGCTTGTACCACTTGCCGCTGAAGGGCGGCTCGGTGGCCGAGCAGCGGCAGACGGCGTATTGCTCCGGGTTGAGGCTTGCGCGCCATTGCTCGTCCGTCTTGTAAGGCTTGTGCTGATTCATGCGCTCTCCTGCCAGGGACGTATGCCGAATGAAGGGCCTTTCTGTTAGCTTAACGCCCCTTCGTCGCCGATTGATCGCCTCCGTGAAGCCCAAGAGCCTGTCGCCCTCGCGTTCTCTGCCTCCACGCCGCCTGCTAGCAATCGCTGCTGCCGCTGCGCTCTTCAGCAGCCAGGGCGCGCATGCTTCATCCCAGACCAAGCACCCCAAGGCGACGCTCACCGGTGCGGAAGCGGTGTGCCCGCTGGGCACCTTCATCTGCCCGCCCCGTCCGGACAACTTCGCCATCTGCCGGCCCAACGGCATGCTGGAGTTCTACGATCCGTTCCTCAGCAAGGATTCGTCGCTGCGCGCGTCCGCCAAGACCTATGTGTGGGCCGAGCACGTGGAAAGCCCCGATCAGGTCATCTATCACCTGAGCGGCCACGTGAAAACCGTGCGCGCCGACCAGGAACTGCACGCCGACGTCGCCGACTACAACAGCGACACCACCGATTACGACGCGCGCGGCAAGGTGAACTACCAGGAAGCCACGCACCTGGTTGCGGCCGACCATATCACCGGCAATACCGACAACAGCACCGGCGTGGCCACCGGCAACGTGCGTTTCCAGATGCTCGATTCGCACGGCAACGGCACCGCCGTGCGCGGGGAAATGCTGGACGCCGATCGCAACCGCTACACCATGGCCACCTATTCCACCTGCGACATCGGGCGGCACATCTGGGAAATCCGCGCCAAGCAGATCGATACCAACGACGTGACCGGCCGCGGCGTCGCGCACAATGCCACGATGAGCGTGTATGGCGTGCCGTTCTTCTATTTCCCGTGGATGACCTTCCCTCTCAACGATGACCGCCAGAGCGGGTTTCTGTATCCGTATTTCGGACACAGCAAGAACGCGGGCTACCAGTTCCGGATTCCGTATTACTTCAACCTGGCGCCCAATTACGATGCCACGCTCACGCCACGCTATTACAGTTTGCGCGGCGCGATGCTGGCCGGCGAAGCCCGCTACATGTTTCCCAGGACCAGCGGCACGTTCGAGTTCGAATTCCTGCCGCACGACAATTACAACGACCAGAAACTCACCCCGACGTCGATCGATACCCAGGGCCAGCAGCGTTACCTGTACCGCTTCGTCAACAACACGAATCTCTGGCCGGGCTGGTCGCTGAACACGAATATCAATCGCGCTTCCGACCAGAATTACTTGCGCGACTTCGGGGACGATCTGTTCAGCATTTCCACGGCGCTGCTGTACTCCAGCGTGTATCTCAACGGCAGCGGCAACTGGTGGAACGCCTCCATCGGCGGCGACATCTGGCAGAACGTCGACCCCTCCGAACCGAACAGCGTGGAGCCGTACAAGCGCTTGCCTCGCGCCATATTCAACATGGATATCCCGTTCGCGCACTGGTACGACGTCGGACTGAACAGCGAGGCGGTGAAATTCCACAAGTTCGATTCGGTGGAAGGCTCACGCGTGGACCTGTATCCCTACGTGGATGCCGACTTCCAAGGCGCGGCATGGTTCATCCGGCCCAAGCTGGCCTACCGCTATACCGGCTACTCGCTCGACAGCGGCTACCAGCGCTACGGCTATTACGGTCCGCTCGGCAGCGGCACGACGCCGTTCACGCAGAGCAACCCAAGCCGCTCGCTGCCGATCGTCAGCCTGGACCAGGGCCTGATCTTCGAACGCAACACATCGCTGTTCGGCAGCAACTACACGCAAACGCTGGAGCCGCGGCTGTACTACCTGTACGTGCCATATCGCAATCAGAACAACCTGCCACTGTTCGATACCTACCCGATGCCGTTCGACGACTGGATGCTGTTCGCGCCGAACCAGTTCTCCGGCGCCGATCGCCAGATGAACGCGAACAACCTCACGGCGGCGGTCACTACCCGCTTTCTCGACGATGGCGGCGTGCAGCGCATCTCGGCCACGTTCGGCCAGATTCGCTACTTCACGCCGCAACGGGTGCAGGCGCCGTGCACCACTCTTCGCGGCAACACGGTGTCCGGATGTATCGCCGCCACCAACTGGAGCGGCTCCGACTATGTGGCCGAGCTCAATACCCAGCTCAACGACCAATGGTCGGCCAGCACCGAATACCTGTGGAACCCGAACACCCGCCTGACCGACCTGGGCACCTTCACCCTGCAGCGCCGCCTCGGCTTCGACGGCATCCTCAATTTCTCCTACCGGTTCCGCCGCGGGCTGGTGGAACAATACGATGTCTCGGCGGTCTATCCGCTCACGGAACGCTGGCGCCTGATCGGCGAGTGGACCTATTCGGAAATGGACAAGCGCACCGTCGAAGCACTGGCCGGTGTGCAATACGAAGGATGCTGCGTGAAGGTCAGCCTGGTGGCCCGCCACTACGTGACCGGCTACTACGGCGTAGTCACCGCCCTGCCGCCGGGCCAGGTTGCGCCGGGCAGCGACACCGCCGTCATGTTCCAATTGGAATTCAAGGGGCTAGGCAACTTTGCCGGCCAGACGGAGAGCGTGCTGCGGCGTGATATCCTTGGCTATCAATGAGCGCCCGGACAGGCTCAGGCGCCCTCGAAAAAGCGGCCCTCCCAACCGTATTTTGAGCAACACCGTTACCAACCCTTCGCCACCGGCGACAGAAGGCTGTTCACTGATGAAGCAGATTTTTGCGTTGTTCCTGCTGACGATCGTCACCGCGATCCCGTCACTGGCCCAGGCTCAGTTCCTGGCGCCGCAGGACTCGGGCACCGGACCGATCGACCGTATCGTCGCCGTCGTCGAAGACGACGTCATCCTGCAAAGCGAACTGAACGACGCCGTCGCCGCCATCCAGCAGCAATACGCCAACCAGCCGGGACAATTGCCGCCCATCGACGTGCTGCGCCGGCAGGTGCTCGATCGCCTGGTCCTGATGAAGCTGCAGCTGCAGCGCGCCGACGACCAGGGCATTCGCGTGTCCGATGCGGATGTCGACCAGGCCGTGCAGGCGGTCGCCACGCAGAACAAGATGACGCCCGATCAGTTGCGCGCGGCCGTCGAGCAAAGCGGCATGAGCTACGCCGCCTACCGTCAGCAGTTGCACGACCAGCTGGTAGTGCAGAAGCTGCATGAGAATGTCGTGCGCAGTTCGGTGTCGGTGACTGACAGCGAGATCAACAACCTGCTCAACAGCCCCAGCTACAAGGCCGGCGAAGTGCATCTGGCGCACATCCAGATCAGCATCCCCGGCGGCGCCTCCGCAGCCGATATCCAGACTGCCCAGACCAAGGCCGAGCAGGCGCTTGCCGCGATCAAGGGCGGCATGCCATTCAAGGCCGCCGCCATCCGCTTCTCGGATGCGCCCGACGCGCTGGACGGCGGCGATCTCGGCTGGCGCCGCCTGGACGAAGTGCCCCCGGCCTTCGTCGATACCATCAACGGCCTCAAGCCTGGCGAAGTCAGCGGCATCCTGCACGGGCCGACCGGCTTCCACATTCTTCAACTCATCGACCAGCGCGCGCAGTCCAAGCAGATGGTGACCGAGTTCCACGCGCGCCAGATCCTGATCCGCCCGAGCGAACTGCTGTCGCAGACGCAGGCCGAGCAGAAGGCGCAGGACATCTACAACCGCGTCGTCAACAAGCACGAGGACTTCGCCAAGCTGGCGAAGCAGTATTCCAATGACGACACCACCGCCAACAACGGCGGCGACATGGGCTGGTTCCAGCAAGGCGACTGGGGCACGCTGATCGGCCAGAAGGTGGCCGACCTGAAAGATGGCGAAGTCTCGCAGCCGTTCCAGAGCGAAGCCGGCTGGCACATCCTGCAGCGCCTTGGCTCGCGCAACAGTGACGTGACCACCGAGCTTGCCCGCAACCAGGCGCGCCAGGCCATCGGCAACCGCAAGGCCGACCAGGCCTACGACGACTTCCTGCGCGATCTGCGTTCCAGCTCGTACGTGAAGATTCTCGTACCGGAGCTGGAAGAACCAGCTGCCGACAACAGCAAGGCATCGTCCTGATGGCGATGCCGCGCGGGTAAGCCGTGGACAGTCCCATGCTGACACGGCTCGCCCTTACCGCCGGCGAACCGGCCGGTGTCGGTCCCGAGCTGCTGGTCCGATTGGCCGCCACACCGTTGGCGGCCAATTTCGTTGCGATCACCGATCGAGGCTTGCTGGCGCGCGCGGCCGAGCGCTGCGGCGCCGCGATCCAGTTGCTGGACGACGACGGCACCGATATCTCGCAACGGCCGCGCGGCAGCTTGCGCGTCAAGCACGTTCCGCTCGGCGAGCTGGAAGTACCCGGCTGCCCCGACCCGCGCAATGCGCAGCACGTATTGGCCACGCTGCGCGAAGCGGCGGATGGATGCCTGCGCGGCCGCTATGCCGCCGTGGTCACGGCCCCGCTGCAGAAATCCTCGATCAACGATGCCGGCATTCCTTTCAGCGGTCACACCGAATTCTTTGCCGAGCACAGCCGTGCCGACGTGGTGATGATGCTGGCCAGCCCGGAACTGCGCGTCGCCTTGGCAACTACGCATCTGCCGTTGCACGCCGTGCCGGCCGCCATCGATACGGCATCACTGACGCGCACACTGCGCATCGTGCATCGGGCGCTGCGCGACACATTCGGTTTTGCCGAACCGCGCATCGCCGTACTTGGCCTCAATCCACATGCCGGCGAAAACGGGCACATCGGGCGCGAGGAAATCGACACCATCATCCCGGTCATTCACAGCCTGCGCCGGGAAGGCATGCAATTGCTGGGCCCGCTGCCGGCGGACACGGCGTTCGTTCCTGCCCAGCGCGCGCGTTACGATGCCGTATTGGCGATGTATCACGATCAGGCCTTGCCGGTGCTCAAGAGCGAAGCTTTCGACCGCACCGTCAATATCACCCTTGGCCTGCCCTTCATCCGCACCTCCGTCGATCATGGCACCGCGCTCGATCTTGCCGGTACCGGCAAGGCCGATCCGGCCAGCCTGATCGCCGCAGCGCGCCTGGCGCTGGACCTGGCCGCGCGCCGCCACTCATCATGAACAGCCCTGCCCGTCCCAAGAAAAGTTTTGGCCAGCATTTTCTGCATGAGCGCCGCTATATCGAGCGCATCGTGGCCGCCATTTCACCGCGCGCCGATGATTTCCTGGTGGAAATCGGGCCGGGTGAAGGCGCCCTGACGTTTCCGCTGCTGACTGCCGCCGGCAAGCTCACCGCCATCGAACTGGACACTGACCTGATCCCTCGCCTGCAGCAACAGGCGGCAGGCATCGGCGAGCTGTCGATCGTGCATGCCGACGTGCTCAAGGTCGATTTCACCGCCATGGCGCAGCGCGCCGGCGTGGCGCGGCTGCGCGTCGCGGGGAATCTACCTTACTACATTTCCAGTCCGATCCTGTTTCATTGCATCGACCATGCAGCAGCGATTGCCGACATGCATTTCATGCTGCAGAAGGAAGTGGTCGATCGCATGGCGGCGGAGCCCGGCAGCAAGGTTTATGGAAGGCTATCGGTCATGTTGCAGCTGGCCTGCCATGTGGTGCCTTTGTTCGACGTGCCGCCCGGCGCGTTCCGGCCGCCACCCAAAGTGGATTCGTCGGTGGTGCGGCTGGTGCCGCTTGCGCCGCATGAACGTCACGATGCCGATCCCGTGCGACTGCATGCGATCGTCAAGGCGGCCTTCGCGCAGCGCCGCAAGACGCTGTCCAACGCGTTGCGGCAAGTGATGGACGCCGAGACGATCCGCGCCGCCGGCATCGATCCAAAAGTACGCGCCGAGGTCCTGGCGCCGATGGACTTTGTCGCGCTGGCCAAGGCAAGGGACGCGGTACCCGGCCCCCAGGCCGCGGAGTAAGACAAGCCCGCAGCGGCCTTCTCCCGCCAAACCATCGTGCGATCCGGGCCACGCGCCCAGCGCTTTCATTTTCCGGGTCTCGCATCCTTAAGTCCCGCTACAATGGCCGCATGAAAGACAAATCCCCCTACACGATCGACGTGCAGGTGCAAACCCGTTTTGTCCCTGACCAGTCCGCTCCCAACGAAAACCGCTACGTCTTCGCCTACACCATCAGGCTGCACAACGCAGGCGTGCTGCCGGCGCGCCTGCTTACCCGTCACTGGGTGATCACGGATGCCAATGGCAAGGTAGAAGAGGTGTTTGGCGAAGGCGTGGTGGGCGAACAGCCGTGGATGCGTCCGGGCGACGACTACGAATACACTTCCGGTGCCGTGCTGGAAACGGCCGTCGGCACCATGCAAGGCAGCTACCAGATGATGGCCGACGACGGCACGCGTTTCGAGGCGCCGATTCCGAGCTTCACGCTATCCATCCCCCGTACGTTGCATTGATCGAGGCATCGCTCATGACACGCGCGTGGCACATGTCCGAGGTAACGCACTGATGGCCGTTTACGCAATCGGCGACGTGCAGGGTTGCTATCCGGAATTGCAGCGCTTGTTGGAAAAACTGCGCTTCGATCCGGCTGCCGACCAACTGTGGTTCTGCGGCGACCTGGTCAATCGCGGCGGTCAATCGCTGGACGCGCTGCGCCTGGTGCATTTGTTGCGGAACAACTCGGTAGTGACGCTGGGCAACCACGACCTGAGCTTGCTGGCCATCGGGCAGCGCAAGCAGGATGCGCAGGCACGCGTGAATCCGGAATTGCGCGAAGTGCTGTTTGCCGAAGACGCGCCGATCCTGCTCGACTGGCTGCGCACGCAGAAACTGCTGCATCACGACGAGACGCTCGGCTGGACCATGGTGCATGCAGGGCTTGCACCAAGCTGGACGTTGAAGCAAGCCCAGCGTTGCGCCCTGGAAGTCGAACGCGAACTGTCCAGCCCGCGGCATCCGCGGCTACTGAAGAATCTGTTCGGCAACCGTCCGGCAGCATGGACCAGCCGCCTGCAAGGCATCGAGCGCATGCGCGCGTCGATCAACACGCTCACCCGCATGCGCTTCTGCGACGTCAACGGTCGCATCGACTTCGAAAGCAAGGGTGCCCCGGGCACTCAGAAACCCGGCATGTATCCCTGGTTTGAAGCACCGGGCATGCGCAAGCGCGACACGCGCATCGTATGCGGACACTGGTCGGCACTTGGCCGTTTCGCCGGCCTGGGGGTTTACGGCATCGATACCGGCTGCGTCTGGGGCGGCAAGCTCACCGCCTTGCGGCTGGATAGCGAGGAGCCGCAGTACATCACGGTGAATGCGGACCCCCATCGGAAGCGGACGCCCGGCGAGGATTGAGCGGCGGGGTGAGAGAAAGAGGCCGTATGTCGACCTCTGATTCTCTCACTCCCCTTTCCTGCTTTAGCTGAGCTGCCCGTGGCAGTGCTTGTATTTCTTGCCCGAACCGCACGGGCACGGATCATTGCGGCCCACCTTCGGGCCGGTGACCAAGGGCTCCATGGTGGCCGCGGCCTGCTGCGACGCCGGCCCGTCCATGCCCAGCACACCGCCCGCCGGAGCACCGCCGCCGCTGGCCTGCATCTGACGCGCCAGGCGTTCGGCCACGCGCTGCTGCTCGGCTTCCATCGCAGCGACTTCTTCCTCGCTGCGGATGCGGATGCGCGCGAGCATCTGGATCACTTCGGTCTTGATGCGCGCCAGCATCTGCGAGAACAGCTCGAAGGATTCGCGCTTGAAGGCCTGCTTGGGATCCTGTTGCGCATAGCCACGCAAGTAGATGCCCTGGCGCATGTAATCCATGCTGGCGAGATGTTCCTTCCAGGCGTTGTCCAGCACGCTCAGCATGATGTGCTTTTCCAGTTGGCGCATGGTTTCCGCACCGATCTGCTGCTCCTTGGCCTGGAACATCGCCTGGATCAGGTCGCGCACGTGCGCCAGCACAGTATCGGCATCCGCCTCCGATTGCTGTTCCAGCCAATGCTTGAGCTCGGCGGAAATGCCGAACTCGCTTTCCAGCTCGCGCTCGAGGCTAGCGATATCCCATTGTTCATCGATGCTGTCGGCCGGCACATAGCGACGTACCAGATCGGCAACGACGTCTTCGCGGATGTCGGCGATGGTGGCCGAGACGTCCTCTTCTTCCAGCAGCTCGTCGCGCTGGCGGTAGATCACCTTGCGCTGGTCGTTGGCGACGTCGTCGTATTCGAGCAGGTTCTTGCGGATGTCGAAGTTGTGCTGCTCGACCTTGCGCTGCGCCTTTTCGATCTGCCGGCTGATCATGCGATCTTCCAGCGCCTCGTCTTCCTTCATGCCGAAGCGCTTCATCCAGCGAACCAGGCCTTCGCCGCCGAAGATGCGCAGCAGGTTGTCCTGCAGCGACAGATAAAAGCGCGAGGAGCCGGGGTCGCCCTGGCGGCCGGAACGGCCGCGCAACTGATTGTCGATGCGGCGGGATTCGTGGCGTTCGGTACCAACGATGTGCAAGCCGCCGGCGGCAATGACTTGCTCGTGGCGCTTCTGCCATTCCGATTTCACGCGCGCACGGTCGGCATCGCTGGCATCTTCACCCAGCGCCTGCAATGCCGCTTCCAGGCTGCCGCCCAGCACGATGTCGGTACCGCGGCCGGCCATGTTGGTGGCGATGGTGACGGCGCCAGGCATGCCGGCATTGGCCACGATGTGCGCTTCGCGTTCGTGCTGCTTGGCGTTGAGCACTTCGTGCGGAATCTTTTCCTTGCGCAGCAGGTTGGACAAGAGCTCCGATACGTCGATCGAGGCGGTACCGACCAGCACCGGCTGGCCGCGCTTGTGGCAATCGCGGATGTCCTCGATCACTGCCTTGTACTTCACGTCCTGGCCAAGGAACACCATGTCCGAGTTGTCCTTGCGGATCATCGGCTTGTGGGTGGGAATCACCACCACTTCCAGGCCGTAGATCGTCTGGAACTCGTACGCTTCGGTGTCCGCCGTACCGGTCATGCCGGCCAGCTTCTTGTACATGCGGAACAGATTCTGGAAGGTGACCGTGGCCAGCGTCTGGTTCTCGCGCTGGATCGGCACGCCTTCCTTCGCCTCGACCGCCTGGTGCAGGCCGTCGGACCAGCGGCGCCCCTGCAAGGTGCGGCCGGTGAATTCGTCGACGATGATCACTTCGCCGTCGCGCACGATGTAATCCACATCGCGCTGGTAGATGGCATTGGCGCGCAGCGCCGCATTGAGGTGGTGCACGACCGCCAGGTTGCGCGCGTCGTACAGGCTGCTTTCCGGATCGATCACCTTGGCCTGCTGCAGCAGTTCCTCGGCGTGCTGCATGCCCTCTTCGGAGAGGTGCACCTGCTTTTGCTTTTCGTCGACCCAGTAATCGCCCGGGCCGTCTTCCAGTTCCTGGCGCGTCATGCGCGGCACGATCTTGTTCACCGCGATGTAGAGCTGCGGAGAATCTTCGGCCGGACCTGAGATGATCAGCGGCGTGCGCGCCTCGTCGATCAGGATCGAGTCCACTTCGTCGACGATGGCGTAGTGCAGGCCGCGCTGTACGCGCTGCTCCCTGGACAAGGCCATGTTGTCGCGCAGGTAATCGAAGCCGAATTCGTTGTTGGTGCCGTAGGTGATGTCCGCCGCATAGGCCGCATGCTTGTCGGACTGATCCATGCCCGGATACACCACGCCCACGCTCATGCCGAGGAAGTTGTAGAGCTTGCCCATTTGCGCGGCGTCGCGCTTGGCCAGGTAGTCGTTGACGGTAACGACGTGGGTACCCTTGCCCTCAAGCGCGTTGAGGTACACCGGCGCGGTGGCTACCAGGGTCTTGCCTTCGCCGGTGCGCATTTCGGCGATCTTGCCCATGTGCAGCACCATGCCGCCGATCAGCTGCACGTCGTAGTGCCGCATGCCGAGTACGCGCTTGGCGCCTTCGCGCACCACCGCAAAGGCTTCGGGCAGCAGTTTGTCGAGCGTCTCGCCGCTGGCGAGGCGCTGCCTGAATTCTTCGGTCTTGCCGCGCAGGGCCTCGTCGCCGAGCTTCTCGAACTCAGGCTCAAGCGCATTGATGCGCGCGACGGTTTTGGACAGCTGGCGCAGTACTCGGTCGTTACGGCTGCCAAAGAGGCTCGTCAGGGCACGATTAAGCATCGATCTTCCGGATCTGGAAACTGAGGGAGCCCACCGGCGCGTGTCCGGGCGGGCAAAGGCTTGATGATACTAGGGTCCGCCGGGTATCCCAAACGCGGGAAATCGCGGCGAACCCGCGAACTACGCACAGGGGTGGCGGTACGCGGTCCCGCTTTCAAGGGCTCCGCCGTGGGTGCGCCAGGGTTTGCTCAGCGATGGTTCTTGACGTACGCGAGCGGATTGACCACGCGGCCGTTATGCCAGACCTCGAAGTGCACGTGCGAACCGGTAGAGCGGCCGGTGGAGCCGGCCTGGGCGATCTCCTCGCCCACGCGCACATGCTGGCCGGGGCGCACCAGCAGCTTGCTGTTGTGCGCGTAACGGGTCATGTAGCCGTTGCCGTGGTCGATTTCCACCACGTTGCCGTAACCGTTGCGCACCCCGGCATAGGTCACCATGCCCTCGGCCACGGTGCGCACCGGGCTGCCGTAGGGCACGGCGATGTCCAGGCCGGTGTGGCGGGCAGCGAGCCCATCAAAGGGATCGGTACGAACGCCAAAGTAAGAAGAGATATACCCGTCTGCGGGCATGCCGGTGGGCTTGAGGTTGGAATCGATGCGCGCATTCAACAGCAGGCTCTGCATCGCGCTCAGTTGTGCCTGCTGTGTTTCGAACTGGCTCGCCAGCTGGCTGATCCCGGCATCCAGCGTCTGCGGCAAGGCATAGGCGCTGCTGCCATCGGTGACTTCCACACCACCGACGGGCGGGAGCTGGTCGAAGTTGAATTCATTGCTATCGAGCTTGCCTACCTGCACCAGGCGTTCGCCCAGGGCATTGATGCGCGTGGCCTGGGCTTGCAGCTGGCCAAGCTTGATGGCCAGTGCATCGAGCTGGCGGTGCGCGTCTTCGCGCAACTCGCCCAGCTGCTTGTCCTGCATCTTCACCTGCTGATGCAGCGAGTCGATTTCGACCAGTGCGCGGTGGCGCGGACTTGCCACTGCCAACGCAATGCCGGCACCGACACTCGCCACGGCCAGCACGATGGCCGCGCCGATTCCGCATACACGCCAGCGCAAACGGGAATTGGTGAGGTCCAGGGTTTTTGGCACCTTCCCGGCGCGAGAGACGAGTATGATCTGCATGTCGTTTCCGGTTCGAATTTTTTACCACTAGATGCAACGCGAAGTTCCCGCTTCCCACCGCTCCGGCCATGGGCCCCAGCCCATTACCGAAGTCGGTCCTGTTGCTGCGCTGGCCCGCAAGGCTGGCAAGCTGGAAGCATTGGACCGCGCATTACGCCAGACGTTGCCATCGCCCCTGCGCGAGCAGGTCAGATTCGCGAATCTGCGCGACGACCGCCTTGTTTTCCTGGCTTCCTCGCCGGCCTGGGCATCGCGTCTGCGCCTGCTGCAGGCGCAAATCCTCGCTGCCGCACGCGCCATCGGCGCAGATGCCAGCTCAGTTACCGTGAAAGTGGCCCCCCTTCCTCCGCCTGACCCTCAGCCGGAAAAATCAAAACCGCTTTCGGCCGCTGCAGCACTTCACCTGAAGGCCGCCGCGGGTTCCATCCAGGACCCCGAGTTACGGGCAATGTTCCTGGAGCTGGCGTCCGTCGCCGAAACCGCTAGTTCCACCCCCTCCGCAGCGCCCTGAGCTGCAGGCGCCTGGTACCGACGAGGCGAACAACCGCCTGGCCCGGTGCGGAAGTCGGTTTTATACCATGGCCGCCCCCAGCCAGGTCTCTATGCCGCGTCGTGATAACGTGAACCCAGGGACGACGAAAGTGTGACGCAGTCCACAAAATGAAAAGACCGGGCACAGAGGCCCGGTCCGGAGGTAGGGATTTGGCGTTTTGTCAGATCGCCTGGGCGGGATGCGCGTAGGAGATCGGGGCGGTGGCCGGATCGTCCTGGTAACTGACCTCTTCCCATGCCGTGGCGTCGGCCATCAGCGTGCGCAGCAGCTTGTTGTTCAACTCGTGCCCGGACTTGTGGGCGTAATAGGCGCCGATCAGGCTGTGGCCGAGCAGGTAGAGATCGCCGATCGCATCGAGGATCTTGTGCTTGACGAATTCGTCTTCGTAGCGAAGGCCGTCTTCATTGAGCACGCGGTAGTCATCGAGCACCACCGCGTTGTCCATCGAGCCGCCGAGCGCGAGGTTGTGTTCGCGCAGCATCTCGATGTCGCGCATGAAGCCAAAGGTACGCGCGCGGCTCACTTCCTTGACGAAGGAGGTGGTGGAGAAGTCGATCTCGGCGCGCGAGGTGCGCTTGGAGATGATCGGGTGGTTGAACTCGATCGAGAAACCGACCTTGAAGCCTTCGAACGGCTCGAAACTGGCCCATTTGTCGCCTTCCTGCACCTTCACCGGCTTCTTGATGCGGATGAAGCGCTTCGGCGCGGACTGCTCTTCGATGCCGGCCGACTGCAGGAGGAAAACGAACGGACCCGCGCTGCCGTCCATGATCGGCACTTCCGGTGCGGACAGGTCGACATACGCATTGTCGATACCCAGGCCCGCCATCGCCGATAACAGATGCTCCACCGTTGAAACACGTACGTCACCGTTCACCAGCGTGGTGGACAAACGTGTGTCGCCCACGTGATCGGGACGCGCGTGAATTTCAACCGGAGGATTGAGATCGGTGCGACGGAAGACGATGCCGGTATTCGGTGCCGCCGGGCGCAACGTCATGTAGACCTTGTCGCCGGTATGCAGACCGACGCCGGTGGCACGAATGATGTTCTTCAACGTACGCTGCTTAATCATTTATTGGGTACCTATGGGGGCAGCAGCCAATTCGAGCTGGGATGCTAACACAGTCTTAACCTGCGGAAAAACAAACCGTACCGTATTGAACGGTCAATCCTTCATTTTCCTTTCATCAAATAATGCGAGTCATTCGCATCCCGATGCTGCAAGCACCATAGGCAAATCAAGTACTTGCGATTCGACACGAAACCCCGCGCCGGGGACGGGAAGATCCGGCAACGGGATTTCGGACCGGCGGCAGGGAATTTGGCCCATGCCCGCCAATCGTGCGCCATCCTTCAGGGCCACACTGCCTATCGCATTCAACGCATGAACGCGACGCCAGCCGACATCAGTGGATGTCCCCCCTTATCGCTGCCGGCACGCCGGCGGCAATCAGGCAGCGGACAGGGAGGATACCCTCCTCGCCCGGCACAGGGAACACTGACAAGTTAATGCGTCGTTAGTTCATGCTCTTCACCCTTTTTCACACTTTTGATGCGCTCCCGGGCGGTTAGTCGGCCTGGCGGCGCAAAAAGGCGGGGATATCCAGGTAGTCGAAGCTCGGATCGGCACTCTTGGCCGGACCCTCGCCACCACGCGGATTGCTCGCCACCACTTCTGGGTGCGCATAGTCGACCACTTCGTTGCCGGTCCCGGTGCGCAGCACCATCGGCCGCGGGCGCTGGCGCATTTCCACCTGCTGGCCGGCGGCGACCCGCTGCACGGGCTGGCGCGCGGCGGCGCGGTTGAGGCCGGTCGCCACCACCGTCACGCGCACGTCGTCCTGCATTTCCGGATCCAGCGAGGTACCGATCACCACCGTGGCGTCTTCGCTGGCGAAGTCGTGGATGATGCGGCCGATTTCGTCGAATTCGCGCATCGACAGGTTCGGACCGGCGGTGACGTTCACCAGGATGCCGCAGGCGCCGTTGAGGTTGACGTCTTCCAGCAGCGGGTTGTTGATCGCCGCTTCTGCTGCCGCCTGGGCACGGTCGTCGCCGCGGGCCGTACCCGAACCCATCATCGACAGGCCCATTTCGCTCATCACCGTGCGCACGTCGGCGAAGTCGACGTTGATCAGGCCCGGTGCCGTGATCAGGTCGGCGATGCCCTGCACCGCACCCAGCAAGACGTCGTTGGCAGCCTTGAAGGCATTGAGCAGGGTCACTTCGCGGCCCAGCACCGAGAGCAGCTTCTCGTTCGGCACCGTGATCAGCGAATCGACGTGCTGGGACAGGTCCTCGATACCCTTCAGCGCGACCTGCATGCGGCGGCGGCCTTCGAACGGAAACGGCTTCGTCACCACCGCCACCGTCAGGATGCCCTTCTCTTTCGCCAGCTGCGCCACCACGGGGGCTGCGCCCGTGCCGGTGCCACCACCCATGCCGGCGGTGATGAACACCATGTCGGCGCCTTCGAGCATTTCCTCGATGCGCTCGCGATCTTCCAGCGCGGCCTGACGGCCGACTTCCGGATTGGCGCCTGCACCCAGGCCTTTGGTGACGTTGGCACCCAGTTGCAGGTGCATGCGCCCGCCGCAGCCCTTCATGGCCTGTGCATCGGTATTGCACACCACGAAGTCGACGCCTTCGATGTTGGAGTTGAGCATGTGCGCAACCGCGTTGCCGCCGCCGCCGCCCACGCCAATGACTTTGATCACCGCATTCGGTGCCAGTTTTTCGACCAGTTCAAACATTTCCCGTCCTCCGTAGAGCTTCGTTGTCGTTGTAACCATGGGTCGACTCCTGTCTCCCCGTGGTGGTGAGCGAACCTCCATTCGCCCTGGCTGCGCCTCCTGCGCCACCTAACCCTTTCGTTTCTAGAAATTCTTGGTGATCCAGGTTCGCAATCGATCGACCAGGCCACCGACGCTGCTGCCCGCCGGACCGCTGGCGCGCATGCCGCCGTTGCGTGCGCCGTGCAGCAGCAAGCCCACGCCGGTGGAATGCAGCGGATTGGCGATCACTTCGCCCAGCCCGACCACGTGCTGGGGTACGCCGATGCGCACCATCTTGTGGAAGATCTCTTCGGCCAGCTCCAGCGCACCTTCCATGCGCGACGCGCCGCCCGTAAGCACCACGCCCGCAGCGACCAGGCTGTCGTAGCCGGAACGGCGCAATTCGTCCTGCACCATTTCGAAGATTTCCTCGTAGCGCGCCTGCACGCTCTGCGCGAGCGACTGGCGCGCCAGCCGGCGCGGCGGGCGATCGCCCACGCTCGGCACCTGGATGGTTTCTTCCGCGTGCGCGAGCTGCGCCAGCGCACAGGCGTACTTGATCTTGATTTCCTCGGCATGCGCGGTGGGCGTGTGCACGCCGTAGGCGATGTCGTTGGTCACCTGGTCGCCGCCCACCGGCAGCGACTTGGTGTAACGGATCGCACCCTGCGTATAGATCGCGATGTCGGTGGTGCCCGCGCCGATGTCGACCAGGCACACGCCCAGTTCGCGCTCGTCATCGGTGAGCACGGACTTGGCGCTCGCCACCGCCGAGGGCACCAGTTCGTCGACGGAAAGCCCGCAGCGCTGGATGCACTTGCTGATGTTCTGTACCGCCGCGGCGGCGCCGGTCACCAGGTGTACCGACGCCTCCAGGCGCACGCCGCTCATGCCCACCGGCGAGCGGATGCCGTCCTGGCCGTCGATGCGGTATTCCTGCGACTCCTTATATAAGACCTTGCGGTCCGCCGGGATCGCCACCGCGCTGGCCGCTTCCAGCACCTGGTCGAGATCGCCCGGCGCCACTTCGCGGTCGCGGATCGCCGCCGTACCGTGCGAGTTGCGCGTTTCCAGATGGCTGCCGGAGATCGAGGCATACACCGAGCGAATGTCGCAGCCGGCCATCAACTCGGCTTCCTCCACCGCGCGCTGGATCGAGTGCACGGTGGATTCGATGTCTACCACCGAGCCCCGCTTCATGCCGCGCGACACGTGCGAGCCGATGCCGATCACTTCGATCGGCTCGCCCGGTTCGTACTCGCCCACGATCGCCACCACTTTCGAGGTGCCGATGTCGAGGCCAACGACCAATTGCTTTTCACTTTTGCCTTTCATGTGCGTGGCGTGCCTCCGGCAGTCGGAGCGGTCGGGGCGGCCGTCACTTGCGGCCATTTCACGGCAAAGCCGTTGGTGTAACGAAGATCGGCGTACTCGAAACTCTGCGGATGTCCCGCAGCCACCTGCGGATACACATCGAGGAAGCGGCGCAGGCGACCGCCGGCCTGGTTGCGGTCGCCGATCACGATCTGCGCGCCGGTGTCGGTGCTCACGCTCCAGCTGCCACGGTCGGTCAGCGCGACGCCGGTGATCTTCAGATGCGTGCCGGTGAATGCCTTCTGCACGTCGGCAAAGAAACTCACCACTTCGGCCAGGTGATCGTCCGGGCCGCGCAGATCGGGAAGCAGGTTGTAATCGGCTGCGTCAGGCACGCTGAACACCTTGCCTTCGCGGCTGATCAATTGATTGCCGTTCCAACGCGCAAACGGCTGGCGCTCGTACACGCGCAGCAGCAAGGTATCCGGCCAGCGCTTGCTCGCCTCCACCGACTCCACCCACGGCAGCGCGGCCACCGCCTTCTGTACACCGTCGAGGTTCAATGCAAAGAAGCCTTTGCCCAGGCGCGGTTGCACGGCGGCGCGGATCTGCTCCGCACTCACGTGCTTGAACTCGGCCTGCACCGTCAGCTGGGTGACCGGCCAGCGGTCGGCGGCAAACCAGCCGCTCAACACGCCGACGATCGGCGTGACCACCAGGGCGATGGCCAGCAACCAGGCGACGAGGCGAATGCTTCCCCTCATTGCGCCTCCCCGAAACTGGTTTCCAGCACGCGCCAGCACAACTCCTGATAATCGATGCCGGCGACGGCCGCGGCCTTGGGCACCAGCGAATGCGAGGTCATGCCCGGCGCGGTGTTCACTTCCAACAGCCAGTTGCGGCCTTGGCGGTCGCGCATCACGTCGACGCGGCCCCAACCGGCGCAGCCCAAGGCGTCGAAGGCTTCCAGCGCAAGCGCGCGCAAGGAGGCCTCGGCTTCGCCTTCCAGGCCTGGACAGATGTAGCGCGTGTCTTCGGCGATGTACTTGGCGTTGTAATCGTAGAACGCGCCCTTCGGCACGATATGGATGCTTGGCAATACCTGGCGCCCGAGAATGCCGACCGTCAGCTCGTCGCCCTCAATCAGCGTTTCCATCAGCAGGTCGCCCGGATACTTCGCGGCCAAGGCCACGGCGGCATCCAGATCCTTTTCTTCGAACACGCGCGTCACGCCCACGCTGGAGCCTTCGCAAGCGGGCTTCACGATCAGCGGAAAACCGATTTCCTGCGCCGCGGCGTGCACGTCGGCGCCGCGTGGCAGCGCCACGAACTTCGGCGTCGGCAAGCCCAGCGATTGCCACACGCGCTTGGAACGCGTCTTGTCCATCGACAGCGCGGAGCCCAGCACGCCCGAACCGGTGTACGGGATATGCAAGGATTCCAGCGCGCCTTGCAGCACGCCATCTTCGCCGCCGCCATGCTGGCCATGCAGGATGTTGAACACGCGTGCGAAGTGGCCGGCGCGCAGCGCATCCAGCAAGGCCGGGATGCCGTCGATCGCCTGCGCATCCACGCCACGCGCCTTCAGCGCATCCAGTACGTTGCGGCCGGAGTCGAGCGATACCTCGCGCTCGGCCGAGCTGCCGCCCATCACCACGGCGACGCGGCCAAATTGGGCGGGATCGTTGATCTTTCTCATGTCTCGCTCGTCCTCAAGTGGCCCGCCTTCGCCAGTTCCACCGCTGCCGCGCCGATGTCGCCGGCACCGAGCAGCAGCAGCAGGTCACCGTCGTGCAACAGTGCCGGCAAGGTGTCTTTCAATTCGCGGGGATGATTGATCAGCACCGGATCGACCTTGCCGCGTGCGCGTACGGCGCGCGCCAGGGCACGGCCATCTGCGCCGGCAATCGGTGCTTCGCCGGCCGGATAGACCTCGGTAAGCACCAATACGTCGGCTTCCGCCAGCACATTGGCAAAATCGTCGAGCAGATCGCGCGTGCGGCTGTAGCGATGCGGCTGGAAACCCACCACCAGGCGCCGCTCCGGCCAACCGCCGCGCGCCGCCGCGAACACGGCCGCCAGCTCCCGCGGGTGGTGGCCGTAATCATCGACCAGCATCACCTTGCCGTGATCGATGGCGATGTCGCCGCGCCGATGGAAACGGCGGCCGACGCCCTGGAAATGCCGCAACGCATGCGCTATCGCATCGGCCTCCACCCCGAGCTGCCAGCCGATCGAGGCAGCCGCCAGCGCGTTGAGCACGTTGTGCCGCCCCGGCAGATTGAGCGTCACCGGAATAGGCTTGGCCACGCTTGGCAGCAGCAGATCGAAATGCATCTCGAAACCCTGCTGCTGCACGTTGGCCGCACGCACGTCCGCATGCGCCGTGTCGATGCCGTAGGTCATCACGCGGCGCGCGGTGATCTTGGCCAGCTCGGCCACTTCCGGATCGTCCACGCACAGCACGGCCAAGCCGTAGAACGGTAGGCGATGCAGGAAGTCGGAGAACGCTCTGCGCACCAGCGCAAAGTCGCCCTGGTAGTTCTCCAGATGGTCGGCATCGATGTTGGTGACCACCGCGATCACCGGCGACAGCAACAGGAACGAACCGTCCGATTCGTCCGCTTCGGCCACCAGGTACTGGCCGGTGCCCAGCCGCGCATTCGCACCGGCGGCATTGAGCTGCCCGCCGATCACGAAGGTGGGATCGTAATTGGCCTCGGCCAGGACGCTTGCAACGAGGCTGGTGGTGGTGGTCTTGCCGTGCGTGCCGGCAATCGCGATACCGCGCCGGAAACGCATCAGCTCGCCCAGCATTTCCGCACGCGGAATCACCGGAATGCGCGCTTCACGTGCCGCGACCAGTTCGGGGTTGTCACCACTGATCGCGCTGGATGTCACCACCACGTCGGCATCGCCGACATGCGCCGCGGCATGCCCGATGCGCACGTCGATGCCGAGCCCGCGCAAGCGTTGTGCGGTCGGCGATTCGCTGCGATCCGAACCGGACACGGCGTAGCCGAGATTGTGCAGCACTTCGGCAATGCCGCTCATGCCCACGCCGCCGATGCCGATGAAGTGCACGCGGCGGAACGTGCTCATGAGGTCTTCATGGGCAAGCAGGCGGCGCGGCGTCATGCGGCCACCTCCATGCAGGCGCGCGCGATATCCGCGGCGGCGTCCGGCTTGGCCAGGGTGCGCGCGGCTTCCGCCATCGCCAGCAGCTTGGCGCGATCGCCCAGCAATGCAGCCAAACGCTGCGCCAAATCATTCGTCTTCAAATCACGTTCCTGGATCAATTCGGCAGCACCGGCAGCGACCAGTGCTTCGGCATTGCGGGTCTGGTGGTCGTCTACCGCGTGCGGGAAAGGCACCAGCACCGCGCCCAGTCCGCACGCCGTCAGCTCGGCCAAGGTCAGCGCGCCGGCGCGGCACACGGCCAGATCCGCCCATGCATAGGTGCCGGCCATGTCTTCGATAAACGGCACGATGCGCGCTTCCACGCCGGCGTCGGCATACGCCTTGCGCGCTTCGTCGATGCCGCGGTTGCCGCACTGGTGCAGCACTTCCGGCCGCTGTTCGGCAGCGATGTGCGCCAGCGCCTGCGGCACGGAGGTGTTCAAGGCGCGCGCGCCCAGGCTGCCGCCCAGCACCAGCAGACGCGGTTTGCCGTTGCGCTCAGCCATGCGCTGGGCCGGCGAAGGCAATGACGCGATCGCGCTGCGCACCGGATTGCCCACCCACTGCGCATTCGGCAATACATCGGCAAAACCGGCCATCACACGCTGCGCATGTTGCGCCAGCTTGCGGTTGGTGAAGCCCGCCACCCGATTCTGCTCATGCACCAGCAGCGGACGCCGCAGCAGGCGCGCCGCCACGCCGCCAGGACCGGCTACATAACCGCCCATGGACAGCACGCTGCGCGGCTTCAGTCGGCGCAACACCGCCAGCGAAGACAGCAGCGCACGCAGCAGCATCCACGGCGCGAGCAGGCGGGTCTTCAAGCCTTTGCCTCGCAGGCCGCCCACGGCAACCGTATGCAGTTCGATGCCGTGTGCGGGCACCACCTTGGTTTCCATGCCGCCTTCGGCGCCCAGCCATACCACCGGCACGCCCTGCGCGCGCAGCGTTTCGGCCACGGCCAGGCCGGGGAAGATGTGGCCGCCGGTGCCACCGGCCATGATGAGAACGGGCGCTTCGCTTGCCCGCCGGGAATCGTCAATCGTCAATCGTGAATCGGGCGAGCGCATGGCAGCCCGCTCCGACTGACTATTCATGGCCAGCGTACTGCTTGTGAAATCGAAGCCCGACAGCAGCGGGCTTGCCGCGCTTTTGCGATTCCCGAATCCCGATTCCCGATTGACGTTGGCCATCATGCCGCCACCGCCTCGCGCTCGCGCGCGTTGTTCGGGTTCGCATCCGGTGCAGCAGCGGCCGGCACGCGCGTGGCCATCTGGCGCGCATCGAGCGCGCGATAGATTTCGTAGGTGGCCCGCAGCAGCACGCCTGCCATCGCGCAAGTCAGCGCAATCGAGGAACCGCCGTAGCTGATCAGCGGCAAGGTCAGACCCTTGGTCGGCAATGCACCGAGATTCACGCCGATCGACACCATGGTCTGCAGACCGATCATCAGCGAGATGCCGAAGGCGATGTAGCCAGCGAAACGCTGGCCGACTTCCACGCCCTTCAAACCCACGTGCAGGCCGCGCCATACGACCAGCGCAAACAGGCTCATCACCGCAATGACGCCGGCCAGGCCAAGCTCTTCGCCAATCACCGCAAAGATGAAGTCGGTATGCGCCTCGGGCAGATAAGACAATTTCAGCACGCTGGAACCCAGGCCCACGCCGGTCCATTCGCCGCGGCCGATCGCCATCAGCGACTGTGTCAGCTGGAAGCCGTCATCGAACGGATGCGCCCAGGGATTCATGAACGACGTCAGCCGCTTCATGCGGTAGCTTTCGCTGGTCGCCGCCACCGCCAGCAGGGGCATCAGCGGCAAGCCCATCAGGAACAGGAAGATCGGCCGCGCACCGCCCAGCCACACCATCGCAATGGTGACGGCGATGATCAACGTGGCGGAACCAAAATCCGGCTGCGCCAGCAGCAACAGCACCATCACGCCGGATACCGCGAGCGGCTTGATCAGCCCCATGAAGCGCGTTTCGATGCTTTCGCGATGACGCACCAGATAGCTGGCCAGATACACCACCAGGATCAGCTTCACCGCCTCGACCGGCTGGAACGAAGTGACGATCAGGTTGAGCCAGCGCCTGGCGCCGTTGATCTTCATCCCGAGATGCGGCACGAACACCGCCAGCAGCATGATGAAGGCCACCAGCATCAGGAAGAACGCATGCTTTTCCAGTTCCTTCAGCTCGGTGCGCATGGCGATGCCGGCAGCGACGGCGCCGATGGAGAGAAACAGCAGGTGCTTCTTCAGGTAATAGAACTCGCCGAAATGCGAGCTGTCGGCCACGGCGATCGAACTCGACGTCACCATCACGACACCCACGCAGGCAAGACCGACCAGGGCCACCAGCAGCGGCAAGTCGAACTTGCCGCGCGGGCCCTGCCGGCGCTTTGCTTGCGTTGTGTCAAACACGGCATACCTCCCGTCGGCGGTGTGCGTAAATCGGGAATCGGGAATCGTCAATCGCGAAAAAACATGCCGGCTGCGGATGCCGTGGCGCCATGCGGGTACGACAGTGCCTCAGGCTGGCCTGAACACTATTTACGATTCCCGATTGACGATTCACGGCCGTCATCAACGCACCTTCAACGTCGCCAAACCAATCAACACCAGCACCACGCTGATGATCCAGAACCGCACGATCACCCGTGGCTCGGGCCAGCCTTTCAATTCGAAGTGATGATGGATGGGCGCCATGCGGAAGATGCGCTTGCCGGTCAGCTTGAAGCTGGCGACCTGCATCATCACCGACACCGTTTCCATCACGAACACGCCGCCCATGATCAGCAGCACGATTTCCTGCCGCACGATCACCGCAATGGCCGCCAGCGCCGCGCCAATCGCCAGCGCACCGACATCGCCCATGAACACCTGCGCGGGATAGGTGTTGAACCACAGGAATCCCAACCCCGAGCCGGCCAGGGCGCCACAAAAGATGGCCAATTCGCCGGCGCCGGGAATCGAGGGAATGCCCAGGTACTCGGAAAACACGCGGTTGCCGGCCAGATACGCGAAGATGCCCAGCGCACCCGACACCAGCACGGTCGGCATGATCGCGAGGCCGTCGAGACCGTCGGTGAGGTTCACCGCGTTGGAGAAACCCACGATCATGAAATAGGCGAGCACCACGAAGAAGACGCCCAACGGCACCGCCACGTGCTTGAACACCGGCACATACAGAGCGGTTTCCGCAGGGATATTGGCGGTATGGAACAGAAACCATGCCGCGCCAATGCCGAACACCGACTGCCAGAAATACTTCCAGCGCGAGGCGAGGCCGCGGCTGTCTTTCAAGACCAGCTTGCGGTAATCGTCGTAGAAACCGATCGCGCCGTAGCAGAGCAGCACCAGCAGCACCAGCCACACGTAGCGGTTGCTCAGGTCCACCCACAGCAAGGTGGCGATGGCCACTGCGAGCAGGATCATCACGCCGCCCATGGTGGGCGTGCCGGCCTTGGAAAGATGCGTTTGCGGACCTTCCTTGCGCACCACCTGGCCGGCCTTGAGCGCGGCCAGCTTGCGGATCAGCGCGGGACCGAACAGCAGCGAGATCGCCATGGCGGTAAGCGCCGCCATGATCGTGCGGAAAGTGATGTACTGGAACAGGTGCGGCGTGGCGAAATGCCGTGCGAACCATTCGGCCAGTTCAAGCAGCATCGTGTGCGCCCCCCTTCGAATCACCGCGCATGAGCGCGGCCACCACCTGTTCCATCGCGGACGAATGCGAGCCCTTCACCAGGCAGGTGACGCCGGCATGCAGCTCGGCGCGCAGTGCGTCGGTCAGCGCGGTCTTGTCGGCAAAATGCCGGCCACCCGCGCCGAACGCCTCCACGGCGGCCTCGCTCAAAACCCCTACCGCGTACAGCCGATCGATGCCGCACTCGCGCGCGTGACGGCCCACGCCGGCATGCGCTGCGCGCGCTTCCGCACCCAGTTCGGCCATGTCGCCCAACACCAGCCAACGTTCGCCCGTCGCCAGTGCCAGCGTGTCGATCGCCGCATGCACCGAGCTGGGGTTGGCGTTGTAACTGTCGTCGATCAGGGTCCAGCCGCGCGGCATCTCGATGCGCTTGAGGCGGCCTTCGACGGCGCTGGCTTGCTCCAAGCCCGCCACGATGGTGTCCAGCGGTATGTCCAGCGCCAGTGCAATCGCGCTCGCGGCCAGGGCGTTGGCGACGTTGTGGCGGCCAGGCAGCGGCAATTGCACATCGGCGTCGCCGTGCGGCGTGCTCAGCACGAAATGGGAACCGTCGACGCGCTGCTCCAGAATTTCCGCACCGACGTCGGCCTTGTGGTTCAGGCCAAAACGCAGAATGCGGCGGCCACCGGCCAGCCCCATGAAGAAGCCGGCGAACGCATCGTCGGCGTTGATCACCGCCACACCGTCCGCCGGCAATGCGCGATAGAGCGCGCCCTTGGTTTCCGCCACCATCTCGATCGTACCCATCCGCTCAAGATGCGCGGGCGCGATGATGTTCACGAGGCCGATATCGGGCCGTGCGATGGCGGCCAGATAATCGATGTCACCCGGCTTGCCCGCGCCCATTTCGAGCACGGCGTATTCGGTATCTTCCGGCATCCACAGCAGCGTGAGCGGCAAGCCGATTTCATTGTTGAAGCTGCCGGTGTTCACATGCGTGCGGCCATGCCGCGACAGGATCGAGGCGGTGAGCGTCTTCACCGTGGTCTTGCCATTCGAACCGGTAATGCCGATCACCCGCGCATTGCGCTGCGCGCGTACGGCGCTCGCCAGATCGCCCAGCGCCAGTTCGGAACTCTTCACCTCGACCTGCGGCAGATCGCTTTCCACGCGATGCTCCACCAAGGCACCGACCGCGCCGCGCGCCTTCGCATCGGCGAGATAGGCATGGCCGTCCACCCGCTCGCCCTTGAACGCGACAAACAGATCGCCCGGCTTTACCTTGCGCGAGTCGATCGCGACGCCGGTCACCTCCGCGTCGGTGCCATGCATATGCCCGTGCGTCCACATGGCGATGGCACTCAAGCGCATCATGCGCGGGCCTCCAGCGCGAGGCGCGCGATCGCCATGTCGTCGAACGCACGCTTGCCGCCTGCGCCCTCCTGGTAAGTTTCGTGGCCTTTACCCGCAATCAACACCACATCTCCGGTATGCGCCATCTTCAGCGCCGAACGAATCGCGGCTTCGCGATCGCGCTGCACGATGGCAGCCTGCGGCCGCGTCATGCCGGCCAGAATCTGCGCGACGATCGCATCACCGTCTTCGCCACGCGGGTTGTCATCGGTGACGATGACGGCATCGGCCAGGCGTTCGGCAATCCCGCCCATCTGCGGGCGCTTGCCCGCATCGCGTTCGCCGCCGCAGCCAAACACACAGACCAGGCGCGCCTCACAATGCGCACGCAGCGCCGTGAGCGCCTGCTCCAGCGCGTCCGGCGTGTGGGCGTAATCGACCACCACCAGCGGCAGGCCGTGCAGGCCGCCGATGCGGTTCATGCGCCCGTTCACCGGTTCCAGCGCTTCGATCGCGCCAGCAATGCGCTCGAAGGACTCACCCAGCGCGCCAAGACAGCCGATCACCGCCAGCAGGTTCGCCACGTTGAAGCGACCGAGCAGTCGGCTGCGCATGCGCTTTTCACCCCAGGGGGTGCGCACGTTGAAGGCCACGCCTTCGGCAGAGGTAACGATGTCGCTCGCCACGACGTCGGCCTGCGGATCACCCGTACTGCTCAACCACCATCCGCGCACGCCGGCCGGCAGCTTGCGGGCCAGTTCGCGCCCAAAGGCATCGTCGATGTTGATCGCGGCGGCCTTGAGCCCTGGCCATACGAACAGCTTGGCCTTGGCGGCGCCGTAGGCTTCCATGCTGCCGTGGTAGTCCAGATGATCGCGCGTGAGATTGGTGAAGGCGGCCACTTCAAACGCCGTTGCCGCGACGCGTCCCTGTTCCAGCGCATGCGAGGACACTTCCATCGCCACGTGCGTCGCGCCATCGCGACGGAACTCGGCCAGCAGTTGCTGCACGGCAATCGCATCCGGTGTGGTGCGCTCGCCTTCGCGCAATTGCCCGTGCAGGCCTGCGCCGAGCGTGCCGATGGTGGCGGCGCGATGGCCGAGGTGCTCCAACGCCTGCGCCAGCAGTTGCACCGTGGAGGTCTTGCCATTGGTGCCGGTGACGCCCAGCACGCGCATCGCTTCGGAAGGCCGGCCGAAGAAGCGCGACGCGATCTCGCCGACGAAGGCGTGCAAGCCGTCGATCCACAATACCGGTACGCCCGGATCTTCCAGCTCGGCCGGTGCCGGCGTTTCGGCCAGCACCACGTTGGCGCCACGCTGCACCGCGCCGTGCGCGAAATCGATGCCGTGCCCGCGCGTGCCGCGCAGGGCGAAGAAGGCGTCACCGCGCTGCACTTTGCGCGAATCGAGCGCCAGCCCGGAAACGACGATGGGCCCTGCGGCCCTCGTTTCGGCGATGCCTTGCAAGAGGTGGTCGAGGCGCTGGCCGCTCATGGCTCGACGGCCTCCACGGCGGATTGATCGTCCTGCGGGTTCTGCGGCGGCGCGGTGCCCGCCAAGCCGCCGCCGGCTTGCAGCGGGCCGCCGACATACCAGCGCCCGATGTTGTCGGGCGGCACGTCCAGCAGGCGCAACGCGCCAGTCATTACGCTCTGGAAGACCGGCGCGGATACCACGCCGCCGTAGTACGCATTTCTCTTGGGATTGTTGATGACCACCACGCCGACCAGGCGCGGATCCGTAGCCGGCACAATGCCGGCGAACAGCGAGTTGTAACTGTTCTTGGCATAACCACCGCCGGATGCCAGATGCGCCGTACCGGTCTTGCCGGCCACGATGTAGTTGGCGATCTGTGCGCGCGTGGCCGAGCCGCCCGGCGCGGTCACCGTTTCCAGCATGTCCACCAGTTCGCGCGCGATGGTGGGCGAAATGATCTGCCGGCCTGCGTCCTCGCCGCCCTTGATGAAGGTGGGCGTATGCATCACGCCGCCGTCCGCCAGCGTGGCATAGGCCACTGCCAGCTGCAGCGGCGTGACGTTGAGGCCGTAGCCATAGGCCATGGTGGCTTTTTCGATCGGGCGCCAGCTGCGGCCTGGCCGCAGAAGACCGGCCGATTCGCCCGGAAAACCGCTGCCCGTGCTTTCGCCGAAGCCGAACGCGCGATAGGTGTCGTAGAGGAACTTGGTGTCCAGCGACAAGCCGATCTTGGCCGCACCGATGTTGCTGGACTTGGTCAGCACGCCGGTGGGCGTGAGCAAGCCGTTGCCGCCGGACTCCACGTCGCGGATGTCCTTGCCCATGAAGTACCAGTGGCCGTTGCCGGTATCGACCATGGGCGACGCGGGCGTGTACTTGCCGCTGGAAAGCGCCGCCGCCATGGTGAACGTCTTCATGGTCGAGCCGGGCTCGACCACGTCGGTGACGGTGCGGTTGCGGCGCGCAGCGGGCGAGCTTCCGGTGACCACGTTGGGGTTGTAGGTAGGCAGGCTCACCATGGCGAGAATCTCGCCGGTGCGAATGTCCAGGATCACCATTTCACCGGAATCGGCGTCCAGTTCATCCAACTGCTTTTTCAGTTCGCTATACGCAAGGAACTGGATGCGGCGATCGATACTGAGCGTAAGGTTCTGCCCCGGCTGCGGCGCATGCACCTGTTCCACATCTTCCACGATGCGGCCCATGCGGTCGCGGATCACGCGCTTGGCGCCCGGCTTGCCGGCCAGCCAGTTGTCGAAGGCCAGTTCCAGGCCTTCCTGCCCGTGGTCGTCGATATTGGTGAAGCCGAGCACATGGGCGGTCACCTCGCCCGACGGGTAGTAGCGCTTGTATTCGCGCTGGCCGTTCACGCCGGGCACGCTCAGCGCCAGCACGGCCTGCGCCGCCTCCGGGCTCATCTGCCGGCGCAGATAGGCAAAATCGCGATCGGCGCGCTGCTCCAGGTACGCCTTCAGGTCGTCCGCGGTGGTGCCCAAGGCCTGCGCCAAGGCCGGAATGCGGTCGGCGTTGTCGAGCACTTCCGACGGCACGCAGGTGATGGACACCATCGGCGTGGACACCGCCAGCGGCTCGCCGTTGCGATCGAAGATGGTGCCGCGCGACACGGCGATCGGCACCACGCGCAGGAAGCGCGCGTCGCCCTGGTCCTGATAGAACTGCTTGCGCACCACCTGCAGATCGAAGGCGCGCGCCACCAAGCCTGCCGAAGCAAGGCCGAGGATGCCGAAGACCAGCAGCATGCGCTTGCGCGCGCTGGGACCTGCTCCCTTGCGGCGCGCGGCGGACTTGGGCGTGACGGGCGGCAGGCGGTTCATTGCCGCACCAGCTGTACGTCCTGCGGACGTGGCGCGAACATGCCGAGCTTGGTGCGCGCTTCCGAATCGATGCGGCGCGGCTCGGCCCAGGTCGCCTGCTCCAGCTCGAGCTGGCCGTATTCGATGTTCAGCGCATCGCGGTCGCGTTGCAGCTGCGAAAGCTGCACGAACAGCGTGCGGCTCTGGTGGCGCGTCCACACCACGGCGATCGCGCTCACCAACACCGCGGCCAGCAGGATCAGCAGGCTGAAGATGCCGACGGCCCTCATGCCAGCTTCTCCGCCACGCGCAGCACGGCCGAGCGTGCACGCGGATTGGCGGCCTGTTCGGCCGCGGAAGGAAACTGCGCCTTGCCCACCGCCGCCAGCCGCGCCGGCGCCGCCGCGACCGGCGGCCCGCGGCGACTGCCTTGCACGCGGCCGGAATGGTCGCGGATGAACTGCTTCACCCGGCGATCTTCCAGCGAATGGAAGCTGATCACCGCCAGACGTCCGCCCGGCTTGAGCCGCTCCAACGCCGCCTCCAGCCCGCGCTCCACCGCTTCCAGCTCACCGTTCACGCGGATGCGCAGCGCCTGGAACGTACGCGTGGCCGGATGCTTGCCCGGCTCGCGGCGGCCGATCGCCCGCTCCACCAGCGCGGCGAGTTCACCGGTACGGGTGATGGGCGAGGTCTGGCGATGCTCGACGATGACGCGCGCAATCTTGCGGCTGAAGCGCTCTTCGCCGTAAACCCACAGCACGTCGGCGATCTCGCGCTCATCGGCGCGGGCGAGGAAATCCGCCGCGCTTTCGCCCCGGGTAGGGTCCATGCGCATGTCGAGCGGACCATCGGCCATGAAACTGAAGCCGCGGGAGGCTTCATCCAGCTGCGGCGAGGACACGCCCAGGTCGAACAGCACGCCGTCCAGACCTTGGGCCGTTTCGTCCCATTCGACCAGCGTGGAAAAGTTTGCATGGCGGATCGACACGCGCGGATCGGTGGCAAATGCCTGCTGCGCCATGGCGATCGCCTGCGGATCGCGATCCATCAGCAGCAGGCGGCCTTCGGGCCCGAGGCGCGACAGCACGGCGCGGGCGTGACCGCCGCGTCCAAACGTGCCATCGAGATAACGCCCGCCTGCCCGCACGGCGAGTCCCTCCACTGCTTCATCCAGCATCACCGGGATGTGCTGACGCTCAGCCATGCCGCCGCACCCCCGCTCTTGTTTGTGTCTGTCTGCACCTGACCGTCATGGTCAGAGCCGCAGGTCCGCCATGTCGTCGCTGATTTCGTCTTCGCCGATGGTCTGGCGGATCTTGGCCAGGTGGGCCTGTTCGCTCCACAGCTCGAACTTGTTGCCCATGCCCAGCAGAACCGCCTTTTTCTCGATGCCCGCCGCCGTGCGCTGGCTGGCCGGCAGCAGGATGCGCATCGCGCCATCCGGCTCCACCATCGCCGCCGCGCCGACCAGCTTCATCTGCAAGGCACGGTGCACGGCTTTGACGTTCGGCAGGGCGTTCACCTGGTCGCGCACCCGCTCCCATTCGGCGTGCGGGAACAGCCAAAGGCAGCCCGACTCGAACGGGTTGTAGGTGATCACCAGCCGATTGGCGCAAGCGCCCGTCACCAGCTCCCGATACGCAGTCGGGATAGCCAGCCGGCCCTTGTCATCGACAGTGATGGCGGTTTCGCCCTGGAACACGGCCCTCAGGAACTCCCACGAAATCCCACGATTTCACACAGGATCCCACGATAGTCTCGCCCCTTGAGACTGTCAAGAAACTTTTGCTTGTGAATCAAGGAGAAAGGCAACAGTGTGGCGGAATTTCCAGCCATTTCGAGGAAGCGTTCCGAGGTGCTTGATCGTGATGGGTTTTCTGTCCCGAACGGCCGTTTCTGTATGCGTGTTTTCCTAGCGCCAACAAGGGCTTCGCATGAACCGCTCGTTCATGCCCCAAAACACCCACGCCATCGCGCTGCCCCGACATCAGCGGGGCAACGCGGCCTACAGTGAAAAAGGTGGAGTCGGCCTATAAGCCGGGTTCTGTTCGCCTTGCGGCGCGACAGTCATTCCTCTCGGCCAGGCGTCGCCACCTGGCTCCAGCAACCTACCCGGGAACAACGCGGGCCGCGTTATCGTTCCCCTATTTGGTCTTGCTCCGAGTGGGGTTTACCGAGCCACGCGGCGTTAGCCCCGCGCGCGGTGCGCTCTTACCGCACCATTTCACCCTTACCTGTGCCCTTTGGAGGCCATCGGCGGTTTGCTTTCTGTTGCACTGGCCGTCGGCTCACGCCGCCCAGGAGTTACCTGGCACTCTGCCCTGTGGAGCCCGGACTTTCCTCGACGCGCACAAGGCGCGACGCGACTGTCCGGCCGACTCCGATGGAAATTGTAGCGGGAATCGGGAAAGAGCGAGGCTTTGACGCTTTAGCAGTCAAGCAAACAACAACCAAGCGCTTACGATTCGCGATTGAAGATTTACGATTCACGCTCGTCGTAAAGCTGCTTCCGGGGCGCCCCGGTAATCGCCGCCGCCAGCTTTGCCGCCTTGGAGGGCGGTAGTTCCTCGCGCAGAATCCCGAACACCCGCTGCCCCTCGGCCAACTTCGCATCCGTCTCCTCCCCACGACCGGCGACCAGCACCACGCATTCGCCGCGCTGCTGATTGGGATCGTTCGCCACGCGCGCCGCCAGTTGGCTCAGCGGCTCGCCGATTACGGTCTCGAACAGTTTGGTAAGCTCGCGCGCCAGCACGGCTTCGCGCTCCGCCCCGAACACGTCGCGCATATCGGCAAGGCTTTCAGCGACGCGGTGCGAGGATTCGTAAAAAATCAGCGTGCGTGGATCGCCCGCAAGTTCTTCCAGCCGGCTGCGGCGTCCGGCCGACTTGGGGGGAAGAAAACCTTCGAACACGAAGCGATCGCTCGGCAGTCCCGCCACCGATAGCGCCGCAATGGCAGCGCAAGCACCCGGCACGGGAATGCAACGGATACCGGCTTCGCGCGCCGCGCGCACCAGGCGAAAGCCGGGATCGCTGATCAGCGGCGTACCAGCGTCCGAAATCAACGCCACCGACTCGCCCTGCTCCAGGCGGCGCACGATGGCGGCCACCGCTTCACGCTCGTTGTGTTCGTGCAAGGCCACCAGCGGCGTGCCGATATTGTGTTGAAGCAGCATCGGTCGGCTGTGCCGGGTGTCCTCGGCGGCAATCACCGCAACACCGCGCAAGGTCTCGATGGCGCGTGCGGAGATGTCGTCACGATGACCGATGGGTGTCGCCACCACCCACAGGCAACCCTTTTGATTGCTGCTCATTTCCCGAAACCCTTCGCGGCGAGGCCGTGATGCGATCGGCTATGATCGCGCAATTGCCAACGGCGATGCTGCCCAGGACAGAAGGAACCCCATGCGCCCGAGTCGTCTTGTTGCGTCAGGACTGCTGTTTTCATTGCTGCTGAGCGCCTGTGTGCCTTCCGTGGTGCCGCGCTCGCCGGCCGAAACCGCCGCCGCGCAGAGCGCCGCCAATCTTGCCAACCAGGGGCAATTCGACCAGGCCGCACAAGCCTACCTGATGCTGGCCGCACAAGCGCCTGACCGCGCCGATCATTACAAGCTGCTGGCCGCCGAGGCATATCGCGAAGAAAACGCGCTCGATCGCGCCATCCCGATCGTCGTAGGCATCCGCCGCGACAAGCTCAGCGATGACGAACCGATGCGCCTGGATCTGCTGCGCGCGGAGATTGCCCTGCATCAGCACGATCCTGCCGCGGCGCTGAACCTCACCACGCAACCGGATCTGAGCGTGCCGCCCAATCTGCGCTCACGCCTGCTGATCCTGCGTGCGGACGCCCTCGCCGGCACCGGCGATCTGTGGGGCGCAGCCGTCAACCGCATTCAACTGGACAGCACACTGCAAGGTGCCGATCGCGCGCAGAACCGCGACCAGGCGCTGACCTTGCTGACCAAGCTCGGCGTCGGCCCGCTCAAACAGCGTGCCGCGGCCATGCAGCAAGGCGACCGCATGCTGCCATGGGTGAATGAAGCGCTCGGCCGTCTCGGCGTGATCGTGGCGCAAGCGCAGCCGAATCTGCAGCAGGCGGTCGGCACGCTGGTCGCCGGCAACGGTGCCAGCGTGCGCGAGGGTTACACGATGCCGGCGCATGTCGCGTTGCTGCTGCCCAACAACGACGGCTTGGCGGGGGTCAGTGCGGCGATCCGCGAAGGCTTCTTTGCGGCGTATTTCCAATCATCCGATACGCACGCGCCACGCGCGACGTTGCGCGTATACGACAGCGGCGGCAATGCCGCCACCGCCATCAAGGCTTACAACCAGGCAGTCAGCGATGGCGCGCAGATGGTGGTAGGACCACTGCTGCGCACGGAGGTGACGGGTGTGCTCGGCCAATCGTCGCTGCCGGTGCCGGTGCTCGCGCTCAATCACGCGGAAAACGACAAGCTCTCCACCGGCACCGCGAGCGAATTTGCGCTGATGCCGGAAGACGAAGGTGCGCAAACGGCCGACCACATGATCGAGCGCGGCCTGCACAACGCTTACATGCTTATTTCGGGCGACGATTTCGCCAAGCGCGCCGCTGCCGCGTTCAAGGCCGAATGGGAAGCCAAGGGCGGCCAGATCGCCGGCCAGGCACAGCTTCCCGCCGACGGTGTCAACTACGGCGACGCCATCAACGCCTTGAATGCAGGCAGCGCCGGTGCCGACGCCGGCATCTTCATCAGCATGCGCACAGAACAGGCTCGCCTGCTACTGCCGCAACTGCGCGTGCAACGCATCAACCTGCCGGTGTTCGCCACCTCGCATATCTATGGCGGCAGCGACAACCCCACCGCCGATCGCGATCTGGAAGGCGTGGAATTCTGCGATGCACCCTGGCTGTTCAATGCACAGTCCGGCCTGCCCGACTACCAGAACATCGCCGCCCAATTACCGGCCGCCCGCTCCGGCACGGCACAGTTGTTTGCCTTTGGCATGGATGCGTGGAACCTGGTGCCCTACATCGACTGGCTGCGCAGCCATCCGGGCAGTTATCTGCCGGGCGCCACTGGCCAGCTGACGGTCGACACCTTCGGCCATGTGAAGCGCATGCTGACCTGGTTGAAGTTCCAGGACGGCGTGGCGCGCCCGATCAATGGCAGCCTGGACATCGACAACACGCCCGGCGCCCCCGCTCCCGCAGGCAGCACCCCGGCACCGGCCAGCAGTACGCCGATGCCGGCGACATCCTCGACCGGTGGCTGATGCGCGCAGCAGGAAGCGCGTTCGAACAGCGCGCATGCACGGAGCTTGAGCGGGCAGGACTGACACTGCTCGCTCGCAACTACACCACGCGTTACGGCGAGCTCGATCTGGTGATGCGCGAGGGTGACACCGTGGTGTTCGTCGAAGTACGCCACCGGATTCGCGCCGGATTCGGCGACGCCGCTACCTCCGTTACCGCCGCCAAACAGGCCAAGCTGGTGCAGACCGCGCAGCTATGGCTGGCCGCCAACCCCAAGCATGCGCAGCGGGCTTGCCGGTTTGATGTGGTGGCGTACGACGGGCCGGTCGATAGCGCGAGAATGGCGTGGTTGCGCAACGCGTTCGAGGCGGAGTAGAAGCACGTCATGCCCCTGCCCGCCGCCCTGCTCGACACCTTGAACACTGTCTTCGGGGAGGCTGCCTGCTCCACCCGCGATGCCGAACGCATCGCCTACGCCTACGACAACTCCCGCCGCAATTCATTGCCCGACGCCGTGGTGTTCGCGCATGACCACGCGCAAATCGAAGCGCTGGTACGCACTTGCCGTGAGCATCGCGTACCGGTAATCGCACGCGGACGCGGCACCAACACCACCGGCGCCACCGTGCCGGTGGAAGGCGGCGTGGTGGTGAGTTTCGAACGCATGAACCGCATCCTGCGTATCGACCCGGACAACCGGCTCGCCGTGGTGGAGCCCGGTGTATTGAACGGCGACCTGCAGCGCGCACTCGCATCCCATGGTTTTTTCTGGCCGCCCGACCCGACGTCGTCGCCCTGGTGCAGCATCGGCGGCAACCTCGCCTGCAATTCGGCCGGGCCGCGTACGGTGAAATACGGTAGCCCGCGCGAGAACACACTCGGCTTGCGTGCCGTCGCCGGCACCGGCGAAAGCTTTCGCTGCGGCACGTACACAAGCAAAGGCGCAACCGGCTACGACCTCACGCGCTTGCTGATCGGCTCGGAAGGCACGCTCGCACTGATCACCGAAGCCACGCTCAAGCTCACACCCAAGCCCACCGGCTTGCGCACGCTGCGCGCCACCTACCGTGACGTGAACAGCGCCGCGCATGCCGTGGCGCGCATCATGGCGCAGCCGGTCACGCCCTGCGCGCTGGAATTCATCGATGACGTCGCCCTGAAGCTAGCGCACGACCATGGCGGCAGCGACGTGCCGCTCGCCGGCGCCATGCTGATGATCGAGGTGGATGGCGAACCGGAAACCCTGCCGTCCGCCGTCGACGCCATCGCGCGTGCGGCGCACGGCGAAGGGCTGGAAGAACTACGCATGGCGCAAACGGCGGAAGAAACCCAGGCGCTATGGTCCGCCCGCAAGGCCTTGTCACCGGCCCAGCGCACCATTTCCCCGAACAAGATCAACGAAGACGTGGTGGTGCCGGTCAGCCATCTGCCGGAGCTGGTCAACGGCATCCGCGAACTGTCCCGCAAGCACGACGTGCTCATCGTTACTTTCGGCCATGCCGGCAACGGCAACCTGCACGTCAACCTGCTGCCGCGCGACGAGGCGGAACGCGAACGCGCGCACGCCTGCCTGGCCGACGTATTCGCGCTGGTGATCGCGCTGCAAGGCACGCTTTCGGGCGAGCACGGCATCGGCCTGGTAAAGCGCGAATTCATGCCGCTGGCGCTGGAAGCGACCACCCTTCAAGTTATGCGCGATGTAAAAGCCGCCTTCGATCCCGATGGCATTTTGAATCCGGGCAAGCTGCTACCGTGACAAAACGGGCCGCAGCTCTTGACGCGTTGCTGGCGGAGATACGCACATGCCGGCTGTGCGCACCGCATCTGCAGGATGGACCACGGCCCGTATTGCAGGCCAGCGCCTTCTCACGCCTGCTGATCGTCAGCCAGGCGCCCGGCCGCAAGGTTCACGCAACCGGCATTCCGTTCAACGACGTCAGTGGCGATCGCCTGCGCCATTGGCTGGGCGTGGATCGTGAGACCTTTTACGATGCCCAACGCATCGCCATCGTGCCGATGGGTTTCTGCTTTCCCGGCAGCGGACGCAGCGGCGATCTACCGCCCCGTCCCGAATGTGCACCGGCATGGCACCCACGCTTGATGCCGTTGCTCAAGCAGGTGCGCTTGACGCTAGCCATCGGCCAGTACGCGCAAGCCGGCGTGCTCGGCGAGCAACGCGGCGCCTCGCTGACCGACACCATGCAGGCATGGCGCGAACATCTTGCGCATGGCATCTTGCCGCTGCCGCATCCCAGTCCGCGCAATCAGCTTTGGCTGAAGCGCAATCCATGGTTTGAAGCCGAGCTATTACCCGTGCTTCGCGAAAGGGTCAAGCAGGTTCTGTAGGCTGGGATGAAATCCCAGCGTGCGCACCGCTTCAGGTGGCGCGCCGCGAAAAGATCAGATGCAAGCCGAACAGCATGAACACCGCCCCGGCACAGCCATCGATCCAGCGGCTGATGCGCAGGTAGCCGCGGCGCATCACCGGCAGGGCAAAGCAGCCGGCAACGAACGAAAACCACAGAAACGTTTCGGCCACCACCAAAGCCCACAATCCCCAGCGTGTAGCGGCCGGCACCCCGGTACCCACGAACGCGGAAAAGATGCTGCCGAAATAGATCACCACTTTGGGGTTGGCCAGATTGGTGAACAGGCCATTGCGCAGCGAGCGCCATGCGCCGACAAACACCTGCACCGGTTCCGCCGCCTGCGTCGGGGACGGCTTGGCCAACGCGCTGCGCAGCATCTTCAGGCCCATCCAGCACAGATAAAAACCGCCGCCAACGGCGATCAGGCGCTCCAGCCAGATCAGCCTGTGCAGCAGCAACTGCAGGCCAAGCAGCGCCAGCGCCGCCCATATCGCTACCCCCAGGGTGATGCCGGCCACGCCCGCCATCGCTTCATGGCGTGAACGGCTGACCGCCGTCTGCGAGACGAAGAAGAAATCCGGCCCCGGACTCATCAGGGCGATGATGTGGACGATCGCAATGGTGATGAACAGACTCATGGGGGAGGCGCTCCGGATAACTGGGCGCAGTGTAAGCGCTACGGGCGCGGCGGCGAAGCTTGCTGCTCGGGTCAGCCTTCCCTTACGCTGCCGCTATTACTACACGATCAAAAGCCGAGCCGATCGGCGCTTTTGCCAGGGGAAAACCAAACCATGCAGGCAACCAGCCCATGAGCCTGAAGCTGCGACTCATCGCGATGAATTTCCTGCAGTACTTCATCTGGGGAGCCTGGCTGATCACCATCGGTGCCTACTGGTTCCAGAACCGGCATTGGTCGGGTTCGCAGTTCGGCGCGATCTTTTCCACCATGGGGCTTGCCTCGCTGTTCATGCCCTCGCTGCTCGGTGTGGTGGCGGACAAGTGGATTCGCGCCGAACGCCTGTATGGCTGCCTGCACATCGCCGGCGCCGCGGTGCTGTGCGTTGTTCCCACCATCGACAACCCCGGCACGCTGTTCTGGGTGATGCTGGTGGACATGATGTGCTACATGCCCACCATCTCGCTGGCGATCACGGTGGCCTACAACGCCCTGAAACGCGATGGCGCGGACGTGGTGCGCGTGTATCCGCCAATCCGCGTATGGGGCACGGTGGGTTTCATTGCCGCCATGTGGATGGTGAGCCTGCTGCACCTGGAAACCACCACCGGCCAGTTCTACGTGGCCGCCGGCGCCTCGCTGCTGCTGGGCGTGTATGCGTTCACCCTGCCGCCGTGCCCGCCGCGCCTGCGCGGCGAAGGCCATCGTTCGTGGCTCGATGCGCTCGGGCTCACCTCGTTTACGCTGTTCAAGCAAGCCAAGATGGCGATCTTCTTCATCTTCGCGATGCTGCTCGGCGCTGCATTGCAATTGACCAATGCCTACGGCGACACCTTCCTGCACGACTTCGCGCGCGTGGATGCGTACAAGGACCTGATCGCGGTGCGCTACCCCGCCATCATCATGTCGATTTCGCAGGTGTCGGAAACGCTGTTCATCCTGGCGATTCCGTTCTTCCTGAAACGCTTCGGCATCAAGACGGTGATGCTGATCAGCATGCTGGCCTGGACACTGCGCTTCGGCCTGTTCGCGTTCGGCGACCCCGGCGACGGACTATGGATGATCGTGCTGTCGTGCATCGTCTACGGTATGGCGTTCGACTTCTTCAACATCTCCGGCTCCCTGTTCGTGGAAGGCCAGAGCGATCCGGCCATCCGCGCCAGCGCGCAGGGCTTGTTCATGCTGATGACCAACGGCGTCGGCGCCGTGCTGGGCAGCTCGATCAGTGGCGTGGTGATCGATATGTATTTCACCCGGCCCGACCGCTCGCTGGAGTGGCATGGCATCTGGCTCAGCTTCGCCGGGTATGCGCTGGTGGTGGCGGTGCTGTTCGTATTCCTGTTCAGGCACAAGCACGTGCCCGAAGCCTTGCAAAGCGTTCCTGCCCATAGCTAGGGCCTGGAGCAACGCTACAATAGCCGCATGCAGATCGGCCCCTACCGCATCGACCCGCCCGTGGTGCTCGCGCCCATGGCCGGCGTTACCGACAAGCCTTTCCGCCTGCTGTGCAAACGGCTGGGCGCGGGGCTTGCCGTGTCGGAGATGACCACCGCCGATCCGCGCCTGTGGCGGACGCGCAAATCGCTCAAGCGCATGGACCACGACGGCGAACCGGAGCCCATCAGCGTGCAGATCGCCGGCTACGACCCGGTCATGCTCGCCGAAGCCGCGCGCTTCAACGTGGCCAACGGCGCCCAGATCATCGACATCAACATGGGCTGCCCCGCCAAGAAGGTGTGCAACGTATGGGCCGGTTCGGCCCTGCTGCAGGACGAACCGCTGGTCGCGCGCATCGTCAAAACCGTGGTGGATGCGGTCGACGTGCCGGTCACCTTGAAGATCCGCACCGGCTGGGACCGCCAGCACAAGAACGCGCTGCGCATCGCACGCATTGCCGAAGACAACGGCATCGCCGCGCTGGCCGTGCACGGCCGCACGCGTGCCGACAAATACGAAGGCGAGGCCGAATACGAGACGATCGCTGCAGTGAAGGCGGCCGTGCGCATCCCGGTGCTCGCCAACGGCGACATCGCCACGCCACAACAGGCCAAGCACGTGCTCCACGCGACCCACGCCGATGCGGTGATGATCGGCCGCGGCGCGCAAGGCCGGCCGTGGATTTTCCGCGAGATCGCACACTACCTCGCTACCGGCGAGCAACTGCCGGAACCTTCGCCATCCGACGTCGCCGGCATCCTGCTTGGCCATCTCGAACACCTCTACGCCTTCTACGGCGAACAGGCCGGCGTGCGCATCGCGCGCAAGCATCTGGGCTGGTACGCGAAAGACCGGCTGGAAAACGCAGCCTTTCGCGACGTGGTCAACCGCGCCGAACATGCCCACGACCAGCTGCGCCTGACCCGCGAATACTTCGAGGCGTTGCAGAACGGCTGGCGCATGGCTGCCTGAAGATCGTCGCCGCAAACCCTTGCGGCGCTAGAACGGGCATCATCGGCGCATCGTCTCCGGTTTGTGCGCCATGCTCCGCCTGCCCTTGTTGCTTCGCCTGTGTCTTCTGTTCATCGCGATGCTGCTGCTCGGCGGCTGCGAAGCCAGCCTGTTTGCCGGATTGAACGCCGCCGACCGCCGCACCGGCATCGAAACGCAACGCGACATCGTGTTCGATGCGACACGCGACCTGAAGCTGGATGTGTATCGCCCTGTCGGCATCGTGCACGCGCCCGTCGTGGTGTTTTTCTACGGTGGAAGCTGGGTACGCGGCGAGCGTGCCTGGTATCGCTTCGTGGGCACGGCGCTGGCTTCGCACGGCGTGGTGGTGGTGATTCCCGACTACCGCAAATATCCGCAAGTGAAGATGGACGGCTTCATGCAGGACGCGGCACGTGCCGTGGCGTGGACCTATCAACACGCCACCGAGTGGGGCGGCACACCGAATGACCTGTTCGTGATGGGCCATTCCGCCGGAGGCCAGATCGGCGCCTTGCTGGCTACCGATCCTTCCTGGCTCGCACCCTACGGTCTGCAACCGAACGACCTGGCTGGCTTTATCGGCCTGGCCGGCTGCTACGACTTCATGCCGATTCCCGCCAAGGAAAAAGACATGCTCGGCATGTTCGGCCGCGATGCCGCCTCGCAAGCACGCGCACAACCGGTGCGTTTCGTGCACGGCAAGGAACCGCCCATGCTGTTGCTGCAAGGCGATGCCGACAAGGAAGTCGATCCATTCAATGCGGTATCCCTGGCACATGCGCTCCAGGCGCACCACGAAGACGTTACCCTGCGCATGTATGAAGGCGTAGGCCACAACGCGCTGGTCTTTGCCTTGTCCCGGCCATTCCGCACTGAAGCGCCCACGCTGGATGATGTGCTGGGTTTTATCCATGCGCATCCGATGGCTAAGCCGCAATAAGCGTTCGTGGAGCGCTCATGGCATCTACGGCAGGTTGCTCAGCACACACCCTCAAGGCCGTCTGGACGTCTATTCCGCGGCCCCCAGCAAGCGGCGCCTGAACCCCGCGTCAGCCCGTCACATTGATATGCCAGGCTGGGCGGTGAAACCCCGGGCGAGTGCGTGTATCATGCGCAATCTCCCTTTCCATCTCTTTATCCGTAAAGAAGGATATAAGCCCCGATGAGCAACTACCTCTTCACCTCCGAATCGGTCTCCGAAGGCCATCCGGACAAGGTCGCCGACCAGATCTCCGACGCCGTGCTGGATGCCATCCTGGCCCAGGACCAACGCGCCCGCGTGGCCTGCGAAACCCTGGTGAAGACCGGCGTGGCCATCGTGGCCGGCGAAGTCACCACCAGCGCCTGGATCGACCTGGAAGCGCTCACCCGCAAGGTGATCATGGACATCGGCTACAACTCCAGCGAGGTCGGCTTCGACGGCGAGACCTGCGGTGTGCTGAACCTGATCGGCAAGCAGTCGCCCGACATCAACCAGGGCGTGGACCGCAAGAAGCCCGAGGAACAGGGCGCCGGCGACCAGGGCCTGATGTTCGGCTACGCCACCAACGAAACCAAGGATTTCATGCCGGCGGCGATCTACTACTCGCACCGCCTGGTGGAGCAGCAGGCCAAGGTCCGCAAGAAGAAGAACTCCCCGCTGCCGTGGCTGCGTCCGGACGCCAAGAGCCAAGTCACCTTGCGCTATGAGGACGGCGTGGCCACCGCGATCGACGCCGTGGTGCTGTCCACCCAGCACGATCCGAGCGTGAAACAGAAGGATCTGATCGAAGCCGTGCGCGAGCACATCCTGAAGCCCGTGCTGCCGGCCAAGCTGCTGCACAAGAACACCAAGTTCCATATCAACCCGACCGGCAAGTTCGTGATTGGCGGCCCGGTGGGCGACTGCGGACTGACCGGCCGCAAGATCATCGTCGACACCTACGGCGGCTGGGCTCGTCACGGCGGCGGCGCGTTCTCGGGCAAGGATCCGTCGAAGGTGGACCGTTCCGCTGCTTATGCTGCGCGTTATGTCGCCAAGAACGTGGTAGCCGCCGGCATCGCCGACCGCTGCGAAGTGCAGGTGAGCTACGCCATCGGCGTGGCTGAACCCACCTCGATCTCGGTGACCACCTTCGGCACCGGCAAGCTCAGCGACGACAAGATCGAGAAGCTGATCCGCAAGCATTTCGATCTGCGCCCGTACGGCATCATCAAGATGCTGGACCTGATCCACCCGATGTACCAGGCCACCGCCAGCTACGGTCACTTCGGCCGCACGCCGTACGAAGTGAAGGACGCGAACGGCAACACCTTCACCGCGTTCTCGTGGGAGAAGACCGACAAGGCCGACGAGCTGCGTGCGGATGCGAAGCTGAAATAAGCCTTCGCTTTATCGCAACAAAGAAACGGGCCGCCATGCGGCCCGTTTTCTTTTTCGGGCGTGGCGTGATGTCCGCAAGCCGCCGTGCGCATAGGTCGTTCTGCCACATGCTGCGGTATCGTACGGCGTCTGCAAGCCATCGTCAGATCATCCGTGCCTAGCACTTCATTTGAATATCCGACGCCCGACAACGCGCTGGAATTTTTCAACACCGTGACGCACGCGTTGTTGCAGCACCAACCTGCCGAAGCGACCTACGGCTTCGCGGAACAGCACGGTCCTCGCGTGCTTGCACTACCTGTCGACGACGACGGGGAAACTCATCCGGAAGCGCCGACCCCGGCTCAATGCCGCGCCATGGCAAGGGCATTCATCAGCAGCATGCCACGCCCGGAATGGCGCTTCGCCACACGCACGGCGCCCGGTCCTGGAGCGGAAGATCCCTAGCGATTGCGGATCCAGCCTGCCCTACAAAGCGTGTTGCGATGCCTTCCTGCAGCAGGTGGCCGGGCCCGCTCTGCCCAACCCGTTGGTGTTCCTGCCGCCACAGCTGCCGCGACGGCAATGGCCGGACCTGGCACATGGCGCGATCGATCCTGAGATGGTGGATGAGGCGGCGCGCCTGATGCTGCGTTCCGACGCATCTAACGACAACTTGTACGATGACTACGAGGCACTCCACCAACAGCTGCTGGACCGCGCACAGGCGCTGCTTGAACTGAACTTGCGATTCAACCGGGCCGAAGGCAAGACCCTGGAATGGGCGTTTCCGGGCAACCGCCCTGCGCTGCGGCTGATCGCGCAGCATATCCATGGCGATGCTCTGAGGCCCGCAAGCGATGAAACGCTTGCCCGCATCGAATGAAATTCCTGGACACCGGCGTGCGCCGGGGTGACGAATCAGGGGATGCGTGAAACATCATGCCCTTTGAAAATAGCAGCCATTCAAAGGGCCAGGACAACGAACGCGTCAGTTGTCCTTGTCGCCCGAAGACGCCAGCACCACCTTCTTGCTCTTATGGCGATGGGCAAGGCGGGTGGAAGACTTGTGCGACTTGGCTACGTGTGGGCAACTCCTGCCCCGGTGCGGCGTGCAGCCGCGCGAAGCGCGGCGATGGGCCGGCGCGGTCTCGTCCGCTTCGGCCGTATCGATCGGCGACAAGGCCGCCAGCACGCGATGGGTGCGGCTGGACATGCCGGCCTGGGCGACCAGCGTTTCAGGCGTCGGCTGGTTGTCGAAACCATCGTCCAGCAGGCGGGCCATCAGGTTGTCACGGGCCGAAGCACTGCGCCCGCCCAGCACCACGGCAAACAGGCGGCGCCCGTCATGCACGGCGGTGGAGGCCAGATTGAAGCCGGAAGCGTCGGTGAATCCGGTCTTGAGGCCGTCCATGCCGGGATAGCGGTCCATCAGATTGTTGTGGCCGCGGATCAGCTGACCATGGAACACGAATTCCTTGGTCGAGAAGTAGTGGGTGTATTGCGGAAAATCGCGATACAGCGCCATGGCGAGCTTGGCCATGTCGCGCGCGGTGGAGACGTTGTTCGGGTCCGGCAGGCCGCTGGCGTTGGCGAAATGCGTGGCGGTCATGCCGAGCAGCGCAGCCTGCGCCGTCATCATCTCGGCGAAGTGGCCTTCGTTACCGCCAAGGCTTTCGGCAACCACGCTCGCCGCGTCGTTGGCGGACTTGGTCACCATGCCGAGGATGCAGTCATTGACCGAGACAGTCTGGCCGGCACGCAGGCCAAGCTTGGTCGGTGCGCGCGATGCGGCCCAGCTGGAAATGGGCAGCTCCTGGTCCACTTTCAGCTTGCCGGTCTGCAGCGCCTGGAAGGTGAGGTACAGGGTCATCATCTTGGTGAGCGAAGCCGGGTAGTTCTGCTCATCCGCATTCACTGCGCTAAGCACCTCGCCGGTGGCCGGATCGATCACGATGGCGGCAGATCCCGCACGCGCCATGCCGGCATAACCGGCAAGGCCCAGCAACAGCAAGGCGGCGAACAGGCTCCACAGCCGGCTCAGCAACCAGATTGGCTGGATGGATTGGATGTTCGCCACGGCCATTCACTCCCAAACCGCGGTACTACCCCCGCGTCGCGCAACCTTAATGCATGACGACCGCAAATTCCAGAGGAAACGCTTTAATCTGCCATGCTAAGTGCATGTTTTCTTGAATTTTAACCATCCCCAAAGGCGTAAAATTTTGTTATGCCCCGGTGACGGTTGCCTAAAATCTGTATCGACAATGCGCCCCAGTTTCTTGAAGCGGGCTTTCGCCGACCTGCCGACAGGGGAATGCAAAGAACGAGCCAGTACAATGGCGGCATGCCCCTTATCCAACTCCAGCGCGTCGACTTCAGTGTCGGCGGCCCTCTTCTGCTCGAACACGTCGACCTGGTGGTCGACGCTAACGAGCGCGTATGCATCGTCGGTCGTAACGGCGAAGGCAAGTCCACCCTCATGAAACTGATCGCCGGTGAATTGCAACCGGATGACGGTGAAGTACGCGTGCAAAGCGGCGTGATCGTCGCACGCATGGCGCAGGAGGTACCGCAGGCCACCGCCGGCAGCGTGTTCGACGTGGTGGCCGAAGGCCTTGGCGATCTCGGCCGCCTGCTCGCGCGCTATCACCATTTGCTTGCCGAAGGCCGGTTCGATGAACTGGGCGACGTGCAACACCAGATCGAAGCGCAGCATGGCTGGGATCTGGATCGCCGCGTCAGCGACGTGCTGACCAAGCTGGAGCTTCCCGCCGACACCGATTTCGCCGCGCTGTCCGGCGGCATGAAGCGTCGCGTATTGCTTGCACAGGCGCTGGTGCGCAAACCGGACGTATTGCTGCTGGACGAGCCGACTAACCATCTGGATATCGAGGCGATCGGCTGGCTCGAAGGCTTTCTCAAACAGTTCGTCGGCAGCATCGTGTTCATCACGCACGATCGCAGTTTTCTGCGCGCGCTCGCTACCCGCATCGTCGAGATCGATCGCGGCCAGCTCACCAGCTGGCCGGGCGACTACGACAATTACCTGCGCCGCCGCGAAGAACGCCTGCATGCCGAAGCGCAGGCCAATGCGCTGTTCGACAAAAAACTGGCGCAGGAAGAAGTGTGGATTCGCCAGGGCATCAAGGCGCGCCGCACCCGCAACGAAGGCCGCGTACGGGCGTTGAAGGCATTGCGCCGTGAGCGCGCCGAGCGCCGCGAATTGGGCGGCAACGCGAAGATGTCGCTGGCCAATGCACAAGCTTCCGGCAAGAAAGTCATCGAACTGGAGCACGTGCACCAGGCCTATGGCGGGCGCGTGCTGATCGACGATCTCAGCACCACCATCATGCGCGGCGAGCGCGTCGGCATCATCGGTCCCAACGGCGCCGGCAAGAGCACCCTGCTGAAAATCCTGCTCGGTGAATTGAAACCGCAACGCGGCGAGGTCAGCCTCGGCACCGGCCTGCAGATCGCCTATTTCGACCAGCATCGCTCGCAGCTCAATGACAGCCTGAACGCACTGGACAATGTGGCGGAAGGGCGCGAATACATCGAGCTCAACGGGCAACGCAAGCACATCATCGGCTACCTGCAGGATTTCCTGTTCTCGCCCGAACGCGCGCGCGCGCCAATCACGCGCCTGTCCGGCGGCGAACGCAATCGTCTGTTGCTGGCCAAGCTGTTTGCGCAACCGTCCAACCTGCTGGTGATGGACGAACCCACCAATGACCTCGATGTCGAGACCTTGGAATTGCTCGAAGAATTGCTCACCGAGTACAAGGGCACGCTGCTGCTGGTCTCGCACGATCGCGAATTCCTGGACAACGTGGTATCGAGCACGCTGGTACTGGAAGGCGAAGGCAAGGTGGGCGAATACGTGGGCGGGTACAGCGACTGGCTGCGGCAGAAGCCCTCGCAACCCTCTGCTTCCACCACGTCCGCGGCAAAACCCGCCCCGCTGGCGGCAGCGGCCACGCCAAGTAGCGACAAGGCAAAGCACAAGCTCAGCTACAAGGAAGCGCGCGAACTGGAACAGCTGCCTGCGCGTATCGAACAGCTTGAAGGCCAGATCGCCGCACAGGCCGCCGCCATGAACGAGCCTTCGTTCTACCAGCAGGACAACGCGGCGATTCAACGAGCGAACAATGCGCTCGCGCAATGGCAGGCAGAACTGGACCAGGCTTATGCGCGATGGTCGGAGCTCGAAGGCACGGATGCAGTCTGACGCACGTAACAAGCCATCCGGGAGAAACCTTATGGCGGCTGCCACGACCTATCGGCAAGCAGGCCGAATCGCCTTGTGCCTGCTTGCGGTCGCGCTGTTGTTGAGCGGATGCCGCACGCCCGCGGTGCGTCCGGCGGGCTCTGCCTATGTCAAAGTGAGCTGGAGCGACCTGCCTCCCGCGAGCGATGCCGACCTTGTCGCGGGCTTCCACACGTGGCGCGCGGGTTGCACAAAATTGCGCGACAACACCGCGTGGAAGGATTCATGCGCGAGCGCAACGCAAGCGGCCACGACGCCCGCGTCCGTTCGCGCATTCCTGCAGACACATTTCGACATTTATGCGCTCGACGCGGGCAACACGCGCGACGGGCTGATCACCGGCTACTACGAACCGGTCTATGCCGGCAGCCTTGTGCGCACCGCGCAAGCCAACGTACCGGTCTACGCGCCGCCCGAAGACCTCATCACGGTGGCGCTGGACGGACTCTATCCGCAACTGAAAGGACTGCGCCTGCGCGGTCGAATCGTGGGCCGGAAGCTGGTGCCCTATGACGACGCCGCGACCATCAACAGGAACGGCGCCAAGGCGCCCGTGCTGGCCTGGCTGACCGATCCCATGGACCTGCAGTTTCTGCAGATCCAGGGCTCCGGCCGGGTGCAGCTCGCGGACGGCCGCCAATTGCGTCTGGGCTACGCCGATCAAAACGGACAACGTTATCGCGCCATCGGCAAATGGCTGGTCGAGCAGAACGAACTGGCGCCCGGCGCGGTGAGTATGCAGAGCATCCGCGCCTGGGCCAGGACGCATCCGCAACGGGTTGCCGAGCTGCTCGCAAGCAACCCCAGCTATGTGTTCTTCCAGCGATTGCCCGACAGCAACGAAGGACCGATCGGTTCGTTCGGGTTGCCGCTGGCCGCGGGCTACAGCGTGGCCGTGGACCGCAAGGTGATTCCGCTGGGCAGCCTGCTCTGGTTGTCCAGCAGCACACCCGACGGCAAGCCGTTGGTCCGCCCGGTCGCCGCGCAGGATACCGGCGGCGCCATCGCCGGCAAGGTTCGCGCGGACTTGTTCACCGGCACCGGCAGCGAAGCCGGCGAATGGGCTGGGCGCATGCAGCAGCAAGGCCGCCTGTGGCTGCTGTGGCCGCGCGGGCAGGCGCTGCCTGCGGCGCAGTGAATAGTCCAGATCGAGTAGAAGGCTTCGGTCAAGCCTTCCTATGAACGAAGCGACAGGGACGACAACGCTCTAGTGATCGTCCGCACCTTTCGCCACGTGCGCATGCATGATGCGATCCGTCCACGCAATGCCGATCGCCGAAAGGATGAACACGGTATGGATGATGGTTTGCCACATCACGCCCACGGGCGTAAGCGTTGCGCATTTCAACGCGCCGACGCCGTTGCTTGCGGCGATGGTGGCCAACATGTCGGCCGAGCAGAACGGCAGACCTTGCAAGGTGCCGGCGGCAATGAAGGTTTTCAGCAAGTGGATGGACGAGATGCCGATGATCGCCATCGCCAGCTTCACCTTCAGCACCGACGCATTCACATGCGAAAGCCATTCGGGCTGGTCCGGATGGTTTTCAAGGCCCAGCCTGGATACGAACGTTTCGTAGCCGCCGACGATCACCATGATCAGCAGGTTGGAGATCATCACCACGTCGATGAGGCCCAGCACGATCAGCATGATCTCTTGCTCGCCAAGGCTCGGCGCTTCATGGATCAGGTGCCAGAGTTCCTTGCCGAACAGATAGACATAGACGCATTGCGCCACGATCAGGCCGATGTAGAGCGGAAGCTGCAGCCAGCGCGAGCTGAATATCAGCAGCGGCAGCAGTCCGAGGGGGCGTGGGGTTTGAAGAGGCTGGTCCATACGAATCGGGGCTCCATGAATGGTCGAGGCATTTGTACCTCATGATGGTCGTCATCCAGTGTTTTGCAAGCCCTGCGCCACGCCGTTCACGCACGCCACCAATGCACGCAGCAAATGCTCATCGCCACGGTCCGTCGCGCGCCAACGCTGCAACAGGTCAACCTGCAGAAGGCTCATCGGATCGACATAAGGGTTGCGCAGCCGGATCGACAGCGACAGGCGGGGATCGCCACGCAGCAGTTCTTCGCTGCTCTTGAGCTTCAACAGCCAGCGCCGCGTGCGTTCGAATTCCTCGCGGATCATGCCGAAGAACGGATCGTGCAGCGGACCGGCGAGCTTGGAGAACGCCTCGGCAATATCCAGGTCGCATTTGGCCAACACCATTTCCACGTCGTCCAGCGCGTTGGCGAAGAACGGCCAATCGCGCGCCATTTCGCGCAGCGCTTCTTCGCCGTGCGCTTCGGCGGCAATTTCGAGCGCGGCGCCCAAGCCGTACCAGCCGGTGATGATGGAGCGGCACTGCGTCCACGCGAATACCCACGGAATCGCGCGCAGGTCCTCCACGCCACGCATGCTGCGCCGGCGCGACGGGCGCGAGCCGAGCGCCATCTGCTCGATCACGTCGATCGGCGTGGCCGCGCGGAAATAATCGACGAAGCCTTCGCGATCGACGAAAGCGCGATACGCGCGCCGGCTTTGGGCAGCCATCGCCGTCATGATGTCGCGCCACGCCGCTTCGCGCGCATCCTCCTCGCGCGGGCGCGCGCTGGCGCGCAGCACGGCGCCCACGGTCTGCTCGAAGTTGCGCAAGGCCAGCGCGCGGATGCCGTACTTGCGGTGGATCACTTCGCCCTGTTCGGTCACGCGCAGAATGCCGTTGACCGAACCGCGTGGCGAGGACATCAGCGCCGGCGTGATGCGCGCGCCGCCACGGCTGGCCGAACCGCCGCGGCCGTGGAAAAACGCCAGGCGGATACCGGCCTGTTGCGCGATATCGAGCAGCTCGACCTGCGCACGCTGCAATCCCCAGCGCGAGGCCAGCGTGCCGCCATCCTTGCCGCTGTCGGAGTAGCCCAGCATCACCCATTGGCAATCGCCGCGGGCGCGCAGATGGGTTCTGTAAACGGGATCGTCGAGCAGCGCGCGCAACGTATTGGGCGCGTTCTGGAGATCGTCGACCGTTTCGAACAGGGGAGCAATGTCCAGCGGCACGCTCACAACCCTCTCCGCTCCGGGAGCAGGCGTTACAAAGCCGCCGTACCGCGCCAGCGCAAGCACCGCCAGCACGTCGGCAGCGGAACGCGCCATGCTGATGATGTATAGGCCGATGGCATCCTCTCCATAACGCTTGCGGGATTCGTGCAAGGTGGCGAATACCGCGCGCAGGGATTGGGCCTGCGCATCATCGACGTCCTGCAGCGGCAGCTCGCCGCTGGCATAAGGCCGCAACGCCGCGATGCGCTCGGCCGGCGCGCGTTGCGTCCAGGTTTCGTCATGTAGCAGTGCGCCCAGCGCATCGTCATGCACGCGCGAATCCTGCCGCACGTCCAGGCGCGCCATGTGGAACCCGAACGTTCGCACGCGCCAGATCAGGCGGCGCACCGCATAGGCGCCGGCGTTGAGGCCGCGATGGTCGATCAAGCCATGCACGATCAACAGCAGGTCGTCGATCAGCTCGTCCGAAGCGTGATAGCCCTCGGCGTGTCCATCTTCGAGCGTGGCTTCGAGCCGCGCGCGAATCAGCGTGAGCAGGCAACGGTACGGCATATCCGCGTGGCGCGGCCGGATGGTGGCCGCCGCACGCGGAAACTGTTCGCGGTAATCGGCCAGGCGCTTGAGCAGCGAGGCGTCGAAGGCCACGCGATCGACCGTCTGGCTGAGCAAGCGCGCCAGCGCGTCGATATCGGCGATGTAGTGCTCCAGCACGTGCGCGCGCTGCGTAGCCAGGCTGTTGGCGATGGTGTCTGCACCCACATTGGGGTTGCCGTCCATGTCGCCGCCGACCCAAGTCGCGAAGCTCAACAGGCGCGGCAAGGGCACGGCCACGCCGTACACCGTTTGCAAGGCGTCGGCGAGCACTTCGTAGAACGCGGGCACGATGCGGTAGATCGGATTGGCGAGATAGAAGCCGACGTGATGATGCTCGTCCTGCACGCTGGGGCGCACCGGCGAAGCTTCGGCCGTCTGCCAGCCGGAAGACAGCGCCATGAAGATGCGGTCGTCGTCTTCCTTGCGTTCCTGCGGCGTGCGCGTGGGATCGAAGTTGTCGACCAGCGCGCGCACGATCGCCTGCTCCTTTTCCAGCAGGGAGCGGCGAATCGCCTCCGTGGGATGCGCGGTGAATACCGGCTCCACCTTCAGCTTGTACAGCCACTGCAGCAGCTCATCCGCCCCCACGCCTTGTTCCTTCAGGCGCTGCAGCACGTCCAGCAGCGATTCGGGCTGGGCGGTGCCGCTTTCGCGCTGGTAATCGCGGCGGCGGCGGATGCGGTGCACGCGCTCGGCGGTGTTCACCGCCTGGAAGTAGGCGGCGAACGCACGCGCCAGCGCTTCGGCTTCCTCCGCGTCCAGCCCGGCCAGCGACTCGGCCAGGTCATCTGCCGCGCGCCCTTCGCGGCGGCGCCGGATGGAGGCGGTGCGCACCTGCTCCACGCGCTGGAAGAAGCTCTCCCCGCCCTGCTCGGCGAGCATGCGGCCCACCATCGCGCCCAGCCGGTGCACGTCTTCGCGCAGCGGGCCGTCGTGGGGCAGGAATTCAGGGTCGCGAGTGGCTTCCATCGAGGCCTCCGTGGGGTCAGTCCCCTAGCCTAACCAATTTATGCGGCAATGCAGCGTTCCAAGTCGTCATAAGCAAGGGTCTAAGGCTAGAATGGGCGCCTTCGCCGAGGGGCGCTGCGAGCGTTATGGGACGCGGATCCATCCGCAAGAGCCCGCACATCCATGTGCGGACTCTTCAAAAAACCATAACGGCCAGGCTCGGTGGATGCTAGAACTGCAACGGCGCTCATGACGCGAATGCCTCGCGTCGATCCGGCCCTGCCGGATTTCCCCCATGAGACCCTCGGAGACGCCCTCCATGAATGCTGTTACCAACGATTCCGCTACGCACGATTACAAGGTCCGCGACATCTCGCTGGCCGCTCTCGGCCGCCGCCGCATCCGCATGGCCGAGGAAGAAATGCCCGGCCTGATGGCCATCCGCGCCCGCTACTCGGCCGCCAAGCCGCTGAAGGGCGTGCGCCTGTCCGGCTCGCTGCACATGACCAAGGAAACCGCCGTGCTGATCGAGACGCTCAGCGCGCTCGGAGCCTCGGTGCGCTGGGCTTCCTGCAACATCTTCTCCACCCAGGACGACTGCGCCGCGGCCGTGGCCGCCGCCGGCATCCCGGTGTTCGCCTGGAAGGGCGAGACGCTGGAGGAATACTGGGATTGCACGCTCGACATGCTCACCCATCCGGGCATGAAGGGGCCGGAGCTGATCGTCGACGACGGCGGCGACGCCACGCTGCTGATCCACAAGGGCGTGGACATGGAAAACGGCGACGACTGGGTGAACACGCCCAGCGGCAACCATGAAGAACAGGTCATCAAGGACCTGCTCAAGCGCACCGCCAAGGAGCGCCCCGGCTTCTGGAAGAAAGTCGCCGCCGACTGGAAGGGCGTTTCGGAAGAAACCACCACCGGCGTGCACCGCCTGTACCAGATGATGGAAGCCGGCAAGCTGCTGGTACCGGCCATCAACGTGAACGACTCGGTCACCAAGAGCAAGTTCGACAACCTTTACGGCTGCCGCGAATCGCTGGCCGACGGCATCAAGCGCGCCACCGACCTGATGGTGGCGGGCAAGGTGGCCGTGGTGTGCGGCTACGGCGACGTGGGCAAGGGTTGCGCGCATTCGCTGAAGGGCTTCGGCGCGCGCGTGATCGTCACCGAGATCGACCCGATCAACGCCCTGCAGGCGGCGATGGAAGGCTTCCAGGTCACCACCGTGGAAGACACGCTCGGCATCGGCGACATCTACGTCACCACCACCGGCAACAAGGACATCATCACGCTGGAACACATGGCGGCGATGAAGAACAACGCGCTGGTGTGCAACATCGGCCACTTCGACAACGAGATCCAGATGGACCGCCTGAACGCCGCCAAGGACGTGACGCGCGAAACCATCAAGCCGCAGGTGGACCGCTACACGTTCACCAAGACCGGCCGCAGCATCTACATGCTGGCCGAAGGCCGCCTGGTGAACCTCGGTTGCGCGCACGGCCATCCGAGCTTCGTGATGTCCAACAGCTTCAGCAACCAGACGCTGGCGCAGATCGACCTGTGGGCGAACAAAGACAAGTATGAGAAGACCGTCTATCGCCTGCCCAAGAAGCTGGACGAGGAAGTGGCGCGCCTGCATCTGGAACAGATCAGCGTGAAGCTGACCAAGCTGACGCCGGAACAGGCGGCGTACATCGGCGTGCCGGTGGAAGGGCCGTACAAGCCGGATCATTATCGTTATTGATGGGCTCCGCTCCTCTCCCCGTTTGGGGAGAGGAGCTTTGCGTGGGTTTCATTTTCGCTTTTCGTTTCGCTCTCCAGGGACTGTTTTGTCCTTGGTTGCCGAAATCCCTAAATGTTCGTCGTCCCGGCGAAGGCCGGGACCCAGTGACGTTAAGGCGCCTGAAAGGCGCTGGACCCCGGCCTTCGCCGGGGTGACGGTGAGGTGTAGCTGAGGCTCGGTGCTAATCAGGTCAGAGGGAGAAGAGCTGATTCGGCACTGGATGTTGCTCAACGAGAAAACACAACCTTTCCGGGACAACGCCTCAATGGCGCACGCCAAGATTCGCCCGGCGCACCGCCTCGACGAATCCTGCGAACGGAATATCCGTGATCCCCACCAGCCCGATATGGCTGTTCTCGCCATCGAGCACGCGCCCGGTCACCGGCTGATCGACGTAGTCGAACCAGTGGGTTCCCACGATCACCGGATCGCTCGCCGCCGCCTGCACAAAGCGCGCATACGCTTCCCCGCGCTGCGCTTCGTTCCACACGGATACCACGCCCTTTCCGAACGGGCCGCGATCGTCCGAGCCAAAATGGAATTCGGTGATCAACACCGGTTTATCCAGCCTGTGCAAGGCATCCAGCTCCAAGCCGTGCTGCGGTACATCCGCATACACGTTGAAGCTGATCACGTCGCAATACTGCGCGCATGCGGCCACCGCTTCAGGCGTACGCACCGCAAAGCGCCCGCCCAGCAGCAGATGATGGGGATCGTGCTGATGGATCGCCGCGGCCACCAGGCTGAAGTATTGATCGGCGTACTGGCGCAGCCACGCGCTGTAGTCGTCGGCGATGGCGGGATGCGCCTCGTCCGGTTCCGGCGCCGGGAAATTCGTCGCGTCCAGTGCGGACCAGTCGGCGAGCGCGATGCCCCATGCCGCCGCCAGCTTCGACGGTGCGCCATATTTCTTTTTCAGCATGGCGACGAAGGCCTGCTTGGCGGCGCTGCGCGCTTCACCATGCAGCGTGCCGATGGCCAAGCCCCAGCGCCCTTGCGGCCCCTGGCCCGCCCAAGCGAGTTCGTTCTCGGCGAAATAGCCGATCAGCCATGGATCATCGCGCGATGACGCCGTCGCCTTCGCCACCGATGCCTGCACCGCTTGCGCAAAACGCGGATCGAAGGGATCGGGCATGCGTCCCCAGTAGTCGTATCCGCTGGAAACATTGCCGTACGTACCTTCGATATCGATCGACAAGGTGTAAGGCACGCGATGCGCTTGTTCCAGTGCGCCATCGCTCCAGTTGCCGATCATGTTGAAGCCCCAGGCCTGCAGCCGATCCAGGGTGCGCTTGCGCCAGGCCGCCAGCCAACCGGCACCATCCGCGCGATACAGATTGGCCGCATAGAAATCGAACCAGCGCCCGTAATTGGCACCGATGCCGGCACTCGCACCGCGCTCGGCATCGCGGCTGTCGCTGGTGCCGTAGAACGCGCTCCATGGCGGCTGGTCCGGCGGCAGGTCGACAAACATCTGCTTGCGCCCTTGCACATAGGTGCGCGTATCGCTGGCGATCACTGCGTTCAGGCCGAGCGAGAAGAACGCATGGCCATCGGGTGTCACCAGCCACCAGCGGCCGTTGGCCTTCTGCGTGTGGAACCAGCCGGTGCGCGTCAACGTGATGGTGTCGAGACCGCCATATGCATCCATTCCGCTGCGTGCAGTCAGCCGGGCCTGCAGTTGGCGGTCTTCCTGCGCATGTGCGCTGCGCAGGGCGGCGTCGCTGTCGATCTTTTCCGGCCATTGCCCGCGCGTGTACTGCCCCCAGCGATCCACGATGCCGTCGTACGCCGCTTGCAAGGCGGCGTCACCGGCCACCGTATCCACCTTACCCAACAAGAGCTGTTGCGCTGCCTGCGGTGCCGGCATGCTGAGGCGAATCGCGCGCACCTGCGCCAGATCGAGCGTACCGTCGACCTTGGTCGCCACGAACAGCGCGCGGCCATCATGGTTGAAAGGCATCGGCGGCCCCACCTGCATGCCAAACGCGCGCGACGAGGTCGCATGCAACGGAATCACCAGGCGCTGCGCAGGCCCCGCCGGCAAGCCGGCCTCCGCATGCAGATGTTGTCCGGCGACGGCGCCTTCCAGATCGACCTGCAGCGTGACCGCCCACGGCATGGCGTTCTGCACCTGGATCTGCAGCGCGCCCTGCCCGGTCTCATTCCACGTGCCGGTGGCGGGCGAGATGACGATGTGCGGTTGCTTGCCGGGCTGGAACGAATAACGCTGCAGCGGCGTGCCCTGCGCATCGTGTTCGACCGCACCCACGCGTTGCACCTGCTGCAACTGAATCGTTGCCGATGTCGACGCGGATGCCAGATCGGCCACCTCAGTGGCCGCGCTGCTGACTGAAAGCCATCCGAATGCCAGCCCGACGCATGCCGCGATCCACTTCATGATGAGGCTCCGAGATCTACACAACCGCCCGCCGCCGCTGCCACCAGCGCCACAACGCATACACCGGCACGCCGATGACGATGATCACCACGCTCATGCCCGCATCGCGCGGCGTGTCGATGACGGTGGCGACGATCACGCTCAGCACCGTGCACACGAATACGAACGGCAGGATCGGATAAAGCGGCACACGATAAGGTGAACTCTGCGCACCGAACTTGCGGCGATACCAGAACAGCGTGGCGATGCCGAAGGCATGGCCCAGCCATTCGCCCACCGTGGTGTAGTTGACCAGTTGATCGAACGTGCCGGTGATCACCAGCACGATCGCCCACAATCCCAGCACCACCAGCGCCACCTGCGGCGCGCGCCAGCGGGGTTCGATCTGGCCCACGGAGCGGAAAAACATGCCGTCCGCGCCCATGGTCTGCAGCACCCGCGCACCGCCGGCAATGGCGATGCTGCAGTAGCCGAACGTGGAACATGCGATGCCGATCGCCATGATCGTGGCGCCGCGCGCACCGAAGACAAGGCTCATCAAATCCGCGGCGGGCGCTTTGCTCGCCGCCAGGCCGGCATGCCCCAGGCCCACCAGATAGGCGATATTGGCCAGCACGTAGCACGCCACCACGCCGAGCAGGCCCAAGGTGAGCGCGCGCGGCAAGGTGCGTTGCGGATCGCGCACTTCGCCCGCCATGTCGTTCAAATAGTGGAAGCCGCCGTACGTGAACAGCACCGGCAAGATGGCGCCGATCCACGCGCTGCCGGACACCTGGTGCGCCGTATCCACTGCCACCACGCCGCCGAAATGCCCGTGCGCCAACATCAGGCCGACCACCAGCAGCATGGTGATCGCCGCCAGTTTCAGCAGCGTGAAGACGTTCACCAGCCATGCACCGGCGCGAATGCCGAACAGATTGACGCAGACGATGAAGAAGATCGCGCCCACCGCCACGGGTGCCGACCACGTGTGCGGCAAGCTCACCGCGCGGCAGAAATAATCCGCGAAAGTGGCGGCCACCGCCGCGACGCTGCCGGGGTAGTTGATCAGCGCCATGGTCCAGCCGAACAGAAAAGCCGGCAGCGAGCCGAAGGCCTCGCGCAAATAAAGATAAATGCCGCCAGCGTGCGGCCGCCGCGAACCCAGTTCGCCGTAACAGAGCACACCGGCCAGCGTAAGCAGGCCGCCCGCTATCCACACCGCGAGCAGCGGCAGGCCGGAGCTGGTTCGCTCGGCGACCGTGGCCGGCGTGCGAAAAATGCCGCTGCCGATCACGCCGCCAACCACGATGGCTGCGCCGCTCCATATGCCGAGTCGGCGCAAATAGGAAGAGGATGAAGAGGTTTCGTCGGTCATAGATGCCGACATTAACCCGAGTCGCCGCCTCCTGTCCGGTGACTTTCGCCCTACGACGCGCAGGCCCATGACCCCAGCCACATTGACACGCCGAAATGCGCGCGCCGATACTCCGCCGGGTCACGCGCCATCGCCTTGAGACCAGGGCTGGCGCATCGGCCCCGAGGGGTGCTGCGACGGACGTCAGTCCGCCACGCTCGGCTCGCCGACCGTCCAACGATCAAGGGCGCCCACCTCAATCTATTTGGAGGTGTTGTCATGCGTGTTTCCGATTTTCGTCTCGCGATCGCGTCGTCCAGGCAGTTCCCCAGCGTCCATCCGGACGACGCTCACCTGGTCGCGACGCTGGAACGGCTCGGTGTGCAGGCGACGGTGTGCGTCTGGAACGATCCGCAAGTCGAATGGACCGCGTTCGATGCAGTGCTGATCCGCACCATCTGGGATTACTTCGAGCATTACGCGGCGTTCCGTGGCTGGCTCGACATGCTCGACCGGCTGGACGTCATTACCATCAACGATACGAAGACGCTGCGCTGGAACAGCGACAAGCGCTATCTGCTCGAACTGGAACGGGAAGGCGTGCCGATCATTCCCACGCATGTGGCGCATGGCGGAAGCCTGCAGCATGCGCTGTCTTCCATGCCGGGGCGCGATGTGGTCATCAAGCCCACCGTCAGCGGCGGCGCATGGCACACCGTGCGCGGCAAGTCAGGCACACCCGCGTGCCAGCAAGCCATCGACGCGTTGCCGAAGCATCTCGATTACCTGGTGCAGCCGTTCGTGCCGGAGATTGCGAGCGAGGGCGAATGGTCGCTGATGTTCTTCGACAACACCTTCAGCCACGCCGTGCTGAAGCGCCCGACCGCCGGCGATTATCGCGTGCAGGAACAACATGGCGGCCGCACCGCACCCGCCACGCCCGACGACAGCATCGTGCACGCCGCCGGCAAGACCCTGCTGGCGACTGCCGCCCTGGGCTATCGCGACCTGGCTTACGCGCGTGTCGACGGTGTGATGGTGAACGGGCAATTCCTGGTGATGGAGCTGGAGGTGATCGAGCCGTCGTTGTTCCTGAGCGGGAATCCCGATGCGGCGGAGCGATTTGCGCAGCATCTGGTGGAGCGCTTGCAGATGCTTCCGCGTGAGGCGCGTCTGTTGGATTGAGTGACCTCTGTATAAACGACATGGCTTCATGACTTGCCAAGCTCTGCTCCCTCCCCTGCGAAGTAGGGGAGGGCCGGGGTGGGGTCAAACAACCTCGCGACGAATTCAAATAGCACCGCAAGCCCATGCAACCCCACCCTGAAGACTCATGTCGCCGCCTCCCGCGCGTGGCGGTACGTTAGAGGCAGCCAAGCTTCAACGTCGCCCGCGACAGGAGGCAGCTATGTCACTTTACGCAGCTATCGATCTGCATTCCA